>Ga0209127_100039_pt1 | contig 260027 bp, 238 predicted proteins | sample LakSupMetagenome_FD_187469 | JGI IMG/M metagenome (GOLD analysis project Ga0209127, IMG submission 187469) | Freshwater microbial communities from Lake Superior, Canada - Sta WM archaea (SPAdes) (version 2) | ecosystem: Environmental > Aquatic > Freshwater > Lake | place: Lake Superior, Canada... | reverse complement strand
TTTTTTTTTTCCCCCCCCCCCCCCCCCCCCAGGAGCTCTTGTCCGTCGGCGGGCCAATCCCAATCGCGCCGCTGACTGCAGGTGCGATGAGTAAAACGGCCTCGGCGGCCGACTGCAAACGTGGCAGTCGGGTCCTCAGTCTCGTGAAGCTGTGGCCCTCGGCCGTCGCGAAGGTTAGGCGAGATCAGCACCCACCACCGGGAGCTTCATGGAGATCATCGCTTACTCTGCCGACGATTCAGGGGCCATTCTGCAAAGGCATTCGAGTTGCGGCGGATGAGGTCGCCAGCCTTGCCAGTGCAACTAAGACGCGGTTTACGCGCATGGGTGAGACTTCTGCTTGGTTCGATGGGAACCTGGCACGTGGTCGATACGGAGCTACCCTGCTCAAAACATTGGAGGAGTTACGGCACAGGCCACGACAGCTACCGTCTTGCCGACATTTTTCAGCCGATATGGTACGGCGCTAAGGATGTGGAAGCCCCCGCCTGCTTCAATTCGCCGAACGCCCTCACTGGTCTCGAGTTCCATTACCCCGTCGATAATTAAAGCTGCTGTCTCACCTTCATGGGAAATATGCGCTTTGCCGGTATCTGTTCCCGGCGAATAGTGTTCAATGAACATCTGAAGTCTTTTGTCTCGCCTTTCGCTGCCCATCACCCGCATATCAACCTTCCCGCGCGTAACCGCCGCCATATCCTTGGCGTCGTATGCGAGCACGTTTTGCCTTGATGCCGGCAGCGCGAAAAAGTCCGCCATTGATATGGGGATTGCATTCAAGATTCTGTGGAGCGAAGCGAGGGATGGGGCGTGCGATTCCTGCTCTATCAAGGAAACTGTCGAGTTTGTCACCTTTGCGCGCTTCGCCAATTCTCGTTGCGACAAGCCCGCTTGCTCGCGAACGACCTTTAGGCGGGCCCCGACGGCCAAGTCGTTGGCCTCGCTCTTTGCACGCGATTTCGCCGAAACAGCCTCGCTCACGTCGGCATGTGTCTCAGCACCCTTAGTAACTTTCACAATGTTCTCCGCCGTGGCCTGACCGATGATTCCCTATATAGTGCGAGCAGCGTCAGTGAAAGTTGCGTGTACAAAAAATTGAACACGCTAGGGGCAGCGAGGCGCCTTGCCTTTCCTCATGTATGGAGGGCCCTCGTGGTCATGAGGCAATTGGCAAATACGGCGCAAGGTAGGCGCCTCATCGCACCTTGTGCCGCAGTCGGCAGCCTGTATTCCAGAGCCTGGGGCTCAGAACGGCCCAACGGGCAGTCTTGGCCGACTGGCGCGAAACGACCTTGGTCAAACCGACTGATCACCAACCCGCCCCTGCCAGCGGTTTTCACGATCTGCTTGTCCAGCCCGCTGATGTCGTCATCCTCGGCGTGGTCTTTTCATTGTGTTGGCGGCAGCGAAACAATCGTAGCGTACCGGAAATGGACCACCTGGTCCGAAACGCGAACGTGAACTGCCCACATCCCAGGCAGAGGGTTCCAAGATGTCGAGTTCGCCGAGACGTCTGGCCGATCGCTAAACGCCCCGAACAAGCATGCTTTCGTCGATGTCAGCGAGCGTTCGGCATCCGCTGAGGTCCATCGTCATCGCAAGTTCATCTGAGAGTATTTGCATCATCTGCATGGCGCCCTGACGCCCACCGGCTGCGGTCGCATAAAGCATGCTGCGTCCGACCAGGACTGCCTTGGCTCCCGCTGCGATGAGCTTAAAAATGTCGCTTCCGCGCTGGATGGAGCTATCCGCGAGCACTGTTAGCTCGTGACCGACGCTATCGGCGATCTCTTTGAGAACCTCGATCGGCGGGACCGCGCTATCGAACATGCGGCCGCCGTGATTTGATATCACGACACCCTCGGCCCCGATATCTGCCGCCTTATGCGCATCTTCCTTCCGCAGAATGCCTTTGATGACGAGAGTTCCCTTCCAATGCTCTCGGACGTGGCGAACATGGTCCCAATTAAGCTCAGGCATAAGATTAAGGGATGGAGCGCCACCGCGTCTCAAGAGGTTCTTTCTGTATTTTTGCGGATAGTTGGCGAAATTCGGAAGGCCACTGGTGACCAGATACCGCCCAAGCACTCCGCACGCCCAAACAGGATGCAGAGCCACGTCAAAAATATTCTTTGATGAAAGCCGAAATGGAATGTCGAAACCGTTTCTCCTGTTGAATTCGCGTTTCGGCATCACAGGTGTGTCAACGGTAAGGACGAGCGTCCGCGATCCTGTTGTCCATGCTTTGTCCATCAACTCGTAAGAAACGGCCTGGTTGTCCCAGAGATAAAGCTGGAACCAAACCGGTACGGGACTTGCGCGTGCGATTTCTTCAACGGACGTAATTGCTTCTGTAGCTGCGCAGAACGGAATCCCGAAGTCCGCGGCGGCTCGCGCTAGTTCGATCTCACCGCGATAGTGAACCAGACCGGCAAAAGCCGTGGGACTCACGATCAAGGGCGTTACAAATTCAGATCCAAATAGGCATACACTCGTCGAGCGAGGTGTGGCCGCCCCCCGCAAGACGTATGGCCGGATCTTAACGCGATCAAATGCTAGCCGATTTGACTTCAGCGCTCGCTCATCTTCAGCGCCACGATCAATATATTCAAAAATGCCGCGTGGCAGTCGACGCTTGGCAATCGCGCGAACCTCCATAAAATTCTGAAAGTCCAGAGAGTTACTGAGCACTCTGATCCTCATCGTGAATATGAGTCATATTATAAACGGATAGTTTGCATATTCGCCGCCGACATCCGGATTTGCGTCACACAAAAGCGCTTTCAAAAAAAAGGCCGTTCGATGCTGGCCGTTGAACCGCCTGCAGTTCTGGCAACGCATTGGCAGGTGGATGTGACCACGCCCGGCCTGCGTCGATGCAGCGACAAGTTCACCGAGAGCTGAGTTGGCGTTCGTACGCCAACAACTTTGCCAGTTGCGATCGCATAGCTTCGGTTACCTGCGTCGATGCATTCTTATTTGGAAGTCGGACGGGACCGACGTCGAAGCCAGCAATAGCCTGCGCGGCCTTCATTGGACCGGGATTTGGTTCCGAATAAACTGTTGTAATGAAGTTTGACAGACGTGCCAGCTGCCGTTGCGCGCCAGCCAAATCACCACTGTTCGCGGTCTCAAAGATCTCTACCCATGTGTGTGGAAGGATATTACTGGATGCGAGCACGCCTCCGACCGCGCCCAACGCAACCTCAACGGCAAACAGGTCCTCGTCTCCCGACATGATAGCGATTTCAGACCCAACGAGATTTAGCAGTTTTGTGAAGAGAGCTTGATCTGGGTTAGAGGCCTTCATCGCGAAAATCGATCCGTCGTCGACAATCGACCTGACCGTCTCAGGCTGGGTGGCAACAAGCGTCAAATATGGGATATCATAGAGCATGACGGCTTGGCCGAAAGCGTCGGCGACCGCTTTGAAATAATCTCTAATCCCTTGCTGTGTCGGAGCGGTACCGAATGGCGTGATCACCATCAACGAATCCGCACCGGCATCAAGAAAAGCGCGCCCAGCCTTAAGGGTGTCAGGAAGCCCAGGGGTGACAACACCGGCCACAACCGGAACCCGACCGTTCACGGCCGCTACCGTCGCCTTAACCACCTCTGTCCGCTCCTCAAGCGTAAGGGCGGCCCCCTCACCCGTGCCGCCTACGGGAACCAGCCCCGTCATGCCTGCGCTCAATAGAACTTCAACCTGTTGCGGGATGGCCGCCGCGTGCAACTGACCGTGTGTTGTAAGTGGTGTGGTCGTTGCAGTGAACAGCCCACGGATCGAGTCCTTGCTTAGCGTCATCGAAGCTCCCTCTCTAGGCAGAATCAGCGCGGCAGCAAAGTGCCGCCAAGGCTAAGTTCGGCTCGAATTGAACCGGCATTGTCTGGGCGATTAAGGTGTCTGCGACAATAGTCGGCGACACGCTGTTCCGCTAGGGGGCTGTTCGAAAAAATATGTTGTATGTTGAAATTTTTCGACATACGTTGATCAAAGTTGGATACAGAGGGGCGGCATAAACTCAGTCGTAAGCGCCATCCTGGAGGCACGCTCCAGCGCTTGGAGCTTCGCCACTGCTGCGCGGAAAACCGCGGCGAGTCAAATTACACCAAAGGTATTCTGTGAAGTTCACGCAATCGGTTGCCGGGGTAGGGCTTGGCGACGGCAACCTTGAGCGGCTTTCGGAAAGCTTAGCGCGATCAAGGAGAGGCCCGGCGCAGCTCTGTCTCAGCTCTTCGGCACAGTCAAAAGACTGCGACAAGCTTCAAAACGGGCAAGAGGAGAAAGCAATGCAGTTTCAACATGAATTTGATCGGCTATCAGGAACGCTGTTCGTCGAGGGGCAGTATGTAAAAAGCAAATCGACGGAGCAGATTTCTGTGATCGATCCGGCTACGGAAGATCGCATCGCCGAAATCTCTAGCGCGTCTGAAGGCGAGACGGACGATGTTATGGACATCGCCAATGCGGCTCGTAACAGGTGGCTTGCCTTCGATCCTCGCACCCGGTCCACAATGCTGCATGAAGTTGCCGCGAGAATTCGTCGCGATAAGGCAATCTACGGGTACTTTATGACTCGTGAGGAAGGAAAGCCTTTCAAGGAATCGGTCGACGAAACTTCGTGGTGTGCGACGGCGATCGACTACTACGCAGAACTGGGCCGCCACGATGCCGGCCGCGTTGCGGGAACCACGGTGCCGGGTCAATTTCACTATTCGATCAAGGAGCCGCTTGGAACGGTCGTCATCATTCTTCCCTTCAATTTCCCTCTCGTCCTCATGTGTTGGGAACTCGCGGCAGCGCTCGCGGCTGGGAACTCAGTGATCGTCAAACCCCATGAGCAGACCACAATCACGACCCTGAAATTCATGGAGGTTTTTACCTCCCTTCCAAAGGGGCTTGTCCAGGTTGTCACTGGCGGGCCTCGTGTGGCCCAGCAACTGGTCAGGAGCCGCAAAACCCATTGCATCGCCTATACCGGCTCTGTTCCAATCGCACAGGAGATCATGAGGGCCTGCTCGGAGACATTCAAGCCTGTCCTTATCGAAGCATCCGGCAATGACCCATTCATTGTTATGCCTTCCGCTCCCCTCGACGTAGCTGCGCGTGCTGGCGCGTTCGCTGCGTATCTAAATTGCGGCCAAGTTTGCACTTCTGCAGAACGTTTTTACGTTCATCAGGATATCCACGATGAATTCGTGGAGCGCATGGTGGTTGAAGCAAAAAGGCTGCGGATCGGGAATGGCCTCGACGCAGTCGATATTGGTCCTATGGCGACGTCTCGTCAGAGGGATCGATTTGAAGCACTTCTATCGCGCGCACGGCTTGAAGGTGCGAAATTTGCGACCGGCGGCAACCGGCCGGCTAGTCTCAACCGTGGTTGGTTCGTTGAGCCGTCCGTGCTGACTAATGTCTCGCCGGATTCAGAGATTTTGAATGGCGAATCTTTTGGACCTGTAGCGCCCATCTGTAAGGTTGCAAGCTTTGAGGAAGCCCTCATGCTTGCAAATAGATCTGATTTCGGGCTTGGGGCCACTTTGTATTCCCGGGATATGCATGAAGTCATGCGCGCTGTGAACGAGATCGAAGCAGGAATGGTCTGGGTAAATGCGCCCGTTCTCGATAATGACGCATTGCCGTTTGGCGGGCGGAAGATGTCAGGTGTAGGTCGGCAACTCGGGCCAGAAGGCCTGGCACAATTTCAAAGCTCGAAGTGGGTGATGATCGATCCCGAAGCTCAAACGCAAGACTTCTGGTGGTTCCCCTATGCTGAAGCAGAGGCCTACAAAATGCCCAGCGACAATAGCTTAGTGTAGGCACCGCGATCCGCTAGGTCTTCACCTTCGACGTAGGCGGTTTTGCAAGGTGCATCACTTTCTACGTGGCTGACCAGCTTCAACATTCGCCAGAGGAGGCCGAAGAGTGGGCAGAACGCTCGTCATGGAGGCGCGCGGCCAGACCGGAAAACACCGTCATCGGGCCCTCGCCTGCACAGACAGATATAGCCATTCTTTCCGGGCTCCGGGGCTCCGGACTGTCGCCGCTTGCAATCAGTACAGTGCCACTGTACGGATCGTACAGTGGAGAACAAACGAAATGCCGAAGGACGGCCAGACCCCGATTAAGAACAAGGGCGGTTCAGTAGCCGCCGCCGTCCAAGAGGTGCTCGGCATGCGGCTGAAGAGCCTTCGCCTGGCCCGCAGGCTTTCCCTGCGCGACCTCGCCGAGGCGACCGGAACGAGCGCCAGCTTCATCAGCCAGCTCGAACGCGGGCTGACCGGCGCCAGCACGGCATCGCTCAACCAGATGGCCTCGGCGCTCGGGGTCAGCGTCGCGCTGCTGTTTGCCGAAAGCGCGGCTCAAAATCACCATGGCGTGCTGCGGCGCCGCGAGCGGCCGAGCCTGCCGCCCAGCGACGGCTGCCGCAAGATGCTGCTTTCGCGGCCCCCGCTGAGCGACATGGAAGTCTATGTAGGGGAGTTCGAAATCGGCGGCTCGACCGGCTCCGGCCAATACACGCATGGCGACGCGCATGAGATGCTGATCGTGCTGCGCGGTGTCGTCGAGGTCTCGCTCGGCGAGGCGCGCCATGTCCTCGAAGAGGGCGACAGCGTCGAATACACCACCTCCACCCCGCATCGCACGGAGAACATCGGCAGCGGCCGGGCCGAAGTGATGTGGATCATCGCGCCGCCGACCTCGGCGCGCGCCGAGCTCGACCAATACACGACCTGGAAACCGCCCGCCGCCAGGTAACCGATCAAACGCGGGCATGAATGGGAGAGATACAGTGATGTTGAAGTCGAAACTTGCAGGTCTTGGCGCCGTGCTGGCGCTTGGTCTTCTGGGCACCGCCGCGCTTGCGCAGGACAAGCCCGTGGCGGGAGAGGTGAAGGAGGGATCGCTGAAAGGCAAGACCCTGACCTTCGTCTCCTATGGCGGCATCTACCAGGACGGCCAGGCGGCGGCGCTGAAGGAGTTCGTCGACAAGTCCGGCGTCAAGCTGCTCAATGACGGTCCGACCGAGATCGCCAAGCTGCAGGCGCAGGTCGAGTCCGGCAACGTCACCTGGGACGTCGTCGATACCGACGACCTGCCGCCTTACGTCTATTGCGGCAAGCTGTTCCAGAAGCTCGATCTGACCAAGCTCGACGTCTCGAAAATCCCGGAAGGCCAGGTCGGCGAATGCTCGGTGCCGGCGATGAATTACGGCGTCGTGCTGATGTACAACAAGGAGAAGTACAAGGATAATCCGCCCAAGAGCTGGGCGGACTTCTTCGACACCGAAAAGTTCCCGGGTGTTCGCGGCATCGACGGTTCAGGCAGCCCGACCGGCGGCCTGCTGGAACAGGCCTTCAAGGTCGCCGGCGGCGATCCGAAGACGATGACCGTGGCAGATATCGACAAGGCCATCGACGTGGTCCGCAAGCTCGGTCCCGACACCATCTTCTGGAAGACCGGTGCTGAATCGCAGCAGCTCGCCGAATCCGGCGAGGCCGACATGCTGATGATGTGGACCGGTCGCGCCATGACCGCGGTCAAGAACGGCGCAAAGTACGCGCCCGCCTGGCAGGACTGGCTGGTGGTGATGGACCAGATGACCATCCCGGTCGGCGTCAAGGATACGGATGCGTCCTACGCTTTGATCAATGCCTATCTCGGCAAGCAGTCACAGGAAGTCCTGGCGGAGAAGACGTCCTACACGCCGATCAACAGCGAGGCGCAGCCCAAGGTCGACGATTCCGTCGCGGCCTTCCTGACCAACACGCCGGATCGCCAGAAGCAGGGCTACAAGCAGAACTTCAAGTTCTGGGTGCCGAACTTCGCCGTGGCGCAGGAGAAGTGGTCCGCGCTGATGGCCGGCAACTGACCGGCTGACGGAGAGACCCGTGAGCGCGCTCGAACCGACGACGCCTTCCGCCCCGCAACGGGCGGGCTGGGCATGGCGGCCGTTCGCGCTCACGCTGCCGGCCCTCGTGCTGCTGGCCGCGGTGATCGGCTATCCGCTGATCACCATCGTGCTACGCAGCCTGTCGGAGCCGCAATGGGGCCTGCAGAACTACACCTGGTTCTTCGGTGCGCCGGTCAACCTGACGGTGCTCCAGCGCACTTTTTCGATCTCGGCCTGGGTGACTGTGGTCTGCGTGCTCTGCGCTTATCCTTACGCCTATCTGATGACCGCCGTCGGGCCGCGCGTGCGGCTTGCTCTCATACTCTGCGTCCTGATTCCGTTCTGGGTGAGCGGCGTGGTGCGCACGCTCTCCTGGGTGATCCTGCTGCAGGATTCCGGGGTCATCAATTCGCTGCTGAGATCGGCCGGGTTCGACGGCGTCCGGCTGATCCGCACCCAGACAGGCGTGGTGATCGGCATGGCGCAGGTGCTCTTGCCCTTCATGATCCTGCCGCTCTACTCGGTGATGAAGGGGATCGATCTCAGGCTGGTGCAGGCGGCGCGGAGTCTCGGCGCGCGGCCGTCGCGCGCGTTCTTCACCGTCTATCTGCCGCTGTCGCTGCCAGGCGTCTATGCCGGCGCGATCATCGTGTTCATCCTGGCGCTGGGCTTCTACATCACACCGGCGCTGCTCGGCGGGCCGCGCTCGACCATGCTGTCGACGCTGGTGCAGACGCAGGTGCTGAGCCTGCTGCAATGGGGGCGTGGCGGCGCGATGGGCGTTGTGCTGCTGGTCGCGACCTTCGTGCTGCTCTCGCTTGCGGCTCCTGTGATGCGGTCGAGGCATCGAGAAGCGGGACGACGCTGATGGAGATGAAGCCGCTCACGCGTGTCATCCTCGGCCTTGTCTGCCTGCTGGTGGCGATATGGCTGGTGGCGCCGACGCTGGTCGTCGTGCCGATGTCGTTCAACCAGAACAAGTCGCTCGCCTTTCCGCCGCAGGGCTTTTCCTGGCAGTGGTACCAGAACTTCGCCACCAACCCGGAATGGTCGACCAGCTTCCTCAACTCGCTCAAGGTTGCCTCGCTGGTGGCGGTGCTGGCGACGGTGCTCGGCACGCTCGCCGCCTTCGGCCTCGATCGCATGAAGGCGCGGCCGGCCAATCTCTTGCGCATGTTGATGCTGACGCCGATGGTCGTGCCGGGCGTGGTTCTGGCCATCGGCATCTATGCCGTCTATCTCGATGCGCAGCTTGTCGGAACGCTGACCGGCTTCGTGCTTGCGCATACCATTCTGGCGCTGCCCTTCGTGCTGATCGCGGTCTCGGCCAATCTCGAAGTGTTCGACCGGCGGCTCGAGACCGCGGCGGCAAGCCTTGGCGCCGGTGCGCTGACAACGTTCCGCACGGTGACGCTGCCGCTGATCCTGCCCGGCATCCTGTCGGGCCTGCTGTTCGCCTTTGCCACGTCCTTCGACGAGATCGTGGTGTCGCTCTTCATCACCAACCCCTATCTCAAGACGTTGCCGGTGCAGATCTATTCCTCGATCACGCGCGATGCCGACCCGACGGTCGCGGCCGTCGGCACCATCCTGTTGTTCGCCACCACGATCCTGATCGGCGGCGGCATGCTCCTCCTTGGCCGCGAGCGGAAGGGACGCCTATGAACCCGAGACCCGAGAATCGGGGCGCCGCGATCGATCTCGACACGGTCAGCAAGGCCTATGGCGCCTTCAAGGCGCTGGACGGAGTCTCGCTCAGGATCGAGCCCGGCGAGTTCATGACGCTGCTGGGGCCGAGCGGCTCGGGCAAGACGACGACGCTCAATGTGATCGCCGGCTTTACCGACGTAACCAGCGGCAAGCTCTCGGTCGGGGGAAAAAGCGTCGTCGGCGTGCCGGCGCACAAGCGCAATATCGGCGTCGTCTTCCAGCACTACGCGCTGTTTCCGCATATGACGGTCGGCCGCAACGTCGCCTATCCGCTGACATTGCGCGGCATCGCTCAGGACGAGCGCAAGAAGCGGGTCGCGAAAGCGCTCGACATGGTCAAGATGGGCGATTTCGCGCATCGCTATCCGAGCGAGCTTTCCGGCGGCCAGCAGCAGCGCGTGGCGCTGGCGCGCGCCATCGTCTTCGATCCGCCGCTGCTCCTGATGGACGAGCCGCTCGGCGCGCTCGACAAGAAATTGCGCGAATGGCTGCAGCTCGAGATCAAGCGCATCCACCGCGAGCTCGGCACCACCTTCGTCTATGTCACGCACGACCAGGAAGAGGCGCTGGTGCTGTCGGACCGCATCGCCGTCTTCAACCGCGGGCGCATCGAGCAGATCGGTACCGGCCGCCAGCTCTATGACGAGCCGGCGACTTTGTTCGTCGGCCGCTTCATCGGCGATTCCACCGTGTTGCGCGGCGAAGCGAAGAGCGATGGGAGCAGCACGGCACTGACCGTTGCCGGCGAGACGGTCGCCGCGCCGCGCCGCCTCAATGGCGAAGCCAGTCCGGTGATGCTGCTGCGGCCGGAGAAACTTGCCATCCGCCGGCCGGGACAGGATGCCGCCGGCACGAACCGGCTGTCGGGAACGATCGCCGAGGCGATCTATCTCGGTTCGGGCTCGAAATACGAAGTGAGGCTCGGCGACGGCTCGACCGCGATCGTGCGCTCGCCGCTCGCCGGCGAGAGTTTTGGCCTCGGCGACAAGGTCGAGCTCGGCTTCGACGGCGCCGACGCGAAGCTCCTGCCCGACGACAGCACGGCCGACACGACGCTCACCTGACCCATTCCCAAAACGGATATTCTACCACGCAAGTCGAACGCAACGGCGACATCTCCCTCTGGTATGCGGATCTTGTCGACGAGGCGATCCCGGTGCCGACTGTCGACCCCCACATCCGCGAGAAACGCGGGAATGCACCTTCGAGAGATCGCCGAGTCGAAAGGCGGCAATTGTTTGCTTGTCATTGTCCAACCGTCGGTTCGGACGGAACTATCCGCTTGTTGATCGACCCAACTAACGGCGCGCACGCGGGGCTTGCTCAAGGGCTTCAGCACCCTGCGCGACGGCCGGAGGCAGGTTGCCATTGGCCATCTTTAGAACAGCCTTCACTTCGTAGCAGGCCCTGGGTTAACCCAGTCGCGCAACAGGTGGTTCTGGATCTTGCCAGACGCAGTGTGCGGCAATGCTTCTATGGCCCAAAACTGCTTGGGTACCTTGTATCGGACGATGCGTTCAGCGCAATGTCCGGTCAGCGCCGCCGGGTCGAGGACGCGGCCGGGCTTGAGCACCACGAAGGCACGGCCGACCTCGGCCCAGCGTTCGCCGGCGACGCCGATCACCGCCACCTCGGCGATATCAGGATGAGCGAGCAGCGCCATCTCGACCTCGGCCGGGAAGAAGTTCTCGCCGCCGGAGATGAACATGTCCTTGCGGCGGTCGACCAAAGCGACGAAGCCGTCCTCGTCCCGTTTCGCCATGACGCCGGTTAGAAACCAGCCGTCCGCGCTGAAGGCGCGCGCCGTCTCGTCCGGCCGGCTCAACGTTGGCGCGGAGGATACATCCGCTACTCGAAATGGCCTGTCCACCCATCTAGAAATCTACTGGCGCGAGCAACTCGGTCACAAGATCGAAACCACAATTTTGCTTCCGTCGTCATCGCCTCGGCCGGTGACAAGTCGCGCTGTCTGCAAGATGCCTCTAGCGCGTCGAGTCTGGCCATTTGCCGTTCGCGGCGCTCGCGCAAGACGCTGTCGAAAGCTCTCACGCTCTGGCGTGTCATTCGCAATCGGGCCGGCAGCAATGCCGCGTCATCAAACGTTGTCACGAACAGACGACGCGCTGGCGGGGAGTTTAATGCCCGGGCCCTTGCGTTCATTTCTGTTTGAGAGGCCTCCATTCCCAGCACATAATCATTCAACTCGGCCATAGAGCGGTCCACCCTAACCGCGAAGTCAGCGGTCTCGGCTGCAACACGGGTCTTCTTCTCCGCGCCGCATTGACATCCCTCCCCATCAATCGGAGCGTTTTGCAATGTCTCGCTATCTGTCGACTGCGGGGGCGCCTTGACAAAAGGCAGCACCAACTGAACGGGCGGCAAGGTTGCAAGCATTGATTCATAGATCGCTTGATTTCCGTCTTTGAGACCAGTCACTGTCCAAGCATCGTCTTGTGCAGATGTTGATAGGGTTAGCCCGCTAGCATCAAGATGAGCGTAAAAGGCAAAAGGCAGAGTGACGAGGCGGGATGGAAAGAGAAAAATCTCAAAATCTGGCCCCTTTCGAACCCCCATGAACTTTGCCTGGCCACTCACGCGTTGCCTGGTGGCGTCGACCCAGGTTTGGACAATGACGCCGGAAATGGAAGCATCATCCATGTTTTCAATATCGATCATCAGCGCGGTTTCACCCCAGGCGCCGACCAGGGGGCGCCTGATATCAAGCGCCGGAGCGTTGCCAGCAGACAATAACCACGTCAATAGAACGACACAGAATAAGAAAGCCCTGCGATTCGACGGCAATGGCTTGTGGCCTTTTTGAACCATCGTCGTGCCTGGTCGTCAGCCACCGTCCGTCAAGGGCAGAAGAATTGACGATTCCGGCTTCCAACTTAGCCAGACGTCGCAGCCGACTAGATCCTCGTTCCTGCCCGTCCGCACATTGTTCTGTTTGGCAACGGCTATTGGCTTAGACCCTGTGCCGGCATCCACGTAATAGTGGTTGCGGTCCCCAAGATAGGCGTGCGCAGTCATTTTTCCCTTGATGACGTTCTCTCCCCGCGGGGCGACCGGTGTATCACTCACGGTAATTTTTTCGGGTCTAACTGCTATGGTCACCGAGCTGCGCAGGACAGACCCTTCTCTGCGCGCAACGCAAAAGCGGCCTAATGGGCCGGCCTCGACGATATAATTCTCATCTGTTGTCGACACAACCTTGCCATCAATGAAGTTCATCGATCCGATAAAGCCGGCGACTTCTTTGCAGAGCGGCTCCTCGTAAAGTTGTGAGGCCGTATCGATTTGCAGTACGCGGCCTTTTGCCATCACGGCTATTCGGTCAGACATTGTGAGCGCTTCTTCTTGATCATGTGTGACGAAGACGAAGGTGATACCGACCTCCCGCTGCAATTGCCTCAGTTCAAGCTGCATTTCCTCGCGGAGTTTCTTGTCGAGCGCGCCCAGGGGCTCGTCAAGCAGCAAGACTTTGGGTTTACAAACCAATGCGCGCGCCAATGCCACACGTTGCCGCTGTCCGCCGGAAAGTTGATGCGGTCTACGATGGCCATAGGTCGGCATCATGATCAGCTCTAGTGCCCGATCGACCTCTTCTTCAATCGCACTTGCACTCATCTTCCGGTTCTTCAGGCCGTAAGCGATGTTTTCCCGCACATCAAGGTGCGGGAAAATCGCATAGCTCTGGAAAACCATGTTGGTTGGCCGCTTGTTGGCAGCGACGGCGGACATAGGCTGACCGTCGATATAGATCTCGCCCAGCGATGGATACTCAAAGCCGGCTAACATGCGAAGCAATGTGGTTTTGCCACAGCCAGACGGTCCGAGCAGGGAAAAAAACTCGCCTTTGCGGATCGTGAAGCTGATGTCGTGGACGGCCCGCAGGGCGCCGAACAGCTTAGAAACGCCCTCTATTTGGATAAACCGCTCATCTGTGGTCATGATACCAGAGTTCCCGCCGACGTTGATTCTGGCACGCCGCGACGCCGCACGACCTCGGCCAGTGTTACAAGAAATACCGAACCCAAGAGAATGCAGCTGCCCAGGGCCAGGACGCCCGGTAGGTTCTGCGGGAACCGCAATTGGCTGAAAATGAATACCGGCAATGTCCCCTCGGAACCGCTGAGGAACGCTGCCAGAAGGTACTCGTCGAAAGATGCCGTGAAACAGAGCAACAAACTGGAGACGATGGCCGGCCAGACCAGCGGTAAAGTCACGCGGTAGAGAACCTTGAACGTGGAATCGCCGAGATCATAGGCGGCCTCCTCGAGGCTCCTGTCGAAACCCTCGAGCCGGGAGATGAGGATCAGCATCGAGAATGGAACGCAGAGCATGACATGTCCCGCGGCGACCGTGACGAGCGACAGGTCCAATCCGAGCAATTTTCTCACGACGACGAGCAGCGCCAAGGCAAGAACCAACGACGGGATGACAAGTGGCAGCATCAGAAAGCCCACCACCAGCGCGCGGCCGGGCAAAGTGAATTGAGTCACTGCCTTGGCCGCGATGAAGCCAAGGCAAGTGCAGATAAGCGAAACGCTGGTTGCCACTTTGAGGCTTGCCTTGAGGGCCTCAATCATCTGCTGGTTCTGGGCCATCTGGCGATACCAGTCAAATGTGAACCCTTTCAACGGAAAGGTGATGTAGATGCTGTCGTTGAACGAGAATAACGGCAGGAGCAGGACGGGCCCATAAAGAAAGATCAGAAAGCAGAAGGCATAAAGCCCGAGCCAGGTTGGTTTGAGCACGTTTGCCAAGTCAGAGCTCCTTTACCTGGCGATGGCGCTTGCCGACGACAAGCAGAAGGCCGCAGATGAGCATGGTCACGAAAAACATCATGATGACCGATGCCGCGGCTCCCATCGGCATATTGTCTGAGGTTGTCACCAAGGTCTGGATGACATTGCCGATCATCATGCCTGACGTACCGCCAACGAGCGTCGGCGTGACGTAGTCACCGACTGTCGGGATGAAGACAAGAAGCAGCGAGGCAATCGTTCCCGGCATCGACAGAGGCAGCGTAATGCGCAGGAACCGCTTCAGCTTGGAATCACCGAGATCTGTCGCGGCTTCCAGCAATGAGCGATCTATCTTTTCAAGCGAAACATATATGGGCAGGATGGCATAGGCGGCCCAGGCGTGACTGAGCGTGATCGTGACCGCCACCGGGTTGTAAAGCAAGAATTCCAGCGGCTTGTCGATGAGATGCAGGCTGATCAGGCTCGAATTGATTAAGCCGTCAAATCCCAGGATGACCTTCCAGGCGAAGATCCGGAGCAAGTAGCTGATCCAGAATGGAACGGTGATCAGGATGATCCAGACGACCTTGTGCTGCCGGACGCGGAAGGCGAGGTAGTAGGCGATCGGATAAGACATCAATAAAATGACGCCAGTAGAAACGGCCGACATCGCGACAGACCTGATGAGGAGCTTTATGTACAGCGGGGAATCGCTGTAGGCGAAGAACTCCCTGTAGTTGTCCAGCGTGAAAGTTCTGTCGAAAGTTATCCCATCCTGTGTCCAGAAGCTGAGGACGAGCAGCATCGCCAAAGGCAGCGCCAACAGGGAAACCATCACGAGCAGGGTGGGAGACAGGAGAAGATAGCCGCGAAGGGCTTCAGATCTCAGCCAGAGACGCCGCAGGCGCCGGGTGATGGATGCCGGCGCGTCATGCCTGTCAACGGGGATTGCACTATAGCCTGATGATGCCGCAATAACCTGCACCTCATTCTTATTGGGCACCATTCGACTGCCAACCTCGTTGAATGCATGGCCTGATAAAACGCGCGTGCGCCGATGGAGGCACACCAGCGCACGCTGTTTCGATCTCAGCCGCCCGCCTTGATCGTATTGAACAGATTGACGTACTTCTTCCGTCGCTCTTCCGGCACCGCGCGAAGAAATACGGTTCTTTCCATCATGGCTGTTGGATTGCCGATACCGAGGGAGTCGAGGACTTTGGGGTCGACCATATCGAATGCCTTGCGGTTGACATGCCCTGTTCCCAGTGTCTCGACGCAGAATTGGCCGGCATCCGGAGAAGTGAAGGCATTGATAAAGTCATAGGCGAGATCCTCTTGCGCCACATCCTTCATCATGACCAACCCGCACACCCACGTCCGCATCCCTTCCTTGGGGTTCATGTAGCTGACCGGGAGACCTTGCTTCTTCAGCCGCGCGACGGCATCGTTCCAGGCATAAGCAGCGACAATTTCCCCAGATGCGAGACTTTGTTCCGCAGTCGACTGATCCGACCAATAGAAGCGCACGTTATCGCGCTGACGGCGAAGCAGCTTGGCGCATTCCTTCAGTTGGTCGTCGGTAAGGTTGAAGAGGTCAGGATATCCCAGTATAGCCGCGGCGATCTCGACATTGGGCGGCCCGGAATCATAGCTCGAGATTTGCCCCTTATACCGGTCATCGGTGAACAGCAGCGACCATGACGGGTCGCCTTTTATCTCCACCTTGTCCGTACGGTACAAGATCGATGTATTGCCCCAATCGAATGGGACGAACCAGCGATTGCCCGACTCGTCAACGGTTGCCGGCAATTTCAGGAGCTCCGGCCAGAAGCTCTTCAGATGGGAGAGCTTACTTTCATCGATCGGCTTCAGCATTCCGGATTTCTGCCACCGGACCATGTCGTCGGCGCAGGGGTGCGAAAGGTCGACTTTATAGCCGCCGGCCAATTTGCTGAAAGCTTCGTCGGTGTCGCCAAAGAAGCTGATGTCGGGCTTTCCGTGCTTGTCGATATATGACTGAAAGAGCTTCGGGTTGTTGTATGTCGTCCAGGTGTAGACGGATACCTGATCGGCCGCGAAGGCCGGATTCGTCTTGGTCGCGCTCATCATCGCGACTCCCAATCCGACCGAACCCAAGGCCTTTAGCAGCGATCGCCGATCGAGATTCCCTGTTGGCAAGCGACGGTCTGCGTCACGCCATTCCATCTCATCCTCCCGTTTTTGTATTGCATCAATTATTTTAGTCGCATAAAACATTAGCGACATCCGGCGCTTGTCGTCAAGTGACCGAACCTTCTTTGCCAACTGCCTTCCGCTCATGTTCAGGGCGTATGCCAAGAGCCCGCAGACGGCTGGACGATCGATTCCGCTTGGAAAGAAATTCTATGCCTCAGCTAAATCTCAGACCGACCAATCAAGGGACAGATCGCCTTACCGAAGAGCCCCGGAGAGCGTGCGCATGAGCGGATGAATTGCCCGGATGACAGCCGGAGCCAAGAAGCATGCGGCTTAGGGCATAGGGAAATCCACGTCAGCGCATCGAAGGCAGTGGGATCGAGCATGTTCAAGACAAGACCCGAAATCAACGGCACTTTTGGCGTCGTCACATCAACCCACTGGCTGGCCACGGCGGCCGGTATGTCAATTCTGGAACAAGGCGGCAATGCATTTGATGCCGCCGTGGCGACAGGAACATCACTCCACGTCACGGAACCGCATCAGAACGGACCGGGAGGTGAGATGCCGCTGGTGCTCTACTCGGCAACGACCGACGCTGTGAAAGTCGTCTGCGGACAAGGTACGGCACCAAAGGCCGCCACGCCAGCCAAGTTCAAAGAGCTCGGCATGTCCATCATCCCAGGGAACGGATTGCTGCCGGCTGTCGTCCCAGGCAGCTTCGGCGCGTGGATGCTTCTGCTCGCCGAATATGGAACGATGAGCCTGCGCGACGTGATGACACCTGCCATCACATATGCGCGCGACGGCTTTTTCCTGCTCGACAACGCCGCAACAATCATCCGCAACGTGGAAAAGCTCTTTCGAGAAGAGTGGCCGGCCTCGGCCGAAGTCTGGCTGCCGGGCGGCAAAGTTCCCGAACCCCGCAAGCTGTTCCAAAGGCCTCATTTGGCGGCTACTTTCGAACGGATCGTGCGGGAAGCCGAAAGTGCGAGTGGCAACCGCCAAGGACAAATAGAGGCTGCAAGACGCTGCTGGTACGAAGGATTTGTCGCTGAAACGGTGGACAAATTCTTTCGTGAGAACGCGCTTCTCGACACGACCGGGGAACGGCATCACGGGCTTCTCACGGGCCACGACATGGCGGCTTGGCGCGCCACGGTCGAGGATCCAGTTTCCTATGATTACGAGAATTACACGGTGCACAAAGCCGGCCCATGGAGCCAAGGTCCCGTTTTCCTCCAGCAACTTGCCCTCCTCAAGGGGTTCGACCTCAGGAAAATGGGCAGCGAAAGTGCCGAGTTCGTTCACACAGTAACCGAGTGCGCCAAGCTCGCTTTCGCCGATCGTGACGCCTATTACGGTGATCCAGATTTCGTCGATGTGCCTCTACAAGCTCTGTTGTCCGACGACTACAACGCTCTGCGGCGTCGTCTCGTGACGGACAGTGTCTCTCTTTCGCTTCGTCCCGGCCAAGTCGACGGCTTTCATCCAAATATCCCCATCAGGCCCAAAGGCTCTACCGCGATCGCGATGCCGGAATCCCTCGATTTCAATTATCCGCGTCCAAGGCAATCGACTGAACAACTGGCGACGGGCGACACCACGCACTTCGACATCATCGATCGCTTCGGCAACATGATCTCGGGGACGCCGAGTGGATCGTCGCTGCACATGGCGCCGGTTGTTTCGGGTCTCGGTTTCGGCATGCCGGCGCGCGCGCAAATGTTCTGGCTCGAGCCGGACTGCCCTGGCGTGCTTGTGCCGGGAAAGCGTCCGCGCACGACGCTGACGCCGACGATCGCCATGCGCGATGGCAAGCCATACATGGCCTTCGGAACACCCGGCGGCGATTGCCAGGACCAATGGGCTTTGCAGGCATTCTTACGCCATGTCCATTTCGGTCTCGATCTGCAGCAAGCGATCGATGCGCCCACCTTCCACACATATCATCTGGTGGATTCATTCTTCCCGCGTGAATACGATCCCGGCCATCTCGCGATTGAGGGACGCTTCAGCGAGGCCGTCCTGCATGACTTGCGCCGGCGTGGGCACCGCCTCGAAATCTACGACGACTATGCCTTGGGCTACGTGACCGCCGCGGCCGCGGATGGGGGCCTTCTAAAAGCAGGCGCAAGCCCACGGGACGCTCAGTGTTACGCCGCGGGCCGGTAGGAACTGCGTCCCCAACCCAAAATTCATTCGTCCAGTTTGCACTGAAAACCGCATACGCAGAAAGAGCTCGCATCGCCATGGTTACGTCACGCCCCGAAATCGTCGGCACATTCGGCATTGTCACAACCACCCACTGGTTATCGACTACCGTAGGCATGGCAATCCTGGAGCGCGGGGGAAATGCGTTCGATGCGGCCGTTGCGGCAGGCTGTGTCATGCACATCGTCGAGCCTGAACAGAACGGTCCCGGCGGCGACGTTCCGATTGTCCTGTGGTCGGCACAGAACCAGAAGGTAGAGGTCATATGTGGTCAAGGCGTCGCTCCCGCTGGCGCGACCGCTGCCAAGATCAAGGCGCTCGGCTTCGACATGATGCCGGGGATCGGCCACATCCCAGCAGTGGTGCCCGGCTCTTTCGGAGCGTGGATGCTGCTGCTGCAGGAATATGGAACGATGAGCGTCCGCGACGTCCTGTCGCCCGCTATCGAAATCGCGCGCAACGGTTTTCACGTCAAACCGGAAGTCGCTCTCACGCTCCGCAATCTCAACTCGTTCTTCAAGGAGCATTGGCCAAGTTCCGCCGCCGTTTATCTGCCGGACGGCCAAGTGCCGGAGGCCGATAGCCTTCTGGCGCTGCCAGCCCAAGCCGAGACCTACGCCCGGATCATCCTCGAAGCTGAAGCCGCCGGCGGAAGCCGTGATCGGCAGATCGAGGCAGCCCGGCGCGCTTGGTACGAGGGTTTCGTCGCGGAGGCCATTGACGCATTCTTTCGGCAGCCGGTCATGGACACATCAGGCGAAGCCCATGCGGGATTCATGACGGGGCAGGACCTTGCAAACTGGCGCGCGACCGTCGAGGAGCCAATCTCGGCAAGATATCATGATTACGAGGTCTTCAAGCCTGGCCCATGGGCGCAGAGCCCCGTCATGCTTCAACAACTGACACTTTTGAAGGGCTTCGACCTCGATGCGATGGACCCCGCCGGCGCCGATTTTGTTCATACGGTTCAGGAATGTGCGAAACTGGCATTTGCCGATCGCGATTCATTTTATGGGGATCCGAAGTTTGCCGATGTGCCAATTCGCGTCCTCCTCGGTGAGGAATACAATGCCGAGCGGCGGAAACTCGTCACCTCAACGGCATCGCTCGAATTACGGCCGGGCATGATCGGAAATTTTGGCGGCGGCATTCCTCAACATGCCCTTGGCTCGACGAAAATGGCGCACCGGGATGTCCTTGCCGGAGCCGACGAAGAGTGCCCCAGGACCTATGCGCAATATGTCGCCAGCAAACATGGCGATACGTGTCATCTTGATATCATCGACAAATGGGGAAACATGGTTTCGGCAACGCCGAGCGGTGGATGGCTCAGCGGCTCCCCAGTCGTTCCAGGTATCGGTATCCCGGTTTCGGTTCGCGGCCAGATGTTCTGGCTGGATGAAGGGCACCCCAATTGCATCGAACCCGGGAAGCGTCCACGCACCACGCTGACGCCCAGTCTGGCCACACGCAAGGGCGTTCCCTATATCGCCTTTGGGACGCCGGGCGGCGACCAGCAAGATCAGTGGTCACTGCATGCTTTTCTGCGACATATCCATCACGGCCTCAATCTTCAGCAAGCAATAGACGCGCCGAGTTTTTATACGAAGCACCTGGCCAGTTCCTTCTACCCACGCGAATGGGCTCCCGGGCATCTCGCGGTTGAGAGCACCTTTTCGGCGGAAACGCTGGCCGAACTCGACCGCCGCGGCCACAGACTGGAAATCCACGGACGCTGGGAGCACTACAACTCCGTCACCATGGCGACGAAATCAGGCCGCATTCTTCGGGCGGGGGCGAGCCCACGGCGGATGCAGTCTTGCGCGATCGGTCGCTGAGCGCGAGATTTCGGCGCGCTCGGCATAGCCGCCCTTGTTTTAGAGGAAGGAGCGCTGCGACCATCGATCGACCATCACCCCGGTCAAGAAGGAGCGACACGATCAAGATGTCACCGGATCTCAATCTCAAAAACGAAGTTGATCGCTCCTTTGCACCCACCAGCCGCGAGCCTCGGCCCAATCCGAGTCTTAACCCAATCAGGTAACGCTTCAGTACATGACGAATTCAAACGGCGCACGAAGAGCGAGGCTCCCTCTCAGGGAGGTAAGTGTCAACCAGGACATAAACAGCCTGCCCTTGCGTGATCGCAAGAGATTGCAGCAGCGCGCAGCTTTGCTCAAGATCGCCCTACGCTTGTTTCGAGATCAAGGCTTTGAGAATGCGAGAATGGAAGACATCGCGCGAATCGCGGAGGTGTCAGTCCCCACGGTCTATAATTACTTTGCCAACAAGCGAGAAGTCCTGGTCGAGCTCCTAAAGCAAGATCGTCACGATGCTCAGCCCCTTTACGACAAGGTTCTGGCTAACCCTCCTCAGTCGCCCGCGGAGGCGCTTGCTAGTTTGATCCACGCCAACGTCGCTATCATTCGGCGGCCGGCAGATAAGCGGCTTTGGAGGGAAATCCTCTCGGCGGTCGCCAAAAGCCATGATCGTGAAGACGATTCGTTCGAAGCAAACCATCGGGTCTTCATGAGATATATAGATCGTCTTCTCCGGCACTTCATTGAAGCGGGAAAGCTCAGCCCTGAGCTACCGCTGGACATTGCCGCGGACGTTATATTTGCTATCAATTCTCAGAATCTGCGCCACCTCGCCTCATCGGAGCGAAGCTCTCCGGAAAAAGTACGAGAGTTGGCTCGGAAGCAAATCGGATTTGTTTTAGACCGCTGGTCCGTCAATTAAAGCCGGGTCCACCGGATACCGCCGAGCGATTAGACAGTGACCAGGCCAGTGAAGCGGATGGCGACCTCCTTGTGAGGCTCCCCCTCAATTGACATTACCGGTGCATCTGCGCGGCTACGGACAACGACCTAATGGTCGAACGCAAGCTATGGTCTCCAGCTCGAGAATGGCTGTCGCGGGTGCCAACTCGCTTCCCCACGACAATCGCATCGGTTCGGTCCGTCTGACCAAGGCCGAAGGCACCAACTGTCGCCGCTCATCCAGATCCATTCAGTCCGGAATCAGTGTGGCTGGCCAGTGGCAATGCGGGCCGCCGTGATGGACGTTAAGGATCCGGTGCGCGGAGCTCTTGCCGCGAGCGACAGGTCGAGGCTCTCGAGCTTTCGTTCAGCCCAGGCGTAGCTCAAGGTCAACTCTGGGCAAGTCGTTCGTCGCGACGGCGCCTGGCAGCTTGTGCCTTCAATCGAAGTGAAACGGCGACCGTCACCACCGCGACCACAACGATTACGATGCTTGACAGCGCGTTTATCTCGGGTGTCACACCCCGCCGCACCTCCGAATAGACGCGCATGGGCAAGGTTGTCGTCCCGGGGCCGGTCGTGAACGACGATATGACCAGAGAATCGAGGGAGATGGTGAAGGCTAACAGAAAGCCTGCCACGATGGCCGGCATGATGACGGGAAGTGTCACGAGGAAGAATGCCGCCAAGGGTCCCGCCCCAAGGTCGCGCGCGGCCTCTTCCATGGACATGTCGAACTCGGCGAGCCGTGCCGACACAATAACCGACACGAAACACATGGAGAAGGTGGTGTGTGCAACCACGACAGTCACAAAGCCGCGTTCCACTCCGGCGGCGATGAAGAGCAACAGGAACGCCAGACCAGTGATTACCTCGGGCAGCACCATCGGAGCGACGGCAAGTCCCGCAAAGAGGCTGCGTGTGGCGAAGTGGCGAACACGTGACAGGGCGCTGGCAATCATGGTCCCCAGGGCGGTGGCAAGGACGGACGACACGACGGCTATTTCCAAGGTTGTTGTCGCGGCCACCCAGTAGGCGTGATTGCTGAAAAGCGCGACATACCAGCGAAAGGAAAACCCGCTCCATAAGGTTACGAACGCGGAATCGTTGAAGCTGTAGGCAACAAGGACCAGCATTGGAACGTAGAGAAACAGCAAACCAAGGGCGAGGGCGAGGAGCCCGACCCACGTTGTGTCACGGCTCATCCGCCCCTCCTTTCAACCGACTGGCGGTAAAACTGGTAGAGCACGATAGGAACGATCAGGATCGCAAGCAGCAGGACCGAAATCGCCGATGCAAGCGGCCAGTCGTTGTTGACGAAAAATTCCTCCCAGAGAAGGCGGCCGATCATCGGTGACTTCGCGGTGCCAAGCAGGCTGGGAATGACGAATTCCCCCGTCGCAGGAATGAAAACGAGAAAGCAGCCAGCGATGATCCCGGGACGCGACAGCGGCAACGTGACGCGAAAAAACGCGCTGGCGCGGCTGCAGCCTAGGTCGCGCGCAGCTTCGTAAACGCTGATGTCGAGCTTCTCCAATGTTGCGTAAATAGGAAAGATCATCAGCGGCAGGTAAGCGTAGACGATACCGAGATAGACCGCAAAGTTGGTGTTGAGAATGGTCAGTGGCTCACTGATGACGCCAACAGAGATCAGCAGATGGTTGAGAACACCTTCTTTCGACAGCACGACAATCCAAGCATAGATACGGATAAGGAAGGATGTCCAGAACGGCAAATTGATCAGCATGATCAGGATCGGCTTCCATCCCGAAGAGGCGGAAGCGATCGCGTAGGCGATCGGATAGCCTAGCAGCAATGTGATTGCTGTCGCCACCGCGGCAATCTTCACACTGTTGAGGTAAGCAACGACATAAATGCTGTCTTTGAGGACGAAAACGTAGTTTTCGAGATTGAGCTCAGCGAAGTAAGCCTTCAGGCTGCTCCATCCGCCGGCCACATTAAGGACGGGAAGGTAAGGCGGCATTGCCATTGTGCTGTGCGAGAGCGAGATCTTGACGATGATCGCGAACGGCAAAAGGAAAAATACGATGAGCCACAGATAGGGGATGCTGATGAGCAGGCGTTGTCTTTGAGTGGTCATCCGGGCGCCTAGCAATCGAGGAGCAGGCCATCGTTCGGGTGCCACGATACCCAAACCTGGTCGTTGTAAGAAAAGTGACCCGATTGTACGCGCTGGCTGTTCGTCATTTGCACGAGAAGGGGCTTCGGTTGACCGATATCGACATAATAGGTGGAAAGATTGCCCAGATAGGCGATGTCCAGCACCCTGCCCTCAATGCAGTTGTCGCCGTCCTGCGGATGCCCTGCCGTCATCTCCATTTTCTCAGGGCGGATATTTAGAAAGTAGCGCTTGCCGGCCACAAACGGTTTGCTTTGCGTGGCCAGAAACGAACATCCGGAAGCATCATCGCGCAAGCGGCACATACCCTGCCCAGCCGGCTCGATGGTTCCCGGGAAGATATTCGTATCGCCCACGAACTCGGCCACATGCCGATTGGCCGGATTCTCGTAGGTTTCCAGCGGTGTCGCAACCTGAACCAGCTTGCCGTGGTCCATAACCGCAATCCGGCTAGCCACCGTCATGGCTTCTTCCTGATCGTGGGTAACGATGATGAAGGTCGTTCCCAGACGGCACTGGATATCGACCAGTTCAAGCTGCGTCTCGCGGCGGAGCTTTTTGTCGAGCGCGGCCATCGGTTCGTCCAGAAGGAGGAGTTTCGGACGCCTCGCCAAAGAGCGAGCAAGCGCCACCCGCTGCTTCTGTCCTCCGGAGATCTGGTGCGGTCTTCGCCGGCGGAACTTGTCCATTTGCACAAGGGCAAGCATTTCGGACACACGTTGCTCGATCTGCACCTTCGGCATTTTCATGCGCCTTAGGCCGAAAGCGATGTTGTCCTCTACAGTAAGGTGCGGGAACAGTGCGTAAGACTGGAACATCATGTTCACGGGCCTTTCATGTGGCTCGACCGGAACGATGTTTTGGTTTCCCAGAAGGATTTCCCCGGCGCTTGGGGTTTCGAAGCCGGCCAGCATGCGCATCACCGTGCTCTTGCCGCAGCCCGATGGGCCCAGAAGCGCGAAAAATTCCCTCTCGTATATTTTCAACGAGAAATCGGAGATCGCCGTGAAGTCGCCAAAACGCTTCGCCACGGACCGAAACTCAGCCAGTGGTTTGGCGCTGCTGTCTTCCCAAGGTGCGAACTTCTGTCCGGGCCGTGGTCCGGTTACGGTGGCGTTTGACAAGGATTGTTCCCCGGTTCCTGCTGTTCAGCATAATTTCTTGCGGCAGTGAGCCTTTGCGAAAAACTAGAACGCGCTCTTCTTTCTGTAAAGGTTGATCGCACGGCGGTTTTGGACGCGCTGCGAGCTAAAGCGAACAAACACGACGGCAGGTCTGCGAACTTGAGCGGCAAACGTCTTGAGATTGCTGTGGACTTTGACGGCCCCAAAGCCCACGCCATTGCCAGGTACAAAACAGACGGGGCGGAGATATTCCCTACTTTGGCAGCAGGCTCAGCGCATCGATCGCCGCCGATACCGAGAGAACAATCTTGGGTTTGTCGAAGTTGGAATCGTAGTATCGTAGATCGACCGTTAGAGCCTCGTCATAGAAGGACTTGCTCACCCCAAAATCCCAATCTGTATTCGGGCTATCTTTCGCGAACTCGTATTTCCCGCTAATTTTCCAGCTTTCAAATGGCGAAAAACTAACCCTTGGTGAATAAATCTCATCCTTGACCGCAAAATCCCACTTAACTTGGGCGCCCACCTTCAACTGGTCGGAAATCGCGTAATCAGCACCGGCAACTATATAATCGCCATAGTAGCCAGTGTTATCATAGTATGTACGCCAATAGCTGGCATCGAAGGAGAACGCGCCGAAAGTATTGCGGTAACCAACATAGCCATCGATTTCCCATCGATCCTCGTTGAAGGGAGCGAAATCCACGGTCGAACCCCACACACCCACGTAAACGCCAAACGGCGCATCGTATTCCACATAGGGCTGAACCGCGGGCTTTCCATTTGTCTGCGTGACGCCTCCGACGAGATAGTTGGTCGTTGTCGTGACGCCCACATAGAGCGACCCATAGTTCGGTGTAGATGGCTGTTGTGCGGCATCGACTGGCGATGCAGCGTTCGAGTCTCCGACATCCGCCGCATGCGAGATGCTGCCATTCAAGCAGACGAGCCAAAAGGCAAGTGCAAAACATTTCAAACGCGTCATTTCTGTCCCCTCTATTTTATGATCTATTTCAGCTAGATGAGCGCGATAGGCAGCCATACGCGCGCCCTAGCCCGGTCTGCCAGCGCATTGGCCCAATCGGACGCTGGCACCATGGGAAACCCTGTGTGGGATCGCACAAAGGTAACGCAGCGGCCATTTTCAGGCCGGTGCAGAGGCGACAGTGGAACCCATGATGGGAGCGTAGACCCGGTCGTGCCACCACCCGCGCCGTTCTCCGTCCGGATCGATGGAGACGTAGCAGTGCTCGGCAAGGTGCATCACGGACCGGTCGTCGAGCTTGAACGCCGGCCACGTCGGGGCGTCCGGCAACCGTCTCGTGTCGGGATCCCCGGTATGAACGAAAGACGAAACATATCCGGAGAAGATCCGTGACAATCGTTCGCGCAGCCCTGCATCCTCAGCATCTTGTGGAGGTCCAATGAGGTTGCAGGCCGCGTCGTCGTTCGGCCTTGCGAAGAAATAGGGCAATTCCGCCGAGTGCATGGCCTTGAGCCGGTCATCGACCTGCCAGTCGAAGCGATACATCCACACCTTGGCACCACGGGCAGCCGCTTCCTCCGCATACTGCGACACGGGGCCTACAAAGCCGAAATCGTTGATGATGCGCATGCCGAGTTCGCCGCCGGCTTCTTCAGGAAAGAATTTGCGGTAGGCGCCAACCACTTCAGCCTCGACTTGAGGGCTCAGATAGCCGATGCGGCGAGCCGTCTTTTCAGGCGGCCATTCGAGCATGTCGGGATTGTAAGCCAGCCAAAGGCCGGTTTCATAATTGGTATAGCCGATCATGAGTTGAAGGCCGTCCAGGGCGCCCTGTCGGATCGCACGAAATGGCTCGACCGGAACGAACGTCTCGTCGACACAGGGATAGAACAGAGAATCCAGGCCGAAGATCGTGTCCTCATTGGCGGCACTCCCAGCGAGCCTCTCGAAGATCTTGCCACCGTCCGCCTGCATCAAGGCTTCGAAGTCGGCGAAGCCAAGTCTTTCCAGCAAATCGGCGGCGATCTTCTGAGAAATCTTCGGATCGTGGCGGGACCCCGACGTCGCGCTCTCGCCGAAGCCCGCGGGCCCCTTGACGTTGCTCATCAGGATCGCGCGTTTGATCCTCCCTTTAAGGTGGCCGCTTGCCAGCAGCCAACTCACGTCTATGCCGCCGGCGGACTCGCCCGCCAAAGTCACATTGTCCGGATCGGCACCAAACGCCGAAGCATTCTCGATGATCCATTCGATGGCTAGCAACTGGTCGCGCAAACCATTGCAGGATGAGCCGGCGTACTGTGGGCCTCCAAGTGCGCTGACGTCGAGGAATCCGAACGGGCCAAGCCTGTAGTTCAATGACGCAAAGACGATATCGCCGGTCTTGCACAGCGCGGTCCCATCGTAGTCAGGTGAGCGGCTACCCTCCAGGTGATTGGCGCCACCATGTACCCAGATGAACAGGGGCCGTTTGCCACCCCCTCGTTCCGCCGGGCGCCAGATATTTAGCGAAAGGCAGTCTTCCGAACCGAAATACGGAAGTTCCCACTGCGCAGGATCATCCGAGAACTTCGAAGTGTCCTGATCTGGATAGGAGATCTGCATCGACGCCGGGCCGAATTGCCGAGCGAAGTAAACTTCGGCCCAGGGCGCCTTCGGAACCGGCGGCTTGAATCTGAGGCTGCCGAGCGGCGGTTCCGCGTAAGGTATTCCCAGAAACCGTTCCACTCGATTCGAGGCGTCACGCAGCCCGACAACGGGCCCGGAACTCGTTTGAACGATGTCAGTATCAGATTTGAAACACATATGAATCCCTCCCGGCAGGCGCCTTGCGCGCATGCCGCTCAATGACTGCTTGGTAGTTGCAGGGCCCAAGGCGGGCTTCCAGCGGAATTTAGTCGCCCGCGCGGAACCGGGCCCACTGACGATTGAGATATTTCATTCGCTCATCGCTCTGCGCAGAGCCAATAAACAGGCGCTTAAGAACGTCCTGACCTGGGAACAACGCGCTGTCGTTGGCGATTTCAGGCGGCATGAATGCGCGCGCTTCCGGGACCGGCGGTAGATACCCGGTGATTTCGGCCATATGGGCCGCAACTTTCGGCTCCAACATATAGTTCATGAATGCCAGAGCGGCCGCCGGGTTGGGCGCGTCGGACGGCACCGCAAAGGTCGTCAACCAGGCCAGCGACCCTTCTTTCGGGATGACATAGTTGACCTCGACCCCGTTTTTCGCCGCCTTGGCGCTCATGTTGGCGTGCACGATATCACCCGACCAGCCGATAGCGGCACACACTGCGCCATTGGCCAACTCAATCTGGTACTTGGTCGTGTCGATATAACTGACATAGGGCCGGATGGATCTGAGGACCTCCATTGCCCGGTCAACCGTCTCCTTGCTCAAATCTTTTGCATCCAACCCGAGATAGTTGACGACGATGGGAATGATGTCCGCAGGAGAATCCACCATCACCAACCCGCATTGCTGGAGCTTCTCGGCGTTTTCAGGCTTGAAGATGAGGTCGTAGCTCTCCAGCGGAGCATTTGGCAGAACAGCCTTGATCTTGGCGATGTTCAACCCCAATCCGGTTGTCCCCCACGCCACGACGACTGCATGATTGAGGCTGGGGTCGCTGACGGCTAGGAGTTTTGCGACGGTCGGATCCATTTTGGACAGGTTGGGAATGTCCTTTGCATCGAACGCTCGCATCGCGCCCGCCTTGATTTGCATTTGCAGGAATGGAACTGCCGCCGGGGTCACAAGATCATAGCCTGTGGAGCCAGCGAGGAGTTTGGTATTCAACATATCGTCGGAATCGAACGTATCGTAGCGAACCGTATAGCCGGTCTGCTTCGTGAAGTCGCCGAGCGTCACATCATCGAATATTCCCGCCCAACTATAGAGATTGAGGACTTTCTCCTGCGCGTGGCTCGGCAAGCAGGCAGCCAACAAAACCGCGATAGACCCTAGCGCAAGGCACCTCATGACTCCCCCCTATCAGCTGTGCAGAACATCACTGAAAACAGAACGTATTCTGGAATTGGTAGATGAGTCAACAGAAAACAGAATGGGTTCTATTTTTTCCGATACAGCCAACGGCTGCGGGGACCCGGCAAACCGCCGATTTGAACCCTAACGCCTGGAGGTATCGTCGGTGCGCGCCACCAGTCGCCGAAGGGGATCGTAGGATCTGACCAGATGCGTCGTCCGCATCGCCGACGGTTCCGACGCCGATGTGGCAGTGTTCCGACCATAAAAGCCTCTGTCGTCCAAAGAACCGCCGGGTCGCGCGGCCCCGTTCGCGCCAGCCCCGTCCATATGATCGGCCCCGCGCCTGATTTGAGCGCTGATGTTCTCGATGAAGTCGACGATCGCCATGATTTGCCTTCTCGGCTTCGCCGTACACGGCAAGGGCTGACTTTCCAGAATGTCGATTTCCACGACGAGGCGGAGCGCCGATCCGGCGCGAAGTGGGAACCTTCGTGGAAAGTGTCGACTAGCGCGCTCCTTTGCTATAGTTCGTCACACATCTCGCATAAACAGAATATGTTCTTCTTTTCTGATGAAAGATCGAAGGCACGCAGGCGAATGTACGCAGAAGAAAAAAAGGCCGGGGGCGAGCGACCCCGCAAGGGCAAGCGGGAGAAAAACGCCGAAACGCTCCGACGGAAGATCCTGGATACTTCCCGTGCCTTGATCGCTGATATTGGTTACGAGAAGGCAACGATCACGCGAATCCGCCAAGCGGCGAACGTGTCCATCGCCACTTTCTACAAGTATTTCGATTCCAAGCAGGCCATCCTCATTGCCCTGCTCAGAAACGAGCACGAACTCATATCGGAAGCCGTGAATGCAGCGATAGGCGCATCCGTGGCCAATCCGACCGACTACCTCATGTCAATCATCCTGGCTTCTCTCGATCCACCTGAAGAACCTGAGTTTCGCGCAATGTGGCGCGAAATCGTTGCCGCATCAGTGCTTATCACCGCGCACGAGCCAGCTGCCGAAGACATGCGGGCAGATCGCGCGCTGTACTGCACGAAGATGCGCGACGCGCTCCAAAAGCTCCACGGCACCGGCCATTTGCGCAGCGATGCGCCGATCGAACACATTGTCGACATCATCTATTTCGTTTGTTCTATGGAGTTCCAGGAATACGTCTGCGGAACTTACAAAGATCGCGGCGCAATGATTGCGCATCTGCGCACGCTCATCGAAGTCCTGATCCGTCCTTGGCTGAACGGCGATGCCACGTAAGACTTCGTCGCTCGCGGCGTGTCGCCGGAGCTGAATAGCGAGTAGCTTCATAAGAGGCCACGTCTTTCGTTTGCGAACGGTGCGTTGCTGCGAGGGAAGCCGTAGCATCCTGGTGCTTACCGGAAATGCCCTTGCGTTGGCAGGATCACGGCTGCATTCAGCAGCTAGAGGGAGGCGGTCGGGGCCATCACCGAGAGCTCTGTCGGCGACGCAGTGAAGGCGGGAAGGAACGTAAGATTCACGCCGAACGGCTTGTCTGTCATCTCATGGCAGGGCGACTTCCCTGCCGAGATCTTCCGGGGTGCGCTGGGTGAGACCGGGGATTATGCCAAGGCCGCCAGGGCTCGACACGGCGGCTGCGAGTTCCGCAAAGCAGACAAAATGCCTTCCACCTTGGATAATCGGGTGTCCACGTCGAATGTTTCGGTGATTTTTGTAGGCACGAATTTCCTCCTTTGGCCCGCTCAAAGAGGACAAGCTGTAGTGCGCTTTGTCGCTTTTGACGCCTCGGCAAGATTAAAGGGCTTAATTGCCGAGACTTGATATTTAGTAGTTCCGTGGGAAGCTGTAACTTTTCTCCCTCGCAAGCAGGCCAACCGCCATTGCGCGGTTGCGGACGTCAAGTTTATCGTAGATATTCTTTAGATGATACTTTACAGTATTCTCCGAAATACCGATGCGAGTGGCAATCTGAAGGTTGGTCCAGCCATCGCCGAGAAAGGTAAGGAGCTCCAGTTCGCGTGGCGTGAGCTTCCAAAGGGGCGTCTCGTTGATCTTTGAAACGTCGACATACGGAACACATATTCGCCCGTGCGCTACCGCCATCAATGTCTCGAAAAGGATCGAGGGATCCTCGAACTGGTAACAGAACCCCTGTACGCCCAGGCGCAAGCATAGTTTCAGTATAGCGATATCACGATCGCTGGAGAAAATGATGATACGCGCGAAAAGCTTCATCCTGTTCAACTGCGCCAGCACGGCGCCGGCGTCCATGTCGGCGAGCGTCCATGCCAGCACCGCGATGTCGAATGCCGGCTCGCCTTGGGCCACCGAATCCACGAAGGCTTCGCCGTTCTGAAGGGTTCCGACCAGCTCGAATCGGCTGTCGCGATGGATCATGTCGGCGAGCGCGGCAACAACCAGAGGATTGCGATCGGCAACAAGCACCTTGACCGTGCTGTGGACAGGCATAGGCGACATTCCTGTTTGAACCCGAATGTTGCCCATCCCACGTGACTGATCTCCTGACCGTTCAGACACGATCCCTTCAAACGCAGGCGGAGGCCGACTGAACACCGCGGCCACCCTTCTTGTCGCTGCCTGAGCAATACGTTACGGCGGCCACCAAACACGATGGGCGGTCATGCAGTCGAGACAGTTACTGAGGAATGCGGCTACCAAATATCGCCGGCGGTGCGGACCCCTCGCTATCGACCGCATTGCCAGACCGTCATTCTCCGCCTAGCCCGAGATCCCGCCTCGGCAACTGGACTGGCTGGCCAAGGTTTCTTGCATACCGGTGACCGGACTGAACTGCCATGGCGATCGTGGCTGGATTGAAGCAGTCGCCGATAGCGGTAACGGATTTCAATCCGGCGTCTGCCCATCGATCTTGAACCGACGTCAATTCCAACATCAGTTTGTCATCCGGAATTCGTGAGGTCACACAAACCACGGCATCCGCCTGGACCTGGCGGATCGCGCCGGTATACACGCACTCGAGATCGATTGCCTCGGCGCCCACTTTCGAAATCACTCTGTCTCGAATAACCTCGACGCCGCCCTTAAGAAGTCTTGTTTTGACGTGCTGCTGTTCGAGGGTGGCTGCGGACCAATAAGCGACATCACTTGCCGGGGTCACGAAAACGACTTGGCATCCTTCGCCGGCGAGCACCTCGGCAATGACGTTGGCCATGTAATAGTGATCGTCGTCGTAGACGACCACGCGACCGGTCGGCCTCGCACCCTGCATGATATCGTCCGCCGTGAGAACAACCGCCCCCCGCTCGACGGGCACGGCGGTACTATGCGTATGACCGACAAAGTCTCCGCGCCACTTCGAACCCGTCGCGATTACGACGTGATCGGCTCCCATCTCCAGAATATCATCCGATGACAGCAGACTCTGAACGAAGGTCTCAACGTTGGGCCTGGTGCTGATCATGAATGTGCGATGATCGATGACACGCCGCCATTCACGCAAGGGTGCAAACCGGCTCTCCTTGAGAACACGTCCCCCAAGCTCTTCGCCTGCCTCCGATAAGGTGACGTCGTAGCCACGATTGGACAATGCCAAGCTGGCCTCCAATCCCGAGGGTCCCGCACCGACAATCAAGACCTTTTCCTTGGCGTGCGCTTTGTCGATACGCATTGGGTGCCAGCCACTGCGATATTCCTCCCCCATAGTCGGATTCTGAGTGCACCTCATTGGCGTGGCGGAATGGTCGCCCGACGTGCATATATTGCATCCGATGCACTCGCGGATTTCGTCGACCAGCCCGTTTTCGATCTTGTAGGGCAGGAAAGGATCTGCGATCGAGGGCCGTGCGGCGCCAATCAAGTCCAGCACACCGGATTTGATCTGCCGCACCATCGTATCGGGCGATGTGAAGCGGCCGACGCCCACCACCGGCTTGGTCGTAAGCTTCTTCACGAACCTGACGTAATCTTCCTGGAAGCCTTCCTGGCCAAAGCGCGACGGCAAGGAATCGTTGGCCCAGTCAGCAACATTCACGTCCCAAAGATCGGGTATCTCGGCCAGAAGGCCCACAACCTCTTCCGCCTCGCCAACGTGCATGCCAACCTCGCCCATCAGTTCGTCGACAGCAAATCTGAAGGCGACGGCGCACGTGTCACCGACCGCATCTTTCGTGTCGGAAAGCACTTCGCGAATAAGGCGCACACGATTGGTGATCGATCCGCCGTACTCGTCTGTTCGCTGATTGTACCTTTTCACCAGAAACTGAAAGAGCAGCGTCATCACGCCGTGAGCGGCGTATGTGTAGACGATGTCGTAACCGGCTTTCCGAGCTCTTTTGGCAGCATCGACGTGCCAGCCGCGGAACTCGCGAATGTCGGCCTTGTCCATCGCTCTCGCGTGGAGATGAGGGAAGTTGTTGACGGGTATGTTCGATGGTGCGATCGGCGTGAGCCGCGAATAATAATTGGCCACCGACATGCCGTTGTGAACGAGCTGAATGCCGGCTAGGGCGCCGTGTTCATGAACCTTGTCCACCATCAACTCGTGAACCGGAAGGTCGGAATCGTCCCACAAGCGCATAAGCGCTCCGGGCGAAAGATCACTCGAAGGGTGGATCGAGCATTCTTCGGTATTTACGACGGCCCACCCACCTTCAGCTTTGACCCCGCGCATTTCCGCCATTGCCCTGGGATAGCGATGTCCCATACCGTTGCAGTGCGGCACCTGATAGAAACGGTTCTTTGTTTTCTTTGGCCCAATCTGGACTTGTTCGAACAGAATATCGTACCTTGGATCTCTGGCGCTCATCTGCGTCCTCCTTTAATTATCAATCATGATATGACCTGTTCGAGGATTGTTTCTTGAAGAAATCCGCCAGCCCTCGGATGGCAAACATCCTCCCGCCATCACAGCGGTTACGATCGCATCGCGTCTAGGTCTTTGAGGGAGATTATACTGAAGCTACTTGAATTGAAGCATGTAGAGCTTGCGAGTCTTCTTGTGGATAGTCCACTCACCTCGCCACCCAATCGGGAGGACCACCAGCTCTCCCTCCTGGAAATCCCGGGTCCGACCATCGAGGTCATGGAGCGAGACGCGGCCGGAGACGATGTGACAGATCTCTGAATTGTTCTCACGATTGGCAGTAAATCGGCCCGGAGTGCATTCCCACACACCAACTTCCACTTTGCCATCCGGTGATGTCCAAAGCTTCTTGGCAGCTTCTAGCTGGTTTCCCTCCACGGAGGTGGGCTTTGGCTCTGGCGATCCGAGATCAATCTGTGCGAGATGCTCGAAGTTTTCAAACCTAATCATCATCTGTTCCTATAGTACGACAATGTTCATTTGCCGGTCAGGCCATCGGCGAAAGCGGCGAGCCTGGATGTGCGTGGCAATCCAGCTTCCTCTCGTTCGTCAGCCATCCGATAAAGCTGATACATCGAATGCACCCCGAGCCATCGGAAAGGTTCCGGTTCCCATTTCCTCACGGTTCGGTTGACCCACGGCAAGCGCGTAAGATCTGTGTCGCGATTCAAAATGAGATCACGCAGCGTTCGGCCGGAGAGATTTGAACTCGACACGCCATTGCCGACATAGCCGCCGGCCCAGCCAATTCCTGATGACCGATCAAGGCCTGCCGTGGTGCACCAGTCCCGCGGCACGCCGAGGACTCCGCACCAGGCGTGATCGATCTTCAGATGCGTTGTCTGTGGCAATAGGCGGTGCAGGATCGTGCGCAGCTGCGCAATCGTTTGGTTCTGGGTCCTGCCGCCTTCGTCGGTCGCGGACCCAAAGCGGTAGGGAACGCCCCGCCCGCCCATCGCGATCCGGCCTTCCCTCGTGCGCTGCGCATAGCAATAGGCATGCGAAATGTCCCCAAGAAGCTCTCGACCTTGCCAGCCGATCTGCTTCCACAGGGTCTCAGGCAATGGCTCGGTGACAATTTGCGCGCTGTTGAGCGGCAACCACAGTCGCTTGTGGCCAGGTAGTCCTGCCGTGAACCCTTCTGTCGCCCGGATGATGACCGGCGACCTTACAGTTCCCCGCCTCGTCGTTACCTGGCCTTTTTTGATATTCGTGACCTCTGTCTGCTCGAAGATGGACACGCCAAGCCGTTCGACCGTTGCCGCCAGCCCTCGAACCAGTTTCGCCGGTTGGAGGCGCGCCACGCCCCTGGTGAGCATTGCCCCATGCACATTCCGGACCGCGATCCGCTCGGCGGCGTGGCTGGCCGCCAACAAAGCCACCTTCTCCTGAGGCGCTTCCCAGTCCAGCGCATCTCGATACCTGGCGGTCAGACGTCCAAGCTGGGCAGGACTAGTCGCCACCATAAGGTGTTCTGTTCTGATGATATCTGCATCGATGCCTTCCAACTCGGCCACAGTACATACCTCGTCGACCGCGGCAGCCATGGCGCGCTCCATTGCAATCACGGCCGCACGGTTTGCACTCTTCAGATATTTCTCTTTCGACCAGCTGAAGCCGCCGGAGCACCAGCCGCCATTGCGGCCGGACGCGCCAAAACCCGCAAACTCCTTTTCAACAATAATAATCTTTATCGATGGGTCCGCCTTGCGTAGGTAATACGCGGTCCAAAGACCAGTATATCCAGCGCCAACGATACACACGTCGGCTGTGGTATCGCCTGGAAGCGCCCCACGATAAGAGGGAACTCCTCCCATGTCTGTATACCAAAAGGAGATATTTCCATTGACTTTTGCACTCGCGACCATGATCGATCCCACAATTCACGGCATTTCGAATTTATTCACTCGCGTGCAGGACCTTATTTCCGGTCGTCCCCTGCCACACTTACAGAATCCGGTCGCGCCGTAGCCAAATTATCGGTACTGATTGAGATCCTTGATCGCGGATGTCGGCGGTGAGATAACCCAGAGAACCTCAGCCCGGGCATGCCCCACATTTCTGATCTTGTGTGGGATCGCTGTAGAGTACTCGATGCTGTCTCCAGCCTTCATGCGGTACACAGATTCGCCGATTGTGAGCTCAACCTCGCCCTGCAGCACGAGGCACATTTCGTGAGCATTCCCATGGCTATACGGTTGGTCGCCGGTTGAGCCACCCGGTTCGAACTCGCCCACATAAACCTCAAATTCCCGAATTGGCCTCCTAGACAACAATGTCTTGCGATAGCCTTCGGACACCGGCAGTGCTGGCCGCATCGCGCGGGAAAGCACTTGATGCGATGGGATTGCCCCGCTATCAAAAAAATCAGCGATGCTCACACCAAGCGCAGTGGCAATCCGCATCAACGTGCTTGTATTGGCGCCACTAAGCCCTCGTTCGAATTGGCTGATGAAGCTCGCGGTGGTCTGCGTGGCTTCCGCCAATTCCCGCAATGTGATGCGGCGCATGGTCCGAAACGCTTTGACGCGCTGACCAATAGTGGCGGGATCCCCATCCACCTCATCTCGGGAAACCTTGGCGCGAATTTCATTCATAGTCCGACATTACCCCAAACTGGACTTAACAGCATATTAAGTAGAAGTCTCTCTAGCAAGCTATTTCTTTAATCGCACGGTGGTTACAGCTCGGCTGACAACGTCATGCACCAGACCGAAAACAGCGGCACCGGTCCGGAGCGCATCGAGTGTCTCATGTTGCCAGTATTGTAGACGAGCCCTCCTACGCCAGGCTCAAACCAGGGCATGTCTTCTTGGCGCCAGTCGCCTTTCGACAGCGCGATGTATAGTTCCTCGGGAGGATGGCGATGGTCGGGGTACCTCGCCCTCGGCGCCATCACCGAGATACCCACTTCAACCTTATCGCTCCAAACGAGCCCGGTAGGCCCCAAAATAATCGCCTCGGCATATTCGTCCGTTGGCGTTGGTGAATCGCTGTGAACGAAATGGGTATACCAATTGAGATAGGGTTCGATTGTTCGGAAGCTCGCAACCAGCCCTTCGATATTTTCGCCTGCTTTGTCCAAGCTGCGATAGCATTCCTCCAGGTGATTGCATGCCGGCTGGCGGATCGGCTTCACGTTCTGGAATGCGGAAAACGTATCGGGCACGCCGCGAAAAACGCGCTGATACATGGACTTCACATCAGCCTTTTCCCGCGACCTCCGATCGAACTCCTTATCCAGGAATTTGAAAAAGCCACCGACACTATTCGCCAATTCAGCCTGCGTCATTGACCTCACTCCTCTTGCCCTCAAGCGCGTCCTCTTTTTCAGCCGTCGCTCCTCACGGTCCGAAGTCGGCTCTCCAACGTCCGCCGGTGAAAAGTTGAGAACGGGATTCTGCATCTCTTTCGGCGTCGCGTAGCCAGATCAAAAATTTTCCTTGCCACAGGTTCCCTCACTTAATATGACTTTAAGTATGATCGCAATAGCTAGCGGAAAAGATGACTTGCCGTCGGAGGAACCATTGATACGTCGCGCCAAGACACCTCGTCCGCAAATGGCAGCCTTCATCGCCAACCAAGGACGGAAGCGGAAGGGCCTGATCCCGGCGTCCTATGCAGCTCGCGCTCGGAAGTAGCGCGCCTGACTTAGCGGCAAAGCGAGAAGCAAAAGGAGGGAACGAAAAATGCAAGATTTGACCAGGCGGACTGCACTGTCGCTGATCGGCGGAACACTGCTAAGCGCGCCATTCGTACGCAAAGCGCGCGCAGAAGGGACGATCAACGTCTACAATTGGTCCGACTACATCGGTGCAACGACTGTTGAGGATTTCCAAAGGAAGACCGGCATTTCGGTCAACTACGACACCTACTCGTCGACCGAAGAAATGGAAGCAAAGCTGCTAGCGGGTCAGACAGGCTACGACCTTGTCGTGCAAAGTGGCCAAACGTTACCAAAAATGATCAAGGCCGGAGTCTACGGCCAGTTGGACAGGTCTCTCCTCCCCCTTTGGGGCAATTTGAATCCAGAAATACTCAAAATTACGGAAGGATGGGATCACGAGAGCCAGCACAGCGTTCCCTATCTTTGGGGTTCGGCAGGCGTTGGCTTCAATGTTGACATGGTCAAGGAACGGCTGCCCAACGCCGACATGCGCTCACTCGATATTCTGCTCAAGCCCGAGAACGCCGAGAAGCTTGCAGATTGCGGCATTTCGCTGCTGGATTCTCCGACCGACGTCTTCTTCATGGTGCTTAAGTACCTCGGGAAAGATCCCAACGCGGCCACCGAAGCGGACTATAGAGCTGCCGCGGAGGTTCTTAAGCCGATACGGAAATATATTCGCACCTTTGACAACACGAATCTGCTCAACGCCGTCCCCAACAAGGAGCTTTGCGTTTTCAACACATGGTCAGGTGACTATGCCACCGCGGAGGCTCGAGCCAAGGAAGCTGGAATAGGCCTCCACCTTGCTTACTTTGTCCCAGACACTGGCTCGCTGGCATGGGTAGACTGCTGGTCACTGCCAGCCGATGCGTCCAACAAGGCCGGCGCGCATGCCTTTCTAAATTATCTTCTCGAACCTGAAGTTGCTGCGCAGTGCACGAACCTTACGCATTTCGCCAACGCCAACAAAATGGCCTTGCCTCTGGTCGATCACGCGATCTCGTCAAACCCGGCGATATACCCCGATAGCGCGACGATGACCCGGCTCACCACACTGCGGAAGGTCACTGAAGAGCAAGAGCGCTTGATGACCCGCATCTGGACAGACGTGAAATCCGGCTGAACCGCCCAACCCAGTTCCCCAGGCGTAGAGGCAAGTATGATTCAGCGTAGCGTTCAAACCCCGGACAACGCGTTCCTCAGAATAGACAACGTCACGAAATCTTTCGCAGGAATCCCCGCGGTCAAAAACGTTTCGCTCGACATAGCCAAGGGCGAACTTTTCGCCCTTCTCGGCGGATCAGGATGCGGCAAGACCACGCTGCTGCGAATGCTCGCCGGCTTTGAAACCCCCACCAGCGGCCGCATTTTGATCGACGGACGCGATATGACCGGCGTCCCCCCTTACGAGCGGCCGGTGAACATGATGTTCCAGTCCTACGCGCTCTTTCCGCACATGACGGTGGACAAGAACGTCGGGTATGGTTTGAAGCACGAGAAAATGACCGATCTCGAGCGCAAGGACCGTGTCCGGCAGATGCTGGAATTGGTGCAGCTCTCCGAACTCGGACACCGTAAACCGCATCAGCTCTCGGGCGGCCAACGACAACGGGTGGCGTTGGCCCGTTCGCTCGCCAGGCAGCCGAAGGTCCTTTTGCTCGATGAGCCGCTTGGCGCGCTAGACAAGAAATTGCGCGAACACACCCAGTTCGAGATCTCCAACATCCAATACAAGACCGGCATTACTTTCGTGGTTGTTACCCACGACCAGGAAGAAGCAATGACGCTCGCAACCCGTATAGCAGTGATGGACAAGGGAGTCGTCCGCCAGATCGGCTCGGCGACCGAAGTCTACGAGTATCCCAATTGCGCATTTGTCGCGGGCTTCATCGGCTCGATCAACATGTTCGACGGCGGCATCAAGTCCGTCAACGGAACCGCGAGCGTGGAGGTGCCGCAACTGGGCGTGACGCTTGAGGCGCGCGAGCACCCCGGCCTTACGGCAGGTGAGGCGGTGAAGGTGGCAATCCGGCCGGAGAAGATCCACATCACGGGTGAGGCGCCAACCGGCGGCGTTAATGCGGTCAAGGGTACCGTCGATGACCTGGCCTATTTTGGCAAGGACTCGCTCTACCGCATCAGGCTTGCCACGGGCGCCGTCGTGCAGGTCAACAATGTCAATGTCCGGCGACCGGCGGACAGCGTGCGGGTTGCGCAATGGGAGGACGAAGTCTGGCTTTCCTTTGAATCCTCGTCGGTCGTCCTGCTGCGAGAATGAAGCCATGAAAGACATCAGCAGAACATCTATGCTGTCCCGTTGGTTTAACGGCAATGGCTGGCGACAGATAATTATCACCACACCTTACCTGTGGCTGTTTGTCTTTTTCTTCGTTCCTTTTTTAATAATTGTCGGAATCAGCTTGGGTAAAACAGCTCCGGCATCACCGCCATTCGCGTTCAAGCCGGAATTTCCCTGGACATATCTGGACAGCTATACGAGACTTTTTACTGACACTCTCTATATACGCGCCTACTTCATTTCTATCTACAATGCCGCGCTTGCGACGTTTGCCTGCTTGATATTGGGCTATCCAATGGCCCTTGGCCTGACGCGGGTTAGCCGTGAATGGCGTCGCTTTTTACTGGTCCTGATCATTCTTCCCTTCTGGACTTCATTTTTGCTCCGCGTCTACGCCTGGATAGGACTGATGGGGTCAAACAGCTGGTTCAACAAGGGCGTGACCGCGATCTGGAATTCCTTGGCTCCGCAGGCCCTGGAGTTGACCTCGATCCCCATGATGAACTCGAATTTCGCGGTCGTCCTGGTGATGGTCTACACCTACCTCCCCTTCATGATCCTGCCGCTCTACGCCAACCTCGAAAAACTCGACAACACACTGAACGAGGCGGCGATGGATCTTGGCTCTCGTCCGAGCCAGGTGTTTCGCGACGTCACACTGCCACTATCCATCCCAGGGATCGTTGCGGGAGGGCTGCTCGTCTTCATCCCCGCCTCAGGCGAGCTCGTAATCCCGAGCCTTGTGGGCAATGCCTACGACCCGATGATCGGCCGGGTGATCTCTGACCAGTTCTCGTCGGCGCGCGACTGGCCAATGGCGGCGGCCGTGGCAGTGGCACTCCTCCTCCTGCTCGTCCTTCCAATGATGGCCTACACCCATTTTGAGGCGAAGGCGCAAGCCAGGCAAGAGAACGATTAAACCATGCAGCAGAAGCATCACTTCTTGAAGGTCTGCCTGCTCGTCGGCTTTATCTTCTTCTACGTACCAATGTTCTCGATGATCTTCTTTTCGTTCAATAAGTCGAGGCTGGTGACAGTTTGGGGCGGATTTTCGACCGAGTGGTATTTCAAACTCTTTGCCAACCAGCAAATCATAAACGCAGCGATCCTATCGCTGGAGATTGCTTTGGTCAGCGCCACCGTGGCCGCTATCCTTGGCACGATGGCCGGGATCGCGCTTGCCCGTTTCAGACGTTTCCGGGGCCGCACCGTCTTCTCGGGCTTTGTCACGGCGCCCCTGATAATGCCAGAGGTCATCACCGGTATTTCCATGCTGATGCTCTTTATTCTCATGGGACAGTATATCGGATGGCCAGGCAGACGGGGCTTTACGACGGTCACCATCGCCCACATTACATTTTCACTCACGTTTGTGACCACGATCGTACAATCTCGCCTTTCCTCGATGGACATATCCATCGAGGAGGCGGCCATGGACCTCGGCTCCAAGCCTTGGCAGGTCCTCAAGGACGTGACGCTCCCAGTCATTTCGCCGGCAATCGTGTCAGGGTGGCTTTTGGCGTTTACCATCTCACTGGATGACGTGGTCATTACCAACTTCACGACAGGACCCGGCGCCACCACGCTGCCCATACTGATCTGGTCGAAGGTGAAGCTTGGTGTAACGCCCGATATTAATGCGCTCGCATCGCTAATCATTGTGATCGTAGGCGTTTGCGCTGGCATTGCTGGCATATTGATGGCTCGGAGCGAACGACAGCGAGAGCGCGACGCTCACCTTGCAGCCGCTGCAGGTGGTTGACCCCCAGGACGCAGTAACTTCAACGTCGACAATTTCTCAGAACAACAGGAGCTTCACATGCGTTCAAACCACCTCAAATTCTATATCGATGGCGCTTGGGTCGATCCCGTCTCAGCTGCAACACTGGACGTCGTCAATCCGGCGACTGAAGAGGCGTTTACGAAGATTTCCGCTGGCAGCAAAGCGGACGTCGACAAAGCCGTAGCTGCCGCCAAGGCGGCATTTTCAACCTTCTCAAGGACGTCGCAAGCCGACCGCCTCATTCTGCTGAAAAGAGTTCTACAGGTATACAACGAGCGTTTCGAAGACATCGCCCGCGCAGTTTCCGATGAGATGGGTGCGCCAATCGGATTCGCGCGCGAGGCCCAGGCCGCGGCTGGGCAGGCTCACATGGAGTCGACCATTGCAGCACTTGAGGCCTACGAGTTCGCGGAAAAGCGTGGAACCACGACCGTTGTGAAGGAACCGATCGGCGTGTGCGCTTTGATCACGCCCTGGAATTGGCCTCTCAACCAAATCGTCTGCAAGGTCGCGCCCGCTCTCGCCGCGGGTTGTACGGTTGTGTTGAAGCCGTCCGAAATCGCTCCGATCAGCGGCATTATCTTTGCCGAGGTCATGGATGCCGCCGGCGTTCCAAGGGGCGTATTCAATCTGGTCAACGGTACTGGCCCAGATGTTGGCCAGTCGATGGCAGGTCACCCGGACGTTGACATGGTTTCCTTTACCGGATCGACCAGGGCAGGGATCATCGTTGCCAAGACCGCGGCCGACACAGTCAAACGCGTGGCTCAGGAATTGGGTGGCAAGTCCCCCAACATCATTCTGCCAGATGCCGATTTCTCGATCGCAGTCGCCAAGGGGGTTCAGGGATGCTTCAGCAACACCGGTCAATCGTGTGACGCTCCGACCCGAATGCTGGTGCCGAAGGAACGACATGATGAGGCCCTGGACGTCGCGCGTGTAGCCGCGGAGGCTCTCAGGACTGGCGATCCGAAGGCGGAAGAAAGCGACCTTGGCCCAGTTGTCAGCGAAGTTCAGTACGAGAAAATTCAACGCCTGATACAGACCGGCATTGAGGAAGGCGCGACCCTCGTTACTGGTGGACTTGGGCGTCCCGAGCATCTCAACCGCGGATACTATGTTCGACCGACTATATTCGGCAACGTTGCACCGGAGATGACAATCGCGCGCGAAGAGATTTTTGGGCCCGTTCTGTCCGTAATTCCTTATCAAGACGAGGAGGACGCCATCCGGATCGCCAACGATACTGTTTACGGCCTTGCCGCCTATGTTCAGTCGAGCAGCATTGAAACGGCACGCCGCGTCGCGGCGGAGCTGCGAGCCGGGTCGGTTTATATCAATTATCCTGATTGGGATACGTCCGCATCGTTCGGAGGCTACAAACAATCAGGCAACGGCCGTGAGTATGCTGACTTCGGCATTCATGATTTCCTCGAAATCAAAAGCATCGTCGGCTATGGCAAGTGAGATGTGGAACGCCAGCACGGGACCCCATCGATGACCATCTCCGATAAGCTGCTTTCCAGGCTCAAGAGCCCTTCGCTCGTCATCGACAGGGCGCTGATCGCCGGCGAATGGGTCGACAAAAGTGACAGTGGCAGGACCTTCGAGGTGACCAATCCGGCCGACGGTGAAGTGATCGCCGTTCTGCCCGACATGAGCCGCGCGGAAGGCGCCCGCGCCATCGACGCCGCCTACAAGGCGCAAAAGCAATGGGCGAGCAAGACGGGCAAGGAGCGCGCAGCGGCGCTGCGTGCTCTCTACGACCTGATGGTTGCCAACGCGGATGATCTGGCCGCGATCCTCACGATGGAAATGGGGAAGCCGCTGGCCGAGGCCAAGGGAGAAATCCTCTACGGCGCATCCTATGTCGAGTGGTTTGGCGAGGAGGCAAAGCGCGTCTATGGAGACACTATCCCGGGCCACCAGCAGGACAAGCGCATCATTGTCATCAAGCAGCCGGTGGGCGTCGTTGCGTCGATCACCCCGTGGAACTTCCCCAACGCAATGCTGGCGCGCAAGTTCGCACCAGCCATCGCCGCGGGTTGCGCCATGGTCTCTAAACCTGCCGCCGAAACGCCGCTCTCGGCGCTATCACTTGCGCTTCTCGCTCAACGCGCCGGCCTCCCTGCCGGCATCTTCAACGTCATCACATCCACAGATTCCTCGTCGATCGGCAAGGAATTCACGGAAAACGGTAAGGTCCGGAAACTGACCTTCACCGGCTCGACCGGCGTTGGCAAGATCCTGATGCGTCAGGGCTCGGAGCAGATCATGAAGCTCGGCCTCGAACTCGGTGGCAACGCGCCTTTTATCGTGTTCGACGATGCCGATCTCGATGCCGCCGTCGAAGGCGCCATGGTCTCAAAGTACCGCAACAACGGCCAGACCTGCGTCTGCGCCAACCGCCTCTACATTCAGGCCGGCGTATACGATGCCTTCGCCAGGAGACTGGTTGAAAAGGTCGCTGCAATGAAAGTCGGCGACGGCTTCGAAGCCGGCGTCAATGCCGGCCCGTTGATCACCAGGGCGGCTGTTGAAAAGGTTGAGGAGCACATCGCCGACGCGACCGAAAAGGGTGCCAAGGTTGCGGTCGGCGGCAAGCCGCATGAAAAGGGGGGGCTGTTCTTCGAACCCACAGTCCTGACCGGCGTCACCGCGCAGATGAAGATCGCCCGTGAGGAAACATTCGGTCCAGTCGCCCCGCTGTTCAGATTCGAGACCGAAGAGCAGGTCATCGAAATGGCCAACGACACAGAATTCGGCCTGGCATCCTATTTCTACTCGAAAGATGTCTCGAAGATCTTCCGTGTGGCCGAGGCGCTGGAATACGGCATGGTGGGCATTAATACCGGCCTGATCTCCACCGAGGTCGCGCCCTTCGGCGGTATCAAGCAGTCCGGCCAGGGCCGGGAAGGTTCGAAATACGGAATAGAAGACTACATCGAGATAAAATATTTGTGCCTGAACGTGTGACCGACCTGGAAAGGGGCAGAGAACCCCTGCCCTTCTACCGGTTGGGGCGGAACAGTCCTGGGCTTTACGCTTGGGAGCCGTCTCGTCGTATCCGCCTGAAACGCCAAAGAATGCTGGAGCGATAGAGATGGGGCTGACAAAGACCGGTGCCAGGGCGCTACGCACGTCGCGCCCCTAAGCCTAGGCACCGGAAATGACATTGTGCAAGGTTTGGAGAAGTCCATGAAGATCATCGTCCCCGTCAAAAGGGTTGTCGACGCCAACGTAAAAATCCGGGTCAAACCGGATGGATCGGGCGTCGAGCTCGCCAACGTCAAGATGTCGATGAACCCGTTCGATGAAATCTCGGTAGAGGAAGCCCTGCGGCTCAAGGAGGCAGGCAAGGCGGTCGAAATCGTCGTTGTCTCCATCGGTGAGCCGAAATGCGAGGAGGTGCTGCGCACGGCGCTGGCCATGGGAGCGGATCGCGCGATCCTGGTGGAGACCGGCCAGGTCATGGAGCCACTCGCGGTCGCCAAGGTCCTCAAGGCGGTCGTGGAGGCCGAAAAGCCGGATCTCGTCATCCTCGGAAAACAGGCGATCGACGATGATGCCAACCAGACCGGTCAAATGCTTTCGGCCCTCCTCGGGTGGGGTCAGGCAACGTTTGCGTCGAAGGTTGAACTCGCCGATGGCGCCGCAACGGTTACACGCGAGGTCGATGGCGGCTTGCAAACCATCGCCGTCAAGCTTCCGGCGATCGTCACCGCCGATCTTCGCTTGAATCAGCCGCGCTACGCTTCTTTGCCGAACATCATGAAGGCCAAGAAGAAGCCCCTGGACAAGAAGACGCTGGCCGAATTCGGCGTGGACGGTGCGGCCCGTCTCAAGGTCCTGAAGACCGAAGAGCCATCGGGACGAAAGCCGGGGATAGCGGTCAAATCCGTGGCAGAGCTCGTCGAGAAGCTCAAGAACGAGGTCGGCGTTCTGTAATCAGGTCGAAAAAGGAAAACGCACGATGGCAATTCTTCTTCTTGCAGAGCACGATGGCAGCTCGCTCTCCGATCAGACCGCCAAGGCATTGACGGCAGCGTCGCAAATCGGTGGCGACGTCCACATTCTCGTCGCTGGATCGAACACGCAGCCGATCGCAGATGCCGCCGCCAGGCTTGTCGGCGTGTCCAAGGTGCTGCTAGCCGATCACGCGGATCTGGCGCATAATCTCGCCGAGCCGCTTGCCGCCCTGATTGTCTCCCTGGCGGGCGCCTACGACACGATCGTCGCTCCGGCCACTGCCTCCGCGAAGAACGTCATGCCAAGGGTAGCCGCTCTCCTCGACGTCATGCAGATCTCAGAAATCGTCGAGGTCGTCTCCAGCGACACCTTCAAGCGTCCCATCTATGCCGGCAACGCTATTCAGACCGTTCAGTCGAGCGACGCCAAAACGGTCATCACCGTCCGCACAGCCTCGTTTTCCGCAGCCTCCCAAGGCGGCCAGGCTGCCGTCGAGCTCGTCTCGGCGGCAGCCAATCCCTCCCTCTCAACCTTCGTTTCCGATGCGATCGCTTCGTCCGAGCGCCCGGAACTGACATCGGCCAAGATCATCATCTCGGGTGGCCGTGCGCTGGGCTCGTCCGAGAAGTTCAAGGAGGTCATCCTGCCGGTCGCGGACAAGCTCGGAGCTGCCGTCGGCGCCTCGCGCGCCGCGGTCGATGCAGGCTACGCGCCGAACGACTGGCAGGTCGGCCAGACCGGGAAGGTCGTTGCCCCTGATCTCTACATCGCAGTGGGCATCTCCGGCGCCATCCAGCATCTGGCTGGCATGAAAGATTCGAAAGTCATCGTCGCGATAAACAAGGACGCGGACGCGCCGATCTTCCAGGTCGCCGACTACGGGCTGGTCGCGGACCTCTTCGACGTGCTGCCAGAGCTTGAAAACGCGCTCTGACTTGTCTGCCGAAGTTGGCGCATAATAAATGCCGCGCAAACGTGACCTCGGTTTGCGCCGACGACATGCGTCAGGCACTGATTTGAAGCGCGGCGCATAACCAGTTTCGATGGGACGCGCTTAGATCGACGGGCTCGGACGATCGGCATAGGCGCCTTCCAACAGGGCGCTGCGTCGCGCTGCAGCCCGTTCGCGCGCCACCCCGCCGCTACTTCCGTGGAGAGCCTGCGCAGCCGGTCTCTCCGCGCTGACCCGCGGCGTTCGGACCACAGACTTGGCTAAAATGCCGGCGGGCTGATGGCCCAGAGAACGATTGTCTCGACCTCGCCTGGATTTCGATATCTGTGAGGCTCCTTGGACGAGAACGAGAAGCTGTCTCCCGGCGCCAGTTGGAAATATCGTTCGCCGATCCAGATATCGAGCGCGCCGACCAGGACAAAGCCTACTTCGTCGCCATCGTGTGTATAGGCTTCCTCGCTCTCGCTACCGGGAGGCATTCGGCAGTAGATCATCTCGACCTGGGCGCTCATTTTCGGGGTCAGGAGCTCGTCAACAAATCCTTTTTCATATTCTATTTTCAATCTGTTTTGGGCACGCACAACGTAGCCGCGTTCCGCTGCCGGTACTTCCAGGGAGCCGGAGAAAAACCACTGGACCGTCACGCCCAAGCTCGACGCGATTTTCACGAGCGCGGGAATCGACGGATAGGCGAGGCTTCGCTCGATTTGACTGATATATCCGGGCGAAAGGTTGGACTGCTCGGCCAGTTGGGAAAGGGTCAGCCTACGACGCTTTCTCAATCCCCGGATGCGATCCCCGAGAATTGGATTGCCGCTCGGCTCGGACTCTTCTTTCATGCGCGCATCCCCGTTTCCCGCATAAGCGACCCCATCGCGCTTTGATCCAAAGTACGGAATCGCGACATTGTATCGAGTTAGACATACGGCGGCGAGCAAGGTCCGTCACCATGGATCTGCCTGCTGGGCCGCACTCCGGCTCTGAGAGCCTTGCCAGGCTGATGGGCGATTGCCTTGTCAGCGATCTCAAAGTGCGTGACGCGCAGCGCGGTCCCGACACGATGCGCACCTCCGCACATCCTGCTGCATCTGTCAGTTTAGTAAATATTTCTGTTGATTTTTTACTCTCAGCTACGTTAGATGCCAAAAGTTTGATCGTCGGGCTGGGAGTTAGGCGTGTCCGTCGTTGTCCATTTCAAAAGCAGCGATCGTGTTTTCGAGCCGTATGGGGAAAGCTCGGATAAGGCGTCGATCAGCCGCCTGGTTGGGCCAGGACTGAGCAAATCCATGGGCGCCGGCGTTGCCCGCTTCGATGGCTGCTCGATCGCCTGGACGGTTCTCTACGATGAATTGATCGTCACCCTGGAAGGCACATTCAGACTTCGGGTCGGCGATGCCGTTCACGAATGTGCGCCCGGCGATGTTCTGTGGATTCCGGCTCACACTCCGCTTCACTATGAGGGCGACGGCGCGACCGTCTTCTACGCGCTCTCTCCCGTCGATTGGAGGCAGCGCGCCGAAAGAGCGGACAATGGCTGACCAGCTTTTTCCGGGCCTCTTCTCGCCGCTGGAAATTCGCGGAAAGGTCATTCGAAATCGCATTCTTTCGACCGGCCACGATACCACGATGCCGACCGATGCCACCGTCAATGACGCTTTGATCGCCTATCACAAGGCTCGAGCCAAGGGCGGTGCGGGACTTATCATCACGCAGGTCGCCGGCGTGCATGAGACGGCGCGTTACACCTCGCACATGCTCATGGCGACGGATGATGAATGCGTCGACGGCTATCGCAGGCTGGCGGATGCCTGCCATGCGGAGGGATGTGCGGTCTTCTCGCAGCTCTTTCATCCCGGTCGCGAAATCATGGAAAGCAGCGACGGCCTTCTTCCCGTCGCCTATGCACCGTCGGTCTCACCCAATGAGCGGTTCCACGTCATGCCTCGCGCGCTTGATCAGGAGCTCATCAAGGACATTATCGATGGCTATGGATCGGCTGCCAGGCGCATGTACCAGGCAGGCCTGGACGGGGTCGAATTTGTCGCCAGCCATGGTTATTTGCCCGCGCAATTCCTGAACCCCAGGGTAAACCTACGCACCGACGAATACGGAGGCAGCCTCGACAACCGGCTTCGCTTCTTCAGGCAGGCTTTGGTCGCGATGCGAACTGCAACCGGCGACGATTTCGTGATCGGGATGCGCATCAGCGCGGACGAACGGGATGAGGCTGGCCTGGTCGCCGACGAGGTCCTTGAATGTTGCATCGATCTGGAGCCCTTGCTCGACTATGTCAACGTAACGGCAGGCACGTCCGCCTCGGTCGGAGGGGCGATCCACATCGTGCCGCCAATGGCCTATCAGAACGCTTACCTTTCCTCGGACGCCAAGCGGATCAAGGACGCGCTGACGATACCGGTGTTTGTCGCCGGTCGCATTAATCAGCCGCACGAAGCGGAGGCGATCATTGCCAGTGGCTCGGCAGATATGTGCGGCATGACCCGCGCACTGATCTGCGACCCGGAAATGCCAAACAAGGCGCGCGAAAACCGACCGGATGATATCCGCGCCTGCATTGCCTGCAACCAGGCCTGTATCGGCCATTTTCACCGAGGCTACCCGATCTCATGCATCCAGCACCCGGAGACGGGTCGGGAGCTTCGTTTCGGATCGCTCGAGCCTGCCCGGCCGACAAAAAACGTCATGATTGTTGGCGGTGGCCCGGCCGGAATGAAAGCAGCCATAACGGCAGCTAAACGCGGCCACCAGGTGACATTGTATGAAGCGGAGAGCCAGCTCGGCGGACAGGCGAAATTGGCGCAGCTTCTTCCTCGCCGCGCCGAATTCGGAGGCATCATAACCAACCTTAGTCGCGAACTCGAACAACAGCAGGTGCGCGTCGTCCGCGGCGTCGAAGTGGATCGTGAATTGGTCGCGCGAGAGGCCCCCGACGTCGTCATCCTCGCCACCGGCGCCAGGCCCTATGTTCCGGAGCTTCCCGTCGACGATTCCATCCAGGTTGTCGATGCGTGGCAAATCCTGAGGAAGGAAGTCAAACCGGGCCGACGGGTGGTGATCGCGGATTGGCGTGGTGACTGGATAGCCCCAGGGCTTGCGGAAATGCTGGCCAAGGACGGCAGCATTGTCGAGTTGGCCCTGAACGGGACCAACGCGGGCGCCATGCTTCCCCTCTACGTGCGCGACAACATCGCTGCCGAATTGCACAAGCTGCAGGTCCGGGTCACGCCTTATGCGCGTGTGTATGGCGCCGACACCCGCACCGTCTACATGCAGCACACCGCAAGCGGTGAACCGATCATCTTCGAAGACATGGACATGCTGATCCTGTGTCTTGGACATCGGCCGGTCGACGGCCTCAAACGGGATCTCGCGGGGTTGGGAATCGAGGTTCACATGGCGGGGGATTGCCTGGCGCCACGCACCGCGGAGGAGGCTGTCTATGACGGTCTTAAGATCGGGGCCGCGCTCTAGGCGTGATCAAGAGGCGGCTCCGGCAAGGAGGCTGAAGCTCTTTGACCGCGGCCGCTTAGTGACGTGTGAAGCGGAGGATCGCCCGCTCGCAATGTCTGTTCGGTGAATCGGGGCTCGCGTGGGGCGTGTCCTTGATAATTCCAAGGGAGGAAAATAATGGACTTCGATCAAAAGGTCACACGACGCGGTGTACTCCAGGGCACACTGGTTTGCGCCACCGCTCTGGCCGCACCGGCCATGATCGGTCGCGCGTCGCCGGCGGCCGCGCAATCGGCATTCGCCGGCGAATCCCTGATTGTCGTCTCATGGTCAGGCAATCACGAGCGGAGTTTCCGCGAAAGCGTCATCGATCCTTTCAACGAACAGTTCGGCACAAAGGCCGAAACCACCGGCGGATGGGACCAGATGGTTGCGCAAATCAAGGCGGCGCCGGCCGACAATCCGCCGTTCGATCTGACGATAGCCGATGAGTATACATCCGCTGCCGGTCTGGCGGAAAAGCTCTTTCTTGAGACAGACCGCTCAAAAATTCCCGGCTTTGATGCAGTCTTGCCATGGTTTGACGAGTTCCGCGGCGACGCCAAGAAATTCGGCGTGCCTTTCGGCGGCGGCTCCCTGTGGATGGCGGTCGCGAAATCATCCGGCATCAACGCAAACAGCTGGAAGGGCTTCTGGGATCCGGCGGCGAGCGGAAAAACCACGCTTGATGCAGCGTCCTTCTATTGGGACCTGTGCATTCCTGCCCTTCTTTCCAAACAGAAGCCCGGCATCGACGAACTGTTCGGCAGCCAGGCGGATGTCGAGGCCCTGTTTCAGGAACTCGATAAGCTCAAGGTCGCCAAGTGGTACAAGGATGGCGCCGAACTCTCGAACCTGCTGGTCCAGGAGACGGCCCAGGTCGCCTCCATTTACTCGGCTGACGCCTACGGCTTCATGCAGGAATTTGGCAGCGACTTCGAGATCAAGATCCCGGCAGAGGGCACGTCCTCGTATACCAACTGGTTCATGAAGGTTCGCGGCACCAAGCACTCCGACCTGGCCGACAAATTCCAGGCCTACCTTCTTCAAAAGGATACCCAGCAGAGGTTCCTTGAAAATTCCACTGACTTCATGTCGAGGCGAGACCTCACGGCACCCAAGCATTGGCCCGACTACCCGACGTCGGACGAGGCGATACGCAAGACGTTCAGCTTGTTCACCCTCAAGGGCTGGGAAGTCTTCGGTGCGAATTGGGATGTCTATTCGAACCGCATGAAGGAGACCATCAGCAGGACGACCGCGGGCTGAATGAGCACCACAAATGAACCATGCCGCGCTCGAGCTTGACAGGATCAGCCTGACATATGGAACCATCGTCGCTATCAACGACGTGTCGCTGAGGGTCGAACGGGGAGAGTTCGTTACTCTCCTCGGTCCTTCGGGATCGGGAAAAACTTCCACGCTTCGTGTCGTTGGCGGGTTTGAAAAGCCTACCTCCGGGACCGTCCGGATCGGCGGCGAAACAGTGAACGATCGCCCGCCTTACGGACGCGACACCGCGACCATTTTCCAGAATGGTGCACTCTTCCCGCATAAGACCGTTGCGCAGAACATTGCCTATGGTCTTCGCATGCGAAGGGTGCCCCAGCCGGAGATCGAAAGGCGGGTCCGCGAGATACTCGCCATCGTTGCTCTCTCTGGATATGAGGACCGGTACCCGGCCGCGATGTCAGGAGGGCAAAGACAGCGTGTCGCGCTCGCGCGCTCATTGGTGGTTCGGCCGACCCTGCTTCTGTTCGATGAGCCGATGTCGGCGCTCGATTTGGCGCTGCGCCTTCAACTGCGGGCGGAAATCAAGCGGCTTCACGAGGAATTGGGCTTTTCCGCAATTTTCGTGACACATGACCAGGGCGAAGCAATGTCGATGTCGGATCGCGTTGCGGTCATGGCCAAAGGGCAGATCGAACAGATTGGCCGGCCCGAGGAGGTTTACCGTCACCCGGCAAACGAGTTCGTTTTCACCTTCATGGGAGAATCTTGCCGCCTTCCCGTTCGCATAGACGGTCGCGCGGTCTTCGATTCCTCTGGCCAACCTGTCCCCCTGACCTTGGTTGCACCGCCCGGCCCCGGCGAATGGCGGATCTATGTCAGACCCGGCCACGTCCGTCTTCTCCCCAAGGCCTCTGAGGGTCTGCCCAATCAGCTCGAGGCGACGGTCCAGATGGTGGAATATCTGGGCGGCAGCTACCGCTACCACGTTCAGGCAAGCGGGTTATCGCTGGTGTGTGACAGTTCCAGCAAACTTGGCTTCGGGCCGGGCGATGCCGCTGTCGCATCCTGGCTTCAGGAAGACATGAGGTGCTTCCAGTGAGAGGCATTTCGTCTTCAAAGAGCGCAATTCCAAAAGCTTCTGTTCTGCCGCAACTCATCCCCTGGATCCTGATATCGCCGGCGTTGGCGATTGTCATCCTGGTCTTCGGCAGGACCATGTTTTCAGTCATTCGCATGAGCTTCAACGACTGGGTTCCGCCAAAATTCTACATCGACGGTTTCGTCGCCACGCACTACGCCCACCTCGTTACCGATCCGGTTATCCGGGAAGCTGTCTGGAACACGTTCGTTCTCTCGGTGGTGGCCTCGGTGGCATCGGTGGTTCTGGCGTACGTGCTGGCGTTGATTGTTTGGCTGAAGCCCGCCAAATGGCGGCTAGCGATCATTGGCATGATGCTGTGCCCGCTGCTGATCTCCGAGATTTCAATCATCTTCGGCTGGTGGTTATTCCTGCCTCGCAACGGGTTGCTCTCCTATGCGCTGGTATCCACCGGTCTTTTGCACGAAAAGATCAGCCTTCTGTACACCGAAGGCGCCGCCTTCATCGGCCTGATTTACGTCATTCTCCCGTTTTCGTTTTTCATCTTGCTGTCCGTTATGGATCGGCAAGACAAACAATTGCTGGAGGCCTCGTCCGATCTCGGAGCCTCTCCGCTTATCACCTTCCGCGAGGTGCTGTTACCCCTCACTTGGCGCGGCATCGTCCTGGCCCTTTCACAGGCTTTCATCTGGGCGATGGGGATCTACGCGACCCCCTCCGCCCTTGGTCCTGACACGCTGTGGACCGTTGGACAACTGATCCAGGAACAGATGATAGGCCGTTCCAACTGGCCCATGGCGTCCGCGATGGCCGTTGCGATGGTCTTCGCGGTTCTCCTATTGATGATAGGAGCGCGCTTGCTCGGCGGAAAGGAACCCGGCCGTGGTTGAGGCGGGCGTTGCAGCCGAACGGATCACAAAACATACCGGCGCGGAACAAAAGCTGCTTTGGACCGCCGGCGTGCTCCTTGCCGTTTGTGTGGCGATATACGTTCTCATTCCGATCGTAATCGCAGTCGTCACGAGTTTCAGCGATGGCAACCTGCTGCGGTTTCCCGTGACAGCCTGGTCGGTCCGCTGGTATCGCGACTTTTTCAGCAGCCCCCAATACGTTGATGCACTCTTCAACAGCGTCGTCATTGCCGTCGGAGCCACCGCCCTTTCCACGCTTGCCGGGACGGCCGCAGCATGGGCAATCACTCAGCATTCCATGGCCGGGCGCAAGATTCTATCGTTGTTGATCTTGCTCCCGCTCTTCATGCCTGGCGTGGTGTTGGGACTTGGGGTCGCCGTTACATTCGGGAACGTCCAGATTTTCGGCCACGACATTTTTGGCTCCCGCTTTCTCGTTATATTGAGCCATGCGTTGTGGGGCATGCCGCTTGTGTTCATGCTGATGGAGACCGCCTTCATTTCGCTGGACCGGAGCACGCTCGAAGCGTCGTCCGATCTCGGAGCTGGCCCGCACCTCACATTCTTCGAGATCGTCCTCCCTGAAGTAAGCGTTGCGCTACTATCGAGCGCACTTTTTGCGTTCGTAATTTCGATCAACGAATTCTACATGGCGCTCTTTCTTACGACGCGGGACACGCAGACCCTGCCGGTTCTCATGTGGCTGGCCCTCAGGTCGGCCGGAACGCCAAGGCTGGCGGTCGCCGCGGTCATTCTGCTTACTGTGGTTCTCCTCAGCCTGATGGTCATTCTGTTTGGCTACAGCCGCAGTCTCCGCACGAAGAAGAAGCTGACCGTGCAATGATGAGATACCGGACCCTTGGAGCCCGACCGCTCAGGCTGGTTGGGGGCGAGATCGCCCTGATCGTCATCGGCCTGTTCTGCGGCGCTTCCATCGGCCGCGAAGGGCCCACGGTGCAGGTCCGCGCTTCGCTGATGCTGCAGACGGCGCGCTGGGGCGGGATGGCGCTGGCGCGCGGCCTGATCCTGGCGGGCTTCGCCGCCGGCTCGCCGCCGCCTCAATACACCGCTTGCCGGCATCGTCTTCGCCATCGAGGAGTTGGGCCGGGCCCATGAGGCGCGCACCTACGGGCTGGTGCTGGCGGCGGTAATCCTGGCCGGTCTCGCTTCGCTGGGGCTGCTCGGCAACTACACCTATTTCGGCGTCGCCAAGGACACCGTCGCCTTCGCCGCCGATTGGCCGCTGGTGCTCGTCCGCGGCATCATCGGTGTCGGCGCACTGTTCTCGCTCTCGGCGCTGACAGTCATGCGGCGCATCCGGCGTGGAATGCGTTGCAGCCGCTACCGCTCACGCTGGTCGTGGCAGCCGTCTGCGGGCTGGCCGTGGCGGCAATCAGCATTGCCTCGGGCGTGCTGACCTTCGGCACCGGCTACAGGCAGGCCCACGGCACGATCGAAGGCACGCCGTTGCCGGCATTCTTCTTCCTCGAAATTCGCGGCCGGCGTGCTGACGATGGTGTCTGGCATTCCGGGCGGCATCTTCGCGCCGTCGCATGCGGTGGGCGCCGTCTCGGCAGCACGCTCGGGCTTGTCCTGGGCGCCAACACCGGCCTGGCCGCGCGCTGCTCGGCATGGCCGGCTATTTCGCCGTGTCGTGCAGGCGCCGATGACGGCCATTGTCACCATCCTCGAAATGACCGGCAAACGTGGTCTGAGGCCCCATGAAACGTGAATCGCTAACGGTTCCAGTCTGCCGTTTTATGCGACTTTCGAAGCACAAAAGGCGAACGTTGAGAGTGCGTTGTCAGCTTCGGCCTCAATACCCCTGCCCATTCCGCAGTTCCGACGAGCAGCAGTAGCTATGGCTGGAACGAGGCCGAAGGAAGACTGGCACCTTCAGACCTCTGATTGTGCAAAGCTGATGGGGTGGACGCCCCCCGACGGCATCGCTGTGCCAGAATGGAGTGTTGCAACCATTCGAAGGGAGGCGTCCGTGCCTGAGGTTACCACGATCGGTCTGGATATCGCGAAGAATGTGTTCCATGCGCATGGTTCGGATTCACGCGGTCGAGGCGTTTTTTCGAAGCGGCTGAGCCGGGCGAAGGTGCTCGACTTCTTCGCCGCGCAACCGCCTTGCACCGTGGCCATGGAAGCCTGCGGCGGTGCGCATCATTGGGGCCGTGAACTGATGGCGCTCGGCCATGATGTGCGGCTGATCCCACCCGCCTATGTCAAGCCGTTCGTGAAGCGGCAGAAGAACGATGCAGTGGATGCCGAGGCGATCTGCGAGGCGGCGCAGCGCCCGACCATGCGCTTCGTGGCTGTGAAAGAGCGAGGAGCAGCAGGCGTCCGCCCTAGTGTTCCGGACCCGCGATCTCTTGGTTCGCCAGCGAACCCAACTCGTCAACGCCATCCGGGGACACCTCACCGAGTACGGCTGGGTGGCGCCAAAGGGAGTGTCCTACGTCTCGATGCTCGGCGATATGCTCGAGGAGGAGATGGCCGCCTCCTTACCGACGGCGGCGGTCGCGATGTTCCGCGTCATGCTGGATCTCCTGGCCGAGCTGGACGAGCGGATCACGAATCTTGACCATGAGATCGCTCGCCGTGCCCGCGAGGACGAGACGGCGCGGCGGCTGATGACCATTCCCGGCATCGGGCCGATCACCGCGACGGCGTTGACCGCCCTTGCTCCTGCTGCCGAGACCTTCGCCAAGGGTCGCGACTTCGCCGCCTGGCTGGGTCTGACACCATTGCAGCGATCGACCGGAGGCAAACAGAAGCTCGGCGCGACGTCGAAGATGGGCGAGCGAACACTGCGCCGCCTGCTGATCATCGGTGCCAGCGCCGTCGTCAAACAGGCGTCACGGCGCGGAGCTCCCAAGGGATCCTGGCTGGAACGAATGCTGGAGCGCAAGCCGCACATGCTGGTGGCGGTGGCGCTCGCCAACAAGATAGCGCGCATTGTTTGGGCCCTTCTGGCGAAGGGCGGAATTTATCGAGCTCCGGTGGCGGTCGCGGCGTAAGCCGGGATCGGCGTCAGAGGTCGTGGGGGACGCGAGGTCGGTCGAAGGAGGGTATGGCACAACAGTCGGCGAGACGGGGCTGGGAGAACCAGGGAATGGCAGAGCGCTACCCAAGCGCGGAAAGCTGATGTGGATCCAGTCCGCGTACTCCCATACGGGCCCGCAGCCGATGGCTGCATCAGGAGGCCGGACAGATGGCAGCATCCGACATCGTGCCCACCGCCAAAAAACCGCTTGCGTCCGAAGGGGCGTCCACAGATGACATTCAGATCGCAGGTTCGCGTCCATGACGACCTCAACTCGGCCCATCAAAGTATCATTGGAAAATGTTGAATTCGGGCCCCGAATGGACAAACTTCTGAAAGCCCACATCTAGCCGATTGGTCGCGCCAAGAAACAATGCCATACTTGAGCTATGAAACGGACCGGCGACTCACTGCAATTGGATGGACGGCACAAGCGTCAGGCCGACCCTGCGCTTCCGGATCGAGGGCTGATGATTCGCGAACCGTGGATCTCGCAGATTCTAATGGGTCGCAAGACCTGGGAACTGCGCGGCACGTCCACTAGGATTCGCGGGCGGCTCGCGCTTATCCGTTCAGGGTCGGGATTGATCATTGGCGAATGTGACCTCAAGGACTGCATCGGTCCCATTGATTTCGACACGTTGATTGAAACTGGTGCGCTCTCCTATGAGGAGCGGGACGAGATCGAACATAAAGGACACGCTCCTTATCTTGCCGCAGACGGCGTGACCTCAAAGACATTCGCATGGATTGTTTCGAACCCCATTCTCTATTCACGGCCAGTCGCATACAACCATCCCTCGGGTGCGATCACTTTCGTTGATCTGACAAAGCGGGGGGTTATTCAGTGTATCGAAGCATCGTCGTCGACGAGCAGGGGAAGTCAAGCAGCGTCTCGGCAGTTGCAGCTTTTGTAGACGCCCTCGCATCCGACCTCAAAGCCTTCGGCCGCGACGATGTCGCACTGATCTCGGTCGGCGGTCTCAAGGTATTTGTCTGGGATCCAGTGGTCGCGTCGCCAGGCTCGGCTGAACTGCGCGAAGCGGCGATGGCTAGTCGTTTGAACGGGCAGAAGGCGCTCCTGACGCAGCTCGAGGCCAAACTTCCCCAAGGCTTCTTTGACCCATTCGACGTTAACCTCGCCGACGTACTGCCAGAAATCGTGGTCTGTACGAACAGCGCTGACGCGCAGGTCTTCGACTACGTCGTCTGGGGACAGTCGATGTCCGCCGACATCAGAAACTTTCGCAACACCAAAGTTCTCGTCTTCGACTCCACGCCACGGCCCAGACGTCTGATGGGAGCGATCCTCTTCAAGTCGCCGATGTATTTCGGCGGCGCTCGCGATGCTTACCTCGGTTGGCCCGAGCTTTTTGAGACCGTCGACGGGCAACGCCGCAAGAACCAGGCTGCGATCGATCTGCGCAACAAAGCGCTCAAGTCGATCTACAATATCGGCGTGTGCATGCTCGTCCCGCCCTATACAGCACACGGGATGGGCAAGCTGATCGCTTCGCTGTGCTTCTCCCCCGAAATCATTGAACATCTCGAAGGAACCTTCGGCCAGCCAGTTCTCGGCATGACGACCACCGGCGGATGGGGCGGCAACGCGACGCAATACGACCGGCTCAACCTCGCCGACCGGGCCGGGGGCGGCAAGCGAGCGCTGTTCACACGGGTGCATGGCGCAAGGCCGTCGCTGCACTTTCCAACCCAACTCTTCTCCGGCACAGTATTTCAGCGCGCCATCGACGTGATCCGGGCGGACAACACGATCCGTGTCAGGGACTTCGCCGGCTACGACGCCGACCCGGCAGTTGCGGTCCGGGCTTTTCGTCAAACCTGCAAGCTGATTGGAATCCCGTTCCGCGCCACGGCTGCCAATTGTGTGGCCCACTATTTCGGCTCCGTCTCGGACGCCTGCACCGATGCGCTGCGCACGAGCGCCGGTATCGATGTGCGCCCTCCCGTCCGCTCCATCCCAGTCGCTGACGCGCTTGCGGAATGGCGCAGGCGGCAGCGCATCGCCAATCCCGACCTGCGCGGCGTGTCCGCGATCCCGCTGTCCAGGATGGCGACCTAGTCCTTGCCGCCCCCCGGCAGCTTGATCCGGCCCGAGAACAGGGCGACGCTGAAAAACACCAGCAACGCGCCGACTGCGCCCACCAGCATGCCCCATGGGATGTTGCCATCCTTGAACAACGCCGCTGCCCAGATTCCGAGCACCGCGCCGAGGAGTGCAAGACCCAGAAGGCCTGCGACGCGATATCCTCCAATGGACGTCACCAGGCTGATTTCGGCAAGGGAGCCCGGCGTGTAGGGCGACTCGTGGTCAGGAACCTCGGTTTTGAGTGAGAGTTGGATATAGCGCGGTGCGATGTCCGTCACCGACTTGACGCCGATCTTGAACGGGCTTGAGGCGTTGCGCCGGAATTCCTGTTTCAGCTCGGGGATCGCCAGATGCTCGGCGTCATCCGCCTTGATCGTCACCACCGTGCCGGCCGGAAGGTCCTTACCTTCGACCGCAGGAACGAAGCTCGACAGCGTCACCCGATAGCTGGACAACGGATCAAGGTGGTAGTCGGAGGCGTAGTCCTGCTGGCCGAACCGATTGCTAGCACGGGGCTGTGGCAGGATGGTTTTCCGCCCCAAATATGTTTCCTTTTCCAGATGATCGATGCGCCAGAACACGTCCCCGTGAAACTGCGACGGCGCATCCGCGAGGCGGTCGACCACCTTGCCCCAGAGCTCCACGCCGTCCTGGCGGAACGCCGAGAGATCGGCCTGTTCTGGCGCCAGGGCGACCCATTTCTCGAAGGGCAACTCCTTCTTTTCCGCCAGCATGTCCAGCAGCGGCCGAATGGCTGGGGAATCCGGGTCTGGAAAACCGGAAAGCTCCATATGGAAATAGACGATGGTGCGTGACCCACCATCGCCGCCAATGCGCTCTTCCACGGCGACATTGCGAAGTCTGGCATAGCGCGTTGGGATAAGAACGGAGTTGGCGGGGTCGAGGAGCTTTCCTTTGGGATCGGCGGCGCCCTTCGCATAGTCGTTGAACTGTCCATAGAACAGGATGATGTCGACGGGGCAGTCGATCTCTTTCAGCTCACGCAAATATGCGAATGCCTCAGGGCTAAAATACTTCTCCTGATAGTCGTAGCGCAAGATCGTGCCCGACGGCAGCGCTAGGAGTTGATGCACGTCCGCATAATATTGCGATCTTGTGCAAGTATCGAAGACGACAAGCGCGGGCATACAGACTCCTGGGTCGCCAAAATTGAGCCTTGATACACTGGCAGTGGATCGCGGGGTAGCCGTGTCGTCGTCCAGCGAGCCGCGCCAGTCGAAAAATAGCGCCAAGATTTCACCGGCCAGTGCGACGACGCGCGTCGACACCGACGCTTCTCCTACCGGCACAGAGCACACGTCCGGCCCGCCGCCCTTCAGAATTCGTGGGTTCTCATCCTGTCCTCATAGCAAGCAGTTGATCGGATCGTGGTCCAATTTTTTGTTCAAAAACAATCCTCCGCCTATTATTCGACGCGATAGTTTTGAAATATTCCGTGGAAAATATTGATCTGATGAAACGAGCGCATTTTCACTAACTTCATTTCGTGAAAATTGGCTGCAAGGTCGAATCGCTTCAGACAACCCGTTTCTGGGCCTACATCGCCGAAGATGGCAAGCCCCCGCGGAACTCAAGTTGGCGAGGTGGAACCTCGGGTCAGAAAAAAGTGAAATTTCCTCTTTCCGCTTTTTCATTCTTCGTCAGATCAAAGAGCACCAGATGACTGGATTGCCAAGGGAGAGCCCGGTGAAGCCACTGGCGGGATCGAACAAACAAGGCGAGCGCTACGTCCGGCCGGACGCGGTGGCGGCGGAGATAGAGGCGGTCCTTGAATGGCCGCTGCCGAAGGCGTTTGCTCTGGCTGCGGCGGGCAAGCTGCGGCCTCAGACGCTTGTCTACCTGATGCGAAACTGCAAGCCGAACCGACCTACTGCGCAATATGATGCCCTGATCGTTGCGTTCTTCTCAAGGCTGCAGCGGGCCGGCGCTCCAATGACAAGGGGTATGCCAGACCTGGACAGGGAGCGCGTGGACGATCTGGTCAAGGACAAGGCATTGAAGTTGATAGAAACCGGCCGGCTAGACATCTTCGAGATGAGTTTCAAGCTCGGTGCGGAGCGGCTTTATCTGACTGCAAAGGCCGCCGTCCGGCTTCGCACGAGAACCGAGGTCTCGCGCGAGGACCTGATCGAACCGGGCTCCGACCTGACCGGCGAGGAGACTGCGGATTCGCTGAGCCTAGCCAAAGGTGGGTCGATACCTTTGGCGGAAGCCAAGGCTATGTTGAACCAGCTCTACGAGTTGCTCACCGAAAAGGAGCGCCTGGCCATATTCTACGTTCATCAGGCTGGCCTGACCGAGAAGGAAGCAGGCGAGCAGATGGGCTGCACGGACCGCAACATCCGATATTTGATCAAGAGCGCGAGCCGGAAGGCCCGGGCGAGTGAGGAGAGCGCGCCACGCCAAAGGCGCGGGAAAGAGTGAGGCCATGAACAGCAACCCAATCCATATGGATCAGCTTGACGATATACTGGCCAGCGTGCACCTCGAGCTCGAGGATGGCGCCACCGCTGACCGCATCAATCAGATCGCAAACGAGAACCCGCAACTGCGCGCCGAGATTCTGGCCTTTGCCGCCGAATGGTTCGCTTCGGATGGAAGTGATTTGTCGGACGACATCCTTACCGTAGAACAGACGGTTTCGGAGCATACAATATTGTTGGAGCGGTTTTGGCAGCTGACGATGCCTGCTGCAATCGACCCGTTCGAGAAACTGTCAGCTGATGACCTACAAGCATTGGCTGAACGATGCCGCGTCGACCTGATTATCCTGCGTCAGCTTGTCAGGGGCCGCATTGACGAGACCACCATTCCGGGAAAGTTGATTTCCTGGCTTGCAGACGCCACCGGCGCGAGGATGGCAGACGTCTGGTCACATCTGGCATCGGATCAGATCAAAGCCGCGGCCGATTATTTCGCGCCTTCCGGCAGGCGCACGGGTGCAAAGATAAGCTTCGCCGAAGCGATCCGAAGTTCGGACCTCAGTCCAGATGACAAACAGTTTTGGCTCGCGCATCTGGAAGCTTGATTGGACCAGTTTGCAGCAATTCGCGCACTTGCTCGGGCGCTCAGGACAGACGCCTCACTGTCGGATTCCCTGACAGCAATCGAGGTTGCTCGCGGGGCGGCAAAACACCTCGGGCTCACCATCCGACCACATGAGCCGGACTACCATGAGCTGGACGGTGCGCATGGCGCGCTCGATCGTCAGTTCAAATTCATATTCGTGCGTAGTGACCTGGCCGATGACGATCTGGCCGAGGTGATCGCCCATGAGATTGGTCACTTCAAAGTCCATGATGGTGTTGAGAAGGGCTACTATCCCCGCTCGGAAGCGAATGGCGGGGATCCCAGCCAGCGCATTGAGACTTATGGCATCAAGGAGCGCCGAGAGGCCCAAGCCAACAGTTTTGGACGAGAGCTGATTTTGCCGCGGCCGCTCGCCAAACGACTATTTTTGCAAGGAATGAATGCCAGCCGCATCTCTGAAGACCTCAAGGTGCGCTATGACACTACGCTACAGCAGCTTGCCGACGGCCTGCTCCTGCCTGACGTACAGCCCACTGCCGAGACGTTCAGTCCCGCAAACGACAATTGCAATGAAGCGCAGGCCCGTGCGGTCGATCATCGCGGGTCGCCGTTCCTGCTTGGGGCCGGACCTGGAACCGGGAAGACCAAGACCCTCACCGCGAGGATCGTCTCTCTGATCGCGGACAAGGTCCCGCCCGAGAAGATCCTGGCTCTTACGTTCTCAAACAGGGCAGCACTGGAACTGGCGGAACGCGTCCAGCGTGTTGCAGGCACAAGCGCCGTCAATGTCTGGACCGGAACATTTCATGCTTTCGGATTGGACACGATCCGCAAGCACCACGCGCTTTTCGGTGTATCGGACGATCCAAAGATCGTCGACGCCAGTGAAGGCGTGGCAATGCTTGAGGAGGTCCTGCCAGCCCTTGATCTGAAGCACTATCTCAATCTCTTCGAGCCAGCGCTGGTGCTTCGCGACATATTGCGAGCGATCGCGCGCGCCAAGGACGAATTGTGGACCTGGAAAGACTACGCTCGGGCTGCCGAACAGATGCGCGCGAAGGCACAGTCGGATGACGAGGTGGTGGCTGCCGAGAAGGTGCGCGAAGTAGCGCTGGTCTACGAGCACTATCAGAACCAGCTCATCAAGGACCGGGCGGTCGACTATGGCGATCTGATCATGCGACCGACACTGTTGATGCGCTCGGACCAGGATTTTCGGGAGGGAATGCGCAAGCGCTTCACCCACGTCCATATAGATGAATACCAGGACGTGAACCGCGCCAGCGCGATGCTTGTCAAGGAAATCGTCGCAGAAGGCAGCAATCTTTGGGTCGTAGGCGACGCCCGTCAGTCCATCTACCGGTTCCGTGGCGCATCCGCGGCAAACATAGCCAGATTTGAAGCTGACTACTCCGTGGGAACAAGGGACGGCCTGGAAGAGAACTACCGCTCAAGCGAAGAGATCGTCGAGGCCTACACGTCCTTTGGCGCCACCATGAAAGTCAGCGCCTTCGCAGGCACCAGCACGCTGCATGCCGCAATCGGTTCGATCGGCGAGAGCCCATCCATTTTTCCATGCGCCGACACCCAGGCCGAGATGGACGTCCTTGCCGGGTCAATCCGCGAGCTTGAGGCAAGAGGCGTTTCGCTTCGCTCCCAGACCGTTCTTGCCAGAAGCAACGGCTTGCTTGCCACTGTTGCCGAGGAGCTCGAGGCGCGGGGAATACCCGTTCTTTATCTCGGGCCGCTTTTTGAGCGCGCAGAGGTTCGCGATCTGCTTTCCCTGCTTTCGATCATTTCCGACAGCGCGGGCACCGGCCTGGTGCGTATCGCTGGTCTTCCCGAATATCGCATTCCCCTGGAGGACGTGCTGAAGGTCATTGGGGCCGCACGCACTACCGAGCAGCGGGTTCTTGATCTTCTCAGAAAAATAGAAAGCGTGAACGAAATTTCACCGGCCGGGCTTGCCGGACTGACAATGTTGGCCCGTCACCTGCAAGGGACCACCCAAGGCACAACACCCTGGCTGGCGCTTAGCCGGTTTCTTTTTGACACAAGCGACTATGTAAGGACGGTTCTGTCAGGTCAGTCGCCGTCCGATGACCTGCGCCGAGTCGCTGTGCGCCAACTCCTCGATGCGCTGCGCGCCATGCCCCTCCACGGTAAGGGAACACCGATCCGCCGCGCCCTTGATCGCATCCGCCACATGATCATGCTTGCCGACGAGCGCGACCTCAGACAGCTTCCGCCCGAACTGAGCGAGCTGGACGGGGTGCGCCTTATGACCGTTCACGCATCCAAGGGCTTGGAGTTCGAGGCGGTCCACCTGCCGGGGCTTTTCGCTGGAGCGGTTCCCGCACCAAACCGACCGCCGGCCTGCCCCGCGCCGGTCGGAATGCTAGGCCCCGAGGAGGACGACGCCCACGAGGCGGAGGAGGAGTGCATCCTCTTTGTTGCCATGTCGAGGGCAAAGAGGCACCTCAGACTCTATCGGCCGACCACGCGAAACGGCCGGAAGGCCAATCCATCAAAATTTCTCGAGTGGGTTCCCGTCAGCCCGGGTCATTCCATCGCCGGCTTGATCCGCAAATTGCCCCCGCCGAGCTACCACCCTATTCGCCTTCCAGCTGCCCCTGATGAGCTGACCGCGGATGATGTGGAGCGCTACTCCCAATGTCCGCGCCGCTTCTTCTACGCGCGCGTCCTGGGCCTGTCACAGCGATCCAAGGCGGGCGCATATCTTGCCGCGCATGGCTGCGTGCAGAAGGTGATCGCCTTCGTTCGCCAACTCGGCGAAGGCGTCGAATATGATCGCGCCGAAGCCGCTGCGATTTTTGACCAGGCGTGGCGTGAAAGCGAGCTCGAAGAGCACATGTTCGGCGCTGCATATCGCAAGCTGACCATGTCGATGCTCGATCGGTTGCACGCTTCGGCGGCTGGAGCAGCCGCCACCAAGGGCCGCCTCTCCACGGTCATTGGGGGCGAGATGGTCGGCCTGGAGGTGGACCGCGTCGTTCGCGACGGCGACAACCACGTTGTCAAGACGATCCGTTCGGGGCGGCAATCGGCCGGTGATGCGGATCGGCTGTCAGCGACCCTTCTTCTCAAAGCCGTCGAAGAGACGCTCGGCCCCCAGACGCGTGTCGAAAACCATTACCTGCTCCTGGGGTCCGTGCTTGAGATTGGCCAGACAAAGGCGAAGTTCGACAAGCGTCTGGACGACTGCGAGGCGGCGATCGCAGATATTCGGGACGGGCTCTACGAGCCAAGGAAGGACGATTTCCGCTGCCCGCGCTGTCCTTACCTCTTCATTTGCGCCGCGCCGAACGCCGAAGGCTGACCGGGACCTTTCTTCGGCAGCACCGTTTGGCGGCCGGAGCACCAGCGGCGAAATCAATCCTCTAAGAATCTTGGCAGCGGCCTTTCCGCTTTGAGTGAGCTCAGCCGATCCAATGTTCAAGGGCGGCCAGTTGCCGTGCCGGAACAGAGGAAACTGATAAATGAAGACTGTAATCTTTTTCGCGGCCGGAGCCGAGCCTCTCGATCGCCTCGAACTGGAAGGAGCTGCCGTCGTCGGTGATCTCCTTGCCTTGGTGAAGGAGCGCGGTATCGATGTCGCCGAGCTCCTGATTTTCAAGGAGGACGACGACGAGCCCCTGGAGCACCACCACCCGCTCCATGGCCATGATCACCCGGTATTCCATGCCCACCGCTGCCGCAAGGTCGACGTCACGGTCCACTACAAGACGGAAGCCCTCAAGCACAAGTTTGCGCCCTCGGCGACGATCGCCAAGGTTACGCGCTGGGCCGTGGAAAGGGCGGGCCTTGGCAAGGAGGAGGCCGAGGAGCACGTCCTCCAGATCCATGGTAGCCGTGTCCAGCCGCCGCAGAATGCACATCTGGGCAGCTTCGCCGGTGAGAGCTGCGCCGTTGTGTTCGACCTGGTCCGCAAGAAGTTGGTGCAGGGCTGATGGAGACCTTGGTGACAGCCGAGGCAAGGGCGTTTCGGGAACACCTGGAGCGCCCTGATTTCCAGCTCGGCACGATCAAACAACAATGGCGCCTTCTGCGCGTGGCGTGGCCGACTGCCGACTTCGCCATAAGAGCGCGCGATGGCACCGAATGGGGGTTCCGTTTTCTTCTGGACGGCTATCCAGCGCAACTGCCGAACGCCAGGCTTTGCGACATAGAGACCGGCGCGCCGCTTGCCGCAGAATATTGGCCGAAGGGTTCAGGCCGTGTGGCGGCGGCGTTCAATCCAAACTGGAACGCTGCGGCCCTTTATTTGCCGTGTGACCGAATGGCATTGCCCGGGCACGAGCAATGGATCGTGGAGCATCCCGAACTGCTCTGGAAGCCCGCCAGCGGAATTGTTCACTATTTGGAGATCATCCATGACCTTTTGGCTTCGTTCGCTTATTTCGCGCCTGTTCGGCCAGCCGCCTGATCTCTCGATCCCGGTCGACCTGTGGCTGGAACTTCTTCACGGACTGCGAGCGCGTGGCGGCAACCACCGGGAAAGCGGCGCTTTCCTTCTGGGACCGAGTAATGCGCACCGCAGGATAACCTCTATCGTGTTCTACGACGAGATCGATCCTCACGCGTTCGATACCGGCATCATCGAAATCGACGGCGGCTCGATGGCGGATTTGTGGAACATCTGCCGTGAACGTGGGGAGGTTGTCGTGGCCGACGTTCACACCCACCCTGGCAGTGCCGGGCAAAGCGAATCTGATCGGCTGCACCCGATGATCGCCGAGCCGGGTCACATCGCGATGATCCTGCCTCGCTTTGCCGCCGAGCCGATCAGGTTCGAGGAGATCGGCCTCTATCGCTACCTGGGCCGTTTTCGCTGGACCGCACTCAAACGGTCGCTTCTGCGGCCCACACTGCGCATTGAAGGAACAATCCATGGCTGAAAATATCATTGACACCCTGAACAGGTCCGCCAAGCTGTTCATGGACCGCGGTACGGCCGCTACCGCCGAGGAAGCCGAGCAGCGGTTGCATTCTTTTCGCATGCATCTTTTCATCGGCGAGAGCGCAGCCTCGAGCCCGACCCATCAGGCGGCGCTGCTCACCGCTCTCAATTGCGCTCGCCGCACCTTCCTTGGCGGCGTCACTGTATCCGGCGTCCTGGACGCGCCTTTGACGTTGCCGGTCGTTGCCGGTGCGACCCTGGCTGACGCGGTAGGACACCTTCAGGGCATCCTTGTCGAGGACATCCCGCAAGGCGTTCCGCTTGTCAGCATCGGAGCTCCGCCGGCGATCGATCGCGCGGGTTTTGCTATCAGAACAACATTCGAAGGCTGGCGAGCCGGCCTGGTGCCGTTCGACGCCCCGGCCCTTCCGGACTCTGCCGAGTTTGCTCCCGCTGGCGTGCTTGCTGGAGCGCTGGCCGTGTCGGAAGTCTTCGCCCACTTCGATGGTGGGCCGATGGCAGGCTACAGATCGATCGGGATGTCGCTATGGGATCTCAAACGGTCCGCTGATTGGAGGTCGCCGGCGTCTGATGGACCTGCCGTGGCACAGTTCCCATCGGATTTCTGGGTGATTGGGCTTGGCCATCTCGGCCAGGCTTTCCTATGGACGATCGGGCTGCTGCCTTTTGCCGATCCGTCAAATGTTCGCATGTTCCTTCAGGACGTCGACCGGGCCGGGCCGTCGACCGAGAGCACATCCGTTCTCACTTTCGCTACAGACGCCGGGCGGCTGAAGACCCGCATCTGCGCTGACTGGGCTGAGGCCCGCGGTTTCCAGTCCAGGATGGTCGAGCGGAGGTTCGCTTCCGACCTGCGTGTTGGCCACGACGAACCCCTGCTGGCGCTTTGCGGCGTGGACAACCCCCAGGCCCGGGCCATCCTCGAAGGCGCGGGCTTTGCGACGGTTTTCGAGGCCGGCCTCGGAAGCGGCGTGGAAGATTTCCGCCTGATCAGGACCCATAGCTTCCCGGCGCCAAACAATGCGCTCGATATCTGGGCCGACGGTCCGGAGGTGGACGAGGCGGGGCCTCAAGGAAATGCGCCTGTTTCCCTGGCTGGGCGCCCGCCTGCTTATAAGGATCTCCATGATCGCGGCGACCTCGATGAATGCGGCCTGACGCGGCTGGGACAAGTGGCGGTGGGCGCTCCTTTCGTCGGTATGATTGCTGCTGCCGTCCTGATTTCGCAAACGATCCGGATGGTCGCCGATGGCGTTCGCCCCACCGTCGTCAATTTGGATCTTAGGGCACCACAGCATCGTAGTCTGGTGCTGCGCGAAGCTCATGACATCGTTCTGTTTGGCACCGCCGGATTGGCCTGAGGAAGATGTTCGTCCATCCAGGAGATGGCGTCTAAGGGAGCCTAGCCGCTGGCTGCTTTCTTCATCTTTTCCAAATGCTCGCGGCAAATCTCATCAGTGCGTTTTTGTAGTTCGGTTGTACGCTCCACGAGCCACAGTAGCGCTTCCTCACTTATCAAGAAGTGCTTGGAATAGCGGGCCTTCACATAGGCCTCGTTCAGCGTGTTGAACCACGCTCGATGACGCTGCTGCTCACGCGGCCATGCCTCTAACAGCCGACGATCCTGGTCCTCGGCCAAGGATCTCAAGAAAGTTAACTTATGGGATGGCGGACTGTAGTTGGTCAGCACAAGTAATATTGTCGAGTAAGAGTGCTCGATAGCTTGGTGAAGCTCAAATGCAGAATGACTGTAGTCTCCTTCAGATAAATAAAACCTAGCGCCCTTAACAAAAACCTTCGCTCCGGCAAAACGGGATTGAAAATGATCTCGAGCGGTCTCGTAAGCTGCATCTAGCGTGAGCGGCTTCGGTTCGGCGAGAGGTTCGTCATCTAGTTCATAGAGGACGATGCCCTCGCGACGGATGTCGGTGAAGAAGTACTGGCCCTGGCGCAACGCGGTGTTCACGAAGCGGCGGCTGTGCACAATGAAGCTGGTTGGGGTCTTGATCGTGCGGTCGCGATCAAGCCGATCCTTTGCCTTATACCAGTAGGCGAAGTCGGAAAGCTTGTTGTTGTTGACGATCACCAACAGGTCGAAATCACTGCGGTAACCTTTCATCGTCAGGGGTTCGTCCACCCAGTCGCCGCGCGCGTACGAACCGAACAGAATGATCTTCAGGATGCGGCCGCTCTTCTTCCACTCCGCGCTGCTCTCGGCCAGCGCATCTTCAAATTCGGCGTGGAGGATCTCGACCACACGGGCCAATTCCTCCTGCTTGTGTTCCGGCAGATGATCAATGCTGGTCTTCATTCTTGTCGGTTCAACCCGGATAGCGCATGAGCGCGTTGAAGGCAGTCGTTATAGCAGGCCTGCTAGCATCGAAAAGGATGCCTGTTCGCAATCCCTATCTGCCCTGCCCTTGTACCTTACATAGAGGTGGAACAAATAGAGAACAAGTCAAGTCGATAGTTACAGCAGAGCGACTCGGCTGATCGCCACGCGACGCCGTCTCCGCCGGCTGGCATCGAACTAATCGACATAGCAGAGGTGCGAACCATGTTGGCTATCCTGGAGAAGTTCGAAAGCCAACTGATGGGCAGCAATACCTCGCCAAAGCGACATGGGAAGAACATTAGGTGCCCTCAGGCGGGTACAAAAGCTTCAGTTTCGAAAGCCTTGCACGGGCCAGGCGCCGGGCCGAGTTCTGCAAGGCGTCGCGGCCACTTTCAACGAGAAAGACAAGCGTCATCAGGTCTATCAGGAATTCGTCGACGGCTCGGGCAGCTGCCTTGGAATTGGCCGTCACCTGGCAGAGCAACGCGCGAGCTTGCTCGACCGCGTCAGCACTGCCGCTCTCGATCAGCGCCTCCAGCTTGTCGAAGCAATCCACCCTCGAAACCTCCCCTCATCCGTCTAACCCAGGGAAGCGGCTGTGGCATACACAATTGATACTCAGGCCGCACCGGACGGCCAAACAGCCGTTTTCATGCGACCAGGGCGGCTCATCCTTAGGTGCCGGAAATGGCCTTCCGCGGTATAAAGTCGGCCATGGCGCCGCGTCACGATCCACGCTTCCTGCGGCTACTTTTCTGAGCCTTTGCCGGCGCCTTGCGGCCAAGGCCTGACGATTTTGCCAAGGCTGAACGCTGCTGTGAGTAATTCGGCGCGACCATTGGATAATCCGCTTTAAGACCCCACTTCTCGCGATACTCTGCCGGGGTGAGGCCGTAGTGGACGCTGAGATGGCGTTTCAGCGATTTGAACTTCTTCCCGTCCTCGAGGCAGATAATGTAGTCGGGAAAGACCGAACGCTTGGGACTGACGGCGGGAAGCTGGGCTGGCGTCTCTGGTTCTGCCGATCCCGCGATCTTCGAAAGCGACAAATTCACGCTTTCGATAAGATCCGGCAGAGACGCAACCGGAACCGCGTTCTGGCTCACATAGGCAGACACGATATCTGCGGTGAGTTCGATCAACTGGATCTGGTCCTCCTCAATGTCTCCTGACATGAAATATCTCCTGTTCGGTGCGAATTGGTGGCAACCCTCTTAGCCGGTTCCTGGAAAAACTCTAGTCACCGCGTAGCGCATTGGTTTAAGCGCCACACTCAACTGCGGTCGAACACTGCCATATTGTGGCCGGTCAGGTGGCGCACTAAGCTCAACGCATGAAGCCCTTGGTCGCGATCTGTTCGCAAGATGCGGACTTCTATCTACTGCTCAGTCATATCCTGGAGGTTGAGGGCTTTTCCAGCGCGTCGGTCAGTTCCGTTGACGACGTTGCGGCCATGGCGCTCGAGCCTCGATTTCGTGCCATCGTCCTGGATTGCCGGCCCGACAACCAGCTGGCGCAGCAGAGCGCATGGCTAAAGCAGGATCCCCGCACAAGTAACGTCCCCTGCGTGGCATTGGTCCATGCCGGTGCCGAGGCTCAGCACCTTCAGCTGTTGCGATCCGGCGTCGACCAGTGCTTTGTCAGACCGTTTGCGCCGGCCATGCTTATTGAGTACCTGCATTCCCGTCTGAACCCTGGGAGACCGCGAACACGCGTGCCCCCAAGCGAACGAGTCTTGACGTTCGGCGACGTCGAAATGCAGATCGATGCCTACCGGGTTTACTGCGCCGGCAAGGAAATCGCGCTCGGTCCACTCGAGTTCAAGCTGCTGCGCCACATGCTGGAGAACCCGCAGAAGGTGTTCAGCCGCAAAGATTTGATTGGCGTCGCCTGGCCGAACACTACAGGTGTCAGCACCCGCACAGTCGACGTTCACATAAGCCAGTTGCGCAAGCTGCTGAACGAATCTTCATCTTGCGCTGCCATCCGGACCGTGCGGCTCGCCGGCTACGCGTTGGAACATAGGGCCGGTTAGCTACCCGGCCGGCTTCCGCCCCCATCGATGTGGGCCCCGACGGCCAGCGCTACGTCTGCCTGCGACTGAACAGCTCTTGTCGCGCTCTCCGAACCCACCTCCAACCATCAGCAGCGGAAGAGGCTGTGCGGCTTTGGCTCTCGGGCAGGCCGTTTGTTACAGTTGAAGAAAATGCAATCTATAAGTGAGTCACAATTAGTTTTTCATAATAGTTATATAATAAAAGTTTATTACTTTAATTGTTGCTGTAATCGGCTAGAGATGACAGCATAATTATAGTTTAGATCAAAATAATATACCAAATTTCCTTAAGTGAGGAGAGGTCATGCACGGCGGCGCGGGGTATGGCGAGGCGATTGGCCATCACGGCGAATTGGTTCAAGGCTTGTTCGAGGACGATGGCGCACGGCTTCGTCGCGCGCTGGTGTCGCTGCCTTGCCGCCAGTTGAAGTCCAGGGCGACTTTCACGCCAAACAACAGTGACTGCGTGAGCGTCGTGCCAGGCCATCGGGAAAAGGCGCGGCGCGCTGCGGAATTGGCCCTCAGGGCGTTCGGTCCGCCGGCTACCGGGGGTGAGTTGGCCTTGGACAGCAACATTCCCATCGGCCGAGGCATGGGATCGTCAACCGCCGACGTGCTGGCAAGTATCTTGGCAGTATTGGATTGGCTTGGGATCGACGCCGTATCAACCGATGTCATGCGGCTTGCCGTAAGTGCCGAAACCGCTTGTGACTCGACCTTCTTCAAGGACCAGGCGGTGCTGTTCGCGCACCGTGACGGCGTTGTGCTCGAGTCTTTCCGCAGACCGCTGCCGCCGTTCGATTTCGTCAGCATCGACACCACGCCCGACGTCACCGTCGATACCCTCGATTTCGCGCCGGCGCGCTATGACCCCTTGGAGATTGAGACGTTTCGTCCGCTGCGAAGCCTGCTTCGCACAGCCATCAACAACGCCGACGCCCGCATGGTGGGCCGCGTCGCAACGGCGAGCGCGCGGCTCAACGAGCGCTTCCTGCCCAAGCCGCGGCTCGACGAGATCGAGACGATCGGTGCTCGCTTTGGCGCCGTCGGTGTCCAGGTCGCCCACAGCGGCACGGTCGTCGGGCTGATGTTCGACGCAACGGTTGAACAGGCCTCGGCAAATGTCGGCCGCGCGGCGGACGCCCTGAGGCGGTCCGGTTTCGAGCCGGCCATCTTCCATCACTAGCGCTCAGTGCGCAGGAGGACCCATGTCGAGGCGTGCATTGATGCGCAAGCTCGAGGATTTCGAAAACCCACGCATTGTCCCGCTGGGTCAGAACCTCTTCGGGGCCAGCTTCTTCTTGATGAAGCTGCTGCCTGCCAGGTTCATGCTTGAGCGCGCCGTCGAGCGTGGACAGTTGCGCCCGGGAGGGACCATCTGCGAATCCTCGTCGGGGACATTCGGCCTTGCACTCGCCATGCTGGCCGTCCAGCACGGCTATCGGCTGGTCCTGGTGAGCGACTGGGCGCTTGATCGCCACCTTCATCGGCGCCTTGTCGAACTCGGCGCTGAAGTCACAATCGTCGAAACCCCGGCACCCGTAGGTGGCCTGCAGCAGGCTCGGCTCGACCGCCTCGCAGCCTATCTGCGCGATGTGCCCCGCAGCTACTGGCCTTCGCAATACGATAATCCCGACAACCCCCTCTCCTATGCGAAGGTCGCGGGGCAATTCATCGACCGGATCGGGCATCTGGATTGTCTGGTTGGACCCGTCGGCTCCGGAGGTTCGATGAGCGGAAGTTCACGCTATCTGCGCACATTGTTCCCCGATCTCTACGCCATCGGCGTCGACACGCCGAACAGCGTGCTCTTTGGCCAGCCAAGTGGCAGGCTGAACCTCAGCGGCCTGGGCGGCAACATTGTCCCTGGCAATGTCGACCACAGCCAGTTCGACGAGGTTCACTGGCTAACGCCCGCCGAGGTGTTTACGGCAACCCATGAACTGCACCGCAAGCACGGCCTCTTCATGGGGCCGACAAGCGGCGCTGCCTACCGCGTCGCCCGGTGGTGGGCGCGCGCCAACCCTGGCAAGAACGTGGTTGCTCTCTTTCCCGACGAGGGCAACCGCTATGTCGAAACTGTTTACGATCCGGACTGGCTCCAGCACGTTGCCGGATGGGGCGATCCGCTTCGCAAAGACCCGGTGACGGTCGATACACCGCAAACGCCAATGCCAGGGTGGTCGCGCTTTGTATGGAAGCGCAGGACGCTGGATGAGGTGCTGGCGCACGCGCCGCAGTGATCGCACCACATCGCGTGCTGCCGAGAGCTGGTCGTTTTTCCGGGACGGCTGCTGCGGTTTTCGTGAACGCGACAAGGCGAACGACAGGAAAAGCGGTCATGCCGTCTCGTGGCAAGCGGGCCTGGTTTCAATATGCGCAGACTGCCAGCGCGGCTCAATCAATCCTCCCGATCTACGCATTGCTGTTCCACATGCAATGCGCACGCAGCATGTACATCGTGCTCATCTCCTGGCTCGCGCTGCGGACCGGGGGCGACGTCACTTCCGTTGGCAAGGTGCTCATTTGCTGGCAGGTCCTGGCATTGACCGTCGGCCCATTCGCCGGCCACCTCATCGATCGAACCCGCCGCCGGCGTGCTTTCGCAGCCGGCGAGATGATTCACGCCAGCGGGGTGGCAGTGCTGGGCTTGATCGTCTGGGCATATGGGCCTCAACCAACTCCGTTGGCGGTGCTATATGCAACCGCCAGCTTCGTCTCGCTTGGTTCGCTTCTCTCTTATCCCAGCAGCCAGGCGCTGCTCCAGCGCGCGGGTGCTGCAGCCTTGATGCGGGCCGTGTCACGGGGCATCCTCGCCGGCCAGGCGGGAAACATCGTCGGCGCCGCCATCGGCGGGCTGTGCCTCGCCGCCTTGTCCATGACGGCCTGCCTTCTGGTGTGCGCGGGATTCTCGCTTGTCGCCGCGACGCTCACCAGCCTGGTCAATGACAACGATGATCTCGGAGCGCGATCTCATGGCGCGCACGGCCGGGATTTGGCTCAAGGTCTTTCTCAGACCCTGGCAAACCCGCACATCAGGATTTCCGGCTGCGCCCTCATCTTGGCGTTCGCCTCGGCGCATGCGTCAAACGCGCTGCTTGCCGCTTTCACACGCTTCGACTTGAACCTGTCATCCGAGACCTATGGCTTCCTCGCCGCGATGTATTCGGGCGGAGGAGTGCTTGGGAGCGTCGTTCTTTCCGGTCTTTGCAACCGGACGACCGAAAGACTGCTGATCGCCGTCGGCACCGTCTTTCTCGCGGCGGCAACGGCAGGCTTTTCAAGCGCTCACACGCCGATCGAGGCACTGTTCTGGCAAGGGGCGATCGGGCTGTCATTCACGATAGTTCGTGCTGGCTGCGATGTGACGATATTGAAGACCGTCCCGACCCGCATGGTCGGGCGCGTGCGAAGCAACATCGATGCGGCGATCGGCGTGGCGGCGGTCGCCGTCTACCTTCTTCCGACGCTTCTCCACGGCTTTGCCGCAAGGGACATGTTCGTTGGCCTTTCGCTCGCGTTTGCGTGCGGCAGTGGCTTGATCCTCTGGCTGCAATGGCGCGCGGCGAAAGCGGATCTTCCTCAACCTGGCGGCGACAGCAAGGTCATATCCCCCAGCCCGTCCTGCGTCCGGCCGAGGGACTGAGTCGTGAAAGTCAGGCCGGAGTCTCGCAGCGTTCCCAGTCACGGGCCAGAAGGCAGCCTTAGCAGGTCTGACCGAGCCGCGATCGCCTTGCGCGCCGTGACGGTTCTTGATCGGGACGAGATCAGGAAGCTGACGCTCGATCCCGAGCAGGATGAGTTCGCTGGATCGGTCGACGCGGTATTCGATGCTCTGCAAGACAGCCCTCACACAAGGATGGAGCATGCCTTCGCCATCGTGGCCGACACAAGGACAGTTGGCTTCCTCGTCCTACGGGAACGACTGGCCCTGCCCGATTGGGCGCCTCGTGGCGCGGTCACGTTGCACAGCTTCCGCATCCACCGGGCGTGCCAGGGAATGGGTTACGGGAGGGCCGGCGTTGAGCTGGCGATTTCCTGGGTACGGGCTCGTCGCCGCACCGCCTCGCAACTGATGCTTGCCGTCAACGCCCGCAATATGCCGGCAAAGGCGCTCTATCTGAAATTGGGCTTCACTGACACCGGCCGGACCGTTCACGGTCCCATTGGCGACCAGCACATCCTGACGTTCCGCCTCAAGCGTGCCTGAAGCCTGATTTCTTCGTGCAACATCCTTTCCTTCCGACAAGGCTAGGTATACTAGGTATACCAAACTGGAGGAAGCTCGATGACATTTGTGACGGAACGACTCGCCGCCTTCATCGGCGACCTGCGCTACGGTGATCTGCCGGCCGAGGTCGTTGCCAAGACCGAACGCGCGATCTTGGACACACTGGCTTCCCTGCTTGGTGGTGTGCCGACCGACAACGCCAGGCTGTCGCGCTTGGCCGCCCGGGCCTGCTTTGGGCCAGGACACGCGGCGGCCTGGTTCACCGAAACCGATCTGCACGTTCTTGGCGGCCTGTTTGCAAATTGCGCGGCCGCCAGCTCCCTCGATGTCGATGACGGTCACTGCCAGGCGGCGGGCCACCCAGGTGCTGCCATCGTGCCCGCGGTGTTGTCCGAAGCGGCGATTCTTGGCAGTGGCGGCCATGAAGTGCTCACAGCGACCGCAATCGGCTATGACGTCGCATTGCGCATTGCCGCGGCGCGGCGGTTTTTCGACACCATGAGCTTCGCCAGCGGGCAATGGACCGGCTTCGGCGTCGCCGCGGCGATCGGATGGCTGCGTGGGATGCGCCCGGATCAGCTTGCCAACGCAATCGCGATCGCCGGCGCCGAGGCACCGCAAAACCTGCCGCAAGGCGATTGCCAGGCAAGCTCGGTCAAGGGCAGCAGTCCCTGGTCTACCGTGACGGCCTATTTCGCGGTCGAGCGCGCCGCGGCCGGCATGAGCGGCTCGATCGATATGCTGGACCGTGCGCATGCCTACGACCTCGCGGCGATCACCGCGGATCTCGGCAGCCGTTGGCTGGTGAGCGAGACCTATCTCAAGCCATACGCCGCCTGCCGCTACACGCATCCCGTCATCGACGCCGTGCTCAAGCTGGTCGCTGATCGCCGTCAGGATGAGCCGATCGACCGCGTCCTGGTGGAGATATTCCCGGAGGCACGCAAACTCCCCAACGAGCACGCGCCCAAATCGCTGGAGGGTGCTCAGTTTTCCGTGCCCTTTACCGCGGCCCTTGCCGCCCTGCGCGGCGCGGAGGCGTTCCGCCCGCTGCGACCTCATTCGCTGCTTGATCAGGAGGTGGTGGCGCTCGCTAGGAAAGTCGAAATCCGCTATCCGGACGATCTGGCCGGAATCTTTCCACTGCGCACGCCAGCGCGCGTGACAATGATCGTCGGCGGTTTCGAGCGCTTCTGCGACGTGCCCCGGCCACTGGGCGATGCCAACAATCCAATGCACCAGACCGCCGTCGAGGAGAAGCTCCATGATCTCGGACGCGATCTCCTGAGCGAGGCTGATCGCGAAAGGCTCATCCAGTCGGTGGCTCTGCTCAGGCAGGGGAAGACAGCGCCGCTGCTCGCATGCCTTGCGGCACCGGCCGTTGCCATCGGTCGCGCCCCGTTGAGCTACTTTGCTAGCGAGTCGTCGACCTGACGGCGAGGCGCCGCACCCAAAGGTCAGTGGGAAAATCCGCCGGCACGTTCCGCAGGGAGATGTATCCTTGCGACATGAATCAGGTGCTTTCTGAGTGCATGAATTTTAAACGAAAATCCTTGCAAAGTGGAGTGCGTTGTCCTAAGTGGAGGGCGAAGGATTTGACGATGTCCGCATTGAACGAACTGAAAAAGCGGCTGCGGCCTGGACAGGTCTACCGGCGCAAGGATCTTGAGAAGTGGTCCTCCGCTGTCGATCGCCATCTGCATCAGCTTGTCAAGGAAGGTCGGCTCGAGAAGGTGTCGGGCGGACTGTACATGGCTCCGCGTAGCACGCGTTTCGGGAAGGCCCCGGCTGCGGCGGAGAAACTGGTCGAGACGTTCCTCAAGGACGATCGCTTTCTGATGGTCTCCCCCAACGCTTATAACAGCTTGGGGGTGGGCACGACCCAGCTCTACAACGAACCGGTAGTCTATAATCTCAAGCGTCATGGACGCTTTCAGCTCGGCGGCCGTTTCTACGACTTCCGCAAGAAGCCTTCTGTGCCTGCGAAGCTGACCCAGGAAGTGTTGTTGGTCGACCTTCTCCAGAACCTTGATCGTCTTGCCGAGAACAAGGCCGAGGTGCTGCCTCGCGCCCTCAAGCGGGCCCGCGACATGAACCCCGCTCATCTGGCCAAGGCGGCACGGGATTTTGGTTCGGCCCGTGCCGGGCGGCTGGTGAGCCAGGCGCTGGAAGGGGCCTGATCCATATGCCGCTTCTTCACGACCTCGGCGACTTCAGCGATCTGATCGCGGTGGTCGCCGCGGACATGAAGATCGATCCTGGCCTGGTTGAGAAGGACTACTGGATCATGCACGCCCTGTGGGGCCTGCAGCAACTCGGTTTCTGCTTCGAGCTCAAGGGCGGCACGTCGCTATCCAAGGGATATCAGCTGATCCACCGGTTCTCCGAAGACATTGACATCCTCATTCATCCACAAGGCGATCTGCCAACGGGCAAAAATCACGACAAGCCGGCCCACATCGAACAGCGCCGGAAATTCTTCGACGGCCTGGTTCCCCAACTGGGCATACCAGGCATTTTGCGCGCCGAGCGAGATAAGGCCTTTGACGATCCCACAGGTCGGATGCGGGGTGCTGGAATTCGTCTGATCTATCCGGAGCTTAATCCCTTACCCGCCGGTCTCAAGGCCGGCGTCCTGTTGGAGGCGGGCTTCGATCGGGTCGCACCCAATCAGGCCCGCCTCATTTCCTCCTGGGCCTATGATCGTGCGGTGGTATCGGGAGTGCCGGACCTGATCGACAACCGTGCCATCGATGTTCTCTGTTATGAGCCCGGCTACACTTTCGTCGAAAAGCTGCAGACCGTTTCCACCAAATTCCGGCACCAGCAGGCTTCTGGAGAGATGCCTGTCAACTTCATGCGTCACTACTACGACGTCTCCTGCCTTTTGGAAGACGAAGGCGTCAAGGCCTTTATCGGCAGCCCTGAATACCGTGAACATAAGGCCGATCGGTTTCGAGGCGGGGATGAGCCGAATCTGCGAAAGAACGAGGCCTTTCTTCTCAGCGACCCGGCGACCCGACGGATCTACGCCGAGGCTTATGAGCGGACCCGCGCCCTCTATTACAGGCATCGTCCTTCGCTCGACGCAATACTGGCTCGACTGGACGCGCATCTCGATCAACTCTGATCCTCTCGGGTTGCCGCGGCGGTGTGGTCGACCTCTGAAGTCGGCCATTGGCCGTCCAATGAGCCCCGGAAGCCCGGCGACCGGGGTCAATGATCAACTTCTAGCCAACCATGGCGATAGGATGCGCGAACGGTTGAAACTCGGAAAACCCATTGGACGTCCCGACAATCACGACTGCGGCATCCGATGTGATCACGCCTTGGGCGACAAGTTTTCGCAGGCCAGTCAGGGCCGCTGCGCTCGACAGCTCAAGATAAAACCCACAACGCGCTAACCGCTTCTGATCCTCGCGTGCGGCCTCGTCCTCAATGACGACCGCCGTTCCCTTGCACGACGCAATCGCATCCAGCGCCTGGTAGGTCACAGTCGAGCCGCCGATCGAGGTCAAGGCCGAATGGCCTGGAAAAATGCCACGATAATCCTGTCCGGCGAGCACTTTCGAAATTCGCCCGAAGGGTTCCACGGCGTGAATGCGGGGTGGTTGCTCGACAAGTCCGGCCGTTTGCAGATCGCGATATCCACGCGCAATCCCCCACAACAGATCCGCTCGCGATGTCGGGACGATGATGTCGGTGCATGCGCTGGTGCCTAGCTCGTGAAATATCTCGAAAGCAATCGACCTGTAACCATCCACGCCGAACGGATTGCTGCCGACGGGCGGAACGGAAAAGTTGGTCGCCGGATACCAGTCACCGACTCGCACCCGGTCAGCCAGCACCTGCCAGCGCCGCTCCGGCGTCTCCGTGGCCAACAATGTCGCCCCGTGCATTTCGATTGCGCGGCGCCAGTTCGGGTTCATCTCCGACGTGGTCACCACCACACAGCCCAAGCCGGCCTTCGCGGCGTAAGCCGCAAGCGAGACGCCGGCGTTGCCGCTCGAGGCCGCCGCAACAGTCGGCGCGCCGGCCTCCAACGCGCGCTGCACCACGAAGCGGCTCATGCGGTCCTTGTGCGAGCCGGTCGGATTGGCTCCCTCGTTCTTGAGATGAAGCGAGCCGATGCCGGTCTCGCTTGCAAGGTCCTCCAATGACACCAGCGGCGTGTTGCCCTCGCCCAGCGTCACGTGGTCGGAATAGACCTGCCAATCGGCCAACTGGTCGAGAGAGGCCGGGAACTCCCGGTATTCTACGGCCAGACTCGCCGGCCGGTTCTGGTCGAGGCAAGCTGGGCATCCCTCGAGATAGTCCGCAACCGGCAACAAGATACCGCATCGTATGCACCGAAATCCCGTGACACGCGGATTGAGCCCCGCAAAGGGTTTATGCGTGATGGGCATTTTCAGGTACCGCGCCCAGATCGACCATCAGCTTGAAGAGGCAATCGCCGCGGTTGGTAAGCGAGGGAAACCTGCGGGCAGCTATGAGGCCGCTGGATTGGAAGACCACCGTCTCTGGATCGCGCGTGGGCAAATCCGGAAAGTGGATGTGGCCTGCGACCTGACCACTCTCGACCTCCTCGCCCAGCTCAGCCGCTGGCTCGAAGACCCCTCGTTCATGCGCGTAGACGAAGGCGCTGTGGCCCTTGACCGTCATGAATCGCGTCTGGGGCGCCGCCTCGACCGCGACGTTCGGCAAGAGGCCATGATCTTTGAGCACCCGCTTCAGTCCTGCCTCGGCCAGCGCCAGACCTTCCCTCGACAGCGTCGCGCCGCCGCCAAGCTCGGTTGTCAGCGCCAGTGCCCCGCGCAGCTGTGCGGCCGCCGCCAACGTCATCAGCCCGCCGCCACCCGTCCCGTCGCTGACGAAGCTGACTGGCGCTGCGAAGGATTGCATCAGCGCGAGCAAGGAGGCATGTTCTTCCGGCGTTTGGCCAGGACGCACCAGGGCACTTGCGACATAGTCCAGGGAGCGGCCGCCAGAGTGAAGGTCCACCACAAGATCCGCCATCGGGATCAAGATCTCGCTGACATAGTGGGCGATCATCTCGGTCGGCGATCCGGATGCGTCGCCGGGAAACAGGCGATTGAGGTTACCTTCGTCGACCGGCGAGACGCGTCGGCCGGCCGCAACGGCGGGAAAATTCAGTGCGGGCAGAATGATGAGGCGCCCCGCAACCTGGTCCGGGCGGATCGTGCGGGCGAGATTGGCAAGGGCGATCTGCCCTTCATACTCGTCCCCATGGTTGCCGGCTACCAGCAGAGCCGTCGGGCCGGCGCCGTTCTTGATGCAAACCAGCGGGATGGGTATCCACCCATAGGCCGAGAGATCGGAGGAATAGGGCAATCTCAGGCAGTCGGACTGCTTGCCTTCGGCGTTGTAATCGATCGGCGTCCAGATCCGCGTCTCACCAGCCATCACAAACTCCATCATCTCAGTGGATCATCTTGTCCAGGAAGGCACGCGTCCGCTCCTGTGTCGGGGAGGCGAAGAAGGTGTCGGGCGGCGCAACCTCGACGATGCTGCCCTGATCCATGAACACCACGAGGTCGGCGGCCGCACGCGCAAAGCCCATCTCGTGGGTGACGCACAGCATTGTCATGCCGGCGTCGGCGAGCTCCGTCATCACGTCGAGCACCTCCTTGACCATCTCGGGATCGAGCGAGGACGTTGGCTCATCGAACAGCATGACCTTGGGTTTCATGCAGAGCGCGCGAGCGATCGCTACCCGCTGCTGCTGGCCACCCGAAAGCTGGTGGGGATATTTTTGCGCCTGCTGCGCGATCCCGACGCGATCGAGATAGTGCCGCGCGATCTCGGTGGCTTCGGCCCCTGTTCTTCCAAGCACTCGCCGTAAGGCCAGAGTGCAGTTGGCGAGCACCGTCAGATGCGGAAACAGATTGAACTGCTGGAAGACCATCCCGACCTGGCGCCGCACTGCCTGCAAGCGCCTCCTGTCACGGGTGAGTTGATCACCGCAAATGCGAAGCGTGCCGCCCTGAAAGCTCTCGAGGCCATTGATGCATCTGACCAGGGTCGATTTGCCCGAGCCCGAGGGGCCACAGATGACGATGCGCGCGCCTTCCGGAACGGCGAGGTTGACGTCTCGCAAGGCATGGAACCGCCCGAACCATTTGTTCAGCGCCGACGCTTCCAGCACCGGAGGCTTGGGCGGGTCGAAGTTACCGTCCGCAGTGGTCTCCGCTGGGCACGAAGCCTGCCCTGTTCGAGGTTCTGTAAGATCAGTCATCATTGGGTCGACCTCGACAATTTCCGCTCGAGCAGCTTGACCATCTGCGCGACAGCCAAAGCCAGGACGAGAAACGCGATGCCGACGACCGTCAGAGGCTCGGCGTAGCGGTATGTGTCGGATGCAATGTCGAATGCCTTGCCCAGCATCTCGGGCACGGCGATCACCGCCAGGTACGGTGTCGCCTTCAGGATCGAGACGAAATAGTTGCCGATGGGGGCGGCGACATTGCGCAGCATCTGCGGCGCCAGGACGAAAATATGGACATCGCGACGCCGCAGGCCCAGCGCTTGCGCGGCTTCGCCTTGGCCCTTGGGGATGGCGTCGATGCCTGCCTTGAAGACTTCCGCGAGGTAACCGCTGAAATAGATGCTCAAGCCGGCAATGCCGACCACCAGCGCCGGCAGCGTCACACCACAATAGGGAAGCACGAAATAGAGGAAATAAAGCCAGGCCAACACCGGTGTCGAGCGGATGAAATCGATCGTAAAGCGCATGAGGTAGCCCGTGACGGAACCGGCCCGCCGGACCATCTCAAAGCTGAATCCGATCAGGCAAGCCCCAGCGCAGGCCGTGGCCGCTATCACGAGCGTCGTTCCAATCACGCTCAGAATTGTCGGAACGGTCGAGACAGCGAAGGCGAGATCAAATTCCATCGGTGAGGCCCCTCCCCTGGTCGACGCGCTGCTCCAGCCATCGGCCGAACACCGTGACGGGATAGCAGACCACGAAATAGGCAAGCAGAAGCGAGGTGTAGACGCCGATCGGATTGTACGCGAGCTCGGCGATCTCCTTGGCCCGGAACGTCATGTCGGTCAGCGTCACGAGGGAGACGAGCGCGGTGCCCTTTATCAGTTGGATGAACAGGTTGACGAAAGCTGGCGCCATCCTCCTGAGTGCCTGTGGCAACTCGATCAGGCAAAGGGCATGGCTGCGCCGCAGGCCAAGCGCCAGCGCCGCTTCGACCTGGCCGCGCTCGATGGATTGAAGACCGGCTCGCACGGCCTGGCTTCCATACCCTCCGGTGTTCAGTCCAAGGACCATCGAGCTGACCGTGATCGCCGTCAGATGGACGCCAACAACGGGAAGCACATAGTAGAACAAGAAGAGCAGGATAATGACTGCGGAGCTTCGCCAGAATTCGATGATCGCGGTGATGGCAAACCGCACGGGGCCTGTCGCCAGGTATTGCGCTACACCAAAGATCAAGGCGAAGGGGACCGCGTAAAGGGCGCCCAACGCCGTTACCGTGGCCGTTATGCGGAAGCCATCGAAGATGCCTGCGAATATCTCGACCGAACTCACGCCCGTTATCCCTGATCCTCATGCTTTGCCGCGGCTGGAAGCTCGACCACGGACCTATGCCGCGCGTGATCGCGGCTTCCAGCTAGCCTCATCATCGCATCTGTTTTAGCCCCGCTGGCTCAGTCTTGTCCGTTGCAGAGCTTGCTACTGGTGAGGTCCGGGACCTTCTCTTGATCACTGAAACCGTTCTTGGCCATGATCTTCGCGACTGTGCCGTCCGCCTTGAGCTCCTTGAGCCTGGAATTGTACAAATCGCGAAGATCGCTATCGTCTTTGCGGAAGGCAATGGCGGAATAGCCGAAGCGCTCCTTCCCGCCTTCTTGAACTCCCTGGAAGGGCAAGGCGCGCTCTATCCCGTGGATGTTTTCGTCCGACAGGATACGAGCCACTGTCGGGGCCGAGAATGCCGCCACGTCGATCCTGCCTGTCAGCAGCGCGGAGATGTTGGACTGGATATCGGGAAAAAGCAGCATGCGGTCCTCAGAGACCCCTGCGGCCTCGGCATTCTTCGCCGTCGTGCTGCCGCGTCCGACACCGAACTTGATTGCCGGGTCCGCGGCGATCTGAGCGTAGCTATGGACCTTCTTTGGATTGCCTTGGATCACCACGGCGGCATCGGCGAGCTGTAGGTCCGGGTCACTGAAGGCTACGAGGCGGCATCGCTCCGGCGTAATGTAGAGCCCCGCCGCGATCGCGTCGAAACGCTGCGCGTTGAGTGCCGGGATCAGCGCGCCGAATTCGGTCACGACAATCTCCACCCGGCCGACGCCAAGGCTCTTGAACGCAGCCCGGATCAACTCGGGATGGAACCCCTCGGCTTCGCCGTTCTTGCCGCGAAATCCCCAGGGCGCTCCATTGGAGATGCCGACGACGATCGTGCCTTGCCTCAGCACCCGTTCGCGCGTCGTCTCCGCTCGAAGGGCGACCGTCGATGCGCTCAGCAACGCCAGGCCTGTCACCAGTGCCGCTGCTGCGTTGCAGAGCCGGGACCTCATCGCCATTGCTTCCTCCTGTGAGAACATCATTGCATCTAGGTAGCCTAGGTATACCAGGTATGTCAAATATTTGTTAAGAAAATGTTTGATTTTTGTGAAGCCTGCCGGTCGGGTGGTTGCGGTTGGCTGCCGGCAGCGAGGGATAGACACAACCGCGGCGGTAGTATAGGTATTCCTGGTATACCTGCAGGCGAGAGGCGAGATGGCCGCACAGACTGGGACCGTTCTGCACGAAAACGTGCGCGAAGAGATCATGCGCAGGGTGCGCTCCGGGGAATATGAGGTCGGCCAGGCTCTCCCCTCCACCGCGTCTCTATCGGAGGAATTCGGGGTCAGCGCCATCACCATCAAAAGGGCGCTTCGTGATCTCCAGCCGACAGGGATACTGCGATCGGTGCCGGGACTTGGAACGTTTGTGAGGGAACACCGCCGGTTCATCCGTGACCTCGATTTCTCTTTGACGTCCCATGCTGATGCCTTGCGGCTCGGCTTGGAGCCTTCCATCTCGCTGGTCTCTTTGACGAGGGAAAAGATAGTGGATCCGGCCTTTGATCCACTCGAGCCGCCAGGTCACCTGATGTTGTGCGTCCGCAAGATCATTTTCGCGGACAGGACGCCAATCATGTACGACACATCCTATCTGCCCCGATCGCTCGACGATGCCGTGGTTGAAGAGTTCGGCGAGAAGTTCATCGGCGATGCTCTGCGCGCCCGCGGCACGAAATTCACGAGGACCAAGCTCCTGATCGACGCGGCGCCGGCCTCCGAGCAGGCGCGCGAGACCTTCACAATCCCAAACGGCTACCCAACCTTGCGCCGCCTCTATCGGCTGGACACCACCGACAAATCCTTTTGCGTGTACGGCGTTACGGAGTCTCCCTTTGATCGTCTGGCTTGCATGGTCGAGCTGGACGCGGAGCCTAAGAAATCCAGGCGGTAGCGGGGGGCCTGCCCGTCATCGAGTAAAGCATCTCAGATAGAGGAGGAGACCGAGGATGCTGCCAGCACCGCCATCACCTGACGTGCCTTCGGACGAGTTGGCCATGCGGCTGGCAAGGGTTCGAGCCGAAATGGCAAGGGACAATGTCGACTTCGTGATCCTCACCGACAAGAAGAACATCGAGTACTTCACCGATTACCGAACATTGTCCTGGGGGTACCATTCGCGCCCCTTGTTCGTCGTGCTCGACCACACTGACATCGTCGTGGTCGCCAACAAGATTGAAATGCGAAATCTCGAGGCGCGCGGGCGCGCGTTCTCCATTGTCTACTACGCGGGTTATCTCGAGGAGGGCGCGCGCGCCATCGTCGACGAGATTGGCGCCCGCAGCACAACCGGGCTCGTCAATGCCGCGATCGACTATGGGCAGGACATGTATGGCCGGGGCTCGCTCGCGATCGCGGATGGTTTGCGAGCTCGCGGCTATCGGCTTGGAAGCGCCACGCAGTTGTTGTGGCGCACCCGCGTCATCAAATCGCCCTTCGAGGCTCAACTGAAACGCATCTCGTTCGAGATCGTCAACAATGCCTTCGATGACGCCGTCGCGGAGGCTCGTCTGGGGATCACCGAAGTCGAGCTCTGCCGTCAGATCCAGGCCCGCATCATCATGAATGGCGCTGAAGCGGCCGATCCGATCGCGATGACGTTTTGCCGGGGTGAATTCAACTATGGCAGGCCGCCAACGACGCAGGCATTGCAAGCGGGCCAGTACGCATGGACAGACTTTCGCTCCACATACGGCGGCTATCCGGCCGACAGGAATCGCATCGCCCGTGGCGGCGCTCCGCAGGACTGGGAGGTCGATGCCTATGAGAGAACGCGTGCCGTGACCGTGGCGTTGGCCAGAGGCGTCAGGATCGGTATGACCTGCGGCGACGTCTTTGCAAATTTTGAGCAGCTCTGGCGCGATGCGGGGTTGCCGCCAGTCTACGGCCTCGTCTCGCGGATCGGCCACGGTGGGGGCCTTGATGTTACCGAGCCGCCGTCGATCTCCAAGGACAATCCAGACCAGATAGAGAATGGCATGATCTTGCACCTCGAGCCGAAGCTGGAGATCAACGGTGCCGTTTTTCAGTTCGAGGAGGTGATCTACGTTCGAAATGGGGAGCCTGAGTTCCTAAGTGAACTGTCCCCAGACCGATTGCCGGTCATCAACTAGTCGATCTGAATGCAGCATTCGCTTGTGCAGGCACGACCCTAGGCGGTCGACCTGCGTGTTGGGCGGCGGATGAGGCAAGGAAGGAAGGCCATGGAGCAAGCCGAGCCATCGCGGGCTCCGAAGGCCGCTGGATGCGAAGCATGCCCATGAAGCCATTGATCCTGATATGTTCGCAAGATGCCGAATTCTATATGATCCTCAACCATATCCTGGCCGTGGAAGGGTTTGCGAGCGCGTTAGCCAGCGATTCCGATGAGATGCTTAAGCTCGCCGGCGAAACCGAAGCGCAAGCCGGCATTCTTGACTGCCGGGCCTGTAACGCAATGGCGGAGGTCTGCAGCCGGCTGAGGCAAGACGCCCGCACGAGCGCCCTACCCTTGATCGCCTCCATCGCGCCTGGTGCTGAAAACCAGCATATCGCGTTGCTGAAGTCGGGAGTGGACGAAAGCCTGGTGCGGCCGTTCGCGCCGGCCAAGCTGCTCGACTGTCTGCGTTCGAGATTGAGCTACACCCGATTGCCGGGATCGCGGCCGGAGGGACCCGTGTCGTTAAGCCACGGCGACATCCACATGCAGATCGACACACATCACGTGCGATGCAATGGCCGCGAGATTCTGCTCGGCCCGATCGAGTTCAAGCTCCTGCGGCATATGCTGGAAAATCCGGGTAAGGTGCTGACCCGAGACGAATTGATCGAGGCGGCCTGGCCCGGAAACGTCTATGTCGGACCGCGCACGGTCGACGTCCACATCAGCCGCTTGCGAAGGTCGCTCAGGCAATCATCGGATCTGGACGCCATCCGCACGGTCCGGCTCGGCGGATACGCCCTGGAATTTCGATCTGGCTCGGGTGAACAAGATGTCGCTCACCTGCGTTGACGCTTCTTTCGATAACGGTCCAGCGATCACAGAGCGATTTCGCTCGAGTGGGCGCGTAACGGCCGGGCTCGCAGGGGCCAGGAATTGTCAGTTCGTCGAGCACCCCTAATCCGATCACGTGGGGCCGGAATCGGACCAGACATTTCGGGGCTGAGACGTTCAAAACGGACTCTCAATTCGACGCGTGTATCTTCCTGACGTGACCAATCCAGGCCTTCGATTCAATGGTGGGTAGAGGCATGGGAAGCGAGTAGCGGACTGGCAAGAGCCATAACTACATGCTGTGCACCGCTGCGTCGCATAGAGACACTCCATCAGCAATCGACGGAACCAGATTCGAGCGCCTCCGTCGCCGCGCGCTAGAACCGTGTAGAACGCTCAGAGGGTTGGGGCGACTTCAAACCGTTGCAGGAGCATTCCGGGTTCACCGGAAGTCGTGCCGCGGTCTCCAGCGCGACCCGCGAGGCTGTCATAGAGAGGCTCGGCAACACGTCCTCCTGCAGCAACTTCTGGCGATTGCGGTCCATATAGTCGTTAAAGCCTGCCGTGACGAACGCGCATGGCACGAAACACGCGCCGATTTCGCGCGACAGAGTGGCTTCCGGAGCGATCGAATGGTTGAGCACATCCGCCCCCAAGTTGCGAAACGCCAGCGCTTCGGCAGGCGTGGTCAGTCGCGGCCCGTAACAGTGGCCAGCGACCAACTGCTGCTCGATGCCATGAACGCGGCATTCGGCCGGCCAATGGCGGCGGGCGGTTTCAACCAGAACCGCCGCACATCTTGGACACACGATCTGCTTGCCCGAACAGTCGAAGCTCTGGCGGCCGGGAAGCAGTGAAAACGGGGTCTGCGTCAGTTCGATGATGTCGGCGTTCACCACCATGTCGCCGGGCTTTATCGCCTTGTTGACGGCGCCAATGGTCGAGCAGGACAGGACTTGCCGTACGCCCGCCTGCATCAACACCCAGAACGCGCGGCGGTGGCATGAATGGTCGATATGGTCGCGGGGATTGCCGTGCGAATACATGCACAAGGCCCGTTTCGACCTGCCTTCGGCGGTGATCGAGGCATCGAATTCGAGCAGCTTCCAGTTGTCAGTGCGGCCGAAAGGCGTTTCAAAACTCATGTCGCGCCGCAAGGTACGCACGCCATCGACTTCGACATCCTCCGGGAAGGCAAGCCCCCAGTTCGCCGACCCGGTGATGATCGCCAACCCCACCTGGGGTATGTCCGTTGGTTGATCCGTCAGATCGTCGGCCGCGTGATGATTGGCAGGCATGTTTCCAGTCCCGGTCAGGCTTTTTGGCGAAGGGTCACGATCAGGACGACGACCACGACGACGGCGGTCCACAATGTCGAGATCGCCGCGATCGTCGGATCGATCTGATCGCGCAGCGACAGGAACATCAACTTCGGTAGGGTGCTGTTGCGGCCGCTTGCGACGAAGATCGAGATGACGGACTCGTCGAGCGACGTCAGGAAGGCCATCAATGTCGCGGACAACAGGCTGATCCGAAGTTGCGGAACGATTACCCCGGCGATCGCCCTCGCCCAGTCCGCGCCAAGGCTGCGCGCCGCCTGGACCTGGTTCCAGTCGAAGCGGGCCAGCGCCGGCAGCAACACAATGCACGCGACCGGAATGGCCAGCACCACGTGGCCAACCAGCACGCCGAACAGCGTTCCGACCAGACCTTGCGCCGCCAGCACGAAGAAGAGGCCGATCGCAAGCAGGATTCCCGGCACGATCGATGGTGCGAGCAGAACGCCCTGAATGGCTGAGGCGGTCTTTCCGCCGAGCCGGTTCACCGAGATGCAGGCGAGCAGCGCCAGCGGCACCGCGACTATCGCCGTCAGTGTGCCTAGGATCAGGCTTGTCCTCAGCCCGGCCATCCATGTCGCTGAACCGAAGAAATTCTCATACCAGCGCAACGAGTAGGCGCGCGGCGGAAACTCGAGAAGATCCGACGCCGAAAAGGAGATCGGCACGACCACCAGTGTCGGCAGCATCAAGAAAGCCATTGCGAGCGCGGAGAACCCCCACAGCAGGATGCGAGCCAGCCTGTTGTGCGGATAGGCTTCAAGCATGGGCCGCACCGGTCTTGTTGCGCGCCATCAGTCGCCGCGCCGCCAGAAACATCACACCGATCAGCGCCATGAGAACGAGGAGCAGAATGCCCAGGACGCTCGCCGAACCCCAGTCCTGAAAGGTCGACAGCGTGCGCTCGATCCGGATGGAGAGAGGATTTACCTTGCCGCCGCCAAGCACTGCCGGCGTGATGAAGAAACCTATCGTATAGATGAAAACAATCGTCGAACCGGAGAAGATGCCGCCGGCCGAAAGGGGCAGAATGACCGTGCGGATCACTTGCCCGAGCGTGGCTCCCATGCTTGCCGAAGCGCGAACAAGATTGGCGTCGATATCGCGCATCGCGGCATAAACGGGCAGCAGGAACAGCGGCAGCATGTAGTGAACCATGCCGATCAGCGTTCCCGTGAAATTGTAAACCAGCGGCAGTGGCTCCGCCGTAAGGCCCGAACCTGTCAAAGCCGCGTTGATCAAGCCTTCGCGCCGCAACAGCACGAGCCAGCCATAGGTGCGCACCAGGATGGACGTCCACAATGGCAGCATGACGAAGGCCATTAGCACATTGGCCACCCTTGGCCTGGCGCTGGCCAGAGCGAGCGCCAGGGGCGTGCCGAGAAGGATGCAGAACGCCAACGTGCCCAGGGACAGCTCAACGGTTGTGACGAGTGCCGACCATGTCAGTCCGCTCGAAAGCACCTTCTCGTAATTGCCGACCGTATAGTCGCCACCGGTGGTCAGGAGGGACTGCCGGATGATCCAGAGGATGGGCAGTATCGCCGCCAGTCCAACGATGAAAAGCGCCGGCAGCGACAGCGCAAGGAAGAACCGTCGCTCGCTTCGCGCATCGGCCGCGAGCGCGGGATCGGCGGTGGCGGTCACGCTGTCGCTCCCGGTATGGCGTGAACCTTGGCTGCCGATGCATACACGGTCAGTCGCTGGCCGGCGGCAAGCTCGGCGCAGTCGCCGGCAAACGCTGACGGAATGCAGACAAGAACCTCCTGCCCACCGTCAGGCGCCAGTGTCAAAAGCCAGTTCTCGCCGCGAAACGCCTTGGCGCGCAGCGTTCCGTCAAGCGCCACTCCGTCTTGCCCGACGAACTTCGCATCAAGGTGGAAGCTTTCCGCGCGGATCATCAGGGTCTCGCGCGACGCACCGCCGCCGTCGATGGTGCGCACCGATCCCGGGGCCAGAATGTTGGCCTCGCCCATGAACTCAGCGACGAAGCGGGTCGATGGACGATCATAAATTTGCTGCGGCGTGTCGATCTGCTGGATGCGGCCGGAATTCATCACCGCAACCCGGTCGGACATGGTCAGCGCTTCGCGCTGGTCATGCGTGACATAGATCGTGGTGATCCCCAGATCATCGTGCAGACGCCGGATCTCGTACTGCATGGTTTCGCGCAGGTTCCTGTCGAGCGCCGACAGCGGCTCGTCCATCAGCATCACGCGTGGTTCAAAGACGATGGCCCGCGCCAGCGCCACCCGCTGGCGCTGGCCGCCGGACAGTGCGGCAATGTTGCGCTCCGACAGGCCCTCCAGCTTCACGCGGGCCAAGGCTTCAAGCGCCCGCCGCCGGGCCTCCGCTTTCGGCGTCTTGCGCAGCGCCAACGGATACTCGACATTCGCCAGGACGTTCATGTGGGGAAACAGGGCGTAGTTCTGGAATACGATGCCGATGTCGCGCCTGTTGGGGGCCAGGCGGGTGATGTCCCGATCCCCCAACAGGAACTTGCCGGAATCCGGCCGGACAAAACCGGCCAGAGCCATGAGCAGCGTGGTCTTGCCCGAGCCCGACGGCCCCAGCAAGGTGAGGAACTCGCCAGGCCGAACGTCGAGCGAGACATCGTCCAGCGCGACATAGGACCCATAGGCCTTGCGCACGCTGTCGATGGTGATCGGGAGCGACTTCATCACGAGCTCGAAGCGGATGAATTCGCGATTCAGCGGTTCATCATTTCATCGAAGGCCTTCTGCGCGGCCTCGCCGTTCTTGAGCCACCAGTCTGCGTTCGAGAACACCGAAGTGCCAGCATTTTCAGGCGCGGTCGCCAGGGTCTTCAGACGGTCTTTTGGGATCAGGCCCCCCTCGTAGCCCGCAGGATTGACCGGACCATAGGCGATGAAATCGGTCAGCTTGGCCACCCGAGCGGGCTGCGTCATCGCCGCGATCAGCTTCATGGCCGCCTCCTTATTCGGTGCACCCTTCGGCACCCCGAGGCAGTCCGTGCCGATGACGGAACCCTTGAAAGTGTAATCGACCGTGCCGCCATCCGCTTTCACAGTCTGCGCCCGTCCGTTCCAGGTAACGACCAGATCCGCCTCGCCGTCTTTCAGCAACTGCGCGGATTGCGCTCCCGAGGTCCACCAGACCGAGACATTTGGCTTGATCGCCTCAAGCCGCTTGATGGCGCGATCCAGGCCCTCCGGCGTGCTGAGCACGGGATAGACGTCGGCCGGCGCAACGCCGTCGGAGAGCAGCGCGATCTCGATCAGATCCTGCGCATTGGCGCGGAGCGCGCGACGGCCCGGGAACTTGGCAACGTCCCAGAATTCCGCCCAGGTCTTTGGCGGATTTTCGCCATAGGTCTTGGTGTTCCACGACATAACGGTGCCATAGGAGTCGAACGGATAGCAGTAGTCGGACCTAGCGCCGGCCGGCACCGCGTTGAGATCGATGATCTTCCCGTCGAGCGGCTCAAGAAGCGACTGCGCGGCCGCCTGCGCGCCTTCCGGCGAGCCGAGATGAATGATGTCGGTCGTGACTGCTCCCGAGGTGACTTGCATCTTGAGTGCGGCAAAGCCGTCGCTTTGCGTTTCCTCCCTGACGTCGTAACCAAGTTCCTTTGCCGCGGGGGCCCACATCGCCTCCTGCATGGCTTTACCGTAATCGCCGCCAGCGGTCGTGATCGTGACTGATTGGGCATAGACCGGGAAGGCGGCCGATACGGCAAGGACGGCCACCGAAATGCGAAGTTTCAAAGACATGATTTTCTCCTCCTGCGACCTGCCAGTACCGCCTCAACGGGCGTTTTTCGCAAATCGTAACGTTACGGTTACAAGGAAAGGGCAGAATGTCAAGCTTCCTCCATTGGGTGAACGGTAGCGCTGGTTTGACGGTCGGGCGGATTCCGGTAACGTTACGACGCTCAGCAAGTCAGCCGAGATTCTCGCAATGCAAGACGGGCAACATGGCCAACCTCAAACAGATCGCGGCGGAACTTTCCCTTTCGGTGACCACGGTCGCGCGGGCCTTGAAGGATGGGCCGGAGGTGCATCCTTCAACCGTCGCCCGCGTGAAGGAAGTAGCGACGCGCGTTGGCTACGTGCCGAACCAGCACGGTCGAGCATTGAAGACAGGACGGACCTCGACGCTTACTGCAGTTCTGCCGATGGAAACGCGCGATTACCTGTCGGATCTGGCGAAGCTTCCGTTGATCGAAGGCATGACGATGGGGGCGCGGCAAGCCGGTTACAATCTCTCGATCTACTCCACCACACCGGACGACGATCCCGTCGAAAGCGTGCAGCGCCTGCTTCAGGCCCGCAGCGCGGACGGCCTGATCATTACACGCATGACCTCCGGCGATCCGCGCGTCAAGCTGCTGCTGGATCAACGCATACCGTTCGTCGCGTTCGGGAGAACCGACCTGGACATCGCGTATCCCTACGTCGATATCGACAATGAGCAGATCGCCTACGACGCGACCCGGCGGCTCATAGACAAGGGCTGTCGACGCATCGCGCTACAACTTCTTGTGCAGAAGGATCAGGCGAGCGCCGTGCGTCTGGCCGGCTATCGAAAGGCGATGGCCGAGGCCGGCATCCCGATCGACCAGTCGCTGATCGGTGATGGCACGTTTACGATGGAATCGAGCGCGGCCTGGTTCGATCGCCTGCTGGCCTCGGCAGATCCGCCGACAGGCCTGGCATGCGCCAACGAACTGGGCCTTCTGGGAGCGCTGCATACGCTCGGCAAGCGCGGTCTTGAGCCGGGACGTGACATCCATATCGTCACCCGTGACAATACCCGTCTGGCGCGCTTCCTGCCGGCCAAGATCGGCGTTCATTCCGTCGACATGGCAGACGTAGGGCACAAGCTCGTCGAGGTCCTGGTGAGCCGGATCGCCAATCCGCTTGGACCGGTGGAGACATTCTTGCTTAAGGGTGAATTCGACCCCGGCGAATAGTCGGGCCGAGACGCCAAGGCGCCGGTTTTTCTTGAAGCGGACGGATGAGCCGTGCCGCAGCCTTCCCTGCCGCGAGGATGCGGTCCAACAATTCGGCTTCTTCCGGGGTGTGGCCAATTGAAACACGCCGATGGGGGTCGAAAAGACGCCCAGCGCAACGGCCTCCGGATCTTCGGTTGGCGGCAATGCTTCAGCTATCTGCTGCGTCAAGGATTGAACGCGCTCGGCATAAAGGCCTCTCGTTTCAGCCGGCTGCCGTGCAATCTCCGGCAACAGCGCGGCAGAAGACCGGGGTTGCGGACTATCCGGCCGCAGTCTTTGATGTGGGGCGCGCCGCCCTTCCAACATTTTGGGCAGCGGCTATCGCGGCGCGCCCGTGGCGTGAAGATGCAAGGCCCGGTAGACTGATGTGTGGCCAGGTGTTGCGATGCCGCATTGCAGTCCCAGCCTGTGCATTCGTCCGGAAAGCCACTCGACTTCTAGCGGTTTTCCTCTTTCGAGATCATTGGCCATTGACGATTTTCCGCTCGCAGGCAGTGCAGCCCACCGCGCCATCACACGGTCCGCAAAACCCTCGGACAAGGGATGTCCCGCCGCCGCTGCAAGCGCGATACCCTCGTCTCGCAGCTGTTCGATGAAGATTTTGGCTTCAGCGTCCTCAAGGATCGGACCAATGCCCGAGCGCATGAGTGATGTCCCGCCGGAGAACGCAGCTAGCGTTACGAACTTCTCCCAAAGGACGCTGTCAATGTCCGTGACCAGATGCAATTCAAGCCCGATGGCCAAGCGACACAGGGCCTCAAGTTCCTGAACGACAGCGGCTGGGTCCTCGCTGACGAGGACGTGCGGCAGACCCCCGACATGGACGATTTCACCTGGTTGGCCGATAAAGCCAGATATGTAGGTGGCGCCGCCAGCCACTGTGGCTCCTGGTACGTGGCGTCTGAGAGTTTCGACGCTATCGATGCCGTTTTGTAGCGTCAGGATAAGCGTCTTCCCTCCCATAAGTGGTCCAAGCGAGGCAGCAGCCTTCTCGGTGTCGTAGAGCTTGACCGTGAAGATGACCAAATCCACCGGACCGATATCGGCCGGCTCGGCGCTGGCAGACACATCGGACAAAAACAGATCGCCGGCGATGCTTCGTATCCGGAGACCACCCCGCAGCATCGCTTCAAGGTGCGCGCCGCGAGCGATGAAGCTGACATCACCGCCCGCCTGTATCAGCCTTGCGCCGACATAGCCACCAATGCCACCTGCCCCGACGACTGCAATTCGCATGTTCCCCTCGACGTTCCTGCCACATTATTGTCACCAGAACATCAGCAACGGCTCATTTTGCCCGCCAACGACCCTCAGTTCGTACATGACGTCGAATGACCTTAGCTCGATAGACGAGCGGCGCAGAGTAGCAATTGGACAGGCAATGTCTGCGATACAGGTGTACGACTTATCATGCCGCACAATGTGGTGGGAGGACCTCGCAGACAAGCCTGGGTCCTCCTGCGTAGTCACCTACGATCTTGCTCTTCAGATCCCCCTTGGGCCGAAAATTGGCTCGTGGAGACGGGACTTCGGCTGGCGCACAAATAACCGCGTTGCAGATAGCGTCTGAACCCTTCACGCTATCAAGGATTCACGCGCTGCAGTTCGAGGATTGCCGCGCTGTTGTCAAGGTCGCCCCCGAAGTGGTCGACGAGGCCACGAAAAATCCTATCGACCTCAGTTGCAATCGTCGAAGCCAGCCCCAGAGACGCTGCAAGAGCAAGGGCGGTGCCGGTATCCTTGACCTGATATTTTGCAGGACCACCGGGCACGAAATCGGCCTCGATCATGCGCCGCCCGTGCTGGCGGAACACCGCCGAGTCGGCAAAGCCGCCGAGCAGCGCCTCGCGCACGGGCGCCGGGTCGGCGCCGCCTCGCTCCGCCAGAAGCAACGCTTCGGCGACGGCGCAGATGTTAGTGGCGACGATCAGCTGGATCACGAGTTTTGCAAGGCTGCCGGCGCCGGCCGGGCCGACATGCGTGACACGCCCTAGCGCAGCAAAGACGGGCTTCAGCGCGTCCATGGTGTCGGCTTCAGCACCCGCCATGATGGCAAGCGTCCCTTCACCCGCCTTTCTCACCGCCGGAGACGGGAGCGTCCACGTAGCGGATGCCCTTTTGCGCCGCCAGCTCTCCTTGATTACGCGCTGTCTCGACCGGGATGGAACTCATCACCAAAAGAGTCGACCCAGGCGGCATGGCATTGGTGGCGACATTCGCGCCGAACAGCACCTCGTCGCAGACCGCCCCCTGAGACCCCTCCCCTTTTGCGCTCAACTGAGATGTTGGAGTGTGATCTCTCCGGTCCGTGCTGTGGTGTTATAGGGAGGAGTTCGTGTCCGAATGCCGCGACGCTACCTCGGCCAAATTGTCGCGCCCGCTTTCGGTGTCGTGACGGGGGTAAGATCACGAGGCCGCGACGGAGCGTTCCATCATTGCCTTCTAAGGCGCCTTGAGAGCGACGCTGCCTGACCTTTACCGGTCCGAAGGTCTTCGTTCGACTGGACTGGCCGTCGCATCTTTTGTGTGCGGGCCTGTCTCTCATTGCATAGCTCAAGTGAGCGTGCGAGCCGCTAGCCTGCGAATGACCGATACCGTTCCCTTTGCGTGAGGGTGCCCGATGAGGGGGATCTGGTGGGTGTTATCCCCGAGTTGCTTGAGCAGATTGTGTGTTCCGCTGCAGGCGCGTCGCAGAGGAGACCGTGAGGCCTGGTGAAGAGTTTGTTATCCTTGACATGGCCAGCGAAGTTTCGTGGTAGCGGCAGAATAGTGAGGAAAAACAACAGGATATGGCATAAACTACGCTGCTCCGGGCCACGCCGTTCAATGTTTGTTAACCTATTGGGTTCACGGCGAAGCGCTGGTTAGTTCGAGACTTGGGTGGGTGGTGGTGGGTAAGACTTGCCGCGTCAGCCATACGGCTCCGTGCTCTTTATTAGGCCCCCTCGAATGTGGGCCGGCCGTGTTTCAGGTTTGCGCAGGATGATCGCAAATAGCGGTGGATGCCCCCTCTCCGTCCGGTACGTGGCCACCTCTCCCCTGCTTGATTAACAAAGTGGGTGATGTAGCTCGTCGATGTTGGGCTCTCCCGGCGCGGGAACATCACCGCCGTCAGTTCGTGGGCGTCATGTCGGGACATTCCGCTCGCTTTTGGGTTAGGCCCGCTCCGGAAGAGCGACCGACGACACATCACGTCACGCCGTCAAGTGCGGGTCGGGTCCAGTCCTGAGCGGCCGGCGATTGCGAGCGCCGAGTTGTACATGTGCAACTCGCTGCGTAATCGCGGGATCTGACTGGCACCTAACTGACGTGATGGGCCGATTGCTACTGGTCCTTAAGGCCGAAAAACAGGCGCCTGAAGAGTAGAATGACGGCGGACCCCTCACCCCTCAAGGTGACTGTCAACGGACTGAAGAGCCTAAGTCTCTGTGCATGGCTGCAGGCGATCGATGCGATGCCATCAGACATTATCAGCCTGTCGCCTTCCGCCTATGTGTATGCCGCCAGCACTATGGGCTCTCAATTTTCCCATCTCTATTTAGGCCGGAGGCCGAGGCGGCTCTCCGTTCCAGGTCGCAGTTCGGATCGAGCTGTATACGCAGACCGGACCGGTCTCGTTCGCGGCTAAAGGGCAACTGGCTTCGTCTGCAGGAGCATGGGACCGGGACAATGGCGGCGAGAGACTTCCATGCAAGTGCTAACGAAGCCTCTTCGCAGGGCCATCGGGACGGCCGAGGGGCGAGGCATTGGTAGTCGCCACAAGGCAGCTGGCGCCTATCTCGAGTTGTACACGGACAACTATCAGAAGGCCGCCATGACTGCGATGCCTGCTAAACTCGCGGCAGCCGCGGTTCAACCCGACGCAATCGAATCCGCCGATCCAATCGGCTGCGTTGATGAGGCCCAGGGCGGCTATTGTCGTAATCGTGTCAATCCAACCGCAACCCAGTCGCTCATCTACAACTGCTAGCCTGCTGGCCGTTGATACTACTGAAGGCGGTTGCTAACAGCCTAGCAGCGCGCGAGATGGGCTGGGCTGTGGATTATTAGAAATTGCCGACGATGTTGAATTTCTTTCCATGTCGGCCGGCCTGCTCGGCGAACTGCGAAGCCACATTCGACGCAGTTCGGTCGACGGTCCGTGACCTAAATGACAGCTGTCGATCGCATGGCACAGGTTGGCGATCATTTGCCGAAGGAGCAGAGTTGCACACGTACAACAGCGCGAAGGCGCCATGCGGAATGCATCGATGCGACCGGCCGACCGCTCTTTGCCAGGGAGGGTGCTTCTTTGAAGGACTCCACGCCGGCTCTAAGAATGACTCCCGTGGACATACCCAGCCGGCGACAGTCGCATAGCTGCTGCACACATATCCATAGTCGTGCCAGTAGTGATTGAGCGCAGATTCTTGTAGTTTGCAGGTCGTCACAGAGTCGACTAGCAAGACGGCCTCGTTAACCTTTCATTAACCAAAAAGGGTTTGTCGGCGGTCCAGAATCAGTCCATCTTGATCAGCGCATTTCTGTCGCCTGTCGGCCAAAATGCGCAGATCAGGAGAGGCCGGTGTTGGACAAGGTCAGCCAAAGCAGTCCCGCGGGCGAAAGCCTCCGGCAACTCATCGCCACGGACGCCGCGGAACTGTCAAGGCAGTTGCAGGCGCACCAGGCCAGAACATTCCCGCCGACCTCTCAAAAAGGCATGCGCCTGTTCACCCCGGGCGAGGCGGCCGACTTCATCGGCATACATGAAGGCTATCTTCGGCAGATTGTCGCTGAGGGACATGGTCCCCAGCCACAAGCAAACGGACGGCGGCTCTACTCCGTGGAGGACATAGACCGGCTCCGGCAGGTGCTCGACGAGGCGAACTCGAAGGGGCATGGGAAGTACATCAGACATCGCAGGGCAGGGGAGAAGCTTCAGATTCTCTCGGTGATGAATTTCAAGGGCGGCAGCGCCAAGACGACGACCGCCGCGCACCTTGCCCAGTTCTTGTCCCTGCGCGGCTATAGGGTGCTCGCCATCGACCTTGATCCCCAGGCCAGCTTGTCGGCGATGTTCGGCCACCAGCCTGAGCTGGATGTGGGCCCCGGCGAGACCATCTACGGGGCAATCCGCTACGACGAGGATTGTCGCAGCATCCTGGAGATCGTGCGCTCGACCTACACGCCCAATCTGCACCTTATCCCGGGCAACCTTGAACTGATGGAGTTCGAGCACGAGACGCCGAAAGTATTGGCGAGCCGGCAGCCCGGCACGATGTTCTTCGCACGGCTTGGCGAATGCCTTGCCGAGATCGAAAGTGCGTACGATGTGGTCGTGATCGATTGTCCGCCGCAACTGGGCTTCCTGACGCTGTCAGCCCTGTGCGCGGCCACGGCCGTCATCATCACCGTGCATCCCCAGATGCTCGACGTCATGTCGATGTCCCAGTTCCTGCTCATGACCTCGGACTTGCTTTCAGTCGTTGAAAACGCTGGCGGCAATACCGAGTATGATTGGATGCGTTATCTGGTCACGCGGTTCGAGCCGAATGATGGCCCACAAAGCCAGATGTCCGGGTTTATGCGCTCGATCTTCGGCAACCGCGTGCTCGAAAACGCCATGCTCAAGTCGACGGCGATTTCCGATGCGGGATTGACCAAGCAGACCCTTTACGAGGTCGAGCGCGGGCAATTCACCCGTGGAACCTACGATCGTGCGCTTGAGAGCCTGACCCTCGTCAACGGCGAGATCGAGGAGCTGATCCGCAAGACCTGGGGGCGTAAATAGCAATGGCCCGTAAGAACCTTTTCGAAGTCTCGGAACCTGCAGGCGAGCAAACTCCTCCGGATGCTGCCAGAACGGCCTTGGTGAGACCTCTGATGGGATTGGATCGGCCACTCAAGCCAGGCCGACCGGTCGGCGCCATCTCGCAATCGCTCGAGAACATCAATTCACGCGCTCAGCGGGCCGAGGAGATTGAACGCAAGCTGTCGGAAGGGCAGGCGGTCGTTGAGCTCGATCCCAGTCTCATCGATCAATCAATCGTGGTCGACCGGCTGGGCGTGAGCGATGAAAGGCGGGCGGCCCTCGTCGATCAGATCCGCGAGCATGGACAACAGGTGCCCATCCTGGTGCGGCCGCATCCTGAAAACAGTGGCCGCTATCAGGTCGCCTACGGCCATCGAAGATTGGCCGCGGTAAGGCATCTCGGCCGTCTGGTCCGCGCTGTCGTCAGGGATCTGACCGACGAGCAACTCGTCGTCAGCCAGGGGCAGGAAAATAACAGTCGCAGCGACCTTTCCTACATTGAGCGCTGCTATTTTGCGTCGAAGCTCGAAGCCAAGGGCTTTTCGCGCGACATCATCATGGCCTCGCTTGGCGTCGACAAGGCGGCGCTGTCCCGAATGATTGCGCTGGTCGCACGACTGCCGGCCGAGATGATCGAGGCGATCGGCACCGCCGAATCCATAGGACGCCAGAAATGGGCCGAGCTCGCCGACCTGCTCGAGGAAAAGGGCAAGCGGGCCAAGGCACTCAAGGCCATCCAGGAGCCGGAGTTCGCGGTGCGCACCAGCGACGAGCGTTTTCAGGCCATTTACGACCTCATCAAGACCGCGGCGAAGAGGCCCGACCGGACGGTGTGGACCGCCGCCAATGGATCTCGCCTGGTTAACATCAGCGACAGCGAAACGAAGATGACCTTCGCTTTCGACAAACGCATCGAGCCGGAATTCGCAAGCTTCGTGCGGGAGCGCCTGCAAGCGCTCTATGATGAATTCCGCCAGAAGACCACGGACTAAGGAGCACTGAACCGCAAAAGAAAAAGGCCCCCGAACGTCTCCGCGCGGAAGCCCTTCTCAATGCTGTGACAAGCTGAGAATCGCAAATTCGCGAATCACTGTCAAGAGTCCAGGAGCCGTTTGCGGCGCACAGATTTCTTTTGCCTAGCGATAGGTGGAAGTGAAATGGGAACGCATACCGCGACGACGCCCTTCGGGCGGCGGCCGATGACGCTTGCGCTGCTTGCAAGCCAGGTCACGGCCAGTCAGATCGACCAGAAAGCGCGAGCTTCGAAATGGGAGGTCTTCAGGGACATCCGGGAGGCAAAACAGGCGCTGGGCGCGACCGATCGCGCCCTGGCGATCCTCAACGCACTACTGTCTTTTCATCGCGCGGAGGAGCTTACTGCGGAGGACAGCCTGGTCGTCTTTCCCTCCAATGAGCAGCTCAGCCGCCGCGCCAATGGCATGTCGCCGGCGACGCTCAGGCGGCATCTGGCCAATCTGGTCATTACAGGTCTCATCATCCGACGCGACAGCCCGAACGGCAAGCGGTTCGCGCGCAAGGGGGAGGGTGGTGCGATAGACCAGGCCTACGGTTTCGACCTATCGCCTATCCTGGCCCGGGCCGGGGAGTTCAAGGCTCTGGCTGCCGATGTGATGGCCGAGCACAAGGCACATCGTCTGGCGAAGGAGCGCCTGACAATTTGTCGCCGCGATGTCGTCAAGATGATCGACGTCGGCATCAACGAGGACGCTCCCGGCAATTGGCAGGGCTTCCAGGGCCGTTACGAGGCAATCATTGCCCGCTTGCCTCGCACAGCGGCTAGGTCCGTCTTAGAAGCCATCTGCAATGATCTGGAAGACCTATGGATCGATATCCACCAGACGCTGGAATCATTCATCAATTCGCAGAATCTGAACGCCAATGAGTCCCAATCTGAGCGTCACATACAGAGTTCAAACCCAAATGTTTATTCTACCGATGAATCTGAAAACGGCTTTAGAGAAATAAATGAAGCGAGCGGCGTTGATGCCAAAACCGACAACGTGCGCGCCTTGCCGCACCGGGATCTGCCCTTGGGCATGGTGGTGGATGCTTGCCCCGAGCTTTTGACGCTGGCCCGCGACGGGCAGATCCGGACCTGGCGCGATTTTGTCGCCGCCGCCGAACAGGCCCGGCCGTTCATGGGCATCAGCCCCAGCGCCTGGCAGGAGGCGGTCGAGGTCATGGGCCAGGAGAAGGCGGCGGTTACGGTGGCGGCGATACTGCAACGATCCGAGCGGATCGCCAGCCGCGGCGGCTATCTTCGCAATCTGACCGAGCGGGCGCGCGATCAGAAGTTCTCCGTGTGGCCGATGGTCATGGCGCTGTTGCGCGAAAGGCTCGATGTGCACGCCAAGACATCAGGCTCTGGCGCGAAGCCAGATGCGGCCCCCGGCCAGCCCGAACCGGTCGAAATCAGCGACGCGCTGCGCAAGAGCATGAAAAAGAAAGGCTGGGAACGGCGAGGGGGCACATCATGAGGCTCGATCCGGGATCTTCTTCGCCTCACACAATGAGCCGCGCGGCCTTTCCATGCCGTCGCTCGGCGTCGTTGTAATAGCGCGAGGCCTGTTGCACGGAGCGATGTTGCGATTGCTGCATCGCTTCGGGCAGGGGAATGCCGCGCCGTGCCGCTTCAGTCAAGAATCCGGCGCGCAGGCCGTGGGCGCTGAACTCCTGTGGATCGAGCCCGCACTGGAGGATGCGCCGTTTCAGGATGAGATTGACGGCCTGTGGCGTAAGAGCCCTTCGTTCAAGGTGACCCCAACGGTCGATGCGACGGAAAACGGCCCCTTCGGTGATCCCTGCGCGCGCCAGCCAGTCGTCCAGGGCCGCGACGGGCCTGCCTATTAGCAAGACGAATGCGCTGTCATCGGCCTCGGTAGTCTTGGTCCGGCCAAGATGGATACTCACGCACGGCAGGAGGGCGCTATGGGGGTTGTCCGGATCGGCCGGGACGGGATCTTGTTCCATCAGTTGAGCAATACGCAGCGAGGAGACTTCGCTGCGGCGACGGCCGCCGGAGGCGAAGGCGACCATCAGCAGCGCCCGATCGCGGACATCCACGAGGCGGTCGCCGGCGCAGGCCTTCAAAAGCGCGCCGAGCACGTCGGCCGTGACGGCCTTGGCGCTTTTTCGATGCCGTGGGCGCAAACTCGCCCGCACCGCGAGTTTCGTCGCGTTGCGCAGTCGCGGCGCGTTGAACTTGCCTTGCAGTCCGCGCCACTGCGTAAGCGTCGACCAGCTCGACAGGCGCCGGCGGACCGTGCTGGGGGAGTGAGGTCCTTTGGCCCTCAATAGCCCTGCTTGCATCAATGCCGCGCTCACGTCCGCGGGCATACCATGCGTCGGATCAGTCTCGCGCCGGGCCGGATCCCACAGATGATGCGCCAGGAATTTTAACAACAACGCCTCAGGGGCCGGCCAGGGCAGGGGATCTGACGTGGCCGCCCTGCACCATGCCTCAAGGTAGGCGAGGTCAGAGGCGAGCGCCCGCATCGAATTCTCGCCGATGCCTTCGCGCGCCAGGTGACGCAGGGTCTCCACATCGTCGTCCGACAGGATCTCGGCCAGGAATTCGCGGCGATCGAACGGCAGCACAGCGTCCAGGGCGTCCAGCGCCTCGGCGCGGCGCAAGACGTCGGCCGAGTTTGAGATCGTTCGAATTCCCCGCATTCCATAGCTCCCTTCAACGCCCGAGCCATGGATTTTGGCTGATTTGCGCGGCGAAAGCTATCATTATCGATAAGAGATACTTATCGATAGTTATATTGCATCTTAGGAAAATCTCCTGCAGGTCAACTTAGATGCCAGATAGCTTGACTAAGCCGAATCATCTATCGTGAAAACAATGGCTTACGCGCTCGACCATCTGCCCCTGGAAAGCCTGATCGGCCCGGTTGCCCGCACGACCGAGGTTTTGGCGCGTCTCGACGAGCGCCTGGCCCGCTCGCCCGTCCGCGACGGCTTCTTCGAACGCCAGCATTTTGCCGACGCGGCCGCGGCACTGTGGCTCGAGGGCGAACTCGTCCACCTCGAGGACCTCGTCCTGCACGACGCCCACATGGATATCCGCACCCCGACCCACGAGCTCACCCGGGCGCACGCGGTGCTGCGAACCCGCCGGCGGATTTTTGCCCAAAGGCCCGACTGGGCGCTCGGCCGTGACGGTTTGTTGGCGCTGACCGGCCGCGGCGGCGCCATGCCGGCGGCGTCGGCCCAAAGGAATCGGGACAGGGAGGGGGCTGATCCCGGCACCGTTGAAGCCGATGGTCGCGATGTTGCCGAGGACGATCTGCTGGCCGAAGAATTTGCCGAGATCGATGCCGTCCTGGCGCGCACCTCAAAGCTTCTCAGCGGCGCCGACGTGTCGGCGAGGACGCCGCGCGCGGACGAGAGGCCAGACCTGATCTACGATCTCGACTGGAACGAAGACGAACGGCTGGCCGAATGGCGCGATGTGATTGCCGGGACACGCGATCTGCCGCTCGTCCTACGCGGCGCCATCCTGCTCGATGCATGGCAAGACATCGAGGTGTTGCAGCATGCCAACTGGCTTGGCCCACTGCTTGTTGCCGCGCTGCTGCGGCAGGAGGGTCTTGCCGCCAACCATCTCGCCTGCTTGAATCTGGGCGCCAAAAACATTCCACGGGAGCGGCGACAGGCGCGCAATCGCAGCGATCGGCTGCTCGCCTGCCTCGACGCCATCCACGACGCGGCGCTTGCTGGCTTGAAGGAGCATGACCGGTTGGTGATGGCGAAAAACCAGGTGGAGCGGCGGCTCAAGCGACGCCGTGCCAGCTCGAAGCTTCCAGACCTGATCGAGCTGGTGCTCTCGCGGCCGCTCGTCTCGACCGGCATGATCCAGGAGCGGCTAAAAGTGACAAAACAGGGGGCGCTCAACCTGGTCGGCGAGCTTGGCCTGCGCGAGATGACGGGCAGGGGAAGGTTTCGGGCGTGGGGGATTGTTTAGGACGGACTCACTGGCACCGTATTTCTCTGGCACGGCGATGACTCCTCATGTCGGGAACCGACAGTAGAGATGCTGGATTACACGTGGAGCATTCGTCAGTAGGTTCCGAAGTGCTGGTCTATTAAGGAATTTTGATTATAGAGTGCGACAGGCGTTGATTTGCCATGGTCGCGCTGGTGGGGGCTCGGGAAGGTCATTGCAATGGCATCGGCACAACAACTGATCGGGCTCGTGAAGAGCCACGCCGAAGGTGATGAAGGTCGGTTCTTCGACCTTGCGATGCAGCTTGCCACAGCCGAGGAACAGAAGGGTCATGCCCGGCTGGCAGAGCAGCTGCGCCAGTGGGCTGAGGCTGGTCAGCAACCTGCGAAGTCTGCGCGGGTCGCGCCCACTCCAATCGCGGCTCCGCGTGGGGACTTAGCGGCCTTCCTCAGCGCAAGCTATCCCACAACTCGGCTGAACGATCTGATCCTGCCGGTGCATATTGGGGATGAGCTCTCCCACATCGTTATCGAGACCAAAATGACGCAAAAGCTGGAAGAGAAAGGTCTGCGTCCGCGTCGACGTTTGCTTCTGGCTGGTCCCCCAGGCACCGGAAAGACGCTAACGGCGGAAGCACTCGCTGGCGAGTTGAAGTTTCCGCTCTTCACCGTCCTCCTCCACGGTCTGATTACGAAATTCATGGGGGAAACCGCACAGAAGCTGCGGATGATTTTCGATGCGGTACGGACAAACCGCGGCATATACCTGTTCGATGAGATTGACGCGCTGGCGGCGTCGCGAGGCGCGGACAACGACATTGGCGAGGCGCGTCGAATCCTGAATTCGTTCCTGCAGTTCCTTGATGAGGACACTGGCCCGTCGATTGTGGTTGCGACCACCAACCTTCCCGAGATTCTCGACCGGGCGGTTCTGCGCCGCTTCGATCTGGTATTGCCCTATCAACTGCCGGACGCAGAGGCGATCGAGAAGGCAATGCGCCGTCGACTGCGAGGCTTTGACGTCGACGCCGTCGACTGGGGGGATGTGGTTGAGCACGCCGAGGGTCTTTCCACAGCCGATGTTGTGGCGGGAGGGGAAGACGCGGCGCGACGTGCGGTTTTGGGCAATTCCAGCGAAATCATGACCTCCGCGGTGGTCGCGTCCCTCGAGCGCCGCCGGTCACTGCATAGCATAGGGGTGGCAACGCATGCCGAGGGACAAACGGCACTTCATTCTCAACGCACTGTCAAAAAGCGAAAAGTTCAAGCCAAAAGGCCAGCCCACAACAAAGCATCCAAGTGATGTTGCTGATCGAGCCGCTCATGCCCAGGCCTTGCTACAGGCGATCGATCATCTTCCCGACGTAAAGGCGGAAGGAAGCGTTGGAGTCTATCTCGATGTCGCTGGAAGGCCGGGCGAGATCATGGTCACCAAAAGCCTCAACGCCAGCGGCTTGTCTCTCCTGCGTTTCGAGCCTGGTCAACCCGCCGCCAACCAACCGCCGCGAGCGACGGTCTTTGCGACCGGCGATGCTCTGACAAAGCTGCGCCAGAAAGTCGACGACTTTGCGACGAAGAACCGTGTAAAGAAGGATGGCACCGAGGGGCGCCCCTTCAATGCGGATCTCGTGCAAAGCATAGGTGCCATCGTCGAGGCAGGACTTCGCGCGCTGTGGCGCAGTCCTTCCGCAAGGTTCCCCGAAGGCGATGTCGCTGTTCCATGGGAATTGTGGCTGGACAAGGCCCAAGCTGCGGGTTTCATCGGAAACGCTGCTGAATACGGGGTTGCCATAGGGGCTGATCGGCTTGAGTTCCCAGAAGACATCGTCGTTATCGGGACCGCCACAAGAGAAGCGCTTGCCTTGGCGGTGCGGCGCCTTGGAGGTGTCCGCGCTCTAGCGGCGCCCACAGTCACCGCCGACTATTTCGACGCAATGCCGATCGAGGAGCAGGCTGACTGGCTCGACAATTTGGCCGGGTGGACGACATTCCAAGTGCTCAACGATCCGGGCTATGTCACGCTGCTCGACAGAGGCGTCAGTCGCGCCCATCCACTTGTTCAGCCTGCCCTCAATGTCGACGACAGGCATGCCGCCAATCCTGCCTGGGATGTTGGGGACTTCGTCGGTCACGGCACGCAACTTGCGGGGCTGGCGCTCTACGGCGACTTGACCGTGGCCCTGCAGACGATGCAGCCGATCGAGATCCGGCACCGGCTGGAGTCTGCAAAGATCATTCCGGACGCGGGTCACAATCCCCATCACCTGCTTGGGGCATTGACCCGCGCCGGTATCAACGCGGCGGAACGCACCGGTGATCGGCGTCGCACCTTCGCCATGGCGAGCACGACGGAGGAGGATACGCCACACGATGGTGCTCCCACCTCATGGTCCAGCGAGGTGGATCAATTGACGGCAGGAGTTTCCGGCGACAAGAAAATTCAGCGACTGATGCTGATTTCGGCCGGAAACACCATCCAGAACATGTTTGGCAACGCCGACTACCTCGCGGCATGTGACCACCCAGACAATGAAATCGAATCGCCGGCGCAGGCCTGGAACGCCGTCTGTGTGGGTGCCTACACCGAGAAGAATGTCCTGCCAGCCGGCGAGCCAGGCACGCCGCTCGCACCAGTCGGCGATCTTGCACCATCGTCGCGAACCGCAAGCTGGTCCTCACATTGGCCGCTGAAACCGGACGTCGTGTTCGAAGGCGGAAACTGGGTGGTCAACGGACCCCCGCCGCCGATGCTACATCCAGCATTGTCTCTTCTGACCACCGACCATACCTTCCCCACCCGCGCGTTCACGACCTGCGGACAAACCAGTGGCGCAACGGCTCTTGCAGCTCGGGCAATTACCGAGCTGTGGTCGGACTATCCAACCTTGTGGCCAGAAACGATCCGGGCAGTCTTTGTTTCCTCGGCTCGTTGGACGCCGCGAATGCGCAGCCATTTGCCTGCAAATCCTGGGAAAGGGCATTTCGCTCCGTTGTTCAAGCGCTATGGATTTGGCGTGCCTGACATGGAAAGGGCGCGTCGCAGCGCCGCCAATGCCCTGACGCTGCTGGTGCAAGATACAATTATTCCATATCGGCCAAGCGACAGTGGCCCGGATCATGTTCACAACGAGATGAAGTTGTTCGAGCTGCCGTGGCCCGTCGAGGCCTTGCGCGGTCTGGTCAACAGCCCGGTCACCCTGAGGGTAGCTCTCAGCACCTTTATCGCGCCCAACCCGTCGGAGCCAGCACGCGGCTCAAAATTCCGCTATGCCTCGCACAATCTGCGCTTCAAGCTCAATCGGCCAAACGAAAGCCGCGCAGCCTTCATTGCGCGCATCAGCAAGGTCGCCGAGCAGCGGGAGGAGGAGCCCGTCGATGAGGACGATGGCTGGACGTTCGGCCGTAATCGTCGCGATGTCGGATCCCTGCAGATTGACCAGCTCACCTGCTTTGCGTCAGACCTCGCTCGCCGCAACATCCTGGCCGTCCATCCTGTTGCCGGGTGGTGGAAAACAAGGGCAATCGAGGACCCACACAAACGGTCGGTGCGGTTTGCTCTGGCGGTAGAGATCGATGCCATCGAAGCTGAAGCGGATCTCTACGCGGAAGTTCAGCAGGCGATCGAGGCGCTCAGTGCGGCGCAGACGGTCGTCGTCTGAAACGATTTTGGTTACAATTCGTATTGTCGCTGGCGACGAGATGTTGAGTGCGCGGACCTTCGCCAGTTTGCTCGGCACAGTGCGTGTTGCGATCAACGCGTGGTGGCAGAGTGGGCAAGGGGGCATACTGCGGTCCAGAACTTTAGCGATGGAGGAAAGTTGGCAGCGAAACGAGATATTGGTGCGTGCTCGGTGAGTTCGCCCACGGCTTGGGCCATGGTACCGCGCGATAGCCGCTGCCAAAAATGTCGGAGGCGGCACGCCCCATATCGATGACTGCGGCGGGTAGTCCTTAACCGCGGGTATGCTCGCATCGATAGCGACGAAGGGAGTTGTGCCGATGGGCGTGCAGGCAGCCGTTCGTCGAAGACTTTGGCGCTCCCTTGCGTCTGGATTGCGGAAAAGCTGCCGCCGCGAACAGGGTCTAGTTGTTTATCGCCCGTGACGGCGCCGATTGATATGCAGCCGTTGACACGCACAGTATACTCAAAGCACGCAGACCACCGCCTTGGCCAATTCCTCCAGTCGATCTTCCCTCAGCCCTGCAACGTTGAAGCGACTGTCACTCACCATGTAAATCCCGAACTCATCGCGCAGCCGTTCAACTTGAGTTTCAGTCAAGCCAAGGCGCGAGAACATACCACGGTGGCTGGCGACGAAATCGAAGCGGTCGGAGTTCGAGTGGCGGCGCAACGCATCTGCCATGCCGTTGCGCAGGTTCAAAATCCGCAATCGCATCTCTTCCAGTTCGTTCTTCCAATTCGCCGCTAGCGCCTCGTCCTCAAGGATGATGCGTATGGTGGCGGCAGCGTGGTCCGGCGGCATCGAATACATAAGGCGCGTCGACATCAGCGCCTGGCTGCCGACGATCTTTGTGCTTGCGGCGTCCTTGCACAAAAGCATCATGGCGCCGACCCGGTCCCGATAGACCGAGAAGTTCTTCGAACAGGAGGTGGCGACCGCCATCTCAGGGACCCTTTTGGCCAGCAGTCGCACAGCGGCCGCATCAGCATCGAGCCCGTTGCCGAACCCCTGGTAGGCAAGGTCGATCAAAGGGAACAGATCTTTCTCGGTGACAAAGTCGGCGATCCTTTTCCACTGATCAATCGTCAGGTCGGCCCCGGTCGGATTGTGGCAGCAGCCGTGCAGAAGAACGATGTCGCCTGGACGAGCGGCGTCCAAACCGCGCACCATTTTGTCGAACTTCACCTTGCCGGTCGCCGCATCGAAGTATGGATAGGCGGCCGTCTTGAGTTGCGTCAGCTTGATGAGTGGCTCATGGATCGGCCAGGTTGGGTCAGAAAGCCAGACAGTTGCCCCAGGCCGCGCCTTGCTCAAAAGCTCCGCAAGGATGCGCAACGCACCGGTGCCGCCCGCAGCCTGGCCACAAAAGATGCGCGAGGGATCTGCACTGTCTGCAAATACCAGTTTCAACATCGCCTTGTTGAAACCTTCGTCCCCGCCCATGCCAAGATAACTCTTGGTCGTCTGGCTGTCATAAAGGCGCTTTTCCGCCTCGCGCACGGCCTGCATGACGACGGTTTCGCCGGTCGCATCCTTGTAGACCCCCACGCCGAGGTCCATCTTGTGCGCACGGGGATCGTCGCGATAAAGGCCGGCCAGCGCCATGATCTTGTCCGCCGCGGCGGCGGTCATCGTTTCAAACATCGTTTCCTCTCAAGATTTCACAGGCCCTGGCTTCACGCTTATCAGCGGATTTGTCGCGAGTTTTCGGCCGCCTCAGGGGATACGGGCTGGGTGGCTCCGCACCACTTGGATCTGCTCTCCCAAGCTCTCAACTCCGAGCCGCATCGTTTCTGCGCCTGTCAGGTAGACAGGCGGCTTTTGTCCCATGCCAACCCCTGGCGGGGTCCCGGTCGCGATAACGTCGCCTGGTTGGAGCGACATGAACTGGCTGACGTAGTGAACCAGATGCGGGACAGGAAAGATCATCGTCTTGGTCGAGCCATCCTGGTAACGCCTGCCGTCCACCTCGAGCCAGATCGAAAGGTTCTGCGGATCAGGAACGTCGTCAGCAGTGACCAGCCACGGTCCAAGGGGTCCGAAGGTGTCGGCGCTCTTGCCCTTGGTCCACTGCCCACCTCGTTCCATCTGGAAGGTGCGCTCAGAAATGTCATTGACGACGCAATACCCAGCCACGTGGGCCATTGCGTCCGCTTCGGCGATATACGCTCCGCCTTTTCCAATCACGACGCCGAGCTCCACCTCCCAGTCGCATTTTGTCGCGCCGCGCGGAATGATGATGCGGTCGTTTGGACCGCAAATGGCCGAAGTGGCCTTCATGAAGATGATCGGCTCGGACGGTGTCGGCAGGTTGGCTTCCGCCGCATGATCGGTGTAGTTGAGACCTATGCAAATGAACTTGCCGATCTGGCCAACACACGGGCCAATGCGATCGACGGTCAGTATAGGAAGACTCTCGATGTCCAGTGCCGATATCCGCGATAATCCTTCCGGTGTCAGAGTCTCGCCGCTCAGGTCCGATATCTGAGCCGACAGATCGCGCGCGTTTCCCTGTTGGTCAAGTATTGCCGGCCTCTCCTGTCCGACCGGACCTATGCGCAGGAGCTTCATGCAAATTTCCTTCTTAGAAGTGTCCGCCTTGGCGACATATGAAGTAAAGTCATGTACGCGTTTTCGGCTTGCACTCCCACGGTCTTGGTTGCGCCATGTATTCGCGTGCCAAGGCTTCGTAGTGATGAGCATTCTTGGGAAGATCGCCGGCGACGCCGTCGTCCAGATTGCGCACGAGCCGGGCAGGAGAGCCCATCCACATGGTCCGCTCGGGAACAATCTTTCCCGACGTGACCAGTGATCCTGCGCCGATCAGTGATTGGCATCCGATGCGGGCATTGTCCAAAACGATCGCGCCCATTCCAATCAAGGCCCCATCGTCGATCGAACAGCCATGGACGATTGCGCGATGCCCAATGGTGACGTGGCTTCCTATTATAAGCTGGTTTCCCTCGTCTCCATGCATGACCGCGCCATCCTGCACATTGGAGCCGCGTCCGATGCGTATCGGGCAAACGTCGCCGCGCAATACGGCGCCAGGCCATATGCTGCATTCGGCTGCGATCTCGACATCCCCGATGATCACCACATTGGGGCCGATGAATGCTGAAGGATCAATCTTCGGGCTGTGGCCTCGGAAGGGCAGGATTGAGTTGCTAGAACTTCGCATCGTGCCGGCTCTCCTCGTGTTGGGCCAGGGCGCGCGTGAGGCGCTATGGGCCGGAGTGGACTGCCGGCTCGTCGTAAATTGACAGCAAGACCCGCAGCGCCTGCAGTCCATCCTCGCCTCCGATCGTTGGAGGCGTATCTGATCGAACGGAATTCATGCAGTCCTCGAGCTGTGTGGCGAAATGACCGAATGCAGGACGCCCCTCCAGTTCAATGCGGCGCGGACCCTTGCCCTGGTTAAGAAACAGAGCATTCGCGTAATGAAAAATTCGAAGTGATCCCTCGGTTCCATATACTGCGATTGAGCCCGGCTCGTTTTCCCACTGCCCAGCGGACGTGATTGATCCGTCGGTCAGCCAACCCTGGCCACCACTGAACATGCCTTCATTGGGCAGCGAGGCGCTATAGGTGGCAGCGTTGTAAAGCAGATGGCCTGTGGCGCCGTCTGGGAAGGTGAGAGCCATGAATTCCGACTGCACCGGGGCGCCCGAAATCTGCCCCGAGCCGACAGCTCTGTCGGGTGCCGACCCCATGAACCAAGAGAAGACATCAATTAGATGTATGCCGTGGTCGACAAGGCCCATGCCGGCTCCCCCCGGGCCACCAAGAGGGTAATGGATCGGCGCCAGCTGGCTGTAACGCTCCAGGCCCTGGCCTCCAATGAGTTGTTCGCTCATCAGTTGAACCCGGCCGATCGCCCCTTGCTGGATAAGCTCATAAGCTTTGCGGATCGCCGGCAGGTAGCGATAGCAAGAGCCGTAAAACAGTTTCACGCCGGCGTTGCGGCACGCGGCAATCATGGCTTGGCCGTCAACCAACGTCACGGCGAGCGGCTTCTCACAAAAAACGTCGACTCCGACCCGCGCTGCTGCCTCCACGATCTCGCGATGCGTGGATGCAGGAGTCAAGACCATGACAAGGTCAATGCCGCCATCGCGAAGCAACTCGTCATATTCCTTGTAGGCCCGTGCATTGTAGGCCTGGGCTGTCCTTTCAGCGATCTCTGCGCGGGTGTCGCATACCGACACGACAGCGACATCCTCGATGAGGCGGAGCGCCTCCAGCTGGCATTCGGCCACCACGCCCAGACCAACAAGACCAATCCGAAATTTCGCGGTCATGTCATGTCCTCGAATGTCAATGCCGGCGCAAACCGAGCATCTTGCGTGCCTCGTCCGGCGTAGCCACCTCGAAGCCCATGAACTCGATGATGGTGCGGGCTCTGGCAACGAGCTCGCCGTTGGTCGCGAAGACACCACGCTTGAGATAAAGGTTGTCTTCCAGGCCAACCCGGACGTTGCCTCCCAGGATCACTGATTGAGCCACCATTGGCATTTGCATGCGAGCGATGCCAAAAGCGGCCCAATGAGCCTCAGGCGGCAAAAGACTGCGCATGTAGAGCAGGGTCTCGGTCGTCGCCGGAAGCCCCCAACTCGTGCCCATCACGATCTGATACATCGGAGGCTGGTCAAAGAACCCGTCGGCCAGCATCTTGTTGGCAAGCAGGACATCGCCTGGTGCGAAGACCTCGATCTCCGGCTTCACCCCCAGTTCTTGGAAGTGCTTGGCCATCTTGCGTAGCGTGGCCTGCGTATTCAGATAGACATACTCTTTTTCGCCATCCAACTGATTTTGTGTCGTCACATCGATCGAGCACATTTCGGGCCGGATCATTTCAATGTGGCGCACGCGCTCCGCGGCTGAGGCAACGTCGGAGCCAGGCCCGGCCCTGCTTTCGTCAGCTGGGTCAGGCCGGAATATCCCGCCACCTCCGCAGGTGACGTTCATTATCGCCTTAACGCCGTTGTCGCGGACACGAGTGGCCATATCCAGGAACAAATCCGCGTCGCGGGTACCATCGCCGGTCTTGGGATTGCGCACGTGCAAATGCACCGCTGTTGCGCCTGCTTGCTCGGCTTCGAGTGCTGAGTCGGCTATCTGCTGGGGCGTTATGGGAAAGTTAGGATGAGCCTTGTTATACTGGTTCTCTCCAACAACGGCGCAGGTGAGTATTACTTTTCGGGACATTTCCGACACCTTTCGCCGGCGGTTGCTATGCGCTATGATTCTGAGATCACAGAAGACGGTTACCCCTGGACAATCTCGAAGTCAATCTGCAAAAAGGCGAATCTCGGTTGGGAAGTCGGGTTGGCTAGGAAATTGGTGAAAAGTCACGCACGCAAGACCCGCTCCGCGGCAGGACGACCCAAGGGGTCAGCGCCTCCATTGCCCAAAATCGTTTCCGCGCAAGGAACATCGGTCGAACGACAAGTCTACGGCGCGATCCGCTTTGCTTTGATGAGCGGAGCTATCCAGCCGGGCGCCCGGTTGACCATACGCTCGCTTTCAGAAGAACTTGGCGTAAGCCCTACGCCAGTGCGAGAGGCGCTGAAACGGCTCGAGGCCGACGGCGCGGTAACGGGCCGCAACAAGAGCGCGTTTGTCGTCTATGACCCGGATAAGGTCGATTTCGAAGAATTATTTGAAATACGCCTGGCGCTCGAATGCCAAGCAATTCGACGTGCCGCTAAGAAGGCTCGCCGCGATGATATCAACCTTCTCAGGCGTATGACCGAAGATTATCACAAGATCTTAACTGGCAAGGAGCGCTCAGTCCAACGGGCTCTCTCAGAGAATTTTCGATTTCACTTCGAGGTCTACAGACTGTCTGGGTCTACGATGTTGGTCGAGCTGATTGAGACATTGTGGCTTCGCATAGGCCCAACCCTGCAACGATATATGCCCTCACACGGCAACATCAGTTTCCACAACAAAATGATCGACGCCCTCGCTATGAATCAGCCCGACTTGGCGGCCGACGCTTTGCGAGATGACTTGACTGCGGCCCACGACGTCATCGTCGCCCAATTGCCAGATCGATCCTAAGGCTTCCTTCCGTTCGCCGCGGTGGCTCATCGGCAGCGGGTTGCCAACGAAGGATACCTGCCCTGACAGTGAGCAGATGCAGGCCCGCCATTGTCCTCCGCGAAATCATGAGACTGCGCGCAGCGCCTGCGTCCTCGCTTCATCGATGACCAGTTCCGATCCGACGGCCGAGGCAGATAACGCCACGCCGTAAACCGAGCTGGCGCGTTCTACTGTAACCAGACCCTCGCGAACGTCGTGCAGGACCTTGTGCGGATCGCGGTTCTTCGGATCTCCATAGCCACCGCCGCCAGACGAATGGGAAATTATCGTTTCACCTGGCCGTAGCGTTTCGCTGTGACAGGCCGGGAGGGTGGTAAGGGTACCGTCGAGATTGCGCCGGTAGGCTGCCGCACAGGCCCCGTTGCCGCCTCCGAAAGCGCCCTCAGCAGGGTTTACGGTACCATCCGAGGCGTAGATCACCGTCATGGTGCAATCCTCGGTCGGTCCGAACTCGACCTCGACAGAAGATGCTCCACGATACATGCCGGCGCCATCGCTGTCCACGATGAGACGGCGGCTCACTATGATCATTGGATGATGCAATTCGTCGACTTCGACACTGTCTTGTCGTGAAAGTCCGGCGTTGCCTGAATGGATCATAGTCAAAAAGCCGTCGGTGACCGGCGTGCCGGCGCCACCCGTGGCACCCAGCATAAGCTGGTTGACGAACCGCTCTCCGGTGCGGGGATCCACACCCGAAATTACCCCTGTCGCAGGGGGGATGATTGGACCGGTCTCAGCCATGCCGAATCCTGGGGCAATTTGGGCGATGCCTCTTTGGACGGATGTCGAGACGCGGTCTGCAACATTGGTTGTCGCCACCGAGCAGGAGAAAGGATGCCGAGGAATGCCTACCACGCAGTTCTCGCGCAACCGGATGGAAATACGCCGGAAGCTCCCGGCATTGGCCGGTACCGTGTGATCGATAATGCCGTTGTAGACGCCGATCATCGCGGCCGTGCGGGAACACCCTTCTGACAGATTGAGGCCGCACGGCTGACAATCGACGTTGTCGGCCAGATCGATGGCAATTCGGCCCGCTTCGGCATCTATTTCTAACGTCACGCTGACCGGTATTCCGTCCGGTACGCCGGGGAACGGGTCGTGCCCCGATTTGACCGTCGCGCGTCCGGACGTGAGGCGCCGGATTGCCTGAACCATCTTCGCTTCCGAATAGTCGAACCATGCTTCCGTATAAGAGGACAGTGCGTCCCAGCCATGCTTTTCTCCCAAGGCCAGAAGTTCCCGCTCACCAATCCGGACCGCGCCCAAGGTTGCGAGATAATCGCCCCACCATTGCTCGGGCACGCGGATACGGGCCTTGCACATGCGAATGAGGTCATCATTGTCCTGGTAGTCGGATTGGATCTTTGCGGCAGAGAAGATGAGGGCTCCTTCCTCATAGACATCCCGGGCATCACCCATGTAGGTCGTAGGCTTCGAGTTGCCGCAATCGGCTTGATGGGCCTTGGCCAATACGAAGAAACGCACAATTCCGTCGTCGTCCACGACGGGCACAATCAAACAATGGTCGGCAGGGTGCGAGTTGCCTTCATAGGGGCTGTTATGGAGCAAGCAGTCGCCACGTTTAAGAACGGGATGATGCTGGCGCACCGCCTGACACATGAGGTCAGGACCCGCAAGTGTATGAATGGGCAAGCTCTCCGCCGATGCAAGAAGTCGGCAATCGGCGGTGAGAATGACGCAGGAGAAATCATGTGCGGTGTTCAAAACGCCGGACCGCGCTGTTCTGAACAGCGTATTTTGCATCTTGCGCGCGATGCTCTCGAAGCGGCTTGCCAGGATAGCCATCTTGACACCGTCAGCACGAGAATTCGAGGCGGTTGTTTCCATGGTGGCTCTCCTCAAAAGGTAATGCGCAGTCCGCCGTCTTTGGTACGCGCGGCCTTTGTGTCCGGATCGACGACCACAGTTGTGAAAGAAGATTCAATGATAGCAGGCCCTGCAACCATGGTTTCGGGCTCCATCGTTTCAAATCTGATCACATCGGTGTCTTGCCAGCCGGTTTCGTAGAAGTAGACCTTACGTTTTAAGACATGGCTGGTGCCGGAAGCAAAGGGCAGGCGGCCGGTTCCTGCCTGGCGGATCTTGCAACTCACCTTGGCCCGCCAGGTGACAAATTCGATATCAGATTGCTCATCCGAAATTTCGAATATGGCTAAATGAGTCTGGTGGAAAGCCGATCTCAATGCATCGAGGTCGTTTTCGTCGACCAGCCTGTTTGCGGACAATGGCACTTCGATTTCCCAAATCTGGTGCATGTAGCGAGCCTCGACTGAGAAGTCGATTGAGACCTCCAGCGCATCGCCTCCGGGCCCATCTGCAAATTCCCTGCAACGGTTCTCAAGATCTTCGAGTATTCCGTTGACAGCGGTGTAATCGAATTGGCGAGTTGTGGTGTACGACATGCGAGCATAGTCGGACGTGATGTCCGACATCAGCGCTCCGGCGGCTGATAGGACGGAGCCTGCTTCGGGAATGAGCACGCCCGCGCAACCCAGCCGGCGCCCAACCGCGACAGCGTTGAGACCAGCCGCCCCGCCGCCGCCGATCAACACCGAATCGGACGGATCGATCCCCTGATTGACGGTGATTTCGTCAATTGCGCCGACCATTTTCTCTGTCGTGAGAGCAAGAACAGCGGCCGCCGCCTCTTCGATGGCCAAGCCGAGCTTGTCAGCAACGTTCTCCTTCAGAGCTTTGCGAGCCGCTTCCTTGTCCAGCACGATCCGGCCACCAAGGAAGAAATCGGGGTCAATGTATCCGAGGATGATAGAACAATCCGTAACTGTGGGTTCGACACCGCCTTTGCCGTAGGCAACCGGCCCGGGTGTCGATCCCGCACTTTGCGGGCCGACGCGCAGCAGCCCGCCTTCGTCGACCCATGCAATCGAGCCGCCACCGGCACCGACGCTTTTAACGTCGACCGACGGGAAGCCGGTCATATGTCCCCGGAACCGCTGTCCGATCCATGTTTCTCGGGTCCATGGAATGCGACCATCACGAACAAGACTGACATCGTATGTTGTGCCGCCCGTATCGGCCACGATCGCGGCCGCGCCACCAAAGTCGCGAGCGGCGTAAAAGCGCCCTGCGACAGGGGCCATTGACGGGCCGGAGTTAATAGAATGGATTGGCGCACGCGCAACTGCTGCGGCATCCATGATGCCGCCGCTGGAAGTCACCATCAGGGCCCGGCCCGTGAAACCGGCGGCTTTCAGCCGCCTGGTGAGACCATTGAGATAATTAAACATCAGAGGCTTCAGCGAGGCGTCGATCACAGTCGCGGATGCGCGCCTATACTCGCGCAGGGTCGGGTTCAACGCGTGCGAGAGCGTGTAGGGAACGCCAGGCATGTGCACGTCGAGGAGTTCTCCGACCCGCTTCTCGTGGGCGTTGTTGACAATAGACCACAGCAAACAGACGCCTACGGCCTCAACGCGCCGGGCTTTCATTGCCTGGATGGTTCTGATCACCGCATCTTCATCGAGCGGTTTCCTGATGGTACCTTTGGCGTCGACTCGGCCAACCACCTCAAAAGTAAGCTCGCGCGGCACGTAAGGTTCTGGATAGGCAACAGTGAAGTTGAACGGCTCCATCCGTCCACCTTCGCGGAGCATCAGGATGTCGGGATGGCCTTCGGTCGTAAGGAACGCCGTGCGCGCAACGTGGCCAGTGAGGATGGCGTTGATTGCCCTTGTGGTGCCGTGGATGAAAGTGTCCGCGCCGCTTAGGAATTCGGATAGCTCTTGCCCTCCATCCTCGGCTGCAAGCGTCAAGGCATCAAGCACGCCTCTCACCGGATCGTCCGGCGTTGTGGAGGCTTTGAAGAGCCGAATGCTGTTACCTCTCTCCACAACGAGATCGGTGAAGGTTCCGCCGGTGTCACAAGCCAGGCGCATCCAGATATCTCCCTGCCCGCCGCCTCTGCATTCATATGCAATCGAAATTTCATTTATGAGATCACAGAAGTGGGCGTTATGGAAGCGCGTTTATTTTCCTTCCATCAAAGAATGATCAGCGGCGGGCGCTACCAACGATATTATGGGGCTGCCATGGAGTCGCCCATACGAGCAGTCTAGGCTCCTCGGTCCACAACTTAGCTGGCTTGGATCATTCGGTATCCAGGACATTGCTCCCCAATAGGCATGAGCTGTGAGCAACCTTGCCGTCGCGGGCGTGGCCGATCCTCCATCTCAATAGGCTAACCACGATTCGGTCGGCCCGAATATCGGCTCCCCGGCGGGGGCCACAGTGCTGCCGGTCCGGGCGGGCCTTGAGTGGAAAAATGACTGGCCGGGAACGGATCATCCACTTGTCAGCGAGAGGACGGAACGGGTCGACTCTGCCAGCTCTGATAAAATTGGATGATCTGCCTCCATCACCGATCGTAATTTGACAGTGGTGGTCGGGCGTCTGAATCTTGAACAGCAAAGAGCTGCCGTTAAGCAGCCACGGGACCAAAGCACCAGTCCGCTAGCTAGGCCGTTCGTGAGTGACCAACCAACGCTCATTGACAAACAGTTCAGTGCAGAGTACCGAATTTACTTCTGCGATCGCAGAAAGTGAACTTACAGCTCGGGAGGAGCAAAAAATGAGCAGGGTTGAGGCAGCGAGATATCTCGCTGCAAGCGCAGCTATCGTTGCTATCACTAGCATTTTCGCGGCGCAGGCGTCGGCGGAAGATGGTGATGTGATCGTTGGCATGGCGGTCGCCCAGTCGGGCTTCATGGCAGCCTATGATGGCGACGGCACCAACGCGATCAAGATGTGGGTCGACGACCAGAACGCCAAGGGCGGGCTGCTAGGCCGCAAAATCAAATGGGTCCTATCAGACACCAAATCGGACCGCGCGCAGAGCGCCCGATCGGGGCAGGAGATGGTCGACCAAGGCGCCGACATTATTGTGGTATCAGGCGACTACGACGCCGGCTCGCCGGCGGCCGCGGCGGCGCAACGCGCCGGCAAACTCTCCGTCTTTCTTGCGGCTGAAGACCCCAAGGCTGGCGTACAGGGCGCCGGTCCGTACGCCTTCACCTCGTCCGCCGCATCGCAGGTCCAAGGAGCGTCGATTGCCGGCTGGGCATACTCAAAGCTGGGTGCCAAGACGGAATATACCCTGCTGGACTCGATCAACGAGTACAACAAGTCCCTTTGCGCGGGCTACAAATGGGGTACCAAACTGGTCGGGCTGACTTCGCTCGGCAGCGATACTTTCAAGAATGATGACCCGTCAATCCAATCTCAGATTACCCGCATCCTGGCGCTGCCCAAGAAGCCGGACGTGCTGATGGTCTGCTCTTACGTGCCCGGTGGTGCGAGCGCCATACGTCAATTGCGTTCCGCGGGTCTGACGATGCCTATTCTATCAGGATCGGCCATGGACGGCACCTATTGGGTTGACGCTGTTCCGAACCTCAATGACTTCTACATACCGGTCCAGGCCTCAGTACACGGTGACGACCCACGCCCAGCGGTGAATGAGTTCGTCGCGAAATACAAAGCCAAATACGGTCAAGCGCCTGCGACCGTCTATGGCTTGTTGCCCTACACGTTCCTCGATCTTTGGGCTCGCGCCGTCACGAAGGCGGGTAAGACCGACGCGGCGAGCGTCGTGCCGGTGATGGAGCAATACAAAGAGGAAATGACCATGATTGGCCCGCGCACCTTCACCTCGAAGCTTCACATCCAGGCCGATGTTCCGATGCAAATTCTCAAGTATGAGAACAGCCAGCCGAAGGTTGTCGATCAGTTTCGCATCAGCGAGCCGGTCCCCTTTGATGTGCTTTTCAGGACCAAGAACTGAGGCAGACGCGCCGGTCGCCTTGGCGATCGGCGCCTGCATCCGCAAAATGCGCCCTTGAAATCGCCGCGGGTTCGGATCCGCGACAAGCCTGCAACGAAAGGTGCGATGTCCCTGGCGATAGAAAGACAAGAAGGTTTGCGATTTGATGGGCTCTGATCGGCAGGAACTGCGTGCGAATGCGGTTACCGTGAGCTTCGGCGGGGTGAAGGCTCTGCAAAGCGTGGACCTTTCGGTATCGACTGGTGAGATTCTGGGACTGATTGGGCCTAACGGCGCCGGCAAAACAACGTTAGTCAATTGCCTCACCGGTTTCCAACGGCCCGCCTTGGGACAGATCACGCTCAACGGCGAAAATGCCAGCGCATGGAATGCGGTCGATTTCCGACGACGCGGTATAACCAGGACGTTTCAAGGCGGGCGCCTGTTTGCCGATATGACCGTCCTCGAAAATGTCGAGGTTCCACTTGTCGCCTCGGGGCTCTCCAGGCGCGTGGCGCGTCGCGAGGCCTCGGAGCTTCTGAAGCGATTGGGTATTGCTGGCATTGCGCACAATTTGGCGTCGGCGCTGCCCTACACGGATGAGCGTCGCGTCGGGATCGCGCGAGCCCTGGCAGGTCCCCGAAACTTCGTGCTGCTGGACGAGCCGGCAGCCGGCATGTCGGATGTCGAATGTGAAGAGCTCATGCAAGTCGTGCAGACCCTGCCCGCCAACTTCGGATGCGGGGTGATCCTGATTGAGCACAACATGACAGTCGTGCTCAAGGTTAGTCACAAAATCCACGTCCTGGACGGCGGCCGAACCCTGGCAGAGGGCACACCCCAAGCGATCCGCACCAACGCTGCGGTGATCGAAGCCTATCTGGGGGCCGAGGTATGACCGAGATGCTGAAAGTCAGCGATGTCTCGGTCGCCTATGGCCGCATGACCGCAGTGCGCAACGTCTCCTTGTCCATCGACAATGGATCCATAAGCGTCATCGTTGGCCCCAACGGGGCCGGAAAGTCCACCATCCTGCGGGCCATCGCTGGGGGCATAAAGCCCTCCAAGGGACATATTGAATTCGATGGTCAGACGATCGTCGGCCGGCGTCCTGAGGACCTTGCGGCCTCGGGCATTTCACTGGTTCCAGAAGGAAGGCATGTATTCCCCACCCTGACAGTACGCGAAAATCTGCTGGTGGCATCGCACGTGGTGCGAGATCGCGCCGGTTCGTTGAACGACATGGAGCGATTGCTTCAACTGTTCCCGCGCTTGCGCGAGAGGTTTTCGCAGACTGCAGGCAAACTCTCCGGCGGCGAGCAACAGATGCTTGTCATTGCAAGGGCCTTGATGACGCGTCCTCGACTCTTGCTTGTCGATGAGCCCTCATTGGGACTTGCCCCCAAAATTGTCGATGAAGTCTACGAGTTGCTCTTGGAATTGAGACGCGAGCGAGGTCTGACCCTCCTTATCAATGAGCAGACCTCAAAGAGGGTGCTGAAATTCGCTGAGACGGTGTATGTTCTTCGCGACGGATCTATACGCCTGAAGGGGTCCGCACAACAGCTCAGACTTGGAACGGCATTGTCCGACGCATATTTTGGCAGCGTTTCGCATCATGAAGCTTGGACGGAGGAGGTTGACTCCTGATGGCTTATTTCATCCAAACACTGATAGACGCGCTAAGTCTGGGCAGCCTTTATGCTTTGGCCGCGCTGGGGATCGGGTTGCTTTTCGGTATACTGCGCTTGATCAATTTCGCTCATGGAGACTACATAACAATAGGAGCCTACAGCCTGATTGTGCCATCGACTGCGGCAACCGCCACCGTGTTCATTGGCGGCTGGAACGCTATGGCCCTGATCGTAGCTGTTTGCGTGATCGTGGTGGCAGCAGCGCTGTTATCCGACAGATTTGTCTTCCGCTTCCTGCGGCGGGCGCATCCTGCCACGCTAATGGTGGCATCGTTCGCACTGGGCTATACCATACAGAACATCGTATTGATGATCTATGGATCGCGACCGAAGTCCGTCGGCCTGTGGCCAGAGCTTAGCCAGGTTCTGTCAATTGGCGGCGTTCGGCTGCCAGTACTGCAGGTCGTTGTCATCTCAACGACGATCGTTTTGCTCCTGCTTCTCACGGCCTTCTTGTACAGAACGCGCTTCGGGATCGAAATGCGGGCCGCCTCGGACGACTTTGAGATGGCGCGCTACCTTGGTGTACGCGCCAACTTTGTGATTGGCCTAGCATTCGCCATCAGTGGGCTGCTGGCAAGTGCAATCTCTTTGCTGCTACTTACACAAACAGGTGTGTTGTCGCCCACTATGGGCCTCGGCGTTGTGCTTTATGCCTTCATTGCAACTGTGATCGGCGGCATGGGGAGCCTGACCGGCTCGGTCATTGGAGGCTTGGCGGTTGGAGCAGCAAGTTCCTTCTTGCAAGCATACCTCCCGCTTGAAGCTCGTCCGTTTCGAGACGCATTCCTCTTCGGCCTTGTCGTCCTACTCCTTGTCATCCGGCCAAGCGGTCTGCTGAAGGTCAAGGCGATTGAGGAGCGTGTCTAGATGACGAGATTGAGCGATTTGCTTAGGCCCATCTGGCCGGCCCTGGTTCCAACCCTTCTGCTGGTTGCGTCGGGAATGGTCAGCATTGTCTCCAGTGGCTCGACAGCTGAAATAATCAGCGAGATGATGATCCGGGTCGTGATGGTTGTCGGCCTTTATATTTTTGTCGGCAATTCTGGAATTCTGTCCTATGCTCATATCGGTTTCGCTGCGATCGGCGCCTATGCAGCGGCCTGGTTTACATGTTGCACCTTGCCGATGGTAAAGCCTCTCTATCTTCCAGGCCTGCCCGATTTCCTCCTCAATGCGACCTATCCCCTTGAGATTGGATTGCTAAGTGCTGCCATTGCGAGCGGAATTGTCGCGCTCATAATCGGGCTCATCTTTGTGCGTCTGGCTGGAATTGCGGCCTCGATCGCCAGCTTCGCTTTCTTGGCCATCGTCTACGCTGTGTACAGCAATTGGGACTCTGTCACCGCAGGCACTAGCTCTATCTCCAATATTCCAGTTGACGTCGGCCCCGGCTTGGCAACCATGGCTGCCATATGCGCCGTTTGGATTGCGTTTGCATTCCAATCGTCGAGATACGGCTTCATGCTTCGGGCTAGCCGCGACGAGCCAGTTGCGGCACGCTCGTCAGGTGTTCAGATCCGACACATGCGTCTGATCGCGTGGGTTCTCAGCGCTGTCGTAGCAGGGATTGGTGGGGCACTCTACGGTTCGTTCATGGGGATTTTGACCATAGATAGCTTCTATTTGACATTGACGTTTCTGACGATCGCAATGTTGACCGTGGGTGGAATTCAGAGCCTTGGTGGTGCTGTCGTCGGTGTGCTTTGCGTGACAGTCTTCACTGAAATTTTGCGCGTTATGGAGAGTGGGACCGCCGTGGTACAGGTACCGAAAGGTCTACAACAAGTTGGGCTGGGTGTAATTTTGGTCCTGATCCTGATCTTTCGACCAAGAGGCCTCATGGATGGTCGGGAGTTCACCCTGCCGCAAGCGCCGGGCAAGCAGCCCATTTCTTGACCGTCACCGGTACGCTCTTAGCCAGTGTGGACGAGGGGGCTTGTCATCGCGGCGGTCGGCTGCCCACTGAATGACGCAGGAAGGACGCGACAAGCGTAACGCATACAGTGGCGGACATGACGCGCGGAAGGCGAAGCCATAGCCGCGGCATGATCCGTCCACGGACTCTGGCGTCTCTGCAGACCGCAAGCCTTCGATGCCCACCTATGCCAAAACTACTTCGTGGCCGTCGAGCAAAACGTAGCCGGGCTCCAAGGCGCGGTGTCTTATCGTTGCACGTTCGCCTTCTTCGTCCGGAAACTGGTGCTGTAGCCGAATAACGGGCTGAGTAGAACCACCATAAGACGACGGCAACTGCTAGCCTCGGCGTTCCGGCCGACTGCCGAACAGAAATGGCGAGCGGCCTAAGTTCAGTTGCAAAAGCCCCAGCGCGGTCGCGCATTTTCAGCCTTCATGCCGTGGTTACTGCTTGGAAGGCTGGCGGCGCTGCTGAATCTCGAAATGGCAAGATTTGTCAAAAACATGGGGATTGACAGTCAAAATATCACATGCAAAATGGGCGCTGCCAACAAAAGGCCGCTAAGGCCGATGGCGCGCATTCCCTGTCTCGACCAACGAGAAGGCTGCGTCCGACGGCCAGGGGAACAGGTCGCGAGAGGGAGGTTTGGTGAATAGCTACAAGTTCTCGGATGATGTGACCGATGCGATACGCCAGAAGGCCATCGCTTGCCTGGAAGAGTGGGACTGCATCGGCAAAGACAAGGTGCTTGATGTCTATCCGCTGGCCGGCGGTGCAAACAATATAAATCTGGTGGTTGCCGACGGTCAAAAGCAATGGGCCGTAAAGCTTCGTGATCCCGGTGCCGAGCACTTCAACAATGCTGCGCTGGTTGATGCAATTCACGGCCAGGTGGAAGCGTCGCGGTTAGGCGTCGCTCCTTCGATCTACGCCTATTCCCCAACTGGCGACTTCATTTCCGAGTTCATCGTGGGCGAAACGCTGAGACCGGCCACAATCCGCGAAAAGGATTACGCAGCCCAAATGGTCGAAGCTATGCGCAAATTGCATAAGGCTGATCCTGGTCGCCGGCGGTTTGACGTCTTTGAAGATATTCGTGTTTTTCTGCGCGGCGTCGAAGTCGTCAACGGATCGCTTCCGGAAGGTTTTGACGAATGTTGGATGGCCGCTCAGGCATTGGAAGCCGTGCTTGTTCGTTCGAATCCACCAATGGGTTTCATCCACGGCGATCTGGTCCCGCAGAACTTTCTTATGTGTGAGCAAGGGGTCAAGTTCGTTGATTTCGACTACTGCGGTTACTCGCTGACGGCGCTTGATCTGGCCGGGGCAACGTCGCAGGCCGAAATGACGCCGAACGAAACCGAACACTTTCTAAAACTTTACGATCCGGACCTCGACGACGGCCAGCGAGCCCGTGTCGGCATCCTGCGCTTCGTAAATGCGCTTCGCGAGGTGTCCTGGGCCGCCATGGCCGAACCGCGCATGAGCGACCGGGCAACGCTTCTCACCGGCTGGAGCTACAAGCACCACAGTGACGTAAACATGGAATTGGCAAAAGAATTCCTTGCCGCCACGCCGCTCAATGAGGTGGCGGCCCGCGCCGCGGTCGTGCGGCCTGGTGCTTTGTTCTAGATCGCGATTGCTCCAGCTTAAGGATTGTTGCAGATGGGAATGCTGAATGGGTTGCTGGCAGTCGTCACCGGGGCGGGGCAGGGGATCGGCCAAGGCATCGCCGAGCATCTGGCCAGCGAAGGCGCCTCACTTGCCCTAATGGGGCGCACCGCTAAGTCTCTGAAGGAAACGGTTGCCAGAGTTGAAGCCGCCGGAGCGGCGGCCGTTTCAGTCCATCTGGGCAGCGTTTCTGATGAGGCCGATGTCGAGCGTGTGCTGAGCGAAATTGGGACCCGGCACGGCAAGATGGATGTACTGGTCAATAATGCGGGTATTGTTGATCAGGCCGAATTCCTCGATGTGAGATACGAAAAGTGGCTGGAGGTGATCGCAACTGACCTCAATGGCACATTCTTGATGACGCAACGGGCCGCGCGACGAATGAAGGACACAGGTGGCGGCGCCGTCATCAACATAGCCTCAATCGATGCCAATGGCTGGGATGGTCCGCAGTCATCCTACGTGGCGGCCAAAGCTGCAGTTGTGGGGTTCACCAAGAATGCCGCGAAAGACCTCGCCGCCCACAACATCAGGGTCAATTCGGTGAGTCCCGGCTGGACCCATACAAAAATGATCGAAGAGTTCGTCTCCGCCGAGGCGCTGAACTACATGCTCACCCGATTTGAGCGCGTCCCCATGCGTCGTCTCGTCAAGATCAAGGAAGTCGCTGAGGCCGTAGGCTTTCTGGCCTCAAGCCGGGCGTCAGGCATCACCGGCATCGATGTGCCAGTCGACTGCGGAACACTTGCGACGCTGCACGTATACGAATCGCTGCCTGGCTGAGTCCGCCGTCCAAATTCTAATGAAGCGCATAGCTCGGCAACTGGATTTCAATCATGCAAAGCACGAAGTTCTACATTGATGGCCGTTGGGTAGACCCGCAGGAGAGGCGACTGCTCGATGTTGTCGACCCTTCCAGTGAGCTTCCCCTGGCGCAGATTTCGCTAGGGAGCGCGGCAGATATAGACCACGCCGTTTCTTCCGCGCGCCGCGCGTTTTCGCAATGGAGTGACGTGGCAGTTCAAGACCGCATTGAACTGCTTAGGCGGCTGGTCGAGATCTACAGCGCAAGGATTGACGAAATGGCTTCGGTCATCTCGTCGGAGATGGGCGCCCCCCTTACTCTGGCAAGAACGGCTCAGGCCGCTTCAGGCTTGTCACATTTGAGAATATTCCTGGGCGAGTTCGAGAACTTTCGATTCGAGGATGTGCTCAGCAGCCAGGCACCCGATGATCGCATTATCCGCGAACCTATTGGGGTTTGCGGATTGATCACGCCCTGGAACTGGCCAATGAACCAGGTCTGCCTCAAGGCAGCGCCCGCCATGACGGCCGGATGTACCGTGGTCTTGAAGCCGTCGGAAATCGCGCCACTATCCTCGATGCTGTTTGCCGAATTCATCGATCGGGCCGGCTATCCCGCAGGTGTCTTCAATCTGGTCAATGGTGACGGGCCGACAGCCGGTGAAGCACTGGCGCGGCATGCCGATGTCGACATGATCTCCTTCACCGGTTCGTCCCGAGCTGGTGCGGCCGTCTCTCGAGCTGCTGCCGACAGCTTCAAACGTGTTGCGCTCGAGCTCGGCGGCAAGAGTCCCTATATCATTTTCGACGACCTCGATGTCGCTGCAGCGGCGGCGCGCTGCGCTCGCAGTTGCTTCACCAACACCGGGCAGTCCTGCGACGCACCGACCCGCATGTTGGTCGAAAGGTCGGCCTACGAGCAGGCCATCGAGGCGGCGCGCGCCGTCGCAGCCGAAATGCAGCCCGACGACCCTCGAAAAGAAGGCAACCATATCGGACCGCTCGTTTCCAAGGCCCAATTCGATAAAGTTCAAGAGCTGATCTTTGCTGCACTTGGCGAAGGCGCGCGACTGGTCGCGGGAGGACCGGGCAGACCGGCAGATTTCGACAAGGGCTATTTTACGCGGCCGACCATCTTCGCAGATGTCGAGAATGACATGAGAATTGCACGTGAAGAGGTCTTCGGACCAGTCCTTGCAATCATGCCTTTTGACAATGAGGAGGAGGCAATTCGCCTCGCCAACGACACGGTCTATGGTCTGAGCTCCTACATTCAGACCGGGGATTCGGCGCGCGCACAGCGGGTTGCCCGCAAAATCCGCGCCGGCGTGGTCAGGTTGAACGGCGCCTCGCGTGGACCCGGCAGCCCCTTCGGCGGATACAAGCATTCGGGGATCGGCCGCGAGGGGGGTCGCTGGGGCATTGAGGAGTATCTCGAAATCAAGGCCGTTGCCGGATGGTCGCGAAGCGCCGCCTGAAGGAGGCGCTTCTGCGATGACGGCCGGTTTCCTCCGTATTTGATGAATGATGTGGCGAGAGGTGCGCATCGTTGTTAATTTGAGCCATAAGCGAGGCACCTTAACCACAGGGACGAACTCATGAGTGAACTAAGGCGAAACCGTATTTTCGACATCCTGCGTGTCTCTGGGCGGGTAAATTTGCTCGATTTGGCGAACGAACTCGAGATATCCAGCGAGACCGTTCGTCGTGACCTGAAGAGAATGGCCGATGAGGGCGTGGTGGAGATCGTGCGCGGTGGCGCCACGCTTCCCGACGTTCTGCGCGAAGCCGCCTTTCAGCATTGCCTCAATCTCAATGCAGATCTGAAGCGCAAAATAGCTGCCGCGGCTGCTGCCCTGGTCAACAACGGCGATACGATCATGATCGGAGGGGGAAGCACCACGTGTTATCTAGCCTTGGCGCTGCGCGATCACCGTAACCTCAGGGTCATCACCAATTCCGTGGACGCTGCACGGATTTTGGGTTCTCGCGGCGAAAACGAGGTTCATGCCGTGGGTGGCAGACTGGACGATTATCTAGGATCGACGGTTGGCGTCGTCGCGGTCGAAAACATCAGGCGCTACTCTGCCGAAAAGACGTTCTTCTCGGTTGGCGCGGTCGAGGCCTCGATCGGACTTACTAGTGACACGGCAGACGAAGTGGCCTGTTGGCAGGCCATGATCGAAGCCGGCAGCAAGGCGATTGCGCTGATCGATTCCAGCAAGTTCGGGAAACGCTGTCTTTTCAAATGCGCCTCGTTCGAGGAGATCGATACGATCGTCTCCGACAGGTCCCCCGAGGCGCCCTTGGCGGCCAGTTTTGCAGCCCACGAAATCCAATTCATCAGTGCGGATAAGTCTGGAGCATCCGACAAGTCGTCACCTCGCGGTCCTCGCACGAACGCAAGGGTACAGGAACGAGCCTGAGTTGGCTTTGAGCAAACAGCAACAGGGATAGGTGTACGCATGGCAAATCCAGCAGAGAGGTGACGCTGCGAATTTGGCCGTGCAGTCTCAACGGCAAATAGCCCACGCGCGTCAAATGCCCGGTGGTGATTTTAAATCGCCGCCGAGGGTTTCGGCCGACCATACGCCTTCGCGATGAAGGTCGGCGCGCGACTAGGATGCAGCGAAAAGCATTGCCGGTCGGTTCGGCGATTGAGGAATGAGATTTGGAAATGGCCCTGGACGGGATTCGCAAGTTCGAGGCAGGCAAGGTCACCTTCTCGCCATACGGCGACGGGCCGGGCACTGCATCTATCAGCCGACTTATAGGGCCGAGCGACTCGACCACCATGGGAGCCTACCTTGCACGCTTCGACGGCCGCTCGGTGCGATGGACCGTCCGCTATGATGAGCTGATCGCGGGGATCTCAGGCAAGTTTCGCCTGAACTCTGAGGGCAAAGTGCACGAATTGGGCCCAGGCGACGTCCTGTGGATTCCTGAAGGGACCGCGGTCGAATACCAGGGCGATGGGGCAATGGTTTTCATATCAATTGCGCCCGTCGACTGGCGGGCGAGGCAAATTGCAAATTCAGAAACTGGAGGAGAGCCGGCATGAATGCGCGCATTGCAATCATCGGAGCTGGGGTTGCCGGCTGCGGTGCCGCCCGCCGCGCAGCCGAACTGGGCGCGAAAAATGTCGTTGTCATCGACAAGTCCACACCGGCATCCGGATCTTCCGGACGATCAGCGGGTGTCTTTAACGCCCAGACCCTTCGTCCGCTCGACATCGAGATCAGGGTGCGCGAACGCGAGCTGCTGTTCCGTTTTGAGCGCGAGCGGGGGCTGCCGCTTGCCCGCATTGGCAACCTGCGGTTTGCGACCCAGGACGCAGACGTGGGCGCTTTCGAACATTCGTTAACCTTCCAAAGGTCCCTGGGGGCAAGCGATGCGCAAATCCTTTCCAGGGCCGAGATAAAGAAGTTGGTGCCCGATCTCGTTATCGAAGACGTCACGGCGGCCCTTTATGGTCCTAACGACGGCCACCTTGATGGTCATCTGCTGTGCTCGGCAATGGTTGACGAGGCCCGCGAGAAAGGTGTTCGCTTTCTCGTTAACACCCAACTCAAGGCCTACCGGAAGGACGGCTCCGTGCACATCCTGTCAACCGGCGGCGGCGAGGTCGAAGCAGATATTGTGATCAACGCTGCCGGCGCGTGGGCGCCACAGGTCGGCCGCATATTGGGGCATCCTGTCGCCGTGAATCCAGAAGTTCACGAGGTGGTGCGGGTGAAGCTCCCGCGCGATCTCGGCTACGCGGTCCCGATGTGCAATTTTTATATGCCAGGACAGGCGGCCGAAGGGATCTATTTCCGTCAGGACGGGCCGGACTCGCTGATCGCGGGGTTGCATACATATGACTCGGTGCCAGGCCTGGCGGTCAACGATCCCGACAATTTCAGCCCGCCAGACGGCGACGACAACTTTCTCAAAGTTGCTCAAATGGTCAGCGATCGCCTGCACGTCGATGATCTGGGATTTCGCCCGGGATGGTTCGGACTCTATCCGTTGAGCGCGGATGGACTGTTTCAGGTCGGACCCTATAAGGCGGATCCTTCCGTGCTTGTCGTCGCGGGACTAGGCGGGGTCGGCATTACCAGCGGCGTTGTTTTGGGCGCTCTGGCCGCCGAATGGGCGCTGCTTGGAAAGCCGGTTACTGTCCCGCAAGCCGAGATATGTCTGCCGGATCGTCCATCCCTGCTGCCCGAGGCAGCATAAAGTCCGCTCCCAGCAAAGGAATCTGACGTGAAAATCCTGCTCACGAATGACGACGGCTATCTTTCGCCCGGCGTAGCCGCCGCGCGCGAGGCACTTGTCGCTGCGGGCATGTCGGTGGTCACAGTAGCCCCTGACGGGCCGCGGAGCGGAACGGCCAGATCAGCTTCATTCCGCAAGCCGATCATCTTAACGCGGGTGGGTGGGGATGATGCAAATCCTGTCTATTCGACAAACGGCACGCCTACGGATTGCGTTCGGGTGGCCGTTTTTGCGGGGCTGACCGACGATGTGGAGGCCGTGGTCTCTGGAATAAACGAGGGCGCCAATCTTGGTGACGACGCCACTTACTCAAGCACGCTAGGCTCTGCCATCGAAGGCGCCATGTTGGGCTTTCCTTCGCTTGCCGCCTCCCAGCAATCGCGGGACGGCCGCTTTCGACTGGTTGATCTTGAAGGGTATGATTTCGAAGCCGGTGCAGCCTTGATGGCCCGCCTGGTCGAACGAATGGTCGAAGACCGGGACCGTCTTCCTTCACGCTCGGTGCTCAATTTCAATGCGCCGGCAAAGCCGGCGAAGTCCATTGTCTTGGCTTCGCTCGACCGCAGGATTTGGCAACGCTCGTCCATCCCAGTCGTTGAGACCGACGAAGGTCGCGGATGGCTTCTGTTCGCTACCCATGCGGAGCAGGACCCTATCTTCGAAGGGGAAGCCGGTAGCGATGTGCGAGCACTGTCCGACGGGTATGCCTCAGTCACCCCAATGAACTTTGCATGGACCGATCGTCATGCCCGAAGGCGTTTGCTGGCTTGGGCGAAGCGCACAATTGCGGACCTGAATGCTTCTATCATGGTGGAAGGAAGCCGCATTCCCTAATTGAGCAGGCAAAAAGCGACCGAGCGACCGAAAGGGTCCGGAGGCGGCTTCGACAAGCTCCTGGCCCGAGATCCAAAGACATCGTCCCGATCGCACGAGACTTGTCGATGCGGATAAAATCCCCGGCATTTTAGACCTTGTCGGCGGTGATTGAGCTTTCGCCTTGCTCCACATCACCTCGGACAAGCGCAGCCTTCGCGCGGCTTCCAATATGGATGCCCGTGCCGACGTGTCGCCAATTTCGCTTCTGGATGTGAAGTTTTGTGGAAAATGACAACGAATCATGTGGACAAAAGTGAAATGTTAATGTTAGCTTTTTGGTAAGTTGCGGAGCCAAGCACCCAGCGCTCTGCGGCAAAGCAAATTGGTGCAGCAAGGGGAAACACAAGCAATGACCGAGCTATCAGGTCTCGCCGGGGCTGGAGCCGGCGGAGCATCAGGAGATCTCTCCCGCGAACTCGACAAGGAACTGGCGGTGCGGCTCCAGAGCCTGCGCATGGAGCCGCACGCATCGTCGGACTGCTTCGCCACATCAAGGCCCATCATCATCGAAGGACTGTTCTGGGCGGCGGTCGGTGCGGCAATCTGGATTGGAACGCTGGTCGTCATCGGCAGAGGTGCGCTATGAGCGGCGATGTCAAGGGAGTGCAGGCCCGCGTTGTAAGCGAGGCTCTGGCTGGCAGGCTGCCGCTTCGCAGCCACGAACGAATCTACAACAGCTACTCATCATTCACTTGGACTTGCTGTGCTTTCAGTGCCGCCACTTGGGCGTTCCTGATCGGAGGCTATCTCCCTTATGTCGGGGATACGCGCATAGGCATTCTGGGCTACCTGGCCGGCTTGCTGATCGGGATGGCCGCCGTGACGCTGGCATCCGCCGTCCCTTCTTACAAATATGGCGTGGACACAATCGACGCGGCCAAGTCGTCATTTGGCACTTACGGGGTGCTGTTACCACTGTTCGGCCTTCTGGCGACCCTCGTCGGTTGGACGTATGTAGTGGTTGCCCTTACGGCGCGCGGCGCAGCAAATGTTGTCCAGACCGTTGAGCAATCCACCGACCGACCTGTCGAGGGCATGGTGATCGTGTTGGCACTGGCCGCGCTTTTGCTGGTTTGGCTCATCGCAAGCCGCGGGCCTTGGCTTTTCGAGCGTCTGAGCAACTATATCGCGCCCGGGCACATGATTGTGACCGTCATCATGCTCGGCATCCTTCTCTACCAGTTTGGTCCCGCGGTCTTCGCCATTGATGTTCCGGTCGATCAGGCCTTGGTCAAGACGAAGACGCAAGGGTTCGCCCTCGCGGTGGAATTTGGCGTATCGAATTCTTTGACCTGGTGGCCCGTCATGGGCGGACTGACGCGCCTTGTCGGCAAGCGACGCCACATCATGGGCCCATCCGTAATGGGTGTAGGCGTCTTGGGGGCTGCCGTGATCTCGATGGTCGCGGCCCTCGCAGCCGTGTCCGCCGGAACACCCGACCCCACCATCTGGATGATCAAGCTTGGCGGCCCGGTGTTTGGCACGGTCATCATGTCGTTTGTTCTGCTTGCCAATGTCGCGACCATGATCATCATGATCTATCTTTCTGGCGTTTCCATCCAGCAGATCCGGCCGCTGACAAGACTGCGCTGGGACCTTCTTCTCGGATTGATCCTGCTCCCCGGCATCTATGTCGCGTTCCGCACCGAGTGGGTCATTGCCTCGGTGATGAGTTGGCTGTCGATCAACGGCGTGATGTTCGTGGGCATTACTGGGATCACGCTCGTCGACTACTTCCTGCTGCGCAAGGAGCGACTCGAACCCGAGCATCTGTTTTCACGTGACTCCCGCAACATCTACTGGTTCTGGGGTGGCGTGAACTGGGTCGCGATTGTCATCTCGCTTGGATCCATCGGGCTGTACCTTTGGATGTATGATCCCGTGGCCGCCTCGATGAATGCCTATGCAGGATATCTGGGTGCCGGCATTCCGACCATGGTCCTGGCAGCGGTCGCATACTATGTCGTGATGCGGCTGGTCGTGATCCCCTCAGGCATTGGCGGCTATCGCGATGCCCGCGAGCCAAAGCATGAGATCGTGCCCGCCCTTTGAGTGACTAGTGTCAAACTGATGGGGTTCGCTGGCATCGAGCCCCATCAGCTTGGCGGCTACCCGGACATTCGACTTGACGGGCCAGCATTTGCCCAGGCCCTCGGACTACACAGGATATGCATCTAGTTGCAGGTTGCGAGCGCTGACCCTGCCGGGCACGCCTTACCTCGATGAACGCCTCAAGAGCAAAAGCACTGTCGCGATGTGAACAGCTGCTGCACGCGACAGCGCGATCTGGCTCTTGAAACGGAAGCCCCGAAGGACGGCGTGCTAAGCAGATGTTCGAAGCTTCAGTTGAAATGGCAAAATGAAACTTGCGCCCTTGTCTTCTAGCGAGGGTGAGCCAATGAGATCGGCGATCGCCGGTCCAAAATCTGCCGCCGACACCTGCACGGTGGAAAGCCACGGCGCTAGCCAGTCATTCATCCTGTTGTCATCAAATCCAAAAATAGCCAGGTCGTTAGGCACGTCGAGGCCGCGCTCCATTGCGGCTCGGTGCAGGCCGTAGGCTATCATGTCGTTGCCACAAAAAACGGAGTAGTGCCGACGGCGGCCGGCGAGCAACTTCTTGCCATGCTGGTAACCACCTTCCATGGTGAAAGGACTTTCAAGCAGGGACACTGGCTTCTTTTTCCCTAGGCCCGCTAGGAATCCCTCGAGCCGCTCGCTACTGCCGGAATAGTGATGTGGTCCCGAAATCGCCACGCAGTTTTCGTAGCCCTGTTTGGCGAAGTAGCGGCCAACCGCCAGACCCGCGGCGTGGTTGTCGACGCCCACGTAGGGGGCAACGATTCCATTTGGGGGGCGGCGATTGACGAAAATAATGTTTTCCTGCCGTACAGCCATTGCACGGAGTGGGGGCGTGTCGATAGCGCCCTGCAAGATGATTGCGCGTGCCCGAAGTCCGTGCGCGTCCGTCAAAAGGCGGTCTTGCTGATCGGGGTCCTCCGCAGAATTAGCCAACACCATGGACAGTTCGTATTTTTTTAGCGCTTGCTCAACGGAGGCGGCGACATCGGTCGTGAACGTATTGGCTGCATCCGGCACCATCATGACGACGACCCGGCTGCGCGCCAGCCTGAGGGAGCGGCCGATTTCAGATGGCGTATAACCGAGCGTCTCCGCGGCCTTACGCACGACTTCGAGCGTTTCCGGCGCCAGGGCGTTTGCCTTGCCTCCAAAGTAACGAGAGACCGTAGCGGTGGAGACGCCCGAAAGCCGCGCAACGTCGTGGACTGTAGGTGGCTTGGACATGCCGTTGTTCCGGAATTTTGCCTTGGTCTCTTAGACGCCGGCTGCGGCATCTAGACATTCGAATGGCGCTGAGGTGGGTTCGAAAAAGCGGTTTCGCACCAACGCGGGAATCTCCTTGAAACCATATTTGAATGCCGCCGCACGCCCGCGTCAACGACCCGATACTGGGATTGTCGTTCTGTTTAAATGACAACGTTGACATCAAGGAAGTAAACGTTAACACTGCGTCCACGTCGGAAGCTTAGGCAAGGAAGCTCCCTGCGGCAACCAAGCCATTGGCAATAATGAATAGGCGAAGACTTGGCGCTCAGGGCGTGTGGGAGGATTGATGGTCCGGTTTGGAATTCTGGGCTGCGGAAGGATCGGGCAGGTCCATGCCAACTCCATTCAACGCATAACCAACGCCCGACTTGTCGCTGTCGCGGATGTTTCAATTGAAGCGGCGCGCGCATGCGGGGATCGTTTCGGCGTCCAAACGCGCGACGTGTCGGACATCGTTTCTGCAACTGACATCGACGCCGTCATTATAGCGACGTCGACCAATACTCACTATGAGATGATCGACCTTGCCGCGAATGGCCGCAAGGCAATCTTCTGCGAAAAGCCGATAGATCTTTCATCTGACAAAGTGCGTGTTTGCATCAAGACCGTAGAGGATGCCGGCGTTCCTTTCATGACGGCTTTCAATCAGCGCTTCGACCCGCATTTTGGCGCCATCCAACGCCGGATAGCTGATGGCGAAATCGGTGATGTCGAAACGGTTTCCATCGTTTCGCGTGACCCGGGTCCTCCACCGGTTTCTTATCTCAAAGGCTCGGGGGGGCTGTTTCGCGACATGATGATCCATGACCTCGACATGGCGCGTTTTGTGCTCGGAGAGGAACCGACAAGGGTCTTTGCTGTCGGATCAACCTTGATTGATCCAGCAATCGCCGAAGTGGGCGATGTCGACACCGCCGCAGTCATTCTGACGACTGCGTCGGGACGAATTTGCCAGATCAGCAACTCCCGCCGAACGACCTATGGCTATGACAAGCGGCTTGAAGTCCATGGCTCCAAAGGCATGCTGCGCGCTGCCAATGTGTTGGAAAACTCCGTCGAGAGCGCAACGAGCAGAGGCTTCACGGTTGCGAAGGCCGAGGCCTTTTTCCTCGAGCGATTTGGCGCGGCATACCTTGCTGAACTGCAGCATTTCGTCGAGGCGGTTCTGGCAGGGCAAAAACCCAAGCCCGACGCCCAGGATGGTTTGAGGGCACAATTGATCGCCGACGCCGCAACCAAGTCTCGGGCGGAAGCGCGCCCGGTCGAAATTCCAGCGTAGCTCAGCGGGGACTCCTTCAGCCACGGGCACAAATCAAAGGACCCCTAAATGAAGATGGGAATCATCGGGCTCGGACGTGTGGCCGAGCTTCACGTTCAGGCAATGAAACAGATCGACCCCGAATTGTTCGCCGGCGGTTGGAACCGCTCATCTTCGAGAGGCGAGGAGTTTTGCAGCCAGTTCGGTGGTATGGCATACGCAAGCGTGGCTGATCTATTGGAGGACACGCATGTCGATGCCGTGCTTGTGACAACGAGCACCGCATCCCACTTAGAATATGCAAAGCAAGCTTTGGAGGCAGGCAAGCATGTCCTGCTGGAGAAGCCAATTTGCGAAAAGGCTTCGCAGATCCGTGAACTTGCCGCGATTGCCGACGCCAATTCTCGCGTTTGCATGCCTTCGCACAACTATATTTATGCTGAGACAATGCGCCGTTTGCATGGCCATATAGAGAGCGGTCGTCTCGGCAAAATCGTCAATTTCTGGGCAATCTACAACAAGCGGCATGATGCCTCCATCGGCGCGCCAGACTTGACGATGCGCGAGCTTATGATTCATCATGCTTATTGCATGCTTTACTTCCTCGGTCGCCCCGCCCACGTCTACGCAACCGGCACGAACGTTCATTTTCCTGATCCAGCCGCGCATGACCAGCTTATGATCACGGCCGAGTATTCGGACGGCAAAATAGCAAATCTGTGGGGCAGTTTCTCTGCGGACGACCGAAGCCGCGAGCCATGGTCATGTTATTTCAAGATCATCGGCATGGAAGGAAGTGGTGTTATCCCTTGGGATGTCACGAAATTCGGTGAGCCCGCGCTGCCATTTTGGGACGATGCCACCTACTGGGATAGTTTCCTTCACGTCCAGAGATATTTCCTGAATGAATGTTTGGGAAAACGCCGGCAGCCGTTGTCGACGCTCGCCGACGCCTACGACGCCGCGGTCGTATTGGACGCCGCCCGCCAGTCCCTTGTCGAAAAGAGACGGATCGAGATCAACTATCAATGATGCGCAGGCGCGTACGGATAGTTTTGCGTGCTCAACAAAGACGAGCATGACACCTACGGCGCCCACCTAGCGCTCGGCCGCGCGGCGACGCCGCTGAACGCTTGGCCCAAGGCACATGAGCGGTCTCGTTCCTTTCTGACGCGTCCGCCTCTCAGAACGCCCGTGGCTGCGGTCTGACGGGTCATTTCGGCTGTCCAGTGTCGAGCATCGTGTGCCCGATTTCGGCAGCTTTCACCGGTATCCGAACCAACAGGCGCGTCATCGCAGTGCAGCAAATGTAATCGTTGACATAGCTGATGGCGTGTGATGTATACGTTTACACGTCCTCGATCGGCGCCTGATTGCCGTGGTGGACGCGTGGTTCAAAAATGGATCGCTGCAGGCGATCGCGCCAGGACAGACAGGGGACTTGCGTGGAAAAGCTAAACGTTGCGTTGATCGGCACAGGTTTCATGGGAAAGGCACATTCGATCGCCACCGCGGTGGTGCCGATGCTCTTTGGGGCGCCAGTGGAGATCGAGCGCCGGGTGATCGTGGACGTCGAGGAAAAGCTCGCCAAGGACGCCGCCAAGAATTACGGATTTTCCGAGTACAGCACCAACTGGCGCGAGGTCGTAGAGCGTCCAGACATCGACATCGTGGATATCTGCACGCCGAATGACACACATGCCGCGATCGCCATCGCGGCAGCCAAAGCTGGCAAGCACGTCATGTGCGAGAAGCCGATGGCGATGAGTGTGGCCGAGGCAGAAGAAATGTTGGCGGCTGCCAAGAAGACCGGCGTTGTAACGATGGTGTCCTACAACTATCGGCACACTCCTGCGCTCCAGATGGCCAAGCGACTGATCGAGGAGGGCCGCATCGGCAAGTTGCTGACCTTCCGCGGCTACTATCTTCAGGACTGGGGTGCGGATCCCATGGCGCCTCTATCCTGGCGCTTCAACAAGGCAAAGGCCGGTTCAGGTACGCTTGGCGACATTGGTACCCATGTCATCGATGCAGCGCGCCTGCTCGTCGGCGAGGTTGACGAGGTCAACTCGATCGTGAAGACCTTTGTGCCGGAGCGCCCCCTGCCGGCCGGTCATTTCTTCGGCCAGCGGGGCGAGGCTTCCAAGGAAATGGGCAAGGTGGATGTTGATGATCATGCGCTGACAATGATCAAGTTCACCAACGGCGTCTTCGGCACCATCGAAGTCACCCGCAATGCCTATGGCCACCATAACCAGCTCGGCTTTGAAATCGTAGGTACGCGCGGCACGATCGCGTTCGACTACCAGCGTCTCAATGAGCTGCGGGTTGCGTTTGCCGATGACCCCAAGGATGCCTTTGGTTTCCGCACTATCTATTCCGGGCCCAACCAGCCTTATGGCGATCTGCTTTGGCCGGTCGCCGGCATGGGCCAGGGTTACATCGATATCAAGTCGATCGAGTGGTACAACTTCCTCAAGGCCATCGCGGAAAAGAAGCCAGCCGCGCCGAACTTCGAAGATGGCGTGCAAATCGAGCGCATAGCAGAGGCAATCCTCGCCTCGGGTGAAAGCGGTGCCTGGGAAAAGGTGCCGCGGTAGGCGGCCCAGCATTCAAGGTTCAGCGAAGCCTCCGCCTGCGCGGAAATGCGCGAGCGGCTCGGAGATGAAGGACATCAAATGACGATCAAGCTTGCCATGCACACGTGGCCCTATGCGAGCAATCCCACCTGGCTGCCAGCCTACACGCTTGAAGAGACCATAAAGCGCGTCAAGAAGATCGGCTATGACGCGATCGAGATCGGCGCGGCCAGCCCGCACGTGTTTCCCCCGACGCTAAGCAAGCAGCGCCGGAAGGATATCGCGCAGATGCTCAAGGATTACGACATGGCCCTGGCCGCAATGCTGCCGGCCCATGGCGGCGGTCCAGGCAACAACGTAGCCTCGCCGATACCGGAGGAACGTCGCTGGGCAATCGAGCACTATAAGGAGATGGCCCAGCTCACGGCCGATTGGGGCGGCAAGCGACTGATCTGTCTTCCGGGGTGGTATATCTTCGGCACGACCTACAGACAGGCATGGGACTGGGCCGCGGCCGCAATTCGCGAGATAGCGAGGTTCTCGAGCGACCTTGGGGTCGAAATCGTAATTGAACCCACGCCCGAAGACAGCAATATCGTCAACACATGCGACAACACGATCGACATGATGAAAGACGTCGGCGAGTCGAACGTACGTCTCATGTTCGATAGCCATCATGTCATCACCGAAAAGGAAGTGATGAGCGACTATGTTTATGCCATGGGCAAGGATCTGGTCCACATCCATGCCTCTGACAACAATCGCCTTCCGCCGGGCAGGGGGCGCGGTGACTTTCCAGCGCTTATCCAGGCTTTGCACGAGACCGGCTTCGACGGCTACCTGTCGATGGAGTGCGGCTTCCACCAGCGCGGGATCGAGCCCGACTGGGTTGCACGTGTGTCCCTGGAGTATCTGAAGCCGCTTGTTGATGCCGCCAACAGGTCGCCCAGCCCGAGCGGCGACAGCGTATCGTCAGCCCATGTCTAGTCCCTGGATGAGCTGCCTGCCGCAGTGACTTTGCTGCCCGATCGGCCGTGTAGAGCAGTTTGGGATTGCCATGAGGTCGAGTGCGTAGAGATGACCAAGAAGCCCGCTACCATCCGCGACGTGGCGCGCCTGTCAGGCGTGTCGACGGCCACGGTGTCGCGCTTCTTCTCCGGCAAGGAGAGCGTTATCGCGCCCGAAACAGTGGCGAGCGTGCGCACTGCGGCCCAGGCCCTTGGCTACACGCCTTCCGAGATCGGGCGTTCCTTGCGCCTGGCGCGCAGCAATGTCGTGATGATGCTGGTGCCGGATGCGACCAATCCGTTTACTGCCGACGTAGCGGCGTCCGTCGAGCAATCGCTCAACGGCATCGGGCTCTCGATGGTGCTCGCCAATGCCTCCGAGAATGCGGACCAGCAAGATCGTCTGCTCGCCGATGCGGAGGGATTGCGCGCGCGCGCTGTCATCCTTCAAGGCGCAATCGATACGCCGCGACTTCGCGAGATGGCTCTGCGCCACAACAACCTGATCTTTGTCAATCGTCGCCCGGCCAAGGATATTACGGCGCCATATGTTGGAATAGATAATTTCGCCGCAGGCGTTGCGGTCGGGCGGTATTTCTCCCGGCAAGGCTACAAGAACTATGTTGCAATCCACGGCCCGCGGCCGTTCTCGGGTAGCATTGAGCGTCTGGACGGTTTCCTTGAAGGGCTCGGAAGACCGAGCGTTCTTCAGTTCGAGAGTTCCTACAAGATGGAAGCCGGCTACCACCAGGCTTTGAACTTTCTCGCTGACCGAAGCCGCCGCTACTCGGTCTTCTGCGGCAATGACATGATTGCCTACGGCGTCTATCGAGCCGCCGCGGAACTGAACGTCCGGGTTCCCGAAGACCTTGTCATCTTCGGGTTTGACGACAATCGACTGAACGAATGGCTCGCTCCCTGGCTGACGACCGTCAAAGTCCCTGCTTTTGATTTCGGGCCTGCGGTTGCGGCGCTGATAGACGGCCCGAGTGGAAATGGGCGGCAGCAAAGCACGATCTTGCCATTCGAATTGAAGATACGTCACTCGGCATAGATAGAATAAATAGCAGCAGGGAGGCACCCCTGACCATGGATAGCCATGAATAGGCGGGAGGAGAGCGTAAATGAAAACAAGCTTTACCAAGGGCGCCATCATCGTGCTGGCCAACGCCATCGATCAGTATCGACGGTCGCGAAAGACCAGGGCTTGAGATCGTTTACAGAACAACTATCGGTGAGGAACCAATGTCGGCGTTGCAATTATCGCATGACGAACTTCTGAAGGTGTATCGGACGATGCGGACGATCCGCCGGTTCGAGGAACGGGTGATGGACGAGATGGGGACCGGCGACATTCCGGGCAGCACCCATCTCTATGCCGGCCAGGAGGCAAGCGCCGTCGGTGTCTGTTTTCAGCTGCAGGACGGCGACTACATCTCCTCCACCCATCGCGGCCATGGCCACTCGATCGCCAAGGGCGTCGACATCGACGGCATGATGGCGGAGCTGTTCGGCCGCGCCAGCGGCACCTGCGGCGGCAAGGGCGGCTCGCAGCACATCGCGGACCTGCGCAAGGGGATGCTTGGGGCGAACGGCATCGTCGCGGCCGGGGCGCCGATCACCTGCGGGGCGGCGCTGAGCATGAAGCTGCTGGGCTCCAGGCAGGTCGCGGTGGCCTTTGCCGGCGACGGCGCCATGAACGAAGGGGTGATGTCGGAGAGCTTCAACCTGGCCAAGATCTGGAACCTGCCGATCGTCTTCGTCATCGAGGATAACGGCTTTGGCGAGGCGACGGCCAATGCGCTGGTGTCGGCCGGCAGCTTCACCAGGCGCGCTGAAAGCTACGACATCCCCAGCATCGAGGTGGACGGGACGGATGTGTTTGCCGTCTACGGCGCGGCGGGCGAGGCGATCGAGCGGGCGCGCGCCGGCGGCGGCCCGACGATGCTGCATGTGCACGTGCCGCGCTACTACGGCCACTACAGCGGCGATCCCGACACCTACCGCACGCCCGAAGAGAAGAAGGCCATGCGCCAGGAGCGCGACTGCCTGGTCAACTTCCGCCGGCGGATGAACGAAGTGTCGCTGCTGGAAGAAGCCGAGCTCGACGCGGTCGACACGGAGGTCGAGGCGGCGATCGACCAGGCCGTCAGCGCGGCCAGGGCAGCGCCGTTCCCGCCGCTGTCGGCGCTGACCAGCGACGTCTATGTGAAGTATCTGTGAGGGCTGACGGACAATGGCACAAAAATCTTTCCGGCAGGCGCTCAACGAGGCGCTGCATTTCGAGATGGCGCGCGACCCGCGCGTCATCATGATGGGCGAGGACCTGACCGGCGGCGCCGGCGCCAACGGCGTCAAGGACGCCTGGGGCGGCGCCTTCGGGGTGACCAAGGGACTGCTTGGCGCCTTTGGCCCCGAGCGCATCCGCGATACCCCCATCAGCGAGGCGGCCTTCATCGGCGCTGCCGCGGGTGCCGCGCTGACCGGGCTGCGGCCGATCGCGGAGATCATGTTCGTCGACTTTGCCGGCGTGTGCCTCGACCAGATCATGAACCAGGCGGCCAAGTTCCGCTACATGTTCGGCGGCCGCGCCAAGACCCCGCTGGTCATTCGCGCCACCTATGGCGCCGGCAGCCGGTCGGGCTCGCAGCACACCCAGGCGCTGCATTCCATCTTTACCCACATCCCCGGCCTCAAGGTCGTCATTCCATCCACCCCCTACGACGCCAAGGGGCTCCTGCTGCAGGCGATCCGCGATGACGATCCGGTCATCTTCCTGGAGCACAAGATGCTCTACGACACGATGGGGGAGGTGCCGGACGGCGCCTATACCATTCCCTTCGCGGAGGCGCGCGTGGCGCGCGACGGCAAGGACGTGCTGATCATCGCTATCGGCCGCATGGTCTCGGTTGCCGAGGAGGCCGCCCGCCAGCTCGCCGGCGAGGGCATCTCGGCCTGCGTGATCGATCCGCGCACCACCTCGCCGCTCGATGAGGACACGCTCATGGACTTCACCGACAAGATCGGACGCGTCGTCATCGTCGACGAGGCCAACCCGCGCTGCAGCGTGGCCACCGACATCTCGGCGCTGCTCGCCGACAAGTGCTTCGATGCGCTGAAGGCGCCGATCAAGCTGGTCACCGCGCCGCATTCGCCGGTGCCTTACGCCCCCAATCTTGAAGACGCCTACATCCCCACGGCCGCGGCCGTGGCGAAGGCGGCGACTGCGATCGCCAGGAGGTAACAAGACCATGTCGCTGATCGAGGCCGTGACCGTGCCCAAATGGGGCATGACGATGACCGAGGGCACCATCACCCAATGGATGGCCAAGGAAGGCGACAGCGTCGCCCATGGCCAGGAACTGCTCGAGATCGAGACCACCAAGGTCACCAATGTCGTGGAGGCGGCGGCAAGCGGCATCCTGCGGCAGATCGTGCTGAAGGAGGGAACGACCGCGCCGGTCGGCGCGCTTGCCGGCGTCATCGCCGACGAGAGCGCCACGCAAGACGAGATCGACGCCTTCATCGCCTCCTATGCCGACCGCCTCGGCGCGGCCGGGGATGGCCAGGCGGGCGCTGTGGCGCCGCGCGCCATTGCCGTGGGCGAGGGCGTCGTCAACCTGCTGGAGGCGGGACTGGCGGGCGAGGAAGCGGTCGTCTTCCTGCATGGCTTCGGCGGCGACCTGACGACCTGGCTGTTCAACCAGGCGGCCGTCTCCGAGACGCACCAGACCATCGCGCTCGATCTTCCCGGCCATGGCGGCTCTTCGCCGCTCGCCGGCGGCGATGACCTCCTGGCCAGGATCGTGGCCGCCGTCGAGGGGGCGCTGCAATCGGTGGCGCCCGGCAGGATCCATCTGGTGGCGCACTCCTTCGGCGGCGCGGTCGCGGCGGCCATCGCGGCCAACCAGCCGGGCCGGGTCGCATCGCTGACACTGATTGCGCCGATCGGCCTTGGCAAGACGATGAGCCGCGACTTCCTCACCGACTTCATCGGCGCCGAGCGCCGGCGTCCGCTCCAGGGCGTGCTGGAGCGCCTGTTTGCCGATCCCTCCAAGATCACCAGCGACATGGTCGAAGGCACGCTGCGCTTCAAGCGCCTGGAGGGCGTGCCCGAGGCGCTGACGGCCATCGCCGACATCATCGCCGACGACAATGGCCAGCGCCAGTCGATCGCCGGCCAACTCGCCAGCCTCAAATGCCCGGTGCTGCTCATCTGGGGCGACCAGGACCAGATCGTGCCGCTGCCTCAGGCCGCCGACCTGCCAGCCAATGCAAAGCTCACCGTCATCCCAGGCGCCGGTCACATGCCCCAGATGGAAGCCGCTTCAACCGTCAACAGCGAAATCCTGAAGAACGTAAAGGCGGCGTGAGGAAGCCGACAAAGGAATCTCAAAGGTTCCAATTAGCAGTAAGTCAGCCGAAATGAGGAAGGTAAACGGCGTGAACAACTATAACAACAAAGTGGTCGTCATTACGGGTGCCGGGTCCGGGATGGGCCGCGCCATGGTCGGAGAATTCTTGTCCAGGGGAGCTTACGTGGCGGCCCTGGACATCAATCTTGACCGCGCTATCGAAACTGTGAAGAGGCTGGACGGCCCGCCGGCGGCTTTCCCGCATCAGGTCGACGTAAGCGATGAGCGAAGCGTACAGACTGCAGTAGACGCCATCATCGCACGCTGGGGCCGAATTGACCTGCTATGCAACAATGCCGGCGTGCTCGACGGCCATGCGCCCGCCCATGAAGTGAGCCTTGAAGAGTGGAATCGCGTCATGGCAGTCAACCTGACCGGGCCGTTCTTGATGTCGCGCGCTGTTATCCCGCAAATGCTGAAGCAGGGCAAAGGCGCCATCATCAACACCTCCTCCACGTCTGGTTTCAGCGCCGCCGGCGGTGGCTCGGCCTACACTGCTTCCAAGCATGGCGTCATTGGATTGACGCGCCAGATGACCTTCGAATACGGCGCGCGTGGCATAAGGATCAACGCCATCTGTCCCGGTGCGACCGCCACGCCCATGGCCATGCCAGAGCATACGACGTCGAACTCCCCGGACATGGATCTTGCGATTAGCAAGGTGCCAGCGCGTCGCTGGTGCAAGCCGGAAGAGATCGCCAGGTTGGCCGCGTTCCTGGGAAGCGACGACGCCGATTATGTCCACGGCAGCGCCTACGTGATGGACGGCGGCTGGCTAACCGCGGCCAGGGACCCGTTCTGACAAGAAACCAAGCTTTTTAGTCAACAGGGAACGGAAAGAGGTCGACTTCTGCAAGAAAATCGACCATGTTTTCCATGGATGTAAACGATAACATGGGCGCCAACGAGCACGGTCGTTTCCGCGCTCGGGTCGAACGCCAAGCGTTCAGAATGCGAAAGGAAAATCGATGAAGGAAAAGCTCGTAGTCGTTGCCTTGGTCAATGCCAACAAAGGTAGCGAAGATCTGTTGCGCCAGGGTCTGATGACGCTCGTGGAAGCAGCCCCCAAGGAGCCAGGCTACGTTCAGTACGACCTGCATGAATCGATCGACAATCCCGGACAGTTTCTCTTCTACGAGATCTGGGAAGATGAAGACGCACTCAACGTCCACAACAATACCGACGCCATGAAGGCATTCGGCGCCAAGGCTGGCCAATGGATCCAGTCGGTTACGCTGACCAAGTACAAGCGGCTTCACTGACGCAAGCAACAGAGTAGGAGGCTGACATGGTTGCTAGGGAATGGCCGGCCAGCGGAGTTGCCGGCTTCCAGCGGGGGTTCACCACCGTCGACGGCATCAGGATTCATCATGTAACCGGAGGTCGTCCCGACGGCGAGGTGCTGGTCCTGTTCGCCGGCTTCCCGCAGAGCTGGTACGCATGGCGCAAGATCCTGCCAGTGCTCGGCGAGCGCTACAGGATCATCGCGCCTGATCTTCCAGGACAGGGAGATTCGGACCGCCCGCGAGCAGGCTGTGACACCGAAGGCATTGCGAAGACGGTTCGCAAACTGTTCGAGAAGCTCGGGGTCGATAGCCATTTCCTGGTCGCGCACGACATCGGTGCCTGGGTCGCGTACCCGTACGCCGCATTGTACGGAGCGAGTGTGAAAGGTCTGGCTATTCTCGACACAGGCATACCTGGCATCAGTCTGCCTGATGCACTGCCGTGGTCCGCGGAAGTTGCCTGGCGTACCTGGCACGTTGCCTTCCACAACGTGCCCGACCTGCCGGAAGCTTTGATTGAAGGTCGTGAGCACATCTATCTGCGCTGGTTCCTGGAGCGCAAAGCGGCCAACCCGCAGATCTTCTCTGGCGCCGACCACGAAGAATATTTGCGCACCTTCCTCCGCAGCGGACTGAAGGGTGGGCTTTCCTACTACCGCGCCGTCTCGTTATCGGCGGAACAAAACCGCGAACTAAGCGCGAGGGGAAAGCTGGAAATGCCGGTCCTTGCCGTGCGTGCCGACCAGGGGTCGATGCCGGACCTTGTCGCGCAACTGCAGAAGATTGCGAGCAATGTCCGCGGAACAGCCATAGAATCATGCGGCCATTATCTGGCTGAGGAACAACCTGAGGCGCTTGCGAGGGAACTGATGGCCTTCTTCGGCTGATCTACATGCCGACGCCACAATTAGCTTCACCCTCCCAAGACGGGTGGATCGCGGCGGCTGCGGTTGATGGATAATCATCACCGCAGCCGCTCTCTTTGCCCCGGCATTAGTGCCGGATGCTGTCTGAGGGCGCTGCACTGATCGATCCGACACCCGCCCGGATTGACCTGTCGCAAAGTGCCTTTTTCAAAAAGCATTTTCCTCGCTTAGCCTTAGCGCGGCTTTGAGATGTTCGCTGAAAGGATACACAGATGAACCTGGCGGTCGGGGTTATAGGCGCCGGCATAATGGGAACCGAGCATGCCCGCATCCTGTGTGAGGATACGCCGGGCGCTCGTCTTGCCGCCATCTGCGATGCGGACGAAAGCCGCGCTCGTGCTGCTGGCCGCGGTCAAAGCCAAGTGTTTAGCGATCCGCACGCGCTGATCTTTTCCGACAAGGTCGACGCCGTCGTTATCGCTGCGCCAGATTCCACGCACAAGGAACTCGCACTGGCCTGTATCGAGGCCGGCAAGCCGGTGCTTTGCGAAAAGCCTCTTGCGGTCACGGCAGCCGAGGCGATCGAGGTCGTGGAAGCTGAGGTCGCCAAGGGACGCAAGCTCGTTCAAGTCGGCTACATGCGGCGCTTTGATCCGCCCTACGTGGACATGAGACGCGTTCGGGAAAGCGGAGGCATCGGAGATCCCGTCATCCTTCACAATGTACACCGCAATGCTGTCGTCCCTGAGTGGTTTACCGGCGCGATGTCGGTGACCAATGCCTTCGTCCACGAGATCGACATAAGCCGCTGGCTGCTGGGCGCCGAAATGATCTCAGCCCAGGCTCACTGCGGCGTTGGCGGCGATCCGTTGCTGGTCACGATGGAAACAGATCGAGGAGAGATTGTTTCGACTGAAGTGTTTATGAACTGCCGCTACGGCTATCATGTTCATGCACAACTGGTCGGGCGCGATGGCACGATCGAAACCGCAGTACCGATTACGACGCTGACCAACGCTTCCGGAAGACATGAGTTTGGCTTCCCCGACAATTGGGTGCCACGCTTTCGCACTGCCTATGCCAACCAGATGAAAGCGTGGGTGGCGGCCGCCGCAGGCGGGCGGGCGTCAGATGGGGCAAACGCCTGGGACGGCTACGTCACGACCTCAATTGCAGAGCAGGTCGTCGCGGCCTTGGAAATGCAATCGAGAGTCAGGCTCTCCCTCATGACGCGCCCCAGCTTCTATGACTGAGCCGTAACTTTCAGAGTCCGGCTGGAAGGGAGGTCTAGCGGACGTTCGTGCGCTCTTTCGGCATGAAAGTGGCCCAGACGCGTGTTGAAAGCGACATATCCGGCCTATTCTCAACCGATCGCCGCAAGTTCGGCACCGAGGCCCACCGACGTGCCAGCCTCGACCCTCAGACTTATCCGGCCTGACTTCGGCGCGACGACGCGCGTTTCCATCTTCATCGCTTCCATAACTGCGACAACGTCGCCCTCGGCGACTTCAGCCTCGTCCTCAACCAGCCACTGCTGCAAAGTGCCGGGAATCGGTGCGATTACGGAGCCATCCCCGGCTGCAGGCACTGGCGCCGTCGACATTGGCGATGCGCGCAAGCCGGAAAAGAGGGCGGCCGGAAGACCTAAAGTGTGGCGCCGGCCGTCAATCTCAACGAAGCTTCTCAAAAAGCCGCCTTCAACCGGGTCGACCCTGGCGGCCGGATCCACACCTCGAAATTGCGTCTCGATCCAATTGGTGAATACGCCAAATCCGTCTTCGCCCGTGAAATCACGCTCCTCCAGCACGGCGCGATGAAAAGGCAAAACCGAGGCAACCCCTTCGATGACGAATTCGGCCAGCGCCCGGCGGGCATGCGTCAGCGCCTGCTCGCGGGTTGCGCCGGTCACGATCAGCTTGGCCATCATCGAGTCGTAGAGGCCAGGGATCTCCGAGCCCGATTCAACACCCGCATCGACACGCACGTTCGGGCCAGATGGAGCTCGAAAGCGCGTGATCAGACCCGGAGTAGGCAAGAAACCCCTGCCGGGGTCTTCGGCATTGATGCGAAATTCAATTGCATGACCTCGCGGTTCAGGCGTCTGCTTGACTGACAGCGGTTTGCCATCGGCAATCCGCAACTGCTCAATCACAATGTCGATGCCGGTAGTTTCTTCGGTGACAGGGTGCTCAACCTGAAGGCGAGTGTTGACTTCCAGGAACGAGATGACGCCGTTCTGCGAGAGCAGGAACTCGACCGTGCCGGCGCCGCTGTAGCCGGCTTCCGCGCAGATCGCCCGGGCGGCGTCGTGGATACGGGCGCGCTGTTCGTAGCTTATGAAGGGGGCAGGGGCCTCTTCGACAAGCTTCTGGTTTCGTCGTTGCAGCGAGCAGTCGCGGGTGCCGAGCACAACGGTGTTGCCGTGGCTGTCGGCTATGATCTGTGCCTCAATATGACGTGGTCGGTCGAGAAATTGCTCCGCATAGCATTCGCCGCGACCGAAAGCCTCCGTTGCCTCACGCACGGCTGATTCGAAGAGTTCGCCGACTTCCTCGAGCCGCCGCGCGACTTTCATGCCGCGGCCACCGCCACCAAACGCCGCCTTGATGGCGAGCGGAAGGCCCGCTTCCCTGGCAAAGGCGACTGCTTCTGCCGCAGAGGCCAGGGGCCCATCAGAACCCTTGACGAGGGGGGCGCCGACCTTGGCTGCAATGCGCCTGGCTTCGACCTTGTCGCCGAGGGCCGTGATGACATCTGGAGCCGGACCCACCCAGATGAGGCCGGCATCGATCACCGCCGCGGCGAATTCAGCGCGTTCCGACAGAAAGCCGTAACCGGGATGGACGGCGTCCGCGCCGGAACGGCGGGCAATGTCGAGGATCTTTTCGATGTTCAAGTAAGTCTCGGCCGGGCGACCGGGGCCCAGCCCATAAGCCTCATCGGCAAGCTCCACATGAAGTGAACTCGCATCCGCATCGGAGTAGATTGCTACCGAGATCGCGCCATAGTCCCGGGCAGCGCGAGCAATGCGAATGGCGATTTCTCCGCGGTTGGCGATGAGGAGCTTCTTCATCGATCTGTTTCCTCTGTCTGCGGATCAACGACCGCAACTTGCTTAAAACGAATGCGGGCGCCGATCGGGATCTGGCCAGCCAAGTCCAGATGATACGATGCGATCACGCCGATGACAGGGTAGCCCCCGGTCAGCGGATGGTCGGCGAGGAAGACCACCGGTTGGCCGCTATGCGGAACCTGGATGGAGCCGGTCGCCGTCCCTTCCGAGGGAAGCTCCGCCGCGACGCTGCGCTCGAGCGGCACAACACCCGCAAGCCGCATGCCGATGCGGCTTGATTCCGCAGTGACCTGCCAATCCTGGGCAAGCAGAGTGTTTATCCCCTCTGGGGTAAACCAGTCGGCTCTTGGACCGAGCACGACATCGAGAGTGACGGTATCGCTCGCGCGTGGCAGGGGCTGCAGCTTAGGCCGGCCAGGATCGACAGCTCCGGTCGGCAGATTTGCGCCTGGCAGAACCTGTCCAGCCACGATCGGCTCCGGACCTATCTTTGCCAGTGTATCGGTTGACGCAGAGCCAAGGACTGGAGCGACGGCGAAGCCGCCGCGCAGCGCCACATAGCTGCGCATGCCCTCGCTTGGTGGACCGATCGCAAGCTCGTCACCGGGATCGAGCGCAAACGGGTGACCAAAAGGCGCATCAATTTGCCGACCGGCCGCCGTGCGAATGGTGAGAGGGCCACGTGCTCCCGACACCGCAACCGTGACGGCTCGGTCGGTCTTGACGGCGAAGCCGCCGAAGGTGATCTCAACGGCAGCAGCTTCGGGCGCATTGCCAACGCATAGATTGGCCTCGCGAAGCGCCCTGCGGTCGAGCGCGCCGGCCTCCGATACGCCCTGGTCGGCCCGCCCCGGCCGACCCAGATCCTGGTACAGAGCAGGACGGTCGGCGCGTGTTACAAACAGACCGCCGCTGCGAGGCGCTGCTTGCTCTTGCGGAGGTGGCCGTTGGACGCGCGACAATGTGCTGTTGTCCGTCACCTCATGGAATCGAACCCTGTCGCCGGGCGCGAGCAGAGCGGCGCGTTCGCGTGTTGTGTCCCACATGCGCAAGGGCGTGGTTCCCAGGAGTTGCCAACCCCCTGGACTGTCGGATGGATAGATGCCGCCAAAACGGCCAGCGAGTGCCACAGAGCCCGCCGGTATCCTGACACGCGGGCTTTTTCTTCGCGGCACGTCAAAACCCGGATCATCGCACGTCATATAGGCAAAGCCTGGTGCGAAGCCGGTGAAAGCGACGGTGAAGGTAGCCTCGGTGTGACGGCGGATGACTTCCTCGACCGTCCACCCGAGATACTCTGCAACGTCAGCCAGGTCCTCGCCGTCATATTTTACAGGTATTTCGAACGTATCGCCCTGGCGGACCCTGCGCATCGAAAGATCGATCTGCCCGACCGCGGCAGCGACCCGCTTGCGGGTCGTGGCAAATGGATCAAAGCGGATCATGACAGTGCGGGCGGCCGGAACAATGTCTGTTACTCCCTCTGGCCGCGAGGCAAGCAGGCCATCCAGAAGTGTCAGTGTGGTTTCCAGATCCTCGAGCTCGACGAGGATACACTCGCTGCCCGCCGGCAGGAAGCGCAAGCGCTCAGCCACGGTTCGCGCCGCCATCCATGCTGGTGAACGCCTTCAGCTGGACCCCGCGAGCCGCGAACTCGTCTTTGAGCATGTGGGCGATCGAGATGGCAGCAGGCGTGTCGCCATGGACACAAATTGATTGGGCTTCCAGTGTTATATCAGTGCCGTCGATCGCAGTCATGCGCCCCTCGGTCACCAGACGCAGCATCCGCTCCGCGACGGCTTTCGGCTCGTGGATCACCGACCCCGGCAGCCGCCGGCTGACAAGGCTGCCATCGGCATTATAGGCACGGTCGGCAAACGCCTCGCACACGACAGCCAGTCCGGCGGCCCTTGCCTGGTCGACGATCGGCGCGCCAGCAAGAGCCATCAGTGTCAGGGAAGGATCAATAGCCTTTATCCCGGCGATCACGTCGGCCGCCTGGCGCGTGTCGTTCGCTATGGTGTTGTAGAGCGCACCGTGGGGCTTTACGTAACGGACTGTCGTTCCCGCCGCCCTCGCAAGGCCCTGCAAGGCGCCGATCTGGTAGATCGTGTCGCCGATCAGTTCGGCACTTGAGGGATCCATGTTGCGCCGTCCAAATCCGACGAGATCGCGGTAGCCGACATGCGCCCCGATCGAGATGTCGCGGCTCGCGGCCTCGCGCAGCACTTTGAGAATACCTTCCGGGTCGCCGGCATGAAACCCGCACGCGATGTTTGCGCTGGTGACGATATCAAGCATGGCGAGATCGTCCCCCATGCGCCAAGGTCCGAAACTTTCGCCCAGATCGCTGTTGAGATCGATGCTTGCCAACTGACAACCTCTACGATTGCAATGCCTCACTATTGTTGAATATCATACCATGGATTGTTCAACAATATCGAGTGAGCAGAATCATGGCCCGGTAATCGCGGGCCGGGCCGACAGGAACCGAAATGACCAGACACATGGTGGAACCAGACGACCAGCCGCTCGCGGGAAAGGTCGCGTCCAGGATCAGGGAAATGCTGATCGATGGCGATCTTGCCCCTGGCGAAAAGCTTTCCGAGCAGCACGTCGCGTCATTGTTTGGCATCTCGCGCAACACCTTGCGCGAGGTTTTCCGGTTGCTTACCAGCCAGAGCCTGCTGACCCATATCCCCAACCGCGGCGTTTTCGTCGCTGCCCCCGACGAGGTCTGCGTCATCGACATCTATCGGGTGCGTCGAGTGATCGAGCTTGGCGCATTGCGGGCGGCCAGCCGCGGCCATCCAGCGGTCGCGCGCATGAACACCCTGGTCGCCGAGGCGAAGGAAGCTCAAAAAAACGGCGACTGGCGGCGCGTGGGAACCTTCAATATGGAATTTCACAGGGCAATCGTGGAGCTTGCAGACAGCCCAAGATTGAATGCCTGCTTCGAAATGATCCTGGCGGAGCTGCGGCTCGTCTTCGGCCAACTCGAAAACAACGCTCATCTGCACGAACCTTTTGTGGAACTCAACGCCTCGCTCGTTACCCTCATTGAGACCGGCATGATTCTTGAGGCGGTGGATCGACTGGAAGCATACCTGCTTCAGTCGGAGCGAATGGTGTTGGCGGCCCTTCAGCGCCGGGGCAACCAGGACCGGTGACCGCCGCGGGCTTGTTAAGTCCCCGCCGGTACACGCGGTTCGAGGTCCCAGCGCGGTTCGAAGGGAGTTCGACGGTCCTGTCGCACCCATTGAGGCTGGCCGTAGATGGAGGCACCGCCATCAACAAGCAGTGACGCGCCGGTTATGAAACACGCGGCTTCGCTGGCAAGAAAATAGACTGCCTCGGCGACATCTTCGGTCTGGCCGATGCGACCGAGCGGCGTATCCGCAAGAACTGCTTCCAGCCGCCCAGGTTCGGCAAGCGTCTGGCGGGTCATGGCAGTGTCCACGATTCCCGGAAGGACCGCGTTCGCGCGAATGCGATAGACGCCGAGTTCGGCCGCCATGGTGCGGATGAGCATCAACAACGCGGCTTTGGTCGCGTTATAGGCGCCTGTCTGATCGGTATGGTAAAGTGCCAGACAGGATGAGATGACGACGATACTGCCACCGGCTCGCTGCTCTGCCATTACCCGAGCGACGGACTGGCAGGTGTGGAAGGTCCCGCTCAGGTTCACATCGACATGTCGGTCCCAGACCTTCTCGGGCATGTCTAGAAAGCTCGCAAGCCGAGCATATCCGGCGTTGGCAACCAGTGTCCCGATTGGGCCGAGATCGGATCGGGCCTGCGCTACAGCTGCATCGACGGCGCCTCGATCGCATTGGTCGGCGAAATAGACGCCAACGCTGGTCGCTCCCAAGGCTTTGAGTTCGTCGGCAAGCGCGGCAAGCGACTCATCGGTGCGATCCAGCAACGCGACGGCACGGCGATCCATCGCAAAGCGCCTTGCGAGCCCACGTCCGATGTCGCCCGCCGCGCCTGTTACAATCACAGCCGAAGAAGAGGTCATTTTGGGTCTCCTAAAGCCCGCGGCTCAGAACCGGGTCACAACGATGCCGTCTGCGAACGCGCCTTCCGCAACTGAAAGGGCTTTGAAATGGTTGAGACCGCGTCCGAACGGGATGGCCTCGACGCCGTTGGCCCCGGCCGGCACATTGCCTTCGAGCAATGCAAGCGCTGCAGCGGCCATGCCTATCCCCGTCCCACGGCTCATCTCGCTGTCATCCGTGATTGTGTGCATAACGACCGGCCTGTCACCTTCGAGGCCGATGACGTTGATCTGGGTAAAGGCGGGGCGCTCCCGAGATGGATTGGCATTATGCCGAGACCATAGCAGCTTCCAAAGCACCTCTATGGGCTGGACCGTCTGGCCGCCGATTTCGACGGTTAGATCGTCATGAGCGAAGCCAATCCGGCCAAGCGTCGAAAATGCCTGGTTGGCCCACGCCGGATACAGCGAGCCTTTGCATTGTATCAGCCTGAGATCAGGTCTGTAGCGCGCCAGCGTCAGCGGTTCGGGGTGGGCCGTATCGTAGGCTTCGATCCTGCCAAACGGGGCCGGGACGTCGAATGACATGGCTGTCTGAGGCTGGAATCCCTTGGTATACTCCATTCGCCCTTCGCGCCAGATCGGGCAGGGCGCCACGGTCATGTGAAGCATATGACGAAGCACGGCCAAGCCGCCCGGATCGCGCTCACGCGTGATCCACACGACCTGGATCCCGTCCACGTTCTTGTTGGACTGGAGGATGTCGCAAGCCAGCCAATTCGAGATCCCCGGCGAATTGCCGCCGCCGGTGATCACCGGCACCCCCCGCTCGCAAGCGGCTTGGTGAAGGTCCAGGATTGTCCGCGTTCCCTCGGCATCGTCGCAGACGTCGATGTAAGCGGCGCCAGCCGCAATTGCCGCACGAGCGGCCGCGTCTGACCCGACGAAGAATGGGCCGGCGAAATTCAAGACCAAATCCACGCCCGCGGCGTCGAGACCAGCTCGCGAAATGTCGCGCAATTCTCCTTCAATACGGACTGGGTCCGCGGCAACGGCAAGCTTGAGGCTTTCGGGAGATCGATCGACGATCTTGAAGCGGGCGTCTGGGATTTGGCGAGCAAGCATGCCGAGCGCACTGCGCCCCATATGTCCCGCTCCGACAAGCAAAATGACACGGCTCATGACGCCTCCTAAAACGAACGTTAATTCATAAAGTTACCCTTCTCTTTCGTCAAGTCCGGCAATGGTCGAGCAACGGCACGTGCGTTTAAGTATGGTGCTTTGATGGCGTTCGCCGCAATGCGCTCCTGCTTGACAGACGGCGTCGTGTTCATTAACGATCGTTCACATAGAAACAAGGAGGTTCTTGCGATGGCTCGGAGGCCTAACACAGTGAACTGGGAGCGAGTGAACCAATGGGTCGCCCGCGAAGGCGTGCAGGCAAACTGGCAAGTCTACGGTGCGCCAGCGATCATGTCGGTCGATAAGACTGCCTTTTCGGATGCCGAGCCGATGCCTCGCTGGGCCGAGCCCGAGAAGCTGATCCTGTCGGTGGCGATCAACGGCGCGTTCTTTCGCAAGGACGAGAATCCCAATCAGCCAATCTCTTCGCAAGAGATCATCCGCTCGGCACAAGAGTGTATCGACGCCGGCGCGCAGATCATCCACATCCACGCCCGCGACGGGCGCGGTTATAACGTGCTGGACACCGGCCTCTTCAAGGAGACGCTGACCCATCTTCGGCGCCAGAACAACCATATCGCGCTCGATGCTTGCCTCGTTGCGGTCAACGACGAGGAGGAAAAGATGATGAGCGAGATGATGTCGCTGGGCGTCATGGAGGGCGTCCCGGTAAACGCCACCTCGATCATCCTTGGTGACAATCGGTTTGTGAAATCACCGGCGGCCATGATCGAGAAGACGCGCCGCGCGCTCGCCCAGGGCCTGACGCCCCAGATCGCGGTCTATTCCGACGCTGACATCGACAACGCCCGGCGCTACCTGATCGACAGTGGACTGATTCAGGGTCCTTTGAACTGGCTGGTGCTGCCGGGCCTGCCCGGCTGCAGCCCGACCTACAGCCCCGAGACAATGATTGATGGCTTCATGCGCCTGGTCCGGCTCATTCGCCATATCGATCCTCAATCGGTTATTGTCGCCTGCACGGGCGGTCGCTCCAGCAGCTACCTCGCAACGCTTGCGATCCTTCTGGGTGTGCACGTTCGTGTCGGCATGGAAGACACGGTATGGAAATGGCCGCACCGGGACGACAAGATCCAGAGCAATGTCGAGGTATTCCGTCAAATCAGCGGTATCGCGTCGGCTCTGGGGCGCGACCTGATGGGCGCGGACGAATATCGCAAGCTGATGACGCTGGCCTCATAGTCGGGAGGTCAGGCCGATCGGATCCGTGGACGAGCTGACGAGCTGGAGGGAAATGGGCGCCATGCCATTGAACGCGGTCGTGACCGGTGGGTCGAAGGGGATCGGTTTTGGCATTGCGGCCTGCCTTCTGGCGCGAGGTTATGCCGTCACGATCGCAGGCCGCAACGAAGCGGATCTCGCGGCGGCCGTTTCAAAGCTGGAACCACTTGGAATCATCGAGGCGGTTGCCGCCGACGTGACGAGTGAGGACGATGTCGAGCGCCTGATGGCGCGCTTCGACGATCCAGCAAGGCCACTGTCGTTGCTGGTCAACAATGCGGGAGTGTCACACTATAAGACCCTCCTGAGGATGGACTTGGAACGCTGGCGCTCGGTCCTCGATATCAACCTCACGGGCGTCTTCCTCAGCCTGCAAAGGGGAGCGCGGCGCATGCGGATCTCGGGCGGGGGTGCCATCGTCAACGTCGCCTCGATCGACGCTGCCGGAACCGATGGCCGGCAGTCCGCTTACGGTGCGGCAAAAGCCGGCGTCGTCAACCTGACGAAGACCGCGGCGGTCGAGCTTGCGCCATACCGCATCCGCGTCAATTCGGTCAGCCCCGGCTGGACGCTGACTGCCATGATAGACGATCATGTCGGCGAGGCTGCCCGTCGCCATATGAGGGAGAGCTTCTCGCGCGTTCCTCTCGGCCGGCTCGTCGAGGTCGACGAGATTGCGCGCACCGTTGCGTTTCTTGGCAGCGATGAGGCGAGCGGGATAACCGGCATCGATGTCCCGGTCGACTGCGGCACGCTTGCCAATCTCTACATCGCCGAGACGCTGCCCAAGGAATGATGCGGTCCGATCGATGAGCACGCGCGAGATTGCGTTAGTCAGCGGTGCAGGCTCGGGGATAGGGCGTGCCGTTTCGCTCGTCCTCGCGGCTCGTGGCGCGCATGTCGGTGTCCTTGATCTTTCGCGCGAGAATGCCGAGGAGACGGTCGCCTTGGTGGATGAGGCGGGGGGGACTGCAACGCCGCTTGCGGCCGATGTGAGCAATCTGGAGAGTTTGGCGAGCGCCATAGACTCCTTCGCGCATTCAGGCGAGGGGCTCGACACCGTGATTGCGGCGGCAGGCGTCGCGCGCGGCGGCCTTATCCAGCGCATGTCCGAGGCCGCTTGGGACCATGTCATTGACGTCAATCTGAAGGGAACGTTCCTGCTGGCGCGGCAAACCCTGCCCCTCTTGCAGCGTCGCGGCGGAGGGGCATTCGTTGCCGTCAGCTCGGACGCGGGTGTTATGGGATCCGTCGCCTACGGCGCGTATTGCGCCTCCAAGCATGGCGTGATCGGCCTCGTCAAGGCCATGGCCTTGGATCATGGGCGCGAAGGCATTCGCTCCAATGTGGTGTGCCCCGGTTTCGTCGACACACCGATGGCGCAGCGCATCTTCTCGAAAGCCCCTCCTGGAACCCGCGCCGCCTTCGAGAAGGCCGTTCCCATGGGCCGCTTTGCAGCGCCCCAGGAGGTGGCTGCGGTGATAGCTCATCTATCCTCTCGCGAGGCCGCCTATACCAATGGCTGCGTCTATCTGGTCGACGGGGGCAGCAGCGCCGGTCATCTGATCGGTCAGTGCCTAAATGACGGAACCGGTTCTTGATCTGGAATGAAGTTGTGAGCGAGCAGATTTATCCAACCATCGTCCACGCCTTGGTGGAGCGGGCCAAGTTGCTCCCGCAAGCTGTGGCGCTAACGGCCGCGGACGAGGAACTGTCCTATGCTCGTCTCCAGGCGGAAGTGGAGGCGGCCGCCTTGCGTCTGGTGAGGCTTGGAGTGGCGCGCCAGGAACGTGTCATCGTCGTCGGCGACAACACGTGGCAATGGGTCGTAGCCTATCTGGCGATCCTTCGTGTCGGCGCAATTTCCGTTCCGATGAACAACCGGTTGGCTCCCGCGCAGGTGGGCGACCTCGGGACATTGCTGGATGCGCGAATTGCACTGGCTGACGATGCGCACAGCCACATGTTCGGCGATTGCCTTGGCCTGCAGGTATTCTCGATCAATGGCACTGTGGCGGCTCCGTTTTCTTCCGTTGATAAAGCCTCCGCTCTTCCCGGAATGCCTGATCCGGCGGACGACGCCGTCATCAGCTTCACGTCAGGAACCACGGGCACGCCCAAGGGTGCGGTGATCAGTCATGATGGGCTGCGCAAAGCATCCCAAGTGTATGTCGATCTCATCGGGGCAAATGAGCAGTCATCAACGCTCATTGTTGCCCCGCTTTTCCACAACACTGGCTTTGTCGACCAGCTCGGCACGATGTTGCTTTGCGGCGGCCGTGCCGACCTTCTGCTTCGCTACCGCACGCAAGATGCCATAGCCGCGTGTCGTCGCAGGCCGACGACTTTTGTGACCGCGGTGCCGAGTGTTCTCCGAATGATGATGACGGCGGAGGGAGCCGACGCCGTCTATGGTCCGGCCAAGGACGTCTTGTTCGGCGGTTCTCCGATGCCTGCGCCCTGGTCGCTGGAAATGCACAATCGTTGGCCAGGCCTGCGGCTATGGCACGGCTATGGACTGACGGAGTTCACCTCCTGCTGCACGATACTGCCGGCGGAGTTGATCCTGACTTACGGCGATTCAATCGGATATCCGGCACAAGGCGTGGAACTGCGCCTTGTCGGAGAGGACGGTAAGGATGTCGCCGACCACACCGTCGGCGAGATCTGGGTCGCCGGCGACACGCGCATGCGCGAGTACTGGCGCCGACCGGACGTCACCGCCGAAAAACTGAGCGGGCGCTGGCTGCGCACCGGGGATCTGGCGGAACGGCGGGAAAAAGGGCTGCTCTATCATGTCGGACGCCGCGATGACGTCATCAACCGCGGTGGCGAAAAGATCCTTCCCTCCTTCATCGAGGCGGTGATGGCCGAGGTTCCCTCGATAGCCCAAGCCGCGGTTTTTGCTGTGCCGCACGAGGTGCTTCAAAACAGCGTGATGGCGGCTGCTGAACCGCGCCCGAACCTGACGGTCGACGTTACGGAGGTTCGTGAATTCCTGCGCCATCGGCTGCCGGGCTACGCCGTGCCGGAAGACATCATCGTCAGCACCGATCTGCCGCGCACGGCGTCGGGCAAGCTCGACCGCCGCGCGATCCGCGCCGGCTACCTGGAATCCCACAAGGAACCGAAATAGGAGGCCACCAGATGGCAAGGAAGTGGAAGGCCGTTGTCATAGGCGCGGGCGGCTCGCAGGCGCAGGCCATGCTGCGGGCTCTGGCGCGTGGTGGGGCAACGCAGAGCTGGCTGGCGATAGACCGCGCCTGGCGTCCCGAAACCAAAGATGCGGCTGAAGCCATGGGGTTCGTCATCCAGCAGATGGATGCCCTGGCCGACCCCGGCCAGCTCGACGAATTGCTCTCGCACACCGATCTCGTCGTCAACATGGCTGGTCCCTACTACAGGACGGGCACCGCGATCCTCGACCGGGCGATCGCCAACAGGACAAACTATCTCGACATTTCGGACGATGCCGACGTCACGATCCCGATGCTCACCCGAAACGCGGCAGCAGAGGCGGCCGGCATCTCCGCGCTGATCGGCATGGGATCCTCCCCAGGCACAACGAACATCCTCATCAGGGCCGCCGTCGACAAGCTTGGGCCGGCGGACGACGTCGACATCTACTGGACCGTTGATCTGGCCGACATGACCAATGCCGCGGTGAGGCATTTCTGGCATTGCTTCAATCTCGTGGACCCCGACGGCAGCACGCATGATGTCGCGGGCTGGGACCAGCTTGAATTCCGCGACATTGATTTTCCCGACCCCGTCGGCCGTCAGCGGCTGGTGCGGCTTGCCCACCCCGAGCCGATAACGGTTCCAAGATACTTGCCGGTAAAACGGGCTTCAAATTTCGGCGGCCTCAATCCCGAAGAGGCTTTGATTACTGGCTGGTGTTTGGCGCATATCGCCGATGAACGCAGGACCAAGGGCAAGCTGACTGACGCGGCCGTCGATCTTTTCTTGCATTATCGCGACCAGCGCGCCGGCGCCGCGCGCATTGGCAGTGGCCTGGTCATCGATATCCACACAAATGGCAACGGATTGCGTTTTGCCTCCGGAAGCGATGGTGGCATGGACGATTCGACAGGCATCCCAGCAGCCGTCGGCGCGATCCTGCTGATGCAAGGCCGTATCGATCGAAAAGGTGTATTCCCGCCCGAGATCGTCTCGCCCAAGGACTTCTTCTCGGTCCTGCGCGATGTGAGCGTCGGCGGTGGCGGCCTGACCTTGTCTACCCTTGCAAATGGCATGGCGGGCGAGCGAATGAGGATCAGGGACCTGCTTGCCTGAGCAGGTCCAACGCTCTTGCAGCGCCCCGAGGCAAGGCAGTGGCCTTTTGCTTGATGGACTTCGCGGCGCAAAATCCGTTTCGCGCTGCTTCTGGATTGCGCTACTCGGCCTCCAGCATGCTTTTGGCGAGCCGGCAAAAATGCGCGGCAATCTTCTGTTTGGGGTATTTGCCGTTTGGCCGATACCAGGAAAGTACTTTGTCGCACATCGACCCGATCGCCAGCGCCACCAGGCGAACGTCCTTGGGCTCGCGACCTGCGTCATGAACCACCTGGGCACAAATATCGGTCATGGTGTCGAGGTATTTGCGAAGCATTGACCGGATTGCCTCGCGCTGCTCGTGACTGAGCCGATCCATGGCCGAGGATTCGATCAGGCGATCATTGGCCTTGGCGATCCGCGCGTGGTCGATCTGGTAAATGACATGCCGCGACACCATGTTCTCCAGGCGCTCAATGCCCGAGAGCTTGGGATCGTCACGCCTGGTGACCGCGGAATGGAAGTCTTCCAGAGTGATCGAGATAGCCTCGATGAATATCTCTTCCTTCGACCGGAAGTGGTTGTAAAGAGCCGGTGCCTTGATGCCGACCTCGGTGGCAAGGTCACGCATCGACGTCTCGTTGACGCCGTTGGCGCCGAACAATTCGATAGCGGCCTCGATCAACCGCTCACGGGTGGTCGAGCGCGGCGCTCCACGCGGCGGCAGATTGGACCTCAAGTCAATGGTCGCTTCGCTGTCAGCCACCGGACTTCCTCTCTCGCCTTCACTGTCAGCCATGCGAATCCATGCCTGTGCTAACGTTCGTTCCTATATAGGACAAACATGCTCGTGGCGCCAAAGATTGTGTCACGCCAACGGCTTGACGAGACCTGACGCGCTCGCTTTTCCGCGGCCGGTCAGCCCCGCCGGCCGAGACACGTCCTGCAGATGGCGCGAAGATCGAGCTGTACCGGCACGTCACACCCGCCGGGGAGAAGGGTTGGTCCGATGGCCGGCGCCTGACAAGGATCGCGCCTATGCCTCGTCCCCGGCGTCTGAGACCCTGCCAAGGGTCGCCTCAAGATCGCCGATAGCCAACGCCCTGCGATAGTCTGCGTCCGGGCCACAGTGAGCCGAAGGTGAGTTCGCGCCCGCCCATGATCCCAGCCGGCCGAAACATCATGACAAGAATTATAATCAAGCCGAGCCCCACTTCCTGAAGGCCGGCCGGCAGGCTCAATACCATATTCCCGACAGGAACTCCGGCCTCGAAACGCCTCAATATTTCGGTCACCGCGGTGAGGGCCACAACGCCTATCACCGCCCCCGACAGACTCCCTGACCCGCCCACTATCAACATCGCCAAGGTGAGGAAGGTAAGTGGCAGGTAGAACGCATCGACCGTTACGATGCCCAGGAAGCCGGCATGCATCGCTCCGCCGACCCCGACGATCAGGCCGCTGAGGCCGAATGCCACCGTACGAACAAACCAGACGTTGACGCCGGATCCTTTCGCAGCCGTTTGGTCATCTCGCGCCGCTCGAAGCATGAAGCCGTATCGCGACTCCTGATGAAGCCAAGCAACCAGGATGGTCAACGCCGCCAGGCCGGTACCGACAGCGGGCCCGACAAAAACCGGCAAGTTCGACAGCAGCGCGGTACCGCCTGTCACGCCATTCCAGTTCATGTAGAAGGCGTATTGTCCAGCCAGGAAGGCGAAGGTCGCAATGGAGGCTGCCGTTCCCGACAACCTCATCAAGATGGCCCCAACCACGATTGCCACCGCGCCGGCGAGCGCTGCCGCACCGAGCAGGCCGACTGGCGATGGCAACGCGATGTGCTGCAGGAATGCCGGCAGGCCGCGCAGGTTCATGGGCTTCAGCATGGGCAAGGTGCAGCAGCTCAACCACACGAAGGCATAAGCGCCGATCGACATGAAGCTGATATGACCGAACGACAAGATGCCCGAATTGCCGACGAAGACGTAAAGGCCGACAACGAGGACCACGCGGACCATCATCTCGGTCAGCGTTTGCGATAAACCGCCAAAGTGGCTGCTCACCAACGCGATCAGTCCCAGCATTATCACAAGCACCGCCGGCGTCTGCAGTTGAACCCAGATGGCCCGCGGTTCGTTGGACCCGATCAACGCCGGGAGCTGGCCTCGAGCTTGCATCTCAGACCCTTTCTTCAAACTGCTTCAGGCGGATGATCCCGGAGGGGCGAACCAGCAGCAGCACGATCACGAACAGAAAGACGAAGGCGTCGCGGAAGGTGCGGATGCTGTCCGGCAGGTAGGCCTGCAGCAGTGAAGTGGCGATCCCGACAAGCAGCCCGCCCAGCACTGCCCCAGGCAGGCTGCCCATGCCGCCTATCACCGTCGCGATAAAAGCGAAGGTCACGATGTTGACGCCCATGGTGGGCGCCAACAGACCCGTCTGCACGACGTAGAGCAAGCCGACGACGCCCGCCAGAAGCCCGCTCAACGCGAAGGACAGCCCAATGACGAAATCCGCGCGTACCCCCAGATAGCGGGCCATGCGGAAATCTTCGGCAGCGGCTCGCATCTGGATGCCGTAGGACGTCCTGCGCATGAAAAGGAGGATCGCAAGCAGGAGCAGCAAGGTCACCCCAATCGTCACCGGCTGAAGGAGGGGGATGCGGATCCCGCCAATCTCGGTAGCTTGCGTCAGGGACGACCACAGGCCAATGGCCTTTGGGCGCGCGCCGTAGATCATCATCAGCATATTTTGGATGATGTAGCCGAGCGCGAAGGACACCACCATCAGGTTCTGCGGCGCGGCATTGCGCAGACGTCGAAAGACCAGCAAGTTTGAAATGAGTGCTATCGCAATTCCGAATGACAGGATCGCCAAGATCAACACAGGCCAGTTCCAGGCACCGATGAACAGCTTCGCGGTAACATCAGCCGAAGGGACAATGAGCGCGTAAGCCGACATGGTGACGAACTCGCCATGGGCAAAGTTGATCAGCCGCATAATGCCGAACAGCAGGCCGATCCCCAGGGCCGCAAGCGCGTAGAGGCTTCCAAGGCTGAGCGCGTCGATGAGTGTCTGGGTAAAGTAGGTCAGGGAATTGCCTCCCCGGAATCGCGATCAAACGTTCCCGTGCCGAAATAGGCGTCATGCAAGGCATGGCTCTTCGCCAGGTCGGAAGGTTGGCCCTTCAACTGCACCCTACCATCGCGCAGAACGATGATTTCGTCGGCGAAGCTCATCACCCGGCGCGAGCTCTGCTCGTTGACAAGAATGCTGACGCCTTCCTGGGACCGCAATCTCTGCAAGATGGCGTAGACCTCCTCAACAATACGGGGGGCTAGGCCCAGGCTCGGTTCGTCAATGAGCATGAGTTTGGGTCGGGTCATGAGCGCGCGCCCGATCACCAGCATCTGCTGCTCGCCCCCGGACAGTTTTCCGCCTGCCTGGCGGATGCGCTCCTTCAGCTTCGGAAAATAGGTCAAGACAAGCTGGAGATCCTGTTCCAACCGCTGGCGGTCGCCACGCATGAATGTGCCGATCCGCAGGTTCTCCTCCACACTCAGGCTGCCAAAGACATGACGGCCTTCGGGCACGAAGCTCAGCCCCGAGCGCGCGATCGCTTCAGGTTTGAGGCCCAGGATTGATCGACCGTCGAAACGGACATCGCCGGCGCCGGCCACTCCTCCTGCGATGGCCGAAAGCGTGGAGGACTTACCAGCGCCGTTTGGCCCCACGATTGCGAGGAGCGCACCGGCAGGCACATCAAAGGACACGCCATGTAAGACCTGAACACGCCCATATTGAATGCGCAGATCCGTGACACTCAGGATATGGTCCTGGCCCATCATTCCGCCTCCGCGCCGAGATAGGCGCTGATCACGGACTTGTTGCTGCGAACATCCGCTGGCGTGCCTTCGGCGAGCGTGCGACCTCCATCCAGGACATGGATGCGAGCGCACAGACCCAGCACCACGGCGACGTTGTGCTCGATCAACAAAACCCCGCACCCATGATCCTTGGGAATAGAACGCACAAGCGACATCAGCTCCTCGCACTCGTGATCCGACATGCCCGCAGCCGGTTCGTCCAGCAGCAGGAAATCGGGTGAACGAACGAGCCCGCGAGCAATGGCGACCCTGCGCTCGTCCGTGTAGGGAAGGGTGCTTGCAAGTTGACCACGCAAATGCCCGATGCCCATCCAGTCCAGAAGCAACGCGGCCTCGTGGGCCGCGGCGCGGCGTGAAAGGCCCAGGGCAACCGCAGTGACCTCGACGTTCTGCTGCACGGTCATGTCACGGAAGAGCCTTCCGCCCTGGAAGGTTCGCGCGATACCGGCTTGGCGAAACTTTGCTGTCTTCCACTGGGCGGTGTCGCGAATGCCGAGCGTAACGCGGCCTGCCGAAGGCTTCTGGAAACCGGTGAGGCAATTGACCAGTGTCGTCTTGCCGGCGCCGTTGGGGCCGATCAGGCCGATGATTTCCCCCTTGCCGATCGAAAGCGTCACGTCTGAAAGGGCCCGAAGCCCCTCAAAGCTCACCGACACCGCTTCGGTCGCAAGTCTGATCCCGTCAGAGACGCTCACAGCGGCCTCCGGATGGAAGAGGCTGTTGCGAAAACGCGCCAGATGCACTCAACAGGCCCTCCTGAGCGCTGCCGTCGCCTCGACATCGACGCTCAGCGTTTCGTCCGACATCGATCCGGTCAAGGCCACTCCGTAGATGGCTTTCGCACGTTCGAGGGTTTCGTAGCGTTCAACGACGTCCTTGAGCACCAGTGCCGGGTCACGATCATGGGGCCTGCCATAGCCTCCACCGGACGTATGGCAGCCCTTCAGTATCTCGCCCTTTTGAAGGCTGATGATGACGAGGCTTGGAAGCAACTCCTCAGTTCCATCCGCGCGAATGATCCAATGCGCCGCACGCGTGGCGTCCTGGCCGCCGCGGACACCTTTTGGCGGTGTCTCCCCTCCATCGCAGGCCCAAATGAACTGGATGGGGAGTTCCTTCGGCGTCACGGCCATCTCCAGCGCCGCCCCGCCCCGGAACTGGCCAGCACCGGCCGTCCCTGTCCGCAGCCGAATGCATAGAACCTGGAGCGGGTGCTTGAGTTCGTCAATCTCAACGGAGTCTCGATACATCAGTCCTGCCACGACAGGGATGCCGTAGGTCGGCCAGCCGTCCGCGACCGGGCTGCCAGGCCCTCCCGCGGAACCAAGAACCAACTGGTTGACATAGGGCTCGCCACCGAAGCGGTGGTCGTTTCCGGAAACCACGGCATAGCCTAGCCCGACCCCGACCCCGCCTTCCGCCAGCCCCCATTGTGGACTGACCTCGGCAAAGGCGGCCTGCACCGTGTTGATGAGCCTGTCGGCAAGATTGGTGGTCGAAACCGAGCAACTGTGCGGGAATTTCGGCTTTCCGATCACGGAGCCTTCGCGAAACTGCAACTTGATGCGGCGAAATGAACCGGCGTTGCGGGGCACCGAGAAGCTGAGCGAGTTGAACACCCCTGCCACGGCCGCAGCCGAGGCGCTGGCAAGGCTGAGATTGAGACCGACCGGAACGGAATCGATGTTGTCTCGCAGGTCGATATCCACAATCGCGTTGGCTGGATCGATCTCAAGCGAGACGTTTAGGGGCACTCCTTTGGGCAACAGTTCCAAGAGTGGGTCGAGCCTGCCCGAGCTGGAAAGCCGCGTCGCGGGCATCGACCGTAGTGCCTTGACCATCAACTCTTCGGAATAGTCGAGCCAGTTGGCGATGAAGGCGCGGATCGTCTCCTTGCCATATTTCGTGCACAGTTCCTTCAGGCGGCGTTCGGCGATGCGGGCAGAGCCGATGCCGGCGATAAAGTCGCCATGCCACTGGTTGGGAACCCTAATGCGGGCCCGGCACATGCGCACGATATCGTCGTTGGTCTTATAGTCGCGCTGAATGCGGACCGCGGGAAAGATCAAGGCCCCCTCGGCATACTGGTCTTGGGCACCGGCCATGTAGGTGGTCGGCAAGGCATTGCCGATATCGGCCTGGTGCGCCTTGGCGACCGCCGTGAACATGTGCTCGCCTTCGACGAACACTGGCACCAGGAAGGCGTGGTCGGCAGCGTGACTGTTTCCGCTATAGGGGTCATTGTGCAGATAGCAGTCGCCTTCCCGGATATCGCCTGGATGGAATTGCTGCATTGCCGAGGTGAGAAGGTCGCTGCCAAAAATGTGGATCGGCAGCCCCTCTGCTGACGCCAGCAACTGGTTGTCGGCAGTGACGATGGAGCAGCTGAAATCGCGAGCGCTGTTGATAACGGCCGAACGCGCCGCACGCAGCATGGTGTTGGTCATCTCGCGGATGATGGCGTCCATCCGGTTGGCAATGATCGCCGTGAGGAACGGATCGAATGAAGTCTTTTCTGTGCTTGCCATCTCAGCCGCCCCTCAAATCTCAAGCAGGTAGTTGCCAGCGGCGCTGAGCGTCACCGACATGCCTGGATACACCACCAGAGTCGTGGTCGGCTCTTCAACGATCGCCGGGCCGGCTATGCGCATGCCGGGCATGATGCTACGTGCCTTGTAGATGGGAGTGGCCACCGACGCCGCATCACCGAAATAGCAGTCCCGTCTCGGAACGGGCTCCTTGCTGGCCGTCTCTGCATCGACGATGTCGACATCGGCAATCGGCGAGGGAGGATCGGCCAGCGGAATGCTCAGCCGCGCTTTCCAGTTAATGAACTCGACAGCGCTGCCCTCGTCGCGGACGGCGAAGACGCGTTCATGGGTCCTGTGAAACTCCTCCTGCAGTTCAATAACGGCTGCCAGGTCCTTGAGATGGCCCGACGGGATCGGCGTATCGAGCTCCCATACCTGGCCAGCGTAACGGGCTTCCGCGATATACTCGATCGCGTGATGGGGCCTGTTCTGCGCCAGGCCTTGCGCAAACAGGAGCAATTTCGTGGTCAGGGAATCGAGGACGCGAGCGACACCGGGCAGGTCGAAATTTTCCGTCGAGGTGACCAGGCTTGCGGTCTCTTCGGCCACGATGTTGGCATACTGCATACCGGCAGCAGAGAGCGCCGAAGCGGTCTTGGGCAGGATCACTCTCTTGCAGCCAAGCTCTTTTGCAATCAGCATGATGTTCATGCCCGCCGCGCCACCGCCGGCCACGATCGCGCTTTCACGCGGATCGAGGCCCTCGTTGATCGTGATGTCCCCGATGGCGCGGATCATCAGCTCGCTGGCAAGCGTCAGGATACGGAAGGAACATTCCTCGACGCTCAATCCGATGCGCGACGAGATCGTCTCGAGGGCGCGACGTGCCGCAGCGACATCAAGCTTCATGCGCCCACCAAGAAAGTAGCTCGGATCGAAATAGCCCAGGACCGCGGCAGCGTCCGAGACAGTCGGCAACAGGCCGCCGCGGCCATAGCAGGCCGGGCCGGGCTCTGATCCTGCCGACTGCGGACCCACATGCATCAGTCCGCCTTCGTCGATCCAGGCGATCGAACCACCGCCGGCGCCGACCGATCGCATGTCGACGGCCGAAATGCCCATCAGATCGCCGGTGTATTGCGGGCCAAGCCATGTCTCGCGGGTAAACGTCAGCCTTCCGTCACGCACCAAGCCGACGTCGAAGGTCGTGCCACCGGTGTCGCACACGATGACATTGTCTCCGAACCGTTCCTGTGCCGCGTATGCCCTGGCGGAAATCGGCGCCATCGCCGGACCCGAGCCGATCGTGTAGATGGGCTTGGCGACCATCGCGTCAATGTTCGTGCACCCACCGGATGTCGTGGAAACGAGGATTTCGCCTTTGTAGCCGGCATTGCGAAGATCGGACTCAAGTCCCCGCAGGTGGCTTTGCATCAACGGCTTCAGCGAAGCATCTATCGCGGTCGCCGAGGCGCGACGGTATTCCCGCACGATGGGGATCAGCTCATGCGACAACGTATAGGGCAGGCCGGGGGCAAGCTCGTCCAGGAGCTGCCCGAAGCGCCGCTCATGCTCGCCATTTGCAACCGACCATAGGAAGCAGACCGCCACGGCCTCGAATTTCCTTGCCACGATTTCGGCGACTACCGCCCGGGCCTGGCTTTCGTCGAAGGGTATGGTGACCGTTGCTTCCGAGCTCATTCGCTCGCGCACCTCGAAAGTGTGGCGGCGCGCGATGTAGGGGTCGGGATAAGGCGTACGGAAATCGTGCGGGTCAAATTTGCCGGCTTCCTTCAAAACCAGGATGTCCGGGAAGCCGGCGGTTGTGACGAATGCAGTTTTTGCAGCGCGTTTCGTCACGATTGCATTGGTGGCGCGTGTCGTCCCGTAGACCAGCAGGGTCGTTTCGGCGAGCAACTGCTCCAATGAAAGAGATTTCTCAGCGGCTGCGGCGGCAATCGCCTCCCGCATGCCGGAAAAGATCCGGTCGTGGGTAGTCAGCGCCTTGCCGATCACAGGCGCGCCGTCTGGGCCGACAACCACCACGTCGGTGAATGTTCCGCCGGTATCAAGCGAAATAACGTATGCCATGTGTCTCTTGCTCGCGCGTACCCATCAAAAATCGTTCGGGCCCCGACGTCCGCCTTGCCGGGGCCCGCCGACCAGAAAGGGAGGTCAGTTCTGGCCGAAAAGCACGTCGAGCGGCACCGGCTGGGGAAGCGCGTAGTCGCTTATGACTTTGACCTTGCCGTCCTTGTACTGAAGGATCTGCATCTTGGCGTTCTGCTGGATGTGCAGGTCCGGCGTGAAGCTGCGCGGCCCGATGAAGGTCTGTTCGTCATGCATTGTGTTCAGGATGTCGGTGACCTTGGCGGAGTCAGCCGTTCCGGCCTTTTCGACCGCGCGCGCCCAAAGGTCCAGGAAAGCGTAGATCGGGTAGGCATAGGTCGTCGCGGGGAGCGTGCCGTAGCGGGCCTTGTAACGCTCGTTGAGGGCCTGAACCTCGGGGCGGGGATCATCGCCATGCACCGAAGCAGCGACCGGGACGTAGAAGTCGCTCAAACCCGGAACGGCATCAGTCCAGTAAGTCCCGTCCATGGCGCTGCCGGACAGGATGGGTGCCTTTATGCCCGCCGCCCGGATCTGCCGGATCGCGCTCGCGCCGCCTGGCGTGAAGCTGCACAGCATGATGGCGTCAGGCTGGTCGGTCGAAGCAGTGATGCGGGTGATCTGCGACTGAATTGAAGGATCGTCGTTCTTGAAGGTATCTTCGCCGACAATCTTGACACCGTCGGTCTGGGATGCCGCCCAGCGGAAGCCGGCGCACAGCGACTTGTCGTACTCGGCCACGGTATCGAGCAGGACGTAGGGGTGCTTGACGCCGAGATTCTCAGCCGCCCAGTGCAGCGCGACCGCGCCTTGCACATGGGCTGCCGCCGAAGTGGTGAATGAATTCGGGCCCACGCCCTGCACACCGGCCTTGGGATCCTCCGCGCAAAGGAAGACCGAAATCAGGTTTGCCCTTTGGGCCGCGCCCGCCGCGGGCGAGCCCTGGTCATAGTCACACGACACGATGACGATATTCGCGCCCTGATCGACGACCGACTGGCCCGCGCGCGCGCCCTCGACGCGATCCGATTTGGTATCGGCCAACACCGTTTTGATCGGCTGGCCGAGCAAGCCGCCGGCCTTGTTGCGATCCTCTACCCACAACTGTGCCATGTTCCTGGCATCGCCATCATAGGCAAGCATCCATCCTGACTGAGCGGTGGCGAAGCCGATCGTGACCGGATCGGCCCAAGACATCGCGGACGTAGCCGACAGCATTGCTGTCGCCAGTGCTGCCCGATGGATGAGGGCACGACCGAACCTGGTTACTTGGCTGCTATGGCTATGCGCCGTCATGTCGGTTCCCCTAATTAACGCTCATTAATATAAGATCAAATGTTAGATTCTTGTCAAGCGCCCAACTGCATGCGGCAGGACACCTGGAGGGCCGTCGGAGCTAGGCTTGCTGGCGGACCGCGATGCAGGAACTGGAGCAATGGGTCTCAAGAACGAGCATGCGCGACACCGGCAAACCTCCTGCCGGTCGCGATAGCGCTGCATCGCACTCCTTGCCGGTGCAGCCGAGGCCGGCGAGCGCTGTCAGCCAGTTCCCATCAGGCATGAAGACGTTGATCCGATCTGCACGCGCCTTGACGCCCCAGCGTCGGGCCGTGAACATGCGGTGTCAAATTCTCATCGGTGATATGGCCAGATCAGGCAAATTTATCAGAACGGGGTGTACGGCCGACCGGCTGCAGGCAGCGCAAAGGTGGCGGCCCTGAAATCCCGAGCCTTGCCTGAGGCGTGAGTTGGGCGCTTGCCGACATCGTCTGGATTGCCGATATCGTGACATCGGAATCTGGCGCGTGCGGTCTCTGGATCGCGCCAATACTGAAGAAGGTTGTTTCAAAAAAATGCGCAGGCCACCCACGATTATCGATGTCGCTTCCTACGCCGGAGTTTCAAAGTCCTCGGTATCGAACGTGCTGCAGGGCAAAAGAACCGTTGACGAAACCATCCGCAAGCGCGTCCTCGATGCGATCGACGAACTGGGCTACAGGCCTAACGCCGGCGCCAGATACATGCGCCAGCGATCGAAGGTGCTCGGCGTGGTGGTGGACGATCTGACCAACCCTTTCCACGCCGAACTTGCCACATATATCGAAGCATACGCCGCCAAGCGGATGCATAGCATTTTGCTGGTGGTCACGGGCAGCCAATTGGAGCACCAGAGCAGCCGGGTGAGAAGCCTCGTCGAGCATCGGGTGGCTGCGATGATGTTTTTGTCCGCACCTGGGAAAAAGGCGCTTGAGCTCGTCGGCCCTGAGATTCGCAAGGTGTTCGTCGGCATACGGATGGCCAAGGAACTGTCCATCGCCGTGGATGATAGTGCCGGCACCAGCCTGGCGGTTGAGCATCTGGCGGCGCTGGGTCACAAGAAGATCGGGTTCGTGAGCGCCATGCTGGGAAACGACCCAAACGTGGAAGCGGCGCGGTTCAAGGGGTACCAGCATGGCATGCGGGTGGCCGGACTTGGCGTGGAGGAGGCGCATCTGTTGCGCGAGGTCGGTGCTCGCAACAGCGAGCCCAGTCCCAACTACCAGGAAATCCTCAAGCAGTTCTTGGGAAGAAGAAACCGTCCAACCGCGCTGGTCGCCGCGCTCGACCGCGTCGCGCTCGAGATCATCTCTGCCGCCGACGCGCTCGGGATCCGGATACCGGAGAGCCTGTCGCTTGTCGGTTTCGATGACATAACCATCGCCAGCCACAGCCGCATAGCGCTGACGACTATCGCGCAACCGATGAAGGATCTGGCAAGGCTGGTGGTCGACGCCGCCATCGATGGGCCTTCCGCCGTAGCCGGCGGAAAGCCGCCGGCAAGCATCTTCTTGCCACCTCGCCTTGTTGTGCGCCGGTCAACCGCGCAAGCGCCTACCAAACGTTAGATAACATTTTTGCAAAATCGCTCTTGACACCTTACCAAAGGGAGCGGGATAGTCGTGGAACGTTCCACGAAGCTGCTGAGCACAGCGGGGAACGACAGCGGAACAATAAGCAACAACGCCAAGGGGAAAGCCATGAAACCGCAGTCCTACAATGGGTCGATCAATTTCTCGCAGCCGGAAATGACGCGCCGTGGCTTTCTGGCCGGCACGGCCAGCGTCGCGCTGGGAATGACTGCTCTGGCGTCTTCTCCCGTGCGCGCCGCCGAAGAGGACGTGGTCGTCCTTGGCTGGACGAGTTACATCACGCCGGAAATCGTGGCCATCATGAAGAAGGCCGGCGTCAACGTACGCGGCGTCCCGGCCGCGACCGATCAGGACATGTTCACTAAGGTCAAGGCAGGCGGCGCGGGATCCTACGATATTGTCTTCGCCAATTGCGGCTTCTCGCCAACCTATTACAAGGCTGGGCTCATCGAGGCTCTCGATATCAAGGAGATCCCGGGCTGGGACCAGCTTTGGCCCGTCTTCCGCGAGGATACGTCGTTTCCCTACGTGGTCGAACCCAACAAGCTGATGTTGTTCCCCAACATGTGGGACACCGAAGGCCTCATCTGGAACCTGGAGCAATTCAAGCCCTCCGAGCCATTTTCCTGGAATGCCCTTTGGGACGCCAAGCTTCCACGAGGCAAGGTGATCATGCGCGATGGGCCGGAAGATTTCTTGGCGATCAGCGGACTGAGCCTGGGTGTGCCGCGAAACGAGATCTACGCGATGACAGGCGACAAGCTTCAGGCGGCCGCCCAGCATCTGGCAAAGCTGAAGCCGTTCCAGATCGCGCCTAGCGATGAGGTCCTGATGGATGCCCTGCGCACCGGCAAGGCCTTCATCGGCGAGACATCCAGCCTTGCATTGGCAGCCCGTCTCAACCGTGCTGCAGGCAAGGAAGTGGTCAAGGCCGTCATCCCCGAAGAAGGCAGTCTTGGCTGGATTGACGGCCCCATGGTGGTCAAGGGCGCCAAGAATCGAAAGGGCGCGCTCAAATTCATTGAAGTCTGGAACAGCCCGGAGATTCAGACATACCTCTACGCAACCTACGGATTCCCGCAGTGCAGCAAGACCGCGACCGAGCGGACTCTGGCCCAGGGCGGCGATGGCGCGCAGCAACTACTCGATCGTGGCGCGGACAAGCCCGATGCTGTGCAGAAATTGCTGTTTCAGGGACCGCCGGCCAATCCGTCCGAATGGACGCAGGCCTATGTCGAGGTTGTCGGAGGCTGAGTGTGTTCTCGGTGCCTCACGATATCCCGGCGGATCTTGTGCCAATGAAGTCAGCCAAGGTCCCCCCGGCGCCTCGCCGGCGCAAGTGGATGCGACGCGGACTGGAAAGTCCGCTGCTGAGCCTCCCAGCGGTCGCGGTGATCGTCATCGGCGTCTTTTTGCCGATGGCGGTGCTGGCGGTTTATTCCCTTTGGCCGACAGTTGATCAGCAAATCGTACCGCAATGGACGCTGAGCAACTACGCCCGGTTCTTCGCAGCCGCAGTTTATTGGCGCGTGCTCCTGCTTAGCCTGTTGTTTGCCGGGCTAGCATCGGCGGTGACGGTCTGCGTCACGTTTCCCTTTGCCTATTTCGTCGCAACCAAGGTCCCCCCGCACCAGCGACTGATTTGGGTCTTGTTCGCAGTCTTGCAGTTCTTCACCAGCTATCTGATCCGCGTCTTCGCCTGGATGAACCTGCTTGGCGACACCGGTCTGATCAACCAGGGGCTTATGCAAATCGGTCTGATTGACCAGCCACTGTGGATCTTTGGGCTGAACAAGGCCGGGATCGTCATCACGTTCGTCTACCTGCTTTTTCCGCTGGCATTCCTGACCACATTCATCGCGCTCGAACGATCCAACCCCACCGTTCTGGAAGCGGCGGCCGATCTCGGCGCCAGGCCTTGGCAAGGGCTCCTGCACGTGACGCTGCCAATCGCACGGACTGGTATTTTGGGTGGCTTCGTGTTCGGCGCCATTATAATCCTGGGCGACTATGTGACGCCGCAGTTGATCGGTGGCACCGACGGCTACCTCTATTCCAACATCATCCAACTGCAGTTTGGCTCATCGGTCCAGTGGGGTCTTGGATCCGCACTTGCCTTGATCCTGATGACCGTAGTCTTCGGCCTGCTTTTGTTGCTGCGTTGGGCAACAGGCGGGGCAGCCCAGGTCGGGACGTTTTCTCGGGCTTTCACGCCGGCACGCGCGCCATTTCTGCGGGCCTATTCGCTCCTGTTCCTTGGCTTTCTCTACGCGCCGATCGTGCTGCTGTTCATCTTTGCTTTCAACGCCAACCCGAGCATCGGCTTTCCTTTCCTGGGGTTCACCACCCAATGGTTCGTCGCCGTCTTCCAGGATCCGCTGATGATCGAGAGCATGAAGAACAGCCTGATCGTCGCGACAACCGCCGTCGGGATCAGCCTGGTCCTTGGAACTGTGGCCGCTGTCCAGCTTGCGCGTAGCCCTGGCCGTTGGCGCCAGATCAGCATGGCGATCGTTTCCCTGCCGATCTTCCTTCCGCCAATGCTGCTGGGTCTTGCCATTATCATCGGACTAAACGCGCTTGGGGTCGAACGCGGGCTGTGGACCATCGTCGCTGGCCACACCGTGCTCAGTCTGCCCATTGTCACGCTTCTCGTCCTGATCCGGCTCGAAGGACTGGATCCCAACTTTGAACTCGCAGCCATGGATCTGGGCGCGACGCCCACAAAAGCGTTCCTGTTGGTGTCGGTGCCGCAAGCGCTGCCAGGTATTGTGGCTGCCGCCCTCATCACCTTTGCGCTATCGATCGACGAATTCATCCTGACGGCCCTCGTGACCGGCTCCGACAGCACGTTGCCTCTCTACATCTTCGGGCAACTGCGGTTCAGCGTGACACCGGCGATCGTCGCCGTTGCCGTCATGCTGCTCACGGTCTCCTTCATCCTGCTCGTCGTTGGTGCATTCGTATCCAACATCGGGCAGCGCAAAGACAAAAGCAGTGCCGCCGGCCCGTTCTCTCTCGATCACGCCGCTTGAGATGCGGCTGCCTGAGCCTGCTTCAAGCAAAGAGGAAGCCTTGTGATGTCATCCGCCTTGCAGTGCACCGATCTGGCCAAGCGATATCCAGGGCAGCTAGGACCTGCGTTGGGCGATGAGGGGAGGGGTGTTTCGTTCGAAGTCGAGCGGGGAGAGCTCTTCGCGTTGCTCGGCCCGAGCGGCTGCGGCAAGACAACGATCCTGCGCATCATCGGCGGCTTTGTCGAGCCCGACCGCGGTTCGATCACCATCGACGGCCAGGACGTCACCAGAAGGGCGCCCTATGAGCGCCCGACCAACACGGTTTTCCAAAGCTACGCGCTGTTTCCACACATGCGCCTCGGCACGAATGTCGAGTTCGGTCTCAAAATGGCCGGACGCGGTCGAAAAGAACGCGAGCAGCGTGCCCGAGAGGTGCTGAACCTGGTTGGCCTCCCCGGAATGGAGAAACGCAGGATCGCCGAATTGTCAGGCGGCCAGCAGCAGCGCGCGGCGCTGGCGCGCGCACTGGCAACGCGTCCGTCCGTGCTTTTGCTTGATGAGCCCCTCGGCGCGCTCGATCTGAAATTGCGCAGGCAGATGCAGGACGAGTTGGTTGCCCTCAAGCAGGAAACCGCAACGACATTCATCCACGTCACCCACGACCAGGAGGAGGCCTGCGCCATCGCCGATCGCATCGCGATCATGGATCGCGGGCGCATCGTGCAGATCGACACCCCGCAAGACCTCTATCGCAGTCCGCGCACGACGCATGTTGCCAGGTTCATCAACGTTGGCACCGTTGTTGAAGGCCAGGTGAAGCGCTCAGGCAACCGGCTTCGCCTGGAAGCGCCTCACCTCACGCTCGAAGGACCGGCGCCGTCCTGGCTTGCCGGCAGTCCCCGCATGGCTGCGGTACTGCCGCGTGCACGGGCAACCATCTCCGAACAGGAAGCTCCAGCCGCAGCAAATCAACTGGCAGGCGTCATACAGCGTTGTGTCTTCACGGGTTCGCAATTTGACATCCATGTGCTCACCGATCACGGCCTCAATATCCAGGTCTCGGCCGGACCTCATGCGTTTGCACCGCCGCCGGCGGGTGCTCGCATCTTCATGAGCTGGCTCCCCGAGGATGTCATCTTCGTCGAGGATGACGATCAGGAACCGTCAAGCAACTAGCACCCTTTCTACGCCGCACCGCAAGACAACCACCTGCCGCAGCTGCTCGGCACAATGCCAAGAGGAAGACATGGGAATTCTCAGTGACAAGGTCGCAATCATAACCGGTGCCGGCAACGGGATTGGTCGCGCGACGGTGGAGCGCTTCTTGCGCGAGGGCGCAAAGGTCGTGGCGCTTGATCGCATAATCGATCAAACGCTTCAGGATCCACGCCTGAAATGGGTGAAGGGCGATGTCACCAACGAGCACGACCTGGCCAAGGCCGTCGAACTGGCCAAGGACTTCGGCGGCGTCGATATTTGCGTGGCCAATGCGGGTGTTGGGCAGATTGAGCGTTTTGTCGATGGGACCCGCGCTTCCTGGACGCGCGTCATCGACGTTAATCTGGTCGGTGTGATGATGACACTGCAGGCTGCGGCCCGCGCAATGATTGAAGCGGGCAAGGGGGGGCGGCTTCTTGCTACCGCCTCGATCGCCGGCCTTCGTGGCGAGGCGCATGCCCCATCGACGGCCTACGCCGCCAGCAAGGGTGCCGTCATGGCATTGATGCGAGCGTTGAGCGTTGAACTCGCCGAATACGGGATAACCGCCAACGCCGTGGCTCCTGGGCAGATAGACACCGTGATGAATGCCAACGATCTTGAGGTAATGAGCGCGATGATCGGGCGCAAGGCAACCGACGTCAGGGCAGAGTTCCTCAAGAACGCGGTGCCGCTGCAGCGCATGGGTGCCCCTGCCGAAGTAGCGGGATTGTTCACCTATCTTGCCTCGAGCGACGCGGCGTTCGTGACAGGATCCACATTCCGCATCGACGGAGGCGAATTGGCTATATAGGGCGCCAGACGAGGCGTCTTCGGCAAAGCGTTTGGAAATTGTCGGGGCAGATCGGTTGATCAGCAGCTTTGCTCGTGCGCGCACTCGCCCCGCCGCGATTGATAGTTTCGGTGCTTGGCAAAAGCTGTCGTTTGGCACGCGTGCAAGTAAAATTGCCCTGATAAACATGGGCCACCGAGAACGTCTCCTCGCATGTGAGCCTTGTGCAAAGTCGCCGGATGGGAGAGGCCTGCAAGGGAGCGCAGATTGTCGGGCTCAACCGGAGTCGGAACGCCTCGTCCATTGAGTTGACATGGACAGGGTATCGAAGACGTATTGTTTGGCTGCAGCTACACTTGCTTCAAGCGTCGCGTTCAACGCGAGGCAAGCGGATATGGCGCTGGAGAGCATGCAACCGGTCCCCCTTTCCTCTCCGCCCAAACGGGGTGCCTCAAACCGCAGGACCGGGCAGTCGGGTTGCAGAAGCAGATCCACGGCGGGCAGGCCTTCTCGCGCATGCCCGCCTTTCGCCAACACCCCAGTCCGTAGCATCGTCGACAGCGCCTCCCCTTGAAGGCGGGCGCCGCCTTCATCCAGCGCCGGTGTCAGTCCGGTCAGCATGGCGAGTTCGATGAGATTAGGTGTCACTAGCCTACAGACCGGCATCAGGTCGCTCATCAACGCATCTATCGCGTCGTGCTGCAGCAGCACTCGCCCCGAGGAGGAGGCCATTACCGGGTCAAGGACCACCGGCACATTGGGGTAGCTCGTCAGGACAGAGCCGACCGCCTCCATCGCAGCCGTCGTCCCCAGCATGCCGATCTTGACCGCCGCGACCATGTTCGCGGCAAAGGCAGCACGCATCTGGGCGGCGATTAGCTGCGGCGGCATATGCTCGATGTGCTCGACGGCCGCGTGCGTCTGGACGGTAACGGCCGTGACGGCGAGGCAACTGCGCAGTCCAAAGGCGGAGACGGTCTCCACATCGCGGGCTATTCCGGCGCCGCCGCTCGAATCCGAGCCGGCGACGATCAGCACATGCGGGCTCATCGCCATTGCGCCGTTGCCGCCAGCCATTCCAGTGCACGTGCCTCGGGGTGCGCATTGCGGGTGATGTCGGTCACGACCGCGGCGCTGTCGGCCCCTTGAGCAAAGACACCGGCAATGCGCTCCACGGTAAGCCCGCCAATGGCGACGAGGGGAAGGTCGCCGAGACGTCGCTTCCAGACGGCGATGCGGTCCAGTCCCTGCGGGGCCCATTTCATCTGCTTGAGGACGGTCGGGTAGATCGGGCCGAGCGCGACATAGTCCGGTTCGGCGTGAAGCGCGGTTTCCAGTTCGACGTCGTCGTGGGTGCTCAGGCCGAGCCGCAGGCCGGCCTTGCGGATGGCCTTCACATCGGCTTCGGCGAGATCTTCCTGACCGAGATGGACGAAATCGCAATCCTCCTCGATCGCGAGGCGCCAGTAATCGTTGACGATGAGCTGGCAGCCATACCGACCGCACACCGCCTTCGAAGCACGAATGTGCTCTCGCAACGAAGCTTCGTCCTGGTCCTTGACGCGCAATTGCACCAGCTTCACGCCGAGCGGCACCAGGCGCTCGATCCAGGCGGCGGAATCGACGATCAGGTAGAATGGATCGAGCTTCATGAGAATGCCGCCATTCCGATGACGGGGGTTGAGGGCACAGCCATGTCGCGCGGCTCGAGCAAGCCTGCGCGATAGGCCTCGCGGCCTGCTTCGACCGCCTTGCCGAAGGCCGCGGCCATGGCGACGGGATCGCCTGCCTTGGCGACGGCGGTGTTGAGGAGCACCGCATCGTAGCCGAACTCCGTCACGGTGGCGGCATGCGACGGCCTGCCGATGCCGGCGTCCACGATCAGGGGGATGTCGGGGAAATGGCCGCGCAGGGTTCGCAGCGCATCGGAGTTCTGCGGGCCGCGTGCGGAGCCGATCGGCGCGCACCAGGGCATCAACAGCCTGCAGCCGGCGTCGAGCAGTCGCTCGGCGACGATGAGGTCATCGGTCGTGTAGGGGAAGACCGCGAAGCCTTCGGCGGCGAGGGTCCTTGCGGCTTCGACCAAGCCGAAGACATCTGGTTGCAGCGTATCGCTGTTGCCTATCACCTCGAGCTTGATCCAGTCCGTGCCGAACACCTCGCGCGCCATTCGCGCCGTTGTGACCGCTTCCTTGACCGAGTGACAGCCGGCGGTGTTGGGCAGGACGCGAACGCCAAGCGACTGGATCATCGACCAGAACTGGCCGCCGGATTTGCCGCCGGCGCTCTCGCGGCGCAGCGACACGGTGACGATCTCGGTGCCGGATGCCTTCACGGCTTCGGCCATCACGGCAGGCGAGGGGTAAAGCGCGGTGCCAAGCAGAAGGCGGGATGACAGTTTTTGTCCGTAGAGTTCAAGCATCGGATCAACCTCCCTGCATCGGCGAGAGGATCTCGATGCGATCCCCCTCTGTAAGCCTGCAGCGGTCGCGTTCCCTGGCCGGAACGACCTCGCCGTTCAGCGCCGTGGCGAGCCAGCCACCTTCAAAATCGAGTTCGATCATCAGCGCGGCAAGCGTCTCGGCCGCAACCTCGTGGCTCTGGCTGTTAACGATGAGCTTCAAGAGCAAACTCCTTTGCTGCGGGATTTCGTAAGGATCATGTCGGCTGCCTGTTGGGCCATGGCCGGCGAGAGCAGAAAACCGTGGCGATAAAGGCCGTTGATGCTAAGGTGCTGCCCGTCGCGCTCGACCCGCGTCAGGTTGTCGGCGAAGGCGGGACGCACGCCTACGCCTGTTTCGACCAGTTCGGCTTCGCCGAAGGCCGGATGCAGCGCGTAGGCCGCACCCAGCAGTTCCATGGTCGAGCGCGCGGTGATCGGGCCTGCTGCATCGCATTCGATCATTGTCGCGCCGACCATGAACAGGTTTTCCCCGCGCGGCACGACATAGGCCGGGATGCGTGGATGAAGCAGGCGCACCGGGCGGGCCAGCGAGATCTCATCTGTTCGCAGGATGAGCATCTCGCCCCGCACGCCGCGCAGCTCGGCGCGCCTGTCGGCCATGCCGGTGCAGTCCACTTCGACATCCGCGGGTGCGGACGCCGCGCAGCCGCCGAACTCGAGGCGCGCGCCCATATCGAGCAGCTTATCGCGAAGGGCAAGCAATGCCTTGCGCGGGTCGAGATGCGCTTCCTGGGCAAAGTACAGCCCGCGCCCGAACCGGCCCCCAAGCGCTGGCTCGAGTGCTGCAATCCCGCTGGTGTCGAGCTGTTTGAAGCCGGACGTGCGGCGGCCGAACCGGTCCAGCTCGCCGACATCGCGGGCCGGCGCAAGAACGAGCGTACCGTTGCGCGAGACATGGCCGGGCAATGCCGCATCCCACCAGTCGGCCGCGCCGAGCCCGAGCGTGAGAACCACCTCTTCGGCGCTCTCCCGCTCGCACCAGGGCGCGAGCATGCCGCCGGCCTGCCAGGAGGCATTGCCGGCGATCTCCTCGCGTTTCTCGACCACCGTCACCGTGGCGCCGCGCGTTGCCAGCTCGTGCGCGAGCGTCAACCCGGCAACGCCCGCGCCGCGAATGAGCACCTTCATGGCGTGTCCATGCGCTCTGCAGTGCCATCGACGGGCATGTAGAGGTCACCCCCGTCCCGATATTTCGCCGCCATGGCCGCGAGCCCTTCCTTCTGCGCTTCAGCGCGGATGTCGTGCGAGATCCGCATCGAGCAGAACTTGGGGCCGCACATGGAGCAGAAATGCGCCACCTTGTGCGCCTCCTTCGGAAGCGTTTCGTCATGGAAGGCGCGCGCCGTCTGAGGATCGAGCGAGAGGTTGAACTGATCCTCCCACCTGAACTCGAAGCGGGCCCGCGACAGCGCGTCGTCCCTGACCTTGGCCGCCGGATGCCCCTTGGCGAGGTCCGCGGCATGAGCGGCGATCCTGTAGGTGATGACGCCGGTCTTGACGTCGTCGCGATCCGGCAGGCCGAGATGCTCCTTCGGCGTGACATAGCAAAGCATCGCCGTGCCGAACCAGCCGATCATGGCGGCGCCGATGCCGCTTGTGATGTGATCGTAGCCCGGCGCGATGTCCGTGGTCAGCGGCCCGAGCGTATAGAAAGGCGCTTCGCCACAGACCGCGAGCTGCTTGTCCATGTTCTCCTTGATCTTATGCATCGGCACATGGCCGGGGCCCTCGATCATCACCTGGCAGTCCTTGGCCCAGGCGATCTTCGTCAACTCACCAAGCGTTTCCAGTTCGGCAAATTGCGCCGCGTCGTTGGCATCGGCGATCGAGCCCGGACGAAGGCCGTCGCCGAGCGAGAAGGAGACGTCATAGGCTCTGGCGATGTCGCAGATCTCGTCGAAATGCTCGTAGAGAAAGCTCTCCTTGTGGTGGTGCAGGCACCATTTGGCCATGATCGAGCCGCCGCGGGAGACAATGCCGGTGACGCGGTCGACGGTCAGCGGGATGTAGTGAAGGCGCACGCCGGCATGGATGGTGAAGTAGTCGACGCCCTGCTCGGCCTGCTCGATCAGCGTGTCGCGATAGACCTCCCAGGTCAGGTCCTCGGCGATGCCGCCGACCTTCTCCAGCGCCTGGTAGAGCGGCACCGTGCCGATCGGCACCGGCGAATTGCGCACGATCCATTCGCGGATATTGTGGATGTTGCGGCCGGTCGACAGGTCCATCACCGTATCGGCACCCCAGCGGATCGCCCAAACCATCTTTTCGACCTCTTCGGCCATCGACGAGGTGACGGCGGAATTGCCGATATTGGCGTTGATCTTCACCAGGAAATTGCGGCCGATGACCATCGGCTCGCTTTCGGGATGGTTGATGTTGGATGGGATGATGGCGCGACCGCGCGCCACCTCGTCGCGCACGAATTCGGGCGTCACGAAATCAGGAATCACTGCGCCGAAGCTCTCACCGTCGCGTTGAAGCTTCGAACGCAACTGCTCTCGGCCGAGATTTTCGCGGATGGCGACGAATTCCATTTCCGGCGTGATGATGCCGGCGCGCGCATAGGCGATCTGGGTGACGGCACGGCCGGTGGCGGCGCGAAATGGCCGGTTGCGTACAGGAAACTCCGGCGTCAGGCGATCGGCGGAGACGAAGCCATTGTCTTCGGGCTTGATCGTGCGGCCCTCGTAGGGTTCCACATCGCCGCGTGCCTCTATCCATGTCTCGCGCAGGCGCGGCAGGCCGTGCTCGATATCGGTTTTCACCGATGCGTCGGTGTAAGGACCCGACGAATCGTAGACCGTGACCGGCGGCTCGCCGGCGCTCGGGTGCACCGAGATCTCGCGCATGGGCACCTGAAGGTCCGGGTGAAGCTGCCCGGGCTTGTGGACTTTTTTCGAAGCGGGAAGTTCGCCGACGGTGACGGTCGGAGTGTGGGCATTCATGAGTGAGCCTCCTTGCTCGAGTGCAACGGAGACCCAGTCCACGCGATGAGGAGGAAGTGACGCTGCGCATGGAAGACGGACATTGCCCGAATGCCGAAGCCGGATTGCCGACCCGCGAAGCCTCGCACCGTCCCTACGCCAGTATGAACTGGATCAGGTTCAACGGGTCACTGCGCGCTATAGCAGTATCTCAGCCCCTTGCCGGGACTCCCCTGGTGAGGCGCTCAGCTTGGATCATGCGAGGCCACTCTGTCAACGCACGAGCCGGTGGTGCTGTTGGGACAATCTGCCGCTGGTCATGGATTGGAGCAGATGACGCCGGATAGGCACGGTCATCCACCCCACAAAGCCGGTGACGCTGGATAAATACCGAATGTCACCCTGCTGCTACGCCGCTTGGCGCGATGTTCCTAAGAAGATACATCGGCTCATCCCAAGGAGTTTTTCTGTGTCGGGCATCACCAGTTCGCTACTTCGTCATCTCACACAGCCGGGTCTGTTCGCCTCGCTTGATCGCGTGGCATCCCGAGGTGACGAGGATCGAAACGTGTTCCAGGTCTTCAATCCCTCGACAGGCGAATTGCTCGCTGATCTCCCGGATATGGACGTCGAGCAGACGAAGGCCGCGATCGATAGGGCCTATGCCGCACAAGTCAAATGGGCAGCTCTGACCGCCCGCGATCGCAGCGACACATTGTGGCGCTGGCACCAGCTGATCCTTGATCACACCAATGACCTGGCTGCAATCCTGACCGCCGAAATGGGCAAGCCGCTGCCCGAGGCAATATCGGAAGTCTTACATGCCGCCGCTTACTTGCAATGGTACGCGGAAGAAGCCAATCGCATCTATGGCGAGACGATTTCCGCGCCGTCGACGGATCGGCGAATGCTGGTGATCAAGCAGCCGATCGGCGTCGTTGGCACCATCACGCCCTGGAACTTTCCTGCCTCGATGGTTGCCCGCAAGATTTCACCGGCGCTCGCCGCTGGTTGCGCGATCATCCTGAAACCGGCTGAGCAGACCCCCCTCGTCGCCGGCGCGATGTTCGCGCTGGCGGTGGAGGCAGGTTTCCCCGAGGGCGTCGTAAATTTGATCTATGCCTCGCAGGGCCAGGCAGTGGGGCGTGAGCTTTGCGTCAATCCAAAGGTGCGCAAGATCAGTTTCACGGGCTCTACCGAAGTCGGGCGGTTGCTCATGCGCCAGTGCTCCGATCAGGTCAAGAAAGTCAGCCTTGAGCTCGGCGGGAACGCGCCTTTCATCGTCTTCGACGATGCCGATGTCGACGCCGCCGTCGACGGTGCAATCCAGGCAAAGTTTCGCAATGCCGGACAGACCTGCGTCTCCGCCAACAGGCTGTATGTGCAAGCCGGCGTGCATGAAGAATTCGCCTCGAAATTCACGGCGCGGGTTCGCTCGCTCCCGGTTGGGGACGGCTTCGAACCAGGTATCGCCATCGGGCCGCTGATCGACACGCAGGCGCTCGCCAAGATCGAGGCCCATATTGCCGATGCCATCCTAAAAGGCGGAGCGATCCGCTGCGGCGGAGGCCGAGCAAGGCTGGGCGGCACCTTTTTCGAGCCGACGGTTCTGACGGACATCACCAGCGACATGCTGCTGGCGCAAGAGGAGACCTTTGGGCCGCTCGCACCCATCATCCGCTTTAAGGATCCCGATCAGGTCGTGCGCGAAGCCAATGACACGATCTACGGCCTTGCTGCCTATTTCTATGCCTCCAATCTCAAGCGCGTCTGGCACGTGGCCGAGGCCCTCGAATACGGCATGATTGGCATCAACACCGGCCGGATGTCGTCCGAAGCCGCCCCCTTCGGTGGCATGAAGCAATCAGGGATTGGTCGTGAAGGTTCCCGACATGGCTTGGAGGAGTATCTCGAGATGAAGTATCTGTGTATGGGCGGAATCTAGCTCAAGCTTACTGGACCAGACTTCGCCACTCGGGCATCGGCCGAAGCTAAATGCCAACCACCAGCGCTCCTCCGGTAAGACCTGCGCCGGCTGCAGTCAGAAGCAGTTTCTCGCCAGGCCGAAAGGGATTGGCGCTGTGTGCAACAGACAGCGACAGCGGGATGGTTGCGGCCGACGAGTTCCCATAGCCGGCGATGGTCTTGACGATGCGCTCATCTGCCATGCCGAGTGATTTGCCGACGGCGTTGAAGATGCGGGCATTTGCCTGGTGCGGCACAAAACGGGTGACGTCCGACGCCAAAAGGCCGGCTGCCCCCAGCGCCTCCAAGGAACAGCGGCTCATCATCTCCACAGCCTTGGCAAAGACGTCGCGGCCGTTCGTGATCGTCATGCGGGTTTCGGCAATGTCGATTTCTTGCGCAAACGGACGGTTGCTGCCGCCCGCGGGAATGTGGATCAGGCCGTAAGCGGAGCCGTCCGAGGCAAAGGAAGAGCCGAGGATGCCGTGAGCTGGATTGCTTGACGGGGTGAGCACCACGGCGCCAGCGGCGTCGGCGAACAGAACGGCGCTCGCCCGCTCGGCTGGATTGATCCGGCGGCTTAAAATATTCGCGGCGATGACGATGGCCGGCTTGTTGTTGAGACGCACGAAGCCATCGGCGAAAGCCATGGCGTAGACGAAACCCGCGCAGGCCCCGGCGAGGTCGACACCGCCTGCCTTTTCGAGGCCGAGCCTGTGCGCCACCAGTGGCGCGCTAGGCGGCAGCAGATGATCAGGCGTCGAAGTCGCAAGCACAAGCAGCCCGATCTGCTTGCGATCGATACCGGCGTTCTGCAACGCCATCTCGCCTGCCTTTGTCGCCAGTCCGGAAAGCGTGTCGCCGGGCTCTGCCCAGAAGCGCGAGCGGATACCGGTGCGCGCCTCGATCCAGCCAGCCTCCAGCCCGAGGCTTGCCTCGATCTCGGCGTTGTCCACCGTGCGCGCCGGCACGTGATGGCCGAGGCCTGTGATGCGCGCCGTGCGGTTCATCTCTTGTCGCCCGCAAGTCCGGCCGCCTCGTCGATAGCGTCGTAGAGCCGGTCAAGCTCGCTCGAAGTCACGCAATAGGGCGGCAGCACATAGATGACGTTGCCGAGTGGCCTGACCAGCAAGCCGCGCTCGAGGAAGAAGGCGCGCAGCCTTGGGCCGACCGCGGCGAGATAGCCGGCATTGCCGACGCGGAGGTCGAGCGCGGCGATGGTGCCGGTCGTGCGCACATTCTCGAAACGCGGATCCTTTTTGAATCGCGCCACCTTTTGCGCCTGCACGCGTGACAGGGCGGCCACGCGTGCCGCCACTGGCTCGCTGTTCCAGATGGCGACATTGGCGAGGGCCGCCGCGCAGGCGATAGGGTTGGCCGTATAGGAGCTGGAATGGAAGAAGGTCCTTGCACGGTCGTTGGAGTAGTGCGCGCGGAAGATCGCATCGGTGGCAAGCGTCGCCGCGAGCGGCAGCGAGCCGCCCGTCAGCCCCTTGGACGTGCACAAGATGTCGGGCGCGATCCCTGCCTGTTCGCAGGCGAACATGGTGCCGGTGCGGCCCCAGCCGGTCATGACTTCGTCGGCGATGAAAAGCGTGTCGGAGCGCTCTGCAATAAGTTTGAGCTCGGCAAGGACTGAAGCCGGATACATCAGCATGCCGCCGGCGCCGAGCACCAGCGGCTCGACGATCAGCGCGGCAACCTTGGCGTCGCGTGTCAGCCGTTCGAAGGCATCGAGCGTCCTCTGCTCCTGGCCCGCCGCGGGGAAGGGGATGGTGTCGACCTCGAACAGCAGGGGCTCGTAAGCGGCGTTGAAGACGCCGCGCGCGCCGACGCTCATCGTGCCGATGGTGTCGCCGTGATAGCTGTGCTCCATGACGACGATGCGCGAGCGCGGCGCGCCGTTGTTGCGATGAAAGCCGAGTGCCATCTTCAGCGCCACCTCGACGCTGGTCGAGCCGCTGTCGGAGTAGAAGACCCAGTCGAGACCCGCCGGCGTCATGTCGACCAAAGCCGACGCCAATCGCTCTGCCGGCTCGTGGCTGAGGCCGGCGAAGATCACCTGGTCGAGCGTCTCGGTGGCGTCCCGGATCGCCTCCACGATCTTGGGGTGGCGATGGCCGTGCGTGATGACCCACCAGGAGGAGATTGCATCGAGTATGCGCTTGCCGTCGAGCGTAACAACATACGCGCCCTCGGTGCGCGCGATCATCGGCGGAACCGGCTCGGTGGCATGCTGGGTGAAGGGATGCCAGACAGCGGAGCGGCTCAATGTGTGGCCTCCGTGAATTCGGCGACATTGAACGAAGCCCGCATAGCCGCAGCAAGTGCTGCGGGCGTCAGCGGGTCAAGGCGCGGCAGGCGACCAAGTACGCGCACCTTGCCCATTTCGGCGATCGTCCTTTGCGTATCGGCCATCTCGTCACCGATGAACGCGATGCCGAGCAACGGTATCGACCGGACACGCAGAGCCTCGAGCGAAAGCAAGGTATGATTGATGGTGCCGAGCGCGGTGCGAGCGCAAAGAATGATCGGCAGTTGCCAGTCGCGGAAAATATCGATGAACCTCGTCTGCCGATTGAGCGGCACCATCAATCCGCCAGCACCCTCGATGATGAGCGGGCCCGGCAACTTCGGCAGCGAGAACTTTGCCGCCTCGATCGCGACGCCATCGATTTCGGCCGACCGGTGCGGCGACAGAGGCATCGTCAGACGATACACCTCCGGCAGGACGCGGCCTGAAGGTAGGCCAGAAAGCCGGGCAACGACCTCACTGTCGGTCTCCTCATCGAGGCCCGATTGCACCGGCTTCCAATAAAAACCGTCGAGCAGTCCCGCCAGACCGGCCGCAAACACCGTCTTGCCGATACCGGTGTCCGTTCCGGTCACGATGAAGCTTGCCGTCATCGCGTGCGCTCCCATTCTTCGGCGAGCGCATCGAACAGCGCCGAAACGTCTTCCTCGCCGACATTCAGCGTCAGCGAAATGCGCAGCCTCGCCGTGCCCTCTGGCACGGTTGGCGGGCGGATGCCGCGCACGTCGAATCCACGTGCCTGCAAAGCCTGCGCCAGCGCCATGGTGCCTCGGTTGTCGCCGACGATGATCGGCAGGATCTGCGAACCGCTCGCAGGCAGACCGAGGCCCTCGGCCCTCTTGCCTGCAAGCGCGACCAGTCTCGCCAGCCGCTCACGGCGTTCCGGCTCATCGGCAAGTATGTCCAAGGCGGTTGCCGTCGCCACCGCCATCAGCGGCGAGGGCGCTGTGGCGTAGATGAAGGGCCGGCAGCGATTGACCAGATAATCGCAAAGCACCGCCGGTGCGGTGACCAGCGCGCCGGACGCGCCCAGCGCCTTACCGCAGGTGTGCAGCACCACGACATTGTCGCGCCCTTCGAGATCGTGCGCGAGCCCGCGCCCTTCCGGGCCACAGACGCCGGTGGCATGCGCCTCGTCCACGAACAGGAATGCGTCGTGCCGGTCCGCGACGTCGATCAATTCGCCGAGCGGCGCCCGGTCGCCATCCATGCTGTAGAGGCTCTCGACCAGGATCCAGGCGCGGCCGGCGCCGCCTCTTGCGCGCCAAGCCTCGATCGCTTCGTCCACCGCGTTCGTGTCGTTGTGGGCGGCTTCCGTCACTTCCGCACGGCCGGCTCGTGCGCCCTCATGCGCGCTGGCATGGACGAGTTCGTCCAGCACGATCAGATCGCCCTTCTGGGGCAAGGTCGTGAGCACCGCGAAATTGGCAACATAGCCGCCGCCGAAGAACAGCGCGCGCTCGGCGCCGAAGAAGCCGGCCGCCTTGGCTTCGAGCGCCTCATGTTCGGGGTCGTTGCCGCGCAGCAGCCGCGAGCCGGTAGCACCTACGGGGGTGCCGGCGGCGAGTGCCGCTGCGACCGCCGCCGCCATACGCTTGGAGCGCGCAAGACCGAGATAGTCGTTGGAGGCGAAGTCGAACCCGACGCGACCGCTCAGGGCGCGCAACCGGTTCTTGCGGGCAAGACCGCTCAAAGTTGTCTCGTAGCGGTCGAGCGCGCGGCCGTTCGCTCGGCCATTCACTGGGCCTCGTGCTCCATCGGCTTGATGCCCAGCCGTCGGAACAGGGCGCTGTCCTTGTCTTCACCGGGGTTTTCGGCGGTCAGCAAAGTATCGCCGACAAAGATGGAGTTGGCCCCTGCGAAGAAGCACAGCGCCTGCATCTCGTCGCTCATGGCCGTGCGGCCGGCCGAGAGCCGCACATGCGATTTCGGCATCATGATGCGGGCAAGCGCGATGGTGCGCACGAACTCGATCGGCTCGATAGGGTCGGCCTCGCCAAGCGGCGTGCCTTCGATCGGGATCAGCATGTTGATCGGCACGCTGTCGGGTGGCTCCGGCAGGTTGGCGAGCGTGACCAGCATGTCGATGCGGTCGGCCTTCTCCTCGCCCATGCCGACGATGCCGCCGCAGCAGACCTTCATGCCGCTGTCGCGGACATTGGCCAGCGTGTCCAGCCGGTCGGCGAAGGTCCGCGTCGAGATCACCTCTGAGTAGTAGCGCTCGGAGGTGTCGATGTTGTGGTTGTAATAGTCGAGGCCAGCCTGCTTGAGGCGCTGTGCCTGGCCGAGGTCGAGCATACCGAGCGTCATGCAGGTCTCCATGCCGAGCGCCTTCACGCCTTCGACCATGGCGACCACGGCGTCCATGTCGCGCTCCTTGGGGTTGCGCCAGGCGGCGCCCATGCAATAGCGCGTAGCCCCCGCATCGCGCGCCTTCGTCGCTTCGGCGATGACGCGTTTGACCTCCATCAGCTTCGAGGCCTTGAGTCCGGACTGATGACGCGAGGACTGGCTGCAATAGCCGCAATCCTCGGGACAGCCGCCGGTCTTGATCGAGAGCAGGCGTGACAGCTGCACCCGGTTGGGATCGAAATTCTCCCGATGGATGGTCTGGGCCCGGAACAGCAGGTCGTTGAAAGGCAGGTCGTAGATTGCCTGCGCCGCTTGCCGGTTCCATTGAGGCGAGGCCCCCTGGATCGATCCGGCGTCCGCGTTCAGGTGCAATTCGGCGTTCATACCACCTCCATCGTCTGGATGTCCATTTCGACCAACGAGCATCGAAACCATCGACCAACCCGATCAGTTTTTGCCGCCTCACGAGCGCCGGTTTCTGTCCAAGGGCCTCGCGCTCCGGTCAACGGCATGTTTCGCTAACGGCAATCCAGTCCAATATCAAGGATCGGCGCGCTATGGGTGATCCAGCCGACCGAAATCAGGTCGACGCCCGTTGCGGCAATCGCACGCGCCGTCTGAGCTGTCACCCGGCCCGACGCCTCGGTGATCGCGCGGCCGCCGACCATTGCCACCGCCTCTGTCAGCTGCTCGACCGACATGTTGTCCAGCAGTACGGCATCGACGTTGGCCGCCAGCGCCATGTCGAGTTGATCGAGCGTATCGACCTCGACCTCGATCTTCACCATGTGGCCTGCGGCCGTCCGCGCGCGCTTGACGGCCGTGCGGATGTCGCCGGCGATCGCGATGTGATTGTCCTTGATGAGCACGGCGTCGTCGAGGCCGAAGCGATGATTGGTGCCGCCACCGGCGCGCACCGCGTATTTCTCCAACGCGCGCAGACCGGGCGTGGTCTTTCGCGTGCAGACGATCTTGGCCTTGTGATCTCGCACGGCTTCCACAACAGCCGCGGTTTGCGTGGCGATGCCGCTGAGGTGGCAAAGAAAGTTCAACGCCGACCGCTCCGCGGTAAGCAGCGCGCGCGCAGGTCCGCGCACGGTGGCGATGACATCGCCGCCCGAGAGGGAGGAGCCGTCCGGATAAACCACGGTGATCTCGGTCCGCGGGTCGATCAGTTCGAAGGCGAGCGTGGCGACATCGAGGCCGGCGATCACGCCAGGCTGTCGTGTCGCGAGCACCATCGTCGCTATTGCATCCGCCGGAACGATCGCGTCGGTGGTGAGATCGCCGGCGCGGCCTAAGTCTTCGAGCAGGGCAGCGCGCACCAGCGGCTCGACCATCACGCGCGGCAGGGCCAGCACCACGATCAAGCCCTCCTGCCGGGTAGCGCAACACCGTCGGATATGGTGTTGGAAAGGTTCGCTGAGGCCTCAAGCATCTCGTCGAGCGTCAACCGCAGCGATTGTGACTGGGCATTTCGTAGAGGGAAATCGGTGCGTAAATGCGAACCGCGGCTCTCCTCGCGACGAAGGGCGGCGATCGTCATCATCAGCGCGACAAGCGCGGGGTCGGAGCCGGCATCATGACCGGTGGCAATCGGCGCCAGCCTCGATGCTGCTTCGCGCAGCGTCTCGCCATCGCGCTCGATGCCGAGCGCGCGCGAGGCGATCGAACGGATGCGCGAGGCATCGGGGCGCGGCGGCACGATTGCCGGCTTCAGTGCCCTGTGCGCGCCTGGCGACGCGGCGGCGACGCTTATCGCAACCCAGGCTGCGGAGACAACGGCTTCGAGCAGCGAGTTACTGGCAAGACGGTTGGCCCCGTGCAGCCCGGTGCGGGCGACCTCGCCGCAGGCCCACAGGCCGCGCACCGAACTGCAGCCTTCGGTGTCCACGGCCACACCACCCATATGATAATGGGCCGCGGGGCGCAGGGGGATCGGCTGGATGGCCGGATCGATGCCTGCCTCGCGGCACAGTAGCGAAATCGCCGGAAAGCGCTCGGCAAATCTCGGACCGAGACACTGCCGGGCGTCGAGGAACACGCGATGTCCAGCGCGGAGCTGGCGCCATACGCCTCGCGCCACGACGTCTCGCGGCGCGAGTTCGCCCCCGGGTGTGTCGGCGAGGAATCGCCGGCCGCGCTCGTCGATGAGCAAAGCACCTTCGCCGCGCACAGCTTCGCTGACCAACGGCATCGGGCGCAGCGGGCCGTCGAGCGCGGTCGGGTGGAACTGGATGAATTCGAGATCGGCGAGTTCGGCACCGGCACGCGCGGCAAGCGCCAAGCCCTGGCCGAATGAGCCGAGCGGGTTGGTCGTATGATCGAACAGGCCGCCTATGCCGCCGGTCGCGAGCACTACGCGGTTCGTCGAGAGCTGGATTGCTTCCCTATTTCCAACGGCAAGTACGCCGGCGATTTCGCCGTCCTCGACAAAAAGATGCCGAACCTCGGCGCCTTCAAAGACGGCGATCGAGGCTGTCTTTCGCACGGCGGCTGCGAGCGCGCGGACCAGTTCGCGACCAGTGGCGTCACCGCCGGCATGGACGATCCGCCGGCGCGAATGCGCGGCCTCAAGCCCGAGCAGAAGCGCGCCGTCGCGAGCACGGTCGAAAGCAGCGCCCAACCGCCCGAGATGCTCGATCGCCTGCGGTGCCGCTTCGACGACACGCCTCGCTAATGCCTCGTCGCAAAGCCCGTCGCCGGCTGCGAGCGTGTCGGCAAGATGCAGGTCCGCGCTGTCATCGCTGCCGAGGCTCGCCGCGATTCCACCCTGGGCGAGGATGCTGGAAGCCTCACCTCCGAGCGGGGCCTTGGTGATCAGCACCACCGGTTCCGGGGCAAGACGAAGCGCCGTCATCAGCCCCGCAATGCCGCCGCCGATAATGATCGGCCGGCCGTTGAGGTCGTGCCTGGTCATATGGTGAGCATCCGCTCCACGGCCCGGCGCGCTCGATCCGCGACGCCAGGATCGATGGTCACGATGTGGCGGTTCTCCTTGAGTGCTACGCGGATATTGGCGAGCGTTATGCGCTTCATGTGCGGGCAGAGATTGCACGGGCGCACGAAGTCGACGTCGGGATGCTCGACGGCGACATTGTCGCTCATCGAGCATTCGGTCATCAGTACGACGCGTGCCGGCTTGTGCCGTCCGACATAGTCGGACATCGCCGCCGTCGAGCCGGCGAAGTCCGCCTCGGCGACGACCTCCGGCGGGCACTCGGGATGGGCAAGCACCGTGACGCCGGGATGCGCGTCGCGCAGCTCGCGTATGTCGGCGGCGCTGAAGCGCTCATGCACTTCGCAATGCCCCTTCCAGGCGATGATCTCTACCTTTGTCTGCGCCGCGATGTTCCTTGCCAGATATTCGTCAGGCAGCATGATCACCTTTGGCACGCCGAGCGATTCCACGATCGCCAGCGCATTGCCCGAGGTGCAGCAGATGTCTGACTCGGCTTTCACGGCGGCGGAGGTGTTGACATAGGTCACGATCGGCACCCCGGGATGGCGCTGCCGCATCAGCCGCACATCCGAAGCCGTGATTGAATCGGCAAGCGAACAGCCGGCGCCGAGATCCGGAATGAGCACAGTCTTGCCCGGATTGAGCAGCTTCGCCGTCTCGGCCATGAAATGCACGCCGGCGAGCACGATGATGTCCGCCTCAACTGACATCGCCTTGCGGGCGAGTGCCAGGCTGTCGCCAACAATGTCGGCCACGCAATGGAAGATCTCGGGCGTCTGGTAGTTGTGCGCCAGAATGACGGCATTGCGTTCGCGCTTCAGCGCAAGGGTGGCCTCGATGTCGCCGGCGAATGCCGGCCATTCAATCGGCGGGATCACCCGCCGGACGCGCTCATAGAGGGGGGCGGCGGTCGAAGGTAGGGCGGGCATCGGCGCTCCAATTATTCTCACAATGAGTATAATTTGGATATAAACTTACTATGAGAATAATGGCTGTCAAGCGCGCGAAAGTGGCAATTTTGTTCCTGCGGCAACCCGCTCGTCGAGGACCGCATGTCGGAAGCGATAAAGTTTGGCGGGTCGCCCCACTGTGTCGGCAGTCGTTTGGCCCGTCTCCTCGACCAGGTCCTGCTGTTCGATGAGGCGGCGGAAGTTCGGCTTGTGTACCAGCCTTCCGGAAAGCGCCTCGACGGTGCGCTGCAATTGCAGGAACGTGAAGACAGCCGGCATGAGCTCGAACACGACGGGCCGGTATTTGATCTTGGAGCGAAGGCGGCCAATGCCCGTTGCCAGGATGCGACGATGATCCGCTATCATCGGCGTCCCGGGTATCGGCAGGGATCGAGTTTGCCCCAGGCCACGGGTCGCTTCTTCGACCAGGGCCGCCTCGTAGAGGAGTTCATAGCGCTGCAGCGCAAGTTCCTCATTCCAGTCACGACCGCCCAGTCCGAAGGCGAATGAGGCCCGTTGCTGGCGCTCGCGCCGCATCGGTTCGGAGCCAGCTTCGCTTGCCCAGGCAAGAAGGCGTGGCTCCAGCACTTCCGAAATTATTGTCGGCACACCCGTGCGATGGTCTTCCCAGGGGAAGAAATCGTACCAGCTGCGCCAAAGGCGTCTGCGCAAGCCGACGGAATGCTCGGCACGCGTCAGGGCAAGATAGCTGATCGAGATCACCCGCTGTTGGCGCTCTTCACCGATCCGGTCTCGGTCGGCAAACGTGTAGAGTTGCTCGATGTAGCCGAGCTGGTGGCCGGTCTGATGTTCCACCCATCCTCGCAGCCCGGACTGCAGCGAGCGATGGCCATGCTCGAAGGGACCCGATGGCAAGGCATCGCCGGCCCCAACGGCAAGCACACTTGGACCATGCTCGGTCATCGCCACAACGACAGCGATCAAGTCCACGCTTGCATCGTGGGCCTTGCTCGAACGCTTAGCCTTGCTGCCGGTCGCTGCCTGGTCCTGCATGATCTCCCGCGCGTCAGTCAGCACTGGTCGAGAAGCTGAATCGGTTCGGTAGGAAGGTGGACTGCGACCGCTGCGCGGTCAACGGCCCTGGATCGGTCCTCATCGGCCGCAGCCGGTGCTTAGCGTCACTGGCGGCTTGAAAATTAAAGCACTTGCGCCTCGGTTTCGCGACGGCGCCGTCATCATTGAAAAAAGAAGGGGCGCAGCCCATCCGTGACAACACCGTGCCGGTCTCGGCGTTTTGGTTAGGCCCGCCTCTGCCCCTTCCCCTCCGACAAGCGGTTCAGGTATGTTTTGGTAGGCAAAGACCCGAGATGCCCTCACTTCGCGCACGATACCGATCGAGATCAGGTGCTCAAGCGCTGAATTCATCGTGCACGGTTCCTGCCGACGGAAGGGTCTTTTCGTTAGCTTTAGTCTAACAAAAGGATATCGCCTGATCCTTTTCTTATAAGCAGTTTGTATACGGCTTGTTTCGTTTTAACGGGCTTCGCAGCGTTCTAATCGTCGTCAAGTCGTGATGGCGCCTGCGCGCTGATAGCGCGCACCGGGTGCTCGTGAACCGAGCCCGCTTCTCTTCGACAGCCTCAGGCGGCCATTCGGCTTCGACCCCTGGCACAGGCAGCCCTTGCGGGCTGTGACGGTCGCCGCCCATTGGGCGGCGCTGTCATTTTTGGGTTGGCCTCCCGGCGGCGCGGGGTGGGCGGCTCTCCCTTCTAGGCCCACCGCGGCGGCCCGCAACCCTTCGCGTTCCGCTCAGGGTCCTCCACTGGCGTTCCGGTCCTTTCGGATGCTGGCCACCTCTGACGGTGGGCCTTTCCGGTCGTTTTCGCCGCCCACCTCGCTTCCGGGGAGGGCGCAGCGAGATTGGCGAGCGGAGAAAAAAATCATGCGCAGAAACGGCAAACATAGCGCTAGCGGAGAAGTGGGGGGCAAACGGAGTGAGCCACAAAGGGCCAGCCTATATTGCGAGATTACGGATCGGATCATCGCTGATCTGGAGCGCGGTTCGGTGCCTTGGGTCAAGCCTTGGGGTGCGGCCAAGGCCGGCCTTGGGCTGCCGAAGAACGCCGCCACCGGGCGCTTCTATTCCGGCATCAACATCCTGATCCTGTGGGGCGCTGTCATAGAGCGCGGCTATGCCGGCCAGAACTGGCTTACCTTCCGGCAGGCGCTTTCGCTTGGCGGTGCTGTCAGGAAAGGTGAGCACGGCACGACCATCGTTCACGCCGACCGTTTCATCCCGAAGAACGAGAAGGAACGCGCCAAGGCCGAGGACACCGAGCCGCAGGCAATCCCGTTTCTCAAGCGATTCACCGTCTTCAACGTCGCGCAGTGCGACGGCTTGCCCGCGCATCTTTACAGCCAGCCTGAGCCGCTGCCCGAACGCCAGATCATCCCGCAGGCCGAGGCGCTGGTTAGGGCTTCCGGCGCGGATATCCGCATCGGCGGCGACCGCGCTTTCTACATGCCGTCCGGCGATTTCGTGCAGCTACCGCCGCAGCCGGCATTCTTCGATCAGATCAACTATTACCGCACCTGCTTTCACGAGCTTGGCCATTGGACGGGGCATCCGAGCCGGCTCGCGCGTGACTTCTCCGGCATCTTCGGGAGCAAGGCTTACGCGCGCGAGGAATTGGTCGCGGAGATCACGGCTGCCTTTACCTGCTCGACGTTGGGCATCGAGCCGACCGTGCGCCATGCAGACTATATCGCTTCATGGCTCGAGGTTTTGCGCGAGGATAACCGCGCCATTTTCCGCGCCGCAAGCCTTGCATCCAAAGCCGCCGATTTCTTGCTTGGCTTTCAGGCAGACGCCGAGAGCAACAGCCCCGAAGGGATCGCGGCATGAGCGCCTGCGACCCCGTTCCGCGGCAGAGCGAGCCGACGCCGGAAGGCGAGCAGATGCTGGTTCCCGGTGTGCGCCCGGTCACCACGCGCGACCGGCTTGGGCTTCGCTTGGCCGCGCCGATGCACCCGCGCGCGGCGCAGAAGCCGCTCGATATCGGTCTCTTTGATGCGGCCAAACGCAACCAGCTCGACCTGTTCTGATCCTGCCAACCTGTTCCAACAAGGACGTTTTGCCATGCTCCTGATCACCGACGAATTGCGCTTGCTGCTCATCGCCAACGGCGCGGCGCAAGTCGAAACCGACCATGTTCCGGTCGTCAAACTGTTCAATCCGGTTGGCAGGGCGACCTGGCTTCTGACCGAGCTCGATGCCGATGGCGACACGCTGTTTGGACTTTGCGACCTCGGTTTCGGCTTCCCCGAACTCGGCAGCGTCAGCCTTGCCGAACTCCAATCGGTCAAGGGACCGATCGGCATCGGCATCGAGCGCGACCTCTCTTTCGCCGCGCGGTTTCCGCTCTCGGTCTACGCCGAGGCAGCGCGCCGTGCCGGCCGCATCACCGAGGCCGAACGGCTTTTGCGGCAGGCCGCCGCCGCGCTCGAAATCCCAACACCAGAGCTTCCGCCCGACCGGGCGGAATGACCGCGCCATAGTGCGCAAAACCACCCCGCCGCCGCTCGGCCTTCGGCCTCGCGGTGGGGCTTTTCAAGCCCAGACAAAGGAGAAGAGAAATGCAGCTTGCCCACGTTTCCATCGACCAGTTGAGCGTTTCCGCGATCAACATGCGTCACTCAAAACGCGCGCCCGACATTTCCGATATCCTGCCGTCGGTCAGGGCGCGCGGCGTCCTGGTGCCGCTGCTGATCAGGCCCAACGGCTCGCCGGATACCTTCGAAATCGTCGCCGGGCGGCGGCGCTATTTCGCGGCCAAAACGGTTGCCGACGAGCGCGGCGAGGCCGAACCCTTGCCATGCGCCATCATGGAGGAGGGCGACGATGCCGATGCGCTCGAAGCGTCGTTGATTGAGAACATCGCTCGCCTCGACCCTGACGAGGTTTCGCAATGGGAAACCTTCACCCGCCTGATCAAGGAAGGACGCAGCGTTGCCGATATCGCCGCCACCTTCGGCCTCACCGAGCCTCAGGTGAAGCGCATTCTGGCCCTTGGCGACCTGCTGCCGAAAATCCGCGAGGCCTATCGCCGCGAGGAGATCGACGTCGAGACGGTGCGCCATCTCACAATGGCTTCCAAGGCGCAGCAGAAGGACTGGCTGGCGCTCTTTAATGATCCCGACAACCGAGCCCCGCGCGGCTGGCAGTTGAAGCAATGGCTGTTCGGCGGCCAGTCGATCTCGACCAAGGTGGCGCTGTTCCCGATCGAGGATTATCCCGGCCTGATCGTGTCGGACTTGTTCGGCGAGGACAGTTTCTTCGCCGAGGCGGACCTCTTCTGGCAGAGGCAGAACGAGGCGATTGCCGCCCGGGGCGAGGCCTATCTGGAGGCCGGTTGGGTGGACGTGACCGTGCTCGAACCCGGCCAGTACTTTCACTCGTGGGATTACGAAAAGACGCCCAAGAAGAAGGGCGGCAAGGTCGTCATCACCGTCTCGCAGCGCGGCGAGGTTGAGGCTCATGAAGGCTACCTGTCGCGCAAGGAAGCCCGCCACGCCCGCTCGCAAGGCGAGGCCGGCGAGGACGTCGAAACGCCGGCAAAACCGTCGCGACCGGAACTCAGCGGACCGATGCAGAACTATGTCGATCTGCATCGTCACGCCGCTGTCCGTACCGCTTTGCTCGACCATCCGGGTCTCGCGATGCGGCTAATGGTGGCTCACGCCGTTGTCGGGTCCAGCCTGTGGACGGTGCGCGTCGAGCCGCAGCGCGCTGCCAACGAGGCGGTGGCCGCCAGCATCGCCACCTGCAAGGCGCAAACGGCTTTCGCCGAGAAGCAGCGCGCGGTTTTGGCCTTGCTCGGCGCGCTCGACGAGGAGGGTCCGGTGGCGGGCGGCAACGGCGACGAGTTCGCGCTGGCCAGCGTCTTTGCCCGTCTGCTGGCGCTATGCGACGAAGATGTCTTGCGCATCCTCGCGCTGGTCATGGCCGAGACGCTTAGCGCCGGCAGCGCCATCGTCGAGGCGCTCGGCAATCATCTTGGCCTCGACATGCGCGGCTGGTGGCAGCCGGACGACGCCTTCTTCGACCTGCTGCGCGACAAGCAAGTCGCCAACGAATTGCTCACCGATGTCGGCGGCAGGCTGGTCGCCGACGGCAATGCATCGGAGAAGCTGAAGACGCAAAAGAAGATCGTGCGCGACTTCCTGTCCGGCGAGAACGGCAGAGAGAAAGTCGACGGCTGGTTGCCGCGCTGGATTGCGTTCCCGGTGTCGAGCTACACCGAACGCGGCGGCTTCCGCACCGCCGATCAGTGGTCGAAGGTCCAGGCGCTGTTCGTGTCTGAATGATCCTTGGGCAAAGCGGGCGGCGGCGTTTCTGGCGTCGCCGCTCGTCCATCTTCCGAGCTGCTCTCGAGCGCTCGGCACCTTCTTTCCCCGAGACCGCAGCGCCGGTCCCGTCTCAGCCGCGTACACCGCCGACCGTCCCCCGAAACACCCGGTCTGATGGTGGCAACTGTCGCTCGCTGCCTGGCACGATCGCGATTTCGGCGTGGCGCGAAGGGTCCTTTCTCCATCCCCGCACTGACCTGCCTGGCTGCGGCGACCGCGTCTTCGAGCCGTCTCCTTTTGCTTGGCACCCAGGACCATTCCCCTGCCGCTGGCTTGATGACCTATGGGCGGATCCGGCCCGCCCGAAACCCTCGGCCGTCAGCTTTTTTCCCCGCCGCCCGAGGCGGCTCCTCGCGCCCGCTTCGCTTCAAAAAAGCTGCCCGCTCGGGTCCTCCGCTGTCGCTGCGGCCCTTTGGGTTCAGGCGGGCCGGACGCGCCCATCACGGTCAGCCATCGCAGGGGAATGGTCCCCGGGCGACAAGCAAAATGGAGACTTGAAATGACCGCGATCGGATACGTCACCAAGCAGGACAACGGCGGCTACAAGGGCCAGATCAAGACGCTCAGCGTCCGCGCCGACATCGCCATCGTACCCAATCAGGGAAAGACCGCCGACACCCATCCAGACTTCCGGGTGCTGACGCAGGGCGTCGAGGTCGGCGCCGGCTGGGTCCGGACCGGCGAGGCTTCCGGCAAGGATTATGTGAGCCTGTCGATCGCAGCACCGGAGTTCGGCCCGCGCAAACTCTACGCCAATCTCGGCCGCGCCGCCGGCCAGGACGATGACGACACCTACGCCATCATCTGGAACCCGGCCGACTGATCGGCCCGGCCCTCGCGCCACCGGCGCGGGGGCCTTCGACGCGCTCTCCCGGCCATCACCACAGGCTCCGGGCCGACTCTTCGCCAATCGCGTCGGCGCCCCTTCGTCGACCCCAGGCTTCAGCAACCTGATCTGCGCCAGCCTCCCTGGAGCGGGAAGGGCGGGGGTTTAGCCTGATGGTCCCGCCCGACGCGCCAAGCGACTGACGAGGCAAGAACACCCCGCCCAAATCATCCGGGCGGGGCTTCATCGCGCTTTTGCGCGTGAACCCCACGGCCGTGCCACGATGGCCCTAGCCGTCCATCCGACTTGGTACCACGCACCTTTCCGACATCGAAATCCGCTATCGAACGCACCCGTCTCTTTGGCCTTGTCAAGGCTGCTCATCCACGATCACGTCCTCGTAGCCACGGCGCCGTTTTGCGTGCGCTATTGCCGCATGCGCTGCGAAGGCGTCCTCCGGGTTCTCATAGATATCGATGCGGATTCGGCCGAAGCCGCCAATCCTGCCCCACTCCCGCATGACGCAAGTATCGCCAAACAGGCTCGGCGTCATCGACAGCCGATAGAACCGGGCCATGTTGCGTTCCGGATCGACACGGCGAAGGTGGGTCGCTGGCTTTGTATCCATGGAACGACATTCGCGCCCCGCGTGCCACCGCGTCCAACGCATTCGGTGAATCGATTATGCTCCATCGATTCACAGCTTTGATCTGTCCGACAGCGGATGCCCACTCTGGGTGCGTGGCCACAAGCACATGATCGATGATTGCGCTCAGCCTAGCCGACGCGCTTGTCGGGTCTTTGCGTGCTTTGGGCCCACCGATCAAGGAGAGCGGCGGGCCCAAAATGTCCGAGGCGGCACGCAAAACCCAGCCCGCAGAATTAAGTGTTGCAGAACAGGGTAAATTCGCGCTTAACACCGGCCGAAAACTGGTCGCGGCGGCGTCTACTCTTTCGACGGATCCCGGTCTCCGACAAGACCCTCAATCATGCTCAGCAGGCTGGATGCGGTCGATGCCGGCATGTCCAAAATGCGCAGCATGAGATTCAGCTTGTCGTCGGCCTCCTTTCGGCTTTCGCCGAAAAAATGCGGTGCGGCCGCGTGGATCATCTCCACCGGCGAACAATCGAGGATTTCGCAAAGGTGGATCAGCCGCGTCGCCTGCAGCTTTGAAAATGCCCGCTCATAGCGCGCAAAAATCGTCTCGTGCAGGCCGACCATCATGCCGACCTGTGCTCGATTGAGCCGCTTCGCGTCACGATGCTCGCGGATGAACTGGCTGAATATCTGCTCCATCTCGCCGAAGCTTCGAATGCCCTCGAAACCCGGCTTGCGATAGATCGGTTTTTCCGATTCTTCATCGGTCGTTTCGACGAGCCGATTTTCCTCGATGTATGTCTGGACATCCTTAATCGCCATGGCGACGGCTTCGGCCCGCTCCTGTTGCCTGCAAAAACACGTCGCTGTGACACGTGTCTTTGCCCCCGTTGGTCTTTTCCACTGTGAAATCAGGACCAATTTGACATCAGCCTAGCAGCAAACTGCCGCTTCGATCAAATGTGCTTACAGGCAGACAGGGCTCGATCATCGAAACGTCAAGCGCCCATGTCGTCCAGGTACTTGATGACCGCCGCCTCGATGATCGACTGCATCGATGTCTCCGCATTGAACGATGCCAGCTTCAGCCGCCGTTTGGTCCGTCGATCAAGGCTCACATTGACGAAAAAGCTCTCTCCCTTGACGCGCTCCCGTTTCACCCGCCGTAGCGCCTTTCTCGCCTCTTGACGAATAATGGTATCGGCTTCGGCCCTGTCGGCAGGTGGTTCCGCCAGCCCTGCATCGGCCTCAGGTGAACGCGCGTCGAGCACGTCGACAACCAGTTTCTTTTTTGGAGCGGTCACGAACTCCTCGAGCGACAAATGCTCCCTTCCACTCATCGACCGCCTCCCGTCACTCCATCAGCACCCAGGAGTTCATCGATCTCCGCCACGATGCTTTGCGTCTCCCGGCGCGCCTTCGCAATCGCTTCGGTCAATTCCTGCATCTGCAAGGTGCCGATGCCGTTCTGGATATCCTTGTAGACATTGCGCTCCATCACTTCGGTGCGAAACAGATAGGTTCCGACCTTGTCCTCAATGATCGGCCGGATCTTGCGATAGAGTTCGGTATACCGGACGGTGAGCGAGACGCGCGTCCGCAGCACGCCGTGGCGGCAGGCATGCCCAAGCGCCTTGTTGACGCGCAGGACGGATTCGACACAGTCGATCGCGCCCAGCACCTCGCGCTTCGAGGCCTGGATCGGCGAGATCACCAGGTCGGACCATCCGATCACCGGATCGATGATAGCGGTGTCCTCGCCTGGCGTGTCGATCAGGATGTAGTCGAAGCTGCCGGCAGCTCGATCAAGAAAAGCGCCGACCGCCTTGGCCGTCTTGTGACCAACGACGTCGATGCCCTCGGCCTGGGCCTGCTTCTGTCTGCAATCGCTCCACCATTTCGTCAGATTGCTGCGCGCATCCATGTCGATCATCGCCACTGTCCGGCCCCGAAGGGCATACTCGCCGGCGATGTTCATGAGGGCGGTGGTCTTGCCTGCGCCGCCCTTGCCGTTGATGGCGGCGATCACTGTCGGCATCCTGCTTCTCCTACAGATATGTGTTTTCACTCACGCACGAACCTATGATTGCGGGGACATGGGTTTGTGTATTCCCATGGTAACACAGTCATGGAAAAATGTAGTCGTTATGACCAAGAAAAATATAGGAAGTGCCGACAATAACACATAATCGATGTCATAATGCGTTGGCAGGATACGGAAAAATGTGATACGTTTTTCCCGACGATCGAGGGACAAGCTCTCGATCGCGGCCTGCGGCCGCAAAAGCCAACAAAAGGTCGTCGATGACGGCGCCGATTGCATCGCACTCGCAAAAGCCCGGCAGGCGGGAAAAGGTAGCCCACGTCCGTTTGTCCGACGATGAAATGCGGGCTGTAGAAGACGCTGCAGCACGGGCCGGTCTTTCAGTCTCGGCCTTCTTGCGATCGCTTTCGCTGGAGGGCGCCGGTGTCCGGCCGTTCATGAGCAGGCAAGACCGCGCGATCATCGAGGTGCTCCTACAGGACATGCGAGCTGTCGGTGGCAATCTCAATCAGATCGCCCGTGCCCTCAACACAACTTGCACGGTAGTGGATCCGGACCTCATGGGAGCGATCGACGACGCTCGCGCGATAGCCACCACCGTGGCTTCGGAACTCGCGTCCATGACCAAGCGTGTCGGTGCCGCCCGGCGTGGCGAGGCACCCTGATGGAGTTCTTCCTTGGTGCCTTCGAACAGGACTGGGAGCGCCGGCGCGCTGCTCTGCTGTACGAGTTGCAAATGGGCGACCATGAGGGGATCGATTGGGACAGTCGGCGAAGGGGAGGGGCGGGGCAGTTGCCGGAGGACGGCGCTGGCTCGCGGCTGCGCAGGAGCCGTGGGCTCGATGGCGGAAGCGTCGCCGCCCGCCGAGGCAAAAGCACTGCTCGGCCGATGCTCGTTCGGTTCGCGTGGTTGGCGCGGGGGAGCCAGCCGGCGGTGGTCAAGCTTGCTTCCTATGGCGGCGGCGCTCGCGCGGCGGCGATGATGAGTTACGCCTCGCGCGGCGGCGAACTGCCGGTCGAGAATGAGCGGGGTGAACGCATCATTGGCAAGGCAGCGCTTGCAGAACAGCGCGGCGATTGGGAGCACCTGTTCGACAACCGGGCTGCCAGCCGCGATGTCGGCATGTTTGAGGTGACGGTCGCGGGAGTTGCCCTCCCGATCAAATACGGTCGCAACGAGCTCGTTCGTGAAGTCCTGCGTGCGGGCTTTGGAGACAGGCGCTTGGTTTACGCCGTCGAGGAGGGGAACGCCGGCGAGATCAACGTACGTGGCGTGCTTGTGTTGCGTGATCGCGGCGGCGAGCGCCTGACTGCAGACACCAAGGCAGCGGGCATTGTCCAGGAGAGGTTTGAAGGCGCTGATAGCGGCCACGAGATTGAGGCCCATTTCCGGTTCCACGGCCATGGCAATGGGGTGGAGTTCGCGACCGCACGGGTACGGGAGCTCGTCGAACGCGCGCAAGGTCTTGTCCTGGACGAGACGGGACGAGCGATCAAAACAATCAAACAGGCGGGTGATCTGGTCCAGAAGGAGTGGCGGCGCGAGTTGCATAGCCGCAAGGGCAGGGACGTCATGCACCTCATCGTCTCGGCGCGTGCCGGAACGAGCGCGGCGGCATTTGAAGGCGCATTGCGCGACTTTCTTGGCGAGGAGTTCGGTGGACACCGGTATATCTTCGCGCTCCACGATCCCGCCGATGACCCCAAGGCGACAGGGCAGGGCGGCAGGCGGCCGCATATCCATGCCCATGCCATCGTCACCATGCGCTCCGAGACAGGCGAGCGGATCGAGACCAGCCCTCAGGTGTTTCGAGAATGGCGCGCGCTGATGGCCGAGAAAGCCCGGCAGCATGGCATTGATATGGAGCTCACCGACCGGCGCGAACTCGCCAGCCCGCCGGCCTATCGCCGCAATCAGGCGCGGCCGGTGAGTTATGTGGGTCGAACCGAGCATGAGGGCACGAGCCGGGCTGCGCAGGTCCGATACGATGCCAAGCGCACCAATAGGCACTCCGCGGCACGAACGAAGCGCAGCGTCGACTACACCATCGAAGCGGCACGAGCCTGGGGCGAGATTGCGCGTTCGGAGCCCGACCAGGCTGTCGCCCACTTCGCTGCCGAGCAGATCGTTCGGCTCCAGACAGTGTTTCGTGACGGTCAAATCGACTTCGAAAATTTGGTAAATGCGCATTTAGCTATAAATATGAATGCCAATATGGTAGAATTGGAAAAAGCGATTGGAGTCGGAGAGACACCCATGCGTGCTATGACGCGTCGCGAATTCGAGACTTATGAGAAGCGCGTGGAGGCCGTGCTTGCGACTGTCGAAGCCTCGGTGCAGCCGGCCGAGCGAAAGGAATTCGATGAGATCGCCGCGACCGCTCGCGAGGTGGTTGGCATTCGCCGCGAATATCTCGAACTGTCAGAGCGACGGACAGAAGTCGAGCCTGTCGAGGTTGTTCGCCAGGCCGTTGGTCAACAGACTTCGATCCGGGACGCGCGACAGCTTCCGGAAGCGGGCGGATTTCAGCCAACAGAGCGCGACGATGGCGAGAAGAACACCAAAGAAAGAGCGGGCATCGATCGGGATCATCAGCGGGACATCGGCGGGCAGGCAAGCACGTCTCGAAGGAGTCTGTTCGACGATTCAGTCGCTCGCCATGGCGAGGGCGCGGTGCGTGAAGGAGACGAGATCCTGGCAGCGTACCGCGCAGAAGCAGAGCGTGGACGTCAGGAGAATGCACGCGAAGCGCTCTTCCCATCGGGACGGGGCGATCGCAGCACGCGCGTGAACGAAGACTACAGGGCGGATCCACCGCAGCAGCAGGTACCGCGGATACGCGAATTGGAACGTGAGGTTGAAGAGCGCCACGACCGTGAGCGGGACGAACGGGATCTCTCGTCAGAACGATGAAGCAACATTGGCATGTCAAACCGCTTGCCCCGCCGAACGAGAGCCCTGATCGCCCGGACGGTTTTGTGGGCGTTGCGCTGTGGGCTCTGATCGTGGTTGGTCCCATGCTCTATTTCGGTCATGAGCTGAGTGCTGTGGAGACTTGGCTGCTGGGCGCCTATTGTTCGGCCAAGAGCCTGCTCCTACCAATTCGCGATTGGCTCTGAATTTCAAGGAAGTTGCCGTGGATCACGTCGCGCCCAGCCTTCGCCGGTTCAAGCCACGGGACAGATGACGTACGCGATCATCGCGCATCCGCGGATCGCATTGCCGTTGTTTTCCTGAGGTGGCGGTGGAATTGGTGGCGGCGGACAAGGAGGGATTTAATTCGAGCAACGTTGCTCGTTTCAGGTTTTCGTGCGCCGCAAACAGACGCTCCTATTGAAGGTGCGTCAAGAATCAGACGGTGCTCTACTCTAAATTGGACGGAGCATCTGTTAAAGATGGTCGCATGATCACTTCAGCATCGCCGCGCCCTATCATCGAGCGACGAGGTCCAACGCGCACCAGAGCTGATGCTGGCGATCAAGGAAGGTGTCGACCGCGACGACAGGCCGGGCAGGTTCCTGCTGACCGGTTCCGCCAACGTCGCGACGATTCCGGCCATTGCGGACTCTCTTGCCGGCCGAATGGCGACGATCTCGCTGCTGCCGTTCGCACAGTCGGAAATCCGCTCCTCTCCCGGACGACTTCTGGATCGAGGATCGACGCGGCCGGGTCATTGGCATTGAAGTGAAGGCCTCCGCAACGGTGCGGCCGCAGGATTTTCGGGGGCTGCGCCAACTGCAGGAGGCGGTTGGCGACCGCTTCGTGCGCGGACTAGTCCTGCATGACCACGACCGTGTGACGCCATTCGGGGAAAAACTGCAAGCGGCACCCATTTCAACTTTGTGGTCGTAGCTCAGCCTTCGAGCTGACGGTTTCGATTTTGACGACAAATAGTGACGTCATTTCAAATAGTTGGCAAGTTCCATAAGATAGATTCTGCGACTTTCGTGTGTAGCAGCTATATAGAGATGCGACACTTGAGCAATTTAGAGATGCGACACTTCCCGCTTCTGAGGCTAGTCAACCACGAAGAGACCGGGCCACGGGAGCCGTAGCCAGGTTCTCCGGTTGTGACGACGATTATTGGGAATCATTGCAGCACCCTTTGGGCGTCTTTCCGTTCGGTATGCTCAAATGCATCTGCGAAGCTATCCAGTTCTTGCGAGGTCATTCCAAGCGCCTGCCCCTCGTCCCGCCAAGTGGAAACAGCTCCCTCAACCTGGGCAAGTATCTGCTTAGCCCGGTCTTTTTTGATCCGGAAATAGGCAATCACCGACATCAGAGCGTCGATGGTCGCTTCGGGTCCGGTTTCCTCCGATACCCAGGTCTTAAGCTCACGCATACGCTCCGGGAATGGGTTGATGTCGAAGGCCGGAGCTAGGCGCCACTGCCCGCGGTCCACATGCAGGAAACCGTGATTGTGAAGGTGGTCATCGACATTGGTGATGAGGATCGAGAACGCGATGCGCCGCCAAAGCTCCTCGATGTCGATCGTCGGCTGGCTACCATGCTGGCGTAGCACGTCCACAAGCTCCGTATAGCTATGTTCACTCGCATCCCCGGGGTCCGCACCTAACATTGTGGCCGCCGAGACATACATCAATCGACCGCCATCGCGGGTTCGATCAAAACGCCGGATCAATGCGACGGGGACCCCATCGCTGTTGACCAGTCGTGCCTCGGCTGCGTCTACACCAGCCTTCCGCGCTAACGTCATGGCGAGCACTTCGCCCTTGGTGACAGAGCGATCGTCATTGACGCTAGGAAACTTGCCGATAGCGAGCCTCCCATAGTCGTCGACAACTGAGCATTTCGGACGAAGGCCGCCAAGGGAGGTACCGCGTCCGCGCAGATAGGCAAGATCCGCGGCCGTCTCGGTGTTGGTCTCGATAGCGTGCGTCGCTGCGAGAAGTTGCGCGATCTCAACCAGCGGGGGCGTGCTGCGCCGACCCTCCTCAACTGCTCTTTGGTAGTTTCCCTCCTCGTCTTGCAAGCGCAGAGCACCGACACGACTTACGTCATCAACCGCTAAAAGGTAGTCCATCGCGTTAAGCGGCCGCACCTGGCTCTCATTTCCCGCTCGGCGCGCCTCCTGGCGACGCTTGGCATGGTCACGCAAGATCACGCGCCTGGCCCAGCCGTCCGGCTCCGTATCAGCGATTGCGTTATGGAAAACGGATCCGTCACGCGTCTTGCGGTGAAATTGCGGTCCCGCAACAAGTGGCAGGCCCGGCTCGATCGAGAACCTGTTCGCCGCTGCTAACCAGTCAGCATCATATTCAAACGCGGCGCTCTCCCTGACACCTTGTTGATCGTACCGCAGCGTCCCCAGTGGTGCGCCGCTCTCGCCGAGGCGAACAGCAATGGCTCGCCTCATATCGCACCCGAATTCTTCCGGGCCCTTATCCTTTTGGGCAAGCGTTGGGCGTCCAGCAGCAGGCCCTGCTCATCTCGCTGGGCATCCATGATTTTGGTCAAAGCGTCGTCAAAGCCAAGGACGAAAAAGGTCATCGCATAGGCCCCCATGGCGACTGTCGGGTCTCCTTTTTCAATTTTCAGATAGGTGCTTTTCGCGATACCCAACCGCTCCGCCATCATCATTATCGTCAGGCTGCGCTTCTTGCGGGCAAGCGCAATGTCTGCGCCCAGTTTGCCGAGCGCCCTCTTGACCCGGGGGGGCAACGTATCAGTCACGGTCGAACGCATTTTTGTCTCATAAAAGCGTCTTTAAATCATTTAAGGTCGTTTATATAAGACCATATACAAGATTTGTCGAGGCGGGCAGCACGTTTCACGACGCGCAGATCGATCCGTCGACGCCGCTTGGAACTTGATGCTGCTTACCTGACCGGTGACAGCGTCAGCTGTCGCGTAACAAGGCAAGCTGAGGTAGTGTCTCATCTGCCTCTAAAAGAGCAGGTTTCGTTGAAGGTCAGGCCGATTCCAGGCCGAGTTCCGGATCGGCATCAGGAACCGTCTCGTCGAATATGGCCGACCAATCCCTCCCTGCTCTCCGGCTCTGGGAAGGTCTGGATTTGATGGCAAGCGTCTTCAATCTGCGCGCCGCGGCATCGAATCGAGCTTCGATTGCCTGCACAGTCTGCGCGCCGCGAGTCAATGTCTCGCCGTTGCCAGTTCCTGTTGATGGGCCAGCACACAAGGCTGAATGTCGTTCGGGGGATGAACCCTCGCCTACCACACCCGTCTTCATGTAGGTCTGGGTCGTGGCCGGCACTGGCTGGGGAGGCAAGAATTCGGAAGCCGGCACGGACGGAACATGGCTGCGCGCGAAAGCCTCTAATTCTTGGAACGGTTCCGCCGTGAAGAAACGCAGTTTGTCAGCAAGGATCGGGTTCTGTCCTTCCACAAGCACGATCATCTTTTCGTGCGGGAGCTGACGGATTTCCTGCGGCATCAAGAGGTCTCGCTCTCTTAGCTGCTCCACCTTGGTGCGACGATGAAGCCCCATCAATTCGATCGTCCGCGATTCGGTCCTGTAGCGAACTGTTCGTCGACCGAGACTCTTTGAGACAGTCTCGGCAGTCGCTTGGTCGTTCGCGCCAAGGACAAGCTGATAGCCGCAATTTCCCATCAGCGATTGCCGCGCGGTCTCACCATAGATCTCGTCCAAGTTTTTCAGGTCCTGAACGATGAAGGCCATCTTGATGTTGTAGCTGGCAACATAGGGCAGCTTGCTGGTGACCTCGCTGAGCTTCTTCAACTGGCGAAACTCATCGAGAAGGAAATAGACCTGCAGCTGCCGCCGCTCATGCTCGAGCAGAAGCGTATCAAGCGCCTGCTGAACGAAGAGCGCCAGCAAGGGCTTCAGCAAGGTGATGTCGGTGATGTTCGGCGCCAGATAAATCGAGATCGGTCTGTATTTCATGGCGCGCAGATCCATGTCGGTCACCGACGTCGCGGCGATCACGCGCTCGTTGCGGAATGGCCGCAGCGCCCTTTGGATATCGAGAAGAGCGGACGCCGCGGCCCGTTCGGAAAGAGCGATATAGGCATTGAAGCTTTCGACGGTGAAGCGCGAGAGGTTCGGCTCCTTCTCCTTGATAAAAGCCATAAGAGCCTGCAGGTTCGTTCCGCTGTTGAAGAAAGCCGTAACCTCGCCGAGAGTGCGCCGACCGCGGTAAAACATGCTTTCATTGATGTAGCTGATTGCGCCAGCCATCACCTGCTGGGCGGTCGCCTGCCAGATCGAATTTTCCGAATCGAGGCTTTCGGGAACCAGAATGCTGGCGATGTTCTGGATGTCTGTGGTGCGGTCACCGCGGTCGGGCCGGATGAAATCCAGCGGATTGTAGCGGTGCGTGCGATCCGATCCCGGCGCGAAGAGAAAGACCTGGTTGCCCTTTGACTTGCGGTAGCCGGCGGTCGATCGGAAAATCTCACCCTTGAGGTCGGTGACGATCATCGAGCCCTCGTGGGTGAGCGCGTTTGGAATGACATAGCAGGCGCCCTTCCCTGACCGGGTCGGCCCGATGACAAGGTGATGGCGCTCGTCATCGACGCGCAGGATCTTGCGGCCGAAACGCCCGAGAATGTGTCCTCTGCGAGGAAACCATTTACCGCGGCGAAGCGATGCCAAGTTCTGAAAATGCGCATCGCCGAGCGGACTGGACACGGGCCGCAGCCCGGCATAGGCAACAATGGAGGCGATGAGAAGCGCGGGGACGGCGGCTACCAAACCGACCCGCTGCAACACGGGATTGTCGGCATAGAGCGCGAGCTGTTGGAGAGGGGCCAAGGGGTTCGCGGTGATCGTGGCCTCGACGACGCGGGCGTCGCCGTAGAGAAGTTTTAGCGCCAGGCCATAGCCCAGCAGCCAGATGGCGAATCCCATCGCCAGGCAGAACATGACATAGACGAGGCGCAGGGAGCCGGTCATGGTGACTCCATGCTCGCGAAAAAAATCTCCGAGACGCCGCGGCGGCCGCCAGCGCGGCGAAGCTGGACGACGATCGGGATGACGCTGCGGATATAGGAGATCAGGTCTGCTTTCGGATACGCAGCGGAAAGGCCGGACTGCATGACCATCATCGCAAGCTGCTCATAAGCGCCGAGCGGTGTGTCGGCATGCACTGTCGTCATTGAGCCTGGATGTCCGGTATTGATCGCTCGAAGGAAAGAGAAGGCCTCCGACCCCCTCACCTCGCCGACGAATAAGCGGTCCGGTCGCATGCGAAGCGACGCCTCGAGCAGGCTCTGGATCGTCACGCTGGCGGTTCCTTGATCGCCTTTCGAGGCCAGGAGATGCACGGCATTCGGCTGTGGGGGGAAAAGCTCCCGGGTATCTTCAAGCGTGATGATGCGCTCGCGGCAGTCGACCGACTTGAGGCATGCGTTGAGGAAGGTCGTCTTGCCGCTCGAGGTGCCGCCGCTGATGAGGATCGAAACGCGGTTGGCGATCGCTGACCGGATGAAGCCATGGACATCCTCGGCATGGAGGAGCCGGATCAGTTCGCGGTCGATGTCACTCACACCCCCGATGGCCACGGAGACCTGATCGAACGCACCGTTCTTGCGATAGTCGTCCAGGCTGAAATCGCTGACGACCTGTTTGCGCAGCGAGACGGCGCCGCCATCGGGCGCGGCAGGCGGCAGCACGACCTGTATGCGCTCGCCCGTCGGTAAGGCACCGCTCAGGATCGGGTTGGCGGCGCTGATGAACTGGTTTGTTGAGGCCGCCACGCGCTCGCCGATGTTGACGATCTCCGTCATCGTCAGCTCGGGAACGGAAAAGAAAGCCATATGCGCGTCGCCTAACCGCTCGACATAGACATGGCCCGGCCGGTTGATTGAGATTTCCACGACGCGCGGGTCATCGAGGAACGGCTTCAACGGCTCCAGCGCGCGGTAGAGAAAATAGTGGCGTTCGTTGCGGCCGAACTCAGTTGAGACTACGTTCATGACGGATCTCCCTGAGCGCCTCGGACACCGGATCATCGTAGAGCGCCGAGAAGTCGAGGTCCTGGCGCACGAACACGAAGATGCGTTCGCCTTGAGCGACGCTGATGGTCGGCGCAATCTTCAAGCTGTCGCCAAGAGCCTGGTTGGCCATGTCGGAAAAGGTCTGGGCCAGCGTGGTGCGGGCGATATCCGGGGCGCGCTGACTGTCACTGCTATTGTCGGTCGCAGACTGGCTGCCGTAGCCGGTTAGATAACTGGCCGCGCCGCCGACGATCGAAAGCAGGATCGCGGCGCCGAATCGCTCCCGGAACTTGTTGTCGACCTGTCCGGTCAGGCCGGAACGGCCGAGGCTGTCGGCGCCGATGGAACCGAGGCGAACGCTGACGCCGTCATCGCGCAGCATGCGCGTCCAGATCACGAAGATCCGCTTCTGGCCGCGGACAATGTCGGACTGATATTCGCCGATGAGGCGCGTGCCGGTCGGAATGAGCACGCGCCGCCCGTCGAAGGAATAGACGTCCTGCGAGACGATGGCGCGGATCTGGCCAGGCAGGTCACTGACGATCGCGGTCTCCAGGATGCCCGGGATCAGCGTTCCTTCCGGCACCAGCGCATCGATGCGATCGATCTTTCGGGCCTTTGCGGTGCGGTCGCCGAGGCTTATCGCTGCCGCGAGGAACTTGCTGTTGCGATCCTCGCCGGCGACGGTGGCGCCCTGCCCTTCGCCTGCGGCCGATCCGAACTGCTCGCCGCTCGATGCCTTGTTGTCGAAGACAATCATGTTCGAACGATAGCGCTTCGGGAATTGATCTTGCGGCGCATGGGCCGCCGTCTCGGGCGCGGGTGTGGCCGCAGGCGGAGGTGGGACGTTAAATTCCGTGGCATCGGAATGCTTTTCCTGCTTTACCGGCGGTGGAGGTGGTGGGGGCAACTGAATGACCTCAGGCTCAGTCGGCTTCGGCTGCGGCTCGCCATCGCGCACGAAGGATGGTGGTCGAAAGGTGGTGGTGGAGAACTCCTCGTCGCCGGCGAGAATGTCGCGCTGCTGCGGTCGTCCGCCGACGACGACGAAGTAGCCTGCAATCATGCCGGCGAGGATGAGAGTGCCGCCGCCGATCAACTGCTTGCGCCGAACGGTTCTGTCGGCGATCGCCGGCTCATCGCGGCTAGCCAGGGCCTCAAGCTCGGGACTGCGCTGGATCAATTGCCGCTCCTCCTGCGCTTGATCGCGTCAGGATCCTCCACCGGTCCAAGAACACCGGGGTCAGGCGCGCCAAAATCGGGTTTTCTGAGATTGAAGATGCAGACCCATTGGTCGCCGTCGCGCAGCGTGAACTGCCTAGCCGTCCCGTCGACGACGATGTAGTCGCCCTCCTTGCGGAAATTCTGGAGCGTCTCGGAAAAGTCCGAATTGACGGCAAAGATCGCCGGCAGACGCCGGTCGAATTTAAAGAAGGTCTTGGCGCCATCGTCGAAGACCATCAGAGGCTTCAGCCGCGCGTCGCCCGAGAATGAATAGTCGATATTGAGGTTCGCTTTGTCGACGCCAGAGATATTCGGCCAAGCCGCGCGCTGCTCGGCCTCCTTGCGCAAGGAAGCGTTGAGGTTCTTCTCAGGATAGATGAAGCGGATGCCGAAGACCTCCCTGCCCGCTTCCGGCGCATTGTCGCGCAGCTCGAGATAGTAGATGCGCTTGGTCGTGACCACGTTCATGTTGGTGGTGGCGTTCTTGGCGATTGGCTTGACGAAGACGATGTTGCCCTTTTCCGCCGGGACGACCTGCCAGCTGTCGGTGTCGCCGAGCGAGATCGTCTGGAACTTCTCATCCTCGTCGAAAATGATCATGGTCGAGATGCCATAGGTGGCGAAGACCTGAACGACATTGTTCTCCTGATAGACGACGCTGGCGATGCGCCGATCAAGAGAGCCGCCCTTCGGCGTCTGCGCGGCGCTTGCCACCGAGCCGAGCGCGGCAAGGCACAGTGTCGTGACGAGTATTGCCTTCAGCCCCATCACTGGCTCCCCGGGATCACGGTCTCCTGGTCGCGCCGGTAGCTGGTGACCTGGAAGCCGAGCGGGTTCTCGAAGCGCCACTCGTTCTTGACCGGCGTGTCGGTGTAGCGGAAGCGCACGACCGAGATCCAATGCCGATCGATCGCCTCGGTCTCGCTCTTCTCGGTGGTGGAGAAGCGCGCGATCGCCGTCGAACTGTTGGGGATGCTGACCGATTTGATGTCGACCAGCACCCGCTTCAGCTTGCCATAAACCTTGGCGGGGTTTTGCGGATTGGCGGTGCTGTATAGAGCTTGCAACTCGCGCGCGGCATCGCCAGTCGAAAGAAGGGCGGCGATCCCGAACTTTTCCTCGATCGCATAGGGGTCGTAGCCCTCGCGGTTGCGGATATAGCGCACGACGTTGGCCTGGGTTACGGCCTCCTGCTCGGTGAGGTTGGCGGGCCGCGTCAGTCCGGATTTCACCTCGATGTACCCGGTATTCTTGTCGACCTCGACCAGGTAAGGCTCGAAGCTCTTCAGCGGCAACATCAGCACGACGGCGACGAGACTAAGTGCTGCGATCGCCGCAAACACCAGGGCGAAGAACCAGGCAATGCGGCTGGAGCGTTTTGCCCGCTTGATGATCTCGGCCTCCCAGATATCTCCGTACTGGAAGTAGGATCGCAGTCTGTCGTCGGTGCTCTCTGCCATGCTTCCCGTCAGGATTGGTTCGGATGATCATCGGTAGCGTTCGATCGACTATCGGGGCGTTCCATTTGCCGTGATCGCGCCCTGCATCGCCTCGCGAGCCGTGCTGCGCGGCGGATGAAGCTGGGCCTGCAGGCGGTGAACCGCGGCTTGCATCTGGCGCGAGGACGTGCCGATCGCCATGCGGCCGAGCATGATGCCGCGGTCGGTGAAGGAACGAGAGCGATGTCCAATCGGCATCGCCAGGCCTCCAACGATGCCTTGGGCGAGCGACTGGATCTGGATCAGGACGAAGGAGCCGGCGAGACACAGCATGATGAAGGCGGCAAAATCGCTGAGCTTCAGTTCCCGATTGCCGGAGATCTGGTTGATCTTGGTGAGCTCGGGCGCCATGGCCGCGATCAGGAAGGCGGCGATGACATAGACGAAGAGAGGGATCAGCGCATAAAGCAGTGACTGGTTAAGCCAGCCGATCGCGTAATTACGGGTCGGGTTGAACAACATGCAGGAAATGAAGATCGGCGCGGTACCGAGCAGGACCCATAAGATCACCTTGGCAAGGACCAGGATGCCAAGCGCGATCGCCACGAACAGCCCGGCGAAGACCATGACGACCATGCCGATCAGCGCTGGCAGCACCGAGAAATAGCCGGCCTGTTCGGAAAAGGTTGAGGCCGCGACATTGGCCGTCCTCCAGATCTGCGAAAGCCCGTTGGTCGGCTCCGTGACGCCGGTACCCGAGGCGGCCAGCACGGCGCGGCCGGCTGCCTCCGGCACCTTCGTCAGCCAGTCATAGACGAGCGCATCGAAGTTGGACCAGGTGCCAACGAGGATGAAGATGATGATGACCCGGGCAAGACGGCCGATGATCTCGGCGACGCTCAGCCGGGAGGTCCCGAGAAAAAGTTGCGTTCCGTAGAACAGCACGACCAGAATGAAGAGCAGCCTCAACAGCGGCTCGATGTCTTTCGCCAAAGCGTCGTACGCGCGCTGCGAAAAATTCTCCCCTGACGCATCGATGCGCTGCAGCAGCTCTCCGATAAAATCCTCCACCGCCCTGCCCTACCCCGGTTGGTTTGCGAGACTGTCGATCGCCGCAAGCGCAGCTGTGCCATCCGGGTTGACCAGTCGCATCGGACCGCACTCGGTGCGGGTATCCTCAGCATAGCCGGTGAGATTGGCCGGCCGCTTGCACGGCGCGGTCTTCTGCTTCGGCGTGCCGCAGCCTCCCGAGACAACTGTGATCGCGAGAACGATCATACCCGTCAAAATCCTCGCCTTGCTCATTTGTAGGTGAGCGCTTTTCTGGTGTTGGAGATGTCGGTGAGCTTGCGCTGATTATCAGCCTGCAGCGACTGCACGGCTCCATTCATGGTCCCGATCATCTCGTTGAGCGTGAGACCGGTCTGCACCTGGAGCTGCGTATTCTGGTCGATCGAACCCTTGATATCCTTCGAGCTCCCGATCCCCTGCCCCGCGCTTTCCAGTGCCGACCGCCGGGTCTCGACCGCCTGCTGCGAGCCGGTGATCAGCGCCGAAACGCCAAGGACGGTCTTCACCAGCTCCTCATAGGATTTGTCGCTGGCGAGCGAGCTGTCGTCCTTGCCCGAAAGCGACTTCACCAGCTGCAGCCCGTTCACGAAAAGCGTCGCCGCCTTGGCGATCTCGGGCCCCATCGAACCAAAATTGGGCATGCCGCTCTGCAGGAGACTGTCGAAGGAAGGCACCGAGGTGACACTGAAGCCGTTGCCGATCGCGATATCCTTCAGGGACCCGGCATCGCCTGCACGGTCGCCGGTGACCGCCTGCAACGTCTTTTCGACTGTCGTCAGAATGTCCTTGTTGGTGTCGAGGATCCTGGCGGTCTTCTCGGCCGTATCCTTGGCGACAGCGTAATTTGTCTTGTCGATCACCGGAATGTCGGCCTGCGCCGAAGTCACAGCGATCGCGGTCGTGGCGACAAGAGCGAGAAAGCGTTTCATAAGGAGCCTCCGATCATTGCGGGACGAGGAGCAGTCCGGCGTTCCGGTCGAGTTTCTGGATGCAGGCCTTCGCCGTGGCGTCCCAGGTGAGACCCGCGCGGTCGTCGCAGAAGCCTGTGGCGTCCTGCGAACTGCCATCCCCGGTCTCCTGATAGCGGCCCGAGCGGCTGGCGCCGGAGATATCGCTCAGTGTGACTGCGTTTTTGGAGTTGACGAGATCGGCGAAGCTGGCGCCGAGCGCGATCATGCGGTTCAGCATGTCGATGTTGGCGTTGCGCACGCCTGAATTCTGGTCCCAGCTCTCCTGCACAGTGCCGGTCGCGACAGAGCCGAACTGCTGAAACCAGGAGGCGACGTCGCCCGACCCGTCGCCCGTGGCGCTTGTCAACGCAAAGGCATCGATGGTGCTGGAGCGCATGCCTTCATAGGCTGTGCTCGCGCCGCCATAGTTCAGCGGCATGCCCGCCTTGTCCGATCCGCCAAAGGCCGGCAGCCATTTCTCTGTGATGTTGCGGACATAGTCTTGAGTTTCGCGGAACGGCGGGATGCCGCCGTAGCTCTCGACATTGCCGGAGCCGGAATTGTAGGCGGCAAGCGCCAGCGAGACGTTGCCGTCGAAACGGCGCAGCTGCTGCTTGAAGTAGCGCGCGCCGCCACGCAGATTCTGCTCGATGTCGTAAGGATCGACACCGAGATCAGCGGCTGTGCCGGGCATAAGCTGGGCAAGGCCGACCGCGCCGGCGCCGGACTTGGCGCAAGGGTTGAAGCGGCTCTCCTGATAGACCAACGCCAGGAACTGGTTCTCGTCTATTCCTTCCTCGCGCGCCACGCGCCGCACCAGACCGGCTATCGATGGATTGGCATTGGCGGCCGCGACCGGATCGTCCTTGCGGCCGGGTCGATAGACCGCGCAAGTAACGCTCTCATTGTTCGAGTAGCGGTCACGGTCGACCTTGTCGATCTCGGTGGTCCTATCGTTGCGATCCCGACGCTGATCCAGCACGGTCCCGTCGATGGTCGGAATGTCGGCCGCGGCCGGCGTGGCGAGAAAGATTAGCATGAGAGGGAGACGTCGAATCATGCCGCCCTCCCCCAGCCGCAGAATTCGGGGAGCCACGACGCCGGATCCTCGCCAAGACGGGCGCGCAACGCCGCGCAAGCCTCGATCGTGTCCTTGCGGCCGGACAGGACCTGGACGATGTCCGGCATCGCCGAGAGGTCCAGCCGGGCGATGACGGAATCGTTGCCATGCTTGACGAGGAAGGTCCGTCGCTCAGGCGGCGTGTTGCGGATGAAGGAGAATTCCTTGGCCGTCAGCCCGAAGCGGCGGATATAGCTTTCCTCATCCGCGCGCGGATTGGAGAAATGCAGGTTCGTCGCCGACTGTTCGATCAGCGTGTGAGACTGTGGCGCCCTGGCGATGTCAGCGGCGGATTGGGTCCCAAATCCGACGATCCCGTTCAGCTTGCGGATCGTCTTCATCTTGTCGACGATGTAGCTGGAAAAGGCTGGGTCTTGTAGCAGCTTCCAACCCTCGTCCATGAAGATCAGGACAGGGTCGCCGGTGAGCAACTCATCGATGCGATGAAAGAGGTACATTAGCGCCGGCGTGCGCACCTCGGCGTTGTCGAGGATGTGCGTCATGTCGAAGCCGAAGATGCGCCGCCCAGAGAAGGAGAGCGCATCGCGCGGCGCGTTGAACAGCCAAGCCTTCTCGCCTTCGAACCAGGGCCTCAGCCGCGATTGCAGGTCGTTGGCGTCGGAACGCGAGCGGCCCATGAGAAGTCCGCACAGATTGGCGAGGGTCCGCTGCTCGATTGGCTCCTGGCAGATGCGACCGATCGCCCGCTCGAGTGTGTCGTCCTCTTCTTGAGCAAAGCCACCGCCGTTGGCCGGCTGCAGCATGGCCTTCAATAGGCGAGCCAAGAATTCGCGGTTGCCGGAGGTGTTTTCCAGCTGAAGCGGATTGAAGCCGGTCGCCTGTCCCGGCTGGAGAACCTCGTAGTTGCCGCCGATGGCCCGGATGAAAATCGAGGCGCCTTCGTCCTTGTCGAAGAAGACGGCCCTCGGCTCGGGCGAGACACGAAACGCCTGCGCGAGCAGGAAGGTGAGCGCGACGGTCTTGCCGGACCCGGTCGGCCCGGTGACCAGGAAATGGCCGACGTCGCGCTGATGGAAGTTGAACCAGTATGGCGTCTGCGACGTCGTCTCCAGGATTGAGATCGGCCGACCCCAATGCCCGCCTGACATCTGCCCGGTCGCAAAATTGTGGAGGGCGGAGAAGCCGGCGAAATTCGCGCTCGACAGCATGCAGGAGCGGGCGATGTAGGCATGATTGCCGGGAAGCTGCGCCCAGAACGAGGCCTCCATGTTGAGGTCCTCGCGCAGCCAGTTGACGTTCATATCGGTGAGGCAGGCGCCGAGTTCCGACACGGCTTTGTCGAGTAAGGTCAGATCGCGCGACAGGCAAAGCAGGCTGAAATGGTGGTAGCCGAACACGGCTTCCTGGTTGAGCAGGCTGTTTAGGGCAAAGTCGATGTCGGTCTCGACCGTGCTGCCCGCCTCGTCGGAAGCTCGGATCTGCCGCTGCAGGCGGGAAATCCTTTCCTGCGCGACCGGCTTGTCGGCCAGCGTGAAGGATTGCGTGAGGATGAACTCGTGCTTGACCTGCAGCAGGCCGTCGAGCATGCCCGGACCCGAGAACGGCGGATATTCCTTGATCGACAACATCGCGCCGAAGCGATTGTCGGTCTCCGTCGCTCCTTGCGCTTGCAAGGTTCGCCTGGAAAAGTGCAGCCGCGATGTTCCGACGTAGCTCCGGATCCCCATGCGGGGCAGCCTCATCGCCCGAGATAGGCCGCAGGTCAGTATGGCGTTGAAAAAGGCGCATGGCTCCGAATAAGGCTCACCATTGCGATAGGTGATGCCAAGAGCACGCGCGCCGTATTTCTGGAGCTCGCGCGTGACATTGCCGACGACTTCTTCCAGGTCGTTGATCCGTTCATGCGTACGCTGTTGACGCACCTCAGACCGCGCGGGCCGATCGAGCAGTCTTGAGACCGCCTCCGCGGTCCCGAGCGGCCCGCGCATGCCGGCCCGCACGATCGTGAGGTAGAGCTCGTTGGTGAACATGCGCTTCTCGCGAAGCGCTGCCATATATCGTGTGTTGAGAAGGTCACAGAAAGGATCGGAAAACGATCCATCAAGCTCCGGTCTGACTTGCCTGCGGATGACCGTCGACCAGAGCGAATAGCGGCTTGAGCCTAGCGCCCGGATCAAGGTGTTCTGGACACTCGCCCGCATATTGAGCTCGGCCTGATCCTCGGTCTGGAAGAACAGGCCGTCGAGCTTGATGATGGAAAGCACCGCGCCGCTTTCGAGTCCGACGACTGTGTCGGAGAGGTGCCGCATATAGGGGATGTGCGTGGCGATCGGCCGTTCGCGATGACGCTCGCCTCCAAAGCCCAGTTCATCCGCAACAACTCTAAACATGATCATGGTCCGTAGGAGTTCGTGCCCCAGAACAGCTTGTTCGGGGTCCTGGGCGTCCGGCGGCCGGCAACCTGGGCGAGGTCCAGGACACGGATGTCGCGGCTGGTGAGGGCAAAGAGCGCCAGATAAGCGACCGGCGCGATGGTGACGGCCCAAAAGCTGGTCGTAACCAGGAATGCGATCAGGGTCACGCCAATGATGAGGTAGAACGCGGTGAGCGGAATGCCCCACATCATCGGCGGCCGCGTCAGGCCGATCACCAGCGGCGTCAGATGGGGCTTGTCTTCAGTCTCGTTCATGGCTCACTTCCCGACCGCCGAGATCATCTGGTCGACAATCGCTGGCGCACCGAAGACCAGGCCGATGCCGATCACGACGGCGCCGGCGGTGAACCAGGAAAGCCGTCCGGCGAAGGCGAGGAAGCCGAGACCGATGACCGCGATGATCGCCAGCAGCCGCCCAAACGGCCCGGTGATGAAATCGACGATCATCTGCACGGCGGTCTCGAGCGGTGCGAAAGCGCCCGATGTCTGCTGGGCAAGGGCTGGTTCTGCGGCAGTGACGGCGAGCGCTGCAACGACGAGCAGGAGAAATGTGGGCCGCGCCCTTGACGACGGGAAATTCGAGACGGTCTGGTTCTTCATGTCCGGCCTCCTTCTAGAATTGCATGACGCCGCCGACCCACTGGCGCGACTTGCCGGTGGGGAGGACGTCGCCGACTGCAGCGTTGTCGACGGCTATTGGGACTGGGGCCGCTCCGGTGCTCTGGCCGTTCATCCTGGGCGACGGCAAGCCAATTTGGCGATTGATCACCTCGGCGACGAAGCGGACGGTTTCCGGGAACGGCGGAACGCCGCCAAATTTCTGGACGTTGGCTTCACCAGCATTGTAGGCGGCGGCCACGATCAGCGGATTGCGATAGGTCTCGAACAGCGATTTGAGGAAGCGCACGCCGCCATCGATGTTCTCAGCGGGATCGCAGATGTCCGTGACGCCGAGAAATGCCGCGGTCGAGGGCATAAGCTGCATCGGCCCGCGCGCGCCCTTCGGCGAGTTGCGATCGCGATCCAGCCGGCTCTCGGTTGTTGCGATCGCGAGCGCAAAGTCTGGGTCGACCTCATGGCGTCGCGCTGCCCCGACGACCAACTGTGCAATTTGTGAAGTCGTCAGCGGCGGAGGACCGCACAAGTATTCCGCCTGAGTTCTAATTAAGTCAATTTGACTATGTATACCGGCCAGGCCATTGCTGGTGCGTGCAGCCGTGGCCTCATCCCCATGGCCAACGCCACGCAAGCTGTCTGTTGGTCGGATTGTGCCGTCGACGCCGATGACATACTCCCTGCCACTATCCAGCCAACGGTTACGAAAAACAGTGTCGACCGCGTCTGGAAGGGCGGCGGAAGTCGCAAGTCGCCTTGAAGAGCCGGGCGATACTGCGTTGCCATCGAATTCTTCGGCGGAAGACGCAACCACGGCGAGATGCAAGCTCGTGATTGTGAGTACGGCGGACGCCGAAAGCCGAAATGCTTGTGTGTGTAGATGTGGCAGAGCCATCGCAAATCATCCAAGGCAAGCAACGTTGAATGACGCAATCGATATGTCAGATAGAAAACAATGTCAATTTGGCTATGATTTTTTCTTGCACTGCGCCTGTGAAAAAGCCACATTGCAATCAGCGACCGCGCGATTTGTGGAGGACGGCTGATATGAAACGCTGCGTCTGCATCCTTGGTCTTTCCTTGGCGATGGTCGTACCGGCTCTCGCAGCGGGACCTGTCGATCAGGTCTATATTCGCTCGCTTGCGGCTCCGGGAAAGACGGTGCTGGTCATCGAATATTATGACGGCAAGGGCGGCGTCGGTGAGCGCAAGGGTTTTGCGTCCGCAAGCGGGTTCAAGGCAGTCTCCCCCACCGACTTCCAGGTCAGCGACAAGATCACCGTCCACCTCTTCGGCATCGAGCCTTGCAATGGCGACATGGTGAACCGTCGCGAGAATTTCGCCGGCAGTTGCGCGGACTACGCCGAGCAAGGACTTGCTACGCTCCTGAAGTCCCCCAAGGTGGTCTATTGCCGGGCCTTCATCAGCGAGGCAGAAGCCCCGGTCCAGGACGCGACCTGCTACGGTTACTACAACTACCCGGGCAGCCTCGACACGGTCGACATGTTCGAGGAGCAGCTTGTTTCGCTGGGCACGCATCGGGTCGCAAAGAAGGCGGATGGTAGACTCGCGAGGCCCGATCTGGAACAAGCCGAAAAGGTCGGTCGCGGTGGATACGGCATGTGGGTCGATCCGAGGATCAAGGGCCAATGAGAGCACTTGCCGTTCTCGTCGCCGCTTCCATCTCGGCGCCCGTCGCGGCTGCGCCAGCAGGGTACTTTGATCTGCTGCCCGGGGTGGCGCTCGAGAGTGGCGACAGCTGGACGGATGCCGGCACGAGGTATCATCTCTACGGCGTCCAGGCTTGCCTACGCGGGACGTCTTATACCGATAGATCAGGCAAAAGCGATGATTGCGGCGAGGCCTCTTTGGCAGTCCTGGCGGCATTCATTGCCGACACCAGGCCCACCTGTGCACCCGTGGCCACGATCACCAACGTCACCCACGTTGTCTGCTACGCTTCGGTCGGCGTCGACCGGCTGGATCTTGGCAATCTGATGATCACATCCGGCTATGCGTTTGCGGCCCTGCGTCCGGACGGCCTGCCCTATTCTCCCGCCTATGCTGTCGCCGAACAGGTCGCACGCGAAAAGCATGCCGGGCTCTGGCAATTCAAGGACGTACAATCTCCCGCAATCCTGCTCGGTCGGGCCGCGGCGGGAGGTTCGACAGGCCGATGAGAACTCGAGCGACCCGCTTGGCCTGGCTGCTCGCGACCTTGGTCGCCCTCCCGTCCCCTTGCTGGGCAGCCGATGTCATCGGGCTGGGTACAGTGTCGTCGTCCTCTACCAATGAGACCGCCTCAGGAACGATTATCGGTCGGGTCACAGTTATCGACGGCCGTACGGTGTGGTTTCCGCGGTCGGCGCAAAAAGTCCGCTTAACCGGGATCGACACTTGCGAGCTACCGCAATGGGCTTTCGATCCCAGGCGATACGGCAAGGGCAGCATTCTCAAGCCCGTGCCATGCGGACCGCTTGCCAAGGCCTGGCTGAAACGCACGGTGGGCGGTAGCCCGGTGACGTGCACGGCGCGTGCAGTCGATTCAGACGGGGCCTATGTCGGCATTTGTTCCGCACGTGGGCACGACCTCGCTGTCGAAATGCTCCGTATCGGCTGGGCACGGGTAAATTTCGCCTCCCCTCCGGGATACGTCACCTGGCAAAACCACGCGATGGCCGCCCGCTACGGCATGTGGACCACCTACGTCCTCGATATGGATGAGTGGCGCGCCAGGGCAGTCGATCGAACGCTGCAGAGACAACCGATCGCCGACTTCAATCTGCTGGCGGAGCGAAGGCGCGAGATCTCTCCGCCGTTCAGCGACGCCCGGAACCGACCCGTTCAGAGCGACCGATAAGGTATACCTGCTCGGGAGGCAAGATCATGCGGCTCATCAAATCCATCATGACCGTCACGGCGATGGCGATCCTTTCGGAAGCGGCTGGTAATCTGGACGCGCAGGCCAGCGAATGGGGATGCCAGGTTCTACTGTGTGCATCGTCCACGAATCCTTCCTGGCATGGGGTTCCGGCCTGCCACCCGCCAATGGACCGGCTGATCGCGGCGATGAACAACTGGGATTTTTCTTGGCCGACCTGCCCCGAGGCCGGCACCGGCGACCCCGGCTACCAGAAGTACGCCGATTGCCCGGCTGGTTGGAGCGTCGGACACCGCGAAGTCGGCCATGGAGACCGAAGCGAGCCAGACCTCTGCGTCAAGCAGGGCGGGCTCTGTGGTCGACGCGATGGGTGCAGCGCGACGGTCTCGATCGCACGGCCAGTACGTGACGATCCTTACTACTTCGACATCCCGGCGGACGGGGCGCCGGCCGTGAGACATTGGTTCAATTTGCGACGGTAGGTACCTGCCGCTTCTCGCTGGCAAGCTCTCCTTGGCGCAATTTTGCCCAAGGCATCTTGAGGCTCACTCCAGAGCCCGCAGGGCTCTAACCGGCCGGCCACAGGTGAGCCTGTCGGCGGCAGTAGCGATCGAATTGGCATCAATGCCGAAATGTCGGTAGAGGTCGTCGATCGTCCCGGACTGGCCGAAGTGTTCGACACCCAAGCTGCGCGTGCGATGGCCGTGAACGGAACCCAGCCAGCCAAGTGACGCTGGATGGCCATCGCTCACCGTAACAATCGAACAATGCGACGGCAGCTCGGCAAACAATCTTTCGACATGACTTCTGGCGTGCACCAGGCCGCGTTCGCGCGCGCGGCTCGCGGCCGTCCACCCGGCGTTGAGCCGATCGGCGGACGTCACAGCCAGTAGGCCGACATGGCGACGATCCTGCCCGATCATGCCAACCGCCTCAATCGCCTCGGGTGCGATGGCTCCGGTATACGCAACGACGACCTCGGCGTTTGGGCCTGGATGGCGAAGCCAGTAAGCGCCATCGATGATGTCCTGTTCGAGCGCAGGCGTAATTGGGCGTGCGACCTGCTCAACCGGCCGTGTCGACAGGCGCAGATAGACCGATCCTCCACTCTCATCGCGCAGCCAGGTGCGTTCCGATTGATAGGCCTCACCGTCGCGCTGCATATAGTCGAGCGCAAACCGCATGATGACAGCCAGTTCATCGACGAAGGCCGGCTCGTAGGCGGCAAGCCCGTCCTGCGCCATGCCGATCAACTGGGTCGCGATCGACTGATGCGCTCCCCCTTCAGGCGCCAGCGTCATGCCCGAAGGCGTGGCTACGAGCAGGAAGCGAGCGTCCTGGTAGCAGGCATAATTGAGTGCATCGAGGCCGCGCTGGATAAACGGGTCATAGAGCGTGCCGATCGGCAAGAGGCGCTTGCCAAAGACCGAATGCGCCAGGCCAAGTGCCGACAGCAAGGTGAAGAGGTTGTTCTCGGCAATGCCGAGCTCGATGTGCTGACCAGAGGCGCCGAATTCCCACTTCTGGGTCGAGGCGATCCGCTCGCTGCGGAAAGCGTCCGCCAGCGCTTCGCGGGCGAACAGCCCGCGTCGGTTTACCCACGGTCCCAGATTGGTCGACACCGTCACGTCCGGCGACGTGGTGACGATCGCGTCGGCGAGCGCCCCGCCAGCCCGCGCTATCTCGTCCAGCAAGCGGCCGAAGCCGACCTGCGTCGACACCACGCCCTTGGCTTCCACAGCCAATCGGTCGGGTATGATGATGCGTTGGGCGTGATGGCGCCGGTGACCCCTCGTCTTGAAGGGGACGTTGTCGAGAAATCGCTGTAAGTCCTGCTCGTCGAAATCAAATCCCTCGACGGCATCCCATTCGCGGCCTTCTTCAACCGACATCGACGCGCGAAACGTAGCCATCTGGTCCTTGGTCATGAGGCCGGCATGATTGTCCTTGTGGCCCGCAAGCGGCAATCCGAATCCCTTGATCGTGTATGCGATGAAGCAGGTCGGCCGGTCGTTGCTACGCGCCGTCTCGAACGCTTCGAGCACGGAGCGCAGGTCATGCCCGCCGAGGTTGGTCATCAAGGAGGCTAGATCGGCGTCGGAGCGGCGCTCCAGAAGCATTGCGATTCCCGGGCTGGCGCCAATGTCAGCCAGCAGGCGCTTGCGCCACGCCGCGCCGCCCTGGAAAGTCAGTGCCGAATAAAGCTGATTGGGGCAGTTCTCGATCCAGGCGCGCAACGCCTCTCCGCCGGCCTCTGAGAACGCGGCTCGCTGCAGCGATCCATGCTTGAGGACAACCACATCCCAGCCGAAATTGCGGAAAATGCTCTCGAAACGTTCCCAGAGTCCTTCACGCACGACGGCATCGAGACTCTGGCGATTGTAGTCGACGATCCACCAGCAATTGCGCAGGCCATGTTTCCAGCCCTCCAGCAGCGCCTCAAAGATATTGCCCTCATCCATCTCGGCGTCGCCGATCAGCGCCACCATGCGGCCCTCCGTCACGCTGTCGTCGCGAGCACGCAGATAGTCCTGTACCAGCGAGGCAAAAAGCGTCTGAGCGACACCCAGCCCCACCGATCCGGTCGAGAAATCGACATCATCGATGTCCTTGGTGCGCGACGGGTAGCTTTGCGCGCCGCCGAAGGCGCGGAACCGCTCGAGCTTCTCACGTGTCTGGTTGCCAAGCAGATACTGGATAGCATGGAAGACGGGTGAAGCATGCGGCTTCACCGCTACGCGGTCTTCCGGTCGCAGCACGGAGAAGTAAAGCGCGGTCATGATCGTTGCCACCGAGGCCGATGAGGCTTGATGGCCGCCGACCTTGAGACCGTCGGTGTTTTCGCGAAGATGATTGGCGTTGTGGATGATCCACGTCGACAACCACAGCACCTTCTTCTCCAACGCCGCAAGCGCCCTCAAATCATGCTTGTTCATGTCGTTGCCTCCTCGTCGTTCAGCGCTGCAAGGCTAGACGTTGCCTGGAGCTCGTTGTGATCAAACTTGCGCAAAATGGAGGAGCAGATTAGCTACTTTCACCAATTTGCATGTTCAAGGTGGTCCGTTATGCCAAAAGCCAAACTGGACGCCATCGACCGAAAGATCATCGACGCGCTGCAGGTCGAGGGACGCATGACAGCGCAGCAGCTTGCCGACAAAGTGGGCCTCTCCCCGTCGCCTTGCGCGCGTCGCGTTCGCCAGATGGAGGATATGGGGGTCATCACCGGCTATACGGCCGTCATCGACCAGGATCTCGTCGATCTGCCGATCTCGGTCTTTGCTTCGATCAAGCTGGAGCGTCAGCGCGAGAGCGAACTGGAACGCTTCAACGCCGCTATCGCGCGTTGGCCAGAGGTCGTCGACTGCTATCTGATGACCGGGCAGCGCGATTACCTGCTGCGCATCGTGGTTCGGGATCTCCACGCCTATGAGCGTTTCCTGAAGGAGAAACTGACGCGGCTGGACGGCGTCGCCTCGATCGAAACGAGCTTCGCGCTTGCTCAGATCAAGCGGTCGAATCGCTTGCCGGTCGAACCGTGAGAATGCCGATAGCACCGCTAACGGGTTCGACTTCTTCGTCGGTGCCACAGCGCGTCAGCGGCGATCCGGCTTTGCGAGGAATGCCGCAAGCTTCATTTCGAAGCCGAGCAGACTTGCGTTGATCAGGCTGATGTCGCGGGAGGTGAGCGCCACCCCGTCGCTGATCGAGACCGACATCAGATAGAGCACTTTCTGGCGAGCATCGTCGGCGTGCCGCGCACGCATATGAAGGAGTCGGCGCCAAGCGATCACCTCGAGGACTGTAGCCGAGGCCAGGGCCACAGAAGCGATCGTCCCGAACCAATCCCGGCGCCTGGGCGCCAGTTCACCAACACGCCTGCGCCAATGCCGGTGGCGCGTGATGGCATGCCCGATGTCGCCGGCGCCGATCCCTCGAAATCGGAAAACGCGCACAAGCATTGTGGTTGACCGACCCTTGAAATCAGCCGAAGCGCCTGTGGTTGAAGTGCTCCCTTCGCCCAGGCCTTCGTTCCTTCTATCCGACAGCTTCGAAAGGTTTGCCATGAGGTTGAAGACCCCTCGTGCGGTTCGCTTTGAGAAACGGCCCCTGTGGCCCCATTGGATTTGCAAGCTCGACGATGAGACCGTGGCCACCCAAAAAAGTAGCAGGTTGCGACGTGCTTGCTTTAAGGACGCGCTCCTGACAGCCGGAGCAGACTGCGATGCTCAAGCTGGCTCACGCGAGAAACGCTGCAACAGTTACAAGAATTCTTCTGAAAGACGGCTCCGAAGCCAAGTGAAGAGATGTTAAATCAGCAGCAACATATTGTTCGCATTTTTTAGCGGTAGCAGTCCGCGAACGAACCTCCTACGCCTGTGAACTGTTCGACGTGAAGCTGCTGCTCTTGGACGGACTGCTAACCCGCGCCGGCTGTCTCATACCCACCTGACGCCTATAGCCGCTTGGTCTGCGCGAGTTCTCAGTGCTCGGTGACACTTCCAAGTCTGGAAAAGACCGCGCACCAGAAGCGATAGTCTTCGTTGCGTCCATCGAAATGGGCGGTCAAGGCGCACCAGGCGGCCGCCGTTGTGGCATGTGACCCGTAGAGTTCCCGGGCGGCCTCGGCGGTAGCCTGCGGATTGGTGAGATCCCAAATTGTGAGGATGCCGTTGCCAGCATCGCTGGCAATGTCTTGGCCGAAGTGGATTTCTGGCATGCGAAAGGCTCCCGCGGATGGGCCGGCGAGAGCAGCTCTGCGCTGCAAGGCCGGACGTTGGGAACCCACATCGAGTGAGCCACGATCCGAGGGCAGTGTCGCCCGAGGACATTTGTCGTGCCGTCCCTGGCCTTGTGGCAGCTTATGGCGGTGCCGTGGACACCGCGCCAAGCGTTGCGCGATCAAAGTATCGCAAAGCCGGGTCCTGAAGACAACCACGGCGATGACGCGGCGCAGCAAACACTTTATCGCGGCACATGCGGCCACAGCCGATGCGTGGGGCATCTGCCGCTAGGCCTATGTCCTGTCGGACCAAACGCGCGCCCGCGAATGGTTCTGCCTCTCTTGCGTCGTAAGGTCGCTATGGGCCGAGTTCGTGGACCCTGACGCCCGGCACAACGGCCTGTGCGATCTCGCAAAGATGCTGGTGATGCGTCAGGTAGATCACCTGCCCGACACGCGCCATTTCGCCAAACAGCCTGAAGACCTCCTCGGACCGGACGTGGTCGAAGGTCTCCATGATGTCGTCGGCGATGAAGGGCACGGCGGGCCGCAATTGGGCAAATTCGTAATATCCGGCAAGCCGCAGAGCCAAATAGAGTTGAAAGCGCGCGCCTTTGGACAGGGCATCGGCAACCTTGGACTGGCCGTCTCGCTGCAAGGCGATCAGGACTTCACCGCCTTTGACCGGCTGCGTGGTCAGACCCGAATACTGCCCCCGCGTCATCAGCGCGAAAGCGTCCGACGCCCGCGCCATCATTCCGGAGCGGTGGCGCTCGCGATAGACGCGCAAGGCTTGCGTGGCGGACATGATGCCAAGCTTCAGCTCGATGTAACGGACAGCCTTCTCCTCGATCTCCAGAAGGGTTGTGCGCCGCTCTGCATCCAGGCGGGCAACAGCGCTGTCGCCGCCAATGGCATCCAGCTTGTCGGCGGCGCGCGTCTGACGGATCAACTGCTGACCGATCGCATCGTCGAGTTGCCGGAGACGTTGCTCGCCTTCAAGCCTCTCCACCGCGAGGCTGTCGAAATCAACAGCCTCCAGGACCGAGCGCGCTGTCTCGAAACTCTCGGCCGCCAGTTCGACCGTCACCCTTTCCTCATGCTCGGCGATCGCGGCAAGCAGGCTGTCGCGCTCGCGCAGCAATTCGTCACGCTCGACCACCTCGGTCAGCGTAGCGACGCCGAAGGCGAGCAGCACTTCGTTCTTGCTACGATCGTGGCTGGAAATCTCGCTGTCGAGGATGTCGCGCGCACTCGCGAGGCGTTCGAGGTCATCGACAAGACCCGCCTTCATCTCACGCGTGCGCTCGGCGCGCTCCAGCCGCTCGGCAAGCCTGGTTGCCATCTGCTCGAGATCATCATCCTTCGGCGACTCGCCGGCCTCCTCGGCGAGGGCTATGACCTCGGCCAGGAAATTCGCCCTGTCGACCTCCATCTTGTCGATACGCAGTCGCAAGGCGTCCCGCTCCTGCAGGCTTTTGGACAGTGCGGCCAGTTGATCGAGCACGGTGCCGACCGCCGACGCCGAGAGCCCGTTCTCGAGCCAGGTGCCCTTGAGCGCTTCGCCAATGCCTGCCAGCCATTCCTCCTCGCGGCGCTCAGCCGCGCCCATGGCAAGCCGGCGAGCGGCGAGATCTTCTTGCCGCGAGCTCACAGTCCTGAGCGCCTCGGCGTGCTCGGCGTCGATCTTGCGCTGCCGGTCGAGAAAAAGCTCCGCGATTGCGATCGTCGCCTCGAGACTGTGGCTCGGCGCGGACGAGATGCCGACGCTCGACATCGCCGCGCTTAATTCCAGGCGCATGGCTTCGCCCGCTTCGCTGGCCCGCTGGGCCTTGCGGCGGGCAAGCTCGATCTGCTCCCAGGCGGCGAGTGCCTCGGCGCGTGCTGCGACGACCTCCTCCACCTTCTCGATCAGTCGTGCAGGCGATTGTTCAGCGTCGCCGGCGGCGAACTCCGTGATGGCCGCGCGGATTTCCACCGATTGGCTTTCCACATCTCTCTCGAGCTGTGCGCGGTGCTCGCGTACACGTGACAGGTTGGCCGCGGCTTCGGCCAGGGCGCGCGTGCTGGCCCGCATTTCGGCAAGATCAGATGCGCTGGCCAGCCGGACAGTCGCGGCAGCGTCATCGCGCGCCAGGGCTTGCGCGAAATCGTCGGCGGTTTGGCCCGTCAGCGCCGCGCGATGCGCGGCCCACGCCTCATCGCGGGTACGCCGGATAGTCGCCGCGGCTTCGTCGCTGACAACGTCCGCCGAAGCGCGAAGAGCGGCCAATCGCGCCGTAACCAACGCTTGATTGCCTTCGAACTCTGCGAGGCGCTCGGCAAGAACGGCGCGGGTCTTTGTCAATTCCGTCGCCGCGGTTTTCCAAGCTGTGATTTGACCGGCGCCCGGGACCGTGACGCCTGCAAGCGCCTCAGCATCCCCGGACCAGGGCTTCAGCCGCGCAAGCATCGCAGCCCATCGGGTTGTTTCCTTGTCCTCCGCCTCGCGTGCCGCCTTGATGTCCCCCGTATGTCCGCTTTCGCGTGCCTTCGCGACCGCCGCGCCGAGCCGCGCTCGGGCGGACTCAGGGACGGCCCTTTCTTCGCCGACGCGCTCCCTTGCAGTCTGCAAGGCATCGGCCGCCGCTGCCGCTTCGTCCCGGGCGACGCGAACGCTGGTAGCGATCCCCGATCGCTGCTCGACCATGGCGCGTAGGACGCCCACAGTTGTGGCGGGCAAGAGCAACACCGAAGGGTCCGGCTCGAAAGTCCGGCCCAGCGCCGCGAGACTGCTCGCCACAGTGTTGTCGAGGACCTGCAACTCCATCCTGCGATTGGGCAAGTCGAAACCGGCCGAGGCAAAGCGGACCTTGCTTTCCCCTAGCTTGCGAATGCGCTCGGAGACAGCAAGGATTTTGCTGTCGATGTCGACGGAGGCAGTCTTTGCCGTTAGGCGCTCGATCTCCGCGATGTTCGCGGCCAGCCGCGTCTTGAGGCTGGCGTCGTCATGAATGAGTTCGGTGACGCTGCCTGTCCATGTGCGGGATGGCGCGGCCATGTCGGGCAGTTCGGCAATCCGGGCCTGCTTGCGCGCGATATCCAAAACCATGGGCCGGGCGCGAATGTAGCGGGCGATCGCGTCGAGCCTGGCCGTCAGCACTGCCCGGTCGCTGATGGTGCGATCGTATTGTCGTGTCGCATCGAGCCGCTCTGCCTCAAGCGTCTCATAGGTCGAAGCGAGCGTGTCTATCCCATCGCGGCGCGACTTGAGGTCTGCGAGACGCTTCTTCAGCAATGCCAGTTCCGTCCCATGCGCCTGCTTGCGATAGAGCGCATCGGCCTCGGCCTCGAGCGCGTTCAATGTGTCGCTTGCATGCCCGAGACCGGCGCTGGCGGTGAAAAGGAGTTTGCCAAGGTCGCCGCGCGACTCCAATATCGATTTGCCGCCTGCCTCAAGGGTTTCGTCGTCCAATGAGAACATGGTGGTGTAGGCGTCGCGCGACAGGCCGGCCAGATGCGCCGATATCGCTACATCGCTCACCGGCTGGCCGATGGCGTTGAGCAGTGAATTGCTACGCTGTTTCGTGCGTGTGAATGTGTGCTCCGTGGCGTCGAGCTCAAGCACCCCACCGATTCGCATGACGCTGTACTCGTGCAGGAAGTTGTAGCGGCTGCGCTCTTCTATGCCGAACAAGAGATCTAGGTAGCCGGAAAGAGCCGTCGACTTGCCGGCTTCGTTCAGGCCGAACACGATATGCAGATCAACGCCGGTTTCCGGGCTGACGCCAAAGTCGATCGACTTGTCGGTGAACTTTCCGTAGCGGATGAGATCAAGGCGCCTCACCCTCATGGCGATCCGCCGGCCTTGAGCCGAGCCGTCACCAGATCGGTGCCGCTGGCGAGCACCCGGTCGAGGAAGCGCTCGAGGCCCGCGTCGTCCTTTCCGGCAAAGTCGCGGCCTTCGGCAGGAAGGTCAGCGACGATCTTCTGGATGAAAGCCTTCGCTGCGGCGCGGAAGGCTTCCGAATTGGCGTCGTCGCGCATTGACGCGGCCAGTTCGAAAACCGGATCGGCCGTGCCGTCGGCCGCTTTGGCCAGAGGCGGCGCGAGGTCGAGCTCAACCTTCTCCACCCACGTGTCCCCTACCTGCTCTGCTGCCTGCTCGGCCTCGGCAAGCAGCAGATCCTTGTCGCGGATCATCGCCCAGGACAGAGGGGATGAACCGGTCAGGCCTAGGCGCAGCACGGCGTGACGGGAGGGGACGGAGGAGCGCAGAGTTTCGAGCGACGAACGAACCCGCGCGACGACCTCGGACCATTCTATTGTGCCGGTCACATCAACGCTCAACCGCTCGAACTGCGCGACGCTGGTCAGCCGTTCCTCGATCTCGATTGAGCGATCGTCGCGTATCGTCACCAGGGTGACTGATTTTTCGCCAGCCTCGTTGATGTCCCTGCCCTGCGGCATGCCAGGCATCACCACCGTGCTGGCGCCGGGATGGACCTGGCGCACATGGATGTGGCCAAGCGCCCAATAGTCGTATCCATGGCCGTGCAGGTCAACGACGCTGCAGGGAGCGTAGACGTCGTGGCCGGGCGATCCGGCGAGGCTGGTGTGCATGATGCCGATGTTGATCGCGCCTTCCTGAGCGGCTGGATATTTGGGCAGCAGGCTTTCCGGCGCCTTCGGGTTGGCGAAGCTCAAACCATGAAACAGGACGTCGAGCCCGCCGGCTGTTTGTGGAACGGACTGCGAGCGACCGGTGAAGATGGTGACCGTGTCTGGAAACACGAGCTGCTTTGAGACCCGCGACAGGGCATCGTGATTACCGCGGATTTTCAGGACCCTGATGCCGGCCTGATGAAGACGTGCCATCTGTGTCGCAAGGAACCTGGCTGTTTTCATCGACGTCTGGTCGCCATCGTAAAGATCGCCGGCAATCACCAGCGCATCGACGCGCTCTGCAAGGCAGATATCGATGACAGAGATGAAGGCCTGGCGGCTGGCGTCGCCGACGAGCTCGGCAAGCTCAGCGTTGCGCAGCGCCAGCGAACGCAGCGGCGAGTCAAGGTGAATGTCGGCAGTGTGTAGGAATCGAAATGCCACTCAGGCCCTCCGGCCGCTAATGAATTCACCGCGTTGCCGGGCGCCGATCACGTGTCAGGTCGAGGCAATCCGCGACTCTGCTGAGGGCGGCATCACTGCCGCATTGATGGCAGCGGACTCTCTCACGATTTCATCGATCGTCACATTGCTGATCATCGCCCATAATTCAAGCGGCTTGTAGAACCGTTTAAGGTTGCACTTGCCGCAACGGATGCCGCACGCAAGGTTCAGCGCGCGCCTCGCGGCCACTTCTCGGGTTGTTTCCGGAATACGACCAATGAGGAACATAGTCCTCAAATCCCCTCGCGAAATCGAGCTTGCGGCTGCCTACGCGACAGCCTAGAGGCTCAGCGGGGAGGAATGCGTCGGTTGCTTGACGCACTTGCCCGTGTTCGCATGGAGGTTCGGGACTCCAAGCCGCTTAGAGTAGCGGTGCACTTCTGGGTGTGAATCCCGGGTCAGCTCAAGAGGTATCCGCGCCGCAACTCGGAGCAAGGTTCTCCGCTATTGAATTGACGAGGCGTGCAAAGGACGCCCCAACGGGCGTCCTTTGATGACCTTAGTACCCACCTTTACCGGCGGATTTCACCACCACTTTGGTCACTGCAATATGGATAATGCCTGAGACGACTAGTGTCGGCAACGTCGCCGTCATGTAGTCGTAGGGCTGGTGGCTGACGTAGGTCAGCGGGTTCAAAAGGTACAGATAAGTCCCGCAACCGCCGACCATGGCTAACATTGCGGCCGGATTGAAGCCGCCCCAGAAACGGTAGGCGGAACCCGTTCCGCCGATGAACATTGCCCGGACATCGATCCGGCGACGGCGAAGGAAGTAATAGTCAGCGATCTGGATGCCGCAAAGCGGGGCAAACGCCATGCCGATGAATGCCAGGAAGGAGCCGAAATTGGAGAAGAACAGTTCGGGAATGAGCAGTCCTACAAGCACGACCGGCCCGATCGTCATCAGCAGCAGAACAGGCCACGAAACACGATCCAGGCTCGGAAAATGTCGCAGGCCGATTGCGGAGGCATAGACGCCTGCGACCGCTGTGCCCAGGTTCGCAGCCGCAACGAAGATCAACGCGATGATGCCGTAGGTCGGTCCGCCGACCGTGCGCAGCCAAGCGGCCGGATCGGATACCTGTAGCACCAAGATACCCGCAATACCGATTGAGGAAAGCAGAGGAACGGGGGCGCCCATACCAAGCATCACAGGAACTGCGGTCGTCCGCCCCCTCGGCGCCATTCTGACCATCGCACCGATATACGGCCACCACGAAAGGAGTGAGACGATGCCGATCTCGACGCCTGTAGTATAATTCCAGATTGGATCGGGGGAAGCGGAAGCTGGAACGGCGGCTTTGATATCTCCCCATCGCTGGCTCAGCAGGATATAGAGCATCCAGAGGCCTACCAAGACATGCGCCACCAAGATCTTGGCAATGCGGTCGACCCCACCTGAGCCCTTGAGCAGGAAGATGAACACGAGGGAGCAGGCTAGGAAAATCGTGATCGGCACTATCCAGGCGCTATCGCCATCTGGCATGACTCCGGTTGCTACGAGAAGCTGCGTCGTCGATTTGGCGAAGAAGATCAGCAGCAGCGAATTCCATCCGACGATCGATATTTGCTGGAGAGCCGCTGGGATGATCCAGCCGACCGAACCGAATTGGGGCTTGGTCGATGCAATGGAGTCCACTCCGAACCGGATGCAGATGGGGATCGCAGCTAACGCTACGATCAGCATTCCTATCATAGATCCGGCGAAGAGAGCAGCGATACCTCGGGTAAAGCCGAGATAATAGCCCGCATACTCGCCGATGATGTAGCACCAAGTTGCGGCGGCGGCGGTAGCAAGGGATATGCCGAGCTGCCACGGTCCCCACGTGCGCTCATGCCTCAATAGTGGCCAGGCACTTTTGTCGGCTTCGATTTCAATTGGATTCGGCGCAACAGAACTGTTGGTCATGCCACCCACCCCAAGACGAGGACGGCTATGGGCAGCACAAGGCCCAGAACGAGTAGCCAGAACCAACTACTTGCATCGAAGTCCTCACCCTCCTCGCCGGGTGTCTCCAGAACTCGAATGCGTCTCTCCAACTCCGCTGGAATATTTACACTGATCATCTTTTCCTCCCGTTAGGCATGTTGCTTGGCCCAATACTGGATGCCGCATACTCGGTCGCCGATAGTAGAGGTAGCTTCGAAAGCCTCCTCCCCCGCAATGGAATTATCGGTGAGGGTGGTTCGCGGTTCGATCACTACCCCCTTCTTCGCGCTGATGTGCCAACGGTGCGAGGCTTGATCTCGCGCAGCGCTGGTGATTAATTTTTTCGTCACTTTGGCATATTTTTTTAATCACGCAAGGGTATTCTGACGTCATTTCACAAGGTCGCCTCAATCGTTAAGGAGCGCTCGTTCGGCGTGGCCAAAGACAGTCTGGCCGGGAACAGTGGAGAGCTCACACCCGACACGTTAGCAACGGCGAAGTCCCTGCAGCGAACGCCTGAATTCTCGATGCCGCTGTGACTATCGCGGCCGTTCGCGGCGCGAGTACCTTGCCGCGTCGCGCCCAGCGGCGTGTTTCCCATATTGTCGGCGATACATGCCTCGCCCGCTCTAACACGGCGTTCAGGCTGCAAATCGGTTGTCCAGCACTGGCGCAGGTGCCCGAGTTTGGCTCGGCAGAGTCTGGAAATAGTCCTTGAAGCTTTTCGAGAAATGAGACGAGGAGATGTATCCGCAGGCGATTGCTACATCGATCACTGGCATGTTGGTATTTTCGAGTAGTTGTCTTGCTTTGCGCAAGCGAACCGACATGTAGTATTTATGAGGTGTGGTGCTCAGGTGCTTCTCAAAAAGGCGCTCGAGTTGACGACGCGACAGCGATACCCGCTGGGCGAGCTCATCGAGGGAAAGCGGGGCCTCTGTATTTTTCTCCATCAGTTTCACCACTTGCAGCATCTTGGCGCCAGCTCCCGTGTTTTTCAGACCGAACGGTATCGATTGCCAACGTTCGCCGCTTCTCCATCCCTCTGCGATCAACTGCTGGCAAATGCGTTGGGCAAGATCACTCCCGCAGCACTCCTTGACGATCTCGGCTGCAAGATCAAACGCCGCAAACCCGCCGGCGCATGTGACGATGTTTCCCTCCTGCGAGAACAGGACATCTTCCACGATCAAATCTTGAAATGTTTCCGACAGAGCCGCCAGCTTCGTCCAGTGAATGGTGCACCGAGCTCCGCTACGCAATACACCCGCTTCCGCGAGCAGCCAGGTCGCCGTGCCCACCGCGTAGATCGGAATATTGGAACGGACTTGCCTACGAAGAAAGGCGCGAAGTTGTGGCGACAGCGCATCCTCAATCTGATCGCCTCCGACCAGCACCAGCGCAGTGGCTTCGTCTTCACAGAGGCAATCTGCCAGGCTGGCTGCTACGTCGAACAGCATCCCGCTCGAGCTCGCGACTGGCGCCGCCTGAAGCCCGACGGTTTGCCATTCGAAGAGCCGGCGGCCGAACAGCGCGTTAGCGCAACAGAGTGGGTCAATAAACGCGGACAGGCTGAATTGCGAGAAACCGGGCAGCAGGACCACATGGAGCTTAAAGGTACCCTCGGCTGTTGCGTGGAATTCAAATTTGCGCTCAAGCGGACAACGCAGCTGCCGCCTTGCATGCCATTCGATGAGATTCATCGCCTACGTCCGTCGTTTGGTCCAACTGCGCGCGAGGCTTACCCGTCAATCCTTTGCCGGAACAAGCTCTTACGCTCGTTCGCCCGGAGAACCCATTACAGCCGGATGCGCGCGTTATCGGGATCATAGAAGGGTCGCGCTTGACAGATCGCCTTATGGCGAACGCCTGCGAGCTCGACCTCAAAACTTCCTTGGCTAAGCCAAGACTTCCAGTCGGAGTCGGGAAGTGTCACATAACCCTGGGCCACTGAGCTGCCAAGCGTATACCCAAAGGCGGCAGAGGTCGTCCTGCCCACGATCCGGCCATCGCGCAGGATCGGTTCGTCATGAAGAAGGATAGGTTCCGAACTCTCCATACGCAAGAACACGATGCGACGCTTCAATCCCTCGGCCTGTTGTTTTTCGAGCGCGGCACGGCCTATGAAATGGTCGGCCTTCCTGAACGAAACCGCAAAGGACAGGCCGGCCTCCAAAGGGGTATCCCCAGGTGTTACGTCATGACCGAAGTGACGGTAGCCCTTCTCTGAACGCAGGGAATCCAGCGCGTGATAACCCGCGAGCCGCATGCCAAGCGGCTCTCCTTCCTTGACCAACAGGTCGAAGGCGGGGCCGGCAAACTCGGTTGGCAGGTAAAGCTCCCAACCGAGTTCGCCGACATAGGTCACCCTTAGCGCATGCGCCTTTGCGTAACCGATCTCAATTTCTTGCGCGGTGCCGAACGGAAAGGCGTCATTGGAGAAATCGGCAGTTGAAACCGCCTCGAGGTGTCTTCGCGCCCGTGGGCCCATGACGGACAGGACCGCAAAACCCGAGGTGACGTCGGTGACCGTCACGCGGGCCCCCACCCGCAAATTACGCCTTACCCAGCTTAGATCCTGGGCCTGGGCCGCAGCGGCTGTCACCATCATGTAACGGTCCTCGGACAGCCGGGTGAAGGTGACGTCGGCGACGATACCGCCCCTGGAATTCAGCATCTGGGTGTAAACGACCTTGTTTGTGGCGACTGCCATGTCGTTGGCGCAAATCCGCTGCAGTTCGGCCTCTGCGTCTGGTCCCTCAATGAAGGTCTTGCCGAAAGAGGACAAATCAAAGAGTGCCACTGCCTCTCGTGCAGCGCAGTGTTCTTCACCGACCACGTCAAACCAATTTTGTCTGCCATATGAGTAGACATATTCGGGGCGACTTCCCTCCGGCGCGAACCAGTTTGCCCTCTCCCAACCTGCTGCCGTTCCAAAGACCGCGTTGCGAGCCTTGAGGCGGGCAAACAGAGGCGTTTCGCGGACTGGCCGAGCGGTTTCGAATTGGCGGTGGGGCCAATGCATCGCATAGAGCAGGCCCAGGCTCTCGGAGATGCGCTCGTGCAGATATTTGCGATTGCCCTGGAATTTGTGGAAGCGCGCGATATCGACCTCGGACAGGTCCATGGTGGGCTCGCCGTTGACGATCCACTCTGAGAGCGCTTTGCCGACACCGGCCGCGCTGAGAATGCCTTGAGAATTGAAGCCCGCCGCGACGTAGAATCCCTTCACTTCCGGCGCTTCGCCCAGAATGAACTTGTTGTCGGGAGTGAAGCTCTCTGGCCCGTTCATGAAATGGCGAATGCCGAGCGACTGCAACAGCGGCACCACTTGAATAGCCTTCGACATTGGCAGTTCGAACTGCGCCCAGTCCTCGGGCAGTTCGCCGAATTCGAACCTGTTCGGCAACTTCTCCATCGGCAGCGGTTTCGCATGCGGTTCGAATGCGCCCACCAACAATTTGCCAGCGTCCTCCTTGATGTAGAGGTAGCCATCAGTATCGCGCAGGACGGGCAGATCCTTTGGGATCGCCGGGTCGGCTTCGGTGGTCACGTACATATGCTCGGCCGCATAAAGAGGCACATTGACGCCGGCCAGTCTGCCAAGGTCTCGCGACCAGGCGCCCGCGCATAAGACAGCCACCTCGCAATTCACAGTGCCATGATCGGTAACGACACCCTTGATCTTGCCCTGTTCGATCTCAAAGCCGGTTACGGACACATTCTCAAAGATATTGGCTCCGCCAGCGCGGGCACCTTTGGCCAGCGCCTGTGTCGAGTCGACAGGGTTGGTCTGTCCGTCGCCAGGGATGAAAGCACCGCCGACAATATGTGTATCATCAAGCAGCGGGTAATGTTCCTTCACCTCCGGAGCAGACAACATGTGCGCTTCAACGCCGAAGCTTTTGCCCAGCGATACCAGCCGCGATATCTCCACGAGACGATCGGCGTTGCGCGCGATCGGCAAGCTGCCGGTGCGACGAAAGCCAGTGTCCTGTCCGGTTTCGCTTTTCAACTCGTCGAACAGGCGTGTCCCATAGCGGCAGAGCTCGGTCATCGTATGCGTCGTACGAAGTTGCATCACCAATCCGGCCGCATGCCAGGTCGTACCGCAGGTGAGTTGTCCCCGCTCCAAAAGCACCACATCGCGCCATCCCAGCTTTGTCAGGTGATAGGCAATGCTGACACCAATGATGCCGCCCCCAACGATAACGACCTGAGCGTGTTTGGGTAGAGCCATTTCAATCACCTCGGAAATGCAGCGTCCGCTCCCGGACAAGGGGTGGCTATGCTAAGGTGACACTATCGCCATTTTGAAAAACTCGTCAATAAAAATATAGAGTTTTTACGGCCCTTGCCCACGGCTGGGATTCTCAAAGGCCTGCTGAATCGTTCAGCAAATCGCATCTTACCCGAGCAATCGATCAAGTAATTCATCGCTCACGACAGTTTTCTGAAACTGACGGCGAGTACGGCCGAGATCGTGCACGCCACCAAGCCCGTCATGACAGCGGGTCCGTATCCGCCAAAGGTATCATACAAGACGCCGCTCCCCCAAGGGCCGGCGAGGCCCGCCAAGCCGTAGGATATCATGAGCCGACCGTAGATTTCTCCAATTCTTTCAGAACCATAGAGCTCACCGATGAGTGTCGGCATGAGCGAGGCAGAGGAGCCGAAAGTCGCGCCGATGCAGGCAGCGCCCACAAGCGCTGAAGCAGGCGTTGCCAGGCTCAGAAAGATGAGCCCGAGCGCGGTAACGGCACTTGCCAGAAGAAGCGCGCGCCAACTACCGAGGCTGCGAGCGGCGTATCCTCCGAATAGCGATCCAACTAAGTAACCCAAGGTGAGAATCGAAAGGCTATAGCCGACAAGGGCATCGAGGGCATGAGAGGAAACTATGCCTGCCAGCTGCGAGATCGTCATTAACCCTACAAAGCAAATGCAGAAAAAAATAATCGCAAGCCGGATGAAATTCCAACCTGACATGGCGACGCCGCTAGCAGGCGGAGCGTCGCGCTTTTCAGCATGCCCTTCTTCCTTTTGCCTCTCGCCAAGAAGCGCGGTGGCGCATGCGCCGATCGCGAATATCGCCAGAGCCACGTAGGCGAAGACGTGGGCAACGCTGTGAGATGTCGTGAACTTGGCCAGGGCAAGCGGCATCGCGATGCCGCTTGAGGCGAAGGCCGCTACGGTGATGCCGATTGTCGCTGGACGATTCTGCGCAGAAGCAGCCGACGCAAGCGCGAGGGCGAGCCCGTAGCCCAGACCGGATCCCAAGCCAAAGAGAGCGCCATAACCGACAAGCAAGGACCAATAGCCAGGCAGCGCCGCAAACAGCAGGAAACCGCCGCCTGTCAGTGCAAAGGCGAAAACCGAGTGTTTGACGCGGCCCAAAAATCGAAGCAGGCGATCGTGCAAGACCATTCCCATGGTAAAGCCGATCAGTGCAACGGTGGGCACTATGCTTAGCTCGGCCCGCGAGACCGCAAGATATGTCTCGAGCGGCAGCATGAAGACGCCCCAGGCATAGATCGTGCCCATGGCAATGTTGACGAGGATCGCCGCAAGAAGCCTTTGCGCCGCACAGTCCCGCGGCGTGACAACGCTCAATTGGTCGGCCATGTGGCCCCTCCATGTGAGTCATTTCGAATGCGACGTTTCCGTTTCGGGACTATCCGCTTCCGCGACGGCTCAAATCCCCAGGTAAGTCTCGACGAGTTCCCTTCGACTGCTGAGTTCCGACGGCTCCCCGCTCCAAACAACGCGGCCGTGGTTGAGCATGCTCAAATGGTCAGCGACCGAGGCGATGCGGCTCACATTCTCCTCCACGATGAGGATAGTCAGGCCCACCCGCCGCAATCTCAAAATCGCATCGTAAATTGCTTCAATCACGATCGGCGCGAGGCCAAGGGACGGCTCGTCGAGCATGAGTAGCTTCGCCTCGGCCATCATCAGGCCGCGTCCGATACCAAGCATCCGCCGCTCCCCGCCCGAGAGCGAACTGGCGCGCTGCCCCGCTCGCTCCTTCAGCTTGGGAAACAACTCATAGACGAAACTCAGTCTGGCCCGCGTTTGTCCAGGCAGGGCGTTGACGTAGCCTCCCACGAGCAAGTTCTCGAAAACCGACATGTCCCTGTAAATCAGGTCGCCCTGCGGCACGTGCACGATCCCACGCATTGCAATGGCCTCGGGCGCCAGCCCGCTGATCATCTTGCCTCGGAAACGAACGTCTCCCCGTTGTCGGGCTAAGAGTCCGGAGATTGCGCGCAAAAGCGTGGTCTTGCCGTGCCCGTTCGGTCCGACCAGTCCGAAGATTTCGCCTTCTGCGACATGCAAGGAAATATCTTCAATCACCTCGCCGCCGTCATAGGAGGCCGACAGTCTCTCGATCTCCAGAAGCGCCATCATGCCTGCCTTTCGTTTGCGGCGGCCTTGACCGCAGTTGCGCCAGCGGCTCCGAGATAGACTTCGACGACCTCCCTGTCTTCGGCAAGGCCGGTCGCCGGCCCCTCGTAGAGCTTGCGACCATGGTGCAGGATGAGGATGTTGTCGGAGAGCGCGACCATGAAACTCATGATGTGCTCGATCAGCACGATGGTCATGCCGTGGAAATCGCGCAACCGGCGAAACACCTTGGCACAAAGATCAATCTCATTAGCGTTCAACCCGCCTACCGGCTCGTCGAGGAGCAACAGCTTCGGCCGACTGGCTATGGCGCATGCAGTCATCAGCAGCTTGCGTTGCAGGATCGGGAGCTTGGATGCCCTCGTTTCGGCCAAGTCTTGCAGCCCGGTGACTTCCATCGCCTCGTCGGCCTGTTCCTCAGCTTGCCTGTCAAAGCGGAGCCAAGGAATGATGCGTTTGCGAGTGCCGAAATAGGCGCAGCTTTGAAGGTTTTCGCGAACCGTCATTGTTTCGAAAACTGCATTGAGCTGAAACGTCCTGCCGATACCCAGGTGGCATATTTGCGGTGCTGAATGGCTGGAGATGTCATGGCCGTCGAAAACCACCCGGCCGGCCGTCGGTCTCGACACCCCTGATATGGTATCAAAAAGGGTAGTCTTACCCGCGCCGTTCGGTCCGCCAATGCCAAGCACCTCGCCTGGCCTGACGGCGAAGGTAAGGTCGCTGACTGCAGCCATCGCGCCGTAGCGCTTGGTGAGACCCTCTACGCTCAGGATTCTGCCGACATTGCTTGAGTTCGTCATGACCGCGCCCACCCGCGCCTGCGCCTGCACGCAACGCCGCCGATCAGCGGCGACGATACCGAGAAGAACCGGGCAAGGCCGCCGGCAAGTCCCTCGGGCATGAACACCAGCATGAGCATCAGCACCACGGCAAAGGCAGTGTTTCGCCACTGTGCGAGATCGCGGAAGGATTCATCGACGAGCGCCAATGCGATTGTTCCCAAGATCGGACCCCACACGCGCCCCCGGCCGCCAACGATCATCATGGACAGCAGGAACAGGAGCGTCGGCAGTTCCAGCACCTGGGGCCCGAACGTCTTCATCGTGCCTGCGTAGATGCCGCCTGCAAGCCCGGTAAAGAAGCCGGCTAGCGCAAATACGATAAGCTGATACTTGGCAACGTCGATGCCCCGAGCGGCCGCGCATACTTCATTGTCGCGCATCGCCTGGAAAGCGCGCCCGTAGGGGCTATGCACGACCACTATGGCAAACACCGTCCCAAGCGCCAGGCAGGCAAGAGCCAATAGGTAGTCGGCCGTCGCCACGAATTTATAGCCGAAAAGCCTAGCGAAGCCGAAATCGCCGAAGCGCGTCAGGCCCCTTGCTCCGCCGGTTAACGAATAGCAGGCAATCTCAACCTTGCGGAAGCAGTCAACGTCGGTGACGATCAACTGATAGAGGACCATGGCGACGGCGAGCGTCACGACCACGACATATGCGCCCTTCAGCCTCAACGTGGCACCTCCCATGAGCAGGCTGACCGCAGTACCTGCCAGGCCAGCGATTGGCAGCGACCACCACGGCGAGATAGAGAAATAGAGGCCAAGCAACGCCACCGCGTACCCGCCGGCGGCAAAAAGCGCCATCTGTCCGATCGACATAATGCCGGCCACGCCGAGAACCAGATTCCACTGGGTCACGACTGCCGCCCATATGCCAAACAGGGTGGCCTGCCCGAGCACGTAGCTGCCGGGAGCGGCAAGCGGAAGCAGCGCCAACCCCGCAAAGACGGCGGATGCAATCAGGAGGTCTGTGTGAAGTCGATGTTTGGACATGCTCAGTTCCTTGCCTGGACACGCTGACCGAAAAGCCCGTCAGGACGGACGATCAGGACGATGACGACGGCAATCAGCAGTGCCGGGAACCCCCATTTGGTGCCGAAGCCGTACTGGACGAGCACCTCCACGAACGCGAGCAGGAAAGCAGCGCTTAGCGCTCCCGGGATGCTGCCCAGCCCACCCACCACGCAAATGATCAAGGCCTTGAGAAGAGGGTCGAGGCCGACTGTGGGATAGACCGTTGTGAATGCGGTCAGCAGCACGCCTGATACGCCCGCGACAGCCCCGGCCAGGAGCATGACCTTGAGGACCACGACCTGCAGCGGGATGCCGTTCAGCCGCGCTGCGGTCGGTTCCTGCGAGACCGCCCGGATTGCTCTGCCTAGTTTGGTTTTCCTAATCACCAGTTGCAGCCCGAAGATCATGATGGCGCAGCCTCCAATGATAAGCAGGGTCTGATAGGCGATGCCCGAGCCCCCGATATCGATGCGACCGTCAATGTTGAACGGCTGGCGTGCCGATGTTGGCCCGATCAGGTTGTTGATCAAATCGATGACGATGGTCGAAAGCGCCATCGTGAGAATGATGATGTTGATCTCGAAATTGGGCTTTGCGAAAACCCACCTCACGAGCAAGAAGTGGGTGGCGAGGCCCATGAGCATGCCGCCCACCACCCCCCCAATGATGCCTGCCCACCAGGGAAAGCCTAGCCAGTTGACCAGAATGAGGGAGCCGTAGGCGCCCACCGCGAGGTAGGCGCCATGCGCAAGGTTGAGCATTCCAATGCTGCCCCAGATTAACGACAGTGCAACAGAGCTGGCTGCGTAAAGGGCGCCCAGCGTGAGTGCGCTAAGGAGTATGTCTCTCAGGACAATCATCGCCGGTACACTCCATGCGAACGTCAAGGACGAGGCGCTCTACTTGAACCAGGGCGGCAGCTCGAAATCGGCCTCGTTGTAAGGTTGTGGATAGATCAGCTTCTTGGGAACCTCGGCCTTCGGGTCCTTGATCTGGTAAAGGAGGTGCGGCATCGCGATCGAGGGATCAGAAGAAACGGTCGGATAGGGGATTGCGGCGTTGACGGTGGGGTCGTAGCGCAGCACGCCGAAGGGCGCCCGATAGACGAAACGTTGTAGATTGGCCGCGATCTTACGGTTTTGGTCGGCATTGCCCGGCTCGCCGGTGCCGCCCGCAAGGGCGGCCGCGATGGCGTAGTGGTAGGTCTCCGAATAGGTGGAGGCGCCCGGGTCCGCCTCGGCCTTTTCTCCGAACTTGGCCCAGTACGCCTTGCGGAAGGAAGTACCGATCTCGTCCGGCAATATCCCGATGACGGTCGAAGTCAATACCCCGCGCGCAGCCTCGCCCGCGATATCGGAGAAGGCTTTGAGTAGTGGGCCATACTGGTAATAGAACAGGCTGTTCGTAGGCTGCTGCAGAAACTGCACCTGACACTGGGCGAGATCGCCTGGAAAGAAATGCGTATTGGCTATGACGGCGGGGGGATCGGCGCGGATCTTGTTCAGCACCGAGCCCCATTCGGTCGTCGGAACCGGCACGACCTCCTCGAAAGAGACTTCGAAGCCATATTTCGGCGCCGTCTCGCGGATGGCATTCGAGATCACTATTGAATAGGGCAACGAGCCTGTGACCAAGGCGATTTTGTTGTTGTGCGGCTTCCAAACGCCGGCCTTGCGGATCTGGTCCAACATGACGGGAAGACCAACACCGTAATAGTACTCGGCCGGGTCGGCCATGAAGATGCCAAAATAGCGCTGGGTGTCGCTCTTGAAGGTTTCGTGGTGCCCGATGGAAGTATTGTAGTGGATATAGATGATACCTGCGTCGGCGATAGGGTCATATTCAGCCTGGTTGGCGCCGACGTTATAGCCGTTGATGATCGCGTGTACCCCATGGCGATCGATTAGCAAGCGCGCGGCCGCCGTGACTTCTTCAGCTGTTTGGTTCTTGCTGTCGACAGTGATCGGGGAAAGCTTCTTGCCCAGAATGCCGCCGGCCGCATTGATCTCCTCGCAAGCCATCTCCAGCCCGTTCTTGTGCTCGATCCCGTCCACTGCCAGTGGTCCGGTCAGCGAAGCCATCTGACCTATCGGGATCATTTCATCCGATTGCGCCCGTCCCTCATTGAGGCTTGCCAGCAGCCCGCCGCCAAAAGCGGCGCAGGAAGCCGAGGCGCTCAGGAACCGTCGGCGGTTCGTATTCACCATCGGAAAGTCAGTCTTCGGTCCGGTCATGATGATCTCCTGCTTTACGGCTCTTCGGCCGTGTTCCCACTCTTCAATTGTTGGAGCGCGCGATCGCATTCTTGAGGCAAGGCAAAGCCATTGCGGCAAGCGCGGCCGGCAAACTCTGGCGATCGGGAGAAAGATGGCTCGCCGGGCGCCACGGGCCCGGCGAGCCGTCAGCTAGGCGCCGCGCAGGCGCTCGGTCGCGGCCTTGTCGACCGTCATCGTCTTGGGATCGATGACCACACGGTAGGTGTCTTTTGCTGTGCCGATTGAGATGTATTCGTCGAGGAAATCTGCAAGCACTTTGTCTGCCGGGCGGTCCTTGGGGTTGCCCCATCCGCCACCGCCGGTGCTCTCGAACTTGAATACCTCGTCATAGGAGAACTGGTGGCCCGACAGCAGCGGGCTCGTCCAGGCGCCGTTCGGTGAAAAGCCGCCGATAACCAGTTCCTTGCCGTCCGGGTAAAGGTGACTGGAGCGCTGCACGGCACTGCGGGTGCCGCCGTTCACGCCGGGACTGCCTTCGCGCGTGCGGGACGTCTCCATATTCAATTCCCCGTCGCATAGATAGCGAACCTTGAACACGGCTCCGAGGCCGCCGCGGAATTTACCGGCCCCGGCCGAGTCCTGGCGCAGTTCGAAAGCCTCATATTCAATCGGAAAAAACAGTTCTGCCGTTTCAGCAGCCATGTTCATGCAGTTTCCTAGCGGGTCCATCGTCACGCTCATACCGTCATTGAACGGCGTGCCACCCCAGCCACCGGCCGGCAGATCCGAAAAGACGTCGGCGCGCCCAGTTTGCTTGTCCACGGCTGTCGATACGAACCAGTTGCATTCCGAACAGGTGGACCCCGTCACCCGCTCCGGGATCGCTTTGGCCAGGGCCTGCCAGATGGCGCTGGTGATCTTCGACGAGGCAAGTGTCGTGCATCCGATGGTCGGAGCGGGCCACTTGGCGTTCAGCCAGCAATTGTCCGGCAGTTCGATCTTGATCGGCGCGAACATCCCGGCATTGGACGGCGCGTGCGGCGCCAGGAAGAACTGCAGCGAATAGTACGCTGCCGATGCGGTGTTGGCGAAGGGCGAATTGATCGAACCCTTGCATATCGGATCACTTCCGGCGAAGTCGACGGTGATGTCGGAGCCTGCGATAGTGAGCGTCACCTTGACCTTGATCGGGTCGGGCGAAAACCCGTCAGTGTCTGCAAAGTCCTCTGCCGAGTAGACGCCATCAGGAATTGCCTCGATGCTCTTGCGAACAATGCGTTCAGTGTATCCGATGAGCTCGTTCATGGCCGCCTTGACGGTCTCTACGCCATATCGGGCAGCGGCGCGTTGCATCTCGCTCTCTGCACTCTTCAAAGCACCTAGATGGGCCTGCAGGTCACCGCGAATGTAGTGCGGCGTGCGCGTATTGTTCATGATGATAGCGAGATAGTCTCGATTTACCTCATAGTTCTCGTAAAGCTTGATCGGAGGAAGGCGCAGACCTTCTGCCGCGATGTGGGTCGAGAACGACATGCCGCCGGCGGCGCCTCCGCCAAGATCCATCCAGTGTCCGCGGCTGACGGCAAAACCCAGCAGTTCACCTTCATAGAAGATTGGCATCGTGAACGTGATGTCATTTATGTGAGTGCCGCCCTGGTAGGGGTCGTTCAGCGCAATGACGTCGCCCGGCTTTAGCGTATCGACTGGAAATCGGCCTATCGCGGCATCGGCGCTGTATTGCATGGCTGCAAGGTGGACGGGACAGTTTGCCGCCTGCGCCAGCAGCCTGACGTTCGCGTCGTAGATTGCATTTGAAAAATCAAGAATATCAGCAAGAATCGGCGAGAAGGATGTCCTTTGCATGATCGTAGTCATGCGATTGCAGGCATATTCGAAGCTGTTTCGAAGAACCTCGAATGTGACCGGATCCATACGGTCCGAGATGTCGATCTTTTGCGCCACGGCGCCTGAAGAAGCCATAATGATTCCCCTGTCGCGGTTAGTTTGCGATCGTGACGATGAGATTGCCGCTGTCGTCGACCTTGCCACTTGTGCCGGGCGGCAGCACAGCAATTGAGTCTGTGTACTCAACGATGCTTGGGCCCTTGACCGTTGATCCCGGCTGCAGCTCACCGCTGCTGTAGAGCGACGACTTGATCCAATGCCCGTCGAAGTAGACGTCACGGCTAGCGCCGTTGGCCCGGCTTTGCTTTGCGCCGAAGTTGAAATGGGGCGGTTCCGTCAAAGCGCCGACCGCGGTCACGCCCAGCGCCACGAAGGCGATCGGAAAGTCGTCCGAACTCACCCCATATTCGAGACGGTGGGCATTGTGGAACGCATCTGCAATCGATGAAATCTGCTCCTTCTTGATCGTTCCGTTCGGAATATCGGTATCGACCTCATAGGTCTGGCCGACATAGCGCATCTGCGCCGTTCGGGTGATCTTGGTCTCCGAGGCGCCGATGCCGTCGGCCAGGAGGCGGTTAAGTGCCTTGTCCTCCAACTCAGCGTAGAGGCGGTTCAGATCGGCGACATCGACATCGTCGAGTGAAGCATAGTGGAAGGCCTCGACGTCATGGCGAATGTTCATCGCCGTAGCCCCAAAGGCCGACGCGACGCCCGCCTGGCCCGGAATGATGACTTTGGGAATGTTCATCGCCTGAGCGACAAAGCAGGCATGCATGGGGCCGGCGCCGCCGAAACTTGCCAGCACGAAATCGCGCGGATCGCGCGCTCGAGCCACCACCACCCCTTTGACTGCTTGTGCCATCGTTTCACAGGATATGCGTATCATGCCCTCAGCGGTCTCAAGGCGTGACAAGCCGATCTTCGCAGCCAGACCATCGATCGCTCTTTCGGCCGCCGCGACGTCGAGCTCGAACTTGTCGGAGAGCGACGGGTTGAGCCTACCCAGGATCAGATTGGCATCTGTGATCGTCGGCTCGGCGCCGCCGCGGCGGTAGCACGCGGGACCGGGCTCGGACCCGGCACTGCGCGGGCCGACACGCAACGATCCACCCTCATCGACCCAGCCGATGGAGCCGCCACCCGCGCCGACTGAGTGGATATCGAGCATGGGGACGCTGACGGGCACTTCCCATTCCAACTCATAGCTGCGCGTGATGAGACCCTTGCCGTGCTCGACGATCGAGGCATCGAAGCTGGTGCCGCCGACGTCAGTATGAATGATGTTGTCGAAGTCGGTCGTACGGCTGAGATAAGACGCGTAGGCGACACCGCCGGCCGGACCGGATTCGATGAGTTCCTCAGGCCGATCCTTGGCGTTCTTTGCGCCCATGACACCGCCATTGCTCTTCAGGATCAGTAGCGAACCGCGGAAGCCTTTGGCCCTCAAGGCATCCTCCAAGCGATCGAAGTAGGATGTCATTACTGGCATCATGCACGCTCGGATGGCTGTCGTGGTGAAGCGTCCATGCTCACGGAATATTGGTCTGGTCTCCGCCGAAATGACGATATGCGCCTGTGGATTGGCTTCCCGTACAATCTGGCGCATCCGCTGTTCGTGTGCCGGATTTGAATAGGAGTTGATGAAGCCGATGCCCACGGACTGGATACCGCGGCGAGCGATTGTTTCGGCAACCTGTTGTGCAATGTCTTCATCGAGTGGGCGACGCGGCTGACCTTTCGCCGACATGCGCTCTGGAATTGCGAAGCGGTTGCGGCGACGGATCAAAGGCTCCGGCTTTGACTGATAAGGATCATAGAGAGCCTTGCGGTGCTGGCGGCCAATCTCGATGGTATCGCGAAACCCTTCCGTGGTGATGAAGGCTGCATCGGGATAATTCCGCTCGATCAGGGAATTGGTGGCTGTGGTGGTTCCGTGCATCAAGAAGGAAATCTGATCGAAGGCAATCCCGGCGGCCTCGATCGACTGGACGACGCCCCGGGAGCGATCATCTTTAGTCGTCAAGACCTTAGCTGTCTTGTAGGATTTATCAGTTTCTTCCCAAGCGAAAAGATCGGTGAACGTGCCACCGACGTCAATGCCGACGCGCCACATGTCCAGTATTCTCCTATGTTCCCGGGCGATATTTTGTTTTTGCGGAGGCGCTTAAGGCGCGTCCGTTCGCTTAAGAAAACTCTACATATGAGTTGCAGATTGTCAAGCGCAGTATGTAGAGTTATTTTTGCAACGTTCGTTGTGAAATGGTCGTCCGCCAAACGCGACGGAAAAGCTCCTGGCGCTGGCGGCGCCCGCGACGAAGCAGACCCGGAGACAAGAATGCGGCAGGAATTGAATGCGGGCACCGAATTGAAGATATCCGATCTCAGTCGCCTCACGGGCGTGCCTGTTTCGACGTTGCGGGTCTGGGGCGAACGGGGCTTGCTCACCCCACGCGTCACGCCAGCGGGGTATCGAATCTACAACCAGGACCACGTAAAACAGGCTGCGGACATCAAGCGCCTGCGCACACTGCAGGGCTTGAGCATCGCGGCAATAAAAGCTGCTCTTCCTGACAACGATGCTTCGGCCTATCCCAAACCTGCGACTTCTGGAAAGGAGGCTGATGCCATTGCGCCCAGTTCTGTCGGGGCAAGGCTCAGGACACTGCGCCAGGCCCGTAAGTTGACCATTCGCGAAGTTGCCAATCAGACCGGCATTCCGCAATCTACGCTCGCCTCGATAGAGCGCACGTCGCTGGGCGTGCAGATCCCCGAAGCCAAGACCCTTGCCTCATTCTATGGTGTCACGCTGACGTCCCTCATGGCGACACCATTGACTGAAGACAACAAGGAAGTGATTTCCGCTTCAGAGGGAGGGCAAGTTCTGCCAACGCTGGGCAAGGGCCTGAGGATTGAACAGCTTGCCACGGGTAGAGACATGATGGATTGCCAGCGCTGGTTCATCGAGCCGGGCGTAAACAGCCATGGCGCCTACAGCCATGACGGGGAGGAATTCGTCTATGTTCTGTTTGGGGAGTTCAAGATCACCATCGAGGAAACCCGCGTCCATCATTTGCGGCAGGGTGAAAGCATTTACTTTAAAAGCAATTGGAAACATTCCTGGTCTAACCCTGGCCAGACCACCACGGTACTGATCTGGGTGAATACACCACCGAGTTTCTAAAACAGCGCCTCAGTAATTAGTCCCGTCCGGCACCGCGCTGTTGAGGCCGAAATTCTGCTCAATTTTTTGTCGCACAGTGCACGCATGTTCGGGTTCATCAAAGCCGGCATTCCTGAGCAAAATTTTGATGTGCCTCGCATCCACTTCTCGCGATTGCGCGCCAGCCTGCACCGAGCCCTCAAGGCCGGCGAGATCTCAGGCGCAGGTTCGCGAATCTCGCATACCCGCCACTGCCCGACGGATGCGGGTTGAGGCAACTTCGGGGTCGTAAGGGGTCTGATTTGTGACGAGATGCCAGCCTGGTTTTCAGAAATTCCTACTGAGCGACAGCCGCTGCTCAATGCGAAAGGCGGGTTATCGCTCAGTTGTACTCGGAAGCTGCAGCAATTCTTGAGCAAGAATTATTCGCGAAAGCTTTCGCTTGCCGAGATGGCCGCCGTGTGTGGCCTGTCTCCGTACCATTTCGCCCGCGCCTTTTCCAAGACCTTCGGCGTGACGCCGTATCAACACGTTCTCATGCTGCGTCTGGACTTTGCCGAAAAGCTGCTTGCCGACAGGCGCCTGTCGATCACGGACATCGCCGATGCGAGCGGATTCTCGAGTCAGAGTCATCTCACGACCACCATGAAGAAATATCGCAACCTGACGCCATTGCAGGTGCGGGAGAGGCAGGTTCCGACGGACGACAAGTAAGCTGGTGATTCAATTGGCGCTCTCAGGCGAAACAATGACTGGCTTGCTGACCACGAACTCAGCAAAGCGTCTGCGAGTGGACTGGCCGTTCCGGAGCGGCAAGAACCGCACCACCCTTTGCCCGAATGGGTAGTCAGGCCGGTGTCTCAGCAGAGCTTGATCAGAGCAGTCTATCTGTCCGGGTCCAGGAGGATCACCGCACAACCATAGCCCTCAAGCTGCATAATGCTCCCTACGAACTGGCCGGTTAAAAGGTCCATACCCGATGGCATCCCAGGGACGACCACCGAGATGTCCATGGTGTTTTGAATGAACAGCAATTTGCGATCTTCGGCCTCGCGCATCGACACCTCCACACCAGCTGGTAGTTCAGCAAGCAAGGGCACGACACCCGCGCGGGCGAGCGCCGTCTCGGCAACGGCTTCGGCAAGCTGCTGGGTCAGATAGGTGCCGACATAGACGATGCGGCCTTTGCCGAGTTGGCGGGACGTGATCGCCGGCTGCCCGGCGCAAAAACGGTTGGACCATGTGCCGAGCACCTCTGTGTCGGGCTCGACCTCCAGCAGTTCGTAGAGGTGAGCGGCCTCGAATTGCCTGTTGCCGAAGGTGAATTGATATTTGCGCTCCGCCGAAGAGGCGGGCAGCGGCGCCGGCGGCACATAGGCGCCCATCGCGGCCTGGCGGAACAACGGAAACAGGCCGGCGCTGCCTTCCGGAACGAGGCGGCCGAACTCGGTGACCTTGACGCCGCTCAGCGCCGCAAGCCCATGCCCTGGTGCCTGCTCTCGCACGATGTGGTTGTTCTCGTCGCGGGTCCCCGTCAGGGCCGAAAGGATCAGTGTGCCGCCGTTGCGGACGAAAGCCTCGATCGCGGCATTCCATTCCTGTTTCCACATAACCCAATGGGGAACATAGAGCGCCTTGAGCCGTGACAGGTCGTCTTCGGGATGGATGAAGCCGCAAGCTATCCCCTGCTTGTAGCAGTGCCGGTGCAAAAACGTGGCGTCCTCGAGCGGGCTCGGCAAGCCCATCGGATAGGTCTTGTGCGCCTCCTGGTTGTCGAAATCCGCGCCGGCAATGCCGACGTCCATGCGTACGACCGTGCCAAGTATCTGGTCCTTGATGGCTGCGATCTCATGGAAGAAACGGCTGGCTTCGTCATAGCGGCGCCGGGGCACATCGTCGTGATCGATAATCCCCATCCAGTAAATCTCGGCGCCGAAATGCGCCGGGCGCCAGCGGAAAAACATGATGCCGTCGGCGCCGCGCGACACCGACGTCATCGCCATGCGGCGCATCTCGCCCGGCTCCGGCGTCATGGTCGAGAACCCCGGCTGGCTGCCGAAGCCTGAAGCTTGCTCCGGCACGATATAGTTGCCGGAGTAGGCGCGGCAGATGTCGAGATGCAGCGCTTGGGTCGCCGCATGACCTCCGGTGCGCCGCATCTCGTCGTACAGCATCGGATAGATGTCGAAGCCGATGAAATCGAGGTCCTGTCCGAACTGGCCGCGGAAATCGATGTCGGCGAGCTGGCCGAGATTGTGGAAGACGAACCAGTCCTGATTGGCGGCGCGAAGGATTTCGACCTGGTCGTGCTGGAAGGCCGCCGTCGCCGCCGCCAGGAAGCGATGGTAGTCCTGCACATGCCCGGGGCTCGGATAGGAAGGCATCAGCGGCCGTGGCAGGTCGACCTGCGAGAAATCGTCATAGGCCGTTGCCCAGAAATGGCCGCCCCAGGCGAAGTTCAGCGCGTCGATCGCGCCGTATTTGTGCTGCAGGAATTTCTGGAACTCCAGCCGTGTGGCGGGCGCGAATGACTCCGAAACGGTGGTGTTTAGCTCGTTGTCGGTCTGCCAGCCGATGACGCGAGGATTGCTGCGGTAGTGCTCGGCCATGGCGCGGGTGATGCGGCGGCTGTGAGCGCGGAACACCGGGCTGGTGGTGTCGGCATGCTGGCGCGAGCCATGACTTGCGGGGCGGCCGTTGACGTCGACGCGCAGCACCTCCGGATAGTTGATGGTCAGCCAGCGCGGCGGTGTTGCGGTGGGCGTGCACATGATCGTGTCGATACCGGCGCTACCCAGAACCTCGATTGCCCGGTCGAAGAGACCAAATTCGAATTTGCCCTCATGGGGTTCGAATATATGCCAGGCGAATTCACCCATCCGCACCGTGTTGACGCCGGCCGCAGCCATGCGCTCGGCATCGCGCCGCCAGCAGCTTTCGTCGACATGTTCGGGATAATGCGGTGCTCCCAAAAGGAAGCGGTCGAGGTTGAGGGGCCGCCAAACGGAAAGCGGGGCGGGCGTCTTGCGCTGCATGCGAATGATACTCTTGGATTAGGGTCAGGTTGCGGGGACGGGTTTGCGCGACGTCAACGTGCGGCCGTCGGGCCCAAAGAGATAGGCGTCGGCGATCTCGAAGCCGGCCGTCTGTCGGGCGCCGACACTGATTGGCGATACCTTGTTGAGCTGGACGGTAAAATTGCCTGTGCCGCTGTCCGAATTTGTCGCCTGAAGCGGGGAAGCGTCGAGGTAGAGGACCGTTTCCCGCCCGAGATGTTCGACCAGCCGCACTTGACCCTGGAACGATGCCTGGCCGGTGTTTGCCGGTTCGAGCACGTGCAGGTTTTCCGGTCGGATTCCGACAGTCACCGCGTCGCCAGCCGAAATGCCGGTCCCGTCGATATCAGAGAAGGAAAGCGCCGGCATTCCCGTCGCGGTCAGCGTGACCCCGACGGGACCGACGGTTTCCACCCGCGCTTGGATGAAGTTCATGCGCGGCGCGCCAAGAAAGCCAGCGACGAAGATGTTCGCCGGATTGGCGTAGAGTTCGAGAGGGAAGCCAACCTGCTCGACCCGCCCTTTGTTCAGCACAACGATCCGGTCCGCCATGGTCATGGCCTCGATCTGGTCGTGGGTGACATAGACCATGGTGGATCCGAGCTGTGCGTGCAGGCTGGAAAGCTCCACCCGCATCTGAGTGCGCAGTGCTGCGTCGAGGTTCGACAGCGGTTCGTCGAACAAGAACACCTCCGGCGAGCGGGTGATGGCGCGGCCGATGGCGACGCGCTGGCGCTGCCCGCCCGACAATTGCTTCGGGCGTTTGTCGAGCTGCTCCTCGAGGCGAAGGATCTGCGCGGCGCGTTTGACGGCGGTATCGATCTCCGCCTTTGGCCGTTTGGCCATCCGTAGGCCGAAGCCCATGTTCTCGGCCACCGTCATGTGCGGATAGAGCGCGTAGGACTGGAAGACCATGGCGATGCCGCGATCGCCAGGCTCTTCCTTGGTGACATCGCGGCCGTTGATGACGATCTGGCCTGAGTTGATGGTCTCGAGCCCGGCTATTGTCTTCAGCAAGGTCGACTTTCCGCAGCCGGAAGGTCCGACCATGACGACGAACTCACCCTTTTCGATCGTCAGGTCGATCGCCCTCAGGGCGTGATAGCCGGCATAGTGCTTGTCGACCTTGCGCAATTCCACGCTGCTCATCGCGAGGCGCCTTTCCGTGTTCCGTGTCGTCCGACCTGGATTCCTGGAGCGAAGATCATCCCTTGACCGCCCCCATGGTGAGGCCGCTGATGAAATGCTTCTGCATGAGGAAGAACATGACGACCGGGGGCAGGGCGACGAAGATCGTTGCCGCCGACACGATGTTCCAGGCCGACGTCCATTCGCCGCGCAGATTGTTCAACCCGGCGGTGACCGGTTTGACCGCATCGCTCTGGGTGAGCACGATCGCCCAGAAATAATCGTTCCAGATGAAGGTGAAGGTGAGGATGGCGAGCGCCGCCAGCGCCGGCCGCACCAGGGGAACCACCACATGACGCAGCACCTGGGCTGGCGACGCGCCCTCGGCGCGCGCCGCCTGGAACAATTCGCCCGGCAAGGCGGCGATGAAGTTGCGCATGAAAAGCGTCGCAAAGCCGGTCTGGAAGGCGATGTGGAAGACGATCAGTGCATATACGGTGTCGTAGAGGCCGAGCCTCACCATCAGGTCCCGCACCGGGATCATCATGACCTGGGCCGGCAGGAAATTGCCGCCGACGAACAGCGCGAAAATGAGGTTTGAGCCGCGGAACGGATAGCGCGACAGCACGAAACCGGTCAATGTCGACAGGATCAGCACGCCGATCACCGAGGGGATGGTGATTAGCAGGCTGTTGAGAAAGAAGCGCAGCATCGCGGTTTGCTCGAAGACCGCCGTGTAGTTCTCGACCAGGCTGAATTTCTGCGGCCAACCCCAGTAGTTGCCCGCCATCAGCTCCTCGTTGGAACGGATCGACGTCAGCATGACGGCAAGGAGCGGCAACAGCCACAGCGCGACGACCAGGGCCACGCCGCCGACATAGAGCGCGCGCTGGACCTTGGCGTCTTCGGGGATCGGGCGCGGGTACATCAGGCGTTACTCCGTTCGGCCTTGATCAGGCCGCGCAGGTACCAGGCGATGAAGCTGATCATGATGGCGAAGAGAACCGTGGCAATCGCCGCTCCGTAACCGAAGCGGTAGGAAAAGATCGATTCCTCGTACATCTGGTAGGCGAGTACCGTCGACGAGCCGTAAGGACCGCCGGTGGTCATCACCGCGACCATGTCGAAGGAGCGCAGCGCGCCGATCACCGTCACGGCGATGGCGATGAAGCCGACCTGCGACAGCTGGGGCAGGACCACATGGCGCAGCATGCGCCAGCCGCGCGCGCCGTCGACGCGTCCGGCGCCGATCAGGTCCTCGTTGAGGTTGTTCAGGCCGGCGAGGAACAGCACCATGCAGAAGGCGATCTGCGGCCACAGCGCTGCGGCGGCTACCGCGAACGTGGCGAAAGTCTCGTCGGAAAGCAGCGCCGGCGCGGTGACGCCGAACAGGCCGAAGATCAGTTGCAGCAATCCGTAGGTCGGATCATAGACCCAGCCAAAAACGACGCCCACCGTCACCGTCGCCAGCACAAGCGGGACGAAGAACAGCGACTTCAGGATGCGCATGCCGCTAATCTGTTGATTGACGATCAGCGCCAGCGCCAGGCCGATCGGCGGCGCGAGCATGAAGATCAGCAGCCAGATGATATTGTTCTTGAGCGAAACGTAGAATTGCGGATCGTCGGCTAGCTCGACATAGTTGGCGAGGCCGACCCAGGTCTTTGCGCCGATGCCGTCCCAGTCGTGCAGCGAGATCCAGACCGTCTCGACGGAGGCGGCAACAATGACCAGGCTGAACAGGATGAGGCCGGGCAGCAGGAACAATGCCGGCGTCAACCAATGACGATTTCTGCGCCAGAAACGGGGCATCGGAATTCATCCAAAAAAGGAGACGGGACCGCCGGGGAGAGGCGACGGCCCGTCAGGTCCGGGAGGACTAACCGAAGATTCTCTTGCGGGTCTTTTCCAGCCGCTCGAGGATCTGATCGCGCCGCTCGGGCTTGACCATGAATTCCTGCAGCCCCGTCATGCCCTCTTGGGCCATGTCCGGATCGGTGTCGCGATCGTAGTATTGCGACGTGCCGACCACCTTCTTCAGTTCCTCGACAGCGGCGTCGACCAGCGGATCCTTGCTCGGCGGGCAGTCGTTGCGCGGCGGGATCGCGCCCTCGGCGGCGAGGAAGGCGCCGAGGTTTTCCGGTTTGTAGAAATAGGCGAGGAAGTCGCGCGCGCCCTGCTTGTTCTTCGCATTCGCGGGGACGTGAATGGAGTTGACGGAGAAGTCCTCATACCTGGCGACGCCGGGAGCGACTTCGGGGAATGGCGCGTAGGCGAGCTGCGGAATGTCGGCCTCGGCGAAAGCGGACCTGACGAAACCGCCGAGGTCCATCATGGCGGCTTTCTTCTGTGCAAGGGCGGCGCCGGCCTGCTCCCAGCCGAAGGAACTGTGGTTCGGCGAGAAGAATCCGGCCTTGATCAGATCGTTCCATTTGTCGAAGACGGGGGTCAGCATCGGGTCGGTGTACTGGACCTTGCCGTCCATCAAGGCGATGTGCTTGTCCAAACCGTTGATGCGCAGGTTCATATGGTCGAACCAGCCGCCCGCCGGCCACAGCTCCTTGGTGCCCATGCTCATCGGGATCATGCCCGCCGACTTCGCGGCCTCGCCGAAGGTGAGAAAGTCGTTCCAGGTTTTCGGCGGCGTCCAGTTGTGTTCGGCAAAGACATCCTTGCGGTAGAACAGCCCCCAGAGCAAGCCGCCCATGGGCAGGCCATACTGTTTGTCGCCGACAGTGACCGCGCCAGTCGTGGCGCCGAGCACGCTCTTGTAGTTTTCCCGCGCGAACAGATCGGAGATGTCGTCGAACAGGCCCTTGGTGACAAAGGCCTTCATGCGGTTTCCCGAAAACCAGAAACAAATGTCGGGAGCACCGACGACGAGATAGCTGCGGATCGCCGTCTTGTGCGCCTCGTGGTCCATGTTGTTGATGACGACCTTGGCGCCGGATTTGGCCTCGTATTCAGCCGCCAGCCTATGCAGGATGTCGCGTTGTCCGGCATTGCTGAGGTTGGAGATGATGGTGATTTCCTGCGCCTGCGCCAGGGCCGGCAAGCAAAGGCCGCCGGTGGCGGAAACAGCCAGGGCCGCACCGGTGCCCTTCAGGAAACGGCGCCTTGTCGCGGACAGAGTTGTGACGTCGATGGCCATGGCTTTTGTCTCCTCCCTGAGAACAGCCGGATTTCATTTGAACCCAGGCCACTCGTAGCGTATGCAGGTGAAATCGGTCAATAGTTAATTTACAAAATTAATAATGAGAGTTCGATGAAGCTAAAAGGCGATCAGCAGACGTCGCGTGCCATGAACCGACGGCTGATCCTCAACATGATCCGCGCCAATGGGCCGATGAGCCGAGCCGATATGGCGACGCGAAGCGGTCTCAGCCCGGCCGCGGTGACTTTCGTGGTTTCCGAGTTGCTGGCAGAGAATATCTTGGTGGAGGGAGAAGCCAGCCTTGGCGCCCCAGGGCGGCGGCCTATCCCGATCAACATAAATTATGCCGGCCGCCTCGTTGTCGGGTTCAAGCTGATGGTGGGTGCGATCGATTGCGTGCTGACGGACTTAGCCACGACCCCCCTTGTTTCCAAAAGAGTGCCTGTGCCCGATCAGTCGCTGCAAAGTACGGTGGAAGCCTGCGCCGCTGCCGTAGGCCAGTTGCTTGCGGAACGCGCCGCGCCGACCGGTGCGCAACTCAGCGGCATCGGCATCGCCGTGCCGGGAGTCATCGACAATGGGGTATGCCGGCTCAGTCACCGGTTCGGCTGGATCGACGTGCCGATAGCGGCGATGCTCGCCGACCTCGTGAACGTGCCCGTCTGGGCCGACGACGATACCAACGCTTTCGCGCTCGCGCAGCAATTGTTCGGGCTCGGCCGCCATCACCGCACCGTTGGCGCCTTGGCTATCGGCGCGGGCATCAGTTGCGCGGTGGTGATCGACGGTTCGGTCCATCGCGGCGCGAATGGAGCCGCGGGCAAGCTTGGTCACTCCATCTACGATCCGACTGGGCCTCTATGCGAGTGCGGCCGCCGGGGATGCCTTCAGACCTTTTTTTCCGAACCGGCATTGGTGAAACGATGGCGCGAGGAGAAGGGCGTTCCGGGCGACGTTGACCGTCACGACATGCTCGCAGCGGCGCAGTCCGGCGACGAGACGGCCCTGAACCTGTTGCGTGAAGCAGGCGAAGGCATTGGCAGGTTCTTGGGCGGGTTTTGCAACACCATCGATCCGGAGGTTATCGTTGGCGGTGGCGAGGCGGTCACATTCGGCGACTATCTCTTCGAACCGATGCGTGACGCTCTGAGGCGTCATGCCATGTGGACGCCGCCGCCGATCACGCCGGACTGGGCAGACGACTCCTGGGCGCGGGGGGCCGCCGCACTCGCAACCCAGAGGCTGTTCGATTTCGAGAGCAGGCCTGGTGAGACTGGCGGCGTCGCATAAAGGTTACGACTAAAGCAACTATCGGTTACGGTCGAAATGACTGCCGATGAAGGCCCTGCATCTGCCTGACGCTGGATTACCAAACACCTGTTCCGGTGCGCCGTCTTCCTCAACCATGCCCTGGTGAAGAAAGACTACCCGTGATGACACTTCGCGCGCAAAGCCCATCTCGTGGGTTACAATAATCATGGTACGGCCTTCTTCGGCAAGTCCACGAATGACCCGAAGCACGTCTCCCACCAACTCAGGATCCAGTGCAGACGTCGGCTCGTCGAACAATATCGCACGCGGGCGCTGAGCCAACGCACGTGCAATCGCGACACGTTGCTGCTGACCTCCGGAAAGATGATTCGGCCAAGCGAATCTCTTGTCCGCCAGCCCGACCTTCTCAAGCAGGACCATCGCCTCTTCTATAGCTTCAGAACGGCGCCGTCCCTGCACATGCAGCGGCGCCTCAATAACGTTTTGCAAGACAGTTCGATGGGGCCAGAGATTGAAGCTCTGGAATACGAAGCCAAGGTTTCTCCTGATGCGACGAACGGTATTAGCCTCAGACTTCGAAAGCTTCTTGCCGAGATACATCAAGCGATCGTCACCGACGGCAACCTCACCATAATTTGGAACTTCCAGCATCGGAATGCAGCGCAGAAGCGTACTCTTACCCGATCCGCTCGCGCCAATAATGGATATGACATCGCCATCATTCGCCGTTAGGTCGATGCCACGCAGTACCTCGTGCTGACCGTATGACTTGCGAAGGGATTTTATAGAAACCGCCTCAGGTACATTTGACGACTTCATCGTGCATCTCGGAATAACCAGGGAGAAAGACGCCTCTCGACTTGCGCGAATGACCACGTCACAAGCAGAGATAGAACGAGGTATATTATAGCCGCGCATAGAAATACCTCTATAGCGCGCCAAGTCTGCCTAACTGCTGCACTAGCTATGCCTGTGACTTCCATCAGCGTGATGGTGGACACCAGGGCCGTGCCCTTCAACAACGCTACAACCTCACTGGAGTAGGCCGGCAACGCCTGTCTAAGTGCGATCGGAAAGCTGATTCTTCTGAACGCTTCCCAACGGGTCATACCGACCACCTTGGCTGCTTCGCGAGATCCCTGTGGGACGGCGCGAAAAGCGCCTCGGAGGATCTCGGAGGTGTAGGCTGCATCATTTAGGATCAGAGCTAGCAAACCACACCAATATGGCTCCCGCAGCAATGGCCACAGAAAGCTTCCACGGACGAATGGCAGGGCGCTGAGACCGTAGTATATTACAAAAAGTTGAATTAGCAGCGGCGTGCCACGGAACAAAAATACGTAGGTGGAAGCTACGGAGTTTCCCAATGGAGTTGCGCGTATTGCATTTAAGACGAGGGCTAGGCAGCCACCCCCAATGAGGCCAAAGACTGTCAGGTTCAATGTTAGTGGCAATCCCGACAGAAGTTTGTACACGATATCGATCATAAAGGCGGAATCCATCATGCCACCTTCGTTTCGACGTGATACCTTATCGAATGCTCCGCGATGCGGGTGATTTTGTCGGACACCGTTGTTATCAATAGGTAGATTACTGCACCTACACCTGCAAAAAGAAGGTATTCACGTGTTGTGCCGGAGGCGATGGCAACCTGCCTCATTGTCTCAACGAGGCCAGTGACCGAGACAACTGCTGAATCTTTCACCGTTCCTTGCCACTGGTTTCCCATTCCGGGTATTGCGGTGACGAGCGCTTGAGGGGCAATAACTCTTCGAAAAAGCCCCAGTGGGGTCATGCCGACAGCGACGCCTGCTTCTATCGTACCCTTGGGCACCGCCTGATAGGCTCCCCGAAGAACCTCCGATTGGCTAGCTGAGGATATAAGCCCGACGGCGAGCGCGCCTGCTGCAAAAGCGCTGACTTCGAAGGGCCCCTGCATGCCAAGTGCTGTTCCAACAAAGGTGATCGCCTGCCTGCCACCAAAAAAGAACAGGTAAATTATCAAAATGTCGGGCACGCCTCGGAATACGCTTACGTATGCCGAGGCAGCCACCTGGACCGGTTTCGAACCTGAAATCCTTGCCCATGCCACCAGAGTTCCGACCAAAAGCCCGATGCCGAAAGCAGTGAACGCAACCAAAAACGTCATGAACCCGGCCTGCGCAAAGACCCAGCCCCAGCCGTCGGGCCCAAAGCCGACCAGTGATAGCTTCTCGATCATAGGTTGTTCAGAGATGAGGAGACAGATCGCGGCCGAACCATTTCACGGTCAGTTTCTTCAGGCTGCCATCCGTGTACATTTCTTTTATTGCGGCATTGATTGGGTTCAGGAGCTTGCTATTTCCCTTCTGCACAACAATGCCCATTCCATCACCAACCGGCCCGCCAGAATACCCCGGCCCGACGACTTCGGCCGTGTCCTTGTTTTTCGCAACAAAATCGGCGGTGCTTGTCTCTGCCGCGACGACAGCGTCGACACGGCCAGCTTGCAGATCCTGGTAGGCCTGAGGAACTCCCACGTACTGCCGGATCTCAACTCCTTTATCGCCAAAATATTTCTTGACGAAGTCGAGTTGGGTGCTTCCCGCTTCAACACCAATGACCTTCCCCTTGAAGGCTGGGACGACTTGGGAATCGATGAAGACCTGCGCCTCGGGCTTGGCAAGGTTTACGTTGCCGCCTGTGTCGGGAACTTTGATGCCGCTTTCCTTGGAAACGACGAATGATGTTGCGTCCGATGTGTAGGGCAGCGAGAAATCAACAACCTTCAGGCGTTCATCGGTGATCGTGACGCTATAAATGATGGCGTCGAATTTCCCGTCCATCAGACTTTGCATCATGCCGTCCCAGGCCATCTGGCGCACTTCGTATTCAAATTTCGTGCGCTTCGATATTTCTTGGAGGAGATCAATTTCAAATCCGTAGAACGTACCGTCCGGCTTTGTCATGTCGTAGGGGGCAAAATCGCCGCCTGTCACGAAGACGTATTTCTTCTGGGCTTGCGCCAACGAAATACTTGGCCCCGTAATGCTGAGCGTGGCGGCAGCCAATACTTGAATGAACTGTGATCGCGTAATGTGCATTGAAACACTCCTCCCCTTGAACCAGAACTCAGCAGTAGGCCGTGATGCGCGGCCGAAGCTCAATCAGCCGAGCACTTGGAATTATCCAAACTTATGTCGTACTCCCCGCACACTTGATACCCGGCCGCCACAAGGCGATCTGCATCTTCTGTGCTTAGATCCAGTTCCGTTCTCTACCAGATGGCCGGGAAGTTGAGTGTCGCCCCTTGATCCCCTCAAGGACGACTACGCTGCTCATCCATTTCCTGCTTTTTGTACGTTATGTCGCCGGAACGGTAGTTCAATTTTTTGGTACGAGCAACATGTTTTTTTTGACACCCCCCCCCCCCCCCCCCCCCCCCC
>Ga0209127_100037_pt1 | contig 264753 bp, 249 predicted proteins | sample LakSupMetagenome_FD_187469 | JGI IMG/M metagenome (GOLD analysis project Ga0209127, IMG submission 187469) | Freshwater microbial communities from Lake Superior, Canada - Sta WM archaea (SPAdes) (version 2) | ecosystem: Environmental > Aquatic > Freshwater > Lake | place: Lake Superior, Canada... | reverse complement strand
GGGGTCGATGGATCGGCAGGCGAAGACCCAAGCTCACCCACGGGCTTGGTGTCCCTCAGGGCTGTCGGTCTTCCGCCTGCCACCGCAACCGCTGGTATAGCAGATGAGGCAAAATGAGAGTTACAAGGTGTTCGGACTGTAAACGTTGGCCTGAACCCGACCGCGCGGTGAGCGCTCGCCGAACTGGTAGACGGCCTACACCTCACCCTGCCCTCTCCTTGCAGGAGAGGGTTCCCCGCGCCTTTCTCGCTTAGGTCGCGTTGCTACGGTACGACGTGCCTTCACGCTGAAATCCCGCTTGCAGCCCACTCCGATTTATCCTTATTCTCATTCGTATACGAACGATCTCGGTGGCCGTGACGATCAGGACGATCAGGCGCGCCTCGCCCCGCCTGGGCGAGCCATGAGGACGACGCGGCGCTTCACGCTTCGCGTCAACGGCGCGAGCCATGAGATCGAGGGCGAAGCCCGGACGCCGCTGCTATTCTTCCTGCGCAACGATCTCTGTCTCAACAGCCCGAAATTCGGCTGCGGCCTCGGCGAATGCGGCGCCTGCACCGTGCTGGTCGACGGCCAGGCGGCGCGCGCATGCGCCCTGCCGGTCCGGCTGGCCGAAGATCGCGAGATCGTCACGCTCGAAGGCCTCGGCAGCGTCGATGCCCCGCATCCGCTGCAGCAGGCCTTCATCGACGCGCAGGCGGCACAATGCGGCTACTGCATCTCCGGCATGGTGATGACCGCGAAAGCCTTGCTCGACGCGCAGCCCGACCCGAGCGAGGCGGAGGTGCGCGAGGCGTTGCGCCACAATCTCTGCCGCTGCGGCACCCATGTCGAGATCGTCAGGGCGGTGCTGCTCGCTGCCGAGCGCGGCCGGCAGGACGCGGCGGCGTCATGAGCGAGCCCATTTCCCGCAAGGCACTGTTGAAGCGCGCCGGGGTGATCGGCGTGGTCGCGCCGCGCAAGGGGGCAGCTTCCGACGCCGCGCCCGAGGACGGGCTCGACCTGCATGTCTGCCTCACGGCGGAGGGCCGCATCCTCGCCTTCAACGGCCATGTCGACCTCGGCACCGGCATCCGCACCGCCCTCGCCCAGATGGTCGCGGAGGAGCTCGATTTCCCCTTCGAGGCCGTCGAGATGGTGCTCGGCCACACCGCCGATACGCCCGATCAGGGCGCGACCATCGCCAGCGAGACGATCCAGGTCACCTCGCTCGCGATCAGGATCGCGGCGACGCAAATCCGGGCCAGGTTGATTGCGCTCGCGGCGGCCGCGCTCAGCTGCGCCGAGGACGAGATCGCGCTCAGCGACGGCGTGATCTCGCGCATGGGGGAAACGGCCCAAGCCATCGCTCTCGACACGCTGCTCGCCAATGAGCGGATTCTGCTGCCGCTGGCTGAAAGCGCCGCGTTAAAGCGAGTCGACCAGCACAAGCTCATCGGCCGTTCGGTCGCCCGCGTCGACATCCCCGCCAAGGTCACCGGCAGCTTCACTTACGTCCATGATGTCCGCGTCGCCGGCATGCTGCATGGCCGGGTCGTACGCCCGCCCTATGCCGGCATGGATGCCGGCGATTTCGTCGGCCGGAGCCTGATCGCGGTCGATCGCGACTCGATCGCCGACGTGCCCGGCATCCGCGCCGTCGTGGTCGAGGGCGACTTTATCGGTATCGTCGCCGAGCGCGAGGAGCAGGCGGCAGAAGCTGCACTGAAGCTCAAGGCGCAATGGCGCGAGTTCACCCCGCCCGACCTCTCCGATCTCGGCCAGGCGCTGCGCAGCCATCCCTCGACGCCGCGCCTTTTGGCCGAGGAAGGCGATGTCGACGCGGCGCTGGAGAGCTTGGAGGCGCGGCTCGACCGCACCTATGTCTGGCCCTACCACATGCACGGCTCGATCGGCCCGTCCTGCGCCGTCGCCGATGTGCGCGCGGACGGGATCACCGTCTGGACCGGCAGCCAGAATCCTTATCCGCTGCAGAACGATCTGGCGGTGCTCACCGGCCTGCCGAAGGAGCGGATCGACGTCATCCGCTTCGAGGCGGCCGGCTGCTATGGCCGCAACTGCGCCGACGACGTCGTCGCCGATGCGGTGCTGCTATCGCGTGCGGTCGGCGCGCCGGTGCGGGTCCAGCTCACCCGCGAGCAGGAGCATCTCTGGGAACCGAAGGGCGCCGCCCAACTAATCGACATCAAGGGCGGGCTCGGGCCGGGCGGCTCGCTGAAAGCCTACGACTTCCATACCTGGTATCCGTCCAATGCCGCCCCGACCCTTGCGCTGCTGCTGACCGGACGCATCCCGAACCAGCCGGCGGCGCTGCGGATGGGCGACCGCACTGCGGTGCCCTCGTACACCTACGAGAACATGCGATTGACGGCCTATGACATGCCGCCGATCGTGCGCGCCTCCTGGCTGCGCGGCGTCTCGGCGATGCCGAACGTCTTCGCCCATGAGAGCTATATCGACGAACTCGCGCATGAGGCCGGCGTCGATCCAGTCGAATTCCGCCTGCGTCACATCAATGACGAGCGCGCCGCCGAGCTGACGCGGGCGACGGCCGAGCGGGCGAACTGGCAGCCGCATGTCGGGCCGCGCATGGAGCAGGATGGCGACGTCCTGCGCGGGCGCGGCTTCGCCCAGGCGCGCTATGTCCATGGCAGCTGGCCGGGCGTCGGCGCGGCCTGGGCCGCCTGGGTCGCCGATGTCGCGGTCAATCGCACGACCGGCGAGGTTACCGTCAGCCGCGTCACCGTCGGCCAGGATACCGGCATGATGGTCAACCCCGCCGGGGTGACGCACCAGGTCCATGGCAACGTCCTGCAATCGACCAGCCGGGTGCTGCGCGAGGAGGTAACGTTCTCGCAGACGACAGCCGTCGCCAGCCGCGACTGGGGCTCCTATCCGGTGCTGACCTTCCCGGAATTGCCGGCGATCGACGTCATGCTGATGGATCGTCAGCATCTGCCGCCGATGGGCGCGGGCGAGTCGGCCTCGGTCCCGAGCGCGGCGGCGATCGTCAACGCCGTCTATGACGCGACTGGGGTGCGCTTTCGCGAATTGCCGCTGACGCCGGAGCGGGTGCTCGCCGGTCTCAACGGCACCAAGCTGCTCAAAGCGCCGCCGCGTGAGCCCGCTAGGCGCCTGCCCTGGTGGAGCAAGCTCGGCGCGGCCATGGCGGGTGCTGCCAGCTTCGCCGCCGTCTCGCTCGCCTTCGCGCCATCGATCGCGCCGATTGCCCGGCCGGACCCGTCGACCTGGTCGGCGACGACGATCGAGCGTGGCCGCCAGCTCGCGGCGCTCGGCGCATGCTCCACCTGCCATACGGCTAAGGACGGAGTGCCCTATGCCGGCGGACTCGCTCTGCCGACACCGTTCGGCACGGTGATGACCACCAACATCACCCCCGATGTCGAGACCGGCATCGGCAACTGGTCCTATGCCGCCTTCGAGCGGGCGATGCGCGCCGGCCTGCACCGCGACGGCCATCAGCTCTACCCGGCCTTCCCCTATCCGAGCTTCGCCAAGGCGAGTGAGGCCGACCTGCAGGCGCTCTATGCCTTCCTGATGTCGCAGCCGGCGGTACGCCGGGAGAACGAAGCGAGCCGGCTCACATTCCCGTTCAACCTCCGCCCGCTGCTGGCCGGCTGGAACCTGCTGTTCAACCGTGGCGGCGAGCTCAAGCCCGATCCGGCGCGCTCGGCTGAATGGAATCGCGGGCGCTATCTCGTCGACGGGCTCGGCCATTGCGGCGCCTGCCACACGCCGCGTAATGCGCTGGGGGCCGAGAAGGGCGGCAGCGCCTATCTCGCCGGCGGCGAGGCGGAAGGCTGGGAGGCGCCGGCGCTGACCAGGCTCTCGGCCGGGCCGATTCCCTGGAGCGAGGCGCAGCTCTACACCTATCTGAAGACCGGAACCTCGCAGCATCACGGCGCAGCTTCGGGGCCGATGGCGCCGGTGATCGCCGAGCTCAAAGAATTGCCCGACGCCGACATCCGGGCGATGGCGACCTATCTCGCCTCGCTGAACGAGCCCCTTCCGACGGCCGAGGCCGAAGCCGTGGCGGCGCGCATCGAGCAGCAGACCGCACGCGCCGCCAATCCCGCGACCTCGCCGATCGCCCGGCTCTATGAAGGCGCCTGCGCCGCCTGCCACGAGACCGGCCGTGCCGCGCCGCTGGTCAATGCCGGGCCGGCGCTCGGCCTGTCGTCCAAGCTCCACGCCGTGACGCCGGCCAATCTCGTCAATATGCTGCTCGAAGGCGGCCAGCACGGCATCGGCTCGATGCCATCCTTCGCGACAGCGCTCGATGATCGGCAGCTCGCGGAGCTGGCGGTCTATCTGCGCGGCCGCTTTGCGCCAAAGAAGCCTTCCTGGGAGGGAATCGAGGCAGCGGTTGAGCGGGCGCGCAAGGCGGGGCGCTGAGCGCCGATCGCGCGAGGAACCCCCGTCGATTACCGAGGAGACCGGGCCCGCCGGTCTGGCGGGCCCGGCCGCTCGTTCAGGCCGTGGCGTGCGGTTCGTGCCGGTAGTCCCAGACCGCCCAGGCCGAGACGGCCGCAGTCAGCAGGCCGAGGACCAGATGCGTCCAGAACGCTGCGAAGTTGGCAGTGAAGCCGAGCACCCAGGGCGCGGCGATCAGCCAGAGACCGAGCGCGAGGTTCACCCACTCCTCCCATTCGGCGAAGGCGGTGATGGCCGCGATCGCGATCAGGGCAAGCACGGCCCCGGCCAGCCAGGCATTGCGGGTCGGCGTGGTGTCGGCGAGGAAGCCCATCATCCAGGGCGAGATGAACAGGAGTGCGCCGAGGATCAGGTTGAGCCAGTCCTGCGGCCGTTTTCCACTCGTAGTCGCGGTCAACATGATCACCTCCATCGGTGAAGATCATCCAACCACGGCGCCTCGCGCACGAGGCGCTTGGTCGAAGGTATTATACGCCTTTCGCCAAAACAGCTCAAGGACTGGCCGATAAGCGAACATGGCCGGCGCGAGTCGGCCATGGGACGCCTGACGACTTGACGCAGGCTGTATTCGACTTCGCCGTAACTTCGGCGCGTCGAAGGCCTCACTTGGCCGCGAGTAGTTCCTTGACCGAGAGCAGCACCAGCTCGTTGTCATCCGCCTTCTTCGGATCGCGCGACGAGGAGAACGGCAGGTTGTTGTCGTTGCCGACGACGATGATGCCGTTGGCGAGGTCGACGACGTCGACGTTCTCGATGGTGAAGAACGGGAAGGGCAGCACGCCGTCGATCGCGCCCTGCTTCGCCTTTTTGTCGGGATCGGCGATCTTCATCAGGTCGATATAGCCGACCTTGCGCACGCTCTTGCCGACATTGGCGTCGGTCATCTCGATCTTGACGATGCGCTTGAACTTGGCGAGGTCGTGGAAGCAGTCCGGGCCCTTCTGACCGGCGACGCAGGCGCGATCGGCGGTGCCTTCGCCGTTGTCGCGCTCGATGATCAGCGCTGTCGTCGCGTCGATCATGTTGAAGTCGCCGATGGCGAGGCCCTTCTGCTCGAGCGGGAAGAACCAGGAGCGGCCGGTCCACTTCTCGTTCTGCACGTCGAATTCGAGGATGCGCAGCACTTCCTTGCCGTCGACCTCTTCATTGCCCTTGGTCTCGGCATTCCAGAGCGGGCCTTCTAGCAGCGGGTAGAGGAAGCGTCCGTCCGGCGACTGCGCCATGCCCTCATAGCCCTTGGAGCGGCGGACATTGAACTCTACGGCCAAGTTCGGCGCGGCCGGCGTGGTCACGGCGTAATGGTCGGGCGAGCGGGCCGGCTTGCCGTCGACCATGGTCTCGAAAACCGCCTCGACCTTGCCGCTGGCGTCGACGCGGATCAGATAGGGGCCGAACTCGTCGCCGATCCAGAACTTGCCGCCGATCGGCTGGATCGATTCCGGGTCGAAGTCGGCGCCGGTCAGGTAGCGCTTCTCGGTGCCCTCGTTGGCGATGCGGAACGGCACCTTCTTGTCGGGATCGTGCAGGAAGGTGGTCGCGGTGCGCTCGATCTTGCCACCCTCGAAATCGGCCTTGAGGCGGTGGAAGAACAGCATCGCGTCCGGCGAGTTCGCCTTGGCGCCGAAGCCGTTGTCGGTCAGCACCAGGAACTCGCCATTGCCCAGCGAGCGGATGCCGGAAAAGCCCTGCACCGGCTGGCCGGCGAAGGGGGTCGAAAGCCCGGTCGGGCGCCCGCCCGAGGTGCCCATCACCGAGCCGACCTGCTCGACACGCTTGCCCGGGGTGACGAACTTGCCGGAGACCTTGAGATCGGCCGGCGCATCGGCCGGGGCCGGGATGATGGTGTTGGCCGGCAGCAAGGCGTGTCCGACCAGCTTGGCCGGAAACTCCTTTGGCGCATCCTGCGCGCCGGCGAGCATGGTGGACGACAGAAGCAGGGCGGCGGCGAGGCGCAGACGCATGGGACACTCCGGTTGCGAAAAGCGGGACGGCCCCGCTTCGCGTCCGCAGTTTGCAGGCGCGCGACAGCGACGTGACGCTCGCGTGACAGGCGGCCAGCCGGCATGAACCGAAGGGCCGGCTGCTGCGTATCGGCCTCGACACCGGGAGCTGGGACGTGACGACGACATTCAAGCCTGGCACCGACGTGACCTGGCGCTGGGGCGCTCACACTGCCAAAGGCCGCATCGAGCAGGTCTTCACCGAGCCGGTGACCCGCACGATCAAGGGCACCGAGGTGCGCCGCAACGCCTCGCCGGAGAACCCGGCCTATCTGGTGACGCAGCCGCGCGGCGGCTATGCGCTGAAATCGCACAGCGAACTGGAAGAGGATGGCTGAGCATCCGCTGGCGCCGCACAGACGCTGCCGCATCACTGGCGGCATTCGCCCTGGAAGCGGGATCGTCAGCCGGTCGCCCGCAGCCGGCGCGCGAAGCTCGCCCCACCATCTCCGGTGGAGACCTCGCCGACGCGGGCGAGCGATATCAGGATCGCGCGCACGGCCGACCGGACCTTGAGTCCTTGCCGAAAGCGCTGCGCGATCGCCTCGGCATCCAGCGGCTTGCTCGCCGTCGCCAGCACCGCCAGAACGGCCGCCACCCGCTCGACCGGCTGGCTCGGGAAGACCGGCCTGGCACTGCCCGGCGCCGGCAGCGCCAGCAGTTCGGCCGCCTCGATCTGCTCGCCGACCGCAGCCTCCCGCCCGAAGCGCGGCCGCTGATAGTCCGGCCGCAGCCAGCGCGCCGTTCCGCGTTCTTCCTCGCGGGCCGGTCACGATTGAGCGCCACCAGCATCGCCAGGATCGTCTCGTCCTCCGCATCGGCCGGTAGCCCGTAGGCGGTTGCGACCGCCGCATCGATCGCCTCGTGATGCTCGTTCAGGATCAGCACCAGCCCGCGATCGCGGATATCGGCCTCGGCGGCGGACAGCGACCTGCCGGCGAGGATCGCCTGCTTGTGCGCCTCCGTCGCCTAGGAAGTTGATGAAACAGCGCGATATGGAAGAGCGTGGATCGTTGCCGAATGGCGGATAGCTTCGTTGGCTCCGGCCTGCCCGGCCATTCAACGAGCTGCTTGGCCAAGAAATTCCCGAAAAACAGTACTCTCTCACGCGCGAGCGTCAGGCGCCGGAAATAGCTGTGCGCAATCTTACTTCATTCCTGCTGGTCTTTATGAAATTTATTGCAAATTCAAACTATTGATCGAATTATCCTTCTGTTTGTCGCCTTGGTTGATTCGCGCGGATGGAAACGGAGTATATGGCAAACACAGACATGTGGGGGGACACATGGGATCTGTAAGTCGACGAGCTCCTATTCAAACTACGACGAACGACAAAGAAGACCCATCCTTGGTTGCTATCAGAACGTGGAGAATGCTCAACCGCAATTATCTCTTGCTCGCTGATGCGGAGTTAGCGGCCGGTTGTATCGACGAGAGCCCCGCTCGGGAGGCGGCGTTCGACGCTAGCGAGGCTGCCGGTAATTACGCTATACTGGTGGTGCCCCGTACGTGGGAAGGGGTCCATGCTTTACTCGACATGATGCTGGACGACTTCATGCAGGAAGATGCCGAGAAGCTCGAAACCGGAATAAGAACCTTATCCACTGCTATTCGGAAGCTTGTTCCGATGCGGGACTGAGGTTGCCACAAGAGAGCTACTGGGCGCGCGGCGCGTAGCGCGCCCAGGTGGGCTCCGCTGAGCGATCTGGCGCGTCGCCAGGGCGGCCTGCCGCGAGGGACCGAGCGAGAACAGATCGTTCCAGATGCGCGCGATCCAGGCCCGGATGGCCGGACCGCGCAGGTCCTCTAGATAGACGCGGAAACGGTGCCTGTCCGGGAAATGGACGTAGTTGTCCCCCTGGCCGGTGAAGTCGGCCTCGAGCACGAAGCAGGATTTCTTGTAGAGATCGATCCGCCCCGTCGTGGCTGTTCCCGCGGGGTCGCGGAACTTCACGGGATATTCGAAGCGGTAGGTCACCGCCTCGGCGTCGCTGGTCGGCGGCAGCGGCGTTTCGACACCGATCAGCCGGCAGAAATCGGTCAGGAATTGCGCGTAGGCGGCGCGCTCGGCTCCTTCCGAGGCACGCCAGCGAGCAATGAAGGCTTCGACATCGTCGCCGCCCTCTCCGACCCCGCCCCCCGACATGGCCGTTACCCTATGGTTGATTATTATATGTCTACTCAATTAATGAGAGCAATCTGGCTCCTGTCAACTCCTGTCATCAGAGCGACGCCATCTGCGCCCTACCCCCTCGCATCCGCCGCAAATCGCGCCCATATTGCGGCCATGCCAAAGAGCACCGACACGACCGCAGCCAAGCCCAAGGCTGCGACCAAATCCGCAGCGAAGAAGTCCGCCGCGACGCGCACGCCGAATTCGAAGGCGAGCAAGCCCGAGCTCAAGCCGCTCGACGGCTACCTCGCCGACCTGCTCAACCCGGCGATCAACCGCGGCAAGGCGGTGCCGGGCGGCGCGGCCGGCTTCAGCGATGCGCCCCAGGCCGGCTACGAGGCGCGGCCGGGCGATGCCGATGAGAAGAAGCCGCGCAAGCTCTCGAAGAAGGCGGATTCGGCCTTCGATCCCGACAGCGACAGCGCGGCCTCGCTGACGGCGAAGTCGCTGCAGGCGCTGTTGGAGACCGGCAGCCCGTTCATCGAACCGGGCAAGCCCTGGACGCCGCACCGGCCCGCGCGCCCCGAGAAGTCGGAAGGCGGCCTGCGCTTTCAGATGAAGTCGGATTTCGAGCCGGCCGGCGACCAGCCGACCGCGATCGCCGATCTCGTCGACGGCGTCCGCCGACAGGAGCGCGACCAGGTGCTGCTCGGCGTCACCGGCTCGGGCAAGACCTTCACCATGGCCAAGGTGATCGAGGAGACGCAGCGCCCGGCGCTGATCCTGGCGCCGAACAAGACCCTGGCGGCACAGTTGTACGGGGAATTCAAAAGCTTCTTCCCCGACAACGCGGTCGAGTACTTCGTCTCCTATTACGACTATTACCAGCCGGAGGCCTACGTCCCGCGCTCGGATACCTATATCGAGAAGGAATCCTCGATCAACGAGCAGATCGACCGCATGCGCCATTCGGCGACGCGCTCGCTGCTGGAGCGCGACGACGTCATCATCGTCGCCTCCGTCTCCTGCATCTACGGTATCGGCTCGGTCGAGACCTATACGGCGATGACCTTCTCGCTGAAGCTCGGCGAGCGCATCGAGCAGCGCCAGCTCATCGCCGACCTCGTCGCGCTGCAATACAAGCGCACCCAGCACGACTTTTCGCGCGGCTCGTTCCGGGTGCGGGGCGACACGGTCGAGCTTTTTCCGGCCCACTATGAGGACCGGGCCTGGCGCATCGGGATGTTCGGCGACGAGATCGAGAGCATCAGCGAGTTCGATCCGCTCACCGGCCAGAAGACCGGCGAGCTCGAATTCATCAAGGTCTACGGCAATTCGCACTACACCACGCCGCGCCCGACGCTGAACCAGGCGGTCAAGTCGATCAAGGAGGAGCTCAAGGCCCGCCTCGACGAGCTCAACCGCATGGGCCGCTATCTCGAGGCGCAGCGGCTCGACCAGCGCTGCACCTTCGACATCGAGATGATCGAGGCGACCGGCTCCTGCAACGGCATCGAGAACTATTCGCGCTATCTCACCGGCCGCAAGCCGGGCGAGCCGCCGCCGACCCTGTTCGAATATTTGCCCGACAACGCCCTCGTCTTCACCGATGAGAGCCATGTCACCGTGCCGCAGATCGGCGCGATGTACAAAGGCGACTTCCGCCGCAAGGCGACGCTCGCCGAATACGGCTTCCGCCTGCCCTCCTGCATGGACAACCGGCCGCTGCGCTTCGAGGAATGGGACGCGATGCGCCCGTCCTCGATCCATGTCTCGGCCACGCCCGGCGGCTGGGAGATGGAGCAGACCGGCGGCGTCTTCACCGAGCAGGTCATCCGCCCGACCGGGCTGATCGACCCGCCGGTCGAGATCCGCCCGGCCAAGCACCAGGTCGCCGACCTCCTCGACGAGGTCAAGGAGGTCACCGCCAAGGGCTACCGCACCCTCGTCACCGTGCTGACCAAGCGCATGGCCGAGGACCTGACCGAATACCTGCACGAGAACGGCGTGCGCGTGCGCTACATGCACTCCGACATCGACACGATCGAGCGCATCGAGATCCTGCGCGACCTGCGCCTCGGCGCGTTCGACGTCCTCGTCGGCATCAACCTGCTGCGCGAGGGCCTCGACATCCCCGAATGCGGCTTCGTCGCCATTCTCGACGCCGACAAGGAGGGTTTCCTGCGCTCCGAGACCTCGCTGATCCAGACCATCGGCCGCGCCGCGCGCAATGTCGACGGCAAGGTCGTGCTCTATGCCGACCACGTCACCGGCTCGATGGAGCGGGCGATGGCCGAGACCAATCGCCGGCGCGAGAAACAGGAGGCCTACAACGCCGCCCACGGCATCACGCCACAGACGATCAAGCGCGCCATCGGCGACATCCTCGGCTCGGTCTATGAGCGCGACCATGTCACCGTCGACAAGGGCCTGGTCGAGGGGCCGGTCGCCGGCCACAACCTCAAGGCCGCGATCGCCGATCTCGAAAAGCGCATGCGCGAGGCCGCCGCCGACCTCGAATTCGAGACCGCCGCCCGCCTGCGCGACGAGATCAAGCGCCTGCAGGCGACCGAGCTCGCCATCGCCGACGACCCGCTCGCCCGCCAGAGCGATGTCGAGTCCTCCGCCGGCAAGTACAAGGGCGAGCGGTCCTACGGCGCCTCGGCCAACCTGCCGACCCGCGCCCGCAAGCCGACCGACGCCGATATGGGCCCGCATAACTGGGGTGGGGGCGAGGGGAGGCCGAAGGCGAGCGTGGCGCGGCCGCGCAAGCCGACGCTCGACGAGATGGGCCCTGTGCCGGAGGCGCGGCCGAAGGGGGCGGGGGAGAGACGGGGAAGGCGGAGGTAGCTAACGAGCTTGCAGGTCCTTCAATCGCTTTCCTTTAAATGCCAGAAACCACCCTTGAAGCTGCCATTCAGATAGCTGCCCAAGCTCACTAAGCAGTGTCCATCTCTCAATGTCAGTCCGCCCACGGAGGTCATCAACACGGCTACAGAATGTCCGTATTTTGGATGTTATTACCTTCGGGTCAGAAAGAAACAAGTCATCTGATGGGCTAGCATTGGCCGTGCAAGCTCCCTCGCCTCCTACAATGAGAAGCCCGTCAGATTTATGATCTCTGTAGTTTGATTTGATCCATTCTTGGTGATTTAAACATTGGCCAATTTCGCTTTTATTATATTCGTATGGATGTTCTTTTTTAGTCTTAAGTTCGAATGCAACAAGGTATTGTTTCGATGAATCTGCCCAAATTACATCGGGACCTGCTCCATGCTCATTATCTGGTCTGGACGCTTCATATCCCAGTGTTTCTCCGATAGAACGGAGAGCTTCTTCATGTTGCTTAAAACTCACAGTTTCATCAAGGAGTGTTTGGCATTGTTTATTTAGGAACGCTAGAAAATTTCCAATTGCCTGAGCCCCATTGAGATTTACACTCATTAACTTGCCGTGCAGCGCCCCGTTCTCGTCAACCGAGCGATCACCGTGAGTATGGATATGATTGATTGGTAAATTAAGCTTTGGCGAGAGCCGAGCGCGCGCTCGCCTATAATGAAAGTCGGCAGAAGCAGTGTCCCCCTCTATTTCATAGGTCATGCCCAGCCATATTGAATGCCACCCTGCAAGTTTGGCATCTGCATCAGCCGTAGCATCAAGTGTGTCTAGCAATGATTTTCTAGCCTGAACAATGTCAGAGTTCCACAGGGCAGTCATGTAGTCCGATTCTGCCTGCGCGGAGCGAGCGAGCGCGGCTTCGCGCTCCTTAACTCTTTCGATTGCTGCGGTAGAGACCTCCAAGCCATCAATTGTGTCGCGATAAAAATCTATCCACCCATTGTCGCGAGATAGAACTTTATCAGTGATACTCAAGACGTCTGTGTTGGCGGATTTGCCAACATCCTGCTGTAACGACTGTCCCAGCATAATTTGTTTGCGAATAAGCTGTGGAAGTAGCGAGATATTACGTTCATTTTTAAGCCAATTTGTTATATCATTGCTGTAAACGATAAAGACGCCGTAGTCGCTTCTTCCTCGGTTTATGCGCCCCAGGAGCTGGGTCACTCTAGCGGCCAATTTAGTTGAAAAAAGGTTGTCTAACCTGAGCGAAACAAATTGATATCGCTCTAGTAGGCTGGCTCCAGATGGAGCTCCGTCGACGACCATAATCCGGCATGTATCCTGAGGAAGATCAATGCCATCAACCCGAGAAACGAGGCAAAATGCTCCCTTCTCACCGCGCCGGAATCTCTCCAATGCCGGTGTAAACTCAGAGCTCGGAGGAGGAATTGCAACAGATTCCCACTGCTTGGCTTTAATATAGGATGGAACCGAAATTAGAATCTTATGCTTTTGAGACAAGCGTTTCGCTAGGTCGATCTTTCCTTCAACTTCAGCAAATTCACTGGACAATAAAATTAAGCGCTCACCGTTTCCCGCGTCATTGCTAGGTTCAATTTTGTTGGGTGACGAAACCCCGAAGGCGCGTACAAAATCAGTATCATAGTCTAGTGTTGCAGATAGATATACACGGCGAACGCCTTTTCTTAGAAACTCAAAAGAACGATTTGGAATGAACGGTGGAGTAAATTCGATAGCTGCGGATGATATAAATACAGCACAGTAGCCAATATGTTCATAAAGCTGGATTGTCGGGAACTTCAATTCTGGACTGTCATTATATTTATGTTTTTTTAATGTATCGATGATCTGTGCTTTGTTTCGATGTGCAGTGGACGGTGGGCACATGGTGACATTGAGCTGCCCAACATCTTCTACTATAAAAGATAAATGATCTTTCTTATTGATCCGCTCGAACTCAGAGGCGAAAATCGAGAGGAGGTCATTGTACAATTCTTTATGATCGCGCTTTGTCACGGTCAGCGTGAATGAGTCGCGTACTATTCGCTCTGCTACGTGAGCGTCATCGAAAACGAGCGCAGCTGGAGAAAGTAAATTTCTAAAAGCCGTGATGGGAGAGAATATTGCAGAATAGGTCGTTATGCAGAATGCTTTCCCTGTCTCAAATAGATCATTATTAAACTTCTGCCCGGCTCGCGTCGAGTATCGAATCCCAATTCGATCGCACTCTTTGGCGGTTTGATTGACAAGATCTATTGTGCTACAAACATAAACAACCGGGCCAGCTTCTTCATTAACTAGGCTTTGGGCAATAAGTATTCCGACTATGGACTTTCCAGCCCCGGTATTGAGAATAATAAGATTATCATCTTTCTTTCGGGCATCGTGCCATTGTTGTAGAGCTTCAGCTTGGCCTTTCCATAGATCGTTAGGCGCTTGGCCCAAATTGGGCGTCTTCTTAAAAATCTCGATCGGGTTGATCGGCGACGAACTTGCTTTCGGGCGGGTGAGCTTTGAAAAATCGACCATTGAAGCCTTGCCCCCGGAGCGCCTCAGCAAACTGGGTCCTACCTTCGGTTGTAGGTGGACCTCCGGGTAGTTGAACAGGGCGATCGATGGGTTATCAAGGGGTGTGGGTGTTATGCTAAATGGCAATGCGCTATGCTTAACCCAGGTCTACGACTGGCTCTATTTTTGCTTGCGCCCGAGTAGGTCACACCGTTCTTAACTTATCCCCGCCCTCCGGACCTCCCGTATGATGCGGCGCATCCCATCCCCGAGGGGCAGCCAACCGGAGGCATGTCGTTTGGCGGGGTGGGTGCGGCGCCTGCGGGTGGGTTTGCACCCCACTCCCGGGAGGCTTCGGGAACCGACCTGGGGACATTACGATCCCTGCGCGAGGAGCTCGCTAGACCGCGCCGGCTGCTGAGGCCGGCGCGACAGAAGCGCGGCCCGGAGTTTTCAAATCGCCGCTGGCGGAGCGCCACGGGGCGTGCGGATGGTGGCTCAATCCATCCGCGCCGCGTCCTGGCTCAATGGAAGCGGATCACCAAACCAGCGCCTCGCGGCGCTCCGCTGCCCCTCATATGCGACAACGCCCGCAGGTGAGCCTGCGGGCGGGGACGACGCTTGGGCGCGATCTTCCTTCTCCCCTCGGGGGAGAAGGTGGCAGCGCGAAGCGCTGACGGATGAGGGCCCGCTATGCAGGGCGAGCCATCAGCGGCTCACCCGGTCGTCCCGCCCTCATCCCCTGCCGGACCTTCTCCCCCGAGGGGAGAAGGAGGCTGAAAAACTCCCGCGCCCTTCGCCCTGGGGGACAGGGAGGCGAAGGGCGCGGGGTACGCCGCTCAATAGCGGTCGTAACGGTCGTGATGGCGGCGGCCATGGGCCGGGGCCCAGGGCGGCGGACCGCCGCGGCGGTGGCCGTAGCCATAGCCACGGTCATAGCCGCGATGGTGGCGGCCATAGCGCTGCTGGCGTTCCATGTTGCGCTGGATCTCCCACATCCGGTGTTCGCGGTTGTGGCGGACATAGGTCGCCTCGACCTTGTCGAGGCCGGCTGCGCCGCTGAAGCTTTCGCTGGCGGCAGCCGGGGTCACGGCGGCGCCGAGCGCGATCGCCGCGGCGATGAGAAGGTGTCGCATGGGGCATCTCCTTTGGTTGCCGCGATCAAAGCGGGTCTGTCCGGAACTCCACCTGAACGGAATTGTTCGCCGCCGTTCATCTTCGCTATGTTCCAGCCGCGCGCCCAAGGGGCTAGAATGGCGCCATGACTGTGCCGCCCGATTTCGTCCACGCCTCGCGCGACCTCGAACGCTTCCTGCTCGATGCGCGTGAGACGCTGAGCCACGCAACCACTCATCAGACCTGGTACTCGGTGCTCGGCGTCTTCGTCACCTTCCGGGCGCGCTTGTCGGTGCCGCAAGCGGTCGCTTTCTCGCAGGCGCTGCCGCCGATCCTCGGCGCAATGTTCCTCTACGAATGGGACCCGGCGCAGGGGCCTTTGCCTTTCGCACCGCGGGCGGAACTGGCGCGGGAAGCGATGACGTTCCGCATCGAGCACAGCTTTCTGCCGGACAGCGCGATCGAAGACGTCGCCGCCGCGCTCTGGCGGCATGTCGACCGACCCGCCTTCGAGCGCATGCTGGGCACCTTGCCGCCGGAGGCGCGGGCGTTCTGGGCTTTGCCGGCTGGAACCTGAAGGTCAGGCGTTCGGGCCGCCCTCGATCTCGCTCGCCCAGGCGAGCGCCGCGTCGAAGGCGTCCGGCTTGAAGCTCCTGACCTCGACGAAGGGCACGAGCGGCCCGGCGATCGCCACCAGCGTCTCGATCCAGCCCTTGTCGGTGACGACGGCCTCGCGCGGGAAGCGATGCCATTGCAGGATCTTGCCGAAGCCATAGCGCGCGTCCTTGAGGCCGGCGCGGAAGGTCATGTCCTCGAAGGCGCTGAGGTCGGCGAGGATGCCGAGCTTCTCATGGCGTTCGAGCTTGGCCTCGATCTCGGCGATCAGCCGGTCGAAATCCGGCTCGTCGAGCGTGCCGGTGATGCGGAAGGCCGCGACATGGTCGGGCGCGGGAAGGATGTCGAGCATGGGCGGGTTCCTCTCTGTCGGAACAACGCCGGAGTCGTTGCGGGCTTCTCAGCCAGCCCTATTTGATCGCGATGATCAGCATCAGGAAGGCAAGGACGATCAGGACCTGCTTCAGGCTCCAGTTGATCCGCCGGAGCTGCTCGGCGACCGGGTCTTCCGGCTCTTCCGCCTCGTGATCCGGCTGCCCGGTCGCGAGGTCATGCGGGTCGGCAGCCGGCTCCAGCGGGCGCCAGCTGATGCTCTGCACCCGGCCATGCGCCTGCACCGGGCGGCCGTCGGCCTCGGGCGCGAGATGGAAGACCGGCGGCTCGTCGTCGCCGGCGCCCTCGGGCAGCCAGAGATTGGTCGTTGCAGTGAAGGAGAGGCTGCCGGCGCCGCCCTCGGCAAGGTCCTGCCGCAGTCCTGCGAACAAGGGTTGCGGCAGGAAAAGCTCGGCGGCGAGCCGGGCGTCGAGATCACCCTGTGCCCCGGCGGGAAAGCTCAGCCGCAGCAGCGGCGCGCTGTCGCCGGGGAAGGAGCGGATCGTCAGCGACAGGTCCTGGGCCGGTCCCGCCTGGCCGATCCGGGCGAGCGTCGCACCATCCGGCCGGGCATGGCCCTCGATCCGGGCGGCATCGTGCAGCACGCCGTCGCGCCATTCGTGCCCGGAGATCGCGACGAGTCCATCCGCCGTGAAAGCGAGCGGCCGGGCGGCGTCCTGCACGAAGGCGCCGGCCACGCCCGGCAGCGTCATCCGCCCGTCCACGATGCTGGCGCTGTCCGTCCTATCGTTCATCCCATCCCCGCCGTGAGTCGGCGCGGACGATAGCAGGTCGGCGCGGCGATGCCAGAATGGCAAACTGTTCTACGCCGAGGACGGTACGGGCAGTGCCGGAAAAGAAAATTTCCTTCTCCACCCGTTCGGCGAAAAGCTCTTCCCGATCGGCGCGTACCTTTAAAAGAACGTTTGGATTGACATGCAGAACGGACTTTCCTAAATTGCCGATGTCGTCGGGTCACCGATGGCCGCGGAGATTTGAGCGAGCAGCTTGCGCCGCGTCACCAAACGCTAAAGCGCCACGACGTGGTCGTGGGCTCCCCAGCTTGAGGAGATGAACATGACCGGCTCCGTTCTCCGCCCTGTCGAACCGCTCCGCCGTTCGATGATGTGCTGTTGTCGCCGCTGATCCAGCGCTGACGCCGTTCCCCGGCGTCATTTCGACATCACCGCACAGAGGGCGCCGCAACGCGGCGAAGATCGTCATGTCGTTCCAGTCCCAGGTCATTCCCAGCCCGCCGGCTCGTCAGGCTTATGTCATCGAGATCGGCGAAACCCAGGCGGGCCTCGTCGCCCGCGGCGCCGATGAGCGCTTCTATACCTTCATCTCCGCCTCGGCGGCGTTCGACCGGCTCGAGGGCCAGCGCTTCGCCACGCCGGTCGCGGCCGAACTGGCGGCGCGCCAGCTCGTCCGCTCGCGTCCCGGCCTGCGGCTGGCGGCCTGAGGGGCGCGCCGGTGCAGTTATTCGAAGCCCTACGCGTGTTGCTCGCGTCCTGGTTCGTGCGGGCAGTCCCCGCCAAGCCGGACGAGCCGCGCTGGCAGGAGCGCTCCCTCGCCGAGCTCGGCGCCGAGGAGCGCCGCCGCTCGATCCGGCAGGTCACGCTCGAGCAATTAGGCATTGCGCACTGGTCGTGCCACACGCATTTCTGAGGTCATGATGAACGCCCCCGTGAAGTCCGGCGCCTTTCGCGTCGAGGCCCTCCTTCCAGGGCCGCCCGCCGATGCGATCATCCGCTTCGAGGGAGTCGGCAAGACTTATCCCAGCCGCGACAGCCAGGAGCCGGTGACGGCGCTCGCCGGCATTGACCTCGTCGTACCGCGCGGCAGCATCGTCGGCGTGATCGGCCGCTCCGGTGCTGGCAAGTCGACGCTGATCCGCCTGGTCAACGGGCTGGAGCGCGCCACTTCCGGCCGCATCCTGATCGAGGGCGAGGACGTCACCAACCTGACCGAGGCCGGCTGGCGCGAGCGCCGGCGCGCCACCGGCATGATCTTCCAGCACTTCAACCTGCTGTCGTCGCGCACGGTGTTCGACAATGTCGCGCTGCCGCTGGAGATCGCCGGCGTGCCCAAGGCCAAGATCGAGGCGCAGGTCAGTCGCCTGCTCGCGCTGGTCGGGCTCGCCGACAAGCGCGAGCGCTATCCGGCCGAGCTTTCCGGCGGCCAGAAGCAGCGCGTCGGCATCGCCCGGGCGCTGGCGACCGAGCCGAAGGTGCTGCTCTGCGACGAGGCGACCTCGGCGCTCGACCCCGAGACGACCCGCGCGATCCTGGCCCTGCTCAAGCAGGTCAACCGCGAGCTCGGCATCACCATCCTGCTGATCACCCACGAGATCCCGGTGATCAAGGAAATCTGCGACCGCGTCGCGGTGATCGAGGGCGGAAACATCGTCGAGGAGGGCGAAACCTTCGAGGTGATGACCCGGCCGCGCCATCCGACCACGGCGAGCTTCGTCGAGGCGGTGACCGGCGTCGAGGTGCCCGACTACCTCGCCGGCCGTATCCATCAGCAGGCGCTGGCCGGCGACAGCGCCGTGCTGCGCATCGCCTTCACCGGCGAGAACGCGACGACGCCGGTGATCAGCCGCCTCAGCGCCGTGATCGGCGTCGACGTGAACATCCTCGCCGGCCGCATCGACGCGATCGGCGAAAAACCCTTCGGCAGTCTGCTGGTCTCGGTGCCGGCGAGCGAACCCGAGCTTGCCGCCGTCTTCGGCGCGCTGAAATCCCTCGACCTCAAGGCGGAGCTGGTCGGCCATGTCTCCTGAACTCATCCGTCTGATCGTCGAGGCGACCGGCGACACGCTGCTGATGGTCGCGATCGCCGCCGGCCTCGGCACCGCGCTCGGCCTGCCGCTCGGCGTCTTCCTCGCCACCAGCAAGAAGGGCGAGCTCTTCGCGGCGCCTGCGGTCAATGCTGTGCTCGGCGCGCTGGTCAACGCCACCCGCTCGACGCCCTTCATCATCCTGGTCGTCGCGATCATCCCCTTCACCCGGCTGATCGCCGGCACCTCGATCGGCACCTTCGCCGCGACCGTGCCGCTGACCGTGGCGGCGACGCCGTTCATCGCCCGCCTGATCGAGGGCGCGATCCGGGAGGTCGACCAGGGCCTGGTCGAGGCTGCCCGTTCGATGGGCGCGACTCCGCTGCAGATCGTCCGCAAGGTGCTGGTGCCCGAGGCGCTGCCGGCGATCGTGCTTGGCCTGACGCTGGCGCTGGTCAGCCTGCTCGGCTTCTCGGCCATGGTCGGCGCGGTCGGTGGCGGCGGCCTCGGCGATCTCGGTATCCGCTACGGCTATCAGCGCTTCATGCCGGATGTGATGGCGATCGTCGTCGCCGTGCTGATCGTCCTCGTCCAGACCGTGCAGAGCGTCGGCGACCGTCTCTCGCGCCGCCTCAACAAGCGCCTGCGCCACGCCTGAGCAACCGCTTACCCGCTATCACTACCGGAAACAGACGATGCCCAAGTTCCTCTCCCGCCGCAGCGCGCTCGCTGCGGCTGCCGCCCTATCCTTGTCCGCCGGCGTCGCCGTCGCCCAGCAGAACCAGGTGATCCGCATCGGCGTCACCCCCGGCCCGCACGCCGAGATCGTCGAACAGATCAAGCCGCTCCTCGCGAAGACGGGCTACGACCTCAAGATCTTCGAATTCTCTGACTTCGTCATCCCGAACCAGGCGCTCGATACCGGCGACCTCGAGGCCAACGCCTTCCAGCACCAGCCCTATCTCGACAACCAGGTGAAGGATCGCGGCTTCAAGATCGTCAGCGCCGCGACGACCGTGAACTTCCCGATGGGGATTTATTCGTCGAAGTACAAAAGCTGGGCCGAGGTGCCGGAGGGTGCGACCGTCGCGATCCAGAACGACCCGACCAATGGCGGGCGTGCGCTCCTGCTGCTGCAGGACAAGGGCGTGATCAAGCTGAAGCCGGGCACCGGCTTCAAGCCGACGGTCCTCGACATCACCGAGAACCCGAGGAAGCTCAAGATCATCGAGATCGAGGCCGGCCAGACAGTCCGCTTGCTCGCCGATGTCGCGGCCGCCGCGATCAACACCAGCTATGCCGTCGATGCCAAGATCGATCCGAATTCGGCAATCCTGCGCGAGGAGCCGAAAGGTCCCTACACCAACCTCATCGCGGTGCGCGGCGCCGACAAGGACAAGCCTTTCGTCCAGGCGCTGGTCGAAAGTTATCGCTCACCCGAGATCAAGGCGTTCGTCGCTGAGCGCTTCAAAGGCTCGATCCTTCCGAGCTGGTGAAACCCAAAAGCCTTCCTCCCAATCCCTCGTCGTAACGGAGCCTCTCTTATGACCACCCGCAGGATCATCCTCGCGACCGCGCTCGCCGCCGTCGCCTTCACCGCCCCGGCGCTCGCCCAGCAGAACCAGGTCGTCCGCATCGGCGCTTCGCCCGGCCCGCATGCCGAGATCCTCGAAAAGGTGAAGCCGATCGCCGCCAAGAACGGGCTCGACCTCAAGATCATCGAGTTCTCCGACTATGTCGTGCCCAACCAGGCGTTGGCCGCCGGCGAGCTCGAGGCGAACTCCTTCCAGAACCAGCCCTATCTCGACAACCAGGTGAAGGATCGCGGCTTCAAGCTGGTCAGCGTCGGCCTGACCGTGAACTTCCCGCTCGGCATCTACTCGTCGAAGTACAAGAGCTGGGCCGAGGTGCCGGATGGCGCGACCGTCGCGATCCAGAACGACCCGACCAATGGCGGCCGCTCGCTGCTGCTGCTGCAGGACAAGGGCGCGATCAAGCTCAAGGACGGCGTCGGCTTCAAGCCGACCGTCGCCGACATCGTCAGCAACCCGAAGAAGCTGAAGATCATCGAGATCGAGGCCGCCCAGACGCCGCGCTCGCTCGCCGACGTCGCCGCCGCCGCGATCAACACCAACTACGCCGTCGACGCCAAGATCGAGCCGACCTCGGCGATCCTGCGCGAGGATCCGAAGGGCCCCTACGTCAACCTGATCGCCGTGCGCGAGGCTGACAAGGATAAGCCCTGGGTCAAGGCGCTGCTCGCCTCCTATCACACCCCCGAGATCAAGGCCTTCGTCGCCGAGCGCTTCAAGGGCTCGGTCCTCGCCGGCTGGTAAGGCTCCTCCCCCCGGGCCGTGGTCACGGCCGGGCACCTGCCCCGGAAGCGCAAGCTTCCGGGGTTTTTCGTTTCAACCCGTCGTCTTTCCGGGGCAGGCCGAAGGCCTGAGCCCGGAATCCAGAACCTATGCCCTTGTTTGTACAGGCGCGGTGATCGAGCATCCTGCCAGGATGCGGTATCGGTTCTGGGTTCCGGGCTCGCTGCTACGCAGCGCCCCGGAAAGACGGGAGGCGGATCACACCGAGAGATACTGCGCCCGCACCGCCTCATCGGCCTTGAGTTCGTCCATCGTGCCGGTGAAGCGGATCAGGCCCTTCTCGATGATGGTGGCGCGGTCGGCGACCGAGCCGGCGAAGTGCAGGTTCTGCTCGGAGATCAGCACTGAGAGCCCTTCGCCCTTCAGCGCCAGGATGGTCTTGGCCATCTCCTCGACGATCACCGGGGCGAGGCCCTCCGAGGGCTCGTCGAGCAGGACGAGCTTGGGATTGCCCATGAGGGTACGGGCGATGGTCAGCATCTGCTGTTCGCCGCCGGACATCGCACCGCCCGGCCGGTCGCGCATGCGCCCGAGATTGGGGAAGAGCTGGAACAGGCGCTCCGGCGTCCAGTGTGGCGCGCCCTCGCGCTTCGGACGCTGCGCGACGGAGAGGTTCTCCATCACGCTGAGTTCGGAAAAGACGCGCCGTTCCTCCGGCACATAGCCGATGCCGAGGCGGGCGATCTCGAACGGCTCGCGCCCGACGATGGTGTGGCCCTCGAAGATGATGCGGCCCGCCTGCGGCGGCACCAGCCCCATCACAGCCTTCATCGTCGTCGACTTGCCGGCGCCGTTGCGGCCCATCAGCGCCAGCACCTCGCCGCGGCCCATGGAGAAGCCGACGCCGTGCAGGATATGGGCGCGGCCGTAATAGGCGTTGAGGCCTTCGATCTCGAGCATCAGTGGCCTCCCGAGGTCGCGCCGGAGCCGAGATAGACCGCGCGCACGGCTGGATCGTTGCGGACTTCCTCAGCCCGGCCCTTGGCGATCAGCTTGCCGCGGTCGAGCACCAGGATCGCGTCGGAATGTGCGAAGACCACGTCCATGTCGTGCTCGGTGAACAGCACGGCGATGCCGCGCTCTCGGGCGATCTCGGCGGTCAGCGCCATCAGCGCGATGCGCTCGCGCGGCGCCATGCCGGCGGTCGGCTCGTCCATCAGCAGGAGTTTTGGCTTGTTGGCGATCGCGACCGCGAGCTCGACCCGCTTCAGATCGCCATAGGCGAGGACGCCGCAGGCACGCCCGGCCTGGTCGAGCATCCCGACTTGGCTGAGCAGCGCGTTTGCCTCGGCGACATGGCGGTCCTTGGCCCTGCCGAACAAGGCCCAGGTCTCGCCGGCATGCGAGATCAGCGCCATCTGCACGTTCTCGCGCACGCTCATCGAGGCGAAGGTCGCGGTGATCTGGAAGGTGCGCCCGACGCCGAGCCGCCAGACCTCGCGCGGCTTGAGGCCGGTGATCTTGCGGCCGTCGAAGATCACCTCGCCGCGGTCGGAGGGCAGCTGGCCGTTCAGCATGTTGAAGCAGGTGGTCTTGCCGGCGCCGTTCGGGCCGATCAGCGCGAGTAGCTTGCCGGCCTCGACCGAGAAGCTGACATCGTCGACGGCACGCACGCCGCCGAAGGATTTGCCGAGATTGCGGACTTCCAGGACCGGTGTCATCGGGCGGGCTCCGGCGCAGCGGTGACGGGCGGAGCGGGCTCGGCCTCGCGCCGCCGCTCGGCAAAGACGAGCACCGTGCCGACGAGCCCGCGCGGGAACAGGATGACGAGCAGGACGATCGAGGCGCCCAAGACGAAGCGCCAGTACATCGTCGCCTTCATCAGCTGTTCCTGCAGGCCCATATAGGCGAAGGCGCCGACGATCGGGCCCGAGACGGTCTGTACGCCGCCGAGCAGCACCATCAGGAGACCGTCGACCGAGCGCGGGATCGCCATATAGGTCGGGAAGACCGAGCCCTTGAAGAAGGCGAAGAGGGCGCCGGCGATGCCGGCGGCGAAGGCAGCGATAATGAAGGCGATCCACTGGATCCGCATCACCGGCAGGCCGATCGCCTCGGCGCGCAGCGGGCTGTCGCGCCCGGCCCGCAGGGCATAGCCGAAGGGCGCGAAGACAATGACGCGCAGGGCAAGGATCGCGACGACGCAGACCGCCAGCGCGAGGTAGTAATAGACCAGCTTCGGGGCCGCCCAGGCCGCCGGCCAGACGCCCAGGATGCCATTGTCGCCGCCGGTGACGTCGACCCACTGGAAGGCGGTCGCCCAGGCGATCTGGGCGAAGGCGAGCGTCAGCATGGCGAGGTAAACGCCCGAGAGCCGCACGCAGAACCAGCCGAAGACGACGCCGGCGATGCCGGCGAGGAAAGGCGCGAAGGCGAGCGCCGGAACCATCGGCATGCCCAGCCACTTCACCGCCAGCGCCGCGCCATAGGCGCCGAGGCCGAAATAGGCGGCGTGGCCGAAGGAGGCCATCCCGCCCGGGCCCATCATGAAGTGCAGCGACGCCGCGAACAGCGCGAAGATCGAGAGCTCGGTCAGCGTCAGCAGCCAATGATCGGCGACGATGAACGGCGCGACGAGCAGCACTGCGAGCGCGGCAAGGCCGATCAGCTTGACGTTGTGGCTGGCGGGCAGCAGCAGCGGCTCGACCGGGCCATGGGCATGGGCGGTTCCGACCGGGCGCTTGCCCATCAGGCCGTAGGGCTTGATCACGAGCACGACGGCCATCACCAGGAAGACCAGCACCAGCGTGATCTTCGGGAAGATCAGGATGCCGAAGGCGTGGATGATGCCGATCAGCACCGCGGCGAGATAGGCCCCGGTGACGCTGCCGAGCCCGCCGACGACCACGACGACGAAGGCCTCCGAGATCATCGAGAGGTCCATGTGCAGGTTCACCGCCTCGCGCGGGAGCTGCAGCGCGCCGCCGAGGGCGGCGAGGCCGGCGCCGAAGGCGAAGACCGAGGTGAAGAGCAGGCGCTGGTTGACGCCGAGCGCGCCGACCATCTCGCGGTCCTGCGTCGCGGCGCGCACTAGCGTGCCCCAGCGCGTCTTCTGGAACAGGAACCAGAGCAGGCCGAGCATGATCGGCCCGACCACGATCAGGAAGAGCTCGTAGCTCGGAAAGCGGCTGTCCATCAGCACGACGAAGCTCTTGAAGCCTGGCGCGCGCGGGCCGAGCTTGTCCTCCGGTCCCCAGATGCCGAGCGCGATGTCCTGCACCATCAGCACCAGGCCGAAGGTGGCGAGCAGCTGGAACAGCTCCGGCGCCTGGTAGATCCGGCGCAGGATCACGATCTCGACGATGGCGCCGAGGGCGGCGACGATCAGCGCAGCCAGCAGCACGCCGCCCCAGAAGCCGAGCGCGTCGGCGGGTCCGAAGCGCGTCACCAGCGTGAAGGCGAGATAGGCGCCCAGCATGTAGAACGAGCCGTGAGCGAAGTTCACGATCCGCGTCACGCCGAAGATGATCGACAGCCCGCAGGCGACGAGGAAGAGCGACGAGGCCGAGGCCAGGCCGTTGAGCGTCTGCGCGAAGATCAGATCGATCATGCGAGGTCCCGTCGAAACAACCGAAAAAGGGCGCAATTCTCCCGCGGCCGCAGCGCTAGGCTGCGGCCGGGTCAGCCATAGTCTAGATCAGGTCGAAGCCTGGCGCTTCAGCCCGCCGGGCGAAGCGTCTTCACCTCTGCATCCGAAGGCAGGTATTTGGCGCCGTCGGCATAGCGCCAGTCGACCATGACGCCCTTGCCGTCCTTGACCGCGGTCTTGCCGACATAGGCGCCGAGCGTCGCCTGGTGGTCGGAGGCCCGGAACTCGACAGGGCCGAAGGCCGAGGTGAACTTCAACCCCTTCAGCGCATCGACGAGCTTTTCGTTCTCGGTCGTGCCAGCCTTGGCGATGCCGGCGGCGATGGCGTTCATGGTGTCGAAGCCGACCACCGAGCCGAGGCGCGGATAGTCGTTGTACTTGGCCTTGTAGGCCTCGCGGAACTTGACGTGATCGGGCGTCTGGATGTCGGCATGCGGATAGCCGGTGACGATCCAGCCGACCGGCGTCTCGGCGCCGAGCGGGTCGAGATATTCCGGCTCGCCGGTCAGCATCGAGACCACCGTCCGACCCTCGAACAGGCCGCGGGTATTGCCCTGGCGCACGAAGTTCGAGAGGTCGGCGGCGAAGGTGACGTTAAAGATCGCGTCGGGCTTGGCGGCCTCGAGCGCCTGCACGGTCGCGCCCGCATCGATGCGCCCGAGCGCTGGGAACTGCTCGGCGACGAAGTCGACATCGGGCTTGGCCTTCTTCAACAGCTCCTTGAACCATTTGGCGGCCGATTGGCCGTATTCGTAGTTGGGCGCCACGATCGCCCATTTCTTGGCCGGGAGCTTGGCGGCTTCCTCGACCAGCATCGCCGCCTGCATGTAGGTCGAGGGCCGCAGGCGGAAGGTGTAGCGGTTGCCCTTGGCCCAGACGATCGCGTCCGAGAGCGGCTCGGAGGCGACGTAGAGACGCTTGTTCTGCAGGGCGTAGTCGGCGATGGCGAGGCCGACATTGGAGAGGAAGCCGCCCGAGAGCAGGTCGACCTTCTCGGCGTTGATCAGCTCGCCGGCGAGCCGCACCGAATCCTCGGGCTTGCCGGCATCGTCGCGGAACAGGGTTTCGATCTTGCGGCCGAGCACGCCGCCGGCGGCGTTCACTTGCTCCTGCGCCAGATCCCAGCCCTGGCGATAGGGCTTCAGAAAGGCCGGTTGCGAGGTGTAGCTGTTGATCTCGCCGATCTTGATCGGCGCGCTTTGCGCGCGCAGCAGCGACGGCGTGGCGAGCGCGACGGCGCCGAGCGCCGCTCCGCTGACGAATTGGCGACGGTCCATTCGGTGACTCTCCCGTTGATCGCTGGCCTTACGCACCACAGCCCCTCGCTGCGCGATGTCCTACCCTAGGCCAGTGCAGTGCAATGCAACAAGCCAGGGTGGAAATTCGTTTGTATGCGTATGAAATCTCGACTGCGTTTCGTAGTTTGTCAATCGTCGAAAAACAGGCGGCGCTGCTGCCGGCTTGAGCAGTGCGCGGGCTGGTGATGCGAAGGGGCGTCGCGAGCGCTCGGTCCTCTCAGGAACGCCCGCCATCGACCGAGAGGATCTGGCCGGTCACCCAGCCGGCCTGCTCGGAGAGGAAGAACAGGCTGGCATGGGCGATATCCTCAGGCGTGCCGAGCCGTCGGGTGTGGATGCCCTCGATCAGCCGCTTCTGGCCATCGGGACCATAGGATTCCCATTGTCGCTCGGTTGCCGGGTTGGAGCGGACGAAGCCGGGCGCGACCGAATTCACGGTGATGCCATGCGGCCCGAATTCCCAGGCGAGCTGCCTGGTCAGACCGACCAGCGCATGCTTGGCGCTGGCATAGGCCTGGATGCCGGTCAGGCTCGGGCGCAGGCCGGCGCCGGAAGAGATGTTGACGATGCGGCCATAACCGGCCTGCTTCATCGCTGGCGCCGCCGCCTGCGACAGGAAGAAGGCGGCGTCGATATTGGCGGCAAAGACGGCGCGCCAGTCGCTTTCGCTGATCTCCTCGATCGGCCGGCCGACCTGCCCGCGCACGCCGCCGGCGGCATTGACCAGGAGGTCGAGCCGGCCCTCGCTCGCCAGGATCTTGCCGACCAGCTCCTTCGCGGTTTCAGGGCTGCTGAGATCGGCGACATGCGCGCTCGCCCCGAGCGCATCGGCGCTGGCGGCGACGCCGTCGGCATCGAGATCGGCGAGATGGACCCTCGCACCGGCCTCGACCAGCGCCGCGGCGATGGCGCGGCCGATGCCCTGCGCTGCGCCGGTGACGAGGGCTACGCGGTCGTCGAAGCGGATCTGCATTGCTCGATCAATACCTTCAGCGTCTCGAACGACATCGGGCGGCGGCCATCCTCGATGTCCTGGATCAGGGATACCAGCAGCTCCAGCGCCGGCGTGGCGACGCCGACCTCGCGGCCGAGCTCCGAGATGATGCCGATCTGCGGCTGGCCTTCGGTCTTGCGCTTGCGCACGGCGAGGTCGCGCCAGATGCCGGAATGGGTCTTGGCCGTCTTCGAGGTGTAGTCGGCAAGCCAGGCGATCGTCTCGACCTGCGGCCCCTCGGGCGCGCCCGGTGCGAACACGGCGGGGTCGAACTCGCCGAAGCCGAGCGAGGTGACGCCGCGCGCCGCCGCGACCGCGCCGACCTCGCGCCCGAGCGCCAGCCAGACCGGCAATCGCTGCGGATCGGCAAAATTCGCCGACATCGAATCATTGGTCAGCGCGGTGCCGAACAGCATCGCTCCATAGGCGAGCTTGCCCCAGAGATAGCCGTAGATATTGTCGGTCAGGATCGCGTCTGGCTCGAAGATCGCGAGCAACCGGTGCATCTCGCGCACCCGCTCCGTCATCGCTCCATCGAGCTCGCCGACGACCACGGCGCCGCGGTTGCCGTAGAGGATTTCACCTGGCCCGTGCCAGTCGGCGCCGAAATTGACGAAACAGCCCATGGTCCGTTGCTCGCCGACCGCCTTGGCGATGGTGATCTCGTTGAGCCCGTTCTGAGCCGAGAGCACGAAGCCGTCGGCGGCGAGACGCGGTTTCAGGACAGCAAGCGCGGCTTCCGTCGCGCCGGCTTTCACCGCCAGCACGATGCGCGAATAGCTGCCTGTCAGCTCCTGCGGTGTCACCGCCGGCACCACTTGCCGGAACTCCTCGACCGGCCCGATGATCGCCAGTCCGGATGTCCGGCAGGCCTCGACATGCTCGGGCACGATGTCAACCATCAGCACCGGCACCCCGGTCCGCGCCCAATAGGCACCGAGCGTGCCGCCGATCGCGCCGGCGCCCCAGATCAGGATGGGATCGCTGCTCACGTCTGCCCCATCACCTCGACATCGGCATGGGTGCCGACATGGACGAGCCCGTCCGGCGTCACCCAGCCACGATACATGCCCTCGGAGTTGTAAGGCGCGACGATCGCGCCATCGGCCCCGACGGCGACGAGGCCGGCCCCGATCTTGTGCGCGGTCAGTTCGGCGATGGCGCGGTCGGATGCGTCCTTCAACGAGAGGCCGGCATAGCCGATCAGCGACGCGATTTCGTGGCCGATGCAGTAGCGGATGAAGAACTCGCCCTTGCCGGTGCCCGAAACGGCGCAGCGCCCGTCGCGGGCATAGGTGCCGGCGCCGATGATCGGGGAATCGCCGACGCGGCCGGGCGGCTTGTTGGTGTAGCCGCCGGTCGAGGTCGCAGCGGCGAGATGGCCGTTGGCGTCGAGTGCCACGGCGCCGACCGTGCCGTGCTTCTCGGCCTCGCTCGCCTCGCCAGCCGTGCCGACGAGCTCGCGGATCTTCATCGAGGCCAGGTTCTTGCGCCGCCTTTCGGTGGAGAAATACTCGTTCTCGACCATGTCGAGACCCTCGGTCTGGGCGAAGGCGTCGGCGGCCGGGCCCGTCAGCAGCAGGGGATCGCCGCGATGCATCAGCGCCTTGGCGGCGCTGACCGGATTGCGGATGCGCTTGACCGCGCAGAGCGCCCCGGCGGCCAGCGTCGCGCCGTCCATGATCGAGGCGTCGAGCTCGTGCTCGCCATCGGCATTGAAGGCGGCGCCATGGCCGGCGTTGAAATGGACGGAATCCTCCATCACCAGCACGGCGGCCTCGACCGCATCGACCGCGCTGCCGCCTTTGGCGAGGATCGCCCAGCCGGCCCGCAACGACTTGGCGAGATCGGCCTTGGCCTCGGCCCATTCGGCGTCGGTCATCTCGGCCTTGGGCAAGGTGCCGCAGCCGCCATGGATGGCGAGGGCGATGGTCATGCTGAAATCCTCGACATGAATCCTTCTCCCCTTGGGGGAGAAGGTGTCTGCGCAGCAGACGGATGAGGGCGGTACGACTGGGTGGGAGCCGGACAGGTTGCGCCTGTCCTTCCCTCATCCGTCAGCGCTTCGCGCTGCCACCTTCTCCCCCGCGGGGAGAAGGAAGAAGATCGCGAACTCACTTCGCCGGCTTGATATCCATCGCCAGCGTATCTTCGTCGACGCGCGGGCGGATCGTCACCTTGGCTTTCTGCATCGCCCAGGCCGAGCCGACCGCGACGATTGGCAGGCGCGGCCGGTCCTTGGCGACGATCGCATTGGCCTGCGACAGCAGGTCGTTTCGCCTGGCCTCGTTCATCTCGATGGCGGCGTCCTCGATCAGCTTGTCGAGCTCGGCGTTCTTGTAGCCGAGCACGTTGAAGGCGCCGAGCTTCTTGGCCGGGTCGTTCGAGTGCACGACGGAGGAAAGCGTGTAGTTCGCCTCGCCCGTCAGCGTGCCCCAGCCGGACATCGCCAGCGAGAACTCGCCGCGGGTCCGTGCCGGGAAGAAGACCGCGCCGGGCTGTGCATTGGCGTTCACCTCGATGCCGATGCGCGCCAGCATCTGCGCGATCGAGGTGCCGACCTGGCGATCGCCCGGCAGGCGGTCATTGGTGAAGGAGAAAGCGACCTTGAAGCCGTTCGGGTAGCCGGCCTCCTGCATCAGGGTCTTCGCCTTGGCGAGATCCGGCTTCAGCGGCGGCAGGCTCTTGTTGTAGCCGGCGATATTGGGCGTCACCAGCTGGTTGACCGGCGCGCCGAGGCCTTCCATCGCGATCTCGGCCAGCGCCGGCCGGTCGATGGCGAGATCGATCGCCTCGCGCACCTTGGCGTCCTGCAGCGGATTCTTGGGCAGGGCCGAGCCGTCCTTGGCGCTGACCTGCGGGGACTTGTCCCGCATGTCGAGCTCCATGTTGAAGACATAGACCGTGTCGATGGTGGCGACGGAGAGCTTGGCGTCGCGCTTCAGCGTCGGCACGTCGGAGGCCGGGGCGCGCACGATGATGTCGACCTGGCCGGCCTTGAGCTGGGCGACGCGGGCGGCGTCGTTCGGCAGCTCCTTGCGCAGCACGCGCTGCCACGGCTCCTTCTCGCCCCAGTAGCCGTCGAAGCGCTCGAGCACGAGCTGGTCCTTCGGCGTCCAGGAGACGAACTTGTAGGGGCCGGTGCCGATCGCCGCCTTGCCGGTGTTGAAGGCGTCGTTGGCATTGTCCTTGGTCAGCCCGGCCGCCGCCTTGTGCGAGACGATGAACAGCCGGATGAAATCGTTCGGCAGGTTCGGCGCCGGCCCGTCGGTGACGATGTGGACGGTGAGCGGATCGACGATCTTCACCTCCTTGACGCGCCGGACATAGATCGTGGTCGGGTTCGGGCCGGCGACGACCGGGATGCGCTCGATCGAGAACTTGACGTCCTCGGCGGTGAAGTCGGAGCCGTCATGGAACTTGACGCCGGGGCGCAGCTTGAACTCCCAGACGGAGGGCTCGATCGCCTTCCAGCTCAAGGCGAGGCGCGGCTCGATCTGCAGCTTGTCGCCCGACCAGGTCAGCGTGTCGAAGACATGCTTCAGCGCCTCGGCATGGGTGCCGGTCGCGGTGAAGTGCGGATCGATCGATTCAGGCCCGGCCCGCACGCCGATCGTCAGCGTCTGCGCTGTTGCCGCACCGCAGAGCGGCAGGCCGATCAGGGCGGCGAGGGCGGCGGTCCGCCAGAGCGGGGACCGGTGCGGCAAAGGCTTGGTCATGTTGAGGTCCCTTCGGGTTCGAGATCGGCAGGCCAACTCGGGGAGGCGATCACCATCTTGTCCATCAGCTCGCAGAGCTGCTTCTGCTCGGCCTCGGTCAGCGCCGCGAGCATGGCGGTCTGCTGCCCCACCATCATCGGCATGGTCTCGTCGAAGATGGCGCGCCCGGCCGGCGTCAGCGCCAGCACATAGCTGCGCAGATCCTCCGGATCGGTCTCGCGCTTGAGCAGGCGCCGCTGCAGCAGCTTCTGGATCGCGCGCGAGAGCGTGTTCTTCGGCAGGCCGGAGGAGGAGACGATGTTCTTGGCCGCGACGCCGCCCCGGAGTCCGACGGCGTAGAGCGCGACGAATTCCGGCCGCACCAGCCCATAGCGCGTCTCGATCCAGCGATAGACCGGATCGTTGAAGCGGAAGGCGATGAAATTGAGCCGGAAGGACAGCCAGCAGGGGTTGTCCCAGAGCTTGGTGACGGTCAGCGGATCGAGCTCGCGCAAGGCCGCCTCGCGGCTTGGATCGAGCCTGGACAGGGAGGTCGGGGCTCGGGCCATCTGGGAAATCCTATTTGGTTCCATATGGAACTTGACGGTGTCAGGAGGCGCTGTCAAGGATGACTCGGTTTCGCCGAAACGCAAGGATCAGTGCCGTGCTCGTTGCCCGGATGAACTGGATGCAGATCGACGAGCAGGCGAAGCGTGACGACCGCTGCGTGCTGCCGCTCGGCTGCGTCGAGCAGCACGCCTATCTGAGCCTCGCCACCGACGCGATCTTGTCCGAGCGTGTCGCGGCGGAAGCCGCCGAGCCGCTCGGCATCCCGGTCTTCCCGGTGCAGGCCTATGGCATGACGCCGGGTTTCACCGCCTATCCCGGCACGATCTCGCTGCGGATGACCACCTATATCGCGCTGCTCGAGGACCTGCTCGAGGGCGTCTATCGTTCCGGCTTCCGCCGGATCGTGCTGGTCAACGGCCATGGCGGCAATGCGCCCGTGATGACGGCGGTGACCGAATGGATGGGCAAGCGCCCCGACGCTAGCGTCAAGATGCACAACTGGTGGGCGGGGCTGCGCTTCCAGGAGGCGGTCAAGGCCATCGACCCGGCGGCGTCGCATGCCTCCTGGATGGAGAATTTTCCCTGGACCCGCCTCGACGGCGTGAGCTTGCCGGACGGCGTGAAGCCGCCCTTCGACGCTGCGCTGTACCAGGCCGCCAGCCCGCAGCGGAAGCGCGAGATCCTCGGCGACGGCAATTTCCATGGCCGCTACCAGCGACCGGACGAGGAAATGCTGGCGCTCTGGGCCGTCGGCGTCGAGGAGACGCGGGCGGTGATGGTCGAGAGCTGGCCGTGATGACCTATACTGCGGCTGTCTCGATCCAAGAGAGCGGCCGCGAATCCCGTCTCTTTGGCATGGAGGTTGCGAAGCCGGGGCGGCGAATGTCTATCCGATGCTGACTCATATCATCGAGCGTGTCCTGCAGGCGCTGGCCGTCATGCTGGTCATGTCGGCGCTGGTCTTTGTCGGCGTCTACGCCATCGGCAACCCCATCGACGTGCTGATCGGGCCCGATGTCAGCCAGGACATCAGGCTCGACACCATCGCCCGCTATGGCCTGGATAAGCCGCTCTGGGAGCAGTATTTCACCTTTCTCGGCCGCGTCCTCCACGGCGATTTCGGCCGCTCTTTCGTCTTCGGCATGCCGGTGCTGGAGCTGATCCTGTCGCGCCTGCCGGCGACACTCGAGCTGACGCTGGCGGCCGTGTTCGGTGCGGCGCTGATCGGCATCCCCGCCGGGATCTATGCCGGCTACCGGCCGGACAGCCCGCTCTCCAAGCTCATCATGGCGCTGTCGATCCTCGGCTTCTCCGTGCCGACTTTCTGGATTGGCCTCGTCCTGATCATGACCTTCGCCGTCGAGCTGCAATGGCTGCCGGCCGGCGGGCGCGGCGAGACCGCCTCCCTCTTCGGCGTTGAGTGGAGCTTCCTGACGCTCGACGGCCTCTCGCATCTCCTGCTGCCGGCGCTGAATCTCGCCTTCTTCAAGCTCGCGCTGATGACGCGCCTGGCGCGAGCCGGCACGCGCGAGATCATGCTGACCGATACAGTGAAGTTTGCCCGTGCCGCCGGCATCGCCGAGGGTGTCATCCTGCGCCGGCACGTGCTGCGCCTGATCTCGATCCCGCTCGTCACCGTCTTCGGGTTGGAATTCGCCTCGACGCTCGCCTTCGCCGTCGTCACCGAGACGATCTTCTCCTGGCCCGGCATCGGCAAGCTGATCATCGACTCCATCCAGTCGCTCGACCGGCCGGTGATGGTCGCCTATCTGATGCTGGTCGCCTTCGTCTTCATCATGATCAACTTCCTGGTCGACCTGACCTATTTCGCGCTCGACCCGCGCTTGCGGAAGGGCCGGACGGGATGAAGGCCGAAGCACCCATCGCCCGCTTCTGGAGCGAGTTCAGGGAGAGCCGCGTGGCGGTCGCGGCGCTGGTCGTCGTCGTCCTGATGATCGGCGTCGCCCTGCTTGCCCCGCTGATCGCGCCACAGAACCCCTACGACCTCGCCAATCTCGTCCTCTCCGACGCCCGCCGCCCGCCCGGCTATGTCGGCTCCAGCGGCTATACCCATTGGCTCGGCACCGACGCGCAGGGGCGCGATCTGCTCTCGGCCATTCTCTACGGCCTGCGCATCTCCCTGCAGATGGGGCTGGTCGCCGGCGCGGTCGCCTTCGCCATCGGCGTCACGCTCGGCATCGCCGCAGCTTATCTCGGCGGCCGGCGCGAGGCCTTCATCATGCGCGTCATCGACCTGCAGCTCGCCTTCCCGGCGATCCTGCTCGCGCTGGTGATCTCGGCGCTGCTCGGCCAGGGCAAGGCGCAGCTCATCGCTGCGCTGGTCGCGGCGCAATACGCCTATTTCGCCCGCACCGCCCACGGCGCCGCCTCGGCCGAGCGCGGCAAGGACTATGTCGAGGCGGCGCTCTCGACGCCGCTGCCGGCCCGCCAGGTGATGTGGCGGCATATCCTGCCGAACTGCCTGCCGCCTCTGATCGTGGTCGCGACCGTGCAGGTCGCCAACGCCATCGCGCTGGAGGCGACGCTGTCCTTTCTCGGCGTCGGCCTGCCGGTGACTGAGCCCTCGCTCGGCTCGCTGATCGCCAACGGCTTCCAGTACATGCTGTCCGGCCGCTACTGGATCTCGATCTATCCCGGCCTTGCCCTGATCCTGCTGATCGTCGCGATCAACCTGGTCGGCGACCAGATCCGCGACCAGGTCAATCCGAGGCTGAAGCGATGAGCGCCGACGCCCTCCTCCTCGAGGTCCGCGACCTCACCACGCAATTCTTCACCCGCGCTGGCGTGGTGAAGGCGGTCGATGGCGTCTCCTTCTCGCTGCGCCGTGGCGAGGTGATGGGGCTGGTGGGTGAATCCGGCTCCGGCAAGAGCGTCACCGGCTTCTCGATCATCGGTCTGATCGATCCGCCCGGGCGCGTCGCCGGCGGCTCGGTCAAGCTGGAGGGGCGCGAACTGGTCGGCCTTCCGCCCGACGAATTGCGCAAACTGCGCGGCCGCGTCGTCTCGATGGTCTTCCAGGACCCGCTGATGACGCTGAACCCGGTGCTGACCATCGGCGAGCAGATCAGGCTGGCGATCGAGGCGCATCAAAAGGTCTCCGCTGCCGAGGCGCGCCGGCGCGCCATCGCCGGGCTCGTGCAGGTCCGCATCCCGCGCCCCGAAGCGACGGTCGACTTCTATCCGCACCAGCTCTCGGGCGGCATGCGCCAGCGCGTCGCCATCGCCATCGCGCTGCTGCACCGGCCGAAGCTGATCATCTGCGACGAGCCGACCACGGCACTCGACGTCTCGATCCAGGCCGAGATCCTGGCCGAGATGAAGGAGCTCGTCGCCGAGCTCGGCACGGCGCTGATCTGGATCAGCCACGATCTTGCGACCGTCGCCTCGATCGCCCAGCATGTCGCGGTGATGCGGCTCGGCAAGATCGTCGAGGCGGGCCCGACGCTGGAGGTGCTGACGCGGCCGCAGCACGCCTATACCCGCGCCTTGCTCGACTCGCTGCCCTCGCGCGCCAAGCCGGGCGAGTTCCTGCTGCGCGGCGGCGGCGTGCCCGATGCCGCCCCGCCCGCCCGCAAGCCGGCGGCAGCCGCTGCCGCCCCGGTGCCCGGCGCGCCTTATTTCGTCGCCGATCGCGTCAGCAAACGCTTCGAGACGCGGCCCGGTGCGCTGCGTGGCCTCGGCCAGAAGCTCGGCCTCCTGCAGCCGCTGCCGGCCGTGATGGCCGTCGACGAGGTCAGCCTGATCGTGCCGCGCGGCGAGGCGCTCGGGCTGGTCGGCGAGTCCGGCTCGGGCAAGTCGACGCTTGGGCGCATGGTGGCCGGCATCTACGCGCCGTCCGCTGGCACCGTCCGCTTCGAGGGCTGGCCGGTGATGAGCGAGGGGCAGGAGCCGCGCAAGCTCACCACCCGCATCCAGACCATCTTCCAGGACCCCTTCGCCTCGCTGAATCCGCGCATGCGCATCGGCGCGGGTATCGCCGAGGGCCCGCTCGCCCATGGCTTGGTCAGCAAGACCGGCAGTGCAACCTATGTCCGCGACTGGCTTGCCGCGGTCGGGCTCGACCCGGCCTTCGCCGACCGCTACCCGCACCAGTTCTCCGGCGGCCAGCGCCAGCGCGTCGCGATCGCCCGCGCGCTCGCCATGCAGCCCGACCTCGTCGTCTGCGACGAGCCGGTCGCCTCGCTCGACGTCTCGATCCAGGCGCAGATCATCAACCTCTTGATGCGCCTGCGGGCCGAGCTCGGCCTGACCCTGATCTTCATCTCGCACGATCTCTCGGTCGTCCGGCATCTCTGCGACCGGGTCGCGGTGATGTATCGCGGCCGCATCGTCGAGGAGGGGCCGGCGGGCGAGGTCTACGACAACCCGCAGCACGATTACACCAGGCGGCTGCTCGCGGCCGTGCCGGTGCTGCCCGTAGCGGCGGCCTGAACGACGACGGGAGGAACGCCATGACCGAACTGCAGCCCTGGCAATGGCCGGAAGAGATCTGGCGCGGCAAGGTCGAGCAGGTGAGAGCCGGCCGCAATCTCAAGCCGAAGAGCTGGCCGGGTGGGGCGCGCTGCGCCGTGGCGCTTTCCTTCGACGTCGACCACGAGACCAACGAACTGCGCGACGGCGGCAAATCGGTCGGCCGGCTCTCCTGGGGCCAGTACGGCAACCGCGCCGGCATGCCGCGCATCCTCTCCATGCTGGCGCGCGAGCAGATCAAGGCGAGCTTCTTCGTACCGGCGGTGACGGCATTGCTCTATCCCGACGAGCAGCGCCGCGTCGTCGCGGAAGGTCATGAGATCGGCCTGCATGGCTGGATCCACGAGGTCAACACGGCGGTGCCGCCCGACCAGGAGCGCGAGCTGCATCTGCGCTCGGCCGATACGCTGGAGAGGATCACCGGCGTCAGGCCGGTCGGCATGCGCACCCCGTCCTGGGATTTCTCCGAGGTGACGCTCGCGGTCGAGCGCGAGCTCGAGCTGATCTATGATTCCTCGCTCTTCGCCGACGACGACCCCTATGAGCTGGTCGAGAAGGGCGAGCCGACCGGCATGGTCGAATTGCCGGTCGAGTGGATCCGCGACGACGCGGTCTATTTCAACATGAACCGCTTCCAGGCGCTGCGGCCCTATACGCCGCCAGAGGCGGTGTTCGACATCTTCAAGCGCGAATTCGACGGTGCTCATGCCGAGGGCGGGCTCTTCCTGCTGACCATGCATCCGCACGTCATCACCTATCGCTCGCGCTTCTGGATCCTCGAGGAGCTGGTCCGCCACGCCAAGGCGAAAGGCGACGTCTGGTTCGCGACGCATGCCGAGATCGCGGCCTATGTGAAGGCGCAGGCGGGGCTCTGAACCCGCGTTGAATCGGGCCGGCTGCCGCTTGCCAGCGGAACTCTGCCCGATTTCGGCCGTTTTCGGTTCATTCGGAATTCAGGGCGCGGGGGCGTTCATCTCCGGAAGAACAACTGGAAACGGATGTCATGACGCGTACGAAAAACCTGCTTCTGATCGGCACCATCATCCCCGCCATCGTGTTGTCGCAGGGCAGTTTCGCCGCTCCATCGCTCCAGCTGGCCCAGGCGCAGTCCGGCGATGACGAGAAGCCTGATCCGCGCCGCCAGCGGCCCGGCGGGCAGGAGCGCCCCGCCCCGGGGGGCCAGGAACGCCCCGGCGCCCGCCCCGCTCCGGGCCAGCCGCCAGCGGGCCGCCCTGCCGCGCCTGAACGCCCGGCCGGAGCGGCCCCGAGTGCGCCGCGTCCGCCGTCCGCCCCGCAGGCCGTGCCTCCCAACCGGGCCGAGCCCGAGCAGCCGCGTCGCCCGGCGCCGCCTCCCGGTGCCGCCCCTGCCCAGATCGCGCCGTCCGCGCCACAAGGCGCACCCCGCGCGCCCTCGGCCGCGCCGAGCGAGCCGCAGCGGCCTGCTCCGGGCCAGATCGCGCCGCCAGCCTCGCCGGCCCGGCCGAGCGCGCCGCCGGCCCAGCCCAATGCTTCGGGAGCGCCATCGGGCGACAACGGCCAGCGCCGTCAGGCGCCTGCGCAGACGGCGCCGGGACAGCCGCCCGCGGCCGCTCCTTCATCGCCGTCTCGGCCAGCGCCGGGGCAGGCCGCTCCGGGCGGCAGCGGCCAAACGCAGCCCGGCCAGCCTTCCCCAGTGCCCGGCGGTGGACGCGCGCCGGGCGCCTTGTCGCAGCCCGGTCCGGCTCCGTCGCAGCCGGCCCCATCGCAGCAGCGGCCGAGCTTGAACGGCCAGCCTGGCCAGCCGGCGCCTGGGCAGCCTTCCGCTGCACCGCCGGCCGGCCGCGCGCCGGGTGCGCTGTCGCAGCCGGGCACGGCTCCGGCCCAGCCCGCCCCGTCGCAGCCGCAACCTGGTTTGAACCGCCAGCCCAGTCAGGCGGCGCCGAGCCAGACCGCGCCCGGCCAGCCGGCGACAGCGCCGAACACCGGACGCTCGCCGGGAGCGTTGTCGCAACCCGGCACAGCCCCGTCCCAGCCGGCCCCGGCCCAGCCGCAGCAACCCTCCGGGCTCAGCCGCCAGCCCGGCCAGCCCGCACCCGGCCAAGGCGCTCTCGGCGCCGGTCAGCCTGCGACTGGCCAGCCCGCTCCGGCACCGAATGCCGGCCGCGCGCCTGGGGCCCTGTCGCAGCCCGGGACAGCGCCGTCGCAGCCAGGCGTTGCGCCCGGTCAGGCTCAGCCACAGCCCGGCGTGCCCGGCCAGCCTGCGCCTGACCGCCAGGGCCGCCGCGGCGGCATCGGCCTCGGCGGCGCGGCCGCGATCGGTCTCGGCGCTGCCGCGATTGGCGGCATCATGGCGACGCAGGGCGCGAGCCGGCTGGATGATATTCGCAGCCGGCGCGAGGAGCGCCGCGAGGGCGACGTTACCATCATCCGCGAGCCCGGACGTACCATCATCCGCGGCGACGATGATCGCGTCATCATCCGCCGCGACGAGACGCAGCGCTTCCGCGATCTCGGCCTCGACACCCGCAGCGAGCGCCGCGGCGACGAAAACGTAACGATCTATAATCGCCCGGACGGCACGCAGATCGTCACGGTGACTGACGCAGAAGGTCGCCTGATCCGCCGCTCGCGGCGCGAGCGCGACGGCGGCGAATTCGTGATGATCGACAATGTCCGCCGCGACGGGCCGCAGGCCCGCTTCGCCGAGGAGGTGGTCGAACTGCCGCCGCCGCCGCTGCGCATTCCGCGCGAACGCTATATCGTCGATGCCGAGCGCGCCGACGAACGGCTGATCTACGAGACGATCACCGCTCCGCCGGTCGCGCCGGTGCCGCGCCGCTACACGCTCGACGAGGTCCGCTATTCGCCCGATCTGCGCGCCCATATGCGCAGCGTCGACATCGACACGATCAACTTCGACTCCGGCTCCTGGACGGTCACGCCCGACCAGGCCGGGCGCCTGCGGGTCATCGCTGACGCGGTGCGCCAGGCTGTCGAGCGCGCCCCGAACGAGGTCTTCATGGTCGAGGGCCATACCGACGCGATTGGCTCCGATCTCGACAATCTCTCGCTGTCGGATCGGCGGGCCCAATCGGTCGCCGAGATCCTGACTCGCGATTTCGGCATTCCGGCCGAGAATCTGACGACGCAGGGCTATGGCGAGCAGTATCTGAAGGTGCAGACGCAGGGCGATTCCCGCGAGAACCGGCGCGTGACTCTGCGCCGGATCACGCCGCTGCTCACCGGCCAGAACCAGCAGTGAGTGAGACCGGAGCGGCTCCTGGCCGCTCCGGCTTTCGTGATGGGCGGCCTGGAACAACCCCGGGCCGCCCTTGTTCTTCTAGCGGGCAGGCTCGCCTTGCGCCTGCCTGACTGGAGGAATGCCATGCGCAAGAACTCATGGGTCCTGCTCGGACTGCTCGCCGTCGGACTGCTCGTGGCGGAAGCCGCTGCCGCGCAGTCTTCCTTGCCGCAGACGCAGCGCCAGCAGCGCGCGCCGGGCGTGCCGATGTCGCCGAATGCGGGCGAGGTGCAGAAGCTCGAGCCGCGGTCCGATCGCGTCGAGGCGCGGCGCGAGCGCGAACAGCTCGCGCGTGATCGCTCGGGGCCGCCGGAGCCGAATCGCGAGATTCCCATGCCGAAGCCGGTGCCCTCGATCATCGCGCCGACTCGTTAGAGCCCACCGCTTCGGGTTTAGATTCGGGTAAGGCCCGCCACCTATGGTGGCGGCGAGGAGCTACGCCCATGAGTGAGATGTCCGTCGCGATCGCCCAGAGCCTGATCAGCATGAAGTCGGCTGCGACACAGCAGGCGCTGCAGATCGAGATGGTCAAGCAGAACGCCGATTCCGATCAGGCACTGGTCGCCATGCTCCAGCAGGCAACTGAACAGCAGCAGGCCACGCTCCCCGCCGGCCAGGGTGGCAATCTCGACATCACCGCCTGATTTTTTCGTTTCCGCCAACTGTGTTGTTTCTCGCGCATGGCAGCGCGGCGTTCGATCGTGCTCCTTTGTCGGTTGCGCTGAGATCAGGACGGTTCTAACCTCCGCCTCGTTCCGAGGGGTGCTCGATAAGAGCTGAGATGGCCTGACGGCCGAACCCATCGAACCTGATCCGGGTCATACCGGCGGAGGGACTGGAACGCGGCTGCGCCACAAGCGCATCCGCAGACAGCGACTGGACCGTCAGACGCCCCGGATCTCCTGAACCTGAGAGGGAGGAGATCCTGACATGAACGCCCACACCAAGCCCCAGAAGAACAGCGTCAAGGCCGCACCGCAGACGGTTACGACCGGCCCGATCATCGGCTCGCGCAAAATCTATGTCGCGGCGCCCGAGCATCCCGACATGCGCGTGCCCTTTCGCGAGGTCGCGCTGACCACCGAGGCCGAGCCGCCGGTGCGCATCTACGACCCCTCAGGCCCCTATACCGAGACCGATGCGAAGATCGACCTCAATGCCGGCCTGGTGCAGCCGCGTCGCGCCTGGCTCGACGCGCGCGGATTCGAGGTGGTCGCTGGCCGCGCCGTCACCGCCGCCGACAACGGCAACATCTCGGCCGAGCAGCTGGTGCCGGCCTGCCCGGCGCAGCGCCCGATCCTGATGGCGAAGCCCGGCCAGATGACGACGCAATACGAGTTTGCCAGGGCCGGCATCGTCACCCCCGAGATGACTTACGTCGCCCATCGCGAGAATCTCGGCCGCGCCGCCATGCTGGAAGGCGCGCGCGAGCGCCATGCCGATGGCGAGAGTTTCGGCGCCTCGGTTCCCGAGTTCGTCACGCCTGAATTCGTCCGCGACGAGATCGCCCGCGGGCGCGCCATCATCCCCGCAAACATCAACCATCCCGAACTGGAGCCGATGGCGATCGGCCGCAATTTCCTGGTCAAGATCAACGCCAATATCGGCAATTCCGCCGTGACCTCCGGCGCGGCCGAGGAGGTCGAGAAGCTGGTCTGGGCGATCCGCTGGGGCGCCGACACGGTCATGGACCTCTCGACCGGCCGCAACATCCACAACATCCGCTCCTGGATACTCAGAAACTCGCCGGTGCCGATCGGCACGGTGCCGATCTATCAGGCGCTGGAGAAGGTCGGCGGCGATCCGATCAAGCTCGACTGGGAGGTGTTCAAGGACACGCTGATCGAGCAGGCCGAGCAGGGCGTCGACTATTTCACCATCCACGCCGGCGTGCGTCTTCCCTATGTGCCGCTCACTGCATCCAGGGTCACCGGCATCGTCTCGCGCGGCGGCTCGATCATGGCGCGCTGGTGTCTGGCGCATCACAAGGAGAGCTTCCTCTACGAGCGCTTCGACGAGATCTGCGAGATCATGCGGCGCTACGACGTCTCCTTCTCGCTCGGCGACGGCCTGCGTCCGGGCTCGATCGCCGACGCCAATGACCGCGCCCAGTTCGCCGAGCTGGAAACCTTGGGCGAACTCACCAAGATCGCCTGGGACAGGGGCTGCCAGGTCATGATCGAGGGCCCCGGCCATGTGCCGATGCACAAGATCAAGGAGAACATGGACAAGCAGCTGCGCGAATGCGGCGAAGCCCCGTTCTACACGCTCGGACCGCTGACCACCGACATCGCGCCGGGCTACGACCACATCACCTCCGGCATCGGCGCGGCGATGATCGGCTGGTTCGGCTGCGCCATGCTCTGCTATGTCACCCCGAAGGAGCATCTCGGCCTGCCCGATCGCGACGACGTCAAGACCGGCGTCATCACCTACCGGATCGCCGCCCATGCCGCCGACCTCGCCAAGGGCCATCCGGCGGCGAAGCTCCGGGACGACGCGCTCTCCCGCGCCCGCTTCGACTTCCGCTGGGAGGACCAGTTCAACCTGGCGCTCGATCCGGACACGGCCCGCGCCTTCCATGACGAGACCCTGCCGAAGGACGCCCACAAGGTCGCGCATTTCTGCTCGATGTGCGGGCCCAAATTCTGCTCGATGAAGATCACCCAGGATCTGCGCGCCGAGGTGCAGGCGATGGGCGACAATGAGCGCGCGGCGCTCGAAGCCATGGCCACACAGGGGATGGCGGAAAAGTCGCAGGAGTTCCTGAAGAAGGGCGGCAATCTCTATCTGCCGGCGGCGGAGTAGGGACCATGCGCGTCGCTGTGATCGGGGCCGGCGTCGCCGGCCTCGTGACGGCGCTCGAGCTGGCCGGGCGGGGTATCGCGGTAGACGTGTTCGAACGCGGTGCAGCCCTTGGCGAGCAGGCCTGCTCCTGGGCCGCCGGCGGCATGCTGGCGCCCTGGTGCGAGCGCGAGAGCGCCGAGGAGGCGATCGTCGCCTTGGGTCGGCAGGCCCTGGACTGGTGGCCGCGCCATTATCCCGGCACGCTGGCCCATGGCACGCTCGTGCTCGCTCCGGCGCGCGATGCCGGCGAGCTGACGCGTTTTTCCGCGCGGACGAGCGGCTTCGAGCGATTGGATGGGGATGGCGTCGCCGCGCTGGAGCCCGATCTCGCCGGGCGCTTCCGGCAGGGCCTGTTCTTCGCGCAGGAGGCACATCTCGATCCGCGCCTTGCCCTGGCGGGGCTGGCGCAGGCGCTACGCGCGGCCGGCGTGCCGATCCATTACGGAGTCGAGGCCGACGAAACCGCGCTCGATGCCGACCGCATCGTCGATTGTCGCGGGCTTGCCGCCCGGGACCGGATCGGCACTTTGCGTGGCGTGCGCGGCGAGATGCTGGTGCTGCGTACGGACGAGATCAGGCTGAGCCGTCCGGTCCGGCTGCTGCATCCGCGCATCCCGCTCTATGTCGTGCCGCGCTCCGACGGGCATCTCATGATCGGCGCGACGATGATCGAGAGCGATGATCGCAGCCGCGTCAGCGCCCGTTCGGCGATCGAGCTGCTCAGCGCCGCCTATGCGCTGCATCCGGCTTTCGGCGAGGCAGAGATCGTCGAATTGCGCGCCGATGTCCGCCCGGCCTTCCCCGACAACCTGCCGGGGATCGTCGAGGATGGCCGGACCTTACGCTTCAACGGCCTGTTTCGCCACGGCTTCCTGCTCTCGCCGGCTTTGGCCGGGCAGGTGGCCGATCGTCTCCTCGCATCCAGGGAGTTGTCCGATGCGCATCTTCGTCAATGGCGACACGCGTGAGGTCGCCGCCCCGGTCCTGGCCGAAGCGCTGGCCGAGCTGGGCTATGCCGGCGCGGTCGTCGCCACGGCCGTGAACGAAGCCTTCGTGCCGGCTGCCGTGCGGGCGCAGACGGTCCTCGTGGACGGCGATCGGCTCGAGATCCTCGCGCCGATGCAGGGAGGCTGAGCGATGGACTTCTACGGTTTCACCCCGCGCTCGCGCCTCTTCCTCGGCACCGCGCAATATCCCTCGCCGGCCGTGCTGCAAAAGTCGGTCGAGGCGGCCGGCGTCGATGTCGTCACGGTCTCGCTGCGCCGCGAAGCCGGCCGGCTCGGCGGCGGCCAGGATTTCTGGGCGCTGATCCGCAGCCTCGGCGTCAGGGTGCTGCCGAACACGGCCGGCTGCCATTCGGTCAAGGAAGCGGTGACGACGGCGCAGATGGCGCGCGAGGTCTTCGGCACGCCCTGGATCAAGCTCGAGGTGATCGGCGAGGCCGACACGCTGCAGCCGGATGTCTTCGGGCTGGTCGAGGCGGCGCGCATCCTTTGCGCCGAGGGCTTCGAGGTCTTCCCCTACATGACCGAGGACCTCGTCGTGGCCGAGCGGCTGGTCGAAGCCGGCTGCCGGGTGCTGATGCCCTGGGGCGCGCCGATCGGCACCGGCAAGGGCCTGAACAACCCTTATGGCTTGCGGGCGCTGCGGGCGCATTTTCCCGATATTCCGCTGGTCGTCGACGCCGGCATCGGCCTGCCCTCGCATGCCGCCGCGGCGATGGAGCTCGGCTACGACGCGGTGCTGCTCAACACCGCCGTGGCCAAGGCCGGCGATCCCGCCGCGATGGCAGCGGCCTTCGCCCGCGCCGTCGAGGCTGGACGCCTCGCCTTCGAGGCCGGGCCGATGGAGCCGCGCGACATGGCCGCGCCCTCGACCCCGGTGCTCGGCCGGGCCCTGCTCGGCTGACAGGGAGGGAACCATGCTCGGTCGCTATGCCCGCCAGATCGTCATGCCGGAGATCGGTCCCGAGGGGCAGGCACGGCTGACCCACACGCGCATCCTCGTCGTCGGCGCCGGCGGGCTCGGCTGCCCCGTGTCATCCTACCTCGTCGGCGCCGGCATCGGCCGCTTGCTGCTGGTCGATCCCGACCGGGTCGAGGAGAGCAATCTGCACCGCCAGCCGCTCTACCGGATGGGCGATGTCGGGCGGCTGAAGGTCGAGGCGGCGCGTGAAGCCCTCGCCGCCTACAACCCCGGTGTGGAGGTTGAGGCGCTGGCGCTCAGGCTCGCGCCCGACAACGTCACGGAACTGGTGGCGCGGGCCGATATCGTCGTCGACGCCGCCGACAGTTTCGCCGCGACCTATGTCCTGAGCGATGCCTGCCGAGAGGCCGGCAAGCCGATGGTCAGCGCCTCGATCGTCGGCACCGCCGGCTATGCCGGCGCTTTCTGCGGCGGTGGCCCGAGCTATCGCGCCGTCTTCCCTGAGATGCCGGCGCGCGCTGCCGATTGCGCGACGGCCGGCGTGCTCGGCCCGGCCGTCGCCACACTCGGCCTGCTGCAGGCACAGATGGCCCTGCTGCTGGCGCTCGGCCTGGAGCCATCGCCGCTCGGCCGCGTGATCAGCTTCGATGCCCGCCGCCTCGGCTTCGGCGGCTTCTCCTTCGCCGGGGCGCCGGAGCCGCTCGCCGGCTCATTCCCGTTCATCGCGCCGTCGCAGCTTTCGGTTGGCGACATCGTGGTCGAGCTGCGCGGCGTCGAGGAAGCGCCTGTTCCGGCTGCTCCGGGCGCGATCAGGTTGACAGTCGACGAGATCGACCGGCTGTCGCTGGATGACGCTGAGGGTCGGCGTGTGGTGCTTTGCTGCCGAAGCGGCATCAGGGCGGCGCGCGCCGCTGGTCGGCTTGCAGCGCGTGGCGCCGACGATCTGGCCCTGATGGCGCTGGGCTAGATTCTGTCCCATATCCCTTGGCGAGCCCGATGGAGACGAGATGACGAGCGACACCACCGAGATAACGCTGGCGCGGACCCTGCAGCCGCAGGAGGTCGCGGATGTTCTCGCCCGCGTGGCAGAGATCCGTCCGCGCGTGCAGTGCCTGACCAACACGGTGGCGCAGAACATCACCGCCAACATGCTGCTCGCCTTCGGTGCGATCCCCTCGATGGCGATCCATGTCGACGAGGTCGCGGCGATGGCGGAGGGCGCCGGCGCGATCCTGATCAATATCGGCACGATCAATGCCGAGAGCGAGCTTGCGATTCCAAAGCTGCTGGAGGTGGCTCGCGATCGCGGCAAGCCGCTGGTGTTCGATCCGGTCTTCGTCGAGCTCTCGCCATTGCGGCGGCACATCGCCGGGCAGGTGTTGCGCCTGCCCGACATTCTCGTGCGCGGCAACGCCACCGAGACGGCGGCGCTCTCCTTCGATCTCGCTGCCGCAAAGGGCGTCACCCGCGTCACCACCGGCAAAGTCGATCGGATCGAGAGCAGCGCAGTGAGCTTTGCCGTCGCGCATGGCCACCCATTGATGACAAGGGTCACCGGCATCGGCTGCGCCGCCGGCGCACTGATCGCGGCCTGCTGCGCCGTCGAGGCGAACAAGGCAGTCGCCGCGGCAGCGGCCTTGACCGCCTATGGCATTGCCGGCGAAATCGCCGCCGAGCGATGCCGCGGCCCCGGCAGCTTCGAGGTCGAATTGATCGACGCGGTCGCGGCGATGGACGCGGCGACGCTCGCCGCGCGGATGGGAACCGGACGATGAGTGTCGATATCACCCTTTACGGCATCGTCGATCCCCAGATCGCCAATGGCCGCTCCATGGCCGATATGGCGCGCGCCGCGGTCGAGGGTGGCGCGACGCTGATCCAGCTGCGCGCCAAGACCGAGACGACGCGCGAGATGGTGCGCGAGGCCCGCGCCATCCGCTCGGCCCTGCACGGCACCAATGTGCCGCTGCTGATCAACGATCGAGTCGACGTCGCGCTCGCCGCTGGCGCCGATGGCGTCCATCTCGGCGCCGACGACATGAAGCTCGTCGACGCACGCCGCCTGCTCGGCCCGCGCGCCATCATCGGCGCCACGCTGAAGCATGAGAACGAGTTGCCCGAGCTGGCCTCGGCCAAGATCGACTATGCCTGCATCGGCGGCGTCTTCCCGACGACGCACAAGGACAATGCCGGCATGGCACTCGGCGTCGACGGGTTCGCTGCCTTGCGTCAGGCCGCGGCGCGCGCACTCGGAGAGCTTCCGGTCGGTGCCATTGCGGGCATCACCGCCGCCAATGCCGGCTCGGTGATCGCGGCGGGCGCGGATGGCGTCGCGGTGATCGGCGCGCTCTTCGGCGGCGACGATATCAGCGAGGCGGCGCGCGATCTCAGGCTCGCGGTCGCGAGCGCCCTCTCGGAGCGGGTCGCCAAGAGCGCCTGACTTAACCGGCGATCTCGGCGAAGCGCTTCGGCAGGGCAAAGCCATGGCCGAGCGGGTCATCTGCCTCGATGACGAAGCTGCCTTCGCCGGCGAGATGCCCGCGTCCGCCGACCTCGACCGTGACGGCGCCGGCAGCCAGAAAGTCGACCGGGCCGATCACCTTTCCGGTGAAGGTGCCGCCGGTGACGCTGCGGATCCTGCGGTTTTGGCCGACGGGGATCAGCCCCTTGGCATGGTCGAGCGCCATCCGGGCGGTGACGCCGGAGCCGGTCGGCGAGCGGTCGATCTGGCGCTCGGCGAAGACGCAGAGATTGAAGCTGTCTTCGCCCGGACCCGCCTCATCGGTGACGATCGTGCCATAGAGGAAGCCGAGATCGGGCTCGGTCGGATGCATGATCCTGCGGCTCGCCCGGACCTGGTCGGTCAGCGCGCCGGCCGCCGCGACGATCTCCTCGATCGGCGTCTGCATCAGGTCGAGCCCGAAGCGCGAGGCCGGCAGGATGCAGTAATAGGCGCCGCCATAGGCGATGTCGGTGATGATCTCGCGGTAACCGGGCACGGGGACCACGAGATCGCGCGCCTCGACGAAGGCCGGCACGCTCTCGAAGCTGACATCGCCGACCTTCCCGCCCTCGACCTCGCAGGTGAGGCGAACCAGCCCGCAAGGCGCCTCGATGGCGAAGCGGGTGACTGGCTCGGTTGCCTCCACCAGCCCCTGCTCGATCGCATAGCGGCCGAGTGCGATCGTCGCGTGGCCGCACATGGTCGAATAGCCCTCGTTGTGCGTGAACAGCACGCCGAAGGCGGCCTCGGGATGGCTCGCCTGGACCGGGATGACGCCATACATGCCGTCATGGCCGCGCGGCTCCAGCATCATCGCGCGGCGTAAGTCGTCATGCTGCTCGCGGGCCTGCCGGCGCTTGTCGAGAATGCCTGCGCCGGTGAGCTGCGGGTAGCCTGAGGTGACGATGCGCACCGGCTCGCCGCAGGTGTGGTAGTCGATATAGGCGAGGCGCATGGGTCTTCGTCCGTCAGTCATGGGCTGAAGGCGGGTCCCGCCGCGGCGGATTGCAGCCCTGTTGGGCGCAGTTTTCGGCCGCCACCACGACGGCAAAGCCGAGAGCCGCCGCGCAGAGCTCATTCGGCAGGTTCCTCATCACCGGGCCGAGGCCGCCATTGCGCCAGAGCGAAGCGAGGAAGGCGCCCATGAAACTGTCCCCCGCGCCGATCGTATCGACGACCTCCTGCGCGAGGGCCGGGAACACCATGGGCTCGCGACGGAACGGCAGGAGATAGCCACCCTTCTCGCCATCGGTGACCAGCAACTGACCCCCATGGGCAAGCCAGCGCGCCAAGGGATAGCCGAACTCGGTGCCGTGGAGTGTTCGGGCATCATCCGTGCTGCATTTCAGCAGATCGCACAGGGCTGCTCGCTCCGCGATGGCATGGCGCACGTCCTCGAGCGCCGGGAGCACAGCGGGCCTGATGTTGAGATCATAGCTGACGCTGAGGCCTGCCGCGCGCGCACGGCGCATCAGCGCCAGCGCCGCCTGGCCCGACGTGCCGAGCGTCGCGCCGAAGGAGGTGACGTGCAGATGCGCGAACTCGTCGAGATCCGCCGGCGCGGGCGGCGCGGTATCGAAGGCCGTGCCGTTCAACGAGAACCGGTAGGTCGCGGCACCGTCTGCGTCGAGCGAGGCCGTGGCGGAGGGCGTCGGCGCCTCGCAGATCCCGACGAAGCGCTGGTCGATGCCTTCCTCTGTCAGGCGTTGGACGAAAAGCTGGCCGTGTCCGTCTTGCGAGAGGCTGACATTGTAGGCGACCGGCGCGCCGCAGCGGGCCAATGCCAGCGCCGTGTTGAAGCCGGAGCCGCCGAGCACGGTCTCGTGCTCGTGCCCGGCACGGCCGGGCACGATGTCGACCAGCGCCTCGCCGTAGACGAGGACGCCCTTGCCCGTCACAGCAACCCGCGCTTGGCGAGATTGCGCATCAGATGCGAGGTGCCGAAGCGCCAGGGCTCGCACTCGTCGGTGCGCCGCATCCGGTTGACCAGCGCGCCGAGCTCGGGCGCCGAGATGGTGACGATGTCGCCGTATTTATGGGTGAAGCCGCCGCCCGGCGCGTCGCGATCCTTGATCGGCGCGAACATGGTGCCGAGATAGAGCACCGCCCCGTCCGGATACTGGTGGTGCGGGCCGATCATCTGCGCGGCGAGGTCGGCCGGGTCGCGGCTGATCATGGCGATCGAGGACGAGCCTTCCAGCGTGAAGCCGTCCTCGCCCGCGACGGTCAGGCTCACCGTCGTCTTGCGCACATGGTCGAGCGAGAAGTCGCCGTTGAAGAAGCGAATGAACGGGCCGATCGCCGCCGCCGCATTATTGTCCTTGGCCTTGCCGAGCAGCAGGGCCGAACGGCCCTCGAAGTCGCGCAGGTTGACGTCGTTGCCGAGGCTGGCGCCGACGATACGGCCATCCGAGGCGACGATGATCACGATCTCCGGCTCGGGATTGTTCCAGCTCGAGCCCGGATGCAGGCCGGCATCGGCGCCGGTGCCGACCGCCGACATCGGCGGCGCCTTGGTGAAGATCTCGGCGTCCGGCCCGATGCCGACCTCGAGATACTGGCTCCAGCTATTCTGGGCGATCAGCACCTCCTTCAGCTTCATCGCCTCGGGCGAGCCGGGCTTCAGCTTGGAGAGGTCGTCGCCGATGAGCTTGCCGATCTCTGTCCGGATCGCGGCGGCGGCGGCCGGGTTGCCGCGTGCCTTCTCCTCGATGACGCGCTCCAGCATCGAGACGGCGAAGGTGACGCCGGCGGCCTTGACCGCCTGCAGGTCGACCGGAGCGAGTAGCCAGGGCTTGCCGTCATTGCGGCTGGCGGCGGAGCTGTTGGCGAGGAGATCGGCAAGCGAGCCGAGATTCTCGCCGTCAGTGGCGCGCAGCGCCACCGCCGGATCGGCGGTCTCGCAGAGGTCGCGCATCGTCGGGAAGGTCGCGGTGACGTCGATCACCCTATCGCCCTGGAGCTTGACCACCGACGGTCCCGCGAGGTCCGGGCGCCAGACCCGGCCGGCCAGCGCGGCGCGGTCGGCATCGGCCGGCAGGGTGTTGGCGGGCGTGAGCGAAAGCGAGGGCATGGCTGATCCAGGTTGTGTGCAGTGTACAAGACGCATGGGCAGAACAGCCGCTTCCGCGGGAAATCGCAAGTGCGCCGATGCGCGTCCACAGCGGGGCGGAAATGTCATCGTTTTGTCATTGAACTGTCGCCCCGGCTTCATGCTAGCTTGCGCACCAACGACAAGAACGCCCGCGCGTATCGGGGGCTGAGAGGGAGCTGATCATGACCTTCAAACTGAAGACCTTGACCGCGGCCGGCGTGTTCGCCCTCGCCGCTGCTTCGCCGGCTATGGCGCAGACCGAAATCCAGTGGTGGCACGCCATGACCGGCGCCAACAACGACGTCGTCGTCAAGCTGGCCGAGGAGTTCAACGCCTCGCAGAAGGACTACAAGGTCGTCGTCGCTTATAAGGGTTCCTATCCCGACACGCTGAACGCCGGCATCGCCGCCTTCCGCGCCGGCAACGCCCCGCACATCATGCAGGTCTTCGAGGTCGGCACCGCGACGATGATGTCGGCCAAGGGCGCGATCAAGCCGGTCGCCGACGTGATGAAGGACGCGGGCGAAAAGTTCGATCCCAAGAGCTATCTGCCGGCGATCACCGGTTACTATTCGACGACGAAGGGCGAGATGCTCTCCTTCCCGTTCAACTCGTCCTCGATGGTGATGTGGTACAACAAGGACGCGCTGAAGAAGGCCGGCCTGCCGGAAACCCCGCCGAAGACCTGGCCCGAAGTGTTCGAGGCCGCCAAGAAATTGAAGGCCGCCGGCTTCGACAAGTGCGGTTTCTCGACCGCCTGGACGACCTGGGCCAATATCGAGCAGCTCGGCGCCTGGCACAACGTGCCGGTCGGCACCAAGGCCAACGGCTTCGACGGCTTCGACACCGAGTTCCGCATCAACAGCGATCTGTTCGTCAAGCACCTGACCAATCTCGCCAACCTGCAGAAGGAAGGCGTGTTCTCCTATTCCGGCCGCACCAACACCGGAGAGGGCCGCTTCACCTCGGGCGAATGCCCGCTGTTCCTGACCTCCTCGGCCTTCTTCGGTAACGTCAAGGCCAACGCCAAGTTCGACTGGTCGAACGCGCCGATGCCGTATTATCCGGATGTCGCCGGGGCCCCGCAGAACTCGATCATCGGCGGCGCCTCGCTCTGGGTCATGGGCGGCAAGAAGGCCGACGAGTACAAGGGCGTCGCCAAGTTCTTCACCTTCCTCTCCGACGTCGATCGGCAGGTGAAGCTGCACACCGAGTCCGGCTATCTGCCGATCACCAAGGCGGCCTATGAGAAGGTCAAGGCCTCGGGCTTCTACAAGCAGAACCCCTATCTCGAGACCCCGCTGCTCGAGCTCAACAACAAGGAGCCGACCGACAACTCCCGCGGCGTCCGCTTCGGCGGCCTGGTCCAGATCCGCGACATCTGGTCGGAGGAGATCGAGGCGGCCCTGAACGGCCAGAAGACGCCGAAGGCGGCGCTCGACGCGGCCAATGAGCGCGGCAACCAGGCGCTGCGCCAGTTCGAGCGCACCGCCAAGTAAGACAAGACTGATCGAAGGCCGGGGCGTTTGTCCCGGCCTTCATTGCCGCCGGGCTGGCCGATGCAGAAATACGCTCACTTCAAGGGGCTGACGATCCCGCTGCTGCTGCTCCTGCCGCAGCTCACGATCACGGTCGTGTTCTTCTACTGGCCGGCGAGCCAGGCCGTCTGGCAGAGCTTCCTGCTGCAGGACGCTTTCGGCATCTCGACCGAGTTCGTCTGGTTCGAGAACTATCGCGACCTGTTCGCCAAGCCCGAATATTACAAGGCGCTGATCAACACCGGCATCTTCTCGGTCTTCGTCGCGCTGCTCTCGCTCTCGCTGGCGCTGCTCTTCGCGGTGATGGCGGATCGGGCCATCCGCGGCGCCGAGATCTACAAGACCCTGCTGATCTGGCCTTATGCCGTCGCGCCCGCCATTGCCGGCGTGCTCTGGATCTTCATGTTCGATCCGTCGCTCGGCATGCTCGCCCGCGGTCTGCAATCGCTGGGCGTCGCCTGGAATCCGCGCCTCAACGGCAATGACGCGATGACGCTGGTCATCCTGGCGGCGACCTGGAAGCAGATCTCCTACAACTTCCTGTTCTTCCTCGCCGGCCTGCAGTCGATCCCCAAGAGCGTGATCGAGGCGGCGGTGATCGATGGCGCCCGGCCGATGCGGCGCTTCTGGACCATCGTCTTTCCGCTGCTCTCGCCGACGACCTTCTTCCTGCTCGTCGTGAACCTCGTCTACGTCTTCTTCGACACCTTCGGCATCATCGATACCGTCAGCGGGGGCGGCCCCTCGGGCGCGACCGAGACGCTGGTCTACAAGGTCTATTCCGACGGCAAGGGCGGCACCAATCTCGGCGGCTCGGCGGCCCAGTCGGTGATCCTGCTCGCGATGGTCATCGCCATGACCGCCTTCCAGTTCCGCTTCATCGAGCGCAAGGTGAACTACTGATGGCCTCGGTGCTCTGGCAGGATCTCACCGCCGAGGAATTGCGCGAGAAGGCGGCGCGGGACGCCGTCGTCGTGCTGCCGGTCGCCTCGATGGAGCAGCACGGGCCGCATCTGCCCGTCGGCGTCGACACCATCCTGTGCAGCGGCGTCTGCAAGCTCGCCGCAGAACGGAGCGAAGGCGTTGAGGTCGTCGTCGCGCCGACCCTGTGGTGCGGCATGGCCGAGCATCACATGGCCTTCGGCGGCACCTTCACCTTCGACATCCCGACCTATCGCGCCGTGCTGCTGGCTTTGCTGAAGAGCCTGGAGCGCCACGGCTTCCACCGCGTCGTCATCGTCAACGGCCATGGCGGCAATATCGCCGCGCTCGGCGCCTTCCTGCCGGACTTCGCCCGGGAGACTTCGCTCCAGATCCGCGCCACCACCTATTTCCTGCTGGCGCAGGAAGCGATGGCGCCCTTCATGGACGACCAGGTCAGCGTGCTGCATGCCTGCGAGGTCGAGACCTCTATGATGATGGTGCTGGCGCCGGAGACGGTTCGGCAGGACCGTTTGCCGGAAGCGTTCGGCATGCTGGGTGCGGACCTCACGGCGCTGACCCGCCCGACCGTCGGCCAGTACAAGCCCTTCCGCGAGATGACGCAGACCGGCGTGATCGGCGACGCTCGCAATGCGACGGCGGAGAAGGGCCAAGCCTTCCTCGACGCTTCGGCAGATGCGCTGGCGAAGCTTCTGAGCGACCGCGGAGGACAGGGCTGATGGTCGAGGACCGCCGTCTCGGCGATGCGATCGCCTATATCATCCTGACGATCGGGGTGCTCATCTGCGCCTTTCCCGTCTGGCTGACCTTCGTCGCCTCGACCTGGGACAATGCCACCATCATCAACGGGCAATTGCCGCTCTATCCCGGGCCGCACTTCCTGGACAACTACTACCGCATCCTCTTCGTCGGCACCTCCGGCTCGACCCGCGAGCCGGTGGCGAGCATGATGCTGAACTCCTTCGTGATGGCGATGACGATCGCGATCGGGAAGATATTCATCTCGGTGCTCTCGGCCTACGCCATCGTCTATTACCGCTTCCCGTTCCGGATGGCGGCGTTCTGGATCATCTTCGTCACGCTGATGCTGCCGGTAGAGGTCCGCATCTTCCCGACCTTCAAGATCGTCTCCGATCTCGGCATGCTCGACAGCTATCAGGGCCTCGCCGTGCCGCTGATCGCTTCGGCGACAGGCACGCTGCTGTTCCGCCAGTTCTTCATGACCATTCCGGACGAGCTGCTGGAGGCGTCGAAGATCGACGGCGCCGGCCCGTTCAAGTTCTTCAAGGACACGGTGCTGCCGCTCTCGCTGACGACGATCGCGGCGCTGTTCGTCATTCAGTTCATCTATGGCTGGAACCAGTATCTCTGGCCGCTGCTGATCACGACCAAGGACTCGATGCAGACCATCGTGATCGGCATCCGCAAGATGATCACCACCTCCGACGCCCTGACCGAATGGCAGCTCGCCATGGCCACCGCCATGCTCGCCATGCTGCCCCCGGTCTTCGTCGTCATCGCCATGCAGAGGCTCTTCGTGAAGGGCCTCGTCGAGACAGAGAAGTAGCCCGCCAATGGCTCAGGTCACGCTCAACAACGTCAAGAAGATCTATGCCGGCGGCGTCGAGGCGGTGAAGGGCGTCTCCTTCGACATCCCCGATGGCGGCTTCTGCGTCCTCGTCGGCCCCTCCGGCTGCGGCAAGTCGACCTTGCTGCGCATGGTCGCCGGGCTGGAGACGATCTCGGCCGGCGAGGTCGCGATCGGCAGCCGCGTCGTCAACCAGGTCGAGCCGGCCGACCGCGACATCGCCATGGTCTTCCAGAACTACGCGCTCTATCCGCATATGAGCGTCTACGACAACATGGCCTATGGCCTGCGCAATCGCGGCACGCCCAAGGACGAGATCGAGAAGCGCGTCGCCGAGGCCGCCCGCATCCTCGCGATCGAGCCGTTCCTGCAGCGCCGCCCGCGCCAGCTCTCCGGCGGCCAGCGCCAGCGCGTCGCCATGGGCCGCGCCATCGTGCGCAAGCCGCAGGTCTTCCTGTTCGACGAGCCGCTCTCCAATCTCGACGCCAAACTGCGCGTGCAGATGCGCGTCGAGATCAAGAAGCTGCAGCGCGCGCTCGGCGTCACCGCGATCTACGTCACCCACGACCAGGTCGAGGCGATGACGCTCTCCGACAAGCTCGTGGTGATGAATGGCGGCCAGGTCGAGCAGATCGGCGTGCCGGCCGAGGTCTACCGCAAGCCGGCGAGCCGCTTCGTCGCCACCTTCATCGGCTCGCCGCCGATGAACCTGCTGCCGGCCAAGCTCGATGGGCACGGCATCATTGCGCTCGGCGACGCCCTGCTGCAGGCGCGTGACCTGCGCGAGGACCTGGCCACCGGCACTGCTGTCGAAGTGGGCCTGCGGCCCGAGGACATCGAGATCGCCTCGGAAGGCGCGGTGGGCTCGCTGCCCTTCGATGTCGAGTTCATCGAGGAACTCGGGGCGACCCAGCTCTTCCACGGCCAGCTTGCGGGCAAGCCCTTCGTCATGCAGGCGGCGACCGGCGAGGTCACGGCGCAGCCGGGGCGGCTCTGGATCTCGGTCGATCCCGACAAGGTCCACGTCTTCGACGCCGAAAGCGGCGTGAGGCTGGGGAAGGTTTGAGCGCGGGTGTCGCAACGTAGAACCCCTCTCCTGGAAGGAGAGGGGCAGGGGTGAGGTGTTCGGACTGGAAACGTTGGCCTGAACCCAACCGCGCGGTCAGCGCTCGCGGAACTGGTCACAGGGCCTACACCTCACCCTACCCTCTCCTTACAGGAGAGGGTTCCCCGCGTTCAGCTCGTCAATGACGGCAGCTCCGCTCAGCTCACCGGCGCGTATTTCACCACGCAGCCATAGGCCTTGGTCGCCGGCTCCGAGACCGCCTTGCCGGCCTTGAGCTCGGCTACCGCCTGGCGGACATAGCTCTTGGCGCCAGTCAGGCTGGACGCGCTCGACGAGGGCTTGTCGTCGATTGCGCCGGCATAGGCGAGCGTGCCCTTGGCATCGATGATGTACATGTGCGGCGTCGTCTGGGCGCCATAGGCCCGCGCCAGCTGGCTCTTCGGGTCGAGCAGGATCGAGGCCGGCGCCGCGTCGCGCGTCCTGGTCAGCTCCTTGGCCTTGGCCGCGTCGACATGGCCCTGCTCGCCGGCGGGCGAGGAGATCACCGAGAGCCAGACGATGCCGTCCTTGGCCATGTCCTTCTGCAGGGTCTGCATGGTCGCGCTGTTGTAGTGCTTCCGGACATAGGGGCAGTCATGGTTGGTCCATTCCAGGATCACCGTCTTGCCGGCATAGTCCGAGAGCTTCTGAAGCTTGCCGTCGACGTCGACGACCGAGAAATCGGGCGCCTTGGCGCCGGGCTTCGCCGCGCTCTGGGCGAAGGCGACGCTTGAGCCGAGCCCCAGCGCGATTGCGGCGAGGCCGGTGATGAAGAGCTTTCTGGTCACGTCTGTCATCTCTGTCTCCATGGGTTGGTGGCAGATGGGTCGGCGTGGGCGGTGTTATCGTGCGGTGGCGGTCTTCACCTCTTTGCCGGCGGCGCGCTGTGCGGCGCTGACTACGGTCTCCGGCGTCAGCAATTGCGGCAGCACCTCGGCCTGCGCGCCCTTCGAGCCGGGATAGACCAGGTAGAGCGGCACGCCGGCCCGGCCATATTCGGCCAGCGTCGCGGCGATTTCGGCATTCCGATTGGTCCAGTCGGCCTTGAGATAGGCGACGCCGAGCTTGGCAAAGGCATCCTTCACCTCCTGCCGCGACAGCGCGACCCGGTCATTGGCGAGGCAGGTGATGCACCAGGCGGCGGTGAAGTTGACGAAGACCGGCTTACCCTGCGCCTGCAGTTCCGCGACCCGCGCCGGCGACCAGACGCCGGGCGCGTCGGTTCCGGCCTGGGCGGTCGGCCGAGCCGAGGGCGTCGCGCTTTCGATGACGAAGGCCGAGGCCGCGCCGACGAGCAGCAGGGCCGCTGCCGCTGCCACTGCACGCAGGCCCCGTCCGCTGCCGCGCGTCACGCCGATCAGCCAGAGCGCGAAACCGGCGACGAGAATGGCGACGAGCGCGGCCAGCGCACCATCGGCGCCGGCCTGCATGGTCGCGACCCAGACCAGCCAGATCGCGGTCGCGAACATCGGGAAGGCGAAGGCCTGCTTGAGGATGATCATCCAGCGGCCGGGCTTGGGCAGCAGCCGCAGCAGCCCCGGCGCGAAGGAGAGCGCGACGACCGGCGCGGCGAAGCCGAGCGCCAGCGCCATGAAGATCGAGAGCGCCGCGGCCGGCGGCTGCGTCAGCGCATAGCCCATCGCCGCACCCATGAACGGGGCAGTACAGGGCGTCGCGACAACGACGGCGAGCGCACCGGTCATGAAGGCGCCGACCGGGCCGCCGCGGCTGGCAAGTCCGTCGCCGACGCCCTGCAGGCGACCTCCGATCTCGAAGGCGCCAATCAGATTGAAGCCGATCAGCGTCATCAGCACGGCGAGCAGGATGACCAGCGGCGGTGATTGCAGCTGGAAGCCCCAGCCGGCGCCGAGCGCGATCACCAGCGAGGCCAGCACGAAGAAGGTCGCGAGCACCCCGGCTAGGAAGAGCAGGCCCTGCCGGCGGACCTCGCCGCGGCTCGCCTGCGCCACCTGCGCGAAGCCAAGCGCCTTGATGAACAGCACCGGCAGCACGCAAGGCATCAGGTTAAGGATCAGCCCACCGGCAAAGGCGAAGACCAGAGCCAGGAGGAGCGTCAGGTCCTCGGCCGGAGGCGGGGGCAGTGTCACCTTGGCCGGCGCCTGCTCCGGAGCGGCGACCGCCTGCAGCAGAGCCGGCTCGACCTCGGCGCTGAGCGCCAGGGCGCGCTTGGCGCCGCCCTCCGCGAAGATGAGGACGCCTTCGGTTGTCGGTGTCCCGACCTTGAAGGCGGTCGAGCGGGCGAGGGTGAGCGCGCCGTTCGCGAGCGGCTGCTCGGCCGCGTGCTCGATCAGCGTGTCGAGGACCGGAAAGAAGCGGACATCGCTCGCGCCGGCGGGCAGGCCGGACAATGTGAGCGCGAGCTTGTCCTCACCTTTCGCCGTCAGCTTGGCAGTGAAGCCGGCTGGCTTCGGCAGGGCGGCGATGGCGTCGTCGATCCGCGCTTGCGCGGCGGCATCGATTGCGCCGGTCGCGGCGATTGGTAGATCGAGCGTGAAGGCGCCCTCTTCGGGGATGCAGATCTTCTCGCAGACCAGCCAGGTCGCCTTGGCTGAAAGCGTCAGCGTCTCGCCCGGCTTGGCATTGGCCGGGACCGAGATTTCGACCGGCAGCAGGACATGGTCCTCGAAGCCGAAATTGACGAGGGGCTCGACCCGGATCGCCTTCGGCGTCGGCCACTGGATCGCGCCGGCGCTAACGCCCTCCGGCAGCGTCCAGTCGATCTTCGTCGCCTCGCCGGAATCGCCGGGGTTCTGCCAATAGCTGTGCCAGCCGGGCGCCAGCTTCTGGGTGAGTGCGACCTGGAAGCGTTCGCCCGGCGCGACCGCATCACGGCTCGACAGCAAGGTCGCGGTGACGCGCGCCGAGGTCACGGGCGCGGATTCGGCGGCGAGCAGGGGCGCAGGCGCCAGCAAGGCCAGCGCCATGGTGGCGCGCTGCAACAGCCGGAATGCGGTCCGGCGCGGGAGGCTCGTCGCGATCATGCCGATCAGATGCCCACTTCTGCCGCGAAAAGCCAATGACAAGCGGGTGAGGGCGGCGCGAGGTCGCAGGGTCAGGTGGTGCGTCCGACCTCGCGCGCGACGTCCGAGAAGGGCCGCATGCCGCTATCCGGCCGGGTCGCGATCGAGAGGAAGCGGGCGGCGAAGGCGAGCGAGTCGCGCTGGCTCGGGCTGAGCTGGTCGCAGCGCTGCCGGTCGCTGAGCCCGGTCTGCTCGGCCTGCGCCAGCGCGGCCTTGAGCTCGGCTTCGCTCAGGGCACCGGAATTCACCAGCGAGCGCAGCACGGCCGTGAAGGCCAGCAGCATGCCTTCGAGCTGAAGATTGGCGACGTTCATCTCGTCCTCCCGACACTGATCGGGCGGTCGGACGGCCACCGGACAAGCCTGCGCCGGGGGCCGTTCGTCGGCGCCCGGCGCATCTTGGCATGGCAAGCCGGTCAGGGCGACCGGCTTATTGTCAGGCCGCCTGCGGCTGCTCGACCGGCGGCAGATAAGCGCCCTGGAAGGTCGTCATCACATGCGCGACCATCTCCCGGGCGATGTGGAGCTGGTCGTCCTCGAAGGCGATGGCACGCGGCGAATTGAGCACGATCTCGTAGCTCGGGAAGTAGTCGACATAGTCGAAGCGCCGGAACAATTCCTCGGTGACGGCCCGCAGCAGCGATTTCGAGGCGCTGTTGGCGACGATCACGTCGGCATCCTTGAAGGTCGCGCCGAACGGCACCGGCGAGACCGTGACGACGAAGCGCATCTCCGGATTGCAGTGCTCGCGGATCAAACCGATGATGTCGAGCATGTCGGCCAAAGTCGCGTCGTAGCCGTAGTCGACGAAGCGGAAGCGCTCCGGCATGCGTTGCAGCCAGCCCGGCCCGGGATGGGCGTTCATGGCGATGCCGGTCTGGGCATCGAGCCAGGTTTCGGTCAGACCGAGCGTGAAGAAGCAGATCTTCGCCTGCTTGATTGTCGCCGTCGCCTCGGTGAGGCGCTTGCGGTTGGCGAAGGCGCTCTCGCGGTCGAGCAGCCTGAGGCCGCTGGCATGCGGATCGAACCATTGCCCGGGCGCGAGCTCGATCAGCCCGTCATCGGGGTAGCTCTCGCCGCGCAGCACGCGCTTGAGCTCATGCGTCATCGAGCGCACCGAATACTTGTTGAGCGCGCCGCGGGAGAGCTGGCCGCGATCGGCGCCGCCGCCGCGGCCGGTCGCCTCGTCCCAGCTCTCGAAATGCTCGGCCGGCACGCCATGGCCGCGCAGCAGCAGCGGCAGGCCGCGCATCATCAGGATATTCTCGACCTCGCGCGCGAAGCACGACCCCATGGTGAAGATCGGCCAGGTCGGGTCGATCTTGAATTTCGGCTTGTGCTGGACGGCGAGGTAGTTGCCGGTGGTCAGCCGCTCCTTGGCCATCTTCTCGGGCTTGCCCGAGGTCCAGCCGCGCACGGGATTGCCGCGCATGATGGAAAGGGCCGTGCCGGCATCGTATTCGATCTTCATCGATCGTCTCCTGGTTCGTGCAAACCTCTTGGGCTCGACGCTGCGGACTTCAGGAAGTCTCGTAACCACGCCGGGCGTTTGCAGATGGCCCGGTGACCTCCGGGCGTTTCCTCCAACCGGCGCGGTCTTCGCCGCGCCGGGTCCGTTCACATGCGGTGGGGAATTCCGTTGCGGTCGAGGAAGCCGCGCATCCGGTCATAGGAAGCGGCATAGCTCTTTGCGAGATTGTTCAGCGCGGCTTCCTGGTAGACGGCGCGCCAGCCGCCCTCGGCCAGGGCCGCCTCCGGCACGACCGGGATCTTCAGCGTCTCCGCCAGCTCCTGGCTGCGCGTGTCATAGGCGACGAGCACGCCGGGCACGCCCTGGGCGACGGCCGGCAGCACGCCGTGGACGCGGTAGCCGACGGCAAGGTCGATCGACCTCGCGAACTCGTCATAGCGCTCGACGTCGAAGAAGGAGAACAGCTGCTTCTCGTAGATGCGCCGCATCGGGGCATCGTCCGGGCCGTCCCACCACTTGGTTTTCACGAACTCCGCCACCGCCTTCTCCTTGGCGGCGCCATCGCGCAGGAAGAACGCCTTCTCCTCCTGCTCGCCATGCGAGGACATCACCATCTCGCTCTGGCTGTCGACCTTGAGCAGCGCGGCCTTCTGGTTGCGCAGATAGGACTCGGGGTCGGCGGTGTAGCTCTTGTCGGCCTCTCGGCGCAGGCTGAAGGCGACCTTGCGGATCTCACGCTGGTCGGGGATGCGGATCTTGAGATCGCGGTTGCGGGTGCGGAAGATCGAGGGGCAGCCGACGACCTCGACATTGCGGATGCCATTCTGGCGCAGCGTCTCGGCGCTGAAGGCGCCGCGCACGCCGATCGAGGCACAGCGCTCGGCGACGATCGACCAGAAGCGCCGGGACGGCTCGGGCAGCTCGATCCTGCGGTTCTCGCTCGCCTGCGCGCCGACGCCGATGGCGTAGACCGGCAGCTTGACCCGCTCCAGTACCTCGACGGCGCGGAACCACTCCATGTTCTCATGGATGAAGTTCGAGCCGCGCACGAAGACGAAGTCGAACTCGCTGGCATAGCGCTCGATGTCGGCCTCGGTCGGCGACATGATCTTCATCGGCTCCAGATGCGCATAGCGCAGGAGCTTTAGCGTCGAATCGTAGACGATCATGTCGCCGATGTTGAAGTAGTCGGAGAGCAGCTTCTCCATCGGCGCGCGGTACCAGCGCACCTTATCGTGCTCATGGACCTCGCCGGCCGGATAGATCACCAGCGCGCGCAGTTTGGTCTCGGTCGCGATCGGGCGCAGATTCGAGCCCGGGGCGAGCGTGCCTGTGGCTGCGTCGGCGATCGCCACCGAATGGGGGCGCCCGTTAGGCAGGCCAGGCAGCGGGATCGTCAGCTCGGCGATATCGGCGTCGCCGGTGACGATCACGCCGGGATGGATGGTGGCGTAGTCCTGCCCGTCGAGCATCAGCTTGAGCGCCGGCCAGCTCCGGTCGGGCCGGCGCCCGATGGCGACGACGACCTCGCCGGTGGTGGCGCGCAGGATCTTGATGGCGTTGTCAGCCGAGACCACGGAGCCGAGATTGAGCACGGGCGCGTTCATGGCCCCTCCTTGACGAACTGAACCTTGAGGCGGACCAGATCGCGGTCTGGGCCGAGCTTGCAGTCGGCGACCTTCATCCTGGTCATGAAGAGATAGGCCTCGTCGCCGGTGGTCTCGAAATTGCGCGAGCGCGAGGCGGGGTCGGCGAGGGCGCCATAGCCGTAGCGCAGCCGGTCGCTACAATTCTTGCTCCACATCGTCGGCTGCACCATCAGGGTCTGCAGCGGCGACCAGCGGATCAGGTCGTCGGACCAGCTATAGGCGACGCGGCCCCCAGCGATGTTCTGGCTAGGGTCGGGACCGAGATGCAGGAGCGCCAGCCATTTCCCGCTCGGCTCGTGCCGGGTCAGTGAGCCCACATTGGTCGGCAGCGGCTTCAGCGTCTGGCAGGGCCGCGCCTCACTGAGATCGTCGCGATAGGGATCGACGGCGCGGATGGTGAAGTCCTGCCCGTCAAAAGCGCGCCAGGAGGTCGGGTCCTTGATGTCGGTCGAGCGGAACAGGCAGACGCCATTCTTCTGGCCCTCGCCGCCGGTCGTCATGATCAGCGCAAACCAGGCGCCGTCCTTCTGGACGATGTTGGAGGGGTTGAAAAAGCCGCGATGTCGGCCCTGGCCGACCTCCTGGGGAAAGCCTGGCGCCGCCACCAGCGGGCGCGGCTCGTCGGTCTTGAAGCTGAGGCCGCCATCGCTGGAATGGGCGGCGGTGACGACATTGTACCAGCAGCTCATCGCATCCTTGAAGCGGCAGGCGCCGGGATGCTTGTCGGCATGGTATTCGGCGTGGACGAGCGCCTCGACATTGCGGCCATCGCCGGTCCAGGTCGCGGCGATCCAGCTCTTGTCGCTGAACTGGCTGGGATCGGCGCTGCTCTTGGCTTCGAAGGACACCGCGCAGCTCTTGCGGACCGCGCCGAGATTGCCGCCGATCAGCGGCCGGCTGCGGTAATGGCTGGCGAAGGCGACGACCTCGCCCTTGCTGTTGCGGAAGGCGCGCAAGGGCGCGTCCGGCAGGTCCCATTCCTCGCAGCGCTCGCGTGCCCAGGAGACGACCGTCTCCTCCTTCGCGTCGGGGGCGATCTCCAGCCGGTAGCCGGGCCCCTTTGGGGCGGGTGCCTGCGCGAGGGTGGTAGGGACGGGGAGCAGGAAGAATGCGAGCATCGTGAAGCGTGGGACCCATCCCCTTCCCCCCGCTTGCGGTGGGGAAGGGGATGGGATGGGGGGGCGCGAAGCCGGGCTCGGGACGTCTTCCCGTCCGGTGCCGAGCGGCACTGCCCCCCACCCCGGCCCTCCCCACCGCAAGCGGGGGGAGGGAGAAGCGGGCCGGCGCTTCGGGAGAGTAAGATCGCTCCTCATGCCACCTTCCTTTCCGGCTCGGGAGCCGGCGGCGCGGACGGAGCGGCGGCCGCAGCGGGCCTGGCCATCTTGTGATCGACCTTGTTCTCGCTCAGGAAGGCGCTCATCGCGCCATAGGTCCGGGCATAGGCCGCGTTGAAGCGGTCGAAGAGCGCCTGGTCCCAGTACTCTTCCAGCCTGAACGGCTTGTCGCCGAAGACGTCGACGCTCGGGATCTGGAAGGTCTCGGCGAACTCGACGGTGCGGCTGTCATAGGTGAAGTAGATCGAGGGCGTGCCATTGGCGAGCGCCATCAGATTGCCGTGCAGCCGGTAGCCGAGGACGAGATCGAGCTTGCGCACGAGCTGCTCGTAGCCGGCGACGACATCCGAATAGAACATCCGGTCGCGGTAGAGGCCTTCCATCTGCTCATCGAGATACCAGGCCATCGCCCAGCCATTCTCGCGCAGAGCCGCCATGCCCTCCTGCTTCTGCTCGGGTGTGCCCAAAGCGAGCTTCTTCTCCTCGACCTCGCCCTGCGACATCAGCGTGACCTCGAAGCGATCCGCCATCGCCTTCACCAGATCGCGGTGGAAGGTGAGGTAGCGCTTGATGTCCTTGGCGTAGTGCTTGGAGACCTCGCGGCGCAGGGTGACGCCGACCCGCTTTACTGCGTCGAGCGCCGGCAGGCGGATGGCGAGGTCGGGCCGGTTGTTGCGGAAGGCGGTCGGGCAGCCGATGATCCGGGCGTTCTTGATGCCGAGCTCGTGCATGACCTCGGCCGAATAGGTGCCGCGCACGCCGACAGAGGCCGTCGAATCCGAGATCAGCTTGAGGACGGTCTTGCTGTCCTCGCTGAGTTCGAGCTTGCCGCTGACCGGTGCCTGCGCGCCGATGCCGAAGGCGAGCACCGGCAGCTTCAGCCGGCGCAGCACCTCGGCGGTGCGGCTCCAGTTCATCCCGGCGTGGACATAGTTCGAGCCGCGCAGGAAGACATAGTCGAACTCGGCGTTGAACCGGTCGATCTGCTGGGGATCGATGCTGGTGATCGGCAATTCCTCGAGCGTCTCGAAGTTGAGCAGCTTCAGCGAGGAATCGAAGACGAAGGCGTCGCCGATATTGTGGTAGTGGTTGATGTGGCTCTGCAGGTCGGCGTGGCGGTACCAGCGGACATTGTCGTGGTCGTAGACCTCGCCTGACGGGCTGATCACGAGGATGCGGGCCATGGTTGCGTTCTCCCTTCTTGTCTTCGCGCAGCTCACGCGATCATCGGCGCGGCGGCGCGATTGGCCGGAGCCGGCATGCCCCGCTCGGCGATCAGGCGCTGGTAGAGCGCCAGATGCTGATTGGCGCAGTCGACATGGCTGAGCGGCTTCCTGATGCCTGCGCGCAGGCGCTCCCAGAGCCCGGGCTCGCTCAGCGCCCGGGTCATGCAGTCGGCGAGGTCCTCCGGGCTGCCGGAACGGAAATGCAGCCCGTCGACCTCGTCGGTGATCTTCTCGGCCATGCCGCCGAGATTGCTGGCGAGGATCGGGCGGCCGTGGAAGAAGGCTTCCTGGATCACGACCGGTGAGTTCTCCCACCAGACCGAGGGCATCACCATCCAGTCGACCGACCGCATCAGGTTCGGCATCTCGTGATTCTGGAAGGCGCCGCAGAAGCGCACGCGCCGACCGGCCGCCTCGACCAGGTCGGCGAACTTCTTCTTGTAGGCCTCCGGCTGCCGGTCGAGGTTGCCGCCATAGACGAGGAGCACGCTGTCCTCGCCCCAGATCTGCTCCGGGATGCGGGTGACGGCGTCGATGAGCATGTCGGCGCCCTTATAGGGGGTGAGCTGGCCGAAATAGGCAAAGCGCGAGCGCCGCCCCTCCGTATCCGGCAGCGGCCGCGGCGGGGCGACCTCGGCGACATCGATGCCGTTCTCGATCACCGAGAAGCGCTCCGCGGCAAGTCCCCATTGCTGGTAGCGCTCGGCCAGGAACCGGCTCGGCGAGACGAAATGGTCGGCGAGGTTGAGGATGCCCTTGATGAAGGTCTCGCGGGCGAGGAAGCGCGACGGCGAGATGTCCGGGAAGCAGGCGTTGCAGTCGCTCGGCGAGGCCCGGTAGCAGAGCTTGAAGGCGCCGGTCTTCACCATCTGGCCGTGATGGTGGCAGATCGAGAGATATTCATGGAAGGTCACCACGATCAGCGCATCCGGCAGCGTGTCGCGCACCGCAAAGATGCATTCGAGGCCGAGGCCGATGAAATGGTGGAAATGCACCACGTCGGGCTTCAGATCCCGCAGCACGCGGACGAAATCGCGCTCGATCTCGTCGGTGGCGCGGTTCGAGAGCAGGAAGTGGTCGTATTCTTCGGCGTAGTAGAGCAGTTCGCCGCCGCGCTGGCGCAGGCTCATCAGCGCCGTGCCGGCATGGCGTGGCGTCGGCGCGCCGACCCGGGCGAGGTAGTGCGTGTCCACCTCGCTATTGGCGCGGAAGCCCTTGTGCAGGTTGTAGGAAGCGATCTCGGCGCCACCGAGCGAGAACGACGGGTGGCCGTGCGAGACGACGAGGATACGCATGCTCATCCTCTCATGTTGGAGATGGCCAGCGCCCAGCGCCGGTCGAAACTGGTGCGGTCGGCGAGGTTGATCAGTGTGCCGACATGGGGGCGGGTCTCGCCGTCCTCGACGACATAGATCTCGACCTCCGGCACCCAGAGCGACGGCACCCCGTTCATCCTGAGCTTGAGGCAGAGATCGAGGCCCTTCTCGCTGGGCGTGAAGTAGCTGCGCGAGAAGCCGTCCGCCTCGAGGAAGGCGTTGCGCGACATCACGCAGCATTCGGTCGCGCCGGCGGCGACCTCCATCGGCCCGAGACTGCCGATCGCATCCAGGGGATAGCCGACGAAGCGGTTGTAGACGCGCCGGTTCGCGCCTTCGCCTTCGAGCCAGGCGCCGGCCCAGCGGATCGAATTGTCCTCGAAGAGCAGGGTTGGACTCGCGACGCATTGGCCGCCGCGGCCGCGATAGGCCCGCTCCAGGCGTCCGAGCCAGCCGGGCATGCGGATCTGGGCTGCGCCGGAGAGCAGCGCCACCGTCTGGAAGCGGCAGGCGCGCACGCCCGCCTCCAGCGCATCGCAGCTGTCCTCGACGCCCTCGACCAGCACGAGCCGGACCTGGAGCCCGTAGAACTTGGCCAGCCGGCGCGCCTCGGCGCCGAGCCGGTCGAAGCTCTCGCCGGGCGCGGCGACGACGATCGGCAGCGGCCTGACTTCCGGATCGATCGCCAGCAGCGCGAACAGGCTGGAGAGCTCGCGCTGGCGCTGGTCGAGGCCGATCACCAGCCCAAGAGCGGCATCGGCGTTGAAGCGGCCGATATCATGCGTCTCGATCGCCTTGGGCGGCGGGATCTCGGCGGATTGCAGCGCCGGCGCGATCTGCTTTTCGACGACGGCCGTCGCGGTCGAGGAGCGCGGGTCGAGCAGGCCGAAGACCCGCTCCAGCGCGCGCCGGGCCGGGTTGCGCCCGGGCGCCAGCGGCAGGAAGGCCGGGCCATGGCCCTCAACCTCGAATTCGAGATAGAGCGGCTGGCCGGGCTCCGGCAGCAGCTTCGGCGCGAAGACGATGAAGCCGTGGCTGTTGCGCCGGCTCGCCATGGCCGGGCCGAAGCGCGGGTCCTCGGCGAAGGCGGCGGTGACGTCCGGTCGCACGGCGCGCGTCCAGCTCTTGTCGAGGGCGCAGGACTGCGTGCCGCTGCGCAGCGTGACGTTGCCGGTCAGGCGCTCGGGATCGAACAGCCAGCCGATGATCAGGACGCCGGTGCCCTCGACGATGGTGGCATCGTCGATGCCGGCGCGCACCGGCTGCTCCAGGAAGGAGATGGTGTCGCGCCCGTCGAAGCGCTGCGAGGCCTGCTTCAGCTTCTCGGTCGTCGCCGGGGGGGCGGTACCGCGCTGCAGCCCGTCGCGCAGATGGCCGGGCACCGTGATCTGTTCGAGCAGGACGTGGCGGTCATAGACCTCGAGCGCCCGCCAGCCGTCATTGGCGCGGAAGAACAGCCGCTCGATCTCGCTGGGATGGCGGATCGCGCACTCCTCCAGCAGACCGAAGAAGCCGCAGGCTCCCTCGCCGAGATCGTCGCGCTCGAAGGTGCCGGCCTCCAGCACCGCCGGCGAGAGCCCGCCATGGGCGATCAGCAGCTTGGTTCGCCCTGCCGCGAAGTTCGAGGTCCAGCCCTGCAGGAAGATGCCCTCCTCGAGCGGGCCCATCACCTCGACGAAGCCGCCGGGCTTGGCGACCGATTGCAGGAGCATGCCGACGGCACGCAGGCGGCGCGGGTTCGACTTGCCGGAGAGGAGCACTTCCAGCAGTCCGTCGACCACGGTCGGGAAAGCCTGGCCGGCTTCGTCCGCGAGCGCGGCGAGGAAGGCCTGCAGCGGCATCGGCTTCGGCGCCAGGATTAGCCGCAACGGGCGGCCGGGCCGGCCGAGCAGGATCGCGCCGGAGCCGGCACGATCAGGCGACGGAGCGGGGGCGAGGCAGAGGAAGCCGGTGGCGTGTGCGGCGTCGGCCTGTGGCCGGCGCCAGGTCAGCGCCATCGTCTCGACGCGGTTGCGCGGGTTGCCGTCGACCGCGACCGGCACCTTGCCGGGCAGCGCATCGCAGGCGCTCATCACCAGGATCGCGTTCTCGCCGAGCGGGGTCCAGGCGACAGTCGGCGCCGGGCTGATCATGGTCCGTTCGGGGATGATGACCTCGTTCATCGCCTCACCTGCCCATCAGCATGACGGTGAGCGTGACGAAGGAGAGCAGCGCCGACAGGCCCGAGAGGAAGCCGAGCACGACGGTGACCTGCCGGAGCGGCGCCTTGGCCTCCTTGCGGATCGCGACCAGCCGGTCGTCGAAGGCCCGCAGCGTCTGGTCGAAGCGCATCTGGAAGACGTCGATCTCGCCGAGACGGGACGCGATCGCGCCATTGCCCACGGTCTCCTCGGACTGCTTCGTCTCGGCCTCGCGCTGGCGATGCTGCGCCAGCTGCACGCCGAGCTCGCCGACCTTGTCGAGCAGCTCCTTCTGGGTCAGCTGCGAGCGCCGCTGCAGCGCGATCAGCGCCTCGACCCGGTCGAAGAAGCGGGCGAGCGGCACGGCGATCGCCGCCTCGGCCGCGAGCTCCGCCGCCGGTGGCAGGCGCAGTTCGAGCTCAACGCCGGTGCTCGGCGAGACACCGACGATGGTCAGCGCCTCGCGTGCCGCCGCGGTCCTGTCATCGAGCTCCATTGCGAAGGCGTGCCGGCCGTCGCCGATGCCGTTGCGGCGCAGGTCGATGCGGCCCTGGTCGGCCACCGCCTCCTGCACCTTGAGGCCATTGCGCATCAGGCGCACGATCAGCCGTTCCTCCGGCCGCGCCTCGTCCCAGATCCAGCCATGCAGCCGGTTGCCGTCGAGCGCGTCGACGCGTCCGTTGAGCTTTGCCGGGGTCTCGCTCGCGTCGCTTACGGTTCCATCCGGACTGTGCATCGTCGTCATGCTGGTCATGCCGCCTCCGCCAGTTTGAGTTGATCGAACAGGGCAAGATGCGCCTGCGCGCAGGCGTCCATGCCGGGCGAGGGTTCGATGCCGTCGACGAGGCGGCGCCAGAGCCCGTCCTCGCTCGCGGCGCGGCGCATCACCTGCGCGAGATGGCGGGGATCGCCCGGGCGGGCATGCAAGCCGTCGACGCCGTCGCGCACCATCTCGGCCATGCCGCCGATATTGCTGGCGATCACCGGCCGCAGGTGCTGGAAGGCTTCCTGGATGACGAGGGGAGCGTTCTCGTACCAGATCGAGGGCATCACCACCCAGTCGACCTCGGCCATCAGCGCCGGCATCTCGTCCCGGCGATAGGGGCCGCAATGGAAGACTTCCGCACCCGCCTCTGCCAGCGCCTCGTCGAGGGCGGTGGTGAAAGCTTCGCTCTGGAACGGCGCACCGCCATGGATGCGCAGTTCGAAGCTCTCACCGCCCTCGTCGCGCAGGAGCTTGGCGGCATGCAGCAGCGGCAGCACGCCTTTCCAGGGGTTGAGGTTGCCGAAATAGCCGAAGCGGTTGCGGGCGCCATGGGTATGCCGGTGCGGCACCGGCATCTGCGCTGGCCGCGCATTGGCGACGACCTCGATCTTCTCGGCCGGCAGGCCCCAGTCGGCATAGTGCTGGCGCAGGAAGCGGCTGGGGGCGACGAAACGGTCGACGGCGGAGAGATGGGTCTTGAGGAAGCGCTCGCGCAGCAGGAAACGGTCCGGGCCGATCTCCGGGAAGCAGCCATGGCATTTGGCGGGCGATGCGCCGGTGCAGCGCTGCTTGTCGCCGGTTCGCACCATCAGTCCGTCGTGATGGCAGATCGAATAGTAGTCGTGCAGCGTCATCACGATCGCCGCCTGCGGCAGCAGCCGTCGCGCCAGCGCCAGGAATTCGGCCCCGATCAAGACGAGATGGTGGATGTGGATCACGTCCGGCCTGAACTCGGTCAGCAGCGAGCCGAGATCCTGCAAGGTGCCGTAATGGTCGATCTGGCTGAGATGGAAGCGGTCGAAATGGCCGCTCCAGAGCAGAAGATCGCCATCCGCCCCGGTTGCCTGGAAGGCGGTGCCGGGATGCGGCTGGCGGTGGATCGCATTGGTCGCGCCGAGGAAGAGCGCCTCGCAGTCCTCGCTGCGGTAAGCCCTCGCCAGGTCATGCGCGAAGATCTCGGTGCCGCCCGGATGCAGGTCCGGATGGTTATGGGCGACGACGAGGATGCGCCGGCTCATCGCTGGACCCCTGGTTTCACGGCGATCAGCAGGTCCTGGTAGTGGGCGGCGCTCTGGCCACGCCAATGGCCAGGGTCGAGCCGCTCGACCGCAAGTCCGGCCTGGGTGGCGTGTTCGAGCAGGAAACCGGCATCGATGCCGGCGGCGGCCAGCGGCGCCTCCTCGATCGCATACCAGCCGGGACCCTCGCCCCAGCGCCGGAACTTCAGGCGCTCCTGGCCGGTGCTCTGGCCGTCGAGGGCGAAGGCGGTGAGGAAGAGCCGTCCGCCCGGCGCCAGCAGGCGCGCCGCTTCGTTGAGATAGACCACGAGCTCGTCCGGCGGCAGATGCGTCGCCACCGAGGTCATGGTGATGAAGTCGAAGCTCTGGTTGGCGAAGCCGAAGCGCACCTCGTTGCCCGGTAGCGAGCCCTGCGGGTTGTAGAGCGGATGGGCGATGTCGAGGCGCTGGAAACGGAAGCGCGGATAGGCCGGCGTGATCGTCTGGGCGCACCAGAGGATGCCGTCCATGACCGGATCGACGCCGTCATAGCTGCCGCGCTCGGGATCGAGATACTGCGTCAGCGGCACCGCCATGCGGCCGATGCCGCAGCCGATGTCGAAGACGCGCTCATGCGGCTTGAGCCGGCCGATCCGGACGAAATGCCCGAGGAATTCGGCGCCGATGGCGCGGTAGTCGCCATCCCCGACGAAGATCGAATCCGGCGGCGGATGCGGCAGGAAGCGGTTCGTCTGGACATGCGCCATCAGCCAGGCGAGCTCGGGCGTCATCGGTCCGATCGCGGGCGCGGCTTCCGGAGTGGTCTGTCGCAGGGCGAGGGTCGCCGTCATGCCGCTGTCGCCCTTCTGAGATTGGCGCGGGAAAGGAGGAAGTCGGGCTCGGGCCGCAGACCCGGCGTCGGCACGAGCTGCTGCGGCGCGGGCTTGTCGATCGCCGCCATCAGCGCTTCGATCTGAGCGTCCCAGCGCCGGGTCTGGAGCCAGGAATTGTGCTGCGAGGCGACGCCGCGGGTGTAGTCGAGGCTCTTCGAGATCGACTGGCGCTCGAGATGGTAGAGCTGGACGCTCGGGACATAGACGATGCCGAGCCCGGCCCGGGCGATCTTGAGGCAGAGATCGCTGTCCTCGTAGTCGCCGATGACGTAAGCATCGTCGAAGCCGCCGATCTCCATGAACAGCGCCCGCGGCATGACGATGCAGGCGCCGGTGACGCCCGGCACCGGCCGCTCGACATTGGCCGGCGCATAGCCACTGGGCATGCCCTTGAAGTAATGATGGTTGAGCCAGGTGCCTTTACTGTCGCGCTTGAAGAAGAGCCCCGCATGCTGCAGCGAGCCATCGTCGTAGAGCAGCTTGGGCCCGACCGCGCCGGTGCGCCGATGCGGCTCGATGCGCTGCAACAGCGCCGGCAGCCAGCCCTCGCTGTCGGGGATGACATCGGAATTGACCATGGCGAGCGCCTGGCCGCGAGAGGCGGCCGCGCCGGCATTGCAGGCGGCCGAGAAGCCGCCATTGCGGCCCATCACCACGAGCTGCATCGGCAGCCCATAGGCGAGGAAGAGGCCGCCGAGGAGATGCGCGACCTCGCCCTCGTGCTCGGGTGAATCGAGCACGTAGATCAGCTCGGCCTTCTCGGCGAACCAGCGATCGGCGGCGAAAGCCGAGACCTGGATGCGCAGGAAATCGTAGACGCGATAGAGCGGGATCACCACCGAGACTGCGGGATGTGCGGGGCCCTTGCCGAAGCTCCTGATGCGGGGCTCCGGTAGGGTCTGGCGCAAAGCCGCCTGGCAGTCTGCGAGGACCGGCGCGATCGTCCGCTCCAGCATTTGCGCGGTCAGGTGCTGGGGCGGGATCGCGGCCAGCGCCCGGGCCCGGATGGCGAGGGCGTCTGCGGGCTGCGCATTGGGGCGCAGCGACAGCACGGTGCCGGATTTCAGCTTGAGCTCGACCCGTGGCTGCAGCACTGGCGCGCCACGAGCATAGCCGGGGATCAGGGCAGCAAAACCGGTGGCGCGCTTGACGTCGCCATTGGTGCCGGCGGGCAGCAGCGCGGGGAAGGTCTCCAGCCGCTCGAGCACCGGCGTCGGCTCGCCCTCGGAGCGATGCAGCAGCATCTCGTCGAGCAGGCCTTCGGCGTCGCGGTACCACCCGCCGAGCAGGAGCCCGGCCGGGGTAGTGACGGCGAGGTCGAGCTCCGCCGAGGGCAGGTCGTCATTGCGGCGTACGCTCTGGGCGGCAAGCGGCAGGCGTCTCTGCATCTCGATCGCCAGCAGGCGGCCCTGCTCCGACAGGCCGGAGAGCTGCTCGACCAGCCAGCTGCGCAGCCCGTCACGTTGGCTCGCCTTGCCGGCCCACCAGCGCCCGAGCGAGGGAACGTCCTGCCGGGCGGCGACGGTCCGGGCGATCAGGCCGGAGTCGGCCTGCAGGATCAGCAGCCCGCCAGCCTGCGGTGGGAATTCGTCGACGACCAGGTGCAACGGCCGGTTGCCGGCGCGATCGGCGCGGCCCAGGCGCGGCTTTCCTGGCAAACGGGAGAGCCCGCCGGCATCGAGCCGGTAGGCGGTCTGAACGCCGGAGAGCCGGCCGGGAACCGTCGTCTCCAGCAGAACCTTGCCTTCGGTTAGCCTGGCGACCGGCGCCGCCGCCGAGGGCTTGCGGGCGAGGATCAGCAGGAATTGGCGCAGGAAGCCGAGATAGCCAGCGGCCTGGCTCAGCCCGAACAGAGTGGGCCAATGGCCGACCAGCGCGTTGGCGAGCATGCGGCGCGCATCCGGCGTCGCGTCGCGGACGAGATCCTCAGCATCGGCCATGCCGTGAACCAGGTCGGGATCGAATCGCGCAGTGATGTCGCCGCCGGGATTGTCGTCGGACAGGGTGGCGACGACCTCGCCGGGCCCGCCATGGCGGAAGACGACGACGACGCGCAGGCGCCCGTCGCCAAGCGGCAGGACGACCGAGGCCGACGCCAGACGCTTCTCCCCTCCCGCCAGCGCAATGCGTGGTCGCGACAGCATGGGAGCGTCGATAGTCCAGCTCAGCAGGAAGGCCGAGCCGCTCAGCCGGGAGAGATGCAGCTGGGGGCTCAGGCCGTCCGTGACCGGCGCGGGCGCGAGAGAAAGCATGAGGAGCCTGTTCCGAAAGGGCAGGAGGTAGGCGCCGGCCGAACCGATGGTCCGGCCGGCGCCTTAAGAGCGTCAGGCGACCGAGAAGTAGGAGTTCGGATCGGCCTGGATGTCTTCGGCGGTGACGCCGACGATGGTCACGGTGTCGCCATTGCCGAGATCGACGACGGCATTGCCGCCGACCGTGGTGGCGCGCGCCGCCACGTCCTCGGCCGAGCCGATGTCGGTGCCATTGATGCCGCTGGAGATCTGCAGCAGGTCGTGGCCGGCATCGAAGTCGAGCACGACGTCATTGCCGCCGCCGCCGTTGAAGATGAAGACGTCGTCGCCGGACCCGCCGGAGAGGATGTCGTCACCAGCGCCGGCGAAGAGCAGATCGTCGCCCGCGCCGCCCTGAAGGACGTCGTTGCCGGCGCCGCCCTCGAGTACGTCGCTGCCGACGCCGCCCTGCAGCACGTCATTGCCGGCGCCGCCGAGCAGGATGTCGTCGCCCGGCCCGCCCTGGAGCAGGTCGTCGCCATCACCGCCGCGCAGCACGTCGTCGCCGGCATTGCCGCGCAGGATGTCGTCGCCGGCGCCGCCGTCGAGAACGTCGTCGCCCTCACCGCCGAACAGGCTGTCATTGCCTTCGCCGCCGGAGAGCACGTCGTCATCCGCGCCGCCGAAGAGCGCATCATTGCCCTCGCCGCCGGACAGGAAGTCGTTGCCGGCATCGCCGTAGATCAGGTCGTCACCCTCTTCGCCGAAGAGAGAGTCCACCTGGTTGCCGCCATGGACGATGTCGTCCCCGGCGCCGGCAAGGATCACGTCACTGAAGCGTGTCCCAATCAAGAAATCGTCGAATGCACTGCCTTCGATCGTGGCCATTCGTCACCTCCTCGGTGATCAGAGAGCACCACCAGATATGCGGAGAACGTCCGCCGCTCGTTCTGGGTCACGGTGCGGTTTCGATGGCGATCCAGAGGTTCGCCATCGCGCGACACTCATGAGAGTAGCCTAGAAGATCATGGTATCAAGCAATATATTATGACTATTTTGCGATGCAGCAAAGTTTACGTCATTTTATATATTGTTCACGCGAGGATTATACTGAGAGTTTGATACGGATTTCGAAGTATATTGCTTCGATCTGGAATCGGTCGGCGATACGATCCAACTTCGGCGGCCGGATCGGCCGGGCTCAATCCTCCCTGAAGGCGCGATTGAAGCTGTCCCTTATGGGCGAGAGCAGGTAGTCCGCCGCAAAACGCCGGCCGTTGACGATCAGCACCTCCGCCGCCATGCCGGCATGCAAGGTCACCTTGTTCTCCTTCAGGCTCTGCGGCGTGATCTCGGCGCGGACAATGAAGAAGGCATTGCCGGTCTTGTCGTCGATCAGCTGGTCGGCTGCGACATAAGAGACCTTCGCCAGGAGCGGGGGCATGATCCGGGCGTTGAAGGCGGTGAGCCTGACCTGCGTATCGGCGCCGACCCGGACCGAATCGATGTCGCGCGGATCGACCTTGGCCTCGACGATGAGCGGCTCCTGCTCGGGCACGATGTCGAGAATCGCCTCGCCCGCCGTGACGACGCTGCCGGCGGTCCGCATGCGGATATTGGCGACGATGCCTTCCTGCGGCGCGGTCACCACCAGCCGGCGCAGCACGTCCTGCGCCTGGACGATGCGCTCGACCACCTCCGAGAGCTGGAGCTGGCTGTCTTGCAGGTCCTTGGCGATCTCGCTCTGGCGGTCGAGGCTGATCGCCTTGATCTCGAGCTCGGCGCCGGCGACGGCCTGCTCCGCCTTGGCCTTGCGCGCCTTCATCTCGCCGGCACGCCCGGTGAGCTCGCTCTGGCGGGTCTGGAGTTCGACGAGCTGGGAGCGCTTGGCGTAGCGCTTCTCGTAGAGCTCGGCGATCGTCTTCACCTCCTCGTCGATGAGCGTGCGCTGGTTGCGCACGGCGTCGATTTGCGCCTGCAGCGCCTCGGACTCGGCCTGGTGCTGCTCGATCACGCGCTGCTGGATGCGGGTCTTGCCGTCATAGACCTGGGCGCGGGCGCGGAAGAGCGCGCGCTCGGCATTGATCACCTCGCGCGCGATCGGCGTCCGTGCCTTCTCGATATCCTCGGGGAAGTCGATCTCCGTCGCATCGGCCTGCTCGGCGCGCAGGCGGGCGAGCCTGGCGTCGAGTCCGACGCGCTTGCCTTCGAGCTGCTGCAGCTCGGCGCGGGCGCGGGCATCCTCCAGCCTGAGCAGTGGCTCGTCCTTGGCGACGCGCTCGCCCTCGGCCTTGAGCAGGGTCTTGAGGATACCGCCCTCCAGATGGCTGACTGTCTTGCGCCGGCTGTCGACGATGACGGTGCCCTGGGCGACCGCGGCATTGTCGAGCCGCGCCGTCACCGCCCAGGCGCCGAAGCCGCCGAAGCCGATCGCCACAGCGCAGACGCCGGCGAGGACGAGATTGCGCAGCGAGGGCATGCGCTCCTCTGGCTCCGCCTCCACTTTCATCGGCACGAGCGCACGGTCGGGCCGGCGCAGCATCGGCAGCTCGCTCATGCGCTCACCTCGCGGGCAGGGGGCTGTTGACCGGCCGGTTTCGCGGGGTCGAGCTCGACCACCCCGCCGGGCGTGATCATGCCGGAGATCGCCGAGCGCGGGCCGAACTGGGCGACGCGGCCCTCGCGCAGCACCAGGATCTTGTCGACGACCTGCATCACCGAGGGGCGGTGCGCGATCAGGATCACGATCGCGCCGCTCTCCCGGGCGGCCTGGATCGCGCGGATCAGGCTTTGCTCGCCCTCGGTGTCGAGATTGGCGTTGGGCTCGTCGAGCACGACGAGGCGCGGCATGCCGTAGAGCGCCCGCGCCAGGCCGATACGCTGGCGCTGGCCGCCCGAAAGCTTGAAGTCGCTGTCGGCGACATTGGTGTCGTAGCCGAGCGGCAGCCGGCCGATCAGCTCGTGCACGCCGGCGATGCGCGCCGCTTCCAGGATGGCGTGCGGATCGGGCTTGCGCATCCGGGCGATGTTCTCGGCGATGGTGCCGTCGAGCAGCGAGACCGATTGCGGGAGATAGCCGACCATGTCGCCGAAGGAGCCGCGCTCCCACAGATAAGTGTTGTGGCCGTCGAGATAGACGCCGCCGACATTCGGCTTGAGCACGCCCACGATCAGGCGCGCCAGCGTCGATTTGCCGGCTCCGGACGGGCCGACCAGCCCGAGCACGTCACCCGGTTCGAGCGTGAAGGAGACGCCCTTGATCACCGTCTGCTCGCCGCCCTTGGGGGCGTAGACCAGCCGGTCGATGACGAGGTCTCCTTCAGTCGCCGGGGTCGGCACGCTCTGGCGCTGCGAGCTCTGCGATTGCAGGAGCTCGCGCACGCGCTTCCAGGCCGCGGCGGCGAGCACCCATTGCCGCCAGTCGGTGATCATCGAATCGAACGGGGCCAGCAATCGGCCGAGCAGGATGCTGGCCGCCATCAGCGTGCCGGCAGAGACCTCGTGCCGGATGATCAGCACGGCGCCGGTCGCATAGATCGCGAGCTGCATGGTCATGCGGCTCGCACGGGTGATGGCGGCGATGAACTTGCCGCGGCGGGTGCCGAGATCGAGATGCTCCAGCATGGCGATCTGCTTGGCCCGCCAGCGGCTCGACAGGGCCGGCAGCATGCCCATCGCCTCGATCGTCTCGGCGTGGCGCAAGGTGGCGCTGATCTCGTTGATCGAGGCGACGCCTTCCTCGTTCGCTTCCTTCAGCGCCCTCCGGGTCAGCATGTCCGAGACGACGCCGAGCAGCAGCAGGATCAGCAGCGAGGCCAGGCCGACCAGGCCGTAGATCCAGTGGAAGGCGAAGAGCACCGCGAGGAAGATCGGCGCCCACATCGCCTCCAGCGGCGTCGCGATCGCCGAGCTCGCAACGAAGTAGCGGAGCTCGTTGAGATCGCGGATCGCCTGGGTCGCCTGGCCGGACCCCTTTTCCAGCGAGGTCGAGACGGCGGCCTGCAGCGCCGGCAGGTTGAGGCGGCGGGCAAGGATGCTCGCCATCGCCTGGAAGGTGAGCGAGCGGATGAACTCGATCGCGCCGTAGAGCGCCAGCGCCCCGACTGCGATCACCAGCAGCATGGTCAAGGTGTCGTAGCTGCGGCTGACGATGACGCGATCCTGAACCTGCAGCATGAACATCGGCACGGTCAGCAGCAGGATGTTGACGCAGAAGCTGAGGAAGGCGGCATAGGCCAGCCCCCCGGCAAAGCCGCGCTGCAGGCCGCGAATCAGGACGTCGGCAGGCTGGGTCGCAACCTTCATGCAGATCTCCGAATGGGGCTGGCCATCAGATGGCGGGATCGACGCCTATGCCGATACGGCAGGTTCTGAGCGTTATAAAAGCGTGCCACACAAGTCGTGTCTATAATATGACAGATGAAGTCTTATGAAACAACGGAAATTACCGGAAATATGGCAGAAGCGTGCTACATTTCAAATTTTGAAACAGTTCATGACTATGTTGATTCCGATAAAATCTTAATCTCCTTCGGTTCGGGGTGGCATGTGCTTTGCGTATAGGCTATTCGTCAGCCGAAGGGGCCCGGAGGGCTGACTGCTCATTTCGAGATCAGGCGGAGTAGGGAATGCATCTGAAACCCCATGACGGCGCTCGATTCCTAGGCAATGGCTTCAATGGAGATCCCCCCGACGGAGTCCGCCGTCTCGAAGCCGAATCAGGCTCGGCGCGGGCCCCGGTATCGCAGCTCGACCTCGCTCGCATGGTCGAGCGGATCAGCCGGCGCTTTCTCGACTATCTCAGGCTGGAGCTCAGCAAGCTCGGCGTCGACGACATCTCGCCCTCGCAGGTGATGGTGCTGTTCACCATCGGCTCAGGCGAGATCGCGGTGCGCGACCTGCTCGATCGCGGGCACTATGTCGGCTCGAACGCCTCCTACAATCTCAAGCAACTGGTCGAGAGCGGCTATCTGGAGCGCGGCGCCTCGCCCCGCGACCGCCGCCTTGCCCGCATCTCGCTCTCGCCGAAGGGCCAGCTTCTGGTCGAGCGCTTGAAGCTCCTCGACGAGACCAGCCAATTCAGCCAGGGGCTCGACGGCGATCTCGTCGCCGATCTCCAGGCTACCCACGACACCTTGCGCCGCCTCGAGCAATGGTGGGGCGACGCGCTGCGCTATGGCGGGATCCTGCTGGCCTCATGCACGTCCTATTCGTTCATCGTTCAGGATCTGGTCAGTTCGCTCACCTGATCCAGCGCCTCGTCGCCGAGGGTGGCGAGGTCACGCTGGTGACGGAGAAGCCCGAACCGGATCGCCCGGGAGTGAGGCAGATTGCCTATTCCGTCGGCGAGCCGGCGACCGCGCATGCGACGCTGGCGGCCACCGACTATCATGTGCGCACCGGTGAGGCGGTTGCCGTTGAGTTGAGCAGATTGCACCGGCACGACCGGCCGGACGCGATCCTCGGTCATGTCGGCTGGGGCGGCATGCTCTTCGCCAAGGACGCGATGCCGGGCGTGCCGCTGATCGGCTATTGCGAATATTTCTACAACGCGACGGGTTCCGACCTCGACTTCGATCCGGCCTTCGCCGTTCCGGAGGGCGAGCGGCGGCGCATCCGCATGCGCAACGCCGCCCAGCTGGTGACGCTGCAAGCGCTCGACTTCGCCTATGCGCCGACCCGCTGGCAGCAGCGGCAATATCCCCGCGCCCTGCAGCAGCGCATTGCCGTCTGCCATGACGGCATCGACATCCATTTCTGCCGTCCGGATGCGCAGGCGATGTTCACCTTGCCCAATGGGCGCGTGCTCCGCCCCGGCGCTCCCGTCGTCACCTTCGCGGCGCGCGATCTCGATCCCTATCGCGGCTATCCGCAGTTCATGCGGGCGGCGGCCAGGATCGCGCGGGAGCGGCCCGAGGTGGTCTTCGTCGCGGTCGGCGGCGATGGCCCGGGCTATGGCCGGCCGCGCCCGGACGGGCGACCCTGGCGCGAGGTGATGCTGGAGGAGACCGGCCTCGCCGACCGTATCGTCCATATACCCTGGCTCGCCCATGCCGACCTCGTCAGGCTGTTCCAGGTCTCGGCCGCCCATGTCTATCTGAGCGTTCCCTTCGTCCTGTCCTGGTCGATGCTGGAGGCGATGGCCTGCGGCGCGCTGATCGTCGGCTCGGCGACGCCGCCGGTGCAGGAGGTGATCCGCCACGGCGTCAACGGCCTGCTCGCGCCCTTCTTCAACGAGGCGAGGCTGGCGAGGACGGTGATTGCCGCGCTCGACCGGCAGGATGAGGTTGCGCCGCTGCGCGCCGCCGCGCGCCAGACCGTCGTCGCACGCTATGAGCGCGAGGCTTGCGTTGACCGCCAACTCGGCTTCATCGGTCGGCTCGTGGCCGAAGACGATCTGCTCGCGGCGCAGTGAATGCGCATCGGCGCGAGTGCCGAACTGGCCTTCAGGCGGGGCGATAATCCCAGCTGCCCTGCGTCTCCAGCGCCGAGCGTACCGAATTGGCCAGGAAGCAGTTGGCGTGCGCATCATGATGCAGGGCTTCGACGGCTGCCGCGTCGGGCGCCTTCGGCCCGCTGAAGACGACATGCGGCTTCAGCGTCACTGTCGCTACCCACTCCCTGCCTTCGGCGTTTTTCGCCATCGCGCCTTCGGCCGCGTCGGCATAGCTGTCGACCCGGTAGCCGCGGATCGCCGCGAGATTGAGGAACGTCAGCATGTGGCAGCTCGACAAGCCCGCGACATAGGCTTCCTCCGGATCGACATTGGCCGGGTTGGAAAAGGGCACGCGCACCACATGCGGCGAGCTCGATGCCGGCACCTCCAGCCCGCCATCGAAGCGCCAGAGATGGGCACGGCTGTAGCGGTTGTCGAGAAAGGCCTCATCGCCGCGCTGCCAGGTGATCGTTGCGCCATGCGTCGCCATCAATCGTCTCCTTCTCCGGAGCAGGCAGCGAGCACCACTGCCCGCGTCGCCTGCAGATGCTGTTCGAGGATTTTTTGGACCGCGGCTGCATCGCCCACCGCGACCGCGGCGATCAGCTGGCGGTGCTCGTCGGCCCAGCCCTGCTTGCGTGCCCGGGGACCGAGAGCCTGTGCGCTGAAGCGGTCGATCGGCGCACGCAGTTGCCGGAACAAAGCAAGGCTGCGCGGGCGCTCCGCCGGTCCGTAGAGCGCTTCGTGGAAGGCGATGTCGCCGGAAATCCAGCCGAGGCGGTCGTCGGCATCCTCCAGCCTATCCTGCAGCCGCGTCAGTTCGCGCAGGGAGCGCTGGTCGTGCCGGCTAAAAGCTCGCGTCAGCAGGTCGCTTTCGACCAGCAGCCTGAGATCGAAGAGCTCGTCGATCTCTGCGGCCTGCGGCCGGCTCACGCGGGCGCCGCGATAATGCGCGATCTCGAGCAGGCCCTCGCTCTGCAACTGCGCCAGCGCCTCACGCACCGGGATGCGGCTGACGCCGTATTCGGCGGCGATCTGCTCCTGGCGCAGCAGCTCGCCCGGCTGCCAGCGCCCGGCATCGATCGCCTCGCGCAGGCGCTGGGCGAGGACGGATGCGGTCGTGGTAGCAGCGAGCGGGGCGATAGTCACAGGATAATTGTATCCAAAAATTGCTGCGGAGCAAGTCGCTTCTTTTTGGCGCTGTTGTCAGGGCCTCGCCGGCCCAGCTACAAGCACCCCGAACGAGAGGATCGTTCGCGCATGACATTCGAGATCGCCGCCACCCCGCAGGAGGCCGTCGACCGGCTGGAGCTGCTCTACGAGCAGGCACGGACGGCGCTACGGAACGATTTGCAGCGCTTCTTCACCACGGCCGAGCCGCCGACGCCGGAGGAGCGGGCGCTCTATCGCTACCCGATGCTGCGCGTCACCTACGAGCCGTCGAAGCTGCCGGCGGCGACGCGGCGCGGCTATGCCAAATTCGCCATGCCGGGCATCTACTCGACCACGGTGACGCAGCCGGCCGAATTCCGCGCCTATCTGCTCGACCAGCTCCAGCCGCTGGTCGAGGAATACGGCGCGACGATCGAGACCGGGATCAGCAATCAGGAGATCCCCTACCCCTATGCGCTCGACGGCGGCGACGAGCTCGGCCGCGGCACGGTCACGGCCGCCGAGCTCGCCCGCTACTTTCCGACGCCGCTACTGGCACTGGTCGGCGACGAGATCGCCGACGGCACCTTCGAGATCGTCGAGGGCGAGCCGCGCCCGCTCTCGCTCTTCGACGCGGTCAGGGTCGATTACTCGCTGCGCCGCCTGGTGCACTACACCGGCACCGACTGGCGCGCCGTGCAGCCCTGGGTGCTGCTGACCAACTACCATCGCTATGTCGACCAGTTCGTCCGTCTCGCCCTGGCCGAGATCGAGGCGGGGACCGCAGAGGCGCTGGTCGCGCCGGGCGGCATCCGCATCGACCGCGACGGCATCGACGTCAGCGCCGCCGAGCGGGTGATGTCGGCGCCCTGGCACCGCTTCCAGATGCCGGCCTATCACCTGATCCGCGCGGAGGGCGAGGGCGTCACTTTGGTCAATATCGGCGTCGGCCCCTCCAACGCCAAGAACATCACCGACCACCTCGCAGTGCTCAGGCCCAATTGCTGGCTGATGGTCGGCCATTGCGGCGGGCTGCGCCAGACGCAGATCATCGGCGATTATGTCCTTGCCCACGCCTATCTCCGCCAGGACGGCATTCTCGACGAATTGGTGCCGCCCGACGTGCCGGTCCCGGCGCTGGCCGAGGTCCAGGTCGCCCTGCAGGAGGCGGCGGCCGAGGTCACCGGCGAGAAGGGCGACCGGCTGAAGCAGCGCCTGCGCACCGGCACCGTCGTCACCCAGGACGACCGCAACTGGGAGCTGCGCTGGAGCAAGGAGCGCAAGCGCATCAACCTGTCGCGCGCCATCGCGGTCGACATGGAATCGGGTACCATCGCCGCACAGGGTTATCGCCTGCGCGTGCCCTACGGCACTCTGCTCTGCGTCTCCGACAAGCCGCTGCACGGCGAGATCAAGCTGCCCGGCGCCGCCAACGCCTTCTATGAGCGGGCGGTCGGCGAGCACCTCAAGATCGGCCTTGCCGCACTGGAGAAGCTGAAGGAAGCCGGCTCACAGATCCACTCGCGCAAGCTCAGGAGCTTCGACGAGCCGCCGTTCAGGTGATGCCGTCATGCTCGCCCCTGTGGCGAGCATCCACGTCTTGAACACTGCACGCGATCCGCGAAGCGCAGACGTGGATGGTTGGGACAAGCCCGACCATGACGGTAAGGCTCAACGGCCCGCCTACCCCGCCGGGCAGGCGGCCCCGCTATCGACCCAGGCCTGCATCAGCTCGCCGAACTGCGCATTCGTCCCCGGCGCGGGCTGACGGCCCTTGCCGGGGTTCCAGCCCCAGAGCACCAGCGTGTCCGAGGTGACGTGCTTGACGATCGCTGCAAGGTCGCGGCTGCCATTGCGGTTCTGGTCCTTGAGTTGCTCGCAGATCTGTCCGAGCGTCTTGCCCTCCCAGGCCATCGAGGCCGGGGCCAGCGCCCAGTGGCCATCGCCGGGGATGCCGGCCGGGTCGAAGTTCTGCTTGCCGTGGCAGGTGGTGCAGGCGAGGCCGGGCGCACCATGTCCGTCCTTGCCGCGCACAACCATCGGCTGGTGTAGTCGCCTGGCATCGCTCTGGCGCGGCCGTTCCGTCGCCGGGTGGCAGTTCATGCAGCGCGGATGCTGCAGCACCTTGCCGATCTCGGTGAACAGCGCGACCGAGCGGTCGCGCTGATTGGCGATGCCGACAAAGCTGGCGGCGGGGCGGAGAGCCGCTCCGCCCGGCGCCGGCGCGGTCTGCGCCAGCGTGAAGGCGCTGCCGAGCAGCAGAGTGACCGCAGCGACAGTGGTAGCGAGAGCGATCGACCGCATCACACCGTCCCTCCGACCATCGGCAGCGACAGTGGCCGTTCTCGGCCGAGCCGCGCCAGCGCGTTGGCGACCGCCGGCCCGATCGGCGGCACGCCGGGCTCGCCGACTCCGGTCGGCTTCTCGGTCGACGCCACGATTCTGACCTCGACCTCCGGCATTTCGTTGATGCGCAGCGAGCGGTAACTGTCGAAATTGCCCTGGACCGGCTTGCCCTGGTCGAGCGTCAATTCGCCATAGAGGGCATGGCCGAGGCCGAAGCCGATGCCGCCCTCCATCTGCGCGCGGATGATGTCGGGATTGACCGCGACGCCGCAATCCACCGCACACCAGACCTTGTGCACTTTTGGCTCGCCGCCCTCGCCGAGCGAGACCTCGGCGATCTGCGCCACATAGGAGCCGAAGCTCTCGACCACGCCGACGCCGCGGGCGCGACCGTTGGCGGGGCCGGGCCCATTCCATTTGGCGAGGTCGGCGACGGCCTTCAGCACATTGGCGAGGCGCTGCTGCTTGCCCATCAGGGCGAGCCGCCCTGCAACCGGGTCCTGCCCTGCCGCCTGCAGCAGCTGATCGATAAAGCACTCGACGGCGTAGCCGGTATGGGTGTGCCCGACCGAGCGCCACCACAGGGTCGGCACGCCGACATCGACGGTGTGCAGGTCGCAGCGGAAATCGGCGATCTCATAGGGCAGCTCGTTGGCGCCTTCGACCATCACCGGGTCGATGCCGTCCTTGATCATCGCCTCGAAGGGCGAGCCTTTCAGGAAGGACTGGCCGACCAGCGAGGCGCTCCAGGCGGTGATCTTGCCGTCCTTCACCGCGCCGCGCAGGCGATGCAGGAAGAGCGGCCGGTAATAGCCGCCGGAGAGATCGTCCTCGCGAGTCCGCACCAGCTTGACCGGCCGGTTCGGGCCGATCGCCTTGGCGACTTCGGCAAGCTCGACCGCGAGCTCCGAGCTCGGCTGCGCCCGCCGGCCGAAGCTGCCGCCGCCGAGCATCGTCTCGACCGTGACCTTCTCCGGTCCGAGGCCGAGCACCTTGGCGATGACCTGATGGTCGATGGTCTGGAGCTGGCTGCCGAGGCGAGCGAGCGCGCCTTGCGCATTCCATTCGAGATAGCCGTCGAGCGGCTCCATCGGCGCATGCGCCAGATAGGGAAAGGCGTATTCCGCCTCGATCACCTTGTCGGCCTTGGCGAGCACCGCTTCGGCATCGCCGTGCTTGCCGGCGATGGTCCCTTCCGTTCGGGCGAGCTTGCGATATTCGGCGAAGAGTTCGCGGCTGCCGCGCTTCTCGGCGCCGCTCTCGTCCCATGTCACCTTCAGGGCCTCGCGGCCTTTCAGCGCCGGCCAGGTCCCGGTCGCATAGACGGCGACGCCCGAGGGAATCTGCTTGATGTCGACGACACCCTTCACCTTCTTCGCCTCGGTCGCATCGAAGGACGCGACCTTGCCGCCGAAGCGCGGCGGTCTCGCGACGACGACCGTCAGCATCTCCGGCGTGTGGATGTCGATGGTGAACTGCGCCTTGCCGGTCGACTTGCCCTGGCTGTCGAGGCGAGGCGTCGTGCCGTCCTTGCCGATCAGCTTGAACTGCGCGGGGTCCTTGAGCTTGACCTCGGCCGGAGCCTGCAGCTTCGACGCGGCTTCGGCGAACTCGCCGAAGCGGCCCTGCTTGCCGGAGCCATGCCTCAGCACGCCCTTCTCGACGCTGATCTCGCCGGCGGGAACCTTCCAGGCCTCGGCTGCCGCCTGCACCAGCATGGCGCGGGCGGTCGCACCGGCCTTGCGCATCTGCTCATAGGAATTGGCGATCGCGGTCGAGCCGCCGGTGCCCTGGATGCCGAAGGCGAGATTGGCATAGAGCTTGGGGTCTGAGACGGCGTGCTCGGCCCGCATCTGGGCCCAGTCGGCGTCGAGCTCCTCGGCGACGAGCGTCGCGAGGCCGGTGAAGGGGCCCTGGCCGAACTCGATATGCTTGACCAGCACCGTCACCGTATCGTCGGCGGCGATGCGGACGAAGGCGTTCGGCGCGAAGGCGGCCGGGCCGCCCGGCTTGAATACCTGCGCCGCGCCCGATTGCGCCCGGCCGGCCTGCGGCAGGCTCATGCCGATGACGAGCGCGCCGGCGCCCTTCAGGATATTGCGGCGCGAGAGGGAGATGTCGTGCGCGGTCATGATCAACCCTCCAGCGTGCGTGCTGCGTCGTGGATCGCGGCGCGGATGCGGACATAGGTCGCGCAGCGGCAGAGATTGCCGTTCATGGCGAGATCGATGTCGCGATCGCTCGGCTTGCGGATCTCCTTGAGCAGCGCGATCGCGCTCATCACCTGGCCGGACTGGCAATAGCCGCATTGCGGCACGTCATGCTTGACCCAGGCGGCCTGGACGGCCTCGGCTTCCTTGCCGGCGAGCGCCTCGATCGTGGTTATCTTCGCTTCGCCGATCGCGGAGACGGGCAGGGAGCAGGAGCGTAGCGGCTGGCCGTCCATGTAGACGGTGCAGGCGCCGCATTGCGCGACGCCGCAGCCGAATTTGGTTCCGGTCAGCTGCAGATTGTCGCGCAGCACCCAGAGCAAGGGGGTGTCGTCGTCGACATCGACGCTGTGGCGCGTTCCGTTGACTGTGATGGTATGGGCCATGGCTGCCTCTCTGGCTCGCTGGGCATGACGCAGCGCGGCACCAGGGCTGCCGGATCGAGGCTCGCTCGAAGGCCCATTCTGACATATCAGAGGGCGGGCGGTGATCCGTCGTCTCGGGTCGCGCGACTAGACGAGTTAGACGTTTTGCGTCTAACTAGAATGGTCGCGCACAGTTTGGATTCTGTCAAGACTGCAAATGAGCGACCGCAGCGAAAGTTCCGTAGCGTCCGGCGAGGACGGCAAGGGCCGCATCGAGCAGATTGCGGCGGCGGCGCTGCGCCTCTTCGCCCGCTACGGCTACAAGCGCACCTCGATGGACGACATCGCGCGTGAGGCCGGGGTCGCCCGCGCCACGCTCTACCTCCATTTCAAGGGCAAGGACGACGTCTTCCGCGCCATGCTCGCGGGCCTCGGGGGCCAAGTCGAGACACGTTGCCGCGAGGCCTTGACGACGCCCGGGCCGTTCTCGGAGCGGCTCGCCGCGCTGATGGAGGCCCATCACGGCACTGCCTACGCCGCTTTCAGTGCCGGCGAGCATCTCGGCGAGCTGAAGGCGGTGATGGTCGCCATCGCCGGAGCCGAACTTGCCGCCTTCGAGACGATCTTCGTCCGCTTCGCCAGCGAGCTGTTCGAGGACGCAGCGGCGCGGGGCGAGATCGCGATCACGCGCAGCGGCCTTCCGCTAGACAGCCTGATCGCCACGCTGATGCGCGCGGCGGCCGGCGCAAAATACGGCGACCAGCCCTCCTGCGAGCATTATCTGCTTCGACTGCGCGAGATCGCCACCGTCTTTGCAGCTGCGGTCCTGAAGGATGACACTCGCGGCGGCCAGGTCCCGCCTTAGCCTTTTTGCGTAAGCCTTTCGTCTAGAAACAGAGCTTCGCCTTCGCTGTATGGGTTTTTGCGCACACCCGCGCCGTTGACATGGGCGATATGCGCGGTGCAGCATGCCGCCCGGGGAAACGAACAATCCAGCAATGACCAAGGTTAAGGGCGAATGTCTGAGGATATTATTCTATCGACCTCAGGCCTCACGAAAGAATTTGCCGGCTTCACAGCGGTCAACGGCGTTGATCTGAAGGTTCGTCGTGGCTCGATCCACGCTTTGATCGGCCCAAACGGCGCGGGCAAGACGACCTGCTTCAATCTCCTGACCAAGTTCCTGCCGCTGACGCGGGGGCAGATCGTCTATAATGGCCGCGATATCTCCCGCGAGAAGCCGGCCGAGATCGCCCGGCTCGGGCTGGTGCGCTCCTTCCAGATCTCGGCGGTGTTCCCGCAGCTCTCGGTCAAGACCAATGTCCGCGTCGCGCTGCAGCGCAAGCGTGGCGACTCGTTCGATTTCTGGCGCTCGGAGAAGGTGCTGTCCTCGCTCGATCGTGAAGCGCTGGCGTTGGTCGACGCGGTCGGCCTCTCGGCTTTCGCCGAATTGCCCGCCGGCGAACTCTCCTATGGCCGCAAGCGAGCGCTCGAGATCGCGACCACACTGGCGCTCGAGCCCGAGATGCTGCTGCTCGACGAGCCGATGGCCGGCATGGGCCGCGAGGACATCGAGCGCATCGAGGCCCTGATCCGCAAGGTCTCGAAGGACCGCACCATCCTGATGGTCGAGCACAATCTCTCGGTCGTCGCCTCGCTTTGCGACCGCATCACCGTGCTTGCCCGCGGCCAGGTCCTGGCCGAGGGCGACTACGCCACCGTCTCGAAGGATCCGCGCGTCGTCGAAGCCTATATCGGATCGGGAGTCGGCCATGGCCACTGAAGGACTGGCCGCCGGAGCCGTGCTGGAGCGCCCGGCCGTGGCTGGCGGGAAACCCTTGCTCGCGGTGCGCGGGCTCGAGGCCTGGTATGGCGAGAGCCATGTCCTGCACGGCATCGAACTCGATGTCGGCGAGGGCGAGGTGGTGACGCTGCTCGGCCGCAACGGCGCCGGCAAGACCACGACGCTGAAGTCGATCATGGGTGTGATCGGCAAGCGCAAGGGCTCGGTCACTTTCGCTGGCCAGGAGACGATCTCGCTGCCCTCGCGCGCCATCGCCCGGCTCGGCATCGGCTATGTGCCGGAGGAGCGCGGCATCTACTCGACCCTCTCGGTCGAGGAGAACCTGCTGCTGCCGCCGCAGGTGAAGCCGGGCGGCCTCCCGGTCGAGCAGATATTCACGCTCTTCCCCAACCTGAAGGAGCGGCTGAAGAGCCAGGGCACCAAGCTCTCCGGCGGCGAACAGCAGATGCTGGCGATCGGTCGCATCCTGCGCACCGGCGCCAACCTGCTCCTGCTCGACGAGCCGACCGAAGGCCTCGCTCCGGTGATCATCGACCAGATCGGCGCCACCATCCGCATGCTGAAGCAGAAGGGCTTCACCATCGTCCTGGTCGAACAGAACTTCCGCTTCGCCCAGACCGTCGCCGACCGCCACTACGTCGTCGAGCAGGGCAAGGTCATCGATATGATCCCCAACGCAGAACTCGACGCCAATATCGACAAGCTTCACGCCTATCTCGGCGTCTGACGCAGGGCGTCCAACAAGAACCGTACGGACATCAGACATCTCAGGGAGGTAAGAACATGCAGCTCAAGACATTGCTCGCGGCCACAGCGCTGGGTGCGCTGATGGTCTCGCCGGCGTTGGCGCAGCAAATCTCGGTCAAGGCCGGCGTGCTCAACGACCGCTCCGGCCTCTATGCCGACCTCTCGGGCGAAGGCTCGGTGATCGCCGCGCGCCTGGCGGTCGAGGACTTCAAGGCGGCGGAGAAGGGCATCAAGGTCGAGATCGTCTCGGCCGATCACCAGAACAAGCCGGACGTCGGCTCGACCATCGCCCGGCAATGGTATGATCAGGACGGCGTCGACCTGATCCTCGACGTGCCGACCTCCTCGGTCGCGTTGGCGGTGAACCAGATCACGCGCGAGAAGAACAAGGTCCACATCAACTCCGGCGCAGCCTCCTCGGATCTCACCGGCAAGGCCTGCTCGCCGAATACGGTGCACTGGACCTACGATACCTATGCCCTCGCCCAGGGCACCGGCGGCGCCATGACCAAGGCCGGCGGTGACAGCTGGTTCTTCCTCACCGCCGACTACGCCTTCGGCCATGCGCTCGAGCGCGACACCGCCGCAGTGGTGACCAAGGCTGGTGGCAAGGTGCTGGGCGCCGTGCGCACGCCGTTCCCCGGCACGGACTTCTCGTCCTTCCTGCTGCAGGCGCAGGCGTCGAAGGCCAAGGTCATCGGCCTCGCCAATGCCGGCGGCGACACGATCAACTCGATCAAGCAGGCGGGCGAGTTCGGCATCGTCGCCGGGGGCCAGAAGCTCGCCGGTCTGCTCGTCTTCGCCACTGACGTGCATGCGCTCGGCCTGCAGACGGCGCAAGGCCTCGTCCTCACCGAATCCTTCTACTGGGACAAGGACGACCAGACCCGTGCCTGGTCGGAGCGCTTCGCCAAGCTCAACGGCGGCAAGAAGCCCTCCATGGTCCAGGCCGGCGTCTATTCCGGCATGCTGCACTATCTGAAGGCTGTCGAGGCGACCAAGGGCAAGGACGCGGCCGCCGTCATGGCCAAGATGAAGGAGATGCCGACCGACGACCCGTTGTTCGGCAAGGGCTCGGTCCGCGCCGACGGCCGCAAGATGCACGACATGTACCTGTTCGAGGTCAAGAAGCCCTCCGAATCGAAGGGCCCTTGGGACTATTACAAGCAGGTCGCGGTGCTGAAGGCCGACGAGGCCTTCAAGCCGCTCGCCGAGAGCGAGTGCCCGCTCGTCAAGAAGTGACGGGCTGAGCCTGTTCCAACGCGTCGCTCCGGGGCCGCATACGGCCCCGGACCAGCTTTCTTAGAACGGTCGATCGCATGTTCGAGCTCCTGGGTGTCCCTCCACAAGCCCTGTTCGGCCAGCTTCTGCTCGGCCTGATCAACGGCTCGTTCTACGCGATCCTGAGCCTCGGCCTGGCGGTGATCTTCGGCTTGCTCAACATCATCAACTTCACCCATGGCGCGCAGTACATGATGGGCGCCTTCGTCGCCTGGATGTGCCTGAATTATCTCGGCATCAACTATTGGGCGGCACTGCTGCTGGCCCCGATCGCCGTCGGCGTGACCGGCGTGGTGATCGAGCGCTTCCTGTTGAAACGCATCGCCCATGTCGACCATCTCTACGGGCTGCTGCTGACCTTCGGCCTGGCGCTGATCATCCAGGGTCTTTTCCGCAACAATTACGGCTCCTCCGGCCTGCCCTACCAGATCCCGGCCGAACTGCGCGGCGGCTATAATCTCGGCTTCATGTTCCTGCCGACCTATCGCGGCTGGGTCGTGGTCGCCTCGCTCATCGTCTGCCTCGCCACCTGGTTCATGATCGAGAAGACCAAGCTCGGCTCCTACCTGCGCGCTGCGACCGAGAACCCGACGCTGACCCAGGCCTTCGGCATCAACGTGCCGCTGCTGGTGACGCTGACCTATGGCTTCGGCGTCGCGCTGGCAGCCTTCGCCGGTGTGCTGGCCGCGCCGATCTACTCGGTCAACCCGAACATGGGCGCCGACCTGATCATCGTCGTCTTCGCCGTCGTCGTGATCGGCGGCATGGGCTCGATCATGGGCGCGATCGTCACCGGCTTCTCGCTCGGCCTGGTCGAGGGCCTGACCAAGGTGTTCTATCCGGAAGCCTCGGCGACCGTGATCTTCATCATCATGGCGGTCGTGCTTCTGGTGAAGCCGGCCGGCCTGTTCGGCCGCGCCGCGTGAGGAATTGAGATGGCAGACATCGCTTCCACCGACGCTTCCGCCGCCGGCCTCACCATCGCCGAGACAGACGACGGCACGGCGCGCTTGCACCGCAACCTGATGATCGGCATCGCCGTCGTCCTGGTCATCGCGCCCTTCGTCGCCTACCCGGTCTTCGTCATGAAGGTTTTGTGCTTTGCGCTGTTCGCGCTCGCCTTCAACCTTCTGCTCGGCTATGGCGGCCTGCTCTCCTTCGGCCACGCCGCCTATTTCGGCATGGCGAGCTATGTCAGCGCCTACACAGCCAAGCACTGGGGGCTGACGCCGGAGCTCGCCATCCTGGCCGGCACGGGGATCGCTGCGCTGCTCGGCCTCGCCTTCGGTTCGCTCGCGATCCGCCGCCAGGGCATCTATTTCGCCATGATCACCCTGGCCTTGGCTCAGATGGCCTTCTTCTTCTCGCTGCAGACGCCGCGCTTCACCGGCGGCGAGGACGGCATCCAGGCCGTGCCGCGCGGCAAACTGCTCGGTATGGTCAGCCTCGCCGACGATCGCGCCCTCTATTGGCTCGTTGCGGCGGTCTTCATGGGCGGCCTCCTGCTGATCTACCGGATCATCCACTCGCCCTTCGGCCAGGTCTGCAAGGCGATCCGCGACAACGAGCCCCGCGCCATCTCGCTCGGCTACCGCGCCAGCCAGTACAAGCTCGCCGTCTTCGTGCTCTCGGCCGGCCTCGCCGGCCTCGCCGGCGCGACCAAGGCGATCGTTTTCCAGCTGGCGTCGCTGACCGACGTGCACTGGTCGATGTCGGGCGAAGTCGTGCTGATGACGCTGGTCGGCGGGCTCGGCACCGTTTTCGGCCCAATCGTCGGCGCGCTCGTCATCGTCTCCATGCAGAACTTCCTGGCGACGCTCGGCGCCTGGGTCACGGTGGTGCAAGGCATCATCTTTGTGATCTGTGTGCTGCTCTTCCGCGAGGGCATCGTCGGCGTCATTGCCAAGTGGATCAAGAAGCCGCTGTGAGCGGCTTCTATTTGCCGAGCAGATAGTCGGTCACGGCCGCCCGGTCCGCCGCGCTGACGCCGGCGGGCGGACTCATCCAGCCGCCGGGCACGACCGCATCGGGATCGGCGAGATAGCTCAGCAGTCGCTCGCGATCCCAGGCGAGCCCCCGCGCTTTCGCGGCCCTGAACGCCGGCGAATAGTCGAAACCCTCGGCCGAACCGAGCACGCGCCCACCGAGCTTGGCGAGGTGCGGACCCGCCATCCCGGCTTGGGCCGGATCGAGGCTGTGGCAGGGTTGGCAGGTCTTGAAGATGGCGGCTCCGACTGGCTCTTGCGCCTGGACCGCTCCACCAGCGATCACGCAAAACGCGACGAGCGCGGCCGAGGCAGCCCTCACGCCGGCTTCACCGTCTGGATCCGCACCAGCCGGTTGGTGCCGCTCTCGCCGCCCCAGGCTTCGCCGGTCCGCCCATCCATCTGGCGGACATTGGCGCCGGGCTTGTTGCTCGGGAAGCTGCTGAACTCCTCGGTCAGCGGGTCGAAGCGGACGATGCTGTTGAGCGCGAAATCGGTCAGCCAGACCTTGTCGGCGTCGTCGACATAGACCGAATAGGTCCGCGGCTTGTCGCCGGGCAGCTTCCAGCCCTTCCAGCTGCCGCTTTCGCTGTCGAAAGACGAGACCTGCCCGGAGTTCCACTCGCTGACCCAGATCCGGTTCTTCGAATCCGACCAGACCCGGCGCGCGCCCTGGCCTTGGGTCGGCGGATCGACCACGGTGAAGCTGCCGCTCTGCGTGTTGACCCGGGCGATATAGTTGCCGGCGAGCGAGGCGAACCAGATCTCGCCCGAGGGTGTGCGCGTCATGCCATAGGGACCGGCGCCGCGTGGTGCATCGAAGATGTCCATCTTGCCGGATTTGGGATCGAGGCGGCCGACGATGCCGTTCTGGCCGGTGAACCAGAGCATGCCGGCCTTGTCGAAGACAGGCGTGTTGAGATTGGCGCGCTCGCGCCCTTCCGGCAGCTTGAACAGATCGACCTTATGGGTCTTGTCGTCGACGCGGGCGATGGCGTTCTGGCCGCCTTCGGTGACCCAGGCGGCCCCGTCCGGCCCGCGCACCACGCCGTGCGGCGCGGCGCCGTCACCGAGCGGGACCACCTTGGTCTGGCTGGTGCGGGGATCGAAGCGGCCGAGCACGCCATTGCGCTGGCCGCAGACCCAGATCGTGCCGTCGCCGGCATCGGTGACGTCGCGCGAGCCCTTGATCTCCGGCACCTCGAAATAGGTGACGATAAACGGGCTCCCGGGCTGGGTCTGGCCGGTCGCCTGCGCGCTGCGCAGGATCAGGTTCGGCGCGGCGAGCCCGGCGAAACCGAATTTCAGGAACGAACGGCGCAGCATCGGCGTCTCCTTTCGTCGTCGGTGGCGGATGATCCGCCTGTCCAGGACAGGCGTAAACCGACAACATCGTGAAACTGTGGCTGCCGCCGGTTGGTTCCCTCGTCTTCGTCTAGCGCTGCCGCTGGATGCCTTCCGGCAAGGCCGAGATACGCGCCATCTCGCCGCTGCGGAACGTGGCGGGATCGGCGAGATAGTCCAGCGCCATCGGCATGGCATCGACGCCCCAGAAGACCTCGCCGTCGATCACCAGGCTCGGCACGCCGAAGACGCCGGCGGCAACTGCGTCCTCGGTCGCCTGCCGCAGCCGGCCCTTCACCTCTTGCTCTCCGATCCGCGCCAAGGCATCGGGGCGGCCGGCGGCATCGGCGACCTTCTGCAGGACCTGTTGGTCGTTGGCGTCGCGTCCTTCGCCCCAGACGAGACGGAAGGCGGCAGTGACCGCCGCCTCGCTGCCGTCGAGCGCCGTCAGCAGCCGCAGCATCGCGAGCGGGTTGAACGGGTGGGCCGGCGGAAAGCGGAAGGGTACGCCCATCGCCTGCGCCAGATGCGTCGCCAGCCGATAAGTGTGGACGCGCTTGGGTGCGATCTCCGCCGGCCCGAGCTGGCCCCAGGCTTTCAGCACCCCGCCGAAGACGAGGGGTTTCAGCAGCACCGGCCGGTGCTCCCGGATCGCACCCAGCCGCGTCAGCGCCAGATGAGCGAAGGGCGAGATGATGTCGAAATACCAGAGGGCGGGCTGGGTCATGGCCGATCGCTTTGAGATTCCCTTTCCCCCGCTTGCGGTGGGGAAGGGTTAGGGATGAGGGGCCGCAAAGCAGGGTTCGGGACGTCTTCCGGTCCAGTGCCGAGCGGCACTGCCCCACACCCAGCCCTCCCCGCCGCAAGCGGGGGGAGGGCTTGCGTTTCCGAACCCACATCTCGTACCCGCTTCACTTGACCAGCGCGAGCGCAGCGCGGAACTGCGGATGCTCGGCCGTGCGCAGCCATTCGAACACGACCATCTCGGTGGTGACGACCTCGGCGCCATGCCGCTGCAGCCGCCTCAAGCTCACCTCCTTGCTCTCCGGCACGCGTGAACCGACCGCGTCCTGCACCACGAAGACGCGGCGCTTGTTCTCGAGCAGTGAGAGCGCGGTCTGGCCGAAGCAGACATGCGCCTCGCAGCCGCAGAGGATCAGGTCTTCGTCGCCGGAGATGGCTTCGATGAAGCCAGGCGCGGCGCAGGCATCGAAGCTCATCTTGGCGATCGCGGACGCAGCCTCCGCCAGCTCCGGCACCGTCGCGCCGAGTCCGGCGGGATTCTGCTCTGTCATCACGATCGGCACCTCCAGCAGCTTTGCCGCCGCCACCAGCTTACCGGCATTGGCGACGAGGCGGGGTCCGTCATGGATCGCCGGCATCAGGCGTGCCTGGAAATCGATGATGACGAGGCGGGACCGCTTGGCGCTCATCAGGTGCATCGGCGTCATCTCCGCAGGAGCCGGTCGAGCTCGGTTTCGACATGACGCTCCATCAGCCTGCGCGGCGGCGTACCGAACATGCGGATGCGCCGCGTATGCGCCAGCAGCAGCACGCCGGAAGCATGGGCGAAGGCGTCGGTCATGATCAAGTCGGCCTGCGCGGCATCGGCGCCTAGCGCCAGCGCCGCCGCGCGGATCGGCGCCAAAGTCCCCTCCAGCGCCTCGTTCAAGGCCCTGTCGCGCTCGCGGCCAAGGCCGTGCGGGCGCATGCCGCCGCGGAACAGATAGAAGCCGAGGTCGAGATCGCGCGGATTTGCGGCATAGAAGTCGAAGAAGGCGAGGGCGGCTGCCGAGAAGCGCTCGGCCGAGGTACTGGCGGCAGCGACCGCCATGTCGACCGCCTCCTGCAGTGTCGCGATCGAGCGGCCGAGCACCTCGGCATAGAGCGCTTCCTTCGAGTCGAAATGGAAATAGAGCGCCGCCGGCGTGTAGCCGGCCTCGGCTGCGATCGCCCGCAGTGAGGCGCCGTCCAGCCCCTCGCGTTCGAATACGGCGCGCGCGGCAGTGACGATGCCCTCGCGTTTCGCATCCGTTGCGGCGTAGCGCCCGCGCTTCCGGCCTGCTGCTCCCTCGCTCACTCTGGACTGTCTCCAACCCTCTTGACGAAAATCTAACGCCGTTCAATTTTAACGGCAACACCCTATCGGGAGGAGGCTAGCATGCTGATGGACGCCGCCGGCTACCGCGAATCCCTGCGTGCCTACCAACCGCGCGTCTTCGTCGGCGGGCAACGGGTCGAGAGCGTCGCCGACGAAAAGCTCCTGCTCCCGGGGATCAACGGTATCGGTATCACCTATGACCTCGCCCATGACGAGGCCTATCGGCCGATCATGACGGCGGTGCAGGGCTCGTCCGGCAAGACCGTCAACCGCATGCTCCATATCGACGCCTCGTCCAGCGACCTGCTCGCCAAGCTCGAGGCCGTTCGTCTGGTCTGCAAGATCTCCGGTTGCGCCCAGCGCTACCTGACGCATGACGCCTTCAACGGCATCCTGCAGGCGACGGTGCGGGCCGACGCCAATCACGGCAGCGATTACACCCAGCGCTTCCTCGCCTATATGCACCGTATCCAGGATGAGGACCTGACCTGCGGCGTTGCCATGACCGACGCCAAGGGCGACCGCTCGCTGCGGCCGGGGCAGCAAGCCAATCGCGATTCCTATGTCCACATCAAGGAGCGGCGCCCCGACGGCGTCGTCATCCGCGGCACCAAGGCGATCGTCACCGGCGCGCCCTATGTCCACGAATTCCTGGTCATGCCCTGCCGCACCCACGCCAAGGGCGACGAGGATTTCGCCGTCTGCTGCGCCGTGCCCTGCGATGCGCAGGGCATCACCATCGTCGCGCGCCCGGCCGGGCGCCCGGGCGATCCCGCCGCCAAGTTCTCGGCGAAATATGGCCAGTCGACCGGTGCGGTGATGTTCGACGACGTCTTCGTGCCCTGGGAGCGCGTGTTCATGGCCGGCGAGACAGAGGAGGCCGGCTATCTCACCACCAGCTACGCCACCCATCACCGCCAGAGCTGCATCGCTGCCCGGGCCGGCTTCGGCGACCTCCTGATCGGTGCCGGCGCGCTGATAGTCGAAGCGAATGGACTCGATGCCGACAGGCACTCCCATGTCCGCGAGCAGCTAGTCGAGCTGATCACCATCACCGAGAGCTTCTTTGCCTGCGGCGTCGCGGCCTCGGTCTATTGCAGCAAGGACGCTTCGGGCGTGGCGATGCCCGACGCAGTTTTCGCCAATATCGGCAAGCTGCTGCTCGCTACCAAGATCTACGACATGCACCGCATCGCCCATTATGTCTCTGGCGGCCTCGTCGTCGCCCTCCCCGGTCCGGACGAGGACCACAATCCCGAGACCTCGGCCTCGCTCGCGGCCGTGCTGACCGGACGGCCGGATATCCCCTATGAGCAGCGCGCCGAGGTCGCCCGCTTCATCGAGGACCTCACCGTATCCAAGGAGGCCGGCTGGTACTCGGTGATCTCGCTGCATGGCGGCGGCTCGCCCGAGGCGATGAAGCGCGAGATCTGGCGCAACTACCCCGTCATGGAGAAGGTCGCGCTGGTCGAGAGCCTGCTCGATCGCGGCGTGCTCGCCGACGGCTCGCGCGTCAGCAAGCAACCCGGCCGCTGCTGCGTCACCGGCTGCGAAGTGCCGGAGCGCGTGACGACACAGGAGGCGGCGGAATGACCGTCCACGCTTACGCGACTCACCAAGTCCTCAACCAGGCCCGGCCCGCCATCGGCTGGAACGCCTTCTCCGGTGATGCGGTGCTGCGGGGCATCGTCGCGCGCGGGGCGCCCTGGGTCGCTGACAAGGCGACGGCGCTCGGCGCCCGGGCCGGCGACGCCGAGGTGCAGGAACTCGCCCGCCTCGCCAATCGCCATGTGCCTGAGCTCAGGACTCACGACCGCTACGGCAATCGCATCGACTGGATCGAGTTCCATCCGGCCTGGCATGAGCTCATGGCGCTGGCCTTCGCTCATGAAGTGCCCTCGCTCGCCTGGAAGACGAGCGAGCCGAACGGCCATCTCGCTCGCGCCGTCCTCTCCTATCTCTGGAACCAGGTCGAGCACGGGACGGGGTGCCCGACCGGCATGACCTATGCCGCATTTCCCGGCCTCGCCCAGCCGGAATTTGCGCTCTGGCGGCAGAAGATCACCTCGGGCCGCTACGACAAGCGCCCGCTACCGGTGGCGCTGAAGGAGAGCGCCAGCATCGGCTATGCGATGACCGAGAAGCAGGGCGGCTCGGACCTGCGCCAGACCCAGACCACGGCGCGTTTCCTCGAGGATACGCCTGACGGCCGGGTCTATCTGATAACCGGGCACAAATGGTTCTTCTCGGTGCCGCAATCCGACGGGTTCTTCACCCTGGCGCGCACCGAAAGCGGTGTCTCCTGCCTATTCTGCCCGGGTTTCCTGCCCGATGGCAGCCGCAACCGCCTGCAGATCCAGCGCCTCAAGGACAAGGCCGGCAACCGCTCCAATGCCTCCTCCGAGGTCGAATTCCGCGAATGCCTCGGCTGGCTCGTCGGCGAGGAGGGCGCCGGCATCAAGGAAATCCTCAGCCACGCGCATCTGACCCGGCTCGACTTCGCCGTCGGCTCGGCCGGGCTGATGCGCCAGGCGCTGACGCTGGCGCTGAACCATACCCAGTCGCGCCGCGGCTTCGGCTCGTCGCTCGCCGAGCAGCCGATGATGACCAATATCCTCGCCGATCTCGCCATCGACTCCGAGGCTTCGACGCTGATGGCTTTCAGGGTGGCCGCCGCGACCGATGCGATGGAGGGAAGCGAGCAGGAGCGCCACCTCGCCCGCGTCACCACCCCGCTGGCGAAGTTCTGGAACTGCAAGCGCGCCGCCGCCTTCGTCGTCGAAGCCCTGGAGTGCCATGGCGGCAACGGTTTCATCGAGGAGAACCCGATGGCGCGGCTCTATCGCGAGGCGCCGCTCAACGCGATCTGGGAGGGCACCTCGAACATGATGTGCATGGACGTGCTGCGCGCCTTCAACCGCGAGCCGCGTACCAAGGAGGCTTTCATGACCGAGGTCGGTGCGGTGCGCGGCGCCAACCGCGCCCTCGACCGCTGGCTCGACCGGCTCGGCGACGAAGCCGCCAAACCACGCAACGATGACGGCCATGGCCGCCGCCTCGCCAATCTGATGACCTATGCGCTGCAGGCTTCGGAGCTCAGGAAGCATGCCGATGAAGCCGTGTTCGAGAGCTTCTGCCGCTCGCGGCTCGATGCCGACTGGGGCTATGTCTTCGGCACGCTCGACCCATCGCCGGAGCTGGCAGGGATCGTCAGGCGGGCGACTGTGGCGCAGGGTTGAAGCTTGGCCGAGCGCCATTCTGCGAACGAGCTTGGCAATCAAACCCAGGGTCATCCCGGACAAGCCGCGTAGCGGCGCCGATCCGGGATCCATTCCTGAGCCTTTCCGAAAAAGGTTCCGGAATGGGTCCCGGGTCTACGCTCCGCTTCGCCCGGGACGACCAGCGCTTATATTTGCAAGCGGGCGCCCTTGCGATCGCGCCCCTCAGGGCAGGTTCTCGCGCAGCACGATCTCGATGCCGGGCCGAGCCGTGCCTTCGGCCGCCGGCCGCCCGGCACGCAGGTTGGCAAAGATTGCAACACAGCTCATCAGCGTCGCCAGCGGCTGCTGGGTGATGACCGCATCCATGGTGCCGTCGACGAGGAGGCCGCGCGTCTCCGGCGTCAAACCATGGCCGACGAAGACGATATCCTGCCGCCCGGCCTCCTTCAGCGCCCGGGCGATGCCTTCGGGCCCGCCGCCGATATTGTAGATGCCGGCGAGGTCCGGATGCTGGCCGAGCAGGGTCTTGGTCTGGCGGTAGTTCTTGGCCTCGTCGTCATGGCCTTCGCGCAGGCCGACGACCTCGATGTCGGGATAGAGCTCCTCGAACAGATGCAGGAAGCCCATCTCGCGCTCCTCATGGGCGCGATAGCTCAGGCTGCCGGCGATCATCGCCACCTTGGCCCGGCGCGGCCCGATGAATCGGGCGATGAGCTGGCCGGCGGTGCGCCCGGCGGCGCGGTTGTCGAGGCCGACATAGGCGGCGCGGGCCGTGTTGGCGATGTCGGAGATCAGCGTGACGCTGGGGACGCCGCGCTCGGCGAGCGCATCGACCGCCTCGCGCACGGTCGGATGCTCCAGCGCCATGAAGGCGATGCCGTCGACCTCGCGGCCGATGCGCCGGAGCTCATGGGCGAGCAGCTCCGGCTTGAAGCTCTCGATATGCTCGACCCTTGCGCGCATGTTGAAGGACGCCAGCTGGTCCTGCGATCCCGCGATCAGCCGGCCGAGCAGGCCGAGGAAGCGGTTGTTCCCGGCCGGCAGCAGGAAGCCGAGCCGCAGGGGGCGGAGCGCGCTCGCCGGCAACGCCCCCTCCATGACATAGCCGAGCTCGCCCGCCGCCTTCAGCACGCGCTGGACGGTCGCAGGCCGCACGCCGGGGCGCTGGTTCAGCACCCGGTCGACCGTCGCTGTCGAGACTCCGGCGAGCCGCGCGACATCCTCGACCCGCGCCATCTGTCGGCGGCGCGGTAGCGCGTTCTCCTCGTCAGTCTTGCGAATCGGCGCATTCATTCAATCAAAAACCATCAGAAAATGAGCTTGAAGACCATCAGAGGCGATTTCTATGCTGAGCGTCAAGCACTCAAGAGCGATCAAATCGCATCAGGAAGTCCAGGGAGGACATCATGACCGGACCGAGCCGCCGCGCGCTCATCAAGGGCCTCGCCGCCCCCGCCGCTTCGCTGATCGGCATGCCGATGATCGCGCGGGCTGCCGAGATCGAGCTGAAATACGGCAACAACCTGCCGCTCAGCCATCCGCTCAACATCCGCGCCCAGCAGGCGGCCGAGCGCGTTGCCAAGGAGACCAACGGCCGGGTCGAGATCAAGATCTTCCCGAACAACCAGCTCGGCGGCGACACCGACATGCTGAGCCAGGTCCGCAATGGCGGCATCACCTTCTTCACACCCTCGGCGCTGGTGATCGCGACGCTGGTGCCGGTCGCGGCGATCAACGCCGTCGGCTTCGCCTTCGCCGACTACGACCAGGTCTGGAAGGCGATGGACGGCCCGGTCGGCGCGCATGTCCGCGCCGCCATCGAGAAGGTCAATCTCTATGCCTTCGAGAAGATGTGGGACAACGGCTTCCGCCAGATGACCACATCGGGCAAGGCGATCGAGCAGGCGGCCGACATGGCCTCGCTCAAGATCCGCGTGCCGGTCTCGCCGCTCTCGATCTCGATGTTCAAGGCGCTCGGCGCAGCGCCGGCCAGCCTGCAGTTCTCCGAGGTCTATTCGGCGCTGCAGACCAAGGTCGTCGATGCCCAGGAGAACCCGCTGCCGATCATCCAGGTCGCCAAGCTCTACGAAGTCCAGAAGAGCTGCGCGGTCTCGAACCATATCTGGGACGGCTTCTGGTTCATCGCCAATGGCCGCGCCTGGCGCGCTCTGCCGCCGGATATCCAGAAGATCGTGGCGTCCGCCATCAACGACGCCGGCGTCGCCCAGCGCGGCGACATCAAGAGCCTCAACGATACCGTGCAGGCCGACCTGCAATCGAAGGGGCTTGCCTTCAACAAGACCAACCCCGACAGCTTCCGGGCCAAGCTCCGCGAAGGCGGGTTCTATAGGGAATGGCAGGAGCGCTTCGGCGCCGAAGCCTGGGGCCTGCTCGAGGGGGCGGTCGGCAAGCTCGCCTGAGCGAGTGAGCCGCAGCCGAATTCTCGGGGAAACGCCATGGACGCTCACGCCGCCACTTTGCCGTCGCCGGCCATGCCGGCGACCGGCCTCGGTCGCCTCGCCGACAGGCTCGACCGCGCCGTCGGCACGGTGGTCGAGCTCGTCGCGGCCGTGCTCGTCCTCGCCGAGATCGTCATCCTCGGAGCCGGCGTCACCGCCCGCTACGCCTTCCATGCGCCGCTCGTCTGGTCGGACGAGCTCGCCTCGATCCTCTTCCTCTGGCTCTCCATGCTCGGCGCAGTCGTGGCGCTGCGCCGCGGCGAGCATATGCGCATGACCGGCCTCGTCACCCGCGTCGGCCCGCAGGCGCGCCTCCTGCTCGAGGCGCTCGCCATCACCGCGGCGATCGCCTTCCTGGTGATGATCCTGCCAGATGCGCTGGATTATGCCGAGGATGAGCGCTTCATCGTCACCCCGGCGCTGGAGATTGCCAATTCCTGGCGCGCCGCGGCGCTGCCGATCGGCATCGTACTGATGCTGTTCGCCGCGTTCTGCCGGCTGCTGCGCTTCGGCTCGTGGAAGACCGTCGCGCTGGCGGTCGGGATCACCGTGGCGCTGATCGGGCTGTTCTATGTCGCAGGGCCGATCCTGAAGCCGCTCGGCAAGCTGAACTTGGTCATCTTCTTCGTCGGCGTCGTCGCGGCGAACGTCTTCGCCGGGGTGCCGATCGCCTTCTCCTTCGCGCTCGCCACCTTCGGCTATCTCTCGCTGACGACCTCGACGCCGATGGTGGTTATGGTCGGCCGCCTCGACGAGGGCATGAGCCATCTCATCCTGCTCGCCGTGCCGCTGTTCATCTTCCTGGGCGCGCTGATCGAGATGACCGGCATGGCCCGCGCCATGATCCAGTTCCTCGCCTCGCTGCTCGGCCATGTCCGCGGCGGCCTGTCCTATGTGCTGGTCGGCGCGATGTATCTGGTCTCCGGCATTTCCGGCTCGAAGATCGCGGACATGGCCGCGATCGCGCCGGTGCTGTTCCCCGAGATGCAGAAGCGCGGCGCCAAGCCCGGCGACCTCGTCGCGCTGCTCTCGGCGACAGGTGCGCAGACCGAGACGATCCCGCCCTCGATCGTGCTGATCACCATCGGCTCGGTCACCGGCGTCTCGATCGCGGCGCTGTTTACCGGCGGCATGTTGCCGGCCGTGGTGCTCGGCATCGCGCTCTGCTTCGTCGTCTGGTGGCGCAACCGGGGCGAGGACCTCAGCCACGTCACCAAATATTCGAAGCGCGAGATCGGCAGGCTCTGCCTGATCGCGGCGCCCGCCATCGCGCTGCCCTTCGTCATTCGCGCCGCCGTCGTCGAGGGCGTCGCCACTGCGACCGAGGTCTCGACCATCGGCATCGCCTATGCGGTGCTGGCCGGCATCCTGATCTACCGGCAGTTCGACTGGCGCCGGCTCAAGCGCATGCTGGTCGACACGGCCTCGCTAACCGGCGCGATCATCTTCATCATCGGCTGCGCCACGGCCATGGCCTGGGGCCTGACGCAATCCGGCTTCTCGCAGGACCTCGCCAAGGTCATGGCGGCGGTGCCCGGCGGAACCTGGGGCTTCCTCGCCATCTCGATCGTCGCCTTCGTCATCCTCGGCAGCGTGCTCGAGGGCATCCCGGCGATCGTGCTGTTCGGCCCGCTGCTCTTCCCGATCGCCAAGCAGATCGGCGTGCACGAGGTGCACTATTCGATGGTCGTGATCTTCGCGATGGGCATCGGGCTGTTCGCCCCGCCCTTCGGCGTCGGCTACTACGGCGCCTGCGCGATCTCGAAAATCAATCCCGACGAGGGCCTCAAATACATCTGGGCCTATGTCGCGGCCCTTCTGGTCGGCCTCGTCATCGTCGCCGCCGTGCCGTGGTTCTCCATCGGCTTCCTCTAGTCATCGTCGCAGGAAAGCACCCATGAGCCGTCATTTTGGCCAGATCCGTCAGGCCGGCTATGTCGTCCCCGATATCGAGGCGGCGATGGACTATTGGAGCAGGGTGCTCGGCGTCGGGCCGTTCTTCTACAATCCCAAGGTTCCGATCAGGAACTACCGCTACAAGGGCGAGGCCTACGAGCCGCACAATTCGGTGGCGCTCGCCAATTCCGGGCCGCTGCAGATCGAATTGATCCAGTGCCGCAACGCGGTGCCGTCCATGTACAAGGACTTCACCGATGCCGGCCATAGCGGCCTGCAGCATGTCGCCTACTGGACCTCGGATTATGATGCCGACCTCACGCGGCTGCTGGCCGAGGGCTTCAAGCCGGTGATGTCGGGCGAGGTCGGCGAGCGCGGTCGTTTCATCTATTTCGACACGCATTACCACCCCGGCACGGTGATCGAACTGTCCGAGGTCGCCGGCCCCAAGGGCGAGATGTTCCGGCTGATCCGCGAGGCGGGCGAAAACTGGGACGGCAAGGACCCGGTCCGTCCCTTCCCCGATCTCAGCAAGCTCTGAGCGATCATGGCGCCTCCCCGTCATTGCGAGGAAGTGAAGCCGACGAAGCAATCCAGAAGGATTGCGCGAGACCTCCCGGATTGCTTCGCTACGCTCGCAATGACGGGCGGGGCTTTGGAACATGACGATGGCTGCTGAACGGTTCGAAGCCACCTATCTGATCGAGACGCCGCTCGACCCGCGCAAGGTCGCGGACGTCATGGCCGGCGAGCAGTCGAGCGGCACCTTCACCCGTGTCGCCGGCGAGACCGACGAACTCCGAGACCGCACCCGCGCCGTCGTCGTTGCGGTCGAGGAGCTGGAGAGCGCTGCGGAGCCGAGCCTGCCCAATGCCTGGCTGACGCGGAAGGGCGTCGAAGGGCCGTGGCGGCGGGCCCGGATCACGCTCTCCTTCCCGGTCGACAATGTCGGCGCCAACCTGCCGACGCTGGCCTCGATCGTCGCCGGCAACCTGTTCGATCTCGGCGAGGTCACCGGGCTCCGGCTCGAAAGCATGGCCCTGCCGACTGCCTATCGTCGCCTCTTCCCGCTGCCGACGCGCGGCATCGCCGGCACCCGCCGCGCAACCGGCGTGATCGATGGCCCGATGATCGGCTCGATCATCAAGCCCAATGTCGGCCTCCGCCCCTATGAAACCGCAGAACTGGTCGGAAAGCTCTGTGCGGCCGGGCTCGATTTCATCAAGGATGACGAGATCTCGGCCGATCCGGTGCATGCGCCGCTGGCCCAGCGCGTTCCGGCGGTAATGGCTGCGGTACGCCGCCATCAGGATCGCACCGGCAAGGCGGTGATGGTCGCCTTCAACATCACCGCCGAAACCGATCAGATGCGCCGTCATGCCGAGCTGGTCGAGCGCGAGGGCGGCTCCTGCGTCATGGTCAGCATGAACTGGTGCGGCTTCTCGGCGGTCGAGACCCTGCGCCGTTCGACCAGCCTCGCTTTGCACGGCCATCGCAACGGTTTTGGCGCGCTCTCGCGCCATCCTTTGCTCGGCATCGGCTTCCAGGCCTACCAGACCCTCTGGCGGCTGGCTGGTGTCGACCACATGCATGTCCACGGGCTGCAGGGCAAGTTCGCACAGGAGGACGAGGAGGTGGTGACCTCCGCCAAGGACTGCGTCACGCCACTGACCGACGGCATCGACGACCGTGTGCTGCCGGCCTTCTCATCCGGGCAATGGGCCGGCACGGCGCAAGGGACCTGGGATGCGATCGGCCATGACGACCTCCTGTTCATGGCGGGCGGCGGCATTCTCGCCCATCCCGGCGGCCCCGCTGCGGGCGTCGCCAGCATCCGCCAGGCGTGGGCGGCGGTCGCAGCCGGCGTGCCGCTGAGCGAAGCGGCGAAGGCGCACGACGAACTCGCGCAGGCGCTCGCCTTCTTCGGCAAGGGCAGCGGCTGAGCATGGCGAGCGAGGCGCCCCGCTACGGCTGGTATGGCGACGACTTCACCGGCGCGACCGACACGCTCGCCACGCTGGCGGAGGCCGGCCGGCGCGCTCTGCTCTTCCTGCGCATCCCCACCCAGTCGCAGCTCGCCAGCGCCGGCCCGCTCGACGCTGTCGGCATCGCCGGCGCGACTCGGGCGATGGCGCCCGACGCCATGGCACGGGAGCTTGCCGAGGCCGGGCGCTTCTTTGCCGCGCTCCACATCGGGCTGCTGCACTACAAATGCTGCTCGACCTTCGACAGTGCGCCTGGGGTCGGCAGCCTTGGCGCGGCGGCACGCGCTCTGCGGCCGCATTTCCCCAACCCGCTGTTGCCGGTGATCGGCGGCCAGCCCAATCTCGGGCGCTACTGCCTGTTCGGCACTCTCTTCGCCGCTGCCGGAGCGGGCGGCACGGTTCACCGCATCGACCGCCATCCGACCATGAGCGTCCATCCGGTGACGCCGATGGGGGAGGCCGATCTGAGGCGGCATCTCCAGGCGCAGGGACTGGAGCGCGTCGCGCTCGTCGACTATCGCAGCCATGAGGGCGACGGCGCCGGGCCGGCCCTCGATGCCGCGCTAGCGTCGCAGCCCGATTCCGTGCTCTTCGACGTCTCGCGCCCGTCCGATCTCACCGCCATTGGCGCTTTGCTGCGCGAGCGCATGAACGCCGGTTCGATGCTCGCGATCGGCGCGAGCTCGGTGGCGCAGGCTTTCGCCGGCTTCCCGCAAGCCCCTCAGCCGGCAATGCCCAAGCTCGCGCGCTCCGCTTCCGGCGGCAACCTGTTGGCGCTGGTCGGCAGCCTGTCGCCGGTGACCCGCGCCCAGGTCGAGCTCGCCGAGGGCTATGAGCGGATCGCGATCGACCCGGCGCGGCTGACCGGCGAACCCGCTTATCTTGAAGCGCTATGCACCCAAGCCCTCGCCGGCCTGGGACAGCGCAATGTCATGCTGATCACCGACAAGCCGGCTGGCGCGCCGGCCGAGACCGGCAAGGTCGCCGGCGCGACCGGGGCGCTGCTGCGCGCCATCATGAACGAGGCGCGGATCGCGCGGCTCGTGGTCGCCGGCGGCGACACCTCGACGCTGGCGATCCGCTCGCTCGACCTCTGGGGCCTGTCCTATCGCTCGCCCTGCACGCCGGGCGCGCCGCTCTGCCGCGCCCATAGCGACGATCCCAGGCTCGACGGGCTCGATATCGTGCTGAAGGGCGGCCAGATGGGTACAGCCGATTTCTTCAACCGCGTTGCCGAGACGGGCTGAGTCGCCTCACGGGCAGATATAGCCGCCCTGGTTGTCGGGCACGCAGCGCGAGCCGTTCGGCAGGTTGAGGGCGCCGGAGCGGTCGCGCCGGACATAGGCGCCGTTGGGCAGGGTGAAGCCGCCGCTCTGGTCGGTCTGGACGCGCGTGCCGTCGGGCAATTGCAGGCCGCCGGCGCCGTCGCTGACGATTCGCTTGGTCATCACGGTGCCGCCGGGTGCAGGGCCGGTCGGCGGCGCCCCGAAGCGCTGCGGCTGCGAGCAGCCCGCGACGATACCGGCAAAGCCAATCGCCCCAACCACGAAGAATACGCGTTTCATCCCAATCCGCCTCCTCAATATGCCTTCATCAAATCCGCAGTCTCCGACAAGGCCGGGCTACGGTCCAGCTCGTCGCCGCGCGCGGGCAGGATCGACCAGCGATTGTGCCGCTTTCATGACAATGCAGTTGCACAGCAACGCATGACCAGGAGGATTGCCTAGTCCTGGCCACATCCGCGAAAGTCCCATCCGGGACGGAATCGCCGGAGAACGAACGCGCATGGCCGATTGGACGAAGGGGCGCAGCGAGGCGCAGGCGATCACCGAGCCCTGGACGCGCCAGGGTGGGCCCGGCGGCGCCATCGTGCTGTTCGACCGCGACGGCGTGCGCGAGAGCGCCAGCGGCGGCTTCGCCGTGATCGAGCACCGTTTGCCTTTCACCCCGGACACGCAGAACCGGCTGGCCTCGATCAGCAAGCACATCTGCGCTGCCCTGCTGCTGCGCGAAGGCGTGCCACTGGAGGAGACGCTCGGCAGCTTCATCCCCGAACTGCCGGAGGCGCTGGGTGCTGTGCCGCTCGGCCGGGCGCTCGACATGACCGGGGCGCTGCCCGACATGATGGAGGCGCTCTGGCAGCAGGGCACGCCCTTCACCGCGAGCCTTTCCGCCAGCGAGATCTTCGCTGCGGCCTGCCGCCTGCCCGGCCTCAATGCCGAGCCTGGCACCGAGATGGCGTATTCCAACACCGGTTGGCGCCTCGCGCAGGCGATCCTCGAACGCCGGACCGGCAAGGGCGCCGCGCAACTGGTCGAGGAGCTGATGGCGCCGACCGCGCTGCCGATCCGCTTCGTCTCCGACGAGAGCGAGGTCGTCCCTGGTCTCGCCACCGGCTACTGGCATGACGGGCAGGCTTGGCGTCGCGGCTTCTACGGCTTCAACTTCTCGGCTTCTGGCGGCATGGCCGGCAGCGCGGCGGGGCTGGCGCGCTGGGCGGCGGGCCTGATGGCTGGGCGCGGCTCCCACGCCGAGCTGCTCGACCGGCTCACCGCGCCGCGCCGGTTCGCCGATGGCCGTGAGAGCGGCTACCGCCTCGGCCTGGTCGCGAGCCAGCTCGGCGGCGTCGAGGTCATTGGCCATGGCGGCTCGCTTACCGGCTACCGCAACCACATGCTGATGGCGCCGGAGCTGGGCGTCGGCGTCGTCGTCCTGACCAATCGCGAGGAGGATGCGCTCTGGCCCGCCTTGCGCGTGCTGGCTGCGCTGCTCGGGGAGGCCTTGCCTGATGATCCGGAGAGCACCCCGACCGGGCTCTATGCGGCCGAGGAAGGTCCGTTCTGGGCCGAGTTCACCGGGGGCGCGATCAGTGTCATGGGCGGTTATGAGAGACTGGTCTCGGATGGCGACGGGGGCCTGCGCAGCCTGCCGGCCTATCTCGACATCGCCCTGAAAGCCGAAGCCGACGGCTCCTTCAGCGGCCGGATCGGCGGCGCGCCGCGCCGCTTGGTGCCGGTGCCGGCCGATACGGTACTGGACGAACGTCTCGTTGGACGCTGGCGCGATGAGCGGCTCGGCGTCGAGATCACCATCCGTCCGGACGGCACAGCGACCTGGCCCTGGGCCGGGACGATCGGCCTTAAGACCTCGCTGACGCCGCTGCCCGGTGGGCGGGCACTGGCCGATCTGAAGCACGGCCCCTGGCGGCACCGGCCTTGCTTGTGGCTGCAGGTGGACGGGAGCCTGCGCCTTGCGAGCCATCGTTCGCGCATCCTGCACTTCACCCGCATCGACCAAGAAAGCCGACCATGATCCGATCCCGCCTCGCTGCCGCACTTATGGGGGCGGCTGCCCTGCTCCTTGCCACCGGGGCGCAGGCGCAGTCCGCGCCGAAAAACGTGCTGCGCGTCGCACCGCACGCCGATTTGAAGACGCTCGATCCGGTCGCGGCCTCGGTGCTGATCACCCGCATGCACGGGCTGATGATCTACGAGACGCTGTTCGCCTGGGACGCCAATCTCCAGCCGAAACCGCAGATGGTCGAGAGCTTCTCGACCTCGGACGACAAGTTGAGCTGGAGCTTCACGCTGCGGACGGGCCTCAAATTCCATGACGGCCAGCCCGTGACGACACGTGACGTCATCGCCTCGCTGAAGCGCTGGATGGCGCGCGACACCATCGGCGGCAAGCTCGGCGAGTACACGGAAGGGATGGAGGCGAAGGACGACAGGACCTTCGTTCTCAGGCTGAAGAAGCCGATGGCGCTGGTGCCGTTTGCGCTCGGCTCGGCTGTCGGCAACATCCCGGCGATCATGCGCGAAAGCGATGCGGCGAGCGACCCGCTGAAGCCGATCACCGAGGCGATCGGCTCCGGCCCGTTCAGGTTCAATCGCGCCGAATGGCGCAGCGGCGCCAAGGTCGTCTACGACAGGAACCTCGACTATGTGCCGCGCTCCGAGCCGGCGGACGGGCTCGCCGGCGGGCGTATCGTCAAGGTCGACCGCGTCGAATGGCTGATCATGCCCGATCCGGCGACCGCGGCGGCGGCCCTGCAGACCGGCGAGATCGACATCTGGGAGCAGCCGAGCCAGGACCTCGTGCCGATGATCTCGGCGACGAAGGAGGTCAAGGTCGAGCGCTATGCCAGCCTGCCGGACCAGGCGCTGCTGCGGCCCAACCATCTCTATCCGCCCTTCGACAACCCCAAGGCCCGGCTCGCACTCGCCTATGCCACCGACCAGGCCGAGTTCCTGGCCGGCGGCTTCGGCGACGAGGAATGGTGGCAGCGCTGCAATTCCTATTTCATCTGCGGTGGTCCGAACGGCACGGAAGTCGGCGCCGAAGGCTTCGCCAAGCCCGATCTCGCCAAGGCGAAGCAGTTGCTGGCGGAGAGCGGCTACAAGGGCGAGCCGCTGGCGTTGATGTCGAGCATGGACATCCCGTCGATCGGCCGCATGGCCGAGGTCGCGGCCGACAGCCTGCGCAAGGCCGGCTTCAACATCGACCTGCAATTCTCCGACTGGGGCACGGTGGCGACGCGCCAGCAGAATCGCAGCGCACCGGGCCGCGCCGGCTGGAACCTCTTCGTCACCACCATCCCCGGCGCGACCATGCAGTCGCCATTGACCAATGTCGGCACCAACATGGCCTGCGAGAAGGCCTGGGCCGGCTGGGCCTGCGATGCGCAGACGGAGACGCTGCGCGGCGCCGTCGTCGATGCGCCCGATGATGCTGCCCGCAAGGCAGCGGTCGAGACCCTGCATCGGCATCTCGCCGAGGTTCAGCCCTATCGCGTGCTCGGCCAGTTCGTTCAGCCCTATGCGCGGCGCGCCAATGTCGCGGGCGTGCTCGCCGCGCCGGTCATGCTGTTCTGGAACATCGAGAAGCAATGAGCGCATCCTGCGCTTCGCCCGTCCGGAGGAGGCCAACCATGATCCGATCCCGCTTCGCCGCTCTCGTCGGCGCAACCGCGCTCATTCTGACGGCCGACGCACAGGCGCAGCCGGCGCCCAAAAGTGTGCTGCGGGTCGCGCCGCATGCCGACCTCAAGACGCTCGACCCTGTCGCGGCTTCGATCGTGATCACACGCATGCACGGGCTGATGATCTATGAGACGCTGTTCGCCTGGGACGCCCATCTCCAGCCCAAGCCGCAGATGGTCGAGAGCTTCTCGACCTCGGACGACAAGCTCTCCTGGACCTTCACCTTGCGGCCTGGCCTCAAATTCCATGACGGCCAGCCGGTGACGACGCGCGACGTCATCGCCTCACTGACGCGCTGGATGAAGCGCGACACGATCGGCGGCAAGCTCGGTGAGTACACAGAAGGCATGGAGGCGAAGAACGACAGGACCTTCGTGCTCAAGCTGAGGAAGCCGATGGCGCTGGTGCCGTTCGCGCTCGGCTCGGCCGTCGGCCAGATCCCGGTGATCATGCGCGAGGCCGATGCCGCGACCGACCCGATGAAGCCGGTGACCGAGACGATCGGTTCCGGTCCGTTCAAGTTCAACCGCGCCGAATGGCGCAGCGGCGCCAAGGTCGTCTACGACAAGAATCCGGACTATGTGCCGCGCTCCGAGCCCGCAGACGGGCTCGCCGGCGGGCGGATCGTCAAGGTCGACCGCGTCGAGTGGCTGATCATGCCGGATGCGGCGACGGCCGCCGCCGCGCTCCAGACCGGCGAGATCGATATCTGGGAACAGCCGAGCCAGGACCTGATCCCGGTCGTCGCCGCGGCCAAGGATGTCAAGGTCGAGCGCTATTCCAACCTCGCCAACCAGGTGATGCTGCGGCCGAACAGCCTGCATCCGCCCTTCGACAACCCGAAGGCACGGCTTGCCTTGGCCTATGCTACCGACCAGGCCGAGTTTCTGGCCGGCGGCTTCGGCGACGAAGAGTGGTGGAAGCGCTGCAATTCCTATTTCATCTGCGGCGGCCCGAACGGCACTGAAGCCGGCACGGAAGGCTACGCCAAGCCCGATCTGGAGACGGCGAAGCAATTGCTGGCCGAAGCCGGCTACAAGGGCGAGAAGCTGGTGCTGACCACCAGCAACGACATCGCCGCGATCGGCCGGATGGCCGAGGTCGCCGCCGCCCAGCTGAAGAAGATCGGCGTCACCGTCGATGTCCAGTTCTCCGATTGGGGCACCGTCACCACCCGCCAGCAGAACAAGAGCCCACCGGACCAGGGCGGCTGGAACCTGTTCGTCACCTATGCCTCCGGTGCGACCATGCAGTCGCCGATGACCAATATCGGCACCAACATGGCCTGCGAGAAGGCCTGGGCCGGGTGGCCCTGCGACGCCGAAGCCGAGAAACTGCGCGGCGCCGTGGTCGATGCGCCCGACGATGCCGCCGGCAAGGCGGCGGTCGAGGCGCTGCACAAGCGGCTCGCCGAGATGCAGCCCTATCGCGTGCTCGGTCAGTTCGACCAGCCCTATGCCCGGCGCGCCAGCGTCTCGGGGGTGCTGGCGGCGCCGGTGATGCTGTTCTGGAACATCGAGAAGAAGTGAGGCCGGCGCGGCGTTAACCGGTTCCTGACCGATTGCGGGCGAGACTCGGCAGAACGATTCGCCTTCTAGTCTCGTGAGACGCGTAATGGGTCAGGTTCTGCAGTTCCGCCAGTTGAAGCCGCAGCTCGCCGCAAGCGATGGCGATGCGCTCGATCTGATGTCGGCGATCGACTTCGCCTTGCGCGACCTTGCCGACATCACCCCGCATATCCTGCACGAGCCGAGCCGCGAACAGGCCCGGCAATGCCGGCAGATGCTGCAGGACGCCTTCGACGCTGCGCTGCAGGCTGGCTGAATTCAGTCCCGCCTGACGTCGACGACATAGCCTTCGTCATCGACGACGACGCGGATGTCGTCGCCTTCGTCGTCGGTACCCGAGACGATCCAGACGCCGCGGCGGCGGCTGACATTCTCGACATCGACCACGCCACGGCGGCGGGCGATGCGTACCGCCTCGCGTCGGCTGATGCCGTAATCCTGATCGTCCTCGTCATAGGCCGGCGCTGGCGGCCGGGGCGCGCGCGGCGGCGGAGCGACATCGGGCGCGGGAGCGGGCAGGGGGACAGGCGGGGGAACGGCTCGCGGCGGTGCTCCCACGCCGCCGCTCAGGGCCTGGGCGAAGGCAGATCCCGCCGGAGCGAGGCCGAGGCAGGCGGTCAGGACGAAGCGACGGGTCAGCATGGCCGATCTCCAGAACAGGCCTGCCTTGGGTAAGTAGCGATTGGGTCGGAATCGGGACGGGATTGCGGGTGAGGCCGGCCTGTGACAGGCATCGCCGAAGCCATTCCAGCAAAACTGCGCAGCGGCTTTGCGTCTGCAATTGCGTGATATGGAGTGACGAGAGGGAGATGCGGCGCATGCAGCCAGCCTGGGCGATCGGCCTGATGACCGGAACGGTCCTCGACGGCAATATCGACATCGCCGCGATCCGCACGGACGGCGCTGCCGTCGCCGAATTCGGTCCCTGGCGGCTCGCACCCTATCGCCAGGAGGTTCGCAGCCTGCTCGCAGAGGCGGTTCAGGCTGCATTGGCCTGGCGCTTCGAAGGGGCTGAGCCGGCGATTTTCGCGGAGGCCGAGCGCGCCCTGACACTGGCGCAGGCGGACGCTGTCGCTGAATTCCTCGGCGCTGAGGGCATCGCGGCGAGTGAGGTCGCGGCGATCGGCTTCCATGGCCAGACGGTGCTGCATCGTGCCCCGACCAGGGAACGCAAGGGTGACACTCGCCAGCTCGGCGACGGCGTGTTGATGGCGGGGCGGCTCGGCATCGACGTCGTCTACGATTTCCGCACCGGCGATGTTCGCGCCGGCGGGCAAGGCGCGCCGCTGGTCGCGAGCTATCACGCTGCGCTGATGCGCAGCATCGGCGCCGGACAGGAGACCGCCGTTCTCAATCTCGGCGGCGTCGGCAATCTCAGCGCCTTCGCCGACGCCGAGCATGTGCTCGCCTTCGACACCGGCCCGGGCAATGCGCCGCTCAACGACTGGATCAAGCTGCACGGACGGGGCGAGATGGATCGCGACGGCGCCTTCTCGCTCGCGGGCACGGTCGACGAGGCCCGGCTCGCGCGCCTGCTCGAGCATCGCTATCTCTTCGCGCCCTATCCGAAATCGCTCGACCGTCACGACTTCACCGCCGCCATGGCCGAGGGCCTCTCCTTCGAAGACGGGGCGGCGACGTTGACCGCCTTCACCGCCGGCGCGGTCGGGCGCGGGCTCGATCTGCTGCCGGTGAGGCCGCGAAGGCTGATCGTCTGCGGCGGCGGGCGGCGCAATCCGGCGATCATGGCGGCGCTCAATGCCCGCAGCGGCGCGGAAGCGGTTCCGGCCGAGGCGGTCGGCTGGCGCGGCGATGCGATCGAGGCGGAATGCTTCGCCTTCCTCGCCATGCGCCGCAAGGCCGGTCTGCCGATCTCTTTCCCGCTGACCACCGGCGTCTCGGAGCCGATGACAGGCGGCCGGATCGCGCCCGGGCGTTGACGGCGCACGCCGGCGAGGGTTCAACGACGCCATGAGTAAGTTCGCCTTCGAGCCCCTCGCCATTCCCGCCGTCGTGCTGATCAGGCCGAAGAAATTCGGCGATGCGCGCGGCTATTTCATGGAGACCTACAGCGCCAAGGCCTTCGCGGCAGCGGGCCTCGACGCCGTCTTCGTCCAGGACAACCAGTCGCTCTCGGCAGCGCGCGGCGTGGTGCGCGGCCTGCATTTCCAGGCCCCCCCGGCGGCGCAGGCCAAGCTCGTCCGCGTGCTGAAGGGCGCGATCTTCGATGTTGCCGTCGATATCCGCCTGGGATCGCCGAGCTATGGCAGATGGTGTGCGGCGACGCTCACCGCCGAGGGCGCCGAGCAGCTCTTCGTGCCGCATGGCTTCGCCCATGGCTTCTGCACGCTCGAAGCCGGCACCGAGGTCGTCTACAAGGTCGACGGCCCCTATGCGCCGGAGACGGAGGGCGGCATCGCCTGGAACGATCCTGACCTTGCGATCGGCTGGCCGATCACCGCCGCCGAGGCGCAGCTCTCCGGCAAGGACGCCGTCCTGCCCGGCTTCGCCGGTTTCGCCAGCCCGTTCCGCCACGAGGCCCGGCCGTGAAGCGCTATCTCGTCACCGGCGGGGCCGGCTTCATCGGTTCGGCTGTGGTGCGCCATCTCATCCGGCAGACGCCGCATCAGGTGCTGGTCGTCGACAAGCTGACCTATGCCGGCAACCGCGACAATCTCGAACCCGTCTCGAACGATCCGCGGCTGGCGTTCCTCCAGGCCGACATCGGCGACCAGGCCGCGATGCGGCAGGCCTTCGCCGAGTTCCGCCCCGATATCGTCATGCACCTCGCCGCGGAGAGCCATGTCGACCGCTCGATCGACGGGCCAGCCGCCTTCATCGAGACCAATATCGTCGGCTCCTTCGTGCTGCTGCAGGAGGCGCTGCGCCACTGGCGCGCGCTGGCACCGGCCGAGCAGGCGGGCTTCCGCTTTCACCAGATCTCGACGGACGAGGTCTTCGGCTCGCTCGGCGAGCACGGGTTGTTCAGCGAGACCTCGCCCTATCAGCCGAATTCACCCTATTCGGCCTCGAAGGCAGCCTCGGACCATCTGGTCCGCGCCTGGCACCACACTTACGGGCTGCCGGTGGTGCTCTCGAACTGCTCGAACAATTACGGGCCCTATCACTTCCCCGAGAAGCTGATCCCGCTGATGATCCTGAACGCGCTCGAGGGCAAGGAGCTGCCGGTCTACGGCTCGGGCGCCCAGATCCGCGACTGGCTGCATGTCGAGGACCATGCGCGCGCGCTCGCTCTGATCGCTGACAGCGGGCGGCTCGGCGAGAGCTATAATGTCGGTGGCTCGGCGGAGCGCAGCAATCTGGAGGTCGTCAAGGCGATCTGCGCGTTGATGGACGAGCTCGTGCCCGATGCCACGATCGGCCCCCGCGAAAACCTGATCCGCTTTGTCGCCGACCGGCCCGGCCATGATCAGCGCTATGCGATCGACTCTTCCAAGATCGAGCGCGAGCTCGGCTGGCGGCCGCAGGAGAGCTTCGAGAGCGGGCTGCGCAACACTGTGCAGTGGTATCTGGAGAACCGCGACTGGTGGGGCCGGATCCGCTCCGGCGTCTATCGCGGCGAGCGGCTCGGCGCTGGTTGAAACGCGCTACGAGCCGGCCCCGGAATTGGTGGCCTGCCCGTAGCGATCGTCGAAAAAACACGCGCCCCAAGCCCGGCTCCTTGCGGGGAGCGGGCATCCCACCGACCCTATGCGCGTGGTCTTGGCCTGCTGAACCTTCAGGCGGCGCAGCAGGCGTGAGCCTTCGGCTTGTCCTCGTATTCGTCGTGACGCTTGACGAAGCTCAGCGTCGAGGTCTCGTTGCGGCCCTTCGGCGCGCGATCGAGGATCATCAGCGTCGTCAGCAATTCCTCGCCGCCGCGGGCATAGCCCGAATAGGTATGGAAGATTTCGCCGTCGTCGTTGCGGATGAAGGAACTGAGGCCGGGCAATTCGTCATGGGCCTGCTCTGACGGCGTCTGTGTGAAGTTGTAGAGCACCGCGCCCGCGGCGAGCTCGTCCTTGCTGAAGGAGGCCTGGTAGTCGAAGTTGAACTCGCTGCCGAAAGACGAGACCCAGGGCACACTCCAGCCCATGCGCGCCTTGTAGGCCTCGATCTTGGCGAGCGGCGCCCGTGAGACCATGGTGAGCGTGACGTCATGGTTGTTGAGATGCGCCAGCGTGCCGCCGAAATGGTCGGCCATGAAGGAGCAGCCGGGGCAGCCCGCCTCCCAGTCCGGCCCGAACATGAAATGGTAGACCACCAGCTGGCTGCGGCCGTCGAACAATTCGGCCAGGGTCTTCTTGCCCGCAGGCGTATCGAACACGTAATCCTTGTCGACCTTGACCCAGGGCAAGGCGAGGCGCTCGGCGTTGATCTCGTCGCGCAGCCGGGTGAACTCCTTCTCGCGGGCGAGCAGGGCCTTGCGCGCATCCAGCCAGTCGGAACGGGAAACCACCTGATGCTCCATCATCGCCTCCTTGCAGCACCCAGCCCTTCAGCCTATTCTTGATGCGTTGATATCAACATATCTGAACGATGTCAAAATCACTGGAAGCACCCATCGAATCCCTCGTCCCCTTCGCCACGACGCTGCATGTGCGCGATTGCTGCCTGTGCCTGCACGTCCAGCGCGCGGCGCGGGCGCTGGCGCGATTGTTCGACGAGGCGCTGCAGCCGGTCGAGCTGACCAATCAGCAATTCTCCCTCCTGATGTCGCTGAACCGGCCGGAACCGCCGCCGATCGGCCCGGTCGCGAATCTGCTTGGCATGGACCGCACCACGTTGACCGCGGCGCTGAAGCCGCTGGAGCGCCGCGGCCTCGTCGTCGTTGCCGCCAGCGAGAAGGACCGCCGCAGCCGGCTTCTGGCAATTACGCCGGAGGGAGTTGCCCTGCTCGCCAAGGCCATGCCGATCTGGCAGCGCACGCATGATGAGGTCGATGCCCGTCTCGGCGACTTCGAGCCGGCCAGGCTCAGACAGGCGCTTCAGGCGGTGTCATAGCCCCGCCATATCGCTCCGGTCCAGGGGCCGGCCTTCCGACAGATGATCCGACCGGAGGAGCACCAAATGCCGCAGATGATCTTCGTCAACCTGCCGGTGAAGGACCTCGATAAATCGAAGGCCTTCTTCGCGGCGCTGGGCTTCTCCTTCAATCCGCAATTCACCGACGACACCGCCGCCTGCATGGTGGTCAGCGACACCATCTTCGTGATGCTGCTGACCCATGAGAAGTTCAGAAGCTTCTCGCCGAAGCCGATCGCCGACACCAGCCAGGTGTTGCAGGTCCTTCTCACGCTCTCGCGCGAGAGCCGCGAAGCGGTCGATACGATCGTCGCGGCGGCGCTCGCCGCGGGCGGAACGACCACCGACGAGCCGCAGGATCACGGCTTCATGTACGACCACAGTTTCCTCGACCTCGACGGCCATGCCTGGGGCGTGATGTGGATGGACCCGAGCGCCGTGCAGTCCTAGCTGCCGACGATTGACAGAAGTGCACAGACAATCGGGGGCGCGGCATTGCTGCCGCGCCCCTTTCGCGCTTCCGAGCCGGGAGGAGGGGGCTCAGCCGCGCTTGGGGGGAGACGCTGGCCAGCTCTTGATCAGCGTGTCGTAGTCGATCGTCTCGCCCTTCGGCTTCTCGTTGGCGAGCTTGCGCTGCGGCGCCAGCGTGCCGGCCTTCTCGGCCTTGGCGAACCATTCTTCAGCCGTCGTGCGCGGGTTGAGCTTCGGCCCGCAGTCGCCCTGCACGCCGGAACGCTCCAGGCGCTCCATCACCGAATCCTGCGCCGCCGCGAGGGCATCCATCGCCGCCTGCGGCGTCTTGGCGCCGGAGGAGGCGTCGCCGATGTTCTGCCACCAGAGCTGGGCGAGGCGCGGATAATCCGGAACGTTGTTGCCGGTCGGGGTCCACTGCACGCGCGCCGGCGAGCGGTAGAACTCGATCAGCCCGCCGAGCTGCGGGGCGCGCTCGGTGAAGCTTTTGTCCCAGATGTCGCTCTCGCGGATGAAGGTCAGGCCAACATGGCTCTTCTTCAGGCTGACCGTCTTGGAGACGATGAACTGCAGATAGAGCCAGGCCGCCTTGCGGCGCTCGACCGGGGTCGAGTTCAGCAGGGTCGCCGAGCCGGCGTCCTGGTAGCCGAGCTTCATGCCGTCCTTCCAGTAGGCACCCTTGGGCGAGGGGGCCATCCGCCATTTCGGCTTGCCGTCCGCGCTCATCACCGGCAGGCCGGGCTTGACCATGTCGGCGGTGAAGGCGGTGTACCAGAAGATCTGCTGGGCGATGGAGCCCTGCGCCGGCACCGGGCCGGATTCGCCGAAGGTCATGCCCTGCGCCTGCGGCGGAGCGTATTTCTTCAGCCAGTCGACATATTTGGTGATCGAATAGACCGCTGCCGGGCCGTTGGTGTCGCCGCCGCGCTCGACCGCGGAGCCGACCGGACGGCAACCCTCCATGCGGATGCCCCATTCGTCGACCGGCAGGCCGTTCGGGATGCCCTTGTCGCCATTCCCCGCCATGGAAAGCCAGGCGTCGGTGAAGCGCCAGCCGAGCGAGGGGTCCTTCTTGCCATAATCCATATGGCCGAAGACCTTGGTGCCGTCGATCTCCTTGACGTCGTTGGTGAAGAACTCGGCGATGTCCTCATAGGCCGACCAGTTTACGGGAACGCCGAGGTCGTAGCCGTATTTGGCCTTGAACTTCTCCTTGAGGTCGGCGCGCTGGAACCAGTCGTAGCGGAACCAGTAGAGGTTCGCGAACTGCTGGACGGGCAGCTGATAGAGCTTGCCGTCCGGACCGGTGCCGAAGGACTTGCCGATGAAGTCGTCGATGTCGAGGTTGGGGTTGGTGACGTCCTTGCCCGGCCCTGCCATCCAGTCGGTCAGGTTGGTCGCCTGCTTGTAGCGGAAATGGGTGCCGATCAGGTCGGAATCGTTGATCCAGCCATCATAGATGTTCTTGCCGGACTGCATTTGCGTCTGGATCTTCTCGACCACGTCGCCTTCCTGGATCAGGTCGTGCGTCAGCTTGATGCCGGTGATCTCGCTGAAGGCCTTGGCCAGGGTCTTGGCCTCGTATTCATGCGTGGTGATCGTCTCCGAGACGATGTTGATCTCCATGCCGGCGAAGGGCTTCGCCGCATTGATGAACCACTCCATCTCCTTCTGCTGCTCCTCCTTGGAGAGCGTCGAGGGCTGGAACTCGCTGTCGATCCATTTGCGCGCTTCCTCGGGGCCGGCCAGGGCCGGCCCGGCGGCAAGCGTCAGCGCGAACAGGCTGGCGCCGGCGAGGCAAGAGAGATTCGTCTTGAGCGTCGTCATCGTTGTCCTCCGATGTTCCCTTGGGGTGCCGCCCCTTCTGCGGGGCCGGTCGTTTCTTGTTCTTGGGCTCAAGCCCCTCTCAGACGAAGCGGAACACCGCTGCGGCATAGAGGAGCGCAAGGCCGGATGCCCACCACAGCGGCTGGCCGACGATCCCGAGCCAGGCTAGGTGAATGAAGGCGCTGCCGAGCAGCGAGATGAAGAGCCGGTCGCCGCGGGTGGTGGCGATCCCCAGCACGCCGACCCGCTCGGTCTCGGGCCTGAACACAGCGAGCAGCGTCAGGATCAGGAGCAGGCTGGCGATACCGGCGAAGAAGACGCCGGTCTGCCAGGTCCATGCCATCCAGTTGAGTTCCATCACACCCTCCCCAGGGCGAAGCCCTTGGCGATGTAGTTGCGGACGAACCAGATCACGAGCGCGCCGGGGATCAGCGTCAGCACGCCCGCTGCCGCGAGCACGCCCCAGTCCATGCCGGCGGCCGAGACGGTGCGGGTCATCGTGGCGGCGATCGGCTTGGCGCTGACGCTGGTCAGCGTGCGCGCCAGCAGGAGCTCGACCCAGGAGAACATGAAGCAGAAGAAGGCGGCGACGCCGATGCCGGATGCGATCAGCGGCATGAAGATCTTCGTAAAGAAGCGCGGGAAGGAATAGCCGTCGATCGCCGCCGTCTCGTCGATCTCGCGCGGCACGCCGGACATGAAACCTTCGAGAATCCAGACTGCCAGCGGCACGTTGAACAGGCAGTGGGCGAGAGCCACCGCGAGCGGCGTGTCGAACAGGCCGATCGCCGAATAGAGGTTGAAGAAGGGCAGTGCGAACACCGCCGGCGGCGCCATTCGGTTCGAGAGCAGCCAGAAGAACAGGTGCTTGTCGCCGAGGAAACGGTAGCGCGAGAAGGCGTAGGCCGCCGGCAGCGCGAAGGCGAGCGAGAGCAGCGTGTTCAGCGCCACATATTGCAGCGAGTTGATATAGCCGTTGTACCAGCTCGGATCGGTGAAGATCTTGGCGTAATTGTCGAAGGTGAAGGTTCGAGGCCAGAGTGTCAGCGCGTTGGTGATCTCGGTGTTGGTCTTGAAGCTCATGTTGACGAGCCAGTAGATCGGCAACATCAGCGCGATGAGATAGAGGGCAAGGATCAGCCGACCGCCGCGCATCAGCCCCTCCCTGCGTCGGAGTCGGCCCGCGCATCGGCGGTGGTCATCACCGTGTAGAACACCCAGCAGACCGCGAGGATGATCAGGTTGTAGACGATCGAGAGCGCCGCCGCCTTGCCGAGGTCGAACTGGCCCAGCGCCAGCTTGACCAGCTCGATCGAGAGGAAGGTGGTCGAATTGCCGGGGCCGCCGCCGGTGACGACGAAGGGCTCGGTGTAGATCATGAACGAGTCCATGAAGCGCAGCAGCACGGCGATCAAAAGCACGCGGTTCATCTTCGGCAATTGGATGGTGCGGAACACGGCCCAGCGCGAGGCGCCGTCGATGCGCGCCGCCTGATAATAGGCGTCGGGGATCGACTTCAGCCCGGCATAGCAGAGCAGCGCGACCAGCGAGGTCCAGTGCCAGACATCCATCACGACGATGGTGAACCAGGCCGCGACCGGGTCGGAGACGTAGTTGTAGCGGATGCCGAGGCCGTTCACCGCCGCGCCGAACAGGCCGATGTCGCCGCGCGCGAAGATCTGCCAGATCGTGCCGACGACGTTCCACGGGATCAGCAGCGGCAGCGCCATCAGCACCAGCGTCGCCGAGACCGTCCAGCCCTCGCGCGGCATCGACAGCGCCACCAGGATGCCGAGCGGAATCTCGATGGCCAGGATGATCGCGGAGAAGGCGAGGTTGCGCCAGAGCGAGTCGTAGAAGCGCGAGCCGAGATCGCTCTTGGGGTCGAGCAGCTCGGCGAACCAGCCGACGCCGTTCCAGAAGAACTGGTTGTTGCCGAAAGAATCCTGGACGGAATAGTTCACCACCGTCATCAGCGGGATCACCGCCGAGAAGGCGACGATCAGCAGCACCGGCAGGACGAGCAGCCAGGCCTTCTGGTTGACCGGCTTCATGGCTGGCCTCCCGGCAGCGCTTCGCCTTTGACGAGATGGCCGTCGCTGTAGATGTGGATCTGGCCGGCTTGCAGTGCGAGCGCCGCCTGGTCGCCGTCGAAGCTCGCGCCCTCAGGCACGCTCGCGGCAAGCTTGAGCCCCTCGAGTTCGACGCGGGCGATGCGTGCGCGGCCGATATCGTCGATCCTGGCGATCCTCACCGGCAGGCCGGCGCCGCGCGGGGCAAGCGTCGCGTATTCCGGCCGGATGCCGAGCTCGACCTTGCCGGCAAGCGAAGGATAGTGCCGGGCCAGTGCGATCTCCTGCCCGGCGAGGCTCGCCCGCGCACCCTCGACCTTGCAAGGCAGCACGTTCATGCCGGGCGAGCCGATGAAATGGCCGACGAAGGTGTGCGCCGGGTGCTGGAACAGCTCCTCGGGCGTGCCGGTCTGCACCACGCCGCCGTCGTGCATCACCACCACCGTGTCGGCGAAGGTCAGCGCCTCCGTCTGGTCGTGGGTGACGTAGATCATGGTCAGGTCGAGCTTGCGGTGCAGCTCCTTCAGCATCGAGCGCAACTGCCATTTCAGATGCGGATCGATGACCGTCAGCGGCTCGTCGAACAGGATCGCGGCGACGTCGGGCCGCACCAGCCCGCGCCCGAGCGAGATTTTCTGCTTGGCGTCGGCGCCGAGCCGGCTCGCCTTGCGGTCGAGCGCCGAAGTCAGGTCGAGCAGGCCGGCGATCTCGGCGACGCGGGCGTCGATCTGCGCCTTCGGGACGCCGCGGTTTTTCAGCGGAAAGGCGAGGTTCTCGCGCACCGTCATCGTGTCGTAGACGACCGGGAACTGGAAGACCTGGGCGATGTTGCGCGCCTCGGTCGGCGCTTTCGTCACGTCCTTGTCGTCGAACAGGATGCGCCCGCGCGTCGGCACGACCAAGCCGGAGATGATGTTGAGCAGGGTGGTCTTGCCGCAGCCGGAGGGACCGAGCAGCGCATAGGCGCCACCTTGGCGCCAGACATGGTCGACCTCGCGCAGGGCATAGTCCTGCGGGCCCTGAGGATCGGGCTTGTAGGAGTGGGCCAGCCTGTCGAGCGTGATCCTGGCCATGTCACGCCGCCTTTGCCGGAGCTGCCGCCGCCAGCCTGCCGGCGGCGTCGAACAGGAAGATGCGGGCAGGGTCGAGCCAGGCGGTGACGGCCGCGCCCGGTTCCAGGCGGCGCACGCCTGGCACCAGCGCAATCAGGCGGTGCTCGCCGACATCGAGATGGACGAAGGACTCCGAGCCGGTGATCTCGGAGACCGAGACGTTGGCTTTCAGTTCGATCGCAGGCGCCGGCAGCGTATCGAGCGCGAGATGATGGGCGCGGAAGCCGATCGTGTAGGCGCCATCCGGCACGCCGGCGAAGGCTCCGGTGGCGGGGATGCTCTGGCCGGTCGAGAGCCGGACCTCGCCGCCCTGCTTGATCGCCGACAGTGCGTTGAGCGGCGGGTCGGAAAAGACCTGTGCGGTGACGAGGTCGTCGGGCTGGCGATAGACCTGCGCCGTCGGGCCGAACTGCGTCACCCGTCCCTGAAACAGCGTCGCGGTATTGCCGCCGAGCAGCAACGCTTCGCTTGGCTCGGTGGTGGCGTAGACGAAGATCGCGCCGGATTCGGCGAAGATGCGCGGCAATTCCTCACGCAGCTCCTCGCGGAGCTTGTAGTCGAGATTGGCGAGCGGCTCGTCGAGTAGCACCAGCTCGGCGCGCTTGACCAGCGCGCGGGCGATCGCGGTGCGCTGCTGCTGGCCGCCGGAGAGTTCGAGCGGCTTGCGCTGGAGATAGGGCTCGAGCCGCAGCAGCGCGGCGGCGCTCTTCACCCGCGCATCGATCTCGTTCCCCGGCAGGCCGGCGACGCGCAAGGGCGACGCGATGTTCTCGTAGACTGACAGCGCCGGGTAGTTGATGAACTGCTGGTAGACCATCGCGACATTGCGCTTCTGGACCGGCAATCCGGTGACGTCGCGGCCCTCGACCAGGACCTTGCCGCTGCTCGGTGCATCGAGCCCGGCCATCAGGCGCATCAGCGAGGTCTTGCCGGCGAGAGTCGCGCCGAGCAGCACGTTGAGCGAGCCTCTCTCCAGCGTCAGCGAGATGTCGGCGAGCAGGATCTGCGCGCCGCGCGTCAGGCTGATACTGTCGAGCGTCAGGCTCATCCGCGCGCCTCCATCCTGGCGGAGGCGGGTGGCGAAGCCTTCGCCGCCATGTAGTCGTCGAGCGCCTGGCGCTGCTCCGGAGAGAAGCGCAGGCCGAGCTTGCTGCGCCGGAACAGCACGTCCTCGGCGCTGACAGCCCATTCCTGGTTCATCAACCAGGCGACCTCGCGCTCGGTCAGGTCGGCGCCGAAGACTCGGCCGAGATCGGCCATCGCCTTGGCGCCTTCGAGCAGGGTTTCCGCCCGGGTGCCGTAGGCACGGGCGAGTCGGCGCGCCAGCTTGCGGTCGAGCCAAGGGCGGGCGGCGGTGATGCGCTCGACCAGCCCCTCGAAACCCTCGACCGGGAAATCGCCGCCGGGCAGGTGTGCTGCGGCGGTCCATGTCGCTGCGCGCAGGGCCGGAACCGCTGCTGACAGCTTCTCGACCGCTGCTTCCGCCAGCCGGCGCGCGGTGGTGATCTTGCCGCCGAAGACCGAGAGCAGCGGCGCCGAGCCGGCCGGTTCGTCCAGCGTCAGCACATAGTCGCGCGTTGCTTCCTGTGCCTTGCTGGCGCCGTCGTCATAGAGCGGGCGCACGCCGGAATAGGTCCAGACCACGTCCTCGCGCTTGATCGGCTTGCGGAAATACTCGCTCGCCGCGGCGCAGAGATAGGCGATCTCGTCTTCGCTGGCTGCGACCTTGGCCGGATCGCCGTCATAGTCCTTGTCGGTGGTGCCGATCAGGGTCAGGTCGCCCTCATAGGGGATGGCGAAGATGATGCGGCCGTCGGCATTCTGGAAGATGTAGCAGCGGTCATGCTCGAACAGGCGCGGCACGACGATATGGCTGCCCTGGACCAGCCGCACCGAGGCCGGGCGGTTGCTGGCGACGATGCCGTTCAGCACGTCGGCGACCCAGGGGCCGGCGGCGTTGACCAGCACGCGGGCGCTGGTCTCCGCTTTTGTGCCATCGGCCGATTCGGTCGTGACCACCCAGAGATCGCCCTGGCGGCGCCCGCCGATCACCTTGGTCCGCGGCAGGATCGATGCGCCATGCTCGGCCGCGTCGCGGGCATTGAGCACGACGAGCCGGGCATCCTCGACCCAGCAGTCGGAATATTCGAAGGCGCGGCCGAAGCGCGGCTGCAGCGGCTCTCCCGCGGCGTCGCGCCTAAGGTCGAGCGAGCGCGTCGCCGGCAGCAGCTTGCGGCCACCGAGATGGTCGTAGAGGAACAGCCCGAGCCGCAGCACCCACCAGGGCCGCAGGCCCGCATGATGCGGCAGCACGAAGCGCAGGGGACGAATGATATGCGGCGCGGCGCGCCACATCACCTCGCGCTCGGTCAGCGCCTCGCGCACCAGCCGGAATTCGTAATGCTCGAGATAGCGCAGCCCGCCATGGATCAGCTTGGTCGAGGCCGAGGAGGTCGCGCTGGCGAGATCGCCCTGCTCGAACAGCACGACCGAGGCTCCGCGCCCGGCCGCATCGCGTGCAATGCCGCAGCCGTTCACGCCGCCGCCGATGATGGCGATGTCGAACACCGGAGCCGTCACACGCTTCCTCCCGCAGGCGGCCCTTTCGGTCGCCTCTTCAACGCACGGTAGAGCGTGATTTTCTTGCGTGCAACGGCAAAGCGAAAGTCAAACCGAAAATTCTAGGTTTCGCTTTGACTGTATGCCGTATGCTCGATCAGCGTTTCGGTTTCGACTACCTTGATGCCCTCACTGCGGCAGAGCTCGCGCAGCGGCGCCGGGTCGAGCCGGTCCGTGACGAAGACGTCGACATCGCGCAGATGGCCGATGCGCACCGGCGCGGAGCGCTCAAACTTGGTGCTGTCGGCGACGAGCAGGCATTGCCTGGCATTCTCGATGATCGCCTGGGAGACGCGGACCTCGCGATAGTCGAAATCGAGCAGCGCCCCTTCCTCGTCGATGGCGGAGGTGCCGATCACCGCGTAGTCGACCTTGAACTGCCGGATCAGGTCGACAGCGGCGGCGCCGATCACGCCGCCATCGGAACGCCGGACCGGCCCGCCGGCGACGATCACCTCGATGTTCTCATGCGGGTAGAGCAGCGTCGCGACATGCAGATTGTTGGTGATGACGAGCAGGCCGTGATGGTCGGTGAGGGCGCGCGCGACCTCCTCGGTGGTGGTGCCGATATTGATGAAGAGCGAGGCCTCGTTCGGGATCAGCGCCGCCGCAGCGCGGCCGATCGCCGCTTTTTCGTCGCGGGCGATGAAGCGTCGTGCCTCGTAGGCGAGGTTCTCGACCCCGGACGCGACCACGGCCCCGCCGTGCACGCGCGACATGATGCGCTGATCGCAAAGCTGGTTCAGGTCCTTGCGGATGGTCTGGGCGCTGACCTCGTAGCGCGCCGCCAGATCCTCGACATTGACGCGACCCTGCGCCCTGGCCAGCGCGACGATCTCGCGCTGGCGTGGCGTGATGCTCTCCATGTCCGGCTCCTTGCGACGTGGCGCCAAGCTGACCGCGCCGGCCGGCAGCGTCAACCGCAGCGAATTCGGCGACCAAGGATCGTCGGGGGACCGCCGAACGCACCCGCGATGCGCAACCCTGTCAAAAGACATGCGCGTTTGACAGACACTGCGCTAGCGGTCGAACTGTATCGTCTTAATCTCGACTCGAAAGCCTGCCCGTGCCGACACAGCCCGACAAGGATGCTCGTTTCCTGCGCGCCGTGCTGGCGGCCTCGGACGACTGCATCAAGGTGATCGGCCTCGACGGCACACTCGAGTTCATGAGCGAGGGCGGCCAGCGCGTCATGGAGGTCACGGATTTCGAGGCGATCCGCGGTTGTCCCTGGACGCAGTTCTGGGAGGGGCCAGGGAAGGCCGAGGTCGAGGCCGCGCTCGTGGCGGCCCGGTCTGGCCACAGCTACCGGTTCCAGGGGCAGGCCGACACCGCCGCCGGCAATCCGCGCTATTGGGACGTGCAGGTCTCGCCGATTATGGCCGCTGATGGCAAGCCGGAGGCGATCCTTTCGGTCTCGCGCGACATCACGCAGATCCATGCCGGCGAGGAACGCTACCGCCTGCTGGCGGGGGAGCTGAATCACCGCATCAAGAACCTGCTCGCCATGGTTTCCGGCATCGTAAACCAGTCGCTGCGGGGCTCGGACGAGCCGCTCGATCAGGTGAAGCGGCGCCTGTCCGACCGGCTGCAGGCATTGGCGGCGGCGCAGGATGTCTTGATGATGGCGAGCCGCCATGGCGCCGATCTCAGGCAACTGGTCGAGGTCGTGCTGTCGCCGCACCGCTCGGTCGAGCGCCTCGCCGTCGAGGGGCCCTCGGTGACGCTGTCGTCGAAATGCGCGCTGGCGATGGCGCTGGCCTTGCACGAGCTCGGCACCAATGCGGTAAAATACGGCGCGCTGTCGCAGGAAGGTGGCCATGTCGACGTCTCCTGGCGCAATCAGGGCGGCGAGTTCCATTTCCGCTGGCAGGAAAGCGGTGGACCGCCGGTGACGCCGCCGCGGCGGCGCGGCTTCGGCTCGCAGATGATCGAGAAGGTTCTGGGCAACTATCTCGGCGGCACGGCCAAGCTCGACTTCGCGCCCGATGGCATCGTGCTCTCGCTCGATGCGCCGACCGCGGCGCTGGCGGAGGGCTAGTAGCGGATAGTTGCCCGCTGTAAGCCGGCGTGAAACCGGCTAGTCTTGCCGGCAGGGTCCGGCAGGAGATTCATGCGCTGATGCTGAGGAGGTCGCGCCGCGCCGCCATCCTCGTCGCGGGCCTCGTCGTGTTCGGGCTCGCCTGTGCCGCCTATGCGCTCAACCGGCGCAGCCATGACGCTGCCGCGCTGGAGGAGGCCGGGCGCACGCTGCATCGCCTGATCTCGCAGCGGGTCGACCAGCACGATGCGCACCTGACCAGCCTGTCGGCGCTGGTGCAGGCGGCCGAGCCGGCTCCGATCGCGACGGTCGAGCAGGTCGCGGCCAGCATCATCCGCTTCTATCCTCGCATCGTCGGCATCGATGTCGTCGACCTCGCGCTGGATCCTCCGCGCCCGCTGCTCGATACCGCCGATCCCGCTGTCGTCGCGGAGGAGGCGCGGCAGGCGGTTGGATCGAACCTGCGCACGCGTTCGCTCGATGGTGGCAACAGGCTGCTTCTGGTCAAGCGGGCGCTCACAGATGGCGTCGGCCATTACGCGCTCGCCCTCGTCATCGACATGAACAGGCTCTCGGCGAGCGATACGCCGCTGCCGGAGGGGGCCGTGGTCCAGCTGCGGCTGATCGAACCGGGCAACGCGACAGCTGAGCCGGCAGGTGCCTTCAGTGCCGACATTGCCAGCCGCACCCAACCTTTGCGGCTGACGCTGACTACGAGCGCACCGAACTGGCCATTGCCGCCATTGGGCTTCCTCGCGCTGGCGGGCCTGGTCGTCGCGCTCGCCGCGCTGCTGATCGACCGTCTGCTCGAAGCCCGCAGTGCCGCGCAGGAGGCGGCGCGAAAGGCGGTGCTGGCCGAGCAGGATGCTCGCCTCGCCCATGCCGGGCGCGTCAACGCCATGGGCGAGCTCGCCTCCGGCATCGCCCATGAACTGACCCAGCCCCTGACCGCGATCCTCGGTCAGGCCCAGGCCGGTCGGCGCCTGCTGGCGCAGCCCGATGCGGATCAGGCGGTGCTGGCCGGCGCCTTCGAGGCGATCGTGCGCAATGCCCGCCGCGCCGGCGACATCCTGGGGCGGCTGCGCGCCTGGATCAGCAAATCCGAGCCCGCCGTCGAGACCGTCGATCTGACCGAGCTCGCCGGCGAGGTCGTCCATCTCCTTGCGACCAACGCTCGGAGTGCCGGCGCGACGCTGCGGGTCGGCGACGACGGCAGCAAGCCGCTGGTGCGGGCCGATCGGGTCCAGCTCGAACAGGTCGTCTTCAACCTCGCCCGCAACGGGCTGGAGGCGGTCGAGGGCCGCGACGGCGAGCGTAACGTGATCATCGAGGTCGGCACGCAAGGGAACGACGCCGTGCTCGCAGTCAGCGACAATGGCCCTGGCCTGTCGCTGGAAGCGCAGGCCCGCCTGTTCGAACCCTTCTTCACCACCAAGCCGGCCGGGCTCGGGCTTGGTCTCGCCCTCTGCGTGCGCCTGGTCGAGCGCTTCGACGGAGCGCTTGCCGCCGAGAATGCGGCGGCAGGTGGCGCGGTCTTCAGGGTCCGTCTGCCGCGCATCGCGGGTGAGGCTCGGAAGGAGGCGGCCGAATGAGCCGGCAGCTCGTCCATCTGATCGACGACGACTGGGAGGTGCGCGAGGCGCTGAGCTTCCTGCTGCGCACCGTCGGGCTCGATGTCCAGCCGCATGCCGACGGCGCCGCCTTTCTCGAGGCGCTGCCGGGCTTACGGCCGGGCTGCATCGTCACCGATATCCGCATGCCGCGCCTGACCGGGCTGAAGCTGCAGGAACGACTCGCCACCGCCCGCTGCCGCTGGCCGGTCGTCGTCATCACCGGCCATGGCGATGTCGAGGCCTGCCGCGCTGCCTTCCGCAACGGCGCCGCCGATTTCCTGACCAAGCCGGTCGACGAGCAGGTGTTGATCGACACCGTCCAGGCGGCGCTGGCGACGCTCGACGGCATGCTCGCGGCCGAGAGCGGCAGCGCTTCATCGCGCGAGCGGCTCGCTCGCTTGTCGCAGCGCGAGGCCGAGATCCTCGCGCTGATCGCCGAGGGCCGCTCGACCAAGGAGATCGCGCGGGCGCTCGCAATCTCGCCGCGCACCGTCGACACCCACCGCGCCCATATCGCCGAGAAGCTGGAGACGACCTCCGTCGCCGAGATGGTCCGACTGCAGCTCGTCGGCGCCGATCGGTAGAACTACGTAAGCTCCGCGCGGATCGCCCGGATGCACCGGCGAAGCCGGCTTCGGCATCCTCCCCTCACACCATAACGGTGGTCACCAGAGGGATCGTCATGTCGTTCGCCCGTCTTGCCTTGATGTCTGCCGCCATCGCCCTGCCGACGCTCGCCCAGGCCCAGGTCGCCCAGGTTCGCGCTTTGCCGACCGCGCTCGCCGTCGAGCTCGCTCAGGCGACCGTCGCTGCCTGCGCAGCCAAGAACTTCAACGTCGCCGCGACCGTGGTCGACCGTGGCGGCGTCGTGCTCGCCACCATCCGCGCCGACCGCGCCGGCCCGCACACCATCGACGCCAGCCGCGCCAAGGCCTTCACCTCGGTTTCGGCCAAGAACAACACCGGCGCCATGGCCGAGGCTGCCGCCAACAATGCCGGCGCCCGCAACCTCGTCTACATCCCCGGTTTCCTGCTGCTCGGCGGTGGCGTGCCGGTGAAGGTCGGTGACGAAGTGATCGCGGCGGTCGGCGTCGGCGGCGCCCCGGGCGGCCACCTCGACGAGGAATGCGCCAATGCCGGCCTGCAGGCGATCGCCGCCAAGCTGAAGTGACCGGTCTTCGGTGAGGGGGCGTCAGGGCCGCTGCCGCGAGGTAGCGGCTCTGATCGTTCTCAGATGACGGGCTTCGCCGTCACCGCTCGCGTCGCCTCGCTCGGCATCGCCTTCAGCGTCGCCGCCCAGAACAGCAGCGCGACCGCGGCGATGCCGGCGCCGAGCAGGCTGACGCCGGTCCAGCCGGCCTGCGCATAGACCAGCGTGGAGCTCGACGAGCCCAGCGCGCTGCCGATCGAATAGAACACCATGTATCCGGCGGTCAGCCGGCTCTGCGCCTCCGGCCGGACGCGGTAGATCATCGCCTGGTTGGTGACATGCACCGCCTGCAGGCCGAAATCGAGGATCAGCACGCCGGCGATCAGGAAGAGGATCGACTGCGGCAAGAGCCCGATCGGCAGCCAGGCGAACAGCATCAACGTGAGCGCGATGCCGGTGAGGCGCTGGCCATGGCCGCGATCGGTCCAGGCACCGGCCCGCGCCGCGCCGAGCGCGCCCGCCGCCCCGGCGAGGCCGAACAGCCCGATCGCCGTATGCGACAGCGAGAAGGGCGGGGCTGCAAGCGGCAGCACCAGCGGCGTCAGCAGGGTGGTGACGTCGGCGAAGATCAGCATGGCTATCACCGCGCGGATTTGCAGCACCCGCTCCTGCCGGAACAAGGCGAAGAGCGAGCCGATCAGCCGGGGATAGGACAGCTGCGCCGGTGCCTTGCGCTCAGGCGGCAGCGTCCAGAACAGGACGGCGGCGATGATGAGGGTCGCCGCTGCCGAGAGGAGATAGACCGCCCGCCAGCCCGAGAGATCGGCCATCGCGCCGGCGATGGCGCGGGCGAGCAGGATGCCGAGCACAATGCCGCTGGTTACGGAGCCGACCACCTGGCCGCGCTCCTCCGGTCGCGCCAGGCTGGCGGCATAGGCGACGAAGGCCTGGGTCACCACGGCGAGGAAGCCCATCGCCGCCATCGCCGCGAGCAGCATCGCGCCCGAGACCGAGACGGCGACGCAGATCAGCGCCGCGACCGAAAGCAGGGATTGCAGCACGACCAGCTTGCGCCGGTCGACGAGGTCGCCGAGCGGCACCAAGAGGATCAGCCCGAGCCCGTAGCCGAGCTGCGTCGCGCCGACGACGAGCCCGACAGTCGCCCGCGAGAGCTTGAGATCATCGGCGATGATGTCGAGCAGCGGATGGGCGAAATAGGCGTTGGCGACAGCAAGTCCGCTCGCCGCCGCGAAGAGCAGGATCATTCCGGTTGAAAGCCGCGCTGTCGGATAAGGCGGTGAAGGGCGTGCGTCGACGCTCGCGGCGCCGGTCGGCGCCGCCTCAAGATCCAGTCGCATGGGTAGGGCTCCGCTAGAAAGGTTTCATAATGAAACTCATTGCGGTGTAGCGGCGTCGGTTTTATCTTGCAACCGAAGAGTGATCACGGAGCCTTGAGGAGAGCGTCGGAGCGATGGTGAAGCGCCGCAGCCTGGTCAGCGACTATTGCCCGAGTGCGCGGGCGCTCGACGCGATCGGCGACTGGTGGTCGCTGCTGATCGTGCGCGATGCCTTCGACGGCATGACCCGCTTCAGCGAGTTCCAGAAGAGCCTCGGCATCGCGCGCAACATCCTGTCTGAGCGGCTACGCACGCTGACGGCGCGTGGTATCCTCGAAGCCGTCCCGGCCGCGACCGGTAGGGCACGCCAGGAATATCGTTTGACCGCCAAGGGCCGCGATCTCTTCCCGGTGATGGTGGCGCTCAGGCAATGGGGCGAGCAGCACCTGTTCGCCCCGGGCGAGCAGCACTCCTCGCTGATCGAGCGCGACAGCGGTCGCAAGGTCACATTGACCGTGCAGACCGAGGACGGCAGGCCGATCGATGCCGAGGGCGCGATGATCCTGAAAGTGCCGGAGACGGAGAAGCAGCCCTAGTCGAGCGAGGCCGGCTCCGCTTTGGGCAGTTTGGCGCGATAGAGCAGCTTCCAGGCATCGGCGCCGAGCGCGAAATCCCTGCATTTGAGGTCGGCAAGCTGGCGGCCGGCTCTGGAGACGCGGATGCCGTCCTGCTCGCCCTGCCCTTTCACGATGATCGAATAGAGCGTGTAGCGGGTCTCGCCGCGGCTGAAGCGGACGATGTCGCCGGCGAAGCCGCCATCGCCGACGACGGCAGTGCTGAAGGCCTGGTCCGGCGGCATGGGCGCTTCCGGATGGATCAGCTCGATCGCTCCCTTGCGGCCGAAGCGATAGGTCAGGCTCCCTTGTCCCGGGCCGATGTCGGTGGAGGCGCAGAGCGAGGCGACCTTGCCGCCGATCGCGCAGGAGAAGATCGCCGTCTCGCTGGGCCGGCACAGGGAGGGTCGCGTATCGGCCAAGGCGGCACCGGAGGTGAAAACGGCCGCGAGGGCAGTCATGCAACGTAGATGCATCATTTCAGCCAGAGCCTCAGCGGGATCTTCCCGGCCTTGCCGCAATCGGCGAAGGCGACGCCGTCCTCTGCCAAGGTACCGGTGACCGCGCAACTCTCCTCGCCGATCGCCAGCATCGCGGCATAGCGCTGGCCATCGCGCCGCAGGCTCAGCGTGCCGGCTTTCTCCGCGACCTCGCCCGGCCCGCACAAGGCGAGATGCTTCAAGGTCACCGGCCCGGCGAAATCGCGCTTGTGCTTGGAAGCGGCAGGCTCCGCCGCGGCGAGCGTTGCCGTCACCGCCCATTCGCCGGCATAGCCATAGCGGCCGGTCAGCTCGAGTGCCTCGGCGGCGATCGGCATCATCGGCAGCAGGGCCAGGAGCAGATGCGCGCGCATGATCCCTCGCAGTGGAAGGTGCCATGCTAGCCGCTGTCGCGGGCCGGGCCAATCCAGGGCTGCGCCCACTTCGCGGCGGCCTTGCGTCCCCGACTCTGGCGCATGACGAGGGCGGGCTCTATCCTTAGCCATTCCCCAAGCACAGGACAGACAGGTGCCGATGGACAAGCGGGTCGAGACGCCGCCGGCGCAGGCGGCGCTTTCCCATGCGGATATCCGGTCGATCCTGATCGGGACCATGCTCGCCATGTTCCTGGCGGCGCTCGACCAGACCATCGTCGCGACCGCCATGCCGACGATCGGCCGCGAGCTCGGCGATGTCGCCCATCTGCCCTGGGTCGTCACGGCCTATCTGCTTGCCGCAACTGCGGTGACGCCGCTCTACGGCAAGTTCGCCGACATCCATGGCCGGCGCGTCACCATGCTCGGCGGCATCGTGATCTTCGTGATCGGCTCGGTCGCCTGCGCGCTTGCGCCCTCGCTCTGGCTGCTGGTGGCTGCCCGCCTCGTGCAGGGGCTCGGCGGCGGCGGTCTGATGGCCATGGCGCAGACCATCGTCGGCGACATGGTCCCGCCCAAGGAGCGCGGCAAGTACCAGGTCTATTTCGCCAGCGTCTTCTTCACCTCCTCGCTACTCGGACCGGTGCTCGGCGGCTTGATCGCCGAAGCCTTGCACTGGTCGGTGATCTTCTGGATCAACCTGCCGCTCGGACTCGGCGCCTATTGGATGACCGACAAGGCCCTGCAGCGCCTGCCGCGGCATGAGCGGCCGCACAAGCTCGACGTGCTCGGCGCGCTGCTGATGACCGGCGCGACCATGACGCTGCTCCTGGCGTTGTCCTGGGGCGGCACGCATTATCCCTGGGGCTCGCCGCAGATCCTCGGGCTGGTCGCGGGTTCGGCCCTGCTTTGGCTCTGCTTCGCCTGGCGGCTGCGCACCGCTGCCGAGCCCTTGATTCCGCTGACCGTTCTGGCCAATCCGGTTGTCCGCAACGCCACCGTCGCCGCCGGCTTCGGCATGGGCACCTTCATCGGCCTCACCATCTACCTGCCGCTCTATTTCGAGACGGTCATGGGCCTGTCCGCCGCCAATTCCGGGCTCGGCCTGATCCCCCTGACCTGCGGCACCGTTTTCGGCGCGACCTCCTCGGGCCGGGCGATGGGCAAGCTGACGCATTACAAGCGCGTGCCGGTCGCGGGCTTGAGCCTCGCGCTCGTCGGCACCGCCGTGCTGATCGCCTATGGCGACCAGCTCCCGCTCTGGGCCTTCGGGCTCGTCCTCGCCTTGATCAGCGTCGGCTTCGGCATGCTCTTGCCGGTCGCGACCGTCTCGATCCAGAACGCGGTGCCGATGCACCAGCTCGGCACGGTCACCGGCACGGCAAACTTCTTCCGCCAGATCGGCGGGGCACTGATCGTCGCCATCTTCGGCGCGATCGTGCTCGGTGGCCTCGGCGCCAGCGGCCCCGGGCTCTCGGCCGAGACGCTCAAGGCCGGCGGCGTCGATCGCGCCACCATGGTCGGGCTGTTCCGCTATGTCTTCGCTGCAAGCTTCGCGGGATTCGCCTTGGCGCTGCTCTTCCTGCTACGCATGAAGGAGCTGCCGCTGCGCGGCTCGGCCCTTGCGGCCGCGAAGGAGGTGGCGGGGGAGTAGCGGAACGGGCCGTTTCGTCGCGCGTTTGCCGCAAGCCCGTCACAGAGCGGCGGCAGCTTGAGCTGTCGCGTCAGAGGAGTGCGCCATGTCCGATCTCGTCGTCATCGTCTATCCGACCGAAGCCCGGGCCGAGGAAATGCGGCAGAAGCTTTTCGGCCTGCAGAAGGAATACCTGATCCAGATCAGCGACGCCGCGATCGCGGTGATGCACGAGGGCGGCAAGGTCAAGCTCAACCAGCTGCTCAACACCACCGCGCTCGGCGCGGCTTCCGGCGGCTTCTGGGGGCTGCTGATCGGCGCGATCTTCCTGATGCCGATCTTCGGCGCGGCGATCGGAGCGGCCTCGGGCGCGCTAGGCGGCGCGCTGAGCGATTACGGCGTCAACGACGCCTTCATGAAGGAGCTGTCCGCCAGCCTGCAGCCGGGCAATGCCGCGCTCTTCGTGCTGATCCAGAAGATGACCGGCGACAAGGTGCTCGAGGCGATCAAGGGTACTGGCGGCGTCGTGCTCAAGACCTCGCTCGACCATTCGCAGGAGCAGGCCCTGCGCGATGCGCTCGCCGCCTCTCCGGCTGCGCAACGCCAGGAGCTGGCGCCGGGTTCGGCCGAGCCTGCGCCGAATCCGATCCCCGGAGCCTGAGCGCCGAAAACCGGGCTCCCTCTACCGCCGCTTGAAGCTCTGCTTGGCGATGGTGAGGGCGATGGTGCGGCCGGTCTCGGCCGAACCCGTCATGCTTTGCGCCTCGAGCTCGGCGCCGATGCCGGTGAGGCGCGGGCCCGCGGGATCATCGGGCAGGCTCCAGCTCTGCGTGTCGGCATGGAAAGCGAGCGGCTGGTCGAAGCGGCCGCCAGCACTGGCCATGAAGGCGTTGATCTGGCCGACCGTGCCGGCCTTGGTCTGGTCGAGCCTGACGCGGTAGAGCGCGCGCCGGCCGATCAGATCGAGCTCGACCCCGATGACGAGATACTCGGCCGGGTGACGCGTGTAGATTCCGGTCGATGGGACGCTGCGGCGATCGATCGTCACCTCGGCTCGCATGCGGATGACGCCTCCCGCGTCGGTGGCGAGCTGCTGCCCGGCGCCGGGCGCGCTGATCTCGGCCTCGGAGCCGATCGCGACCCGCACGCCAAGGCCAGCGAGCGGCTTGCCCGCCTCATCGACGAGCTTCAGGGTCAACGCGACCGGCTCTGCCTGCGCTGTCGTAGACGCCAGAGTGAACAGGGAGAGGAAAGCGGCGCTCAGAAGGGTCTTCAAAGGCTCCGCCTCCGCTTCGATTCAGTCGCGCAGCAGTTCGTTGATGCCGGTCTTGGCGCGGGTCTGGGCGTCGACCGTCTTGACGATCACGGCGCAATAGAGCGAGGGGCCGGGCGTGCCGTCGTTCAGCGGCTTGCCCGGCAGCGAGCCGGCGACCACGACCGAATAGGGCGGCACCTTGCCGACATGGACCTGGCCGGTGGCGCGGTCGACGATCTTGGTCGTCGCCGAGATGAACACGCCCATGGCCAGCACCGAGCCCTCGCCGACGACGACGCCCTCGACCACCTCGGAGCGGGCGCCGATGAAGCAGTTGTCCTCGATGATCGTCGGGTTGGCCTGCAGCGGCTCGAGCACGCCGCCGATGCCGACGCCGCCCGAGAGATGGACGTTCTTGCCGATCTGGGCGCAGGAGCCGACCGTCGCCCAGGTGTCGACCATGGTGCCGGAATCGACATAGGCGCCGATGTTGACGAAGGACGGCATCAGGATGACGTTCGGGGCAAGATAGGAACCCTTGCGCGCCGCTGCCGGCGGCACGACGCGGAAGCCCGCGGCGCGGAAGCGGTTCTCGCCCCAGCCGGCGAACTTCGAGGGCACCTTGTCCCAGAACACGCCGTCGCCCGGGCCGTGTGCCATCACCTCGTTGTCGGCGAGGCGGAAGGAGAGCAGCACCGCCTTCTTCAGCCACTGATTCGTGACCCACTCGCCGCCGACCTTCTCGGCGACGCGCGCCTGCCCGGAATCGAGCAGTTCGATCGCCTGCTCGACCGCATCGCGAACGGCGCCCTTGGTGGTGATGCCGATCTCGGCCCGGTTCTCCCAGGCGGCGTCGATGGTGGCGGCGAGATCGGTCAGGGACATGGAGCGGCTCTCTCTCGTCAGGGTCGGCCTGGCGCCGACCATCCACGCCCTGCGACGTGGATGAAAGGGGAAGACGTGGCGGCTCGGGACGGGCCCGAGCGTGACGGGGTGAGCGATGGCGGAAGCCCGCAGCGCCGTCAAGGCAAAGCGGAACGCGAGCGGCCCAGCTATGTTACAATGCTGAGTGGCTAACCATACCGGAGGCGGACGATGACCCGGACCCTGATTGCTCTTCTCGCCCTCGGTTTTGCCGGCGCAGCGCAGGCGCAGGGGCGGCCGCAATCGCCGGCGCGCAGTTGCGAGGCCAATCGCCAGAGCGTCCTCGCCAATGGCGCGATCGTGCTCGGCACCGGCGGCTATACCTATGACCGCTTCGTGCGCGACCGCAGCTTCTGTCAGTTCGACGAGACGGTTTTCCCGGCCTGGGTGCCGGCCCGCGACACGCCGCAATGTTTCGTCGGCTATCGCTGCAAGAGCGCATCGCCCTGGGACGACTGAGACGGCGTTAAAATCCCGTGCGCTGGCGGATCGCCGCTGCCAGCGTACCGTCGTCGAGATAGTCGAGTTCGCCGCCGACCGGCACGCCATGGGCGAGCTTGGTCACCTTGACCGGAAGATGCGTCAGCAGGTCGGTGATGAAATGCGCCGTGGTCTGGCCTTCGACCGTGGCGTTGAGGGCCAGGATCACCTCCTTCACCGCCGGATCGGAGGCGCGTGCCACCAGCGCATCGAGCGAGAGGTTCTCGGGCCTTATCCCGTCGAGCGCCGAGAGCACGCCGCCGAGAACGTGATAGCGCCCGCCGACCGCGCCGGAGCGCTCCAGCGCCCAGAGATCGGCGATGTCGGCGACGACGACGATCAGGCTGTCGTCGCGGCGCGGGTCGCGGCAGAGGCCGCAGGGGTCGCTGGTGTCGACATTGCCGCAGGTCGAGCAGACGACGATGCGCTCGCGCGCCACCGCCATCGCCTCCGCGAGCGGGCCGAGCAATTGCTCGCGCTTCTTGACGAGATGGAGCGCCGCGCGCCGGGCCGAGCGGGGGCCGAGGCCCGGCAGCTTGGCCAGGAGCTGGATCAGGCGCTCGATCTCGGGGCCGGCGATGGTGCGGGACATCGGTCTCTAGCGCGTCATGGTCGGCCTTGAGCCGACCAGCTCGGGACAAAAGGGCATTCTGCAAGAGCTGCCCGGGTCAAGCCCGGGCATGACGGCCTTTGCCCCTCAGAACAGCTTCATGCCGGGCGGGATCGGCAGGCCGCGGGTGACCTCGGCCATCCGCTCCTGCACCGAGCGCTCTGCCTTGTTGCGGGCGTCATTGCTGGCGGAGATGACGAGATCCTCGAGGATCTCCTCCTCGCCCTGCACCATCAGGCTCGGGTCGATCTTCACCGATTTCAGCACGTTCTTGGCGGTCATCACCACCTTGACCAGGCCGCCGCCGGCCGAGCCCTCGAATTCGAGGGTGTCGAGCTGGGCCTGCATCTCGGCCATCTTCTTCTGCATGTCCTGTGCCTGCTTCATCAGGCCCATCATGTCGCGCATGGCGGCGCTCCCTTTGCGGTCAGTTGTCGGTCAGGAACTCGATGCCGTCGAAATCGGGCTCGCTGTCGTCGAAGAGCGGCTCGAATTCGGGCAGATCCTCGTCGCCGCCTGTGGCGGTGGCTGAGGCCTCGGCTTCGGCGGCGCGGGGATCGCGGACATCGACGATGCGTGCGCCCGGGAAGCGCTCCATCACGGCGCGGACGGCCGGATGATTCGCCGCATCGTTCTCGCGCTTGTCGCGGGCCGCCATCGCCTGCTCGCGCAGCGTCGCCGAGCCCTCGGCATTGACGATGGCGACCAGCCAGGTCTGGCCGGTCCATTCCTTCAGCCGCTTCGACAGGTCGTTGGCGAGCAGGCGGTTGCCGTGCTCGGCCAGCGCGAACTCGATCCGGCCCTGCTCGAAGCGCACCAGCCGGACATCGCGCTCCAGCGCCAGCTTCATGGTGATGTCGCGATGGCGCGAGGCGAGCGCGACGACCTCCTCGAAGCTCTGCGGCTGCGGCAGGGCGCTGGCGCGCGGCTGTGCGGCCGGGGCGGCGGTCGGCATCGGATTGGCGGTGGCGAGCACCGGCCGGGCCGCGAGCGCGGTCGCGCCGCCGCCGGAAGGTGGACGTGGGGCAGGAGAACCGTTTCCGCCGATGGCTCCGCTGCCGTCGCGCAGCATCCTGAGCGCTTCGTCCGGCGTCGGCAGATCGGCGGCATGGGCGAGGCGCACCAGCGCCATCTCGGCGGCCATCACCGGCCGGTCCGCCTGGCGGACCTCGCCGATCGCCTTCAGCAGCATCTGCCAGGCCCGCGCCAGCACGCGGATCGACAGGCGCTGGGCGAAATCGGCGCCGCGCACCCGCTCGGCCTGAGAGAGACTGGAATCCTTGGCGGCGTCCGGCACCAGCTTGAGGCGGGTGACGAGGTGGCTGAACTCGGCGAGGTCGGCGAGCACCACCGCGGGGTCGGCGCCGGCATCGTATTGCGCCCGAAGCTCGGTCAGAGCGCCCGCAATGTCGCCCTTCATCACCAGCTCGAACAGATCGATGACGCGCGCCCGGTCGGAGAGGCCGAGCATGCTGCGGACCTCCTCCAGCGTGATCCGGCCGCCGGCATGGGCGATCGCCTGGTCGAGGATTGAGAGCGAATCGCGCACCGAGCCTTCGGCGGCGCGCGCCACGGCGGCGAGCGCTTCCTCCTCGGCCTCGATCCCTTCCGCCCGGCAGATCTTGTCGAGATGGCCGACCAGCAGTGCCGCATCGACGCGGCGCAGGTCGAAGCGCTGGCAGCGCGACAGCACCGTCACCGGCACTTTCCGGATCTCGGTGGTGGCGAAGATGAACTTGGCGTGGGGCGGCGGCTCCTCCAGCGTCTTCAGGAAGGCGTTGAAGGCGCCTCCCGAGAGCATGTGGACCTCGTCGATGATGTAGACCTTGTAGCGCGCCGAGACCGGGGCGTAGCGGACCGCGTCGTTGATCTGGCGGACATTGTCGACGCCGTTGTTCGAGGCGGCGTCGATCTCCATCACGTCGATATGCCGGCCCTCGACGATCGCCTGGCAATGCACGCCGAACTGCGCGAGGTCGGTGCTCGGGGCGCCGCTGCCGTCGGCGTTTTGATAGTTCAGGGCGCGTGCGAGGATGCGCGCCGTCGTCGTCTTGCCGACGCCGCGCACGCCGGTCAGCATCCAGGCCTGCGGGATGCGGCCGGCAGCGAAGGCGTTGGTCAGCGTCCGGACCATAGCGTCCTGGCCGATCAGGTCGCCGAAATGCGCCGGCCGGTATTTGCGCGCCAGCACGCGATAGCCGGCGGGCGCAGCGGCAGGGGCAGGCGCCGGGGCCATGCCGGGAAAACCCGGCTCGTCGGCGGGGACGGTCTCGTCGGTCATGCCCCTGCTTTCGCCAATCGCGGCGCGCCGGTCAACGCCGCTCTGTCATAGGAGGGCGCGAACGCGTCAGGAATGTGAGGGAGCGCGGTTCACGCATATCGAGCGCAGCCAATGCTTGCGCTGAAGTAGGAGGTTGGACGAAGACCCGTTCGGTCTCGTTACGGCTGCTTCCTTCCGGACCTGACCGGGTTGGCGAGTGAGACGTCCCTCGCCAACCTCCCGGGCGCTATATCGGCGCTTTGGCGCGCGAGCGCAAGTCCGCAGCAGCAAGTCGAGCGAAACGGGTTCGCGGCAAAAAGCGTCGCTGCGACGGCGCGGCGCAGGCGTTTCGCCATTGACTCGGGGTCCCCCATCCGCCATAAGCCCGCGACCTGCGCTGCCTACCGGGCGGCGCGGACCCTTTTTGCACGACAGGCCTGGCAGGCATCGGCTTTCCCGCGAAAGCTGCGCCTGCCCTGCCGAACAAGGCCCCGGAGACGGACCGTGAAGAGAACCTATCAACCCAGCAAGCTGGTGCGTAAGCGCCGTCACGGCTACCGCGCCCGCATGGCGACCAAGGGCGGCCGCAAGGTCATCGCCGCTCGTCGCGCCCACGGCCGCAAGCGCCTGTCGGCCTGATGAGCCCAAAGGCGCGCGTTTCAGGCGCGCCCGTTCCGGAAGACTGGCCAATCGCCATGCGCCTCGCCCGTCTGACGCAACGCAAGGACTTTCTCGCGGCGGCCGAGCACGGCCGCCGTTTTCGTTCGTCCGCCTTCACCGTGCAGGTGCTCGACAAGCCGGGCCAGGACGATCTGCGCCTCGGCCTCACGGCCTCGCGCAAGACCGGCAACGCCGTGGTGCGCAACCGCATCCGCCGCCGCCTGCGCGCTGCCGCTGCGATCGCCCTCGCGGAGCAGACCCGCAAGCCCTGCGATCTCGTGATCGTCGCCCGGCCCGAGACTGTCCAGGCCGATTTCACCGCGATGGTCGCCGACCTTTCGGTCGCGTTCGACCGCGCCCGCCCAGCCAGTGGCGGCAAGCGCCGCTCCGCCCCCCGCAAAGCCTCCTAGCGGCCCGCTTGGGCCCGCGAGACTGCCTCCGAGACGGATGATGAAAGAAGACAACCGCAATCTGCTGCTGGCGATCACGCTCTCGGTCGTCGTGCTGCTCGGCTGGCAATATTTCTACGGCCTGCCGCAGGCGGAGAAGCAGAAGCAGATCGCCCTGCAGAACCAGCAGACGCAGACCCAGCAGGCGACGCAGCCCTCCGGCGCGCCGACGGCTTCCGGCACGGCTCCGGCCCCGGCGCAGGGCAGCGCCCCGGCGCAGCCTGGCCAGGCGCCGCTCACCGCTGCCCCAGCCGCGACCCGCGAGGCGGCGCTCGCCGCCGGTCCGCGCCTCAAGATCGACACGCCCAAGATCGCCGGTTCGCTCTCGCTGACCGGCGCGCGCATCGACGACGTCTCGCTCAAGGCCTATCATGAGACGGTCGATCCGAAGAGCCCGATCATCGTGCTGCTCTCGCCGGCCGGCGGGCCGAATGCCTATTATTCCGATTTCGGCTGGGTTGCGGGGCCGGGCGCCAATGTCGCTTTGCCGAACGCGACGACGGTCTGGACTGCCGACAGCCAGGTCCTGACCGCGGCCAAGCCGGTGGTGCTGAGCTGGGACAACGGTCAGGGCCTCACCTTCAAGCGCACCATCGCGGTCGACGACAACGCCATGTTCTCGATCCGCGACGAGGTCGAGAACAAGGGCGCCAACGCCGTCACCCTCTACCCCTATGGCCAGGTCGTGCGCGTCGGCAAGCCGGCGACGCTCGGCTACTATGTGCTGCACGAGGGCATGATCGGCTCGCTCGGCGAGCAGGGTCTGCAGGAATACACCTATGACGCCATCGACAAGGAGCCGGCGCTCGGCTCGGCGACGCATGGCAAGGCCTGGAAGGATGTGGTCGGCGGCTTCGTCGGCATCACCGACAAGTATTGGGCCGCGGCCGCCATCCCCGACCAGGGCAAGAAATACGAGGGCCGCTATTCCTCGGTGCAGACCGGTTCGGTGCGCACCTATCAGGCCGACTTCCTCGGCGAAGCCGTCAATGTCGCGCCGGGCTCTTCGGCCAGCGCCTCCTCGCGCCTGTTCGCCGGCGCCAAGGAAGTGGCCGCGATCGACGGTTACGAAAAGAACCTCGGCATCAAGCGCTTCGAGCTGATGATCGACTGGGGCTGGTTCTATTTCATCACGAAGCCGATGTTCTACGTGATGGACTGGGTCTACAAGCATGTCGGCAATTTCGGCATCGCCATCCTGGTCGTGACCGTCCTGCTGAAGCTGCTGTTCTTCCCGCTCGCCAACAAGTCCTACGCCTCGATGGCGAAGATGAAGGCGGTGCAGCCGGAGATGATGGCGATCCGCGAGCGCTATGCTGACGACAAGATGAAGCAGCAGCAGGCGCTGATGGAGCTGTACAAGACCCAGAAGATCAACCCGCTCGCCGGCTGCTGGCCGGTGCTGGTGCAGATCCCGGTCTTCTTCGCGCTCTACAAGATCCTGTTCATCACCATCGAGATGCGGCACGCGCCGTTCTATGGCTGGATCAAGGACCTCGCCGCGCCGGACCCGACCAATCTCTTCAACCTGTTCGGCCTGCTGCCGTTCACGCCGCCGGCCATGCTGCATCTCGGCATCTGGCCGATCCTGATGGGCATCACGATGTTCGTGCAGATGAAGATGAATCCGGAGCCGCCGGATCCGGTCCAGAAGATGATGTTCACCTGGATGCCGGTGTTCTTCACCTTCCTGCTCGGCTCGTTCCCGGCCGGCCTAGTGATCTACTGGAGCTGGAACAACCTGCTTTCGGTCGCCCAGCAGGGCTACATCATGCGCAAGCACGGCGTGAAGATCGAGCTCTGGGACAATCTCAAGGGCATGTTCAGCAAGAAGCCGGCGACCGCGAACGGCGCCGCCACGACGCCGAAGCCCGCGAACAGCAACAAGAAGTGAGCTAGGGGCGAAAGCTCCGCCACGACGAGATCGAAAACGCCGGATGCCTCCTGGGCTCCGGCGTTTTGCTTTTGCCGGCGGCCTGCACCACTGTGCGGCTTGTCCGGGGCGGTGGCGATGTGCTTAGTGCCGCGCCATGCCCTTACCTGATCCCAAGACCCGCCATCCGATCGCCGGCTGGAAGGGCACGGCCTTCCTCAAGGCGGTGGTCGACCATCCGCTCGTCGAGGTAGGCGACTACAGCTATTACGACGACTCGCGCGGGCCCGAGCATTTCCTCGCCCGCTGCGTGCGCTATCATTTCGACTTCGTCGGCGATCGGCTGATCATCGGCAAGTTCGTCGCGATCGCCCAGGCGGCGCAGTTCATCATGAACGGCGCCAACCATCCGATGGGCGGCTTCTCGACCTATCCCTTCGGCATGTTCGGCTTCGAGAACGTGCCGGACTTCACCCGCGACGGCCTGCCCCTGCGCGGCGACACCGTGATCGGCAACGATGTCTGGATCGGCCGCGAGGCGGTGATCATGCCGGGTGTCACCATCGGCGACGGCGCGATCATCGGCACCCGTGCGCAGGTCTCCCGCGACGTGCCGCCTTACGCCGTCGTCGTCGGCAATCCCGGCCGTGTCGTGAAGCTGCGCTTCCCGCCCGAGGTGGTCACGGCATTGCTCGAGATCCGCTGGTGGGACTGGGAGCCCGAAAAGATCGCGCGCAACCTGCCCCTGATCGCCGGCGCGGACATCGACGCGCTGCGCGCCGCCGTGTAGGCAGGGGCCATGACATCTGACCAGACCACGCCCTTCGGCGACGACGAACTCGAATCCGCCCGAAAACTCTTCGAGGGGCCATGGGATTTCGTCTGGGCCTCGACCCGCATCGACGACCTGCCGCCGATGGTCGGCCAGGAGATCGCCTTCGCCGGCCGCTCCAATGTCGGCAAGTCGAGCCTGATCAACGCGCTGACCCGCCGCAACGCCCTGGCGCGGACCTCGCATACGCCTGGCCGCACCCAGCAGCTCAACTTCTTCCGCCAGGTCGGCCATGACGAGCGCCTGACCATCGTCGACATGCCCGGCTATGGCTATGCCGCGGTCGGCAAGGAGAAGGTCGCGGCCTGGACCAGGCTGATCCACGATTATCTGCGCGGCCGCGCCAATCTGATGCGCGTCTATGTGCTGATCGACGCCCGCCACGGAATCAAGGATGTCGACGGGGACGTGCTGGAAACGCTCGACAAGGCCGCCGCCTCCTATCAGGTGATCCTGACCAAGGGCGATGCGCTCAAGAAATCCGAGCAGGAGGCCGTGATCGAGGCGACCGCCGCGAAGATCAAGCGCCGCCCCGCCGCCTTCCCGGAGGTACTGTTGACCTCCAGCGAGAAAGGGCTCGGCATCCCCGAGTTCCGGGCGGCGATCGCGCGGGTGCTGGCGGAGCGGGCGTAGCGCGCTGCGTACCCCGGAGGGCGATATGTTCAAGGCGGTGACAGACAGTGCCGCTGCGGCCGATGGCGGCTCGCTCGCCCTCTTCGTCGAGCGCCTGGACGGAACGCTCGAGACCTTCGTCATCAACCGTTCGCTCGCCAGCCGCGGAACGGCCTCCTACAACAAGGTGTCGTCCGATCTGCGGCCGCTCGTGCCGGCAGACTGCATGGAGATCGCCGAAGCACTCGATGCTTTGGCGGCCGGGACCCCGAGCATCCACCCAGTCGCGGAATTCATCGGGGCGCTCAGGCAGCAGCGCTGACCTGCCGGCTCGTCGAAGCTATGTCGTATCGCATCTGGGTGCCTTCTCATTGCGCTCGCGCAATCTCGGACTTGCCCTGCCCAGGGGCGACAAGCGCGGTTGAAAGCCCCATTTTGTCTGGAGCGGCGTTGCCGCCCGCAGGTTTGGAGCAACCCCATGTCCGCAGCCACAGAGACGTTGGCCAATCGCATCGAGGCGCTCTACGCGCCCGTCCATATCGGCGCGGTCTCATTGCGCGTGCGCGATCTTTCCGGCCTGATGGCGTTCTATCGCGACGCGATCGGGCTTTCGGTGATCGAGCAGGATGCCGATCATGCCGTGCTCGGCGCCGGCGGCGAGCCGCTGGTGAAGCTGGAGGCCGGCGCGCAGCAGCCGTCCTCGGCCGCCGGCCTGTTCCATATGGCGATCCTGCTGCCCTCGCGCCGCGATCTCGGCAACTGGCTCAGGCATGCGGCCGAGACGCGCATCGGGCTGGAAGGCGCCTCGAACCATCTCGTCAGCGAGGCGCTCTATCTCTCCGATCCCGAAGGCAACGGCATCGAGATCTACCGCGACCGCAGCCGCCCGGAATGGCCGCGACTCGACGGTGGCCGGATCGCCATGGCGACCGAGCGGCTCGACCTCGACGCCCTGCTGCGCGATGCCGACCTCCGCGCCTATGCCGGAATGCCGGAGGGCACGGTGATGGGCCATATCCATCTGCGTGTCGGCGACGTCGCGCAGGCCGAGGGCTTCTATCGCGATGCGCTCGGCTTCGAGGTGATGGTGCACTATCCCGGCGCCAGCTTCATGGCGACCGGCGGCTATCACCACCACATCGCCACCAACACCTGGCACAGCCGCGGCGCCGGCCTGCGCCGGGACGATGAGGCGGGCCTGGCAAGCTTCGAGCTGGTTGCTCGTGATGACGAGGCCCACGCGGCGCTGAGCCGGCGCCTGACGGCATCCGGCGGCGATGCAGCCTCGACCGTCGATCCCTGGGGCAACCGGATCACGCTCCGGGGCTGAGCGCTTCAGCGCTCCAACAGATGGCTGCGGCGGGTACCGCCGCGATCCGGCCGGAAGCCCATCGCCTCCCAGAAGGCGGAAGCGCCGGCATCGGCGGCGTTGAGCGAGAGCCGCGGCGCCAGCGCCAGGCCCTGCTGGACCAGGGCGCTGGCCAGAACGCGGCCGACGCCCGCGCGCCGGTTGCCCGGCCGGACATAGACGTGGCGGATGCGTAAGAGATCGGGGGCGGGGTCGTAGGGATCGGGCGTCACGGCGCCGATCGCTGCCAGCACCCCCTCGCGATAGACGGCGAGCAGCGTGTTGCGCTCGTCCTCGCCCGCATAGCGGCCGGCATCCCATTCCTCCAGGATGCCCTCGACGAAGCGGTAGCCCTCGGCCGCCGCCTCGTCCTGCAAGGCGGGCAGATCGTCCGGCAGGGCTTCGCCGACCCGGACGATCTGCAGGCTCGTTTGCGTCACAGCCCCTCGAACAGGGCGCTGGAGATGTAGCGCTCGGCGAAGGAGGGGATGATCACCACGATCGTCTTGCCGGCATTCTCCGGCCGGGCGCCGACCTCCAGCGCCGCGGCGATCGCCGCGCCCGAGGAGATCCCGGCCGGGATGCCCTCGGCCTTGGCGAGCGCCCGCGAGGTCTCGAACGCCGTCTGGTTGCCGACGGTGACGACCTCGTCGATGACGCTGCGGTCAAGGATCCCTGGCACGAAGCCGGCGCCGATGCCTTGGATCTTGTGGGGGCCGGGCTGGCCGCCCGACAGCACCGGCGAATCCTCCGGCTCGACCGCGACCATCTTCACCGACGCCTTCTTCGCCTTCAGCACCTGGCCGACGCCGGTGATGGTGCCGCCCGTGCCGACGCCGGAGATGACGATGTCGACCGCGCCATTGGTATCGTTCCAGATCTCCTCCGCCGTGGTCTTGCGGTGGATCGCCGGATTGGACGGGTTCTCGAACTGCTGCGGGATGATCGCGCCCGGAATCTCGTTCTTGAGCTCCTCGGCCTTGGCCACGGCGCCGCGCATGCCGCCGGGACCGGGCGTCAGCACGAGTTCCGCGCCGAGGAACGCCAGCATCTTGCGGCGCTCCAGCGACATCGTCTCGGGCATCACCAGGATCAGCCGGTAGCCGCGTGCGGCGGCGACGAAGGCGAGCGCGATGCCGGTATTGCCGGAGGTCGGCTCGATCAGCGTGCCGCCCGGCTTGAGCGCCCCCGAGGCCTCGAGCGCGTCGATCATGGCGACGCCGATGCGGTCCTTGACGCTGGAGATCGGGTTGAAGAATTCGAGCTTGGCGAGGATCGTCGCCTTGACGCCGCGCTCGGCCGGCAGGCGGTTCAGGCGCACCAGCGGGGTATCGCCGATCGTATCGGTGATCGAGTCGTAGACGCGGCCGCGGCCGGGGACGTGGGCGGGCTTCTGGGCTGCATCGGCCATGACGGCCTCCCTTGCTGGTGATCGGAAACGAGAACCTATGGTCAGCCTAACATCTAATCACAGAATATGTCGATGAATGAAATATTTAACAGATCAGATCGTGAAATCTGTATCGATCGTCGGCTTCCCCGTCGCGGACCGCTCTTCGGCCTCGCGGCAGAGATCGGCCACGGTGACCGCGTCGAGCCTGGCGAGCCAGGCCTCCATGGCCTCCCGCATCATCGGATCGATCACGGCATCGACCAGGGCGGAACGCGGCAGTGGCGGCAGGGTTTCGTCGGCATTGGCCTGCATGGCGGCACGCACGATCTCGCCGGCGGTGATGCGGCGGCGCTCCCTCGCGAGCTCATAGCCGCCGCGCGGGCCGCGCACGCCCTTGAGGATACCGACCCTGACCAACGCCTGCAGCACGGTCTCGAGATGACGCGGCGGCAATTCGTGCCGCGCCGCCAGCGCCTTGGCCGCGACCGGGGCAGGGCGGGCATGCAGGGCGATGTCGACGACGGCCGTCACAGCGAGCAGGCTGCGGCGCGAGAGCTGGATCATGCCTTGCCTCCGGCTGCGGCCGTCTGCGGCGAGGCGGCATGGCTCGTTCCGGTCGAGCCGAAGCCGCCGGAGTGGCTCTGTGTCATTCTCGCTTTGACCAGCATGCCTAGATTTCCATGGAATTTGACACGACGAAGGTCCCTGCCGACGCGCTGAGGTTCACTTCTAAACCATTCCGCGATCGGTCTCGATATGCGAAGCCTGTCCGATCAGACCCCCGTGGAGCCAAATCCGCCTCGGCCTCGGCCCGTTGTCGCGCTGAACGCCTCGACTATCCGAAATGCCGGTCTCACAATGGGCAGGAAGACGAGCTGAGCGATCCTGTCCCCGGGATTGACAGTCAAAGAGGCGCTGCCGGGAGGATTCCTGAGCCAAGCGCTGATGAATATCTGGTCCGCATAATCGGCATCGATAGTCCCTACGGCCTGACCAAGAACAAGACCCTTCTTGTGCCCCAATCCCGAGCGGGCGAGCAGGAAGGCTACCATGTTCGCATTGTTCATCAGGATGGCAATTCCTGATGGGATCAAGACGGGCTCTGCCTGAGGCTGGAGCTCGATCGGTTCATCGACGCAGGCGTACAGGTCGATCCCGGCCGACATGTCCGTTTGGTAGCGAGGTAATCCCCATTCATGGATTCGAGGGTCCAGGACCTTCATTTCGAATGCCGGACTTGAACTGACGGCGTGCAACGGAAATCCTCCGAAGGGAGTGAGCCAAATCATGGGGCGGTTGCGACCAGAACAAGCCGCGTTACCCCCGCTCATGGCAATAGAAAACTATGATTTTTTGGCCGCGGGCTGCCCTCCGCGAGCTCATCCCGGCGCAGGACACCGGACACTGGGCCGTCGCGGGCACCCCCCGAGCAACTAGCCGACGCGATCGAGGAGCGCTATCGCGTCGGCGTGCTCGACCTGCTGACGCTGCACGGGCTCGGCAATCCCGACCAGGAGGACGCGTTCCTCAACGGCCAGGAGTGCCTGACACCCCGAAGCGCGGCGGACAGGGCGATCCTAGAAATCGCGGGTGATCGAAGCTGGCTGTGCCCGCAGATGCTGCCATAGCGCTTCCGCGACCGGGCCATGGGACCGATCGCGCCGGCGTATCGCCGCAACGGTTTCGACCCGGCCGGGCAGATGTTCGCCGGCGATCGCGAGCAGCCTGCCGTCCTTGAGCTCCTCGGCGATGAGCCATGCGGGCAGATGCCCCCAGGCCAGCCTGTGGAGGATCAGCTCCTTCTTCATCTGATGGTCCGGGACGGAGCAGCGCTGCGAGCCTTCGATCAGGAAATAGCTGTCAGGGGACGGCTGTCGCGCCGTGTCGCGGATGACGCATTGGGTGTAAGGCCGCATCTGCTCGGGGGTGATGGCAAGCCCTGGGGTGAGTGACAGGAATCCCGGCGCCACCACCGGAACGAACTCCACCGTGCAAAGATCGATCCGTTCGAGGCGCGGATCCGACGGGTCGGCGCGATGCAGGATCAGGTCGGCATCACCCTCCAGCAGGCGCTCGAGCGGTCCGTTGATCGTTTCATACTCCAGATGGAGACGCGTCCGGTTGTGGCGGGCGAAAAACCGGCCGAGCAAGCGTAGGGCGCAGGGCCGCGGACAGACATCGCCCAGAACGACGCGCAGGATCGTTTCCTCGCCGCTCGCCAGTTGATCGGCATAGCCGTGCAGATGGTCGAGCTCGCGCAGCATCAGCCGGGCGCGCGCATGAAACAGCGCCCCGGCCTCCGTCAAACTCACCCTGTAGCCGCTGCGGTCGAGCAGGGTCAGCTTGAGCACATGCTCGAGGCGGGCGACGGCTGCGAACACCGATGGATGCGAGCGATTCAGGACGACCGCTGCGGCCTGAAAACTGCCCTGACTGGCGACAGCGTCGAAGCACCTGAGATCGTGAAGCTTCAGTTCGCTCAATGTCTCTATTTCCGACAGAGATTGTCGAAACATAGTAATATTCTACGATGCTGACTTGGCCTAGCGATATCTGCGACCGGCACTCGTGCCGCCGGCCCCGAGGCGGCCGGAGCAAGGCCCCATTTGATCGGAAGGACATGCGGCATGCCGGGTTTCGTCACGCGTCGCGGCGCAATCGCACTCGGTGGTTCCGCTCTCGTGGCGCCAGGCCTGGCCGCAGCGCAGTCGGCCGGCGGTCCCAGCATCGGGGCAGCGCCGAACGCCATCAACCCAACTCAGACAAGCTATGAGAGCAAGATGACCGAGACCCGCCATTTCACCGCCGGCGACGGCTGCCGCATCGCCTATCAGCTGACCGGCGGCGCCGACCGTCCCGTCCTGGTGCTGTCGAATTCGATCGCCACCTCGCTTCATATGTGGGACGGGCAGGTGCAGACGCTGTCGGAGGCCTACCGCGTGCTGCGCTATGATTTTCGCGGCCACGGCAAGTCCGACACGCCGGCTGGCGCCTACTCGGTCGACCGGCTGGGGCGCGACGTGATCGAGCTGCTGGATTCACTGGAGATCAAGCAGGCCCATTTCTGCGGCCTGTCGATGGGGGGCTGGGTCGGACAGTGGCTCGCCGTCCATGCGCCGGATCGGATCGGCCGGCTCATCCTCTCCAACACCGCGGCTTATCTCGGGCCGCCTTCCAATTTCGACGCGCAGATCCGGGCGGTGCTCGCGGTCAAGGACATGGCGGACACGGCGGACCAATTCATGCGCAACTGGTTCCCGGCCTCGATGCTGGCGGGCCCGAACGAGATCGTCGACACCTTCCGCGCCATGGTCCTGGCGACGCCGCCGCGAGGGCTCGCCGGCTGCTTTGCTGCCTTGCGCGATTGCGACCTGCGCCGGACGATCGCGCTGATCAAGGCGCCGACCCTGGTGATCGGCGGCATCGATGACAAGGTGACCTTGGCCAGCCACAGCGAGGAGATTGCTGCAACGATTCCTGGCGCCAGGCTGGTGCTCCTGCCGGGCGTTCACATGCTCAATGTCGAGCGACCGGCCGAGTTCCTTGACGCGGTGACGCGCTTCCTGACCGCTGCCTAGCAGAGCTGGCTCGCGTGGACGGCTGCAGCCGTCACGCCAAGCGCGGGCTGGCTGCTCGCTGTTCCCGATCGATAACAACGGGTGGCTCGTCCGGGCAAGATCCGGCACAACCGGACATTGATCGTTTGCCGGGGAGCAGGCATGCCGTTGAGGAGAGGCGCGGCTCGCTCGATCCTGGATGGCAACGCACGGCCGTTTCGTCGGCGATGCAAGCGGCCCTCGACCGGCCGCCTCTTTGGTCTTGTCCGATCGACGCGTCCCAGCGGGCCGGGGTGGCACGATTCCTGATTGCGTGATGCAGGTCACTCCAAAGGAACGACTGGAAGGCATGGCGCCCAATCTGCGGATCCTTATCGTCGACGCGAACCAGATCCGGGCCGCGATCATCGAGGAAGGCCTACGTGAAGCGGGTTACGATCAGCTCATCCGCGTGACGGCGACGACCGGTCTCGTCGCCGCCATCGAAACCCATGATCCCGACGTCGTGGTGATCGACCTCGAAGACCCCAGCCGCGACGCGCTGGCCGACATGTTCCTGGTCAGCCGCCATGTCCGCCGGCCGATCACCATGTTCGTCGATCAATCGGATTTGGCCTCGATCGAGGCGGCCGTCGAGGCGGGCGTCTCCGCCTATATCGTCGACGGGCTGAAGAAGGAGCGGATGCAGCCGATCCTGCAAACCTGCATCAGCCGCTTCAATGCCTTTCGGAAGCTGCGCGAGGAACTCGAGGAAGCCCGCTCGCAATTGGAGGACCGCAAGATCATCGATCGCGCCAAGGGCATCGTCATGCGGCTGAAGGGCCTTTCCGAAGACGAGGCCTACGCGCTGATGCGCCGCACCGCGATGAACGAGAAGCGCAAGCTCGTCGACATCGCCCACTCCCTCATCACCGCTGCGGAGATGCTGAAATGACGACGCTGCACCTGCGGGTCGGCTTCATGCCGCTGGTCGATTGCGCGCTCGTCGTCCTGGCCAAGGACGAAGGCTTCGCCGAGGCCGAGGGCTTGAATCTCGAACTGGTGCGCGAGGTGTCGTGGTCGAACCTGCGCGACAAGCTGAATGTGCGCCTGTTCGATGCCGCCCATATGCTTGGCCCGGCCGCCATTGCAGCAACTCTCGGCATAGGCGGCGTAAAAGCCCCGATGGCGGCCCCGATGGCGCTCAACCGGGACGGCGCCGCGATCACCCTGTCGCTCCGGCGCTTCGAGGAATTGTCTCGGCTCGCAGAGGGTGACCTGTCCGACACGGCCGTTTCGGCCCGCGCGCTCGCCGCGATGGTCGCGCGCCGCAGCGCCTCGGGCCTGCCGCCGCTCACCTTCGCCGCGGTTTTTGGCTTTTCGACGCATACCTACCTGCTCGGCGAATGGCTGGAGAAAGCCGGGCTCCGGCTCGGCGAGGACATCCGCTTCGAAGTCGTACCGCCACCGCAGACCGTCGAGGCCCTCGCCAGCGGGCGGATCGACGGTTTCTGCGCGGGGGCGCCGTGGAATTCGGCGGCGGTGGCGGCCGGTATCGGCGCGATGGTTCATGCCAGCGTCGACCTCAGACGCAACTGCCATGACAAGGTCCTGGCCTGGCGGGCCGACGACGTGCAGAAGCGCCCGGCCGCCGTCTCGAAGCTCGGCGCCGCGATCCTGAAGGCCAGCGCCTGGGCCTGCCGCCCGGAGAATGTCTCGCGCATGGCGTATCACCTGTCTGCGCCGGACCGGCTCGCGCTGCCGGCTGAATTGATCGAGCGTATTCTGCACGGCGAGTTGCTCCAGGGCGACGATCGGCCGACGCGCCGTATCGGGCAGTTCATCCGCTTCGACCGGGAAGCCCTCCGCCCTGACCCGGACGACGCCGACTGGGTTCTCGCCGGCATGGAGCGCGCCGGGCAGGTCGTGGCGACACCGCAGATGCGGGACGCCGCAAGAGAGGTCCTTCTATCTGCCTCTTTCGGGAGCATTCTGGCTTCGATCGGAGATCAGCCTATTGTTTGAGCAATTGCGTTGCGATTGTGCATTGCAACAAAGCCATTCGCGCGCACCTTCTGCGCCTCGCTAACGGCAATCCATAGCAATTCAAGGCCGGGTCCGCCGCTAGGCGGTTGGCACGATCCTTGTACGGCGTGATGCGACGCGGCCAACGCTGCCCGCGCCATCCCCGATCCGGAAGACACAGCAACGTCGCTGTCGGAATGCGCCTGTCGAGGCGTCTTTCGCGCGGCGTTTTTCGCGTTTCGGGGCTGGTTTCAGGCGGACAGCAATTCAGCAACCGAGAGGCGATCGATGACGCACAGCTCCAAGACCCCCAGGGCAGTCGCGGCCCGGCAGATAGGCCCAAACCGCCGCGACTTCCTGACTTTGTCCGGCACGGCCGCGTTGCTTGCGGCAGCGAAGACCGCCTTGCCGTCCGGCGCCTTCGCGCAGAGCGCCGGCCCCGAGGTCAAGGGCACCCGGCTCGGCTACATCGCCCTGACCGACGCGGCACCGCTGATCATCGCCAAGGAGAAGGGTCTCTTCGCCAAGCACGGCGTGCCCGACATGGACATCGCCAAGCAGGCGTCCTGGGGCGCGACGCGCGACAACATGGCGCTCGGCTTCAAGAACAACGGCATCGACGGCGGCCACATCCTGCGGCCGAAGACGCATCTCTATTCGACCGGCAAGGTCATGCAGAACGGCCAGCCGCTGCCGATGTACACACTGCTCAACCTGAACCAGGACGGGCAGGCGATCTCCGTCTCCAACGAATACAAGGATCTCAACGTCCAGAAGGACGCTTCGCCGCTGAAGCAGGCCTTCGAGCGCAAGAAGGCCGCCGGCAAGGAACTGACCGCCGCCATGACCTTCCCGGGCGGCACCCACGATCTCTGGATCCGCTACTGGCTCGCCGCCGGCGGCATCGACCCCGACACCGACATCAAGGTGATCGTCGTGCCGCCGCCGCAGATGGTGGCGAACATGAAGGTCGGCACGATGGATTGCTTCTGCGTCGGCGAGCCCTGGAACGAGCAGCTCGTCAACCAGAACATCGGCTACACCGCGCTGACCACCGGCGAGCTCTGGTTCAAGCACCCTGAGAAGATCCTCGGCATGCGCGCCGATTTCGTCGACGCCAATCCCAGGGCGACGCAGGCGATCCTGATGGCAGTGATGGAAGCCCAGATGTGGGCTGACAAGATGGAGAACCGCCAGGAGCTCGCCGAGATCGTCGGCAAGCGGCAATGGTTCAACGTCCCGGTCGGCGACATCAACAAGCGCCTGCAGGGCGATATCAACTACGGCAATGGCCGCGAGGTGAAAGGCACCAATCTCTACATGAAGTTCTGGGGCGAAGGCGGCACCGTCTCCTATCCCTGGAAGAGCCATGACAGCTGGTTCGTCACCGAGAACATCCGCTGGGGCAAGTTCGATACGAACACCGACATCAAGGCGCTGGTCGACAAGACCAACCGCTCGGACCTGTGGTCGGAAGCCGCCAAGACGCTCGGCGTCGCCAATGCCGCGAGCGGCGACTCCCGCGGCGTCGAGACCTTCTTCGACGGCATGAAGTTCGATCCCGCCGCGCCGCTGGACTATCTCAAGGCGCTGAAGATCAAGCGGGTGGCCTGACGCCATGGCCGAGCCCCTGATCATCGTCGGCAACGGCATGGCCGCGACGCGGCTGGCTGACGAGCTCAGCCGGCAGGCGCTCGGACGCTATGCGGTCGCGGTGATCGGGGACGAGCCGTGGCTGGCTTACAATCGGGTGCTGCTCTCGCCGCTGCTGGCGGGCGAGATCGGCGAGCCCGAGATCGAGCTGAAGCCCGCTTCCTGGTGGCAGGCGCGCGGCGTCTCGATGCTCTACGGCAAGCCTGTCACCGGCATCGACCGGGCGGCGAAGAGCGTGACCTTGGCCGGTGGCCTCGTCCTGCCTTACGGCAAGCTCGTGCTCGCGACCGGCTCGCGCCCGCTGATGCCGCCGGTGCCCGGGCTGGAACTGCCTGGCGTCGCCAGCTTCCGCGATGTCGCCGATGTCGCGCTGTTCCGCAGCGTGGCCGCGACGGGCGCGCGCGTCGTGGTGATCGGCGGCGGGCTTCTCGGGCTGGAAGCGGCCTACGGGCTCGCCAGGATCGGCGGCAAGGTCACAGTGCTGCACCTCGCCGACCGCCTGATGGAACGCCAGCTCGATCGCGAGGGCGCCGGCCTGCTCGCCGGGGAGATCGCGGCGCGGGGCATCGACATCCGCCTGAACTGCACGGCCGAGCGCTTCGTCGGCGAGAGCCGTGTCGAGGCGGTGGAGCTGACCGATGGCAGCGTGATCCCGGCTGACCTCGTCGTCGTCGCCATCGGCGTGCGCCCGCGCGTCGATCTCGCCGTCGCGGCAGGGCTCGACGTCAATCGCGGCATCGATGTCGACGACGGGCTTGCCAGCAGCGACCCTTCGATCTTCGCCATCGGCGAATGTGCCGAGCATCGCGGCCTGGTCTATGGCCTGGTCGAGCCCGCCTACGAGCAGGCCCGCGTGCTGGCCGCGCGACTTGCCGGCGGAACGGCGCGCTATACCGGGTCGCTGCTGGCGACCAATCTCAAGGTCAGTGGCGTCGGCGTCTTCTCGGCCGGCTCGGTCGAGCCGGGAGAGCACGACGAAGTCCTGCTGCTGCGCGACCCGGCCATGGGGGTCTACCGCAAGTTCGTGCTGCGCGCGGGCCGCCTCGCCGGCTGCGTCCTCGTCGGCGACACCAGCGGCGCGCTGTTCTATCTCGGGCTGATCCGCTCGGGCCAGGACATCAGCGCGATCCGCACCGACCTGCCCTTCGGCGAGGGCTATTGCATCGGGATGGCTGCGTGATGCGCCACGATGCCCCCCTCGCTCCGGCCGCGACCTGCACGACCTGCCCCTATTGCGGGGTTGGCTGCGGCGTGAAGGCGACGCCGGACGGGCTGGGCGGCGCCACCATCGCAGGTGATGCGAACCATCCGGCCAATCGCGGGCGGCTCTGCTCCAAGGGCTCCGCCCTCGGCGAGACGCTGGGGCTCGGCAGCCGCGTGCTGCACCCGCTGAAGCGCAACCCGGCCGGCAGCTACGACAGGATCGGCTGGGACGAGGCACTCGATGCCGTCGCAGCCGGTTTGCGAGCCATCGCCGCCGAACACGGCCCCGAGGCGATCGCCTTCTACCTCTCCGGCCAGCTCCTGACCGAGGACTATTACGTTGCCAACAAGCTGGCGAAGGGCTTCATCGGCACGCCCCATGTCGACACCAATTCGCGGCTCTGCATGTCCTCGACGGTCGCGGCCCAGCGCCGTGTCCTCGGCTCGGATACGGTGCCCGGCGCCTATGAGGATTTCGACAGCGCCGACCTGATCGTCCTCGTCGGCTCGAACACGGCCTGGTGCCATCCGATCCTGTTCCGGCGGATGCAGGACAATCGGCGGGAACGCGGCGCGCGCCTCGTCGTCCTCGATCCGCGGCTCACCGCGACCGCGGAAGACGCTGACATGGTGCTGGCGCTGAAGCCCGGCTCGGACGCCGCGCTCTTCGCAGGGCTGCTCGTCCATCTCGCCGATCGCGGCCTCGTCGACCGCACCTATGTCGCGCGCCATGTCGCCGGCTTCGACGAGGCGCTCGCCAATGCGCGAGAGATTGCACCGGACATCGCCGCGGTTTCCGTCGCCACCGGCCTGAAGCCTGCGGAAATCGCGGCCTTCTACGAGCTCTGGGCGAGCACGCCCCATGTCGTCACCGCCTGGAGCCAGGGCGTCAACCAGTCGGCGCAGGGGACCGACAAGGTTGCTGCGATACTGAACTGCCACCTTGCGACCGGCCGGATCGGGCGGCCAGGCTGCGGCCCGTTCTCCCTGACCGGACAGCCCAATGCCATGGGCGGGCGCGAGGTCGGCGGGCTCGCCAACATGCTCGCCGCGCATATGGGCTACGGAGCGGACGAGATCGATCGCGTCCGCCGCTTCTGGCAGGCGCCCCATATCGCCCGCCACGAGGGCCTGAAGGCCGTCCAGATGCTCGAAGCGGTCGCCGAGCGCGGCATCCGCGCGATGTGGGTGATGGCGACGAACCCGGCAGTCTCGCTGCCGAATGCGGACAAGGTCGGTGCCGCGCTCGCCGGGCTCGATCTTTTCGTCGTCTCCGAGAACGTGCTCTCCAACGACACGCTCGCGGCCAGGCCGCATTACATCCTGCCGGCCGCCGCCTGGGGCGAGAAGGACGGCACCGTCACGAATTCCGAGCGCCGCATCTCGCGCCAGCGCGCCTTCCTGCCGTTGCCAAGCGAGGTGAAGCCGGATTGGTGGATCATTTGCGAAATCGCCAGGCGCCTCGGTTTCGGTGCGGCCTTCGCCTACACCGGTCCGCACGAGATCTATGCCGAGCACGCCGCGCTCTCGGCCTTCGAGAACGGCGGCACGCGCGATTTCGACATCGGCGCCCATGCCGGCCTCGACAAGGCCGCTTACGATGAGCTGAGACCCGTGCAATGGCCGGTGCCCGCCTATCGGCCGCAGGGCACTGCGCGGCTCTTCAGCGATGGAAACTTCTTCGGCTCTGGGCGCCGCGCGCAGATGCGCCCGCTCGCCGCGCCGAAGCTCGCGGCCGAGATCGACGAGGCCTTCCCGCTGCTGCTCAACACCGGCCGCGTGCGCGACCACTGGCACACGATGACCCGGACCGGCCTCAGCCCCCGGCTCAGCGCGCATATCGCCGAGCCCTCGGTCCATCTGCACTCCTCCGAGATCACGCGCTTCGGGCTGGTCGAGCGCGGTTTCGCCCGCCTCGCCAGCGCCCATGGCAGCGCCGTGCTCAAGGTCGTCGCCGATGACGGCGTGTCCCCCGGCGAGCTGTTCGCGCCGATCCACTGGTCGGGCGAGACCGCTTCCGACGCACGGATCGGAGCCCTGACGCAGCCGCTCTGCGATCCCTTCTCCGGGCAGCCCGAAATGAAGGCGACGCCGGTCGCCGTCGCGCCTGTCACCTATCGCTTCGAGGGCTTCGTCCTCTCGCGGGACCCCTTCGCCCTTCCAGCCGGAAGCTGGTGGGCGCGGCTCGCCGTGCAAGGCGGCCAGGGCCGGCTCTTCGCCACCGATGCTTGCGTCGAAGCGATCGCAAGCCTGGTGCGCGAGCGCTTCGGCGCAGACAAGCTGACCGAGCTGATCGACCGCGACGGCGGCAGCTATCGCTGTGCCGTATTGCGGGAAGGCCGGCTGCTGGCTGCCCTGTTCCTTGCTCCTGCGGGTCGTGCGCCGCTCTGGGACACGGTCAAGGCCGTCTTCGCCGATCCGGTGGCGATCGTGGAGAACAGGCTTGCCTTGCTCTCGGGCCGAAATCCCGGAGGCGCCGATCCCGGACCGACCGTCTGCGCCTGCTTCGGCGTCGGCCTGAACGCCATCCGCTCGGCCTTCGCGGCAGGCGCGACGACGGCCGAGGAGATCGGTCTTCAGCTCAAGGCAGGGACCAATTGCGGGTCCTGCCTCCCCGAAATCCGCCGCATCGGTGCGCAGGCACGCGCGAGCGAAGCGGCATGACGAACACGACGCAAGAGCTCGGTCAGAGGAGAGACTGGAACATGGGTCAGCCTGTCTTGAAAGACGCGATCGCCGGCGCGACGGTCGTTTCGCTCCCGGGAAAACCGTCGGACGTCCTGCCCTTGCCGGCCGGCCCCTCGAAGTCCATCGCGACCAGGCTTGTGCCCCTGGCGAAGGGCGCCCTCGTCAACTTGCTGCCGCCGCTGATCACCATCGCTTTGATCCTGTTGTTCTGGCAGATCGCCGCGTCCGGTCCGCAATCCTCGCTGCCGCCGCCGACCAGGATCTGGGAAGAGGCCAAGGACCTGATCACCGAGCCGTTCTACTGGGCGGGCTCGCAGGATATCGGGCTGGGCTGGCGCATCCTGGTCTCCCTGCAGCGCGTCGCGATCGGCTTCAGCCTGGCGGCGGTCGTCGGCGTGCTGCTCGGCACCCTGGTCGGCCAGTCCGTCTGGGCGACGCGTGGGCTAGACCCGGTCTTCCAGGTGCTGCGCACCGTGCCGCCGCTCGCCTGGCTGCCGCTGTCGCTTGCGGCCTTCCGCGACAGCCAGCCCTCGGCGATCTTCGTGATCTTCATCACCGCGATCTGGCCGGTGATCATCAACACCGCCGTCGGCATCCGCAACATCCCGCAGGATTATCGCAACGTGGCGCAGGTGCTGCGGCTCAACCAGATCGAGTTCTTCTACAAGATCATGGTGCCCTCGGCCGCGCCCTACATCTTCACCGGCCTGCGGATCGGCGTCGGCCTGTCCTGGCTCGCGATCGTCGCTGCCGAGATGCTGACCGGCGGCGTCGGCATCGGCTTCTTCATCTGGGATGCGTGGAACTCGTCACGCCTCTCCGACATCATCGTGGCGCTGGTCTATATCGGCGTGGTCGGCTTCCTGCTCGACCGCCTCGTCGCTCTCATCGGCCATGTCGTCACCCGCGGCACCGCGACCAACTGAGGGCTTGAGGCGATGAGCTATCTGAAGATCGACCACGTCGACAAGCGCTTCCAGCGCGGCGCCGCCACCACGGAAGTGCTCAAAGACATCAGCCTCGTCATCGACAAGGGCGAGTTCGTCTCGATCATCGGCCATTCCGGCTGTGGCAAGTCGACCCTGCTCAACATCATCGCCGGCCTGACGCCCGCGACGACCGGCTGCATCCTGCTCGAAGGCAAGGAGGTCAACGCGCCGGGGCCGGATCGTGCCGTCGTCTTCCAGAACCATTCGCTGCTGCCCTGGCTCACCGTCTACGACAATGTCGCGCTCGCCGTGAACAAGGTCTTCGGCGGCAAGAAGAGCAAGGCCGAGCGGCATGATTGGATCCTGCACAATCTCGACCTCGTCCAGATGGGCCATGCCAGGGACAAGCGTCCGGGCGAGATCTCCGGCGGCATGAAGCAGCGCGTCGGCATTGCACGCGGCCTTGCGATGGAACCGAAGATCCTGCTGCTCGACGAGCCCTTCGGCGCGCTCGATGCGCTGACCCGTGCGCATCTGCAGGACTCGGTGATGCAGATCCACGCCGCGCTCGGCAACACCATGATCATGATCACCCACGACGTCGACGAGGCCGTGCTGCTCTCGGACCGGATCGTGATGCTGACCAACGGCCCCTCGGCCCGCATCGGCGAGGTGCTCGACGTGCGCCTCGCCCGCCCACGCAAGCGGCTGGAGCTGGTCACCGACCGCAGCTACATCGCCGCGCGCGAGGCGGTGCTGAAATTCCTCTACGAGCGCCATCGCTTCGTCGAGGCGGCGTGACGGACGCGCCCATGAGCGACGATTTCACTCCCGACCAGAAGCGCTACCTCGAAGGCTTCATGAGCGGCATGCAGTCGGCGCGCACGGCGCGCGGCCTCGGCCCGCTCGGCGGCGCGCCGGGCAGCGCTCCGGCCAAGCCTGATGGTCCCGACAGGGAGCATGCCGAGGCGCAGGCCAGAACGGTCGCCGCCGGCGGCAAGCTCGTCGATCAGGAGAAGTGGAAGGCCGCCGAGCACCCCTTCGACGCCTATGCACGCTTCAAGCAACAAGCCGAGGCCGGCAACTATCCCAAGCCGGAGGACAATTTCCGCTGGCGCTATCACGGTCTGTTCTATGTGGCGCCGGCGCAGAACAGCTATATGTGCCGGCTGCGCATTCCCAACGGCATCCTCAAGGCCTGGCAATTCGCGGGGGTAGCCGACATCGCCGAGCGCTTTGGCGGCGGCTACAGCCACGTCACCACCCGCGCCAACCTGCAGATCCGCGAGATCACAGCGCAGAACGCGCCGCTCCTGCTCGAGGAACTCGCCGATCTCGGCCTCACCGCGAAGGGCTCCGGCGCCGACAACATCCGCAACGTCACGGGATCGGCGACTGCCGGCATCGACCCGCTCGAACTCCTCGACACGCGCCCGCATGCCCGCGCCTGGCATCATCACATCCTCAACGACCGCTCACTCTACGGGCTGCCGCGCAAGTTCAACGTCGCCTTCGACGGGGCCGGCTCGATCGCGACGCTGGAGGACACCAACGATATCGGCTTCCAGGCGATCGAGGTCATGGGGGGAGCGACATTCGAGGGGCAGCCGGTCGCGCCCGGCATCTGGTATCGCCTCGCGCTCGGCGGCATCACCGGCCACAAGGACCTCGCCCGCGACACCGGCGTCATCGTCGCGCCGTCCGATGCGGTCGCGGTCGCCGATGCGATCGTGCGCGTCTTCATCGCCAACGGGAACCGCACCGACCGCAACAAGTCACGGCTCAAATACGTCCTTGATGCCTGGGGCTTCGACAAGTTCCTTGGGGCCGTCGAGGAGAAACTCGGCCGCCGGCTCGTCCGGCTCGACGGCGCCTTCGCCAGGCCGCGCCCAGTCTATGATCGCCTCGCCCATATCGGCGTGCACAGGCAGTCTCAAGCCGGCCTGAACTGGGTCGGCGTGGCATTGCCCGTCGGCAAGCTCACGGTCCAGCAGATGCGCGTCATCGCTTCCGTCGCCAATCAGTGCGGCGACGGCGATATCCGCCTGACCGTCTGGCAGAACCTGCTGATCTCCGGCGTGCCGGACGCCAAGGTCGAGGACGTCCTGGCCAATCTGCAGGCCATCGGCCTCTCCGCCGAGACCTCGGTGCTGCGCGCCGGCCTGATCGCCTGCACCGGCGCGACCGGCTGCAAGTTCGCCGCCGCCCACACCAAGGAGGATGCGCTCACCATTGCCGCCCATTGCGAGCCGCGAATCACGCTGGATCAGCCGGTCAACATCCACCTGACCGGCTGCCACCATTCCTGCGCCCAGCACTATATCGGCGATCTCGGCCTGATCGGCGCCAAGGTGCCGGTGAACGAGGAGGGCGACACTGTGCCGGGCTACGACCTGCTGGTCGGCGGCGGCTACGGCGTCGACGGCGGCATGGCCCGCCCGTTCCGCGAGAAGGTCAGGGCGGAGGAGGCCCCGGCGCTGGTCGAGGCGATCCTGCGGACCTGGCAGCTTCACCGTGCCACACCCGACGAGAGTTTCGTCGCCTTCGCCCGCCGCTACGAGATCGCGGCGTTGCAGGCGCTGGTCGCCCAGACGGGAGAGGCCGCATGACCGTGCAGAGCCCGAGCCCGATCGTCCAGGTCCTGCCCGAGACTGCGCCCTTCAGCGAGGAACAGCGCTCCTGGCTGAACGGCTTCTTCGCCGGTCTGCTCTCGCTCGATAATGCCGGCGTCACCGCTTTGTCTCCGGCGGAGAACGCCGCGGTGATGGGCGAGGCCGATGACGGCGCGCCCTGGCACGACCCGGCCATGGCGATCGCCGACCGCATGACACTGGCCGAGGGCAAGCCGCTGCCGCGCAGGCTCTTTGCCGCGATGGCGCAGCAGGATTGCGGCCAGTGCGGCTATGTCTGCGAGACCTATTCGGCTGCCATCGCCGAAGGCAAGGAGGGGCGACTCAACCTCTGTGCGCCGGGCGGCAAGGAAACGCTGCGCCAGCTGAAGGCGCTGATGGAGGAGGGCGGTGCTGCTCCCGCCGCCGCGCCTGCCGAGGCCGCGCCCGTAGCTGCCGCCGGCCCGCTCGGCCGCTGCCGCGAGAACCCGGCGCTTGCCACCTTCCTGTCGCGGCGCAAGCTCAATGGCGAGGGCTCGGAGAAGGAGACCTGGCATGTCGAGTTCGATCTTTCCGAGAGCGGACTCGACTACATCGTCGGCGACGCCTTCGGCATCGTCGCGCAGAACGATCCACGTCTGGTCGACGCCGTCATCGGCCTGCTCGGTGCGCGTCCTGACGCCGAGATCGACGGCAAGAGCCTACGCGACAAGCTCCTGGCAGACTGCGCACTCGGGCCGGCGCCGGATGCGCTGTTCCAATTGATCTCCTATGTCACTGGCGGCGAGACCCGGCAGAAGGCCAAGCGCCTCGCAGCCGGCGAGGATCCCGATGGCGATCTCGACCGGCTCGACGTGCTCGGGACGCTGCACAAGTTCTCGCAGGCCAGGCTCTCGCCCGAGGCTTTCCTCGAGGCGCTCGACCCGCTGCAGCCGCGGCTCTATTCGATCTCCTCGTCGCACAACGCCACACCCGGCCGTATCACGCTGACGGTCGATGCGGTGCGCTATCGCGTCGGCTCGCGCCCGCGCTGGGGCGTCGCCTCGACCTTCCTCGCCGAACGCGTCGCTCCCGGCGACAAAGTGGCAGTCTATGTCCAGCGCGCCCATGGCTTCGGGCTGCCGGCCGATCCCGCGACGCCCGTGATCATGTGCGGCCCGGGTACGGGCGTCGCCCCGTTCCGCGCCTTCCTGCACGATCGGCAGGCGACGAAGGCGCCAGGCCGCAACTGGCTGTTCTTCGGCCATCAGCGTCGCGCCTGCGATTTCTTCTACGAAGACGAGTTGCAGGCGATGAAGGATTCCGGCTTCCTCACAAATCTGACGCTGGCCTGGTCCCGCGACGGCGACAAGGTCTATGTCCAGGATCGCATGCGCGAACGCGGCGGCGAGCTCTGGGCCTGGCTGGAGCAGGGCGCACATTTCTACGTCTGCGGCGACGCCAAGCGCATGGCCAGGGATGTCGAGCGCGCGCTGGTCGATATCGTCGCGGAGCATGGCGGGCGCTCGGCCGCGGACGCGATCGCCTATGTCGCGGCTCTGCGGAAGGCGGGGCGTTACCAGGCGGATGTCTATTAGACGCCGTGCTCAGGAGGCATCGGCCCGTTCGTCCGCGGCCGAAGACCGACCTAACCCGGTATTCCTTGACGAGATTGCGCGCTTCCAGAATTGCGCCGCTGTTGCTGCTGTCCGGCTCGTTCAAGCGGCCACGGGCGCCGGATGCGCCGCGTCGCCATCGGCCGTCAGCCCTTATGCGCCAGAAGGTCGGCAAAATGCGCGACGAGGCGCGTCGCCACCTCCGATTTGGGCAGAGTCGGCCAGGTCTCGACGCTGTCGGTGCTGACGAGATGGACGGTGTTGGCGTCGCCGCCCATCACCCCGGTGCCGCCGACATCATTGGCGACGATCAGGTCACAGCCCTTCTTCGCCAGCTTGGCGCGGGCATAGTCGACGACGTTCTGCGTCTCCGCCGCGAAGCCGACGACGAGGGAGGGCCGATCGATCTCGCGCGCCGCGATGGTGGCGAGGATGTCGGGGTTCTCCACCAGGGCAAGGCTTGGGGGACCCTTGCCGTCCTTCTTCATCTTCTGGCCGGCGGCGCCGGCGGTGCGCCAGTCGGCGACGGCGGCGGCGAAGATCGCGATATCGGCCGGCAGCGCGGCTTCCGTCGCCGCCAGCATGTCGCGGGCGCTCTCGACATGGACGGTGTCGACCCCGGCGGGATCGGGAATCGTCACCGGCCCGGAGATCAGCGTCACCTGCGCGCCCGCCGCCGCTGCGGCCGCAGCGATGGCGTGGCCCTGTTTGCCGGAGGAGCGGTTGGCGATGTAGCGCACCGGGTCGATCGGCTCATGCGTGGGGCCGGAGGTGACGAGCACGCGCTTGCCCGCGAGCGGCTTCGGGCCGGAGGGCGCGCCGCCGGGCAGGCGGCCGAGGAAGCCGATCGACGGCGTCTGCCTGCTGTCGCCGGCGAGCGCCAGCTCGATCGCGGCCAGCAGCTCGTGCGGCTCGGCCATGCGGCCGGGGCCGCTCTCGCCGCGCTCGGCCATGGCGCCGGCATTGGGGCCGACGACGAGGACGCCGTCCTTCTGCAGCGTCGCCATGTTGCGCCGCGTCGCCGGGTGCTCCCACATCCTGGGGTTCATCGCCGGGGCGATCAGGACGCGCTTGTCCGTTGCCAGGAGGGCTGTAGAGGCCAGGTCGTCGGCATGGCCGTTCGCCATCTTGGCGATCAGGTCGGCGGTGGCGGGCGCGACGACGAGGAGATCGGTCGAGCGCGACAGGGCGATATGGCCGATATCGGCTTCGTCCGTCAGCGAGAACAGGTCGGTGAAGCATTTTTCGCCCGCTAGCGAGGACACCGCCAGCGGCGTGACGAACTGCTCGCCGGCCTTGGTCAGGATGCAGCGGCAGGCGATGCCGTGATCCTTCAGGCGCCGGATCAGTTCCAGGCACTTATAGGCGGCGATGCCGCCGCCGATAATCAGCAGGATGGAGCGGGAAGCGGACAAGGGCATGGCTCCGGAAGGCAGGGCGCGCCGTTTGGTAGCATCGGCCGGGCCGGGCTGTCATGTGCCGTGCAACGCTGCACGAGCGGCGCGTCAGCGACGCATGTTGCAACCGCACCATGCGCTCGGCTAGTTGTTTTCGGGCGTCCCTTACGATCACCAGCGACGAAGGCATTCCGATGAAGAAGGTTTTTCCTGACGCCAAGGCGGCGCTCGCCGGCGTCGTCAAGGACGGCATGACCATCATGGCCGGCGGTTTCGGCCTTTGCGGCATTCCCGATACGCTGATCGAGGCGATCCGCGACTCCGGCGCCAAGAACCTGACCTTCATCTCCAACAATGCCGGCGTCGACGGCGCCGGCCTCGGCATTCTGCTCGAGACCAAGCAGATCAAGAAGATGATCAGCTCTTACGTCGGCGAGAACAAGCTCTTCGCCGAGCAGTATCTCTCCGGCCAGCTCGAGCTCGAATTCAACCCGCAGGGCACGCTCGCCGAGCGCATCCGTGCCGGTGGCGCCGGCATCCCGGCCTTCTTCACCAAGACAGGCGTCGGCACGCTGATCGCCGAGGGCAAGGAGGAGCGCGAATTCGACGGCGAGCGCTACATCATGGAGCGCGGCCTCTTCGCCGACATCTCGATCGTCCATGCCTGGAAGGGCGATACCGAGGGCAACCTCGTCTACCGGAAGACGGCGCGCAACTTCAATCCGATGATGGCCTCGGCCTCGCGCATGACGATCGCCCAGGTCGAGCATCTCGTCCCGGCCGGCGAGATCGATCCGGACCAGATCCACACCCCCGGCATTTTCGTGAAGCGCATCGTGCACGTCGCCAATCCGGTGAAGCGCATTGAGCAGCGCACCGTGCGCAAGCGCGAAACGGCTTGAGAAGGAGATCAGCACATGGCCTGGACCCGTGAACAGATCGCCGCTCGCGCCGCCAAGGAGCTGAAGGACGGCTTCTATGTCAATCTCGGCATCGGCATCCCGACGCTCGTGTCGAACTACATCCCCGACGGCATGAGCGTTCAGCTCCAGTCGGAAAACGGCATGCTCGGCATGGGCCCCTTCCCCTATGAGGGCGAGGAGGACCCGGACCTGATCAATGCCGGCAAGCAGACCATCACGGAGCTGCCGACGACGAGCTATTTCTCCTCCTCAGACTCCTTCGGCATGATCCGCGGCGGCCATATCGACCTCTCCATCCTCGGCGCCATGCAGGTCGCCGAGAACGGCGACCTCGCCAACTGGATGATTCCCGGCAAGATGGTGAAGGGCATGGGCGGCGCCATGGACCTCGTCGCCGGCGTCAAGAAGGTCGTCGTGGTGATGGAGCATGTCGCCAAGAACAAGGACGGCTCGGAATCGCCGAAGCTGCTCAAGGCCTGCGACCTGCCGCTCACCGGCGCCGGCGTCGTCGACATGGTGATCACCGATCTCGGCGTCTTCGCGATCGACGAGAATGGCGGTGGCATGACCCTGATCGAACTCGCCGAGGGCGTTTCGCTCGACGAGATCAAGGCCAAGACCGAGGCGGACTTCAAGGTCGCGCTCTGACCTCGCAAAGCCGCGCCAGCGTCTCCGCGAAGGCGCGCGCGGCCGGGCCCATCGCCTCGTCGAGGCGGTGGGCGAGATAGGCTTCGGCCGGCAATTGCGCATTCCGGCCGAGCGCCGCCGTCGCGACCCGGACCAGCCTGCCCTCGGCGAGATCGCGCTCGATCAGCCAACCCGGCAGCCGACCCCAGCCGAGGCCGGCCAGGATCATCGCATGCTTGGTGTCCTGCCCGGTGACGCGGCAGGTCTGCGGCGAGAGCACCCCGAAATCCTGCGCGCCCGAGATCGGCGTCGGGTCGATCTGCACGATCTGGAGGTATGCGGCGAGCTCGGAGCGCGTCAGCAGGCGCCCCTCTCCCGACCGGGCGAGCGGATGCGTCGCCGCGACGACGGCGATCATCTCGATCGCAGTCAGCGCCTCGACCGCGATGCGCGGATCGCGAAAGTTCTCGCCGACGGTGATGGCGAGCGCGCTGCGTCGCTCCAGTAGGGCAGCGATCGGACCGCCCAGCGGCTCGATGGCGAGCCGGATCGAGACGGACGGGTAGCGCTCGCGCAGGGTGGCGAGCGCCGCGCCGATCAGCGGCGAGGGAAATAGCACGTCGATCGTCAGCGACAATTCGATCTCGACGCCGCGGCTCAGGCCATGGGCGCGGGCCTTCAAGGCGCCGACACGCAGCAACACCTCCCGGATATCGGCGAGCAGGGCCTTGCCTTCCGCCGTCAGGGCCGGGCGATGGCCGGAGCGATCAAACAGGGACAGGCCGAGCTGTGCTTCCAGATTGGCGATGGCGTGGCTGATGGCGGACTGGGCCCGCGACAGCCGCGTTGCCGCCGCACGGAAGCTGCCGGCTTCGGCGACGGCGATGAAGGTTCGCATCTGGTCGAGGGTGAGTGCATCGAGCATGATCGATTCCCTAGATCGACTCGATGCCAATTATCTCACTTTTCGAGATCGGCAGGAAACCACATCTCGGGGCAGCGCTGCGGCGCCACCCAGGAGTCCAGCATGACCGATCGCCCCGCCCCGGCCACCCCCGCGAGATCGCGCTCATGACGACGGCTGCAGCAGTGCCCGGCGCCCGAACCGACTGGCTCGCCGTCACGGTCGTCATCGCCAGCGGCATCGTCGCGGCGCTGCAGGTCGGCAAGGCGGCGATCGCGATGCCGCTGGTGCAGGCGGAGTTCGGGCTCGACCTCGGCACGCTCGGCTGGCTCGCCTCGATCTTCGCCGTGCTCGGCATGGTCGGAGGCATCCCGGCCGGTACGCTCGCCGTGGGTTGGGGCGCGCGGCGCGTCCTGCTGCTCGGCCTGCTGGCGGTCGCGCTGGGAGCCTTCCTCGGCGCGGCCGCGCCACGCTTTTCGATGCTGCTCGCCTCGCGCGTCGTCGAAGGCCTCGGTTTCCTGCTGGTCATCATCGCCGGACCCTCGATCCTCCAGCGCATTGCCGCTCCGGCCCAGCGCGACCTCGCGATGGCGCTGTGGAGCTGTTTCATGCCGACCGGCATCGCGCTCGCCATGCTGGCCGGCCTTTGGCTCACCGACTGGCGCATGATCTGGCAGATCACCGGCGCACTCGCGGTCATCGCGATTGGGTTGACCCTGCTGGTCGTACCGAAGACCGATGCGGGGACGCGGCCATCCTGGGCCGGGCTGGCCGGCGATGCCGGCGCGGTGCTGAGCGCGCGCGGACCACTGCTGCTGGCGCTGACCTTTGCGCTCTACGCGCTGATGTTCTTCGCTCTGTTCAGCTTCCTGCCGGTGCTGCTGATGCAGCGCATGCAGGTCTCGCTGGCGACGGCGGGCCTGCTCAGCGCACTCGCGACCACCGGCAACATCGCCGGCAATCTCATCGCCGGCCTGCTGCTGTCGCGCGGCATCGGGCGGGTGAAGCTGATCATCGCCGCGAGCCTCGTCATGGGCCTGTGCGGGATCGGCATCTTCCTCGGCCTGCTGCCGGATACCGTGACCTTCTTGCTCTGCGTGCTGTTCGCCGGGGCGGGCGGCCTGATCCCGGCGACATTGCTCGCCTCCGCCCCGCTCGCCGCTCCGGCGACGCGGTTGATGCCGGTCATCGTCGGCCTGATGATGCAGGGCAGCAATCTCGGCCAGGTCGTCGGGCCGGTCGCGGTCGGCGGCGTCATCGAGGCGCTTGGCTGGCCTTCGGCGGCGGGGGTCGTCGGCGCCGCCGCGCTCCTCGCCATGCTGACGGCGCTCGGACTGCGCGATGTGCTCGGCCGGGCAAGCTAACTGCGTCCGGTCAGCCGCCGGTCGCTCTCCCAACCGGCGCGGACGAGCTCCGGTATCTCATGCTCCTCCGCGGGATAGCCGAGGCAGAGATAGCCGATCAGCTTCCAATTCGCTGGGGCGCTGAGGATGGATGCTATCTCGGCGGGATCGAGGATCGAGACCCAGCCGAGGCCGAGCCCATGGGCGCGGGCGGCGAGCCAGAACTGCGTGATCGCCGCCACGACCGAGTAGTCCAGCATCTCCGGCATGGTCCGCCGGCCGAGGCCATGCCCTTGCGCCGTGCCATGGTCGCAGAACACGGCGAACTGAACCGGCGCCTCGCGCAGTCCTTCGAGCTTGAGGCGGACATAGAGCGCCGCGCGCTCCCCCTCATACTCGGCCAGCGCATCCGCATTGCAGCGGGAAAAGCTCGCCTGTACCGCGGCGCGCTGCTCGGGATCATCGACCTTCAGCCAGCGCCAGGGTTGCGAATGGCCGACCGAGGGCGAGAGCTGCATCAGATCGAGCAGCCCGGTGACCAGTTGGTCCGATACCGGCTCGCGGCGAAAGCGCCTGACATCGCGGCGCCAGGCGAAGAGATCGCCGAGTTTCTCTTGAAACGTCTCGTCGAAAACGGGCGGCGTGCTCACGCTCCCTCCCGCACCGCGACGGCGTGGAAGAACGAGCCCGAGACGAGGCCGCGGCGGCTACCGGCGGGGGCAGGCGCCGAGCCGTGTGGGTCAGTGACCAACGCGAAGGGCGGATCCTCGCCTTGCGAGATCACGGTCGCGTAGTGGAACTCGTGGCCGCTGAGCTGAGTGCCGGCGCGGCCCAGCGGCCCGTTTGAGGTGAGCGCCGCATTGCGGTAGCCGAGGTTCATTTTCCGTTTGGCGAAACTGGTCTCGACTGAGAGCAGGCCGGCCATGGCATGGCTCGTGCCGTCGGCATCGATCAGGCTCTTGCCCAGCACCATATAGCCGCCGCACTCGCCATGGACCGGGCGGGTCCGGGCGAAATCGCGTAGGCCACCGAGAAAGCTCTCCGCGCCGGCGATCCGGCCGGCATGCAGCTCGGGATAGCCGCCCGGCAGCCAGCAGGCGTCGCAACCTTCCGGTGGCGGCTCGTCGGCGAGCGGTGAGAACGGCACGAGTTCGGTCCCCAGCGCGCGCCAGCCGGCCTCGACATGCGGGTAGACGAAGCTGAAGGCGGCGTCGCGGGCGATGGCGAGGCGCTTGCCGGGTGCCGGCAGTGGCGCGACATGAAGCTTGGAAGCCGGCAAAGCGGTCGCGCCGGCAGCAGCGATGACGGCGTCGAGGTCGACCGCCGCCGTGATCGCCTCGGCGAGCGCATCGAGCCGCTGGTGCAGATCCTCGGTCTCGCCGGCCTGGACGAGGCCGAGATGGCGCTCCGGCAGGATCAGGCTCGCTTCGCGCGGCAAGGCGCCGAGCACCGACAAGCCGATCTTGTCCATGCCGGCCGCCGCGAGCCGGCGATGCCGTTCGCTCGCGACCTTGTTGAGGATCACGCCGGCGACGCGGATGCGCTTGTCATAGGCCATGCAGCCGAGCGCCACCGCCCCGGCCGATTGCGCCTGGCCGGAGACGTCGATGACGAGCACGACCGGCCAGCCGAGCAGGGCGGCGATGTCGGCGCTGGCGCCGGTATGGCCATCGGGACCGGGCACGCCGTCGAACAGCCCCATCGAGCCCTCGGCGACGATGATGTCCGCAGCTCCGGCCGCCTCCTCGGCGATCTGGCCGAGCAGCGCGTCCGACATCGCATAGCTGTCGAGATTGGCGCTGGGGGCGCCCGTCGCGGCGGCGTGGAAGGCCGGATCGATATAATCCGGCCCGCATTTCAGTCCGCGCACCTTGAGGCCGCGGCGGGTGAGCGCCCGCTGCAGGCCGAGCGTGATCGTGGTCTTGCCCGAGCCGGATCGCGGCGCGGCGATGAGCAGGCCCTTGGCAATCATTCCTGGCCTCCGCGCGGCCGGAAGCGGCGGTCATAGCCGGTCGAATAGAGCGCGCTTTCGGAAAAGTCCTCCGCCGCCAGCGCCGGGCCGACCAGGATCAGCGCGGTGCGCTCCAGCTCGGCCGCACGGACTTGATCCGCAATATCGGTAAGCCGCCCGCGCAGGATGCGCTCCTCCGGCCAGGAGGCGCGGAAGACGATCGCGACCGGGCAATCCGCGCCGTAGAAGGGCGTCAGTTCGTCAACGACCTGCTCGATGACATGGATCGAGAGGTGGATCGCGAGCGTCGCGCCTGAGGCTGCGAAGGTCGCGAGCTTCTCTTTCTCCGGCATGGCCGAGGCGCGGCCGGAGGTGCGGGTCAGCACCAGCGATTGCGCGACACCGGGCAGCGTCAGTTCGCGCTTGAGGGCGGCAGCCGCAGCGGCGAAGGCCGGCACGCCCGGCGTGATCTGATAGGGGATGCCGAGCTGGTCCAGCCGGCGCATCTGCTCGCCCGTCGCGCTCCAGATCGAGATGTCGCCGGAATGCAGCCGCGCGACGTCCTTGCCCTCGGCATGGGCGGTCTCAATCTCGGCGATGATCGCGTCGAGATCGAGCGGGGCGGTGTCGATCATGCGCGCGCCCGGCGGGCACCAGCCGAGCATCGCCTTGGGGATCAACGAGCCCGCATAGAGGCAGACCGGACAGGCACCGATCAGCTCGCGCCCGCGCAGGGTGATGAGGTCGACCGCGCCGGGGCCGGCGCCGATGAAATGGACGGTCACGCGGCGCTCCGGGCGAGGGCGCAGGTGACGCGGGCGGTGGCGATACGCGGCTGGATCAGGATGGCGCCCGGTCCGGCTGCGGCAAGCGCGGCGGCCTCCGCCACCGAGCCGACGCCGTAGAGCCCGGAAATCCGGGTCGAGCGCGTGGCGCAGGCGGCTTCGAAGCCGGCGAGCGCCTCGTCGGGGATGGCGACGACGGTGAGGTCGTGCGCCCGCGCCACCGCGGTCAGCCCCGGCTCGTCCTGACGCGACGCCAGGGTGGCGAGGCGCTTGATCGCCTTCGGTTCGAGTCTTGCGGCCGCAAGTGTCTGGCTGAAACAGTCGAGAATATCAGCTTCCGACGTACCAGGGCGTAGCCCGATGCCCGCAGTGATCATGTTTCAAACGTCTTTCGGTCGTCCCGGGCGACCGGAGGGAGACCCGGGACCCATTCCGGAACCTCTTTCGGATGAGCTCCGGAATGGATCCCGGATCTCCGCTGCGCTTCGTCCGGGATGACCCGGGAGGGAAATGGAAAGGGCCTCACGGCTTCACCACGCGCCATTGCGTCACCGCCATCGCGGCGCGCCAGCCATGCATCGTCCCGATCGGGTCGAGGTGAGAAACGCCGATGCGGCGCAGGTTCCCGCCATGGACAGCGAACAGCCCGGCGAGCCTGGATTCGCCTTCGATCGTCACGGCGTTCGCCACCAGCCGGCCGCGCGGCTTCAGCGCCGCGAAGGCGGCTTCGAACACGCCGGGATCGGTCAGGCCGCCGCCGATGAAGACGGCGTCCGGCGAAGCTTTTCCGGCAAAGCTCTCCGGCGCCTTGCCCTCGACCACCTCGAGCGGCGGCGCGCCGAGTGCGAGCCGGTTGCGGGCGATGCGGGCGGCGCGCTCCGGCCGCTCCTCGAAGGCGATGGCGCGGTTGTGGCGATGGCGCAGGCTCCACTCGATGCCGATCGAGCCCGAGCCGGCACCGATATCCCAGAGCAGTTCGCCTGCGCGCGGCGCCAGCGCCGACAGCGTGATCGCCCGGATATCGGCCTTGGTGAGCTGGCCGTCATGCTCGAACCAGTCGTCGGAGAGCCCGGTCGCCAGCGGCAGGATACGGGCGTCGCGGCTGGCGACGACCTCGATCGCCAGCAGGTTGAGCGGCACGATGTCATCCAGCGCGAAGCTGTCGGCGCAGGCCTGTCGGATGCGCTCGTTCGGGCCGCCGATCGTTTCCAGCACGGTGATCGAACTCTCGCCGAAGCCGCGCGCGCTCATCAATTGGGCCACGGCGAGCGGTGTCGAATCGTCCCAGGACAGGGCCAGGATCCGTGCGCCCGGCTGGAGAAAAGGGATGATCCTCTGAAGAGCGCGGCCATGCAGCGAGACCAGTCCGCATTCCTCCTGCGGCCAGCGCATGCGGGTGCAGGCCATCGAGAAGGAGGAGAGCTGCGGAATGACGCGCATCTCGGCGGCCGGCACCGCCTTGGTCAGCCCGGCGCCGATGCCGTAATGGAACGGGTCGCTGGTCGCGAGCACGCAGACATTGCGGCCCTTTTCGGCCAGGATCGCCGGCAGCGCGTTGCGGAAAGGCTGCGGCCAGGGCCTGGCTTCACCCGGGACATTGCCGATCAATTTGAGGTGGCGCTCACCGCCGAAGACGATCTCGGCGCTCTCCAGCGCGGCCAGCGCTTCGGCGCAGAGCCCGGCGCGACCATCCTCGCCGAGCCCGACCAGCGACAGCCAGGGCCCGGGCGGTGCGCTCGACAGCGTGGCGGTTTCAGGCGAAAACTGTTCCATGACGGTCCTCATCCTCGGCGGCACCAGCGAAGCGGCTGCGCTCGATCAGCTCCTGGCCGAACAGGCACCCGAAATTCGCGCCGTGATCTCGCTCGCGGGCCATACCTCCGACCCGCGCCCTCTGTCCTTGCCGACCCGCACCGGCGGTTTCGGCGGTATTGCAGGCCTCAGGCAGTATCTCATCGACGAAGGCGTCGTCGCCGTCATTGACGCGACCCACCCCTTCGCCGCGATCATGCCCTATCACGCCGAAGCGGCCTGCAAGGCGGAAGGCGTACCGCTGCTGGCGATCCGGCGCGAGAGCTGGAAGCCGCAGGCCGGCGACCGCTGGAAGAGCGTGCCCGACATCGATGCCGCCGTCGAGGCGCTCGGCAATGAGCCGCGCCGGGTCTTCCTGACCATCGGTCGGCTCGAATTGCCCCACTTCTTCGCAGCTCCGCAGCACGAATACCTCATCCGCGTGATCGAGCCCGTGAACGACCTGCCGCTGCCGCACGCCAAGGTCCTGCAGCAGCGTGGGCCGTTCGAGGCCGACGCCGAGGAGAAGTTGATGCGGGAGGAAGGCACCGAGGTCCTCGTCAGCAAGAATGCCGGCGGACCGATGACGCTCGGCAAGCTCGTCGCAGCGCGCCGGCTCGGGCTCCCGGTGATCATGGTCGAGCGGCCGCCCAAGCCCGATGTCGAGACCGTCGAGCATATCGATCAGGTCCTGCCCTGGCTGGTGGCGCAGGGGCTCTTCGTCACCGAGCGCGGCGTATAGACGATCGGGTTTTGGCCGTCGCGGGCGATCAGGCGCGTCGCGCTGGCGCCGATCATCACCAGGGTCGCCATGTCGGCGGTCTGGGCTGCCGCAATCGCCTCCGCCAGCGTCAGGATGCGCAAGCTCTCGTCGGGGCGTCCGACGGCGCGGGCGAAGATCACCGGCGTTTCCGCCGCGCGGATCGTCGCTGCCAATTCCAGCGCCTTGCCGAGCTGCCAGGGCCGCGCCTTCGAGATCGGGTTGTAGAGGCAGATCACGAAATCGGCGGCGAGGGCCGCGCTGAGCCTGGCAGTCACGACCTCCCAAGGCTTGAGATTGTCCGAGAGCGAGATCGCGCAGAAATCACCGCCGAGCGGCGCGCCGGCCTTGGCCGCAGCCGCCAGCATCGCGGTGATGCCGGGCTCGACTGTGATCGAAAGCCTGCGCCAGTCCGTTTCGCCCGCTTCCAGTGCCTCGAACACCGCCGCCGCCATGGCGAAGACGCCGGGATCGCCGCCGGAGACGACCGCGACCGCCTTGCCCTGCGCCGCCAGCATCAGCGCATGCCGGGCGCGCTCGACCTCGACGCGATTGTCGGAGGCATGCTTGGTCTGGTCCGCGCGCGCCGGCACGCGGTCGAGATAGGGGCCATAGCCGATGAGATCGCTGGCCGCTTCGAGCGCCGCCAGCGCCGAGGGCGTCAGATAGCGCGCCTCGCCGGGGCCGAGGCCGATGATGGCGAGCGAGCCGCTCACAGCCGCCGCCCTTCGCCGGGAACGAGGATCATCGAGAAATAGGGCGCCTCGTCGTCGGGCTTCTCGGCGAGACGCGTCACTACTTGCCCGGCCATGGTGGCGCGCTCGACATAGATGGCGCGGTTGATCAGCCCGGCCGCCTGCAGCGCGCGGCGCACCTTGGGCAGGTTGCGCCCGAGCTTCATGATCACAGCGGCATCGGTGTCGGCGAGGCGGCGGGTCAGTTCGCCCTCGGCGAGCGTCCCCGGCACCACCGTCATCACGTCGTCGCCCCAGCTGATCGGAGCCTCGGCGCGGGCCCAGGCGCCTGCCATGCCGGTGACGCCCGGCACGACCTCGGTCGGGAAACGGTGGGCGAGACGGCGCCAGAGATGCATGAAGGACCCGTAAAAGAACGGGTCGCCGTCGCAGAGCACGGCGATGCTGCGGCCGGCTGCCATCTCGCCGGCGAGTTGCTCGGCCGCCTCGTCGTAGAAGGCGGCGATCGGGCCGGTATAGCCCTCGTCCTCGACCGGCACCTCGATCGTCACCGGAAAGGCGAGTTCGATCTCGCGGGCCGGATCGGGCGCGATGATGGCGTCGGCGGTGATGCGGGCATTGCCGCGCCGGCCGCGCTTGCAGAAATGCACGAGACGGTCGGCCTTGAGGATGATGTCGCGGGCGCGCACCGTCATGTAGTCGGGATCGCCGGGGCCGAGGCCGACGCCATAGAGCAGGGTGCGGGGCGTCTCAATGCTCACGCCGCTCATTCCTTCAACTGCGCCAGCGCGTTGACGGCGGCCGCTGCCATGGCCGAGCCCCCGCGTCGCCCGTGCACGACGAGGAAGGGCACGCGCCCGTCCTGCGCCAGCGCCTCCTTCGATTCCGCTGCGCCGACGAAGCCGACGGGGATGCCGATCACCGCGGCCGGCTTCGGTGCGCCCTCGTCGAGCATGTCGAGCAAGCGAAACAGCGAGGTCGGCGCGTTGCCGATCACGACGACGGAGCCAGTGAGATGCGGCCGCCAGAGCTCCATGGCCGCGGCGGAGCGCGTCGTGCCCATCTCCTCGGCGAGCTTCGGCACGGACGCGTCGGGCAGCGTGCAGATCACCTCGTTGCTGGCCGGCAGCCGGGCGCGGGTGACGCCGTCGGCGACCATGCGGGCATCGCAGAGGATCGGCGCGCCCTTTGCCAGCGCCGTCTCGGCGGCCTCGGCGAAATCAGGCGACATCGCCACGTCCTTGGGCAGGTCGGTCATGCCGCAGGCATGGATCATCCTGACGACGACGCGCTCGGCCGTGCCCGAGAAGCGCGACAGGTCGGATTCGGCCCGGATGATGGCGAAGGAGCGCTCGTAGATCGCGGCCCCGTCGCGGATATAGGCGTGACGCGTGTTCAACCTTCAAACCTGCTTCTAGTGGCGCGCCGCTTCCAGCCGCGCGCGGATGTCCTGACCCGGTTCGAGCCGGCGCACAAGTTCCCCCAGCGAAAGATGGGCGATAGCGGCGTCGCCGGCCCCACCGTCGATGATCACATCGTAGCGCCCGTCGCGGCCGACCAGAGTGAGGTCGGCGCTGCCGGAATGGGCGCACGACTTGGCACAGCCGGAGACGTGGAGGCTCAGACCGTCGGCGAGACGTGGTGCCATCGCTTCGGCCAGCATCGCAGCATCGGTTAATGCCGGGACCTCGCCGCGCGCGCAGGCCGGTGCACCGGTGCAGACCGAGACCGAAAGGCGCGGGTCGGCCGCTTCGACGATGAGCCCCTCGCTTCGGAGAGTGTTGCGCAGGGCATCCGCTGCGTCGCCCGGGAGGCCGCAGAAGGCGAAGCCGCGCCAGGGCGAAAGCCTGATCTCGCGGATGCCGGCGTTACGGGCCAATCCGCTGAGCCGGCGCAAGCCGTCTGCATCCGTTCGGCCGAAAGGCAATCCGGCCAGCACGGCGACCCTGTTGTATCGCTCGGCGACGAGGCCGACTGGTGACGGCTTCGGCCGGCTGGCAGGGGCAGGCATCGGCACGAGCCCGCACAACGCGGCCATCGCCTCCGAATCGAGATCACGCATGCGGCGGATTCGGTCAGGGTTGCGGTGGCTCGCAGCGACGAAGCAGCCGAGCAGCAGGGCTACGTGCGCCGGAACTTCATCCTGCGCAACCGGACCGTACCAGAGCTCGCCCGGCAGGCCAAAGGCGACTGCCTTCGCCGCGACGGCAATCAGCCTGAGATCGCTAGCGAAGCCACCAAGCGCCAACGCGCCACCGCCATCGACCACGATCGAGAACTTTGCCGGCAGGCCCGCGACGCCGCGCCCGGCACGCTCGACCGCCTCAACCAGCGCAGCGGTGTCGAGCAGTTCGTCCGCCGCCCGGCCGGCGAGCGGGGAAGTCAGCACCAGCCGGTTCGGGCCATCGCCCTCGGCTTCGTCGACGAGGCGAGCTGCCAGGAGATCATCGACCAGTGCCGGGTGCGCTTCTTCGCGGATGCCGCGCAATTGCAGATTGCCGCGGCCCGAGATCTCGATCTGGCCATTGCCATACCGGTGCGCCAACTCGGCGACATGCTCGAGCTGGTCAGGCGTCAGCGCATTGCCCGGCGGATGCAGGCGCACCAGCAGGCCGTCGCCGGTCAGCATCGGCCGCAAGGTGCCGGGGCACCAGCCGCGCCGCATCGTCTCGCGCGTCGCGGCGCTCATTCCGCCGCCTCCCGGCCCCTGAGCATCGCCGCCGAGTTGGAGCGGCTCCGCCAGAGCCCGCGCTCCTGTGCCTCGGCGAGGCGCGCCCGGATCGAGGCGGCAGCTGGCGCATTCGCCTGTTCCAGCGCCTGCCAGGTGGCGGGATCGCCGCAATAGGCCTGGAATACCGCGTCGAACAGACCGTCGGATACGGCATCAGTGCTTGCCGCATAGACGAAGAGCGCATCGACCGCTTCCGCCAGCTCGGCCGCGCCGCGCCAGCCATGGGCGAGATGGCTCGCGATCCAGCGGGGATGGCAGAGCCGGCCATGGACGATGCGCGAGACGTCCTCGGCGAGTGTGCGGGCCCTCGGCGTCTGCGGGTCCGAGGTGTCGAGGCTGTAGAGCGCCGCCTTGCCGCCTTGCGCCTGCATCGCCGCGACGAAGCCGCCGATCACGTCAGCTGCGCTGGTCGCCTCAATGATGTCGCGCCCGGCGGTGTCGCTGACATGGACGAAGGCCTGCGCTTCGGCGACCCGGTTGGCGAAGCCGGCGTCGGGCGCGGCGGCCCCGTCCGGCCCGCCATAGGCATGGCTGGTGGCGGCGAGATAGGCCTCGCCCAGTTCGGCGCGCGCCTGCCAGTGGCCGTCGAGCGCCCGGTCGGCCATGGCGGCGCCATAGCGGCCGGGCGCGGCACCGAAGATGCGGGCGCCCGCCTCGCCGCGGCGGTGGGCGGCGGCCGGCTCGTTCGACTCGTCAAGCTCATCGAGCGCGGCGACGGCGCGCGCGGCGGCATCGAGCAGGGCGATTTGTGCCGGGAAGGTATCGCGGAAGGCGCCTGAGATGCGGATGGTCACGTCGGCGCGCGGCGCGGCGAGCTTGGCCTGCGGGATGATCGAGAAGCCGGTGACACGGGTCGAGCCATGGTCCCAGAGAGGTTCGACACCCATCAGATGCAGGGCATGGGCGATGTCCTCGCCGCCGGAGCGCAAGGTCGGCGAGGCCCAGAGATCCATCACGATCCGGCGCGGATAGTCACCCTCGTCCTGGAGATGCCTGGCGATGATGGCCTCGGCGGCTCTCGCGCCGAGCCTGGCGGCTGAGCGCGTCGGCAAGGCGCGCGGGTCGAGCGTCGAGAGATTGCGCCCGCTCGGCAGCACGTCGGGCCGGCCGCGATGCGGCGCGCCGGCCGGGCCGGGCGGCACGAAGCCGGCATCGAGCGCCTTCAGCAGGTTGCGGCGCTCGTTCTCGGCAGAGGCAGGGTCGACGTGCGAACTGCCGAATACATGGAGCCCGTTGCGGAAGGCAGTCTCGGCGAGGTCGCAGAGATGGGCGTCGAGCGCCGCGAGCGCGCTCGCCATATCCTGATCGGGCGTGACGCCGCTCGCCGCGGCGAGACCGGTCCGTTCGGCCCGGTCGAGGATCTCGCGCGCCACCAGCTCGGCCCGGCGCGGGTCGAGCACCTGCGCCTGCGAGTACTCCTCGACGAGATCGCGCAGCAGCGCCGCCTCGCCGGCCGTGTCATGGCCCGCCAGCGGTGGCGGCAGATGGCCCAGCGTCAGCGCCGAGAGCCGGCGCTTGGCCGGCGCCGCCTCGCCGGGATCGTCGACGACATAGGGGTAGATCACCGGCAGCGCGCCGATCGCGAGCCGCGGCCAGCAGGCGGCCGACAAAGCCACCGCCTTGCCGGGCAGCCATTCGGTCGTTCCGTGGGTGCCGAGATGGATCAGCGCGTCGGCTTGCAGCACGTTGCGCAGGCCGAGATAGAAGGCGAGATAAGCATGGCCCGGCGGTGCGTCGGGATCGTGATAGCGCGCCTTGCGGTCGGGCGAGGCGTCGCGCGGCGGCTGCAGGGCGATGGCGAGCTTGCCGAAGCGGACGAGCCGGAAGCGGAAGGCCTCGCCGTCGCAGGCCGGGTCGGTTTCGGGCTGGCCGTGGCTCGCGAACAGAGCGTCGCGCGCGGCAGCCGGGATCGCGGCGAGCCAGGTGCGGTAGGCGGCAAGTGGAACGGCGAAATCGGCTGCGCCTTCGGTGAGGGCGGACATCAACCTCCAGCCCTCATCCTGAGGAGCGGCCGAAGGCCGCGTCTCGAAGGATGATCCAGAGTGCACTGGAGCATCCTTCGAGACGCCGCTGCGCGGCTCCTCAGGATGAGGGCTGAGGGGAGGGATCGTGCAATGGCCGACATCATAGCCGGCCTCGCCCAGCAACTCCCGGATCGCCAGTGCGCTCGCGGGCGTGTCGAGGCCGACGGCGAAGCCGGCACGGCCGCCGCGGGCGGGATAGTCGGACATCACCAGCGCGATTTGCCGCTCGCCATGCGGCTGGCGGCCGAGCGCGGCCCAGTTCGCCGCGAGGTCGGCGAGCGCCGCGATGCCTTCGGCATCGGGAGCCAGCCGCCGCAATGTCAGGCCGGTTGCCGGGTCGGTGGTCTCCTCCTTGAAGGCGACGGGGATGGCGCCGAGCCGTCCGTCGAACTCCGGCAGCGCCGCCTGCATGGCGAGATCGGCGGCGGAGAGCCCGCGCGGTGACGCCTCCCACGCCTCGCGTGCGCTGCCGACTGGGACTGCCTGCAGGATCGGGCAATCGGCGGCGTCGAGTACGAAATCGTCGCCGTCGCGGGCCGAGAAGGCGGTGGTGGTGACGATCAGCGCCGGCTTGCGGGTGGCGATCAATGCGGCGAGCTCGGCGGCGACGCTCGCGTCCTTGAGGCTGGTCAGGGCGAGCGGCAGGGCGCTGAGGCCGCGCTCGGCGAGGGCCTCAGCAATCGCCTCGACCATCGCCGTATCGCCGGCCGCGACGCCGGAACGGTAGACGAGGATGGAGACGAGCGCGGCGTCTGTCGGGATCGTTGCGAGCGCCTCGCGCCAGGGCAGGGGCGCGGCGTTGGAGCCGAGGGCAAAGAGGGTTGGGAGTGGGACAGGGGCAAGGTCGCGCGGACCCTCATCCCCCTGTCGGGACCTTCTCCCCCGAGGGAAGAAGGGGGCTGTAAGTGCCGCCTCGTCCTTCTCCCCTCGGGGGAGAAGGTGGCCCGGCGCAGCCGGGTCGGATGAGGGCAGCGCGGCGAGATAGTCATCCACTCTTCCCAGCAGCCGCCGCATGTTCTCGGCGCCGCCACCCGCATGGAAATAGCCGAGCAACTTCGCCGCGAACTCCGGCGGCACGGTGCCATAGCCGGCGAGCCGTTCATCTTGCCGGTCATCACCCGGCAAAACCGCCAGCGCCACGCCATGCTGCCGGCAGGAGGCCGCGATCTGCTCGACGCCGTAGCGGAGATAATCGAGCCCGCCGAGGCAGCGCAGCAGCACGAAGCGCGAGCCGGCTAGCGTCTTCTCGATCAGCAGGTCGATCGAGAGCGGATGCTTGAAGCGTCGGAGTGGCACCAAACGCAGGTCGAGCCCGCTATCGGGCGCGGCCGCCGCCAGCGCCGACAGGTCGCTGTCGCTGAAGGAGAGGACGACGAGGTCTCCCGGCGGCAAAGCGAGGTCGACGGCGTCTTCGCCGTCGTCGAGCCTCACCTCGCTGGTCGGGAGAAGATGCATCGCATCAGCCGGCGAGCGCCGCCTCGACGGCGGCGCGATCGAAGCCCTTGAGGCCGATCACCACGAGCCGGCCGTCGCGCGCTTCATCGGCGCCCCAGGCCCGGTCGTAGTGATGGCCGACGCGCCGGCCGACGCCTTGCACCACGAGCCGCATCGGCTTGCCTGGCATGCCGGCGAAGCCCTTGAGGCGCAGCACGCCCTCGGCTTCAGCCGCCTTGGCGACGCGGGCGATGAGCTCTTCCGGCGAGCCGGCCTGCGGCAGCGGCAGCGCGACGCTGTCGAAATCGTCATGGTCGTGATCCTCGCCCTCGCCATGATGCGAGGGACGGGCGGCGAGGTCGGCTTCGGCGGCGGCGCCGAGACCGATGATCAGCGCCGGCTCGACCTTGCCATGGGCGGTCTCGACCACCTTGATCGCCTTGGGCAAATGCTGGGCGATCTCGGCCTTGACCCGCTCGCGGCCTGCCGCGTCGACGAGGTCGCTCTTGTTGAGCAGGATCAGGTCGGCGCAGAGGATCTGGTCCTCGAACACCTCCTCCAGCGGGTTGTCGTGGTCGACAGCCTGGTCCTGCGCAGCCTGCGCCTTCAGCGCCTCGGGATCATCGGCAAACTGGCCCTCGGCCACCGCCGGTCCGTCCACCACGGCGATGACGCCGTCGACGGTGACGCGCGAACGGATCGCCGGCCAGTTGAAGGCCTTGACCAGCGGCTTCGGCAAAGCGAGGCCGGAGGTCTCGATCAGGATGTGCTGAGGCGGGTTTTCCCGGTCCAGCAGCTTTTCCAGCGCCGGCACGAAATCGTCGGCGACGGTGCAGCAGATGCAGCCGTTCGGCAGTTCGACGATGTCGTCCTGCGTGCAGCCCTCGATTCCGCAGCCGGCGATGAAGGAGCCGTCGAAGCCGAGATCGCCGAACTCGTTGACCAGCACGGCGAGGCGCTTGCCGCCGGCATTCTCAAGGAGATGGCGAACGAGGGTGGTCTTACCGGCGCCGAGGAAGCCGGTGATGATCGTGCACGGCACCTTGCCGAGTGTCGTGGTCTGGGGAGCGTTCATTCGTTTGATCCTTGCTGGCGCGGCAATGGCGGCACGCGCGCGACCACGCCCTTGCGGAACGAGGCGGGTCTTTCCTTCCAGGGAACGATGCCGTTGGCGCTGGCGGCGAATTTCTCCGCCCCGCTGACGATCTCGTCGAGATGAAGACCGGCGTCGAGATCGCCGATCAGATAGGTCCATTTGCCCTCGGCCGCGAGCGCGATCGTGCAGGGCCGCTTGCAGACGGAAAGGCATTCGACCGGGACGATGGCGATGCCGCTGCCGGCCAGGCGTTCGTCGAGCAGCGCCGCAAGGCCGATGCCCGGCTGGTCATAGCCCTCCGGCAGGTCCTCGCGCTGGCGCCGGCAGGTGGTGCAGACATGGACGGTGCAGCCCGGCTGCTGCCGGACCTCGGTCGCGAGGGCGAGCTCGCCTTCGAGCATGACAACGCCTCCTTGTTCTGGCGCGGCCGTCACTGGCTGCGCGAGGCGTCAGGCCGCCGCCGTCGCGACGCTGCGACGCGTGACCCAGGGCCAGAGCACGCCGACGGCAAAGCCAGTGACGAGCCAGAGCGTGGCCTGGATGGCGAGCGAGAGCGCGGCGAAATGCGCGGCGATCTCGGCCGGCACCTTGCTTTCCGGCGTGGCCGGGTGGGGCGCGCCGATCAGGTGCGGTACCAGCAGCGCCAGCACGGCGAGCGCCCGCGCCCAGGAGGCCTCGACCCGCAGGAAGACGAAGAGCGCGCCGGCGGTGACCACCGCCGTCAGCAGCCACCAGAGCTGGCGCTGCTGCAGTTCCGCCGCGGCGGAGCCAGGGAGTTCCGGTGCCAGCCCCATCGCCGGGGCGAGCCCGAAGGCGAGAAAGCCGCAGATCGCCCAGGCAAGGGCACGGCGCTGGTCGATCTCTTCGTTCGCGGCGATCATTCCGGCTAGCAATAGCGCGGCGAATCCGATCGCGGTGGCGACCGTCACCAGGCTGGTGAAGGCGGTACGCTGCAAGCCGTCCTGCGGCTTCCATTCGTGCTCGCCGGCATGCTCTGCGCCGGCTTTCGGGTCGTTGTGGGCGAGGATGATGTGGGCGTCGCCCGAAAAGGCGGCCTGCACCGGTCCGGGCTGCGCACGCAGCGCCGCCTCATAGGTCTCGGCCTTGAGGATCAGCGGGGTGGTGGTGACATGCTGGAGCGCCGAGATCAGCAGTCCAGCCAGAAGACCGGCCAGGATGCTGACCGTGAGAACACGCGTGACCATGTGCTTCCCCTCAGTGGCAGGGGAAGGCGAGGCCGTGACGGGTGTCGTGCGCCGCATTGTGGACAGTGGAGGAGGCGGCGAAGCCGACGGTGTAGATCAGCGCGAAGCCGAGGATCAGCGCGGCGGCGACGGCTTTCGCCCGCTCCGAAACGCTGCTCTGGCTGGTGACGGTAGCCGTATTCATCTGGTTCTCCTTGGCCACCCCACCGGCAGCCTGCTGGACGACATCGAACGACGGCAGGTCTCCTGGCTCACGGGTCAAAATCCTGCGCCGCCTTCCCGGTCAAACCAGTGGCCGATAGCGCGGAACTCGCCGCTTACAGTTGCGGGGGCAGCCGCGGCCTTTCACCGCGTTCCCTTTTCACCTCGTTGTCGAGGCACCGTCACCGACGATCATTAGCCATCCGGCAGGCACTGTGCAATGCAATGCCATGACCGAACGCGCATGGCGGCACGCATGACCCTCCCTCCGCTCACCCTCGTCCTCGGTGGCGCCCGCTCCGGCAAGAGCCGTCATGCCGAGGCGCTGATCGAGGCGCTGCCGGGCCCCTGGACCTATATCGCCACCGCCCAGGCCTATGACGACGAGATGCGCACCCGCATCGCCGAGCATCGCGCCCGGCGCTCGCGCGACTGGCATACGGTCGATGCGCCGGTGGCTCTGCCCGAGGCGATCCGCAACGCCAGGCCCGGGCAACCGATCCTCGTCGATTGCCTGACGCTCTGGTTGACCAATCTGCTGCTCGCCGAGCGTGATATCGCGATCGCGACCGGCGAGCTGATCGCCGCCTGCCGCGAGGCCAGCGCGCCTATCGTGCTGGTCTCCAACGAGGTCGGCCTCGGCATCGTGCCTGACAATGCCCTCGCCCGGCGCTTTCGCGACGAAGCCGGCCGCCTGCATCAGCGGCTTGCGGCTCAGGCCGGGCGCGTGGTCTTCATGGTCGCCGGATTGCCGATGCAGGTGAAGTAGAAGAGCGAAGTGACGATGACTGACGAGGCCGAGGACGCAGCCCGCCACAAGGCGAAGATGGAAAAGCGCAAGGCGGTGCAGGACGCCGAGGTCGCCGGCAAGACGCTGGAAAAGGGCCTGCTGATCGTCAACACCGGCCCGGGCAAGGGCAAGTCGACCGCCGCCTTCGGCCTGATCCTGCGTACGCTAGGCCATGGCTGGCGCATCGGCGTTGTCCAGTTCATCAAGGGCGCCTGGTCGACCGGTGAGCGCAAGGCGCTGGAGGCCTTCGGCGACCAGGTCTCCTGGCATTCGATGGGCGAGGGCTTCACCTGGGAAACGCAGGACAAGGCCCGCGACATCGCCGCCGCGACGAGAGCCTTCGAGAAAGCGAAGGAGTTGATGGCCGACGAGAGCATCCGGCTCTTGGTGCTGGACGAGCTCAACATCGCCCTGCGCTACGATTACCTGCCGCTCGCCGAGGTCGTGGCCGTGCTGCAGGCCCGCCGGCCCGCTCTCCACATCGTCGTCACCGGCCGCAACGCCAAGCCCGAGCTGATCGAGGCCGCTGACCTCGTCACCGAGATGACGCTGGTGAAGCACCATTTCGCCGCGGGGGTGAAGGCGCAGGAAGGGATTGAGTTCTAGATGGCCAGCGCGGCCGCGCTTCCGATTGCCGCCAGCCCCCAGAGCAGCAGGCAGGCGCGCCGGTAGAGTGCGAGCGCCCGCCTGATATCGGCAGCATTCGCCTCGGCCCTGCCATCGCCCATCCAGCCATCCTCGACCCTGACCGCGCCATAGACGCGCGGGCCGGCGAGCCGCAGGCCGAGCGCACCGGCCATCGCCGCCTCCGGCCAGCCGGCATTGGGTGAGCGGTGACGGGACGCATCGCGGCGTACGGCGCGCCAGGCCCCGCCGGCATCGGCTTGCCGGTCGAGCGCCGCGGCGGCGATCAGCAGGAGCGCGGTCAACCGGGAGGCAGGCAGGTTGACGAGATCGTCGAGCCGCGCCGCCGCCCAGCCGAAGGCGAGATGGCGCGGCGATTTGTGGCCGATCATCGAATCGGCGGTGTTGATCGCCTTGTAGAGTGCCCCGCCCGGTAGGCCGCCGAGGCCGAGCCAGAAGGCCGGCGCGACGATCCCATCGGAAAAATTCTCCGAGAGACTCTCGATCGCGGCGCGCGCGACGCCGGCTTCATCGAGGCTCTCCGGATCGCGGCCGACGATCATCGCGACGGCCTTGCGTCCGCCGGCGAGTCCGCCCTGCCCCAGCCCTTCGGCGACGCGGGCGACGTGCTCGTAAAGACTGCGTTGCGCCAGCAGGGTCGAGGCCAGCAGCGCCAGCGGCAGCAGGGCGAGCGGCTCGGCAAGACGGCAGAGTGCGACAAGCGCCACTGAGGCGACGAGCGCCACCCCAAGCAGGATCAGGAGCGCAACGACGCCAGCCATCCGCCGCATCGCAAAACTCATGGCTTCGCGATTGAGGTTTCGGTCCAGCCAGCCGATCAGCGCCCCGATCCAGGTGACGGGATGGCCGATCCATGCGAACAGGCGCGCCGGATAGCCGATCGCCGCCTCGATCAGGAGGGCGGCGAGGAGGAGCGGCAGGCTTGCGGAGAGCGACATGGCGGCCGGGGAGACGAAGGAAGCGATCTGGCACGGCGGCGATCTCGCCACGGCGAAGGCGCTGTTTCCGCAGGCGCCCGAACCCTGGATCGATCTCTCGACCGGTATCAACCCGATCCCCTATCCGCTTCCGGAGCTGCCGTTAAGCCTGTGGCAGCGCCTGCCGGGCAAGGCGGACGAGGCGGCGCTGCTGGCGGCGGCCCGCGCCGCCTATCGCATTCGTCCGGAAAGCGGCCTCGTCGCCGCGCCGGGCACGCAGATCCTGATCGAATTGCTGCCACGTGTCATGCCGGCTGCGAAGGTCGCCGTGCTCGGTCCGACCTATGGCGAGCACGCACCAGCCTGGCGCAAGGCGGGTGCGACGGTGCAGGAGATCGGTGACCTCGCCGAGATCGGCGGTGCGAATGTCGTCGTGCTGGTCAATCCGAACAATCCGGATGGGCGCATCGTCGCGCAGGACGAACTGGTCCCATTGGCCGGCTCGCTGGCAGCGCGAGGTGGTCTGCTGGTGGTCGACGAGGCCTTTACCGATTTCGCGCCCGAGACCAGCCTGCTGCCGATCCTGCCAGAGGGGGCTCTCATTCTACGCTCCTTCGGCAAGGCTTATGGGCTGGCGGGTCTCAGGCTCGGCTTTGCGGTCGGCGAGTCGCGTTTCACCGACGCCTTGCTGGCGATGCTCGGTCCCTGGGCGGTGGCAGGGCCGGCGCTCCATGTCGGAGCCGTCGCGCTCGGCGATGCCGATTGGCTATCGAAAGCCGGTGAAGCCCGCGCCGCGGACAGCAGGCGGCTCGATGCATTGCTTGCTCCATATGGCCGGGTCGTTGGCGGAACCGTGCTCTATCGCCTGCTCGAGACGCCGCTGGCGCCTGCGATGTTCGAGCGGCTCGGCCGGGCCGGCATCTATGTCCGTCGCTTCCAGCACGATCCGTCACGCCTGCGCTTCGGCCTGCCGGGAAATGAGCCTGCCTGGGCGCGTCTGGCGCAGGTGCTCGCGCCGGCCTAAACCCCGCTGCGCGGTCATCGCAGTCGCTGCATGCGGCTGAGAGTGGGACGAAGCGGCGCGCCGACATTATCGTCGGCTGATTCCAGCGATCCGGAGAGATGTCGCATGCAGCCCTGGCCGAAGCAGTCCGCCCTCACCATCGGCTTCGCCCATCCGGCCTATCAGCTGCGCGACGAATATCGCGCCCGCAACGGCCAGGCGACGAGCTTCGAGGTCCGCAATCTCGACGATCTCAGGGCTAGGGCGCCGGAAGCCGATGTGCTGGTCGTCTCCGGCCTCTGGCGCAACGAGATCCTGGACGGGCTGAGCAAGCTGCGCTTCATCCAGTCGATCAGCGCCGGCACCGACCAGTTCGACAAGCCGAAGCTGGCGGCAGCCGGTGTCCGTCTCGCCAGTGCCCAGGGTGGCAACGAGCGCGCCGTCGCCGAGCATGCGATCTCGCTGATCCTGACGCTGGCGCGCCAGCTCCATCTCGCTCGCGACAACCAGGCTAAGGCCTATTGGCGGCCGATGATCAGCGATCGTTCGCGCCGCGAGGACGAGCTCGGCGGCCGTACACTGGTCATCGTCGGGCTCGGCCGTATCGGCCTGCGGCTCGCCGCAATCGCTTCCGCCTTCGGCATGCGGGTCATCGGCGTGCGCCGCCGGCCGGGCGCTGAGCCGAATGTCGAGACGATCGTGCCGCCGGCGGAGCTGCACACCGCACTGGCGCAGGCCGATTTCGTCGCCTTGACCTGCCCGTTGACGTCGGAGACGGAGGGGCTGATCGACGCCGCCGCGCTGGCGGCGATGAAACCCTCGGCCCATCTGATCAATGTCGCGCGCGGCCGCGTCGTCGACGAGCCGGCCCTGATCGCCGCGCTCGAAGCCGGCCGGATCGCCGGCGCCGGCATCGATTGCGTTTATGAGGAGCCCTTGCCGGCGAATTCGCCGCTCTGGCGAATGCCGGATGTCCTTTTGACGCCGCATAGCGCGGGCGAGACCCGCGCTTACGAAAGCAATGTCATTGAAATCCTGCTCGACAATCTCGGCCGGCTGGAGCGCGGCGAGGCTGCGCTGCTCAACCAGATCGTCTGACCAAGCCCGGCTTACCAGCGCGGGCGCGGACCGTAGCTGCCGTCGCAGCCGACGAGCGGGCCGCCCGGATAGTAGTCGTCGATGATGATGTCCGGCATGGCGCAGCCGCCGCGGCTCGCGCTGCGGGTGATGCGGCGGCGCTGCTGCCCGTAATCGTCGGGTTCGACCAGGACGGTGCGGCCGTCATAGCGCGGTTCCGCCGGCCGGGCGTTCGCCAGCTTCGGGGCCGGGCGCGTCGGAGGGGTGCGTTCGGTCGTCTTCTCGGTGGCCTGCTGGCGCACCGGCGGCAGCGGGGTCGCGGCGACATCGGTGTCCTTGCCGGCGGCCTGCGAGGCCGGAACGACGACGTCCTCGGCGGTGGCGCGCACCAGCTTCTGGACGCCGGTGTCGAGCACCAGCGTGCGGAAGGGGGCGTCGCCGCAGCCGCCGCAGCGGGCCGGGTCGAGCGGGACGAGGTCGACGCGCGCCTTGCCGTCGTCAGTGGCCTGGCCTTCGCCGGTGGCGCGGGCGGCGATGACGACCTTGGCGGCGTCCTCGAGCTGCATCTCGATCAACTGGGTCCGGAGCGCCCGGGCGCGGCGATAGTTGACGACCTCGTCGCCGCCCGAGACCAGGATGGCGAAGGGCGCGCCCTTGGGGGCGTTGCCGCGGAAGATGTCGCGCAGCTGGGTGATGGCGCGGCGCGCATCGGAGGTGACCTCCCAGCTGCCGGGCGCGAAGGCGATCTGGCGCGTCGTCATGATCTCGCGGGCCGCCTGTGCGACGCCGAGCGAGACGGTGCGTGAGGAAAACTCCAGCTTCAGCGACTGCGGCCGTTCGGCGACCTTCGGCGCATCGGGATTACCACCTTCGGCCTGGGCAAAGCCGGTGCCGGCCGAGGCGAGCAAGGCGAGGGCGGCGACGGCGAGGCGCAGGCGGCTGCTGCGCTGGCGGGTGGTCTGATCGAGCTGGAAGCCCATGGCGGGTCTCCTCATGAACGGGTGTGCGCTGGGCACGTTGCCAGACCCTTGGCGATCCCTGAGCCGGTTTCGCGAATGCCCGGGAAGCACCGGCGCGTGAAATTGAACGCGCGCGCGTAGGAAGCTGCTCATTCACTCACTGTTCAGGAAAAAATGCGGCCCGCCGCGAAAATCGGGCAAACCATGGCAAAGCTCGGGCAACGCCACTGCTACGACCTGCCTTCACCCGAGCCGGCCGTCGCATTGTCGAGGCTACAGGACTATGCGAAGAGAGGGTAAACAGGGGATCTGGCTATGAAGAACGCAGATGAGCGCAAGGACAGCGTCGAGCATCCGCAGATGATGTCCCGCCGTGCGCTCGGCGGATTCGTCCTTTCGCTGCCTCTGCTCAGCGCCGTTCCTGCGCTGGCGCAGACCGATCAGGCCGCGACCAGCATCCTGCGCTCGCTGGCACCGCATGACCGCGCCCCGGGCCGCTCGAGCGGTGGCGGCAGCGGCGGCGGCAGGGTCGTGGTGCGCCGTGTCGCGCCGGTGCCGCGCCGGGTCCATCCGCGCGGCTACGGCTCGGATGTCGTGATCGACCTGACCCGCCGGGTCGAGGTCACCGTCTTCTTCGACAACGACTCGGCAGCGCTGCGGCCCGGCGCGGAGGCGACGCTGATGCGCCTGGCTCTGGCCCTGCGCGATCCGATCCTGCTCGACCAGCGTTTCCTGATCGCCGGTCACACCAGCAGGGACGGCGACTACGACTACAATGTCGACCTCTCCCATGATCGGGCCGCGGCGGTACGCGACTGGCTGGTCTCCTATGGCGAGATCTCGCCGGGCCGCCTCGTCGCCCATGGCTTCGGTCCGGACATGCTGCGCAATCCGCGCAGCCCCTATTCACCCGTCAACCGCCGCGTCGAGGTCATCGCCATCACCGGCTGATTTCTACTTGTCTTCCCGAAACAACCGCTCGCCTCAGGGGGCACCCGTCATGGCTTTCTTCAAGCGTCTCATGCTCGGCTTCGCGCTGGTGATGTCCTTCGCAGCCGTCGCTCATGCTCAATCGCCGAATTCCCGCATCAACCTTCTGGTGATGTCGGACGACGCCGATCCGGATACGGTTCCGCGCAACAACCGCATCTTCAACCGCGTCCAGCTCCAGCTCTCGGAATATCTCAACACCCGCGGCTTCCAGGTCTATGACGAGACCAGCGTCTCGCTCGGAATCGCCCCGACGGCCCGTGTCCGCCGCCGCGACGCCGAGCTGATCGAGATCGCCCGCGCCGTGCCGACGCCGGTCGACGCGATGGTCGTCTACCAGATCTACGCATCGGCCCGTCGTGCGGTCGCTGCCGACATCCGCTTCCCCGAGATCCGCATCGCCGGCCGCGTGCTCAATGTCCGCTCGGGCCAGTTCATCGCGGCCTTCGAGGTCGGCGGCTTCCAGCTGCCTGCGCTTCCGAACCCCTGCAGCGCCGAGTGCCTGCTCGAGACGGTCGGCACCCACTCGCGCCTCCTCGCGGCCGATCTCGGCGCGGCGATCGCCCAGAAGCTCGAAGGCTTCGCTCGTCCGGCCGGCGGCGGCGCCGCGGCTGTCGGCAAGGACGGCATCGTCCTCGGCGGTGGCGCCGGTGCCGGTGGTGCGGCTCCGGTTGCGGCCGGCGGCGAGGGCTGCAACAGCCTGCCGACCGACTTCATGATCCAGCTACGCGATTTCACTGCTACGGAAGTCGATCGCATCGAGGGTGAGTTCGTCCGCTGGGGCTGCTACCGTGCCCACCGCGCCACGCAGATGACCTCGACCTCGGCCGATTTCTTCTACACGACCTCGGCCGACTCGGCCCGCCTGACCCGCAACTTCCGCCTGATGCTCGAGCTGGTCGGCCTGAACGGTCAGGTCAACTTCTCCGGCAACCGCGTGGTCGTCAGCAAGGTCGCCACGCGCTGATCAGATTGGGCGCGGGGTAACCATAAACCCCGGCCTCTTTCTTCAAAAAAGCCGCCCGGTCGACAGCGACCGGGCGGCTTGTTACTTTAATTGTGGCAGCAATATGCGCCGGCCTGGCGCGAACGGAGTGGAGGGGTTCCGTTCGCCGCAGCTGAGTCGGTGTCCGATGCGGATATTTGACACATGGATTGGGGTATTGACCCGGCACGGGTCGCGGAGATCAGCACGATTGCGTCTTCGCGCCGGTTTTCCGCCCGGGACACCGAGAAGTTCGTTCTGGCGATCACGGGCGGCGGTTCGGAGAATGCCGACCTGCCCCTCTGGGACATGCTGCAGGTCCTGTTTTCGCTCGGCGCGTTGACCGCAACTCCGCGCATGCCGGCTCGCGACGCCGCCATCGGCTGCATGCTCGACGAGAGCGGCATCCTGCTGCGGCCGTTGCGCCAGGAGGGGCCGGTGCGAGCCAGCTTCGCCGGAGCGACCATCGAGGCTTCTGCGGCCGAGATCGTGCTCTGCTATGGCGGCAAGGGCGAGGCCAAGACCCGCTCCTTCTCCTGGAGCCGGATCAGGCGCGCGCTCGGTCTCGCCGATTTCCTCTTCGCGGCCGAGGCCGACGAGCGCTCGGAGGGCGGGCTCGTCGCGCTGCGCACCGCGCTCGACGCGGTCTTCGCGCTGTCCTCTTTCGACGAGGACGGCATGAAGCGCGCCGTGCAGGAGCCGGCCCGCTTCATGCGGGCCTGGCGCCGGCGCCATCTGCCGCTGCTCGCCTTCGCCGACCTGATCCGCCAGCGCGAGGCCTTCCTCAACGCGTCGGGCCGGCGTGAGCGCCAGCGCGAATTCGATCCGGACGATCTGATCGCGCTCTGGAGCTTCGCCTTGCTGCATGGCGAGACCTGGAGCTTCGCCCGCTTCGCCGAGCGTTTCAGCGCGCTCATCCGCGAGGAGCGCTCCAGCGTCGGCCGCCGTGACTTCATCGCCCCGGCCTCGATGGAGACTCTGATGGCGCGCCAGCCCTCGGAGAATCCCGAGGAGGCGCTGATCACCTGGCTCGACCATCAGGCCATCCTCGGCGAGCTCGAGGTGGACGAGCCGGACGAGGACGACGAGCCGGAAGAGGAGGATGAGGACGGCGTCGTGCGCGAGCGCGTCTACGCCGCGCTGATGCGCCTGCCGGCCGAGCCGAAATTCCTCAACAAGGAGGAGCGCGAGGCGATCGGCCGGGCGCTCGCCATCCTGCCGCTCGCCCATGAGCAGCCGCTGACGCTGGCGCGCTCGCGCGCCGTCGCGCCCTGGGAGAATCGCCTGGTCGAGGCCAGCCGCCGCGTCGCCGGCTCCAATCGCGGCCAGGTCGACCAGAGCCCGGAGCCGTTCGACTATGCCAGCATCGCCGCGAGCCTGGCCGCCCTGGGCAGGCGGCTCGATGAATTGCTGCTGATCGGCAATGCGCTCGAGGCGATCGAGGGGCCGCAGAGCGAGGCCGCCACGGCCGAGGGGCAGAAGCTGCTGCGGCGCTGGCGCCATGATCGTGCGAGCTTCCGGATCGACGATGCGAAACTCGCGCTGACCTTCGCAAGGCATGGGGGAGCACTGAGAACGGTCGCAGCAGCCCTGCACCGGATCAACAGGCAACAGAAGCGCTTTGGCGAAACGACGGACCTGGTAGCCCAGGCCGCCAGCGACGAGGCGCGGTTCACCGACGTCTTCTCGCAGCGCTATCAAGGGCGATCGAAACGGCCATGACAGACTTCCTCAACCAGGGTCCGCTCGAAGACGATCCGCGCGTCGGCCGCGCCACGGCCCGCCTGGTTCTGGCGGCGCTCGCGAGCGCCGAGCCGGAAGAGGCGGCTGCCGCGAGCATCAGCCGCGCCGATCTCTGGGCGCATGCCCGCCGGGTCCGCGGCGAACCCGTCAACTTCGCCGCCGAGCGCGCCATCCGCACCGATCCGGAAGCGGCGCGGCTCTATCGCCGCCTGCTCTCCTTCCAGGCGGTGGCGCGCAGCGAGCTCGCCGCCGCGGCCTATGACAGCAGCGCCACCCATCGCCGTATCGGCTCCTTCGAGCTCGACGTGATCGAGGAGGACGATGCCCCGCCGGCGCTCGTCATCCAGTGCCTGTCCGAGACCGACCCGGCCCCGACCATGATCGAGGTCGTCTCGATCGAGGGCGTGGTCCGCCTGCCGCTGCCGGCGCCGGTCGACAAGCACATCGTCATCGACCTGCCGCGGCAGGATGCGGAGCGCGATCTGCTGCGATTGATGCTCGCCAACCCGCTCGCGGGCGTTTATCTGCTGTAACGCCGGGAGCGCTGCCCAAAGCAGCGCTTCTATCCGGCATGAAGGGACGGCAGGGCCTGCGGGAGAGATGATGGCGGGAGATCAGAACGTCAGGCGCTCCGGCGTCTTCGTCGTCGTGCCGACGACCGACCAGCCGATCATCCTGAAGAAGCTGGCCTGGTCGGCCCGCGTGCCGGTCTCGCGCGTCGTGCTGGCGACCGAGAGCTCCGAGGTCTGCGAGCCCTGGAGCACGCAGTACAGCAACCTTTTGCGCCCGGGCGAGCCCTTGCGCCAGATCCTCGGCCTGCCCGACGGCGGCAGCTATCGCCTCGCCGCCTCCGGCTCGATCGACCAGGGCAAGAGCTGGATGGTGCCAACGCTCGCCGCCCATTGCGCGCTCGCCCATGGCGAGGCGGTGACGCACAAGGCCTCCGAGGCCAAGCTGGTGATCTGGGGCACCGGCGCGATCGACCTCTCCGTCGCCGATACGGCCGGCGAGGCCCGCGTCTCCCAGCAGGAATACCACCTCACCACCAAGATCGATCGCTGCCGCCATCTCTTCGCCGATGCCGAGCATGGCGCCACGCCCGTGCTGGCGCTGGTGCCGCGAGGCGAGGAGGCCGAGCGCGCCGTCGCGATCCTCGGCAAGATTCTCGGTGGCCAGCCGCATCATATCGTGGTGGTCTCTTCCCTCGCGGACATCGCTGCGCCGATCGATCTGTTCCTGCGCAGCGGCTCCTTCGAACCGCAGGCCGCGGCGTCCGCGCCGGAGCGGCCGGCCGCACCGGGATCGTCTTCGATGGCCCTGAAACCGTTCGAGCCCAAAACCGCCGAGCAGCCCGCCCAGCCGCAGCCCGCGCACATGGCCGCGGCGCAGCCGGAGCAGACCCTCGTCCAGCCGCGTCCGGCCGGGGACGAGCCTTCGATCGCCGATGTGCTGAAGAGCCCGCAGGCGCCGCGCTCGCGCCGGCCGCTGCCGGGCGACAAGCCGGCCTCGACCTCCTCGGCCTCGCGCCTGCCTGTGATCGCGGCCGCGGCCCTGGTACTCGTCGCCGGTGCGGCGGGCGCTGGCTGGTATCTGACGCGCGGGACTGCGACCGAGGATCCCTATCAGGTCCCGCCGACGTTGACCCAGCCCGGGACCAGTGGCACGACGCAGCCGAGCACCGGTCAGCAGACCGGCAGTCAGCAAAACGCGAAGGCGCCCTCGCTCGGACAGCCGACGGCGCCGTCCCTGGGGCAGCCGAGCGCCGGCGCCCAGGGCGGGCCAGCCGCGATGGCGGGCTCCGCTCTGGCGCGGTTGGTGACTTTGTCCGCGCCGGCCGGCAGCACCTGCGAGGCACAGATCTACGAATTGCGACCGCGCTACAGCGAGGCTGCGGTCGAGGTCGGCGACATGGCGAGCGTCGCGATCGATGGCCAGGACATTTGCGGGCTGGCGCTCGATCCGGTCGCACCCGCCAAGGCGAAGTTCCAGAGCGGGACCGGCCCTGCCGTGGTGGCCTCGAAGTCGACGGCCACCCGCGTGGTCTTCAATCCCAACGCGATCCGCGGCGGCATCGCGGCCTTCCCGGTGATCCAATTCGAGGAGCCCAAGGCGCTCTCGGTCGAGATCAGGCGGCGCTGAGCCGAGGGCAACAGGTTCGCGGTCGTCCCGGTCGCTAACCCGTTGGGGTGAGGACGCGGCGCGATTCAGAAATCTATGCTCCTGCGCACGGTCGGCGGAGGAGACGATGACCAGAACAATTGCAGTGGTGGTGACGCTTCTGGGCGCAGCCGTACCATCCATGACATTCGCTCAGGACGGCTGCCAGACGGTCAGGTCGTCCTGCAGTCAGATGCTGAAGACCTGTGAATCGCGCTGCCAGGGATCGCCGCGCTGCCTGCCTGCCTGCTCGTCCGCACTCGACACCTGCAAGCAGACCGGTGTCTGGAGAGCTTCATCGTCCCCGGCGTGCTGGCGAACCTCCAACCGCAACTGATCAGCCGCGCGGACCGGCAGTGTCGAGCACCAGCGCCAGCAATTCGCGTTGCCTGTGCGTATCGGTCTTGGCGAAGGCCGACTTGAGATGGACGCGGGCGGTCTCGTAGCCGATTCCCATACGCTCGGCGATCTCGGCGACGGTGCCGCCATCGCGCAGGGCGAGCGCGATGCGCGCTTCCTGCGGGCTCAGGTCGAAACGCTGCCTAAGCGCTTCCAGTTCGGCGCTGGCATCTGTCAGTTCGCGCCGGATGACGACGAGCGCTATCGTCCCCGGCGTGAACAGGCCGATCGGTCCCTGCAAGGCATAGTCACGCAGGTTCTGTGTGACGGGCAGCACGGAGAACGACAGCTTTTCCGGCCCCTGCCGAAGCGAGATCTCATGGCGGCCGATCGAGCCGGGCCGCCTTGCGCAGACTGCCGCCACCAGGAGCGTGAGCCGGGACTGCGCCTCGGCATCGCCAAGCACCAGCCTGTCGCCGGCCGCGATGCGCAGGGGTCGGCCGCTTGCGCTGAGCTCCTGAGCTGCCGCATTGAGGTCGAGCACGCGGCAATCGCCGTCCAGCACCAGCGCCGGATCGATGAGGTTGCGCATCAGCGAGTCCCCGAGCAAGGAGCGGTTATTGCGCAGCACGGCCCGATTGCAGTCGAGCGCGCGCCGCATCTTCGGCGCCAGCGCCTGGAAGATCGGCGCCAGCGCTTCGTGGCTCTTCTCCGCGCGTCGGTCGTCGTAGTGAACGCAGAGCGTGGCCATCCGCGACCGGTCCTGAACGATCTTGATGCCGCTGGCTGAGCCGGCCCCGCCCATCGGCTTGATCCAGTCGTTGAAGAATTCGGTTCGCTCGAGGATGCGGCGCGGCAACACCTCGTCCGACAGCGCACTGCGCAGGGTCGGCAGGTCGGTCCAAACCGGAATCCACGGATTGATCGCGGCATAGTGGGCGAAATAGACGTCGAAATTGATATCGTCCCAACCGACGCCGGCGAGCGGCATGGCGTAGGGAGCCGAGCTGTCATAGCCCTGCATCAGGACGCGGCCCCCCGGGAGGACGTCCTGAATGCCGCGGCAGACCTCCACCCAGTGCTCGGGCGCGATCGCAGCGGCATCGATCAATTCTCCGAGGCGCGCAATGGCCCGCTCGCTGCTGTCGGAAACGCGTGACCCCATCGTCGCCTGCCTCCAGCCCGGCATCTACGATTGCAGATGTCGGACTTGGGTCAACCGGCTCCGCAGGCCAGTTGACCCAAGCTTGCGAAGCCAAAGGAAGCTTGGACCAATCCCGAGCCGGCCAACTCACCCGTTCGGGTTAGCGGCCGGCCTTCGGCAGGGGGGTCTATAGGCCTGCGCGCGTCAGCCCGCGCCACAGGCCCCAGGGCGGCGGGTCGCTGGTCGGCGAGAGCTGGCGGATCGCGGCGAGCCGCCCCGCGATCAGCGCGATCGCGATCGAGGGCAGCGCCATCAGCATGTGATGCGAGGTCGCCGCGGCGATGAAGGTCATCGGCTGGCCCATCACCGGCAGCAGCCCGAGCGCGTTGCCCCAGGAAATGCTCCAGTGCAGCGAGAAGATGGTGGCGATGCCGACCAGGATGATCGCCGTGCCCTTGTTTGCCCCCTCCTGGGCCGAGCCCATAGCACGCTCGCGCATCAGGCTCACGGCCAATGAGAGCAGGCCGAAGACGGTGATCACCTGCGCCGCCAGCAGCGCCAGCCCGGCCGGCAGGCCGAAGCGCACCATCAGGAAGGTGGCGATGAAGTCGTTCTGCACCACCGGCAGGCGCACGAGGTCGCTGACGGTGAAGCGGCTGACGGTTTCGTCCTGCTCCTCGCCCTTGCGCTCGGCGATCGGGGTGACGCGGGCGCCGGGCAGCATGGCGCAGAGCGAGACCGGCGAGGGCGGCAATTCGTCGAGCGCCCGGCGGACCTCCACCGGCGTCTTGTCGAGGCCGAGATCGAGCCGCGCCAGCGTGCACGGCATCTCGGCGAGCGCGACCTTGGATTGCAGCAGCTGGAAGCCGAGATCGCGATGGATCACGTCCGGGCTGCGATCCTGCGCCGCCGTCGCGGCGCGCTTGGTGGCGTGGTCGAGATCGTACCAGGTCAGCAGCCGCTCGGCCGGCACGCGCAAGGGGCCGCCGCGCGCCTTCTCGAGCACGTCGATGGCGGCGAGCCGCTCCTTGGGCAGGTTCCACTGGCCCGAGATCGCATAGGTGACGAGCCCCGGGAAGACATAGATCAGCGCCGCGTTGATGCCGAGCAGGATGACGAGCACCAGCGCCAGCACGCCGCCGCGCGGCCAGCCGAGCCGGCGGACCTTGCGCTGCGGCGCGTCGGCGCGGCGCAGAAAGACGCGCATGATCTCGACCAGGCGCTTCAGCGTGCTCGGCAGCAGGAAGGCGAAGGCGAGGACGACGGCGGTGATGATGATGATCAGCGCCGGCGAATAGTCGCTCTTCAGGAACGGCACCGCCGTCAGGAACAGGATGAAGACCAGCACCGTCGCGAGGCTGACCGTCAGCCAGGAGATGTAGTGGCGCTGGTTGTAGAAATAGTCGATGCGCGAGAAACCGAGGAAGATGTGCGCCAGCACCAGCACGAGCGCGATCTTGCCGAGCTCGACCGGCTGGAAACCGGCGACGCCGGTCTCGGTGCCGAGCACGCCCCAGGCGACGAAAGCGGCGAGGATCAGGATCGCCGGCACGGCGCGCAGGAGCTGGTCCTTGAAGCCGACGCCCATGAAGAAAGAGCGCGGCAGCGCCGCGATCGAGCGCTGCGGCTGGAAGGCGATCACCACCGCGACGACCGGGATGAGGTCGAAGAACAGCAGCTTGTTCTTCTCGGCATGGATGGTGAAGTCGGTCTTCTCGGCGTCGATGCCGAGCGCCGTCAGGGTCAGGCTGCCGAGGCAGCAGAGCATGACGAGGCCGAGCCAGGTCAGGCGAAGCGGCGTGGTGAAGCGCGGCCCGATCATGATCGCGATGCAGACGATCGCATAGGCGAGGATGGTGGCGTGCAGCGCCGCCTCATAGGAAATCGAGACGCCGCCGAGCCGCGACAGCTCCGGCGCCAGCACCAGCATGGTCGTCGCCCCGATGAAGGCGGTCGAGCCGAGCGCGCCGACCAGCCGGACCAGGATGGCGCTGCGCCGGAACAGAGTGGCGTGGTGCATCGCCGAGAGCACGCCGAACGCGGCGATGCCGAGGGTCAGCAGCAGGCGCACGATGCGCTCGACACCGTTGAGCGAGGCGAGCGGGTTGCCGAGCTCGGCTGCCGACATCGGCTGGCGCGGCGGCGTCACCACCGGCCGGACGCTGTCGGTCGTCGCGGCGGCGCGCAGGGCCTCGGCGTCGTCGGGCGCGAACCGGTGGGTCTTGCTCAGCGGCGTCAGGCGCAGCGGCAGGCGGCCGTTCGATTCCGCGCCGATCTCGACGGCATAGCGGGTGCGGCCGATGATCATGTGGCTGAGCCGCGCCGGCCCTTCGGGATCGAGCTCCCAGGCGATGTCGGTGAAATCGGTGATGCGCTGGTTGCCGCGCGCGAACACGACCGGCGGGCGCGGCGCATCGACGGCGTCGCCGGGGGCGAGGAAATAGCCGCCGCCGCGCGCGACGATGGTCAGCGCCTTGAACGGCAGGGCATTGGCGGCGATGTGGACTTCCTCGCGCACCGAGCAGGTCAGGCGGCCGCCGAGCGAGACGAGCTTGTCCTCGCCGCGCTCATCGGTGGCGATCAGGCCGGTGACGACCCCGCGGATGCGGTCGGCGCTGCTGAGCGGCTGGCAGACCGGCAGCGCATTGCCGTCGAGCCTGATCGTCGAGAGCGGGCCGGTCGAGTCGATGGTGAGCTTGCGGGCGCCTTGCTTGCCGGCCTCGGTCAGGGTCAGCGCCAGCCGTCCCGGCCGTGCCTCGTCGACCGCGATCGCGAGCGCGCCGGCGGCGATGCGGTCGCCGGGTTGGAAGCGCCAGCGCGCCGAGAAGCTGCCCGAGCCGTTGGCGTAGTCCAGCCAGAGCCGGCGGGTATTGGCGACGTTGCGGATGGTGACGCGCCCGTCGGGCTGGCGGGTGAGGGCGACATGGCGCGCCTCGGCCGCGTCGAAGCGCTGCGGCTGAAGGAGCTCGCGCCGGCCGATCGTCGCGGTCTCGCCGCGGGCAAGCGCAAGGTCGAGCCGTTCCAGGCTGACCACCGGCCGGGCGCTCTCGATCAGATGCGTGGTATTGTGCCACCAGAAGCCGAGCACGCCGAGGCAGAGCGCGAGCAGCACGAGCCCGGTCACGGCCCCGCCCGCGCCGCCGATGCGGATGCGTGGCAGGCGGAACGGCCGCAAGGTCAGCCAGCGCCCCATCAGCTGTCGCAGCGCGGTGGTCTCGCTCACTTCTTGTCTCCGAGCGCGGCGACCTTGCCGAGCAGGCCGGCCATCAGCCGGCCGCAGGCGCGTCCGCCGGTTTCCCGCGTATGCGAGACCAGGCAGGTGAAGGCGACGCGCTTGCGCCCCGCGACATTGTCCATCCAGCCGGCGAACCAGGCCGAGTTCATGCCGTCAGTGGTGTCGGCGGTCCCGGTCTTGCCGAAGATGCGCCGGCGCACCTCCGGCGGCAGCGAGGCCATCACGCCGGCAGCCGTGCCGCCCGGCGAATTGACCACGCCGTAGAGGCCGCGCTGGGCGTCGTCGAGGAAGGGCTCGGCCTGACGCGGGTCCATGCCGGGGATGACCGGCTTGCCCTCGTTCGGCAGCGGCGTCTCGGCGACGTCGGAGACCGGCTTCAGCACGCGCGGCAGGATGACCTTGCGGGCGCCGACCGAACCGTAGATCGAGGCCATGGCGATCGGCGTCGCGCGCACGCCCTGGCCGTAGGAGTTGGTAGCGAGGTCGATGCGGCGGGCATTGCGCTTGTCCTCGACCGCGAGGTCGAGCGCCTCGCCGGTCAGCCGCTGCGCGCCCGGCACGATGCCGCGGGTCAGGTCGACGCCGGGCTGGGCCAGCGTGCCCGGCTGGGTGATCGGGTAGAGATGCTCGGTCATCTGCGCCAGGATCGTGCCGGTGCGCCCGGGCACGGTCGTCGGCCGGCCGCCGACCTTGCGCCCGTCCATGGTCAGCGCCATGCCGGCGAACCACAGGTTCGACGACTTGATCAGCGCCTCGCAGAAGCCGATCTGGGCGCCGCGGCCGGCATCGGGGCAGCCGCTCTGCGCCGGCGCGAGGATGCCGACATTGAAGCCGGCGCCGCCATAGTTGGCGATCGCCACGCCGTCGACATTGAGGATGCCACCGCCTGGAATGCCGAAGACCTGCGCCTGCTGCGCTGGCGGCATCCGGCCCATGATCATGTCGGCGAAGCGGGGCTGCTCGCGGATGCCGAGAATGCTGGCGAGACCGGTGACCAGCTTGAAGGTCGAGCCCGGCATGGTGTGGACGTCCCCGGCGCGCCAGCCATGGCCGGCGAGCGGGGAATCGCTGTCGCGACCGGTCGAGAGCGCCTGGATGTCCCAGCTATGCATGCCGGGCACGAAATCGGGCCAGCTCGCCAGGCCGAGCAGTGCGCCCGGCTCGTCGCCGGCATCCATCAGCAGCACGACGGCGCGGCCGTCGCCCTGATCCGGCGGCTCCTGCTCGGGGGCGAGATTGACCGGCAGCGGGCCGGGCTTGCGCGGGCGCTTACCCCGGCCGAGGCGCTCGCCCATATGCTCGTAGACGGCGTCCTGCACCAGCTTCTGCAGTCGCGGCTCGATGGTCAGCGTCAGGTTCTCGCGGGTGCGGGCCCGGCCGAGCGCGGCCGAGAGCGAGCCGACATCGCCGGCGCCGTAGCCGATCATCGCGGTCAGGCCGAGCTCGTCGACGATCGGCAGCGGTACGCCGTTATTGTCGAGCGCCGGCGTGCCGTCGGCGAAGTAGAGCGCACGGGCCGCGCCGCTGCGCCGCTGCGTGACCGCGCCGCGCCAGCCGAGCTCGCAGACCAGCTTGGTCTTGGCCCGCTCGCAATCGGCCTCGATATGCGAGGAACGCCAGAGCTTGACCTTGCCGTCCTCGCTCTGCACGCCGGAGCCACCGAGGATTTCGCGGGCGCGCGGCGGCACGGCACGGACCGGCTGGCCCTCGAAGCCGATCTCGACATCGCGCCGGCGCGCGCCGGTGATGGTGAAGCGCCAGCCATGCGGCAGGCCCTGCTGGGCCTCTTCGGCGCAAGAGGCGAAGTCGTCGCTGTCGGAGCAGACGCGCTCGGCTGCGATGGCAAGGCCGGCGAGGCGCACGGTCTGCTCGTCGCGCTTGGGATCGAGATTGACGCGCTCATTGCCGACGACGATGCGCGCCGGCTCGAGGATCATGTCGACGGTGACGCGGCGATTGCCGGCCGGCAGCCGCGTCGAGAGCACGAGCCTGTCCTCGGGCGCGCGCAAAGGGCCGAACAGGGCCCAGTCGGAGAGCTGGTTGCCCCGGCGCTTGGCGAAATCGGCGAAGTCGCGCGGCGGCGGCACCGCATTCGGCATCACGTTGAGCGGCGCGGCGAGATCGGTGGTCTGGGCGACGCGCGCGGTCCAGCTCGACGGGCGGCAGCCGGCCGGGACCACCGGTAGCGTCAGCGGCGTGCCATCGGCGCAGCGTCGGTCGGGCGCCCGGTCGTCGCGCGCGCCGGCGATCAGGAAGGAATTGTTCCAGGCCAGCATCTCCGAGCGGATCTGCGCGCCGGCCGGCAGGTTGCAGAGCCGGTCGAGCAAAGTGCGCGAGAACTCCTTGGTGCCCTGCGGCGTCGGCATGGTCAGCGAGGCGTCGTAGAGCGCTTCGCAGGGTTGCGAGCGGATGACCGGGCCGGCGGGGTCGAGCCAGATCAGCCCGGTCGCGACGCCCTGCTGAAACAGGTCCTCGTTCGAGCGGCTGGTCTCGGTGAAATCGGGCTGCTTGATCCAGGCGCGGCTGGCGGCGAGCTCGCCGATCAGCCCGCCCGACAGCCAGAGGAAACCGGCGATGGTGACGGTGCCGACCGCGACGGCGGTGAGGCTGCGCTTCAGGCCGCGGAGGAGCGGATGGCTCATGGCGTCGCCTCCCGGAGCTCGACCACCAGCGGCCCGAGCACGAAGGGGCCGTTCGGCGGGATGATGCTGGTCCCGGCCGCCTGCGGTTTGCGCCCGCCGAGGAGCCAGATGTCACCGGCCGACTGCACGGCGACGCCGCCCTGCGCAGCCGCAATGAAGCCGACGGGGTTGTGATCATAGAGATCGTCGAGTCGCTCGACCACGCCGGAGCCGAACTGGACGCGCACGGCTTCGCCGAGCCAGTCGAAGGTGCCATAGCCGCGCGAGGACTGGTCCGGACCGAAGGCGATCGGCGTCTGCTCGCGCGGCAGGCCGATATAGCCGAACTCGCCATCCTCCAGCCTCAGCAGCGAGCGGCGGCGGCCGTCGAAACTCATGCTCTCGGCGCGGAACTCGCCACCGACGCGGCTATAGCGCAATTCGCGCCGGTCGTAGCGGCGGGCATCGCGGCCCTGCACCACGATGCTGTCGCGCTGGGCCAGCATGGCGGAGGACATCAGACGCCCGCCATGGCTGCGCTCGACCCAGTAGCGGGCCATGCGCCGCCCGCCGAAATTCTCGGGGATGGCGAGGCCGGTGACGGCGAGGTGCGGGCCCTTGGGCGGCTGCGCCTGCAGGCGGGACGGCCGGCGGTCGAGCGTGACGTCGACCAGGCCGAGCGAGACGCGGCCGACCTGCGGGCGCACGCCGAGGATCTCGAAGCGGGCATCGACATTGCCACCGGGCAGCGCCAGCGTCTCGACCTGGATCGCCTGGGCGCGCGCCTCGGGCGTCTGTGGCAAAGCGGTGAGCAGCGGCAGGCCGCCGGCGTCGCGGGCGGAGGCGTCGACCGGGTAGCGGCCGAGGAAGAAGATCGTGCCGCCCGGCAGATCGGGATGAACCGCCGGCGTCAGCATCTCGCTGCGCGAGAAGGCGAAGCGCGCCTGGCCGGAATAGAGCCCGCCTGGCGTGTTGACGCCGATGATCGGCTGGCCGATCGCAGTCTGGGCATCCTGCCGGATCACCACCTCGCCATGCGGCAGGCGGCTGTCGGCCGGCGGGGCATGGACGCCATGGCCGAGATAGACCGCGACCGGCGTGGTCGCATGCAGGCTCTGCTCGACATGGACGGTGACGCCGATATCGGGGTCGATCACGTCGCGGAAGCGCTGCTCGATCCGGTCGGCGAGGAAGCGGCCGAGCTCCTGCGCGCCGGGGAGCGCCTCAGCGGTCAGCACCACCAGCGAGGTGAAGGGCACGTCGATCGGTTGCGGGCCGCTGCCGCCATCGGTGAGCGCGATGCTGCGATAGCGGTCGATCAGGTCTTCCAGCGAGGCCTTGCCGTCCTTGGTCGGTTGGCCGCCCGCGGTCAGGCCGAAGACCGGCTTGCGCCAGAGGTTCTCGATGCCGGGCATCGCCTCGCCCGGCTCGCCGGCGACGGCGCGCAGGCAGGTCAGCCGCCGCGGGTCGTGCATCACCAGGTCCATGAGATCGGGCAGGGCCATGGCGTCAGCTCACTCGGGCAGGAAAGGCATGATGGAAATCGGTTCGCGAAGAGGCGGGCCAAGGCCGCGCTTGTGGACGCCAGAGCCGTTTTCGCGTGCGGGCCATGACGATCCTGCGATCCCTAGTAGATGCGCGAAACGCGGTCGTGCTCGATGCGCCAACAGGCTTCCCAGCCCTCATTGGCCGCGACGACCGTGACCTTGCGGCTCGTCGGCGAGAGCACTTCGCTGATGATCTCGCAAACACCGAAGCCGTCGAGACCCTCGCGATGGGCCTCGACGATCGAATCGCCTTCGAGCAGCACCATCGGGTCCTGGCCGTCGAGTAGCGGACGCAGGCGCGCGAGAGACTTGCCCTGCGGATCGAGGCCCGGGATCGTGCGCACGAACTGGAAGCGGCGGCCGAGATTGGCGCGCCCGCCGAGACTCGGCGCGGCCTCGTCATGCTCGGCGTGGACGCGCGCGCCCGAGCCGATGTCATAGCCGAGATAATGAATGCGCTCGGCGGCGAATTCGGTGCGCAGGCCGGTGGCGCCGAGATCGCGCATCTGCACCGCCATGGCGGCGATGCCGAGCGGGTTCTTGTGCTGCACGGCGCTGCCGGCCATGTCGCCCTCGATGCCGAGGATGGCGGCCCCCGCGATCACCGCCTTCTTCATCGCCGCTGGCGAGAACGGTCGCTCGAAGGGGAAGGCGGCGCGGCTGGCGTCGGCTTCCGCCGCGATCGCCTCGAAGATCGGCGGCCAGAGCGCGGCGCGCCCGGTCGGCACCATGATCACGGTGGGGCGCTTGACCGGATTGGGCCCCGCGGCGCGGGCCAGGCGTGGCAGCAGGCCGCCGAGCACCGCACCGATCTCGGCGAGGCGCTGCGAGGCTTCGCCTGCTCCCTTTTCCAGCGCCGCGCGCGAGAGCTTCAGCACCAGCCGGCGGGGCTCGGCTTTGTCAGGCCCGTCGATTGCGAGCTGCAGTCCCGGCCGCTGCGTCGTGTCCGCCAATGCCGGCTCGTTCTGGGCGACATAGAGGCCAGTCGGATCGCCGTCCGGCTTCAGCTCGGCAAGGATGATGTCGAAGGTCTCGTCGGCGGCGTCCGCATTCCAGCGATAGCGCGTGCCGGAACCTTGCGCCTTTTCGCTGAGGCGGGTGGCGAGACCGGCCTTGGCCTGTTTCACCGCGTTGCGCAGCCAGCTGCGCGCCGCCAGCGCGGCGGCGTCCTCGCGCTGGATGGCGCGGGCAAGCGAGGCTTCGGCGAAGGCCGGCTGCCAATACGCGTCCTGGCCGTCCATCGCCCGGTCGACCAGCGTCGCGGCAATGCCGGTCAGCGCCTCGTCGATCAGGTCGCCGCCGACGGGCAGGCCGAAGGTGGCGAGCGTCTGATGGTTGAGCCGGTCGCCGTCGCGGCGCAGCGAGGCGAGCGCGACATCGCTGGTGCCGCCGCCGATGTCGAGCGTGACCAGCAGCGCCTCGCTCTGGTCGGGGACGGCGGCGCGCACCTCCGGCAGGCTGGCGACATAGCGTGCCGCTGCCACCGCCTCGGGCACGGTGACCGCCGCATCCGGGAAGCTGGTCGCGCCGGGGAAAAGCCGCTCCAGCCGCTGGGCGAAGAGTTCGAGCGCGGCGCGATAGCGCGAGGCGATCTCGTCGCCGATGCCGCTCGGGCAGGAGACCAGGATGCGCGGCACCACCGGGGGCGGCGCATGATCCTCGATGCGCAGGCGATCCTCGCCGAGGCGCAGCACATAGAGATCGACCAGCTCGTCGAGCACGTCGGCGACCAAAGGCGCGATCTCGACCGTGTTGGTGGCGACGACGCGATCGCTGGCGGCATCGTAGCGATGCACTTGCTCGTTCAGCGTCAGCGAGACCGCGCCGGAGGTCAGCGCGTGCTTCAGCGAATCGATCCGCCTGCCGCTCTCGGGCAGGCCGGATTGCGCCGGCGGGGCCGGCGCCGAGACGTCGTAGCGCCGCGAGAAGGCCTTGAGACGGCGCGCCACGCTGGCCCGATCGGAGCCGATCAGAGAGAGGTCCGGCAGACTGTGCGGAGCGTGGTCGGCGCGCAGGTTGTTGCCGGAATCGAGTCCGACATGGCTCGGGATCAGCGGCGCGGCGCCGGCATCCTTGAGGGCGGCTTCGCCATGGCCCGGGTCGACATGGGCGGAAAGCCAGGTGCCCAGCGCCAGCGGCTTGATCTCGGTTGCCCGGCCGGCGGCGCGCGGCGCGCCCGACCAGATCGAGGTCGCGGAGGCGCCGAGATCGATACAGATCGGCAGGCGATGGACGCGGCGGCTATAGCGCAGCGGCAGGCTCGCCTGCGCGAAGGCCTTGCCACCCTCGTCGCCGGCCTTGATCGCCAGCGAGACGGTGATCTCGCCGCGCAGCACATTGGCGCCGCTGGTGCGCACGGCTCGCGACAAGGTCGTCGTCAGGTTCTGCATCGGCACGACGGCGCGACCGCGCCGGCCGAAATCGCCCTCGCGCACGATTTCGAGCGGGAACGGCGTAGGCGGCTCGGCGATCTCGCTCTCGCCCATTTTGCTGCTGACTTCGACGGTCAGCGGCGCGGTTCGGGTCAGCGGCCAGCGGCGCAGGTCGATCACCAGCCCGTCGCAGCGCACGATCGAGGTCTCGTCGTCCGGATCGACCTCGGCGTTGAGGCCACCGGGGATCTCGAACTGCGCGGTGCCACCGAGCGGGCAGGCGAAATGCTGACCGGCGATGGTGAGCGCGACCTCACCACGGTTCTGGCTGAGGATCGGCACCGAGCGCGATTCGAGCGCGCTCGACCACGGCTTGGCCGGCCCGTCCGGATCGTGGCCGGCGCCATCCTGCCCGACCCAGCCGCCGAGCTTGGCGGTGAGCCGGACCTGCAGCGGCGCCTTTGGATTGGCCTGGCTGGTCTCGTCGACGAAGTCGAGCACCGCGTCGCGCGTCAGCGTGACGTCCAGGCGTACCTCCTGGCCGGCCAGCGCCGGCGCGTCGGCGAGCCAGATCAGGTGCCGGCTGGTCGAGGTGCCGGCGTCCGGGAAGCGCCGGAGCGAGACGGAATGATCCATCGGCGCGGCGATGCCGAGCGAGAGATGCTGCGCCTTGATGCCGAAGCAGCTCGCCTCGATGGTGAGCCCGCGCCGGCCTTCGAGCACGATGTCCTTGGGGATGTCGATCGCGACCTGGCCGATCGCCAGCTGCTTGCCGGCCTGCAGCGAGTCCAGGTCGATCTCGACCGGCTCGATCCGCCATTCAGGTTGGGACGCGCCGGCGAGCGCGGCGATCTTGAGGAGGCGCCGCGGCGAGGCGCGGGTGCCGCTGCCGGTCTCGACGATGGTGGAGAAGGCGATCTCGAGGCTGGCGTCGCTGTCGATGTCGGCCTGAGCGCGGTGGTTCGCGACCGCGCGCATCACCGCCTCGCGCTTCAGCCCCAGCACCAGCCGCTCGCCGGCCCGGACTGCGGCCCTGTCGAGCAGGGCGTTACCCTGCAGCCAGCCGATGTCGATGCCGCTGGCGAGGCTCGGCGCATGCGAGACCAGCGAAACCGTCACCGCCTTGACCATGTCCTCGGGTGCCTCGAAGGCGATGAGGTCGATCAGTTCGCCGCTGCGGTCGAGCGCGATGGTTGCCGCGAAGCTGCCGAGCCGGGTCTCAAGATTGTAGCAGGGCAGAGTGGTCATGCGTCCTGCCTCGAAGCGTCACCCGCCTCGGTCCTGGCGGCGAGGGCAGTGCCCCACTGGTGGTCGAGCCCGGTCAGCGCGGCGGCGGCGGCAAGATAGCGCGGCAGCATGTCGCCGCTGCCGGCCCTCAGCCGACGATAGGCCGCGCCGAAGCCGGTGTCCTGCGGGTCGGCCAGCGCTTTCCCGGCAAAGGGCACCGTCGCGAAGGCCGCGTCTGCCTCGTGCCGCACCAGCTGCGCCAGCAGCAGGCGGCCATAGCCGTCGAGCGTCTCGCGCAGGGCCTTGTTGCGCGCCGTGCCTTCGCCGGCAGGGCCGAGCAGCCCGTCGATCGCGCCCGCGAGTTCGGCCAGGGCCGGGGCGAGGCTTTCGATCCGCGACAGCGAGCCGGCGAAATTGCGGCTGGCTGCCGCGAGCCGCTGCGCACCGCGCACGGGATTGCCCGATCGATGCGCCCGGGCTGCGAGGCCGGGGCAGCCGGCCACCTCTTCCCAGCTGCGGATAAGGTCGGCAGCGGCCGCCGCCTGCTCGACCTCGCGTCTCACGGAGGCGAAATGGCCGTGCAGCAGGACGATCTCGCCGGGGGTCAGTTCGCCGAGCCGCCGCGCGAGCTCGTCCGTGATCGCTGCCGGCTGGCTCGCCTGCCGGGCGGCCTCGCCGAGCTCGCTGCGCATGCGGGCGATCGCCTCGAGGCCCGGTGTCTGCTGCCGCTGTGGCTGCCGGCGCAGCTCCAGCAGCAGTGCATCGAGCGGCGAGAGCCGGCGCTGCCCGCGCTGCGTCGCCGCCGCGGCCATCGCCTGCTCGACCTCGATGGCGAGCCCCGTCTCGATCCAGCTCTGATGGACGCTGGCGGCGACATCGTGCAGCAGCCGCATGGTGCGCCGGTCGTGCCCCGCCAGCGCCATCGCCTCACGGGCGAGCGCCTGCGGCAGATTGGGATCCTCGTACCAGGCGAGCAATTGCTCCAGTCCGGTCTCGTCCCGTGTCGATCCTGGCAAGGGCAGGATGAGGCGCACGGCACAGGCACGCGCTGCGAATTGCGGCTGCGTCAGAGCACGCAGGAGCATGGCGACCTGCTCGGCGAGAGGGCGCTCGCCGAGTTCGTCGATCCGGTCCGGATCGATTCCGGTCGTCGTGACCAGCGCTTCCAGCAAGCTGACCGGTGTCGCGGGGGCCTTGCTGCGCGCATCGAGCTGGGCGAGGGCGCCGCCCGGCGCCTGGGCCATGCGCAACGCGATTTCGCCGAGTATCGTGCCGAGACGTGCCGGCCTGGCCGCATTCGCCGCGCGCCACAGCCCTTCGGCCGATCGCCCCGCTGCGAGGGCGAGGTCGTCGTGCAGGGGGGCGCTGCTCCCCGCCGAGGCGACGACGAGCGCGTTGCCGCCGCTTTGGCCGAGCGTCAGGCCGGTCGCGGCCGAGGCCCTGTAGCGTGTCCCATGCGAGAGCGCCGCGAAGGCGCCCTCCTGCCAGCGCAGCGTCATCGGGCTGCCGCTGACTGCTTCGCCCTCGCCGGCCCAGGCCAGCTGGCGGCGGGGTTCGGCGAAGACGATGATGTCGTCGGCCTCGACCCAGTCGGGGAGCGAGAGCATGCCGCCTTCGGCCTCGGCGCTGGGCCGGAGCAGGCGAAAGCCACGGCGCAGCGCCGCGACGCGGCCGAGCCCTGTCGCATCGACGTCGCGCTGATCGGCTGGCGAGGCCGCCAGCGTGTCGAGCTCGGCCTCGATCGCGAGCCGCAAATCCTGGTCGATCTGTGCCAAGGCCTGCCGCGCCTCGCGCATCGCCGCCGGCAGATGCGCCACCAGCAGCCCTTGGGCCGCCGCTTCGGCGTCATCGCCCGTGAAGACGAGAGTCAAGCCGCCGGCTTCGCCGCGGCGCGCTGTCAGCATGCTCGTCGCGGCGCGCTCGTCGTCTGGATGCAGGAACGGGCCGGCCAGGAGCCGCCAGCCTTCGGCGTCCGAGCCGCTGGCCCGGTTGAGGCCGGAGGCCAGGATCGCGGTCTCGCCGAAGGCCGATGCGTCGGTTGGCCCGCTCCGCTGGGCCAGCCGGCCGTCGTCGAGATAAGCCTGCACCAGTGACAGGCCGGCGGCCCCCCGATCGGCCTCGGCCAGCGACAGCTTGTCGTCGAGCTGCACCGGGATCGTGGCCAGCGAGCCATCGGCTGCAAGCGTCACGGCATGGAGAGCGTGGCTTCCCTGCGGCAGGGTTCCGAACAGCGTCGCGATTCCGGCATCGGCGGCGGCGATCAGGCTGATGCGCCCGCCGCTCTCTTCGGCTGCGAGGAAGCGGATGGGAGCGCTATCGCGCCAGATCGCGGCGACATGACGTGAGCCGTCCCAGATGATGGCGACCGGCGCCGCGGAAAGAGTCACGGAAACAGGCTCCGGGGAAGGCGAATTGGGCAGGACGACGCGAGCGGACCTTGCGCGATGGGCGGCCGTCTTGCAAGACATGCGCTCGGCTCGACCTTGTCGGTGCGGGCCTGATCTTGCGGCCGGCTGGCTGCACTTGCGGAAACCTGCCGCGCCGGGTGGCCGGCGAAGGCCGCCGCAGGGCCGAGATGGAGCGGGATGCGATGACGGCAGAATCGGTTTGCTTTGCCGCGTTGCCGGCAGCTTTGCCCGCCGCGCTCGCCCAGGCGACCGCCGGGGAGGAGGTCGCGCTTCGTCGCCTGACTCTCGAAGCGGCCGGCGAGGACGTGCGCGAGGTCGAGGCCAGCTTCCTGGCTCCGCGCTTGCTGCCGCGCCTGTTTCGCGAGCCAGCCCAGATGGCCTCGCAAGCCCAGGCGATCCTGCTGGACGCTGCGCGCCTTGTCGTCCTCCTGCCGGTCGGGCGTTATGACGACGGCGTCTGGGCGCCGATCATCGAGCGGATTCTGTCGGGGCTGGAAGCCGCGGCGAAGCGGCCGCGGGAGGTCATCCTGGCCTGGAGCGGGGTCGAGCCTTTCCTGGCGCCGTTCGGCCGCCGGGCGCAGGAGGTATGGGACGACCCGCGCCTGGTGCCTGCCATGCTCGGTGTGCTGGACCGCTCCGCCCGCTCGCTCCCGGCCGTGCTCGACGCTGCCACCAATGTCCGCCGCGGCCTGATTCGGTTCGATCCGGCGCAGGATACGGGACCGGCGCGGGCGGCGCTGGCACTGGCCTGAACGCATAGGCCAGGGACTACTTCCAGACCAGCGCGTTTGCGAGATCGCGCCGGCCGCATTCCAGCGACATGGCGTTGACGGCGGCGCGGTAGCCCTGCAGCGAGTAGATCACATGCGCCGGCCGGCCATCGGTCGCCGTGCCCTGGATCTCGAGCGTCGTGCCCCTGTTGTAGCCGGCGACCGCGTCCATATCGAGGATCGGCTGGCCGTTCGAGCCCTGCTTCGTCGGGCGGATGAAATTGCCTGCGGCGGTCGGCGCCGCGTTGAGCCGGCGCACCATGCCGCCGCCTTCGCGGATCACGGCCTCGAAGGGCGTATTGGGCTTGTAGTAGCGCTTGTCTTCGATCAGGTGCTGGAGATCGCCGTTTCCGACGCCGGCGCTGCTCGCCTGTAGCAGGATGAACGGCGCTTGCTCGCGCCAGTAGCGCGGCCCGGCCTCCTGCGCCGCGGTATAGGCATAGCAGGTGCGCTGGCCTGTACGCGGGTCCTCCGAGACGCTGGCATACCAGTCCTGGAAGCGGCGCAGCAGCCGGCCCGGCGCCTCCGGCATCAGCATGTCCTTGGTGTCGACGGCGCGCGCCCGCAACTGGAAGTCCTGCGCGACCGGGCCGGCGCCGGCGACGCGGATCGTGTATTCGCCGGGCCCGAGCTTGTAGCGCCGCAGGTTCGGCCGGCTCGGATTGGCGATGTGGATCGTCTTCATCTGGGCGTTGTTGCGGCCGAGCACGTCGACCGGGACGGCCGGGTGCGGCCCGCGCACGCTGGCGGTCGGAATGTCGACCTCGACATAGGATTCCTGCGCGACCAGGAAAGGGTATTGCTGCAAGGCGCGGCCGCCCTCGATCCGCGCATTGATCCGCATCGGCGTCTGGTCGAGCCGGGGCGTATGCGCCTCCGGACCGAGCGCCGCCCATTGCTGCATGGTCGGCAATTCGTCGAGCGTGACCAGCCCGTCCTCCGAGACCGGCGTCGTATTCCGGCGGTTGACGCTGACCGAGATGCGGTAGCCGAGCGGGCGCGGATCGACCGTGACCATGCCGTCCCAGCGCTTGTCCTCGGGACTGGCGGGGTCGTGCGCGATGACCAACTGGACGTGCCGCTCGGCCCGGATCTTGGTCTCCTTCTCCTCGGCGTTCTGCTTGCTCAGCGCGCGCCGCAGCTTGTCGGAGAAGAATTCCTGCCAGCCGGGGCTGACGGGCAGCCCGCTCAGCATCCTGACCGAGAGGGTCATCGGATTGCCGGTGTCGACCGAGGCCGCCCAGACGCCGGCGGCGACCTTGTTGAAGAGCTCGTCGGTCGAGCTGTATTCCTCGCCGATGAAATCCTGCGAAACGGGGAACGGGTCGAGGCTCGGCGAGCAGCTCTCATAGCCGTTCCAGCCGTGCGCCGACAGGTTGAAGCGCGTCGCCGCGCCGACCTTGTAGCCGGAGGCCCGGACCTCGAGCTGGATCTTGCTGAGCTGTTCCTTGTTGTCGCCGGCCAGCGGATTGTCGAGGACGCCGGTGTCGACGATGCCCTTGATCGGGTCGATGTCGAGCCAGGGCGCCATGGTGATGCCGGGGATGTTCGAGAATGCAGCCCGGATCTGCTGCATGATGTTGTTGCCCTGGTCGGTCGTGAAGGCTTCGCGCGTCACCGGGCGGGAGGCGATGCCGATCGTGACCGGCAGCTTGAGCTGCGGGCATTGCTGCTGGATGCGCTGCCAGAGGATCTGGGCGGCGGAGCCGAACGGATTGTACGGATCGAAGCCGGCCATCATCTGCGTCTGCGCCGTAGCCCCCGTCGGCGGCGCCGCCACGAGGCAGGCAACCGTCAGGCAAAGGGCTCGTTTCGTCAGCGCGCGCGCAGTCATCTCGGTTCGATACTCATGAGGTCCCCCCTCGCAAGCGAGGGAGGACCGGTTAGTTCCGTCGCGGCTCAGATGCCGGACGCCTCGTTCGTCGCCAGATTAACTTCGACCTGGTCGGTGCCGGCAGCCTTGCCCTCGCGGGTCACGGTGCGCTCGACGACGCGGATCTTCTGGCCCTGGCTATTGTTGTAGGTCCGCACGGTGCGGGCGCGGACCGTCACGTCCTGGCCGCTCGAATTGCGGAAGCGCTGGGTGTTCGAACCGCCCGAGCGCGCGGCGATGTAGGCGGCCTCGCGGGCGCGCTCCTTCTCGATCGCGTCGGCGATGACCAGGCCGGCCATGCCGCCGATCAGGGCGCCGATCAGAGCACCACGGCCGCCGCCGACTGCGCCGCCGATCAGCGCGCCAGCGCCAGCGCCCATCGCGCCGCCCGCAGCCACACGTTCCTGCGAACCGGTGCAGCCGCCCAGCAGGAGCGCCCCCGCGACGAGAATGGTTCCGGCCTTCATGGTCTTGGCATGCATCACGTCACCCCAGTAAAAGGTTGTTTCCAAAATCCATGGCGCCTGCAATCTGGCTGCTCTTGCATCCGGCTGAGCTGGTTTCGCAAAACCCGGGCAAGACCATATGGCGCCACACCCGGCATCTCTTCCATATTGACGATTTTTGGGCAAGTGCGGCCGCAGTTTGTCACGATTCTGACAATCTTTAAAATGTTCGTACCTCAGAAACGGCATTGAAAGCCAAGACTGGCCGGGACTGACGGGCTGCGGCGCCGCGGCTGCTGCGTCGCATTGGCTGGCGGTTGCCCGACATCTTTAAAAACCAGAAGCTCATCTTTAACGCTTTTCCGGCCGCTGTGGTTAATTCGCCGCGGTCGGCTGCGGCCGCTGTCCGGCCTGCCGCGCCGTGACGCGCATCGGCATGCCGTGTCCTGGACGCAGCGTGATGCGCTGGACCGGCATCGGCGCCTCGGCGCCGGCATAGTCGAAGCGCAGCCGCCGCAGCAGCGCAGCGAGCACGATCACCGCCTCGACCATGGCGAATTGCTGACCGATGCAGACCCGCGGGCCGGCGCCGAAGGGCAGGTAGGCGTAGCGGGGTATGGCTTCGCGGGCGCCGGGCAGGAAGCGCTCGGGCCGGAACTGCTCCGGCGCTTGCCAGAGCGTTGCGTGCCGATGCAGCAGATAAGGCGAGATCACCACCAGCGCGCCCTTGGGGATGGCGCAAGCACCTGCCACGTCGTCGGCCAGCGCCGTGCGCGACAGCGACGGTACCGGCGGATAGAGGCGCATCGCCTCCTCGAGCACGGCGCGGGTGAGCGCCAGGCGCTCGCCCGACAGGGCGGCAGCGGCCAGATCCTCGCCGGCGGCGTCGATCTCGGCCTCCAGCGCGTCGCGCACATCGGGTGCGAGCGAGATGAGATAGAGCGACCAGGTCAGGGCGTTGGCGGTGGTCTCATGGCCGGCGCCGATGAAGGTGACGATGTTGGCGCCGACCTCGGCTTCGCTGAGTCCGGTTCCGGTTTCGGGATCGCGCGCGGCGAGCAGGGCGTCGAGCAGGTCGGGCTTCTCCGGCTTCCAGGCGCCGCCGGCATGCAGGGCCTGCCGCTCGGCGATGATCGTCCTGACCTGCGTCTCGAAGAACGAGATCGCCGGGCGTGCCATCCAGCGGCCGATCCGCGGCAGCCAGGCCGGCGCCCCGAGCACGTCGAGCGGGTCGATCCGTCCCTGCGTCTCGAAATAGCGGGTCAGCGCCTTGCCGAAGGCGTCGGCGCCGCCGGCGATCGCGTTCGAGAACATCGTCTCGGCCAGGATGTCGTAGGTCACGCGGGTCATGTCGGCTGATATGTCGACGACGCGGCCGCTGCGCCGGCGCGCCATGCGGATCACGGTCCGCTCGGCCGGCGCCGTCATGCGTTCAGCCAGGGCCGCGACCGAGCGCGGCGTGAACAGCGGCGCCAAGGTCCGCCGGGCCCGCTTCCAGGCCTCGCCCTCGGCCGTCAGCAGGCCTTCTCCGAGCCCGGGTGCGAGAACGGTGCGTTGCAGATCGTCCTTGCGGTAGTTCGCCGCATTCTCGACCAGCACATGCCGGACAGCGTCCGGGTCGGAGATGACGACGCCATAGCCGAACAGGCCTTCGCCGGCGACGATAGGCTCGCGGAAATGGCGCGTCCGCCAGATCGTCAGCGGGTTGCGGCGCAGGCGCAGCAGCAGCTCCAGCCGGCCGAACTCGTGTTCTTCCGGCACCGGAGCCGGCGGCTGACGCCGGCGGGCCTGCGCCGCCGAAAGGGTCGCGTTCGCTGCGCTCATGCAATCTCTCCCTGCGGCAGCCGAAGCCGGTCGTTCGGGCCGGCCGATCGGAACCGGCTCTGAGCCCGACAATGTCCCGCCGGTTTTAGGCATTCCGAAGGCGCAAGCCATATGCCAACCCGCTCTGCGATTATTGCATTGCAGAGAATAATCCGCGTGATCTTGTGCAGTGCACAATAAGTGTTATTTTAGGCTTCCAAGGAGCCACCGAGATGCCCGAGTACAAGAATCCCCCGCCGCGCATCCTGCGCCCGCGCAAAGAGCTGCCGACCCTCGAAGAGGCGGTGACGGCGGCGCAGTGCATGAGCGATTCGCCGGAGCAGCAGGCCGAGCTTGCCGCTCAGCTAATGGGCGTGCCCGTTGCCGAGGTCGTGCCGCTGATCCGCAAGGCCGCACATCGTACCACGGTGATGACCCCGAACCGCTCCGTCGTCGTGGTTCGCCGGCCGACCCGCACCTTCTCGCCGCGCCTTGCCGAGGCGATGCGGCGCTGAGCGGCACTGGCGACGACGCATTCTTCCCGTATCGGCAAATGCCGGGGGCCTAGAAAGGCCTCCGGCATTTTGCTTTGCGGCGTCTCAATTCGGAGCCCCGATCGTGTCGAGGATCGGGCAGTCCGGCCGCTTGTCGCCATGGCAATGGCTGGCGAGATGGCGCAACGTCGCCGCCATCGCCTGCAGCGCGGCCGCCTTCTCCTCGAGCTCGGCGACATGCTTCAATGCCAGCGTCTTGACGTCGGCGCTCGCCCGCGACCGGTCGCGCCAGAGCGCCAGCAGGGCCCCGGTTTCCTCGACCGAGAAGCCGAGGCTGCGGGCCCGGCGCACGAAGCGCAGGGTGTGGACGTTCGGTTCGGCATAGACCCGGTAGCCCGATTGCGAGCGCGCCGGCGGCTCGATCAGTCCGATCTGCTCGTAATAGCGGATCATCTTGGCGCTGACGCCGGAGGCTTCGGCTGCTTGCCCGATGTTCATCCCATCCTCCCGAAGGCTGCGGCCGGGCCTGCGTCCGGCGCGGCGGCGGTGGTGTCCTGCTGCCCCGCAAAGCGGCGCAGCCTCAATGCATTGGCCAGGACGCTGACGCTGGAGAAGGCCATGGCGAAGCTGGCGAAGACCGGCGACATCAACACGCCCCAGAGCGGGTAGAGCGCGCCGGCCGCGACCGGGATCAGCAGCACATTGTAGCCGAAGGCCCAGCCGAGATTCTGGCGGATATTGGTCATCGTCGCCTTGGACAGGCCGATCGCCTCCGGCACATGGCGCAGGTCGCCGGAGATCAGCACGATGTCGGCGCTCTCGATCGCGATGTCGGTGCCGGCACCCATGGCGATGCCGATATCGGCCTGGGCCAGGGCCGGCGCGTCGTTGATGCCGTCGCCGACGAAGGCGACCTTGTCGCCGCCGCCTTGCAGCCGCTTGACGATCGCCGCCTTGTCGGTCGGCAGCACCTCGGCCTCGACCGCGTCGATGCCGAGCCTGGCCGCGATCGCCTCGGCGGTGGCGCGGTTGTCGCCCGTCACCATGACGATACGCAGGCCCAGCGTCTTCAGCGCCGCGATCGCCGCCGGCGTGCCCGGCTTGACCTGGTCGGCCACGGTGACGAGGCCGGCCAGCTTCCCGTCGATCGCGACATAGAGTGGGCTTTCGCCGTCGCGGGCGAAGGCGGCGGCCCTCTCGGTCAGGTCGCCGAGAGCGATGCCCCGTTGCGCCATCAGCTTCTGCGAGCCCACCAGGACCTCGCGGCCCTCGACCCGGGCCGAGATGCCGAGGCCGGGCTCGGCCGTGAAGTCGATGGCCGGAGCGAGCGCGAGGCCACGCCGCTTCGCTTCGGCGACGATCGCTTCGGCCGAGGGGTGCTCCGAGGCGCTCTCGGCGGAGGCGGCGAGGCGCAGGGCCTCATCCTCGGCAAAGCCCTCGGCGGCGACGAAGCGCGTCACCTCGGGCCGGCCCTTGGTCAATGTTCCCGTCTTGTCGAAGGCGATGGTCGCGACCTCGCTCAGGCCCTGGAGCGCGGCGCCCTGGCGGAACAGGATGCCGAGCTCGGCGGCACGGCCGGTGCCGACCATGATCGAGGTCGGAGTCGCCAGGCCCATGGCGCAGGGACAGGCGACGATCAGCACCGCGACGGCGTTGACCAGCGCATAGGTCAAGGCAGGGGATGGGCCGAAGGCGAGCCAGGCCGCGAAGGTCAGCAAGGCAACGGCGATCACCGCCGGCACGAACCAGTTGGTGACGCGGTCGACCAGGGCCTGGATCGGCAGCTTGGCCCCTTGCGCCTGCTCGACCATGCGCAGGATCTGGGCGAGCAAGGTGTCGGCGCCGACCTTCTCCGCCCGGAAGCGCAGCGCGCCGTTGCGGTTGATCGTGCCGCCGATCACGGTCGCGCCGACGGTCTTGTGCGCGGGAGCGGGCTCGCCGGTCACCATGGCTTCGTCGACATAGGAGGCGCCCTCGATCACCTCGCCGTCGACCGGGATCTTCTCGCCCGGCCGGACCAGCACGAGATCGCCGACCCGGACATGCTCGATCGCGATCTCGCTCTCGACGCCGTCGCGCAGCACCCGGGCCGAGCGTGCCTGCAGCTGCACCAGCCGCTTGATCGCCTCGCTGGTGTGGCCCTTGGCGCGGGCCTCGAACCAGCGCCCGAGCAGGATCAGGGTGACGATCACCGCGCCCGTCTCGAAATAGGTGTAGTCGGTACCGGAGGGCAGCCAGTCCGGCGCGAAGGTCGCGACCACCGAATAGGCATAGGCCGCGCTGGCGCCGAGCATGACCAGTGCGTTCATGTCGGGCGCAGCCCGCAGCAGCGCCGGCCCGCCCTTCTGGAAGAAGCGCAGGCCCGGCCCGAACAGGACGATGGTGGTGAGGCCGAAGGCAATGAGCTTCAGCACGAAGGCATCGACCCGCGCATAGAGCCAGTGGTGGAAGGTCTCGCTCAGATGCGGCCCCATTTCGAGCACCAGCAGCGGCAGCGTTCCCAGAGCCGCGACGACGACCGAGCGGCCGAGCGCGGTTTGCTCGGCCTCGCGGCGGGCGGCGGCGGCATCGCCATCGTCGCTGCGCTCGTCATCGAGCGGCCTGGCCTCGTAGCCGGCTGCCGCGACGGCGGCGACGAGTGCGGGCCCGATGGCGCCGTCCGCGACCCGGATGGTCGCCCGCTCGGTCGCAAGATTGACCTCGGCGCTCAGCACGCCCGGCACAGCGCGCAAGGCTTTCTCGACCCTGCCGACGCAGGAGGCACAGGTCATGCCCGAGATCGCCAGCGCGATCGTCGTCGCGCCCGGTTCATAGCCAGCGCCGCGGATCGCATCGGCGATCGCGCCGGTGTCAGCCCCAGCGAGCGTCACGCGCGCCTTGCCGGTGGCCAGGTTGACCGCGGCTGCGCTCACGCCGGGGACGGCCGTGATCGCCTTTTCCACGCGCCCGACGCAGGACGCGCAGGTCATCCCGTCGACCGGGATATCGATCGTGCCGAGCCCGCTCGCAGGCGCTTCATGCTTCGCACGCATGGTCATCACGCATCACCTTCCTTCTCTCGTTGGAAGATGGCTACACCTTCCCATCATGGGAAGGTCAAGCGGTCGTTCTTCAGGCTGATGCGGGGGTCGCCCTCTCCGGGGGAGACCGAAGGTCCCAGCCCGGAACCCATGCAGACTCCCGGGGCAAGAAGAGGCATGGGCCAGAAGGTTCGATCACATCCCGTGCGTTGTGATGACGGGGGCCGGGCTCGCCAAAGGGCCGCCCCGGAATGACGCGCAACGTGACGGAGGCCGGCTCAGGCGAGCTTCAGCTCGCGAAGGATCGTGCCGAGCGCGGGCTCGTCGACGAGATCGGCCGCATCGGCCTGGGTGAACCATTGGCAGCGGCGCTGGTCCTGTTCGGGCCAGCTCGGGAGCTGGTCCTTGACCGCGAGTGGATAGAGCCTGACCTTGCACAGCACGAAATCGCGCGTGCGCCGCTTCCAGTAGGTGTAGCGTCCGACGGACTTCTTGCCGACCTCGCCGACGAGCCCGGCTTCTTCCATGGCTTCGCGCGCGGCGGCCTCATGACTCTTCAGCCCGCGGATCGGCCAGCCTTTCGGCACGATCCAGCGCTGCGTCTCGCGCGTCGTCACCAGCATGATCTCGACGGCGCCGTCTGTCCGGTGCCGGTATGGTATCGCGCCGATCTGGATTTTCGGCTCGCCTGCCTTCTTCGCGGCGGCGGCCTTCGCTGCCCTTGCCAATCGTCCATTCCCTGCCCAAACGGCAGCATATGGTGATTCGGGCGGCGCTGTGCCAGCAGATTCTGTAGCCGGCAACTCTTTTTCAAAGTGCCGGCACCCGGCATGAGTTCAGCGCAGCCGGCACTGCGGGCATCCCGGTGTTCCGCCGCCGCGGAGCGTTGTGAAGCCGGCGACGCGCCCTCAGAGCTTCTTGCCGTCCTTGTCGAATTGCTTGAGGAAGGCGGTGAGATCGGCGATTTCCTTGTCGTTCTTGATGCCGGCGAAGACCATCTTGGTGCCGGGGATCTTGGCCTTCGGGTCCTTGATGTACTCGGCGAACACCGCCTCGTCCCAGGTGATGTTGGCGCCCTTGTTGGCGGTCGAATAGCTGTAGCCCTCGACCGCGCCGGTATGGCGCCCGAACAGCCCGTTGAGCTGCGGGCCGACCAGGTTCTTGGCGCCCTCGCCGATCTGGTGGCAGGCCCGGCACTTGTTCCAGGAGCGTTCGCCGGCCGAGATGTCCTGCGCGGAGGCGGCAGAGGCGGCCATTGTGGCGAGGGCGAGCAGGGTTGCGCTGGTGATCAATCTCATCGGGTCGTCTCTCCTCAGCTTAGACTCCTTCTGAGATAGCGCAGCCCGTTTCTTTGAATACAGGGCAGTTCGTCGCGGTGGGATCACAAAGCCCCGATCCACTCGGCGATATTGGCGGTAAAGGCGTCGGGGCGCGAGATCGGAAAGTAGTGCCCGCCGCTATCGAGCAGGGTCTTGCGGGCTCCGGGCATGGCGGCTGCGAGCTCCTCCTGCAGGAAGGCTGGGACGATCATGTCGTCACGCGCGCCGAGAATGAGCGTCGGCGCGGCGATCTCCCCGGCCCAGCCCGACGCGTCGAAGGCGCGCAGCGCGCCGATGCGTTCGCGCACGATCTGCTTCGCCTCCGGTGTGTCCGGGGCCGTCGCGACCGCTGTCTCGTAGACGCCCCAATGCGCCTCGAGCCAGGTCGGCGGGTAGGTCATCAGCGCCGCGCTCGCCGCATAGGCGCGCGGATGCTGGTCGAGGATGGCGAGGCGGGTCTCGAACAGCGCGGTCATGTAGCGGTTCTGCTTGAGCCAGCTGCCGCTGAGGATCAGCCCGTCAAGCCGGTCCGGCGCCTGCCGAGCCAGCGACAGGCCGATGCAGCCGCCGGTCGAGTGCCCGAGCACGGTGGCGCGTTCGACGCCGGCGGCATCGAGCACGGCGAGGCAATCCTTGGCCAGTTGGTCGACCGTGCAGGGCGCGCTACCGCGATCGCTCACGCCGATGCCGCGCTGGTCGAAGCGCAGCACCTGAAAGGAACGGGCGAGCGTCGCGGCATTGTCGTCCCAGAAGGCGATGCTGCCGGCGAGCCCGCTGACCAGCAGTACGGGGCGGCCCTGGCCCTGCGACAGCGCCCGCAGCACGGCGCCATCCGGCAGTTTGACCCTGAACTCGCCGCTGACCGCGCCGCCGCTTGTCCCGCTCGCCGGTGCCGCCTCGGATTGGTCGTGCTGATGCCGTCGCGCTTGTGTCATGGCTGTCTGTCCTCTTGCGCGGGAAGGCTGGCGAGTTGATCGAGAGGGAAACCTGGATCGTTCGACATGCGTGCGAGCGGCGCCTTGATCTGGATCACACAGGTGCTCTGCCGCTGCGGCCCGGATTCCGAGCCGAACGGGATGGTCCTGCTGGCGGCGTGCCCTGCCATGCCGACCTCCCCTTGCGCTTCCCCTCATGGCTGATCGTGCCGGGGGAGGCGGCATTGTCCAGCCGCCTTTGTTCATGGCGGCATTGGCTTAGACGCAGGACGGCCTATCAGGGAAGAGTGTTGTTATGCGAAAAACGCAGGGCGATGCCGGCTACAGGCAGTTGACCCAGAGCACGCGGGTGACGCCGTCATGCTGATTGGCGAAGCGATGCGGCCGCGAGGACAGGAAGCGGAAGCTGTCGCCCTCGCGCATGATCCAGCTCTCGTTCTCGACATTGAGCAGCATCGTGCCGCCGAGCACGAGGCCGGCCTCCTCGCCATTGTGGATGTAGTGCTCGTCGCCGGTGCTGGCGCCGGGCTCCATCTCGACCAGATAGAGGTTGAGCTTGGAGCCCTCCGCCTGCGGGGTGAGCAATTGCTTGCGGATGCCTGAGCGCCAGAGCTGCAATTCGCCGCGATCGGCCTGGCGGACGATGGTGGCGGTCGGGTCGGCCTGGCGCGCATCGGCTGGGAACAGGTCCGAGATCGCGACCCCGAGCGCGTCCGCGACGGCGGCGAGCACGCGCAGCGTCGGCGAGGACAGGCCGCGCTCGATCTGGCTGAGGAAGCCGATCGAGAGACCGGTGCGGCCCGCAAGCTCCTCCAGCGAGAGCCGGCGCGCGCGCCGGAGCAGGCGCAGCCGCGCCCCGATCTCGCGGTCGACATGCAGATGCGGCAAGTCGGCGGCAGGCAGGCTCATCGCGATTCCTTCTTCGTCTTTTTCATGTGCATGAAAATCGCTTGCCGGCAAGGCCGCTCTATGCTCGTATCTTCATGCTCATGAAAATTCGAGCCGACGCCTGATCGGGCGTACAGGCAAATGAGGGGACAATGCCATGGAACGCCGGACCTTCCTGACCCTGCTGGCCGGAGGCGCCGTCGCTGCGGCCGTCTCGCCGGCCGCCGCCCAGTCCGTCCTCAAGGTCGGCTCGACGCCGACGGGTATTCCCTTCACCTTCTTGGACACCAAGACCAGCACCATCGAAGGCGTGATGGTCGACCTGATCAAGGAGGTCGGCAAGGAGGCCGGTTTCAAGGTCGAGGTCGAGGGCATGCAGTTCTCCACGCTGATCGCCGGCCTGACCAGCAACAAGATCGATCTGATCGCCGCCGCCATGTACATCACCCCGGCGCGCAAGGAGGCGATCGACTTCTCCGACCCGATCTACACCTATGGCGAAGGCCTGATGGTGCCGAAGTCGGACAGCAAGGACTACAAGTCCGTCGACGAGCTCAAGGGCTATGTCGTCGGTGCCCAGGTCGGCACCGCTTATGTCGAGCCGCTGCAGAAGGGCGGCATCGTCTCCGAGGTCAAGATCTACAAGACCATTCCCGACATCCTCGCCGATGTGAACGCCGGCCGCATCCAGGCCGGCTTCGCCGATGGGCCGATCGTCGCCTACAATCTGCAGCAGGGCCTGTTCCCGCAGGTCCGGCTGGTGAAGTCCTATCAGCCGATGTTCACCGGCTCGGTCGGCATCGGCGTGCGCAAGAGCGACGGCGAGCTCCTGAAGAAGGTCAACACGGCCCTCGCCAAGCTCAAGGCCGATGGCAGCCTCACCAAGATCCTCGGCAAATGGGGCCTCGAGTGAGATCGCCCCCGGCGCACTGAAGCACACTCGGTTGTCATCGTGAGGCGGCGCTCTGAGCGCCGCCCGTTCAGATAGTTCGAGCTCATGCAGACCATCCTGCGCGATGTCGGCACCTTCCTGCCGATCCTGCTCCAGGGCCTTAAGTTCACCGTATTGGTGACGCTTGGTTCCTTGGCGATCTCCACCGTGCTCGGGCTGGTCTGGGCGCTGATGCGCGTCTCCGGCATCGCCTGGCTCGCCTTCATCGCCAAGGTGATCGTCAACACGCTGCGCGGCATCCCGATCCTGGTGCAGCTCTTCTACATCTACTTCGTCTTCCCGGAATTCGGCGTGGCGCTGACGGCGCTGCAGGCCTCGATCATCGGGCTCGGCATCGCCTATTCCGCCTATCATTCCGAGAACTTCCGAGCCGGCATCGAGGCGATCGACCACGGTCAGGTCGAGGCTGCCGAGTCGATCGGCATGGGCTGGTTCCTGATGATGCGCCGGGTGATCCTGCCCCAGGCGATCAAGGTGATCCTGCCGCCCTATGGCAACATCATGATCATGATGCTGAAGGATTCCTCGCAGGCCTCGACCATCACCGTCGCCGAGCTGACGCTGCAGGGCCAGATCCTGGCCTCCTCGACCTTCAAGAACATGACGGTCTACACGCTGGTCGCGCTGCTCTATCTCTCTATGAGCCTGCCGCTGATCGCCTTCGTCGGCTGGCTGGAGCGCCGCTTCGGCAAGGGAGCCAGGCGATGATCGAGCTTTCGGGCGTCACCAAGAGCTTCGGCGCCCATCAGGTGCTGAAGGGCATCACCGGCAGCGTCCAGCGTGGCGAGGTCGTCTGCCTGATCGGCCCGTCCGGCTCCGGCAAGTCGACGATCCTGCGCTGCATCAACGGGCTCGAATCCTATGATGGCGGCGCGATCACGGTCGACGGAGCCAAGGTCGACCGCGCCGACCGCTCGATCCGGGCGATCCGCACCGCAATGGCGATGGTGTTCCAGCGCTTCAACCTGTTCCCGCACCGGACCGCGCTCGAGAACGTCGTCGAGGGACCGATCCATGTGAAGAAGGAGCCGGCTGCGCAGGCAATGGAGCGCGGCCGCGACCTGCTCGCCCGCGTCGGCCTCGCCGACAAGTTCGGCGCCTATCCGGCCCAGCTCTCTGGCGGCCAGATGCAGCGCGTCGCCATCGCCCGGGCGCTCGCCATGCAGCCCAAGGCGATCCTCTTCGACGAGCCGACCTCGGCCCTCGATCCCGAGCTGGTCGGCGAGGTGCTCGGCGTGATGAAGAGCCTCGCCGAGGAGGGCATGACCATGCTGGTCGTCACCCACGAGATGGGCTTCGCCCGCGAGGTCGCCGATCGCGTCCTTTTCCTCGACGGAGGCGTCATCGTCGAGGAAGGCGCCGCCCGCGAGGTGCTGAGTGCGCCGCGCAATCCGCGTACGCAGGACTTTTTGCGCCGCGTGCTCAAGCCGATCTAGGGGACATCGACATGGCCGAACCCTTCCCGCTGCAGCCCTCGCTCTGGCACGCGACCGCCCCCGCCGCGCCGCAGACGCCGCCGCTCGCGGCCGATGCACGGGCCGATGTCTGCATCGTCGGCGCCGGCTATGCCGGCCTCTCGACGGCGCTGCACCTCGCCGAGGCCGGCGTCTCCGTCGTCGTGCTCGAAGCGCGCGAGCCGGGCTGGGGCGCCTCGGGGCGCAATGGCGGCCAGGTCATCCCCGGCATCAAATACGATCCCAGCGAGATCGTCTCGAAGTATGGGCCCGAGGCCGGCGAAGCCCTGGTCTCCTTCGTCGGCTCGACCGCCAATCTCGTCTTCGGGCTGATCGAGAAGCACGGCATGGACGTGCCGCATCGCCGCGCCGGCTGGATCCAGGGCGCACATACGCCGGCCATGGTCGAGACGGTGAAGCGCCGGGCCGAGCAATGGAGCATGCGCGGCGTCGCCGCCCGCTATCTCGACGCCGATGCAGCCAGCCGTCTGCTCGGCACCGACCGCTATCTCGGCGGCTGGCTCGACCCGCGCGGCGGCGGCGTCCAGCCCCTTGCCTATGCCCGTGGCCTCGCCCGCGCCGCGCAGAGGGCGGGCGTCGCGATCCACGGCCAGAGCGCGGTCACCGGCCTGCGGCGCGACGGCGGCAATTGGGTCGTGCGCACCGCGCAGGGCGCCAGCGTCACCGCGCCGCGCGTGGTGATCGCGACCAACGGCTATACCGGCGACCTGATCCCGAAGCTGCGCCAGACGGTGATCCGGCCGAACTCCTTCATCGTCGCCACTGAGCCCCTCTCGGATAATCTCGCCGGCACGATCCTGCCCGAGGGCCAGGTCACCTCCGACACCCGCCAGTTGTTGCTCTATTTCCGCAAGGACCACACCAACCGCCTGCTGATGGGCGGGCGCGGCCCTTTCCGCGAGCCGCAGGGCGAAGCCGACTGGGCCCATCTCGAACGGGTCGTCGGCAAGATGTACCCGCAGGCCAAGGGCCTGCGCATCGACTATCGCTGGTGCGGTCGCCTCGCGCTGACCCGCGATTTCCTGCCGCATCTGCACGAGCCGGAGCCCGGACTTCTCGTTGACATCGGCTGCATGGGCCGCGGCGTCGGCCTGCAGACGGCGATGGGCAAGGCGATGGCGCAGTATCTCTCGACCGGCGACCGGGCGAGCCTGCCCTTCCCGGTGACCGCGATCACGCCCTTGCCGCTGCACGCGCTGAACGAGCTCTACGTCTCGGCGATCATCGCCTGGTACCGGCTCACGGATGGTGGCATGAAGGACCGCGCCGCTTGACGCTCGCCCGTTCCTGACGCAGGGCGAGGAGATGAGCATCGTCCTCGCCTGCGATCTCGGCGGCACCTCGTTCCGCGCTGCCCTCGTCGATGACACCGGAGCGACCCGCGCTCAGCACGCCATTGCCGGGCCGGCGAGCCGCGACGATCGCTTTGGCGCTTCCGAGGTCGACCCGGAAGCCTGGTGGACGCTCCTGATCGAGGCTTGTGCCAGGCTGGCGATCGAGGCTCCGGCGCTGTTCGATGCGATCGAAGCCGTTGCGATCTGCGGCGTCACCCGGACGCAGATCTTTCTCGATAGCGAGGGCCGATCGCTGCGCCCGGCGATGACCTGGAAGGACATGCGCGCCGACGCGCTCGCAGCGCGTTTGCGCGAGAGGCTGAGTACAGCTCATCCGGAAAGCGCCGCGGTCAACGCCTTCCACCCGTTCGCCCGTCTCGCCTGGCTCCGCGAGCAGGAGCCCGAGGTTTTTGGCAGGCTCGCCTGCCTGCTCGAGCCGAAGGACTATCTGAATTTCTGCCTGACCGGCCGGCGGGCCAGCGACCCCGTCTCGCTGGCGCGCTTGCTGGCCGCGGCGAGCCCGCATGAAGGTCGCGATCTGCTAAGCGCGACCGGTGTTCCCGCCGCAATCCTACCGGACATGCTGGAGCCCTGGGAGCAGGTCGGCCCGATCCAGCCCGGCCTGCCCGCGCCGCTCGACCGTCTCACCGGCAAGCCGGTGTTCTGCGCCTCGAACGATACCTGGGCGGCGGTGGTCGGCCTCGGCGCCATGCGCGAGGGCTTCGCCTACAATATCTCCGGCACCACCGAGGTGCTCGGCGTCGTCGGCCGCGAGCCGGCGCGGGCGGAGGGTTTGCTCACCGTCGATTGGCGCGGCGTGTTCCAGCTCGGCGGCCCCAGCCAGACCGGCGCCGACACCGTTTCCTGGCTGCTGGCGCTGCTCGGGCGCGATGGCGCGGCGGTGGGGCAGGAGATCGATGCGCTGCTTGCGGGGCCGCGCCAGCCGCAGCCCCTGCTCTTCCTGCCCTACCTCCAGGGCGAGCGCGTGCCTTACTGGGACCCGTCCCTGCGTGGCGCGCTCGTCGGGCTGAACCGCCGGCATGGACCGACCGACCTTGCCTTCGCGGTGCTGGAGGGCGTCGCCTGCCTCAACCGGGTCGTGCTGGAGCGGGCTGAAGCCGCGCTCGGCCGGGAAGCAACCGAAATCCGCTTCGGCGGCGGCGCTGCGGCCAATCCGGTCTGGAGTCAGATCAAGGCCGATCTCTGCGGTCGGCCGGTCGTCGTAGCAGCTTCGAAGGAGCCGGGCCTGCTCGGTGCCGCGATCATCGCTTTCACGGGGCTCGGCCGTTTCGCCTCTCTCGCCGACGCGCAGCAGGCGCTCGTCACCGTCGCGCGTCATTTCGAGCCCGATCCCGCCCGCAAGCTGCCCTATGACGCGCTCTTTGCCCTATTCCGCCGGGCCGAGGATGCGCTGGTGCCGATCTCTCGCGATCTCGTCGCCGCTGCACAGGAAGATGGTCCGCTCGCCGGCCTCGCGCGCCATGCGTCTGCAACCGCGAGCCTGCACGCCGATTGACGTTGCGGCTGGTGAGTTGGCGTCTTACCCAGATCGAACCAGTTTCCAGAGAGAGGTCCATGTCGCCTTCGCGTCGCATCGCCGCGTTTCGTCTCTCCCCGGTCGTCGGCAAGGTCGGCTGATGCCGAAGCCTGTCACCCTGATCACTGGCGCTTCCGGCGGTATTGGCAGCGCGCTCGCGATGACGCTGGCACCGTCGCACAGGCTCGTCCTCTCCGGGCTGGAGGCCGCTCCGCTGGTCGAGCTGGCTGATCGGCTTCAGGCTGAAGGCGCCGACGTCGCCGCCATGACCGGCGATGTCCGTGATCGTGATCTCGCCGGCACGCTGGTCGAGCTCGCGGTCGAGCGCTTCGGAAGGCTCGACAATCTCGTCACCGGAGCCGGCGCCTCGCGCCCGGTGCCGATGGTCGAGATGGAGGACGAGGAATGGGACAGGCTCGTCGACATCAACCTCTCTGCCGTCTTCCGCGTCTCGAAGGCCGCCGCCCGTCGGATGATCGAGCAGGGCGAGGGCGGCGCCATCGTCCACATCTCCTCGATCGCCCATAGCAATGGCGGGGCAAACCTCGCCTATGGCTCGGCCAAGGGCGGCGTCGCGACATTGACCTATGGCATGGCCCAGCAACTCGGCCGTCACGCCATTCGCGTCAATGCGGTCGCCCCGGGGATCATCGACACGCCGATGGTGCGCGGCGGCTTCGCCAAGGAATTCAACGCGCTGGTCGAGGGCGCCTCGCAGCGTACCCCGCTCGGGCGGCTCGGCCGTCCCGAGGATGTCGCCGGGGTCATCGCCTTCCTGCTCTCGCCGGCCGCCGCCTTCGTCACCGGCGCGCTGCTCCCGGTCACCGGCGGCATCGAGATCCTCTCGCCGATCTCGGCGATCGCCAAGGGAACCGCCTGACGATGCGCGAGATCATTGGCCGCTACGGCACCGCGCTCGCCGGCCTCGTCCTGATCGTCTTTTTCGTCGCCTTCGCGCCGAACTTCGCGACGACGATGAACATCGTCAACGTGCTGAAGGATACGAGCTTCCTCGCCATCCTGGCGATCGGCTTCACGCTCGCCCTGATCGTCTCCGAGCTCGACCTCTCGATCGCCGAGGTCGCGAGCCTCTCGGCCGTCGTCACCGGCTGGCTGATCCAGGGCCAGCAGCACCCGGCGCTCGCGGTTACGGCGGGACTGCTGGTCGGGCTCCTCTGCGGCGCGGCCAATGGCTATGGCGTCACGGTGCTGCGCGTGCCTTCGCTGATCATGACCCTCGGTACGGCGGCGATCGCCAGGGGCTTCGCCTTCATGATCACGCAGGGCGTCGCCTTCGTCGGGCGCTGGCCGGTCTCGTTCACCGGCCTCGCTCGTGGCACGAGCTTCGGCATCCCCAACCTCTTGATCTGGCTCACCGCCGTCACCCTCCTGACCTATGGCCTGATCAAATGGACCCGCACCGGCGCCCATATGGTCGCAACCGGCGAGGCCGACGAGGCGGCGCGGCTCTCCGGCATCGCCACCTTCAGGATGAAGCGCATCGGCATGCTGCTGACCGGGCTCTGCGCCGGCATCACCGCCGTGCTGCTCGCCGCCAACCTGTCCTCGGCCGCGCCGAACATGGCGGGCGATTACCTGCTCTACGCCATCGCCGCCGTGCTGCTGGGGATGACCATGTTCGAGCCCGGCAAGCCCAACATCCCCGGCACCGTCTTCGCGGCGTTGGTGCTGAAGGTGCTCGGCAATGGCTTGGTGCTGATGGGCGCAGCCTATTACGTTCAGGACATCTTTCTCGGCGTCATCATCATCGGCTCGGTCGCCTTCTCGGCCAGCGCGTTGAAAAAGGCGGCGTTCAAGGTCTGACAGTTCACAACGATAACGAGGGGAGAGGTCGTCATGGTCGGTTTGAGGAAGGTTCTGCTGGCGGCGGCCGCCGTCGTCGCGATGGCTCAGGGGGCGGGGGCCTTCGAACTCGGCGTCATCGGCTTCCAGTTCTCGTCGGAGACGCATGCCCGCGTCGCCAATGCCGCCGCCGCCGCGGCCAAGGCCAAGGGCTGGACCGTCACGCTGCTGAACTCGGAAGGGGCGCTGCCCAAGCATGCCGAGCAGTTCGACGCGCTGATCGCCAAGAAGGTCGATGCGATCATCATCGCCATGGGCAAGCCGGTCGAGGCCGACGCCCAGTTCAAGGCGGCCAAGGACGCCAAAATCCCGGTGATCACCGTGCAGTCGGGTTCAAGCCCGCACGCGCTCTTCGACATCCAGAGCAATGAGTACAAGGTCGGCGCCGAGGCTGCGCTCTATCTGCTCGGCCAGCTCGGCTATCAGGGCAACATCATCACCGCCCGCTTCGACCTCAACGTCGCCTCGCGCATCCGCGGCAAGCTGCTCGACAACGTGCTCTCCGAGAACCAGGGCGTGAAGGAACTCGGCAAGTTCTCGATGGCCCGCACCCAGAGCTGGCGCGACGACGTCCGCGCCGGCATGCAGGCGCTGCTGCTGCAGAACCAGGGCAAGATCAACGGCATCTGGGCCTCGTTCGACGGCCAAGCCTATATCATCGACGACCTCCTGCAGGCGCAAGGCGTGAAGAAAGGCCAGATTCCGCTGGTCTCGGTCGATGGCGGCAAGGAGACCTATGCCCGGATCGCCGACCCGGCCTCGACCTTCACTGCCACCGTCTCGATCCCGTTCGAGGAGATGGGCAAGCAGGCGGTCGACGCGATCCAGACCATCGTCGTCGACAAGAAGCCGAAGGAGACGATCACCTCCGGCCCCTATCTCTTCACCGACGCCGTCTTGGTCGACAAGAACAACGTCCAGCAGTTCCTGAAGTGACGGAGTATCGCGCCTTTCCTTCTCCCCTCGGGGGAGAAGGTGGGTCGGCGGAGCTGGCTCGGATGAGGGCGGTGCGACTGGGTGCGTTGGTGGTCGGGTCGCGCCTGACTTCCCTCATCCGTCAGCGCTGCGCGCTGCCACCTTCTCCCCCGAGGGGAGAAGGAAGGAGAGCTTGTCAATGACCGCCACACCCCTCCTCTCCCTCCGCGGCATCGGCAAGGCCTACGGCCCGGTCGTGGCGGTGCGCGAGGTCGATCTCGACATCTTCGCCGGCGAGGTCGTCGCCCTCTGCGGCGACAACGGCGCCGGCAAGTCGAGCCTGATCAAGGTGATCTCCGGCGCCGAGGAGGCGACCTCGGGCACGCTTGCGATGCGCGGCAAGGAGGTTGTCTTCGCCTCGCCGCATGATGCGCTCAGCCATGGCGTCGCGACGATCTATCAGGATCTCGCGCTCGCCCCGCGCCTCTCCATCGCCCAGAACGTCTTCATGGGCTCGGAGCTGACACGGCCGCTGCTGCTGCCCTTCCTGCGCGTGCTCGACAAGAAGCGGATGGCGCAGGAGGCGCGCGGCTTCCTCAAGCAGCTCTCGGTCACGGTCGAGGACATGGACCGGCCGGTCGAGCGGCTCTCGGGCGGCCAGCGCCAGGCGGTCGCGATCTCGCGCGCCCTGCGCTGGAAGGCCGAGATCATCATCATGGACGAGCCGACGGCGGCGCTCGGCGTCAAGGAGACCGCCCTGGTCCTCGACCTGATCCGCAAGCTCAAGGCCGACGGCAGGACGGTGCTGCTGATCAGCCACAATATGCGCGACGTCGTCGCGCTCGCCGACCGGGTGGTGATCATGGGCGCTGGCCGCAAGTATGTCGACCAGCCGCTCGGCGACCTCTCCGCCGACGACCTCAGCCGCATGATCATGACCGGCAACGCCAGGGCGGCCTGAGATGGCCGGCGAAACGATCGTCATCGACACCGATCCCGGCCAGGACGACGCGGTCGCCCTGCTGCTCGCCTTCGCCAGCCCGGAACTCGACCTCAAGGCGATCACCACCGTCGCCGGCAATGTCCCGCTCGCTTTGACCACCGCCAACGCGCTGCGCATCCGCGAGCTCGCCGGGCGCGAAGACGTGCCGGTCCATGCCGGCGCCGATCGGCCGCTGCTGTTTCCCCTCTCGACCGCCGAATTCGTCTGCGGGCCCGATGGGCTGGCGGGCGCCGACCTGCCGCCGGCTCGCGGCAAAGCTAGCTCAATCCATGCCGTCGACGCACTGATCGCGATCTTGCGCGCCGCGCCCGACGACAGCGTCACGCTCTGCCCGCTCGGCCCGCTGACCAATCTCGCCTTGGCCTTCCGACTGGCGCCAGATGTGCTCGCCAAGGTGAAGCGCATCGTGCTGATGGGCGGGGCGCTGGCGCTCGGCAACATCACCCCAGCGGCCGAGTTCAACGTGCATGTCGATCCGCACGCCGCCGCGATCGTCTTCGGCTGCGGCCGGCCAATCGTGATGTTCGGGCTCGGCGTCACCCATCAGGCGATCGCTTCGCATGAACAGGTCGCGCGCCTGCTCTCGTTCGGCAACGCGACCGGCAGGGCGGTCCATGGCATGCTGACCCGTCCGCGCCCCGGCGGGCTCGGCACCGCCGGCCATCCCATGCACGACCCCTGCGTGATCGCCTTCCTGCTCTGGCCGGAACTCTTTTCGGGTCGCGACTGTTTCGTCGAGGTCGAGACTGGCGACGGCCCCTTGCGGGGGCGCACCACCATCGACTGGAACGGCCGGCTCAAGCGGCCGGCCAATGCCCATGTCGTCGCGAGCGTCGAGGCGGACGCGCTGTTCCAGCGCCTGTTCGACCGGCTCGCGACATTGCCGTGATCGGAGGCGGAAATGGCCCATTTCGTCGAGGAGCTGCAGCTCGAGGCCGAGCGCGCGATTCTGGCGATGCAGACGGCCGCGCTCGCCGCCCGCCAGCTCCATGCCCGCGCCGAACTGATGCGCCATATGCTGACCACCGCCCGCAAGGTCGCCGGCAAGCCCAAGGCCGAGGCGGTCGAGACGGTGGTACGCGAATGGATGGACGCCTGGAATCTCGGCCGTCAGGACTGGCCGCATATCGCCCGCGAGATGGAGGCCTTCACAGCGGCCTTCCATGATTACGCCAACGAGCCCGCCGACGCGAATGACGCCGCGCTCCGCCGCGCCTGCGATGCGCTCGATGCGGTGCTGGCCCGCGAGAACACCTCGATCAGCGACCAGATGGCTTTCCGCTCGCAATGCGCCCATCGCTGGTGGGAGCTGGTCGTGCCGGTGCCCAGCGATCTGCCGGGCGCCAAGCCGCGTCCCTCGGTACCGGCGCTTGATGGACAGGCGCCGTTCTGGCAGTCCGGCTGCGCCGAATTCTGTCGCTGAGGGCCGGCCGATGCAGCCGCTCCAGCTGACGCTTCGCCCGACCGTCCTCTCAGATGCCGATTCCTGCCAAAAGCTCTCGGCCGCGGTCGGCTGGCCGCATCGGCGGGAGGACTGGGAGTTCGCGCTGTCGCTCGGCCAGGGCTTCACCTTGTCGATCGAGGATGGGGTCGTCGGCGTCGGGCTCTGGTGGGGTTTCGGCACGAGCCACGCCACGCTCGGCACCATCATCGTCGCTCCGGACCAGCAGGGACAGGGCATCGGCAAGCTGCTGATGGAGCGGCTGATCGCGGCGACGGAAGGGCGCACGCTCGGTCTCGTCGCCACGCCGCAGGGCGAGCCGCTCTATGCCCGCTACGGCTTCATCGCCATCGACGAGGTCCGCCAGCACCAGGGCGACTGGCCAGAGTTGGCCGCGCCCGTTCTCGCTGCGAACGAGGTCATGCGCCCGGCCGCCGCATCCGACCTGCCGTTGCTGGCGCAGCTCGACGGCGAGGCGACCGGGCTGCCGCGCACGGCTGTCCTCGAAGCGCTGCTGACGCGCGGCCATGTCATCCTGATCGAGCGCAATGGCACGCCGGCCGGCTTCGGCTTCCTGCGCCGGCATGGCCGCGGCTGGCTGATCGGCCCGGTCGCGGCGCTCGACGATGCCGCTGCCTGCAATCTGATCGCGGCGCTGCTCGCCGCCCGCCGCGGCGATTTCGTCCGCATCGACGTGCCGGCCCGCACCGGCCTCGGCGCCTGGCTCAGCGAGCGTGGCCTGCCGCTCGTCGCCTCCGGCGTGGTGATGGCGCGCGGCGCCGCGCCGGCCGCGCCCGGGCCTGCGCACCGCTTCGCCCTCGTCAACCAGGCGATGGGCTGACCCTATTCTCAGCGAATGGCGGGGTTGTCGAGGCGGCACTGGCGATCCGGCGCCGGCTCGCGCAAGATCGCCTCTGAAACGATTTAAGCCTACATTCGATGGGAGGAATGATGCTCGACGATCTCAAGGGGCTGCGCGCGCTGGTCACCGGCTCCAGCACCGGCATCGGTGCCGCCGTGGCCAAGGCCTACGCGGCGAACGGCATGCGCGTCGTCGTCCACTACAAGTCGAGCGAGGCCGAGGCCAACGCCGTCGCAGCCGAGATCAGGGCGGCCGGCGGCGAGGCGCATGTGTTGCAGGCCGACGTTGCCGACAGCAAGCAGGCGGTCGATCTCGTGAACAAGGCCGCCGACAAGCTCGGCGGGCTCGACGTGCTCGTCAACAATGCCGGCGCGCTGGTGAAGCGCACACCGATCGCCGAAATCGAGGACGAATTCTTCGACAGCGTCGTCGACCTCAATGTCCGCTCGGTGGTGATGGCCTCGAAGGCGGCGCTGCCCTATCTGAAGAAGTCCGGCGGCAGGGCGAGCGTGATCAATCTGAGCTCGATCGCGGCGCGCAATGGCGGCGGCCCCGGCTCCTCGCTCTATGCCAGCTCCAAGGCCTTCGTGCTCAACCTGACCCGCGGCATGGCCAAGGAGTTCGTGCCCTTCGGCATCCGCGTCAACGGCGTCTCGCCCGGCGTGATCATGACGCCGTTCCACGAGCGCTATTCGACGGCCGAGCAGATCGAGGCGATGCGCAAGACCGTGCCGATGGAGCGCGTCGGCACGCCGCAGGACAATGTCGGCGTCTTTCTCTTCCTCGCGAGCCCCGCGATGAGCGGCTACATCACCGGCCAGACCATCGAGGTGAATGGCGGCCAGTACATGGTCTGACGGGGAGTGTGGCTTCGGCGTCCTTGACGCGGCGGGCGACGCGCCAGCATGGTCTGGGCGCCGTGCCAACATCGAGTAGCTCGCGATGCCGATCCGCCGCAAAGACCAGCCGATACTGGCCGCAAGACGGATGTTGGCGGCCGTGGTCGCGACGATTCTGCTCGCCGGCTGTGCCGGCGACGTGAGAGGTGTGCTGACGCCGGTCGCTTCGACCGTGCCGGGCGCGAGCAAGGTCACCATGCTGGTCGCGACGACACGCGCGGCCGATCCCGATGCCGGCGTGCTGTTCTCCGGCGAGCGCGGCAAGCCTGCCTATGTCGAGATGACGATCTCGCTGCCGCCCGATGCTCGCCGCAAGGTCGGCGAGGTGCAGTGGCCGAGCCGGCTGCCTGGCAATCCCGAGACCGATTTCGTCACGCTCAAGGTCGACAAGCTCGACGCCAAGACCGGCCTGGCGCGCCTGCATGAGCGCGTCTCGCGGGTGCCGAAGCGCCGCGTCATGGTCTTCGTCCATGGCTTCAACAACCGCTTCGAGGACGCGGTCTACCGCTTCGCCCAGATCGTCCATGATTCCGATGCGGACGTCGTGCCGGTGCTGTTCACCTGGCCCTCGCGCGGCTCGCTCTTCGCCTATGGCTATGACCGCGAGAGCGCGACCTATTCGCGTAACGCACTCGAGAACCTGTTGCAGGCGCTGGCGCGGGACCCCGCCATCGGCGAGGTCTCGCTGCTTGCCCACTCGATGGGCAACTGGGTCGCGCTGGAGTCCTTGACCCAGATGGCGGTGCGCAATCGTGGCATTCCGCCGAAGATCGCCAACGTCATGCTCGCTTCGCCCGATGTCGATGCCGACGTCTTCCGCACCCAGATCGCGGAAATGACGGGACGACGGCCGAAATTCACCCTCTTCGTCTCGCAGGATGACCGCGCGCTCGCCGTCTCGCGCCGCGTCTGGGGAGGCAAGGATCGCCTGGGCGCCGTCGATCCTGATGTCGAGCCCTACAAGAGCGAGTTCGAGAAGGACAAGATCACTGTCCTCAACCTCACCAAGCTGCGTACCGGCGACAGCCTCAACCATGGCAAGTTCGCCGAGAGCCCGGAGGTGGTGAAGCTGATCGGCACGCGCCTCGTCGACGGCCAGCCGATCACCGATTCCCGCATCGGTCTTGGCGACCGCCTGATCGAGGTGACCGGCAGCGCCGCAGCTGCGGTCGGCACTGCCGCAGGCATCGTCGTCTCCGCCCCGATCGCGGTGATCGATCCGCAGGCCCGGCGCAATCTCGGTGACCGGGTCGAGCATCTCGGCAACAATATCCAGGACACCGGCGCCGCGGTCGGCGATACCGTGACCACGCCGTTCCAGAACTCCGGCGCGCCGCGCTGAGCGAAGCCGCCTAGCGGCTGAAGCGCACCGGCACCGAGAGCGAGACTGCGCCGCCACCGCCGACACCGGCAGGCGGAGCCGGAACCGGGCTGGCGCGGCGGATCATCGCCGCCGCCTCGGCGTCTAAGGCGGAATCCCCGGACGAGCCGACTACGCGCGAGGACAGCACATTGCCGCTGCGGTCGATCGCGAAGGCGACCTGGACCGTGCCGGGACTGGCTCCGCCCGGGAAGCGCTTGTAGCGGTTGAGATGGGCGATCAGCGAGCCGCGCCAGGATGCCGCCGAGACCGTCGGTTGGCTGGCGGTGCCCTGCGCCGCGCTGGTCGGCGCGGAGGCGCGCTGCTCGGAAGGCTTCGGGGCCACTGCTTCCTTGGCCCGCTGCTCGACCGGCTTGCGCTCGACGACCTTGGGTTTCGGCTTCGGTTTGTCCTTCTTCTCGACGATCTTTGGCTTTGGCTCGGGCTTCTTCTCCACCGGCTTCAGCTCGGGCGGGGGCGGCAGCAGCACCGCGTCGAGCTTCGGCACCTGCGGCAGCTCCGGCAGCTTGATCTCCGGCTGCTCGACCGGCGTCGGCTCGGGAATCGGCTCCGGTTCCGGGGGCGGCGTCTCCTTGACCGGCTCGGGCGGCGGAGGTTCCGGCTCGGCCCGCTGGTCCGCGACGGGCAGGTCCTCCGGCGGCGCCTCGGGCGCGACCGACAGCGCGGCGAGTTCGATCATCACGGCCGGTTCGGGAGCGCCGGCGGCGGCGTCCGTCGGACGCCAGTTCACGCCGACCCAGGCGGCACCGCCATGGGCGGCCGCGACAGCGATCGCCGCGACACCCCAGCGCAGCGCGGCTAGCCAGCGGCGATCCGGCGCCGTGGTGATCATGGCTTGCCCGCCCCTTGCGCGGCGCCCTGGCCGGTATCTTCGAGCCCGACCAGCGCGATCTTGAGATAGCCGGCCTGGCGCAGCCGGTTCATCACCTCCATCAGCTCGCGATAGGCTACGGCCCCGTCGGCGCGCAGGAAGACGCGCTGCTCGCGGTCATTGCTGGTCTGGCGGTCGAGTGTGGCCTGCAACTGCTCGCGGGGCACCGTGTCGTTGCCGAGCGCGAGCGAAAGGTCCTGCTTCACGGTCAGGAAGACCGGCTTGTCGGGCCGCGGTTGTGGCTGCGCGTTCGAGACCGGCAGGTCGACCGCGACATCGACTGTCGAGAGCGGGGCTGCGACCATGAAGATGATCAGCAGCACCAGGATCACGTCGATGAACGGCGTGACGTTGATCTCGCTGACCTCGCCGAGATCGCCGTCCTGCGACTCCTTGAGCGAAACCGCCATGGCTCACTCCGCCGGAACGCGCGGCATGGCGGCCGGCTGGGCCTGCACGGCATGCAGATTGGCGCGGACCTGATGGGCGGCCTGCCGACGCGACCGTTCGAGGTCGCGCGACAGATGGCGCAGAACCTCGCCGGAGGCGTCCGAGAGCGTGGCGCGGTAGCCCGAGATGGCGCGGGCGAAGACATTGTAGATGATAACGGCCGGGATCGCCGCGACGAGGCCGATCGCGGTCGCCAGCAGCGCCTCGGCGATGCCGGGGGCGACGACGGCGAGATTGGTCGTCTTCGACTGGCTGATGCCGATGAACGAGTTCATGATGCCCCAGACCGTGCCGAACAGGCCGACGAAAGGAGCGGTCGAGCCGATGGTGGCGAGCAGGCCGGTGCCGCGCGCCATCGAGCGACCGGCCCTGGCTTCGATCCGCGACAGGGCGATCGCGGCGCGCTCCTTGATGCCGTCCTCGCTGAGATCGTCGGAGCGCTGGCGTTCGCTCTGGGCGGCGCCGACCAGCTCTGCGACTGTGCCGCGCGCCTGGCCCTTGCGGCCGGCGATCGCGCGCGCTGCCTCATCGAGGCTGACGGCCTCTTCGAGCCGACGCACGGCCCGCTGCGCCCGCGTCTTGGCGGCGGCGAGCTCTAGCGCCTTGGCGAGCCAGACCGTCCAGGTCACCAGCGAGGCGAAGGCGAGGCCGAGCATCACCGCCTTCACCACGATGTCGGCGGCCATGAACATGCCCCAGGGGGACAGGTCGTGTGGCAGGGTCGCCTGCGCAGCGATGGGAGCGGGGGATACGGAAGGGGCGGTTGCAGGCACGGCGGCCGGCGTGGCGCCGGAAATGGTAACTGGGGCGGCTTGACCAATTGGTGCGGCGGTGGCCGAAGCGGCAGGGGCCGGCAGCCCGCCGCCATGAGCGCCGGACGGGCTCGGCTGCTGCTGTGCCGGCGCGGTCTCGGCGGGGGCGGTCTGGGCCAGGGCGACGAAGTTCGCCACGGGCGTGGCGACCATGGCTGTCGCGAGCAGAACTGTGCCGATCAAACGCTGCATCGAATTGGGTCCGTGGTCTTGCGGCGCCCCTCCTTGGCGGGAGCGCTTTCCGACCGGAACCGCGTCCATTGAAGCGGCGCCGGCCGATCGCGCGACGAGGCCAATTAAGCACATCCTTCCCGCGATCGTCACCAGCAGTTAAACCAGAGCGAATTGGTTAGCAAATACAATAGTTTGCATGCGTTCTAAAGTAATGCTTCCACTGCTCTTTGGTTCGGAACAGTTCATATATTGCGGGTGTTCCGCTCGGCCGCGCGCAGGGTCACCTCTTCGCGAGGACCGCGCCGGGATTGAGGATGCCGAGCGGGTCGAAGGCTTGCTTGACCGCTCTCATCAGCGCCAGCGCCTCCGGCTGGGCATGCAGCGTCAGCGTGCCGGTCAGGTTGCGGCCGATGCCGTGCTCGGCGGTGATGCTGCCGCCGAAATCGCGGGTGATCGCGAAGACCTGTGCATTCACGGCATGGCCGATATCCGCGAGCTGCTCCGCCGGCGTCTCCTTGGGAAGGCGCAGGACGACATGAATGTTGCCGTCGCCGACATGGCCGGCGAAGAGAGCGCGCGTTCGGCAAGCGCTCGGCAGCCATCGTTTCGATCGCCGCGATGAAGGCCGGGACATCGGCGACAGCAACGCTGGTGTCATGCGAGACGCTCAAGCCGGCGCGGCGATTGGCTTCCGCGACGGCGAAGCGCAGATGCCAGATCGCCCTGGCTTGCGCCTCGCTCTGCGCGATGGCGGCATCCTGCAGCAGGCCCTGCTCCAGCGCCGTCGCCAGTGTCTCGGTCAGCAACTCGCCAATGGGGCTGTTCGGATCACTGTCGCCGAGTTCGATGAAGACGTACCAGGCATGGCGTCCTTCGAGCGGCAGGATGGTTCCGGGCACGAGGTCGAGGGTGAGCCCCATCTCGCCATCGCACATCAGTTCGAAGCTGGAGATGCGCTCGCCGGCGGATTGCTTCAGCATGGAGAGCAGCTTCAGCGCAGCCGATGGGCTGTCGAGGCCGCACAGCGCCGTTGCGCTGGCACGCGGCCTTGGAAACAGCCGGAAGGTCGCGGCAGTGACGACGGCAAGCGTGCCGTCCGAGCCGATCACGAGCTCCTTCAGCGCATAGCCGGCATTGTCCTTGCGCAGCGGCTTCAGCCCATGGATCACCGCGCCGTCGGCGCGAACATATTCGAGGCCGAGCACGAGATCGCGCACCGTGCCGTAGCGGATGACATTGATGCCGCCGGCATTGGTCGCGACCACTCCGCCGATCTGGCAGGAGCCTTCGCTGCCGAGGCTGAGCGGGAAAAGCCGATCATTGGCCGCAGCGGCTTGCTGGATGTCGGCGAGGATGCAGCCGGCCTCGGCGGTCAGCGTGTCGCCCTCGATATCGATCGCTCTGATCCGGTTCAGGCGCGTCAGCGAGAGCACGACGGCATCGCCCGAGGCATCCGGCGTCGCCCCGCCCGAGAGCCCTGTATTGCCGCCTTGAGGCACGACCGGCGTGCGCGTCGCGCTCGCCCAGCGGAGGATTGCCGAGACCTCCTCGACGCTGCGCGGGCGCAGCAGTGCGAATGCCTCGCCGCGATGCTTGCCGCGCCAGTCGGTGAGATGCGGCGCCATCGCCTCAGGATCGGTGACGATCGCGGACGGATCGAGGATGGCGTGCAGGTCGTCGAGCGAGGATATGGGATTGGGCATTTCCCTCAGCCCTCATCCTGAGGAGCAGCCAAAGGCTGCGTCTCGAAGGATGCTCCAGCTGGTTCCGGCGCCTCCTGAAGCATCCTTCGAGACGCCGCTGCGCGGCTCCTCAGGATGAGGGCTTGGTTCATCAGCATCACGCTAGACCGTGCCGGCATCGACGATGAAGTTCTGGCCGGCGCACATGCGCGAGACGTCGGAGCACAGGAACAGCACCATCTGCGCGATGTCCTCCGGCAGGATCTCGCCCTTCAGCGCCTGCGCCGCCTGGTTGGCCGCGCCCTTCTCCGGCGTCCACCAATTGGTGCGCTGGCGCTCGGTCATCACCCAGCCCGGCGTGACGCAGTTGACCCTGATGCCGTCAGGCCCGAGCGCCCGCGCTAGCGAGCGGGTGAAGCCGATCACCGCCGATTTCGCCGTGGTGTAGGCGATCATGTGCGGCGAGCCCTTCATCCACGAGGTCGAGGACAGGTTGACCAGCGCCCCGCCGCCGAGGTCGCGCATGTCCGGCGCCAGCGCCTGCGCCACGAACATCATCGGCCTGAGGTTCACCGCCAGGCGGTCGTCCCAATAGGCCTCGGTCACTGCGTCGAAATCATGCCGCTCGTCATGACCGGCATTGTTGACGCCGATGGCGAAGGGGCCGTGGATGGCGCGCGCCGCAGCGATCGCCGCCTGCGTCGCCGGGACGTCGCGCAGGTCGACCTCATGGAACGAGACGACGCTGCCGGCCGCCGTTAGCTCGGCCACGAGCCGCTCGCCCCGCTCGGCATCGATGTCGAGGAAGGCGACCTTGGCGCCCTGCCGCGCCAGCGCCTCGACAATCGCGCGGCCGATGCCGTCGGCGCCGCCGGTGACGAGAGCGGCCTTGCCGGCGAGATCGGAATAGCTGGCTTCGACCCTCACCCGCCGAACTCCGCCGCCGCCAGGCCGGGCACGTCGACCGGCAAGGTGAAGAGCCCACCCGAGAACGGCGCCTCGGCCAGCACACGCGAGGGCAGGCGGATGCGGGCCGTGGTGATGAACAGCGTCTTCAGGTCCTGCCCGCCGAAGGCGAGGCTGGTCGGGCGCGGCACCGGCAGCCAGACCTCACGATCCAGCCTGCCGTCCGGGGCGTAGCGGTGCAGGCACCAGCCATCCCAGATCGCGCACCAGACGAAGCCCTCGGCATCGACCGCGAGCCCGTCCGGCCGTCCGGCGACCTCGGCGAAGACGCGGCGATCGGCGAGCGTGCCGGTTTTCGCGTCGAACGCGTAGGCATAGATGCGGCTATGGGCGGAATCGACGAAGTAGAAGCTCCGCCCGTCCGGGCTCCAGTCGAGCCCGTTGGCGACGGTGAGCCCGCTCTCCTGCCGCTGCCAGGAGAGGTCCGGCGCGATCGCGTAGAGCGAGCCCGAGGCGCGGCTGGCGTCAAGCCGCATCGTCCCGGCCCAGAGCCGGCCCTGCCGGTCGCATTTGCCGTCGTTGAAGCGGTTGTCGGGGATGTCGGCCTCGGGATCGGCGAGCGGCGTCAGCCGGCCGCTGGCGAAATCGAAGCCCTCCAGGCCCTCCTGCGTCAGCACGACGAGCCCGCCGCCGCGGCGGCCGAGCACGGCGCTGACCAGGCGCGGCAGCGTCACCTCCTCATTGTTGCCGGTCGCCGGGTCGAAGCGGTTGACCGAGGGCGCGAGGATATCGACCCAGTAGAGCCGCTGCTCCCCGGCCGACCAGTACGGCCCCTCGGCGAGATGGGCGCCCCAGGGCAGGACGCATTGCACGTCGGGATCGACCGGCCGCGCCGAGCGCGGCGCCGGGGAAATGTTCATCTGCGTCGCGCCGACATTGCCGGAGATCTGCCGGGCAGCCGCCATCAGGTCGCGGCCGGTCGTGTGCAGCCGCTCGCGCGTCAGCCGCGAGGACGGGCCGAACACACCGATCGCCGCGACCGCCCGCCCGGTATGGTCGAAGATCGGCGCCGCGACCGAGGCGACCCCGGCGACATGCTCCTCCTGCGAGACGGCATAGCCGCGCGCCCGGGTCAGCGCGAGGTCGGCGGCGAGCGCCTCCTCTTCGGTGATGGTGGTCTCGGTGAAGCGCTCGAGCTTCAGCCGGTCGACGAGGGCGCGCTGTTCATGCGGCTGGACGAAGGCGAGCAGAGCCTTGCCGCCGGCGGTGCAATGCAGTGGGGCACGCCGGCCGATCTCGATGCGGAAGCCATAGGGGCCGCCGCGGCTGCGCTGGTCGATGTAGAGCACCTCGCCATTGTCGATGGCGCAGAGCGCGGCCGTCTCGCGTGTCTCCTCGGCGAGGCGGTCGAGCGCCGGAGCGCCGGCGCCGCGCAGGTCGAAGGACTCCCAGACGCGGTGGGCGAGCTCGAACAGGCGGTGGCCGAGCCGGTAGGTGTTGTCGCTCTCCTCGTGCCGGATCAGGCGGAAGGTCAGCAGCGTGTTGAGCATGCGCGCCAGCGTGCCCTTGGGCAGGCCGGTCGCGGCCTGCAGGTCGCGGAAGCGTGGCGGCGCCGGCGCCTCGCCGATCACGTCGAGCAGGTAGAGGCCCTTGGCGAGGGCGGCTGCGCCGGTCGGGACGTCGCGCTCGTCCGGCGTCAGGACGCGCGCTTCGCCCGCGCCTGCGCCGCCTCGCCGATCATGCGCTCGAAGGTCCATTGCGGCTCAAATCCCAGTTCGGTCCGGATCCTGGCGTTCGACGTCTCGTAGAAGACGCCGGCGCCCGGCAGGTCGATGGTCTTCAACGGCAGTCGCGTCAACTGCGCCATCATCGGCAGCGCCGCGGCGAAGTCGACCGGTTCGGTCGCGCCGAGATTATAGGTGCGCCCGGCGGCGCGCTCGTCGGTGAGCGCGAGCAGGATGCCGGCGACCATGTCGCGCGTATCGGTGATATGCATGCGGAAGGGCCGGCCGGCCTCGTTGCGCGACAGCACCAAGGCCTCGCTCCCGTCGTCGATGGCCCGTAGCGCCGCGACGGCGGCGGCATTGCCGAAACCCTCCTGCTGCCGGATCTTCGGCTTTAGGAAGAAGCGCGGGCCCGAGAAGAAGCTGCCGGGGTCGAGCAGTTCGCTCGCATCCTGCGTATGCGAAAACCGCAGGATCGTCGCCGGCACGCCACTGGTCCGCTCGAAGAAGTGCACGATCTCTTCGCCCAAGAGCTTGCTCAACCCATAGGGCGAGCGCGGCTTCAGCGGGTGGTCCTCGTCGATCGGCTGATAGTCCGGCACGTTCTCCGGATAGACCTCGCCGGAGGAGGCGAAGACGAGGCGCTTCGGCTGGGCGGCAGCAGCTTCCTCCAGCAGCACGCGCGTGCCCTCGACATTGGCGGTGAACAGCCTGTCGCGGTCGGCCGGCAGCCAGGACATGAAGGCGCCGAGATGCAGGATCGCGTCAGCGCATTGCACGGCCTCCCTTGCGGCGGCGCGGTCGTCGAAGCCGCCGAGCACCTCGCGATAAGCGGGATGGTCGATCCCGCCTGCGCGCAGGTCGAAGCCGGTGACGCGGTGACCCGCGTCGAGCAGTTGCCGCGCCACGCGCGAGCCGACGCGCCCGGCGCTGCCGGTGACCAGGATCGTCTTCATCGGATCGCCTCGCCGCTGGCGGCATCGAAGACATGCAGTCGTGCCGGATCGAAGGACAGCGTCAGCGTTGCCTCGAGTGGCCGCGGCTCGGGATTGATCAGGCGCGCGATCAGCGAGGTCCGGCGCGCCTCATCCTCGCCGCCGGAATTCGCCTCGCGGCGATGCTCCTCGGGGAGGTCGACATAGACATATTGCTCGCTGCCGAGGCTCTCGATCAGCCGTGGGCTGACCGCGAAGGAGACCTGCCCGGGACCAGCGGCTATATGCTCGGGCCGCAGGCCGACGACGATCTCCTTGCCGGCGAGCGCGGCAGCGTTCGCGACAGGCAGCGTCACGTCGTGGCCGAACAGCTTTGCGGTGACACTGCCGCCTGTCGCCAGCGCCTTCGCCTTCAAAAAATTCATGCCGGGCGAACCGATGAAGCCGGCAACGAAGAGATTGGCCGGCTCGCGGAACATCACATCGGGCGAGGCGATCTGCTGGATGACGCCGTCCTTCATGATGACGATGCGGTCGGCCATCGTCATCGCCTCGGTCTGGTCGTGGGTCACGTAGATCGTGGTGACGCGCAGCCTTTTGTGCAGGGCGCTGATTTCGGCGCGGGTGTGGACGCGCAATTTGGCGTCGAGATTGGAGAGCGGCTCGTCCATCAGGAAGGCCTGCGGCTCGCGCACGATGGCGCGGCCGAGCGCGACGCGTTGGCGCTGGCCGCCGGAGAGCGCGCGCGGCCGGCGTTCGAGCAGATGGTCGATGCCGAGGATCTTCGCGGCCTCGTTGACCCGCCGGTCGATCTCGCCGGCATCGGTGCCACGCATCTTCAGGCCGAAGCCCATGTTCTTTCGCACAGTGAGATGCGGGTAGAGCGCGTAGTTCTGGAAGACCATGGCGATGTCGCGGTCGCCCGGCGCGAGGTCGGTGACATCCCGCTCGCCGATCGAGATCGTGCCCGAGGTGGCCTCCTCAAGCCCGGCGAGGATCTTCAGCATGGTCGACTTGCCGCAGCCGGAGGGGCCGACGAGGACGACGAACTCGCCATCGGCGATGTCGAGCGAGAACGCCTTGAGAACGGCGAGCCCCCCATAGGATTTGGTGACGCTGTCGATACGAATTCCAGCCATGCGGGTTCTCTTACTTCTCGGCCCCGGCCGTCAGGCCGCCGACGAGATAGCGTTCGAGGAAGAGGTAGATCGCGAGGATCGGCAGGGCGACGAGGATGGAGGCGGCGGAAATGTCGCTCCAGTTCGAGATGTACTCGCCCTTCATCGTGGTGATGCCGAGATTGGCGGTCCAGTTGTCCTGGGCGTTGGTCAGGAAGGTGCGGGCATAGGCATAGTCCGACCAGGACAGCACGAAGCCGTAGAGCGCGGTGGCCGCCAGCCCCGGCGCCGAGACCGGCAGGATCACCCGGACCATGGCGCCGAGCGGCGAGCAGCCATCGACCATCGCCGCCTGCTCGAGCTCGCGCGGGATCGTGTCGAAATAGCCCTTCAGCATCCAGGTCGTGAACGGGATGATCAGCGTGGCGTGGGCGAGGATGATCGACCACAGGCTGCCGATCAGCTCGAGATTGCGGAAGATGCCGAAGAGCGGGATCACCAGCAGCGTCGCCGGCAGCATCTTGGCGGTCAGGATGAACAGCCCGAGCGACTGGCCGCCGCGCACCCTGAAGCGCGACAGGCTGTAGCCGGCGAGCACCGAGACGACCATCGAGATCGCGACGGCCCCGGTCGCCGCCAGGGCCGAGTTGCCGAGCCAGAGCAGGATCGGCCGCTCGGCCATGATCTGCCCGAACACGCCCCAACGCGGCTCGGCTGGCCAGAAGCTCGGCGGCAATTGCCGAAGCTGGCTTGGCTCGGAGAGCGCGGTGACGACGAGCCAGTAGATCGGGAAGACCAGAATGGCGCAGGTCAAGGCGACGCCGGCATAGAGGGCAATAGTGCGCAGCGAGCGGCGTCTCATTGTTGCACCTTCATCTCGCCCGCACGGTCATCCCGGGCGGAGCAAAGCGAAGACCCGGGATCCATTCCGGAGCCTTTCCAAAAGAAGTTCAGGAATGGGTCCCGGGTCTCCCTTTGGTCGCCCGGGACGACGGCGGTAGTGAAGTGAACCATCTCCCGCCTCCTCAGATATTGTCCGGCGCGCGGGCGATCATCAGCCGGCTCGCGATCACGCAGACGATCAGGGTGATGACGCCGATGGCCGAGGCGTAGCCCATCTTGAAGAAGCCGAAGGCCTGCTCGTAGGTCATGATCGAGAGGCTCTGCGTCGCCTTCAGCGGCCCGCCGCCGGTCAGCACGTAGATGATCGAGAAGTCGCGGAAGACCCAGAGCATCACCAGCACGAGGGTGACGCCGATCACCGGCATCAGCGAGGGGATGGTGATGTAGAGGAGGCGCTGCCAAGCGCGGGCGCCGTCGACCTTGGCGGCGTTGTAGAAATCCTCCGGGATCGACTGCAGCCCGGCCAGCATCATGATCGAGACGAAGGGATAGCCCTTCCAGACCATCACCGTGCAGACCACGGCGAAGGCGGCGTCGGGCGAAGAGAACCAGTTGATCGTCTGGTCGACCAGGCCGAGCCTGATGAAGAGCCAGTTCATCAGCCCGAAGGAGGAATCGAACAGCCAGGCGAAGATCACCACCGCGATCACTTCTGGGATCGCCCAGGGCAGGGCGACGAGCAGACGCGCCAGCGCCTGGCCCTTGAAGCGGTTGTTGACCAGCAGCGCCGTGCCGAGGCCGAGCAGGAAGCAGAAGAACGAGACGATGGTGACCAGCTTGAAAGTCACCCAGCAGGCGTACCAGAACTCCTCGGAGGCGAAGAGCCGCTCGTAATTGGCGGTGGTGAAGGGCCGGCGCGGCTGGTCGAGCCGGGCGATGTTGACGTTCTGGAAGGAGAGATCGACCGAGACGAACAGAGGGTAGACGATGATCAGCGCGATCAGCAGCACCGCCGGCGCCAGCAGCAGATAGCCGAGCCAATGCCGCCGGCTCGGGCGGGCGAGATCGAGGAAGGCTGATCGGGGCATGGTCCGCTTCCAGTTTGGGCGCGCGTTCCGCGACAGATCCCCTCTCCCCTTGCGGGAGAGGGCTGGGGTGAGGGGTCGCGCGAGCTTTCCGGTTGGCGATCGCTGCGCTAGCCGGCAGACGCACCGCGACCCCTCATCCGTCTCGGCTTCGCCGAGCCACCTTCTCCCGCAAGGGGAGAAGGGAAGGCACTTACTGCTTCTGCAGTGCCTCGGCCTTGGCCTGCATGGTCGCCGCGACGACCTTCGGGTCGAGGTCCTGGATGATCATGCGCTGGGACTCTTCCATGACCATCTTGGCGAACTCGTTGAACTGCAGCTCCAGCCCCTTCGGGATGCGGTCGACCTTGGCGTCGGCGGCCGCCTTGGTCGCCTGCACCAGCAGGTCGAAATGCGGCGTGTCCTTGGCGGCGGCCGAGGTGTCGGCGCGTGGGCTGGGCGGCGGCGAGGCGCCCAGCGTCGCATAGCTCGACTGGAACTTGTCGGAGGTCGCGAGCGCGATGAAGTCCCAGACCAGCTTCTTGTTCTCCTTGGGCGCGTCGGCAGCGATGCCGAGCACGTTGGAGGAGCCGCCGACCGGCGGCTTGAACGGCACCATGCCGAGCTTGATCTGGTCCTTGGCCTTGCCCTTCTGGATGATCGGGTAGAGCCAGGGCCCGTCCATCTTCATCGCGATCTTGCCGTCGGCGAACATCTGGCGGACCTCGCCGGCCGGCAGGTCGCGTGGGGTCAGGCTGGTCTTGACGATGGTCTTCCAGCGCGACAGGCCCTCGATCATCTCGGGCGTGTTGATCGTCACCTTGCCGGCATCGTTGGTCCAGCGCCCGCCGGCATCGAGCGTGTAGTTCATCATCTCGCTCATATACTGGCCGCCGCCGCCCTTGGTCTCGTGGCCGGTGCCGAACTGGTCGGTGATGCCGTCGCCGTTGAGGTCCTTGGTCAGCTTCTGTGCTGCGGCGAGGAATTCGGCATAGGTCTTCGGGACCGAAAGACCCTCTTTCTTCAGCAGGTCTTCGTTGTAGGCGAAGATGTAGCCGAAATAGAGCATCATCGTGCAGACGGTCTGCTTGTTCCAGGTGCAGGTGTCCTGCCCGGCCCAGCCTTTGAGGTCGAATTTCGCCTCCTTGATGTAAGGATCGAGCGGCTCCAGCCAGCCATTATCGGCGAATTTCTGGAACTCGAAGGAGGCGAGGTGGACGATATCCGGCGGCTTGCCGCCGGCGAACAGCGTCGTCATCGTGTCGGCATAGGCGCCGCGCTCGACCTTGGTCCACTCGATCTTGACGCCGGGATGGGTCGCCTCGAACTCCTTGATCACCGAGCCCCACCAGTCGCCGACGCCGCGCTCGTCCTTCTGCCAGGAGACGAACTTCAGCACCTTGCCCTGCGCCCATGCGGCGCCGGGGAGAAAGCCGGCGGCGAGCGCGAGCGCAGCCGCGGAGATTGCAAGCCTTGTCCTCGTCATGGTCTCCTCCTCCCTTGGTTTTCTGTCGCTAGAGCCGCTTCAGCAGCTTGAGCGCTTCCTTCGATGGCTCGACCCCGAGGCCGGGGCCGCTCGGCAAACGGTAGAAGCCCTCGCTGCAATCCATGTCGCCCTGGAGCAGCCGCCGGTTCGGCTCGAAGATCGAATGCTGGAATTCGTGGCATTCGACCGCCGCGAGCGCCGATGACGCATGCAGGCTCGCCGCCAGGAAGAGGCCGATGCCGATCGTGGCGTGCGGAATGACCCTAAGGTGATGTGCCTGCGCATAGAGGCCGATGCGCATGAACTCGGTGACGCCCTTATGGCCCATCTCCGGCTGCACGATCGCGCAGGCGCGCCGGGCGGCGCGCGGCACGAGGTCGTAGACGGTGCGCCATTCCTCGCCGGCCGCGACCGGTGTCGAGACCTTGGACGCCACATGGGCGAGGCCGTCGAGATCCTCCGGCTTCACCGGCGCCTCGGCGAACCAGAGATCGTGCGGCTCCATCGCCCTGATCGCCGCGACGGCCTCCTCGCCGGTATGGACCCAGTGCATGTCGCAAGCGATGCGAGCTTGCGGGCCCAGCCGCTCGCGCAGCGTCCTGATCTCCGCGACATTGCCGTCATCGGCGACAGGGGCGGCGAACTTGAAGCTGTCGAAGCCCCTTGCCTGCCATTCTGCGGCGAACTCGGCTCGCTCAGCCCGCGTCGGCTTCGGCAGGCCAGAAATGTAAGCCGGCAAATGTTCATGCTTCTGCCCGCCGAGCAGCTTGACCAGAGGCAGGCCGGAGAGCTTGCCGCAGAGGTCCCAGAGGGCGATGTCGATCGCGGCGAGCGCGTCGAGATAGAATCCGCCAGTATAGCCGCGCACCCGCATCAGGTCGTAGAGATCGTCATGGATGACGCCGACGTCGCGCGGGTCGCGCCCGACGACGAAGGGGCCGAGCAAATCGTCGATGATCGCCATCGCGGCGCCCGGCGCGACGATGCCATAAGTCTCGCCCCAGCCGACCGCGCCATTGGCCGTCTCGATCCGGACGACCACGGTGCGATCGACCGTCGGATAGACCGTGCGGTTGCCCTTGCGGACGATGTAGCCGTGATCGTTGATGCGCTCGCCCTCGCGCAGCGCGCCGAGATAGGGCGTCTCGCGCGGGATGGTGATCGAGAAGACCTCGACGCGGGCGACGCGCTCGGCCATCACGCGCCTCCGCCGAGCTTGGGCTGGCGCGGCTCGGCCGTCATGAGGTCGGCGCAGGCGTCGAGCCAGGCGTCGATCTCGGCGACATCGAGCGCGTCCATCGGCGGCACCTTCGCCCGCACGACCTGATTGGTCATGACCCCGCGCCGCGTCAGCACATGCTTGGTGAAGGCCATGCGGAAATTGAACTGGATCACCAGCAGCGGCAGCGTGCGCATATAGAGATCGCGCGCGCGGGCGATGTCGCCGGCGCGATAGGCCCGGTCCATCGCGACATGGATGTCGGCGAGCTCGACCGCCGGCATCGCGCCGCAGGCACCGCGGTTGTATTCGTCGATCAGGTAGCGCGCGCCCCCGCCGCCGATCACGCCCTTCAGATGCGCCGGCTTGCCTGCGGCGATCGCCGAGATGGCGAGGCCCGACGGCAGCGTCTCCTCCTTGACATAGGTGATCGCCGGATTGTCGCGGACGATTTGCAGGATCGCCTCGGGCTTGAGGTCGGAGCCGCGCGGCGCCGGCGCGTTCTGCAGCACGATCTCGATGCCCGCCACGGCCGCGGCGATCTCGCCATAGAAGGCCGAGACTGCTTCCGTCGTCGTGCCGACGCTCTTCGGCGCCTGGATCATCACATGGCGGATGCCATTGGCGAGCGCCTCGCGGCAATGCGAGATCGCCTCGATCGCAGTCGGCGCGCTCGCGCCGGCGACGATCGGCACGCGTCCGGCGATACGATTGACCACGACCTTGAGCAGCGCTGTCCGCTCTGCTGCCGAAAGCTCGTCGACCTCGCTGGCGAAGCCCGGGAACACCAACCCGTCGACGCCGCTGGCGACAGCAAAGTCGACGATCCCCGCCATCGCGTCGGGATCGACGGCGCCAGACTCGGTGAACGGCGTCGGCAACACCGGGAGCATGCCCTGCAGCACTGCGTTCCTCCTATCGATCCATATTATGGATCATTTGTTTTCTAATATGGACCGTACTTCTCGACGCTGAGATCGTCAAGCGCGCATGAAAAAGGCCGCCGGGTTTTGCACCCGGCGGCCATCTCGATTCCGCGGCTTCCGGCTGCGGTCAGTGCTTGTGAGCTTCGGCCGGCGCGCGGGCGCCGACCGACTGCACCGAGAACTCGACCGGGACCGCTCCGGCCTTTTCGAAGGTCAGCGTGCCCTTGATCTTTTCGCCCTCCTTGAGCTGGCGCTTCAGGTCCATGAACATGATGTGGTAGCCGCCGGGCTTGAGCTCGAGCTTGGCGCCGGGCTTGAGCTCGACGCCATCCGGCAGGCCGCGCATGGTCATCACGCCGTTGTTCATCGCCATCTCGTGGATTTCGACCTTGCCGGCGATCTCGCTGCTGCCGCCGAGCAGGCGGTCGGGCGCAGCTCCGGTGTTGGTGACCGCGACATAGCCGCCGGCGACCTTGGCACCGGCCGGGGTCGCGCGCGTCCAGGGCTGCTCGATCTTGAGCGGGCCGGCCGTGTAGTCGTGGGCCGTGGCGATACCGCCGCTCAGCGCGAGGGCTGCGGCGGCGAGGGTGAGGCGAAGTTTGATCATGTCGAGGCTCCTTGCGTGATCAAAGGGAGAGGCGGGTCTTGGCGAGTTCGGCATTGCGCCGGGCGGCGTCGATCAGGGGCTTGCGCCGTGCCAGTACGTCGTTGGTGAGCTTGGCGCCGGCCCGTTCGGGCGAGCCGGCATCGAAAGGCGGCTGCGGATCATATTCCAGCACGAGCTGGATCAGGCGCGCCGTCTCCTCGTCGCGCAGCTTGGCGGCGACCGTGAGGCCGAAATCGATGCCGGCGGTAACGCCGCCGCCGGTGATGCGGTTGCGGTCGCTGACGACGCGGCTGCGCTCGACGCTCGCGCCCATCGCTGCCAGCAGGTCGCGAACATACCAGTGGCCGGTGGCGCGATAGCCCTTCAGCAGCCCGGCGGCGCCGAGCACCAGCGAACCCGTGCAGACCGCGGTGACATAGCGGGCGCGGGCGCCGCGATCGGCGAGGAAGGCGAGCGTCTCAGCATCCTCCATCAGAGCGACGCTACCCTTCAGCCCGCCCGGTATGAACAGCACGTCGAGATCGGCGGGACAGTCGGCATAGCTGGCACTCGGCGTGACCGGCAGCCCGAGATCAGTCGCGACCGGCTGCCGGTCCTTCCAGACCAGATGCAATTCCGCCCGCAGCAATGAGAACACGGTCAGCGGCCCGATCAGATCGAGCATCACCATGTCGGGATGCACCACCATCGCGATCCGGGGGACGCTCGTTCCAGCGGGCTGGGCAAGCGCGGCCTGCGGCAGTCCGGCGAGGAGCCCGGATAGTGCGCCGGCCGCCGCCAGGCCCGTCCAGTCGCGTCGTGTGATCTCGCTCGTCACGGCCTGATCTCCAGGGTCTCCTTGAGGCGGGTCATCTCGAAATCCGAGACCAGGATTTCGAGCTCGATGGTCCAGCGTCCGGCGACGGGAAGCGTCAGGTCGCTGACCAGCCAGCTGCCGTCGGCTTGCCGTGTTGCTTGCCGCTCGATCGGTTCGATGCCGACTTCCGGTCGCGACAGGGCAAGCCGCAGCTCTTTCGCCGCGAGCGGCCCGAACTCGCCGTCGAGCAGCGAGACGCTGATCGTCACGGGGCCGGTGCGGCCCGGCGTTACGTTGATATCGGCCATCGCCTTTCCGGTATGGATGTGGACGCTCGCGGGTTGCGCCGCCGCAGCCGCGAGAGCGCGTGGCGGTGACGTGAAGCGCCAAAGCGCGACGATAGCGAGGATGGCGACGACGAGCGCGATCTCGGCCGCGATGATCCGGCTCAGCTGCGAGCGGGCGCTCGCGCGTCCGGATACGACCGCTTCCGTCAGCCGGAAGCGGTTGAAGGCGCCGAGCCCGAGCAGCGCTACGACGAGTGCGAGTTTGCCGGTGAGCACGAGGCCGTATGGCGTCGTGAGAAGGGCCTGCAGGCGCTCGACCTGGATGATGGCGAGCGCAAGGCCGCTGATCAGGATGATGACCAGCAGCACGGGAATGCGGCGCGAGAAGCGTCGCAGCACCTGCGCCCCATCAGGCTGTCGCAAAGCGAAGGCAAGAGGCAAAAGCGCGCCGGCCCAGCCGGCCATGCCGACTGCATGCATGAATACGGCCGGACGGGTCAGGAATTGCGGCGCGGCGGCGCTTGCATGGCCGCTGGCGGCGAGCGCTGCGCCGACACCGAGCCAGACGAAGGTCGCGAGCAGGCGCCCCCTCCCGCCAGGTCGAAAAAGCGCAAGCAACGCCGCGAGCAAGGCGAAGGTCGCGATCAACGCGGTGCGGCCGAAACTGCTCGCGGCGGCGGCCTGCCAGGCTACAGGCTGAAGCGCCGCGGAGAGTGGTAGCGCCAGCGCGTCGAGCCCTTGCGCCGCAACGGCGATCGGCATCGACAGCAGTCCGAGTGCGAGGAAGCTTGCGATCGGCGCGCGCGCGGCAGCGGGCAAAGGGGCGACCCATGCCATGAAGGCGACGCCGCCAATGCCGAAAGCGAGGCCGAGATAGAGCCCGAGCTTGCCGAGCCAGAGCATGAAGCGGACGGCTGGGTCGGTTTGAGCCGTCAGAATCGGCGGCGCCGCACTCGGCGCACCGATCGAGAACAGCACCGAGCCCCCGACGGGATGGCCGTCCTCGGAGACAACGCGCCAACTCAGCACATGCGTGCCATTGGCGAGATCGGACGGCGCGATGATCGTGAGCGTCCGGTCGCCAAGCGTGAAACGCGTCAGCGCCCGACTTGCCCCGTCCGGACCGATCAGGCTCAGGACCAGCGGCGAGACCGGCTCGCTGAAACTCAGGCTGAACTCGGCAGGCGCGCTGGCGATGACCGCACCGTCCGCCGGAGCGGTCCTGATCAGCGCAGCATGCGCCAAGGCCTGCCCGGCCGCCGCGAGCGAGGCGAGGGCGAGGCCGAGCAGAATGAGGAAAAGGCGAAGCTGCCGGGTCATGGCGGAAAGGCGGCCGGGCTCGAGGCCAGGCCGCGCTCGCTCACTTCTTGGGGATCAGCTTCAGGCCGGGAGCCGGGAACTTGTAGTCATCCGCCGACTTGCCCGCCGCCGGGATTTCGATCCAGCGCTCGACCGCGCCGCCCTCGCATTCCTGCACCACCGGCACGTAGAGTGTCGTCTCCGGCTTGAGGTCGGTGGTCAGGTAGCCGCGGAAGACGAACTCGTCATAGTGCTCGTCGAGCAGCTTGCCGCCGCTCCAGACCACCTCCCTGACGCCCTCGGATGTGGGCGTGCCGTAGTAATCGTAGGACTTTTCGTATTTGCCCTTCACCGTTTCCAGCGTCCAGCCAGCCTTCGGCATCGGCTTGATCGCAATGACCCCTTCCGGAATCTGAACGCGGACCTTGATGGTGGCGGCGCCCTTGCAGCCATGGGGAACGCGAGCCACGGCCTTGTAGGTCGAGCCGACCGGCGCGGATTGGGTCTCAAGCGTGACATGGGCGAGGGCCGGGCCGGCGAACAGCGCGAGGCCAAGTCCGAGAAGCAGTTTCATGATGTCGTCCTTTTGTCGAAAGCCGCATCAGCGGCGGGATTAGACCGGCGGTGCCGCCGGCCTGTTCAGGGCTGTCTGTGAGCGGCCGGCGGATGCGCTCCGCCATCCATGAAGACGGTTTCGCCGAAGCCGGCGAAGGCACGCAGCCTTTCGGGTGCGACGGATTGTTCGGCCTCGGCGAGACGCGTGGCGAGGCTTGCGGCCGCGCGCGCCGGCACGCCGACATGCTTGAGGCCATCTGCCGAGCGGATGGCGTCGCCGGCGCAGAGCACGATGCGCCATCTGCCATGCTCGCGTCGCAACAAGGCGCGGCCGGCGAGTGGCCCCTGCGACCAGCCGGCGACCGCATGATCACCGGCGACCACGACCGGCTTGACCTCGAGGCGCGCATCCGGCCGGTCGAAGCTCTTCACCATCAGGGTGACGATGGCCGCCTCGTCCGGCGTCGCGGCTTTCGCCGCGAGTGAAGCGAGGCCGAGCGCCAGGAACGCGCTCAGAGCGCGGCGGGTAAGGGCGATCACCATTCCATCCTCATGCCGGCATAGAGCGCGCGCCCGGTGCCGGGGTTGAACAGGCGGGAGGTCGGCGTCGCCCGGTCGATGATGCTGGCCGAGGCGATGTAGGTCTGGTTCGAGAGATTGCGGCCCTCGACATAGGCCGAGAAGCCCTTGCCGTTCTCGTAGGCCGCCTTCAGCCCCCAGAGGAGATAGGGGTCGCTCTTCAGCGTGTTGGCGCTGTCGACGAAATAGGCCTGCGGCACCCATTCGATATTGGGGCCGAAGGAGAAGCCGCTCGGATGCTGGTAGAGCAGCTCGGCGCGGACATAGTGCGGCGGCGCGCCCGGCAGCTCGTTATTGCCGAAAGTCGCGTCGCCGTCATAGCGGAAGTCGTTGTAGGTGTAGGCGACATTGAGCCAGAGCCGGTCGGGCTTCTCGGCCTGGACGGCGATGCCCTTCCACAAGGTGGCGCCAACGGCAGCTTCGACGCCCTGGTGGATCGTGCGGTCCGCATTGGTGACGTTGCAGTTGCCGAAGGCGCTGTAGAAGCATTGCAGCTCATTGCGGATCTGGCTGCGGTAGACTGCGAAGTCCCAGGTGAAGTCCTCGCCGCGGCGCCCGCGCGTGCCGAACTCGAAGGTCGTCGCCCGCTGCGCCCTGATGTCGAAGAATCGCAGCGTCGGCAAAGCCGGGTTCATGAAGTTCGGCGCGACGCTCTCGCCGAAGCTCGGCGCCTCCTGGCTGCGCGAGACATTGGCGAAGACCTGCCAGTCCTTGTCGATCTCGTAGAGCAGGCCGGCCTTGGGGCTCCACAAGTCGAAGTCGCTGCGTCCGGGCACGTCGCCATTGGCCGAGAAGACAACCTTCTGGTCGCGGACCGCGTGCAGGTATTGCAGGCCTGTCACGATGGCGAGTTGCGGCAGCACGTAGAAGGCGTTCTCGGCATAGGCCGAGTCGTTCTGCGACTGCTGCTTGAGCGCCGAGAGCAGCCCGTTCTTCTGTCCGCCGACATTGGCGTATTGACGGGCGTCGTTCTCGCCGTTGTGGACGTTGACGCCGACGGTCAGCCGGTTGCGGAAGCCGCCGATCAAGCGGTCGTCGACGGCACGCGCGAACGCGCCGTATTCGCGATACCGGTAGTCCAGCCACTGGAAGATCGGGTGCATCAGGCGCCGGTCGATGGCGAAGACGCCGAAATCGATCACCGTGTTGTCGAGGCGGATCGTCGTCTTGTTGGCGAGGCGCACGGTATCGATATTGCGCTGCCAGTCGTCGACGAGATTGTCGCTCCAGCCGCGCTTGGGCGTGGTCAGCGCCGTCGTGCGGTCGACTTCGCCGGGGATGCGTTGCCGGACCGTGTTGGCGTTGAGATAGAATCGTGTCTCGACATCCGGCGAGAAGCGGTAGCCGATATTGCCGCTGAAGCGCGCGGCGTGTCCATCGCTGTGGTCGCGATATCCGTCCGTGCGCGAGACCGAGCCGCTCAGATAATAGTCGAACGGGCCGTTGACGCCTGCGGCGGCACCCTGCGTGCGGATTGTGCCGAAGCTGCCGGCATCGACGCGGACTTGGGCACGTGGTGCGTCATAGCCCGTCGGCATCACGAAATTGATCGCGCCGCCGAGTGCATTCGCGCCGAAGCGCAGTGCGTTGGACCCTTTGTAGACCTCGACATAGCGATAGAAGCTCGGATCGATCTCCTGGAAGTCGCCATAACCGTCGGCGGTGTTGATCGGGATCACCCCGTCCATCAGGAGTTGGGTGCTGCGCAGATGGAAATTCCGCGAGAGGCCCGAGCCGCGGATCGACAGCCTTGTGTCATCGCCCCATTTCGGCTGCGCGAAGACGCCGGGCACATAATCGACGACGTCCTTGATCGTCGCCGCCGGCGATTGCCTGAACGCCGTGTCCGGGACCACCGACACCGCGCCCGGCGTCCGCTGGATCGCCTCGCGCGCACTGTCCGTGCCGGGCACCGTCAGCGAGCCCGCTCCGCCGCGCACGTCGATCGTCGGTAGGTCTAAGGCGGTCTGCGCCTGTGCGCCGTCTTGGATCGCGGCCGAGAAAACTGCCGCGAGAAACGCTGCGGCTGATCTGCTTCTGAATTGACCCGTGGTCATGTCGTCGCCCTGCCGGGGCAGCCATAGGCGTCACTCGCGACCGCGAAATCCTGCGGCGAGGGACGAGACCTGGCGGCCCGCCATCAAAGGCTGCATCGGCCTGCAACGGCCGGCGCAGCAGCTCAGATGGCGGTCGGCGGTGCGCGCGGGTTGGCTGGGGAGCGGGCGGCAACGAAGCCGGATGGCAGGTCGAGCCGGCGCTGGAAGGCGATGAGGTCGACGGCGCGGTGCACGACCGGCAGGAAGGCAGAGGGCGCTGCCGGTGCGCCCGTACCGGAAAACGCGCAGCCGAGCATGCAGCAGCTCATCAGCTCGTGCGCGGCCGCCTCACCGTGCCCGGTCGGTCCTGCCGTCTCACCGGGCGCGCAGAGCGTCATCGCCAGCGAGCGGTCGAGGCTGAAGCTCGCCGAATTGGCGCCGGAGGTCAGGCCCGCGAAGATCGCCTGCAGCACGACGAGATAGGCCGCGGCCAGCGCGACCCAGCGTCTCATCCCTGCTCTGCGATGCCCTGCGGACAAAACCGATCCTCCTGCCGCTTCGATAGCATGGCTGCCGGCAGGGTCAATTTGCGTCAGTGTCTCAGGCGCTATGGTGCTCGCAATGACTGTGGTCGGCCAGCGCCTCGATCACGGCGCAGTCGCTGGCGGCGACCCCGCCCGAGCACACCGTCGCGATCCGGGCGAGTTCCGCCTCCAGCGAGCGCAAACGCGCGATCTTGTCGCGGACTTCGTCGAGATGCTCGGCCGCGATCGCATGCGCCTCGTCGCAGGCCATGCCGGGTGTGTCCGAAAGCCGCAGCAGGGTACGGATGCTCTCGACCGCGAAGCCGAGATCACGCGCATGCTTGATGAAGGCGAGTCGCTCGACATGGGCGCGGCCATAGCGGCGCTGGTTGCCCTCGGAGCGCTCGGGCTCCGGCAGTAGGCCGACCTGTTCGTAATAGCGGATCGTCTCGACCTTGACCCCGGTCCGTTCCGCCAGTGTCCCGATCGGTATCACGCGCTCCAAGGTTTTCGCCGGCCGCATGATTTTTCCTCTTGAAGCTGTAGTGGCTACAGGTTGTAGGTAGGTGGTCCCGCAACGCTGTCAAGCGGAGACGAGAGCATGGCCACCGCCGCCAAAACCGAAACGGAAACGCTGTCCTGGAAGGTCGGCGGCATGGATTGCGCCAGCTGCGCGGCGAAGATTCGCGGCGCGGTCGAACGGCTGCCCGGCGTCTCCGAGGTCCGTCTTTCGGTGATGTCGGAGACGTTGACGCTCGCCCTCGACGAGAGCCGAACCCGGCGCGACGCCATCGAGAAGCGGGTCGCCAGCCTCGGCTATACGGCGGCGGCGGTTGCCGCGAAGCGGGCGTCTGAGCCAGAGGCCGCTTCGAGCTGCGGCTGTACCCACGATCACGGGCCGGCGGACAAGGCGCCTGACCATGCGCGCGATCACGAGCATGACCATTCGGCCTGTGGGGGACATGGGCACGACCATGCTCATGACCACGGCCACGACCATACCCACGGCAAGGCGAGCAAAGCCGCCGACCGCGGCCACGGTCTGCCCGGCCATGTTCATGAGCCGACGCCGGACGGCGTCTCCTGGTACCAGACCGGCAAGGGCCGGCTCGTCCTCCTGACCGGGGCGCTGCTCGGCGGCGCTTGGCTCGCCAAGTTCACGGTCTCCGAGACGGCCGCCTACTGGGCCCTCGTCGTCGCCTGCGTGATCGGCGTCGTGCCGGTGGCGCGGCGCGCCTTCGCCGCGGCCAGGGTCGGCCAGCCCTTCACCATCGAGATGTTGATGACGATCGCCGCGACCGGCGCGCTCGTCATCGGCGCGGCCGAGGAGGCGGCGCTGGTCGTCTTCCTCTTCGCTGTCGGCGAGGTGCTGGAGGGCGTCGCGGCGGACCGTGCCCGCGCCTCGATCCGGGCGCTCGGCGATCTCGTGCCCAAGACGGCCATCGTCGAGGAGTACGGCGAGACCCGGCAGGTCGATGCTGCCGCGCTGAAAGTCGGCCAGATCGTGCTGGTCCGTCCGGGCGATCGCATTCCGGCCGACGGCGCGATCAGCGACGGTATCTCCGGCATCGACGAGAGCCCGGTCACCGGTGAATCCGTGCCCAAGACCAAGGGCGTCGGCGAACAGGTCTATGCCGGCTCGGTCAATCGCGAGGCGGCGTTGCGCGTGCGCGTCGAGAAGGCGGCGCAGGACAACACGATCGCCCGCATCATCCGCCTGGTCGAGGAAGCCCAGGAGGCGCGTGCGCCAACCGAGCGCTTCATCGACCGTTTCTCGCGCATCTACATGCCGGCGATCGTCGGCTTCGCCATCCTGGTCGCGCTGGTGCCGCCGCTGGCGTTCGGTGGCGAGTGGTCGGTCTGGATCTACCGGGCACTGGCGCTGCTGCTGATCGGCTGCCCCTGCGCGCTGGTCATCTCAGTGCCGGCCTCGATCGCGGCGGCGCTCTCCACCGGCGCGCGCCAGGGCCTGCTGCTCAAGGGTGGCGTCGTCATCGAGGCTGCGGCGCGCACCGGCGTCGTCGCCTTCGACAAGACGGGAACGCTGACCGCGGGCGAGCCGCGCGTCACCGAAATCGTTGCGCTCGGCCATGACGAGCGCAAGGTCGTCGCGCTCGCGGCTGCCGTCGAGACCGGCTCCAGTCATCCGCTGGCGCTCGCCATCCTCGCTCGCGCCAAGGCGGACGGCGTTCCGGTGCGGCCTGCTGCCAATGCCGCAGCGCTTGCCGGCAAGGGCGTCACCGGCGAGCTCGATGGCGTCGCCATCTTCGTCGGTGCGCCGCGCCACGCCAAGGAGCGCGCCAGCTTCGACGCGAATGCACTGGAAGCGGTCGAGCGGCTGGAAACCGCCGGCAAGACGGTTGCCGCCGTCATCGCCGATGGCGCGCTCGCTGGCTTGATCGCCCTGCGCGACGAGCCGCGCGAGGACGCCGCCGCCGCCATCGCCGAGCTCAAGGCGCTCGGCATCCGCTCGGTGATGCTGACCGGCGACAATGCCCGCACCGGCGCCGCCATCGCCGGCTCGCTCGGCCTGGAGCACAAGGCCGAACTGATGCCGGACGACAAGGTCGCCGCCATCAAGGAACTCGCGCGCGAGGCGCCGGTGATGATGGTCGGCGATGGCATCAACGACGCCCCGGCGCTGGCCGCCGCCAATATCGGCGTCGCGATGGGCTCAGGCACCGATGTTGCGCTCGAGACTGCCGATGGCGCGGTGCTGAAGAGCCGGGTGCGCGACATAGTCGCGATGATCCGGCTGGCCAGGGCGACAATGGGCAATATCCGCGCGAACATCGTGATCGCGCTCGGCCTGAAGGCGGTGTTCCTGGTCACCAGCGTGCTCGGCTATACCGGGCTCTGGGTCGCGATCCTCGCCGATACCGGCGCGACCGTGCTGGTGACGGCGAACGCGCTGCGCCTGCTGCGCTTCAACGCCGGCAAGGCCGGTTGAGGAGCGCCGCATGTCCGGCATGGAGAGAACGCTCTTACACCTCGTGGCGGCAGGAGAAGCCGCATGAGCTGGTCGCGCAGGCTTGCCTCGGCAACAGCGGTTGCACTCGCCGCCTTCGGGCTCGATCAGGCCAGCAAATGGCTGATGCTGGAGATCGTGCTCAATCCGCCCGAGCCGATCGCGCTCACACCCTTCCTCAATCTGCGCCTCGGCTTCAACACCGGCGTCAGCTTCGGCCTGTTCCGCGATGCGCTCGAAGCCTGGCCGGGCCTGCTCGGGCTGTTCAAGTTCGCGGCCGGCTTCGGTCTTCTGGCCTGGGCGGCGTTCGCGGGGCACCGGCTCGAACGCGTCGGCCTTTCGCTGATGGCAGGCGGAGCCTTCGGCAATGCGCTCGACCGCTGGCGCCAGGGCGCGGTCACCGATTTCCTCGATTTGCATTGGGTCGACTGGCACTGGCCGACCTTCAACGGCGCCGACATCGCACTGAGCTTCGGCGTAGCACTGGTGCTGCTGGCCGCGCTGCCGGTGAAGAACCGGGCGCCGGACCGGGCCAACGCGTGAACGGAGCATCCTGATGGGCGCGGGACATTCGCATGGCGGCAGCGCCGGCACGGCGGCGGGGCGGCACAAGTCGCGGCTCGCCATGGCCTTCGGCCTGACCTTTACCTTTATGCTCGCCGAGGTGATCGGCGGCCTGTGGACCGGCAGCCTCGCGCTGCTGGCCGATGCGGCGCATATGCTGACCGATGCCGGCGGACTTGCTTTGGCGCTGATCGCGATCCGCTTCGCCGAGAGGCCGGCGACGCCGCAGCGGACCTTCGGTTATGTCCGCATGGAGATCCTGTCGGCGCTGGCCAACGCCGTCGTGCTGCTGCTGCTGACGATCTACATCCTCTACGAGGCCTATCAGCGCTTCCTCGATCCGCCGCCGCTCCTCGGTGGCCCGATGCTCGCGGTCGCGGTCGTCGGGCTGATCGTCAACCTGATCAGCATGAAGCTGCTCGCCGGCGGCTCCTCCGAGAGCCTCAACGTCAAGGGCGCCTATTTCGAGGTGCTGAGCGACATGCTCGGCTCGCTCGGCGTCATCATCGCCGCGGTGATCGTGATGACGACCGGCTGGACGCTGGCCGATCCGATCGTCGGCGCCGGCATCGGCCTGTTCATCGTGCCGCGGACCTGGATCCTGCTGAAGCAGGCCGTCCATATCCTGATGGAGGGCACGCCGCCGAAGGTCGACATCGCACGCCTGGAGAAGTCCCTGCTGGCCTTGCCCGGCGTCACCGCCGTCCACGACCTGCATGTCTGGACGCTGACCTCGGGCCTCGATGCGATGAGCGCGCATATCGTCGTCGCGGACATGGCGCAGGGGCGTGAGACGCTCGTTCAGGCCAGCCGGCTCCTCGCCGAGGAGTTCGGCCTGAAGCACACCACCATCCAGATCGAGGACGAGGCGATCCGCCGGACCGATGGTCACGAGCAGCGCCTCTGAGCCACCGCAATTCCGACACAGGCACAGCTGAAAGCCCAGCCATGGAATCGTTCATCGCCGCCTTGGTCTCGCTCCTGATCCTCGATCCGATCCAGGGCGCCATCACCAGCCAGCTCTCCGCGCTCGGCATTCCCCGCGACAGCGCCGAGAAGGTCGCGACCTGCGCCCGCGCTGCGGCGCCGACGATCGTGACCCGCGTCGGCGAGAACCCGGGCTGGGCCGTCGTCCAGGTCGTCCGCTTCTGGACGGGGGCGGCGAGCCCGGATGTCGTGCTGGTCGAGCTCGCGCCGCAATGCGCCGGCGCGGTCGAGACGGCCAAGCGCGCCATCGGCCGCTCGGCCTGACGCCTCAAGGTTTCGGCCGCCCGGCTCCGCCGGCACCGTTCACGAAAACGTCAACTGAACCTCGACCAACCCGAGGGTGCAGGGTCGCGCGGGTTCAAGCCCGTTCACGAGTCGTTAGCGCCAGACGCCGATAACTTTAGCCATGTCCGATCGCTCACTCTTCCAGCGCTTCCGGCGCTTCGCGCTGCTCGGTGTCGCCGCTGTCGCGCTCTCGTCCTGCGTCGGGATGGAGGGCGACGGCCGTGGCAACCAGCCCTTGCCGGCCGCGCTCGTCTCGCAGATGTCGAGCAAGGGCATGAGCCAGGCCGACCCGATCGTCGTGCGTCTCTACAAGAAGGAGAGCGAGCTCGAGGTCTGGAAGCGCGACCGCTCCGGCCAATACGCCCTGCTCAAGACCTATCCGATGTGCCGTTGGTCCGGCCAGCTCGGTCCCAAGAAGCGCGAGGGCGACCGGCAGGCGCCGGAGGGCTTCTATACGGTGACGCCGGAGCTGATGAATCCGAAGTCGCAGTTCTATCTGTCGTTCAATCTCGGCTACCCCAACCCGCTCGAACAGGCACAGGGCTATACCGGCTCGGCCCTGATGGTGCACGGCGCCTGCACCTCGGCTGGCTGCTATGCCATGACCGATGACGGCGTCACCGAGATCTACGGCCTCGCGCGTGAGGCCTTTGCCGGCGGCCAGCGCAGCTTCCAGGTCCAGGCCTTCCCGTTCCGGATGACGCCGGAGAACATGGCGCGCCATCGCAGCAATCCGAACATCGCCTTCTGGCGCAATCTCAAGGAAGGCTCGGACCATTTCGAGGCGACCCGTCAGCCGCCGAAGCTGGCGACCTGCGGCGGCCGCTACGTCTTCAATCCGGCAGGCGATGCCTCGGCTTTCGTGCCGGGCGCGCCGTGCCCGGCCTACCAGACCGATGCTGAAGTTGCGCCGCTGGTCGCAGCCCGTAGCGAGCGCGATCAGGCCCGCATCGCCGAGCTCTCCGGCAACCTGCCGGCGATGAGCTATGCGCTGATGGATGGCGGCATGCACCAGAGCTTCCGCAAGCTGCTGCGCAATATCGGGCCGGAGCGTATGCAGAGCATGGTCGCCGGCAAGGTCGAGATCAGCCAGCCGCAGGCGGCGCTCGCCGATCCCTATGGCGCCGGTGGCGACGATGAGCCGCAGCAGGCATCGGCGACCGGGTCGATCTTGTCGCGTTGACGCGGGCGCAGCCGGCGGCCAGACACAGCGCCATGCCGATCCTCAAGATCATCCGGTACGGCGCCTGGGGCGCCGTCGTCCTCGTGGCCTTCGCCGCCGCCGCGATCACGCTCGGCTGGTGGCGCGTCGATGGACCCGGCCGGCCGGGTTCCAGCACAGCCGTATCGACCCCGCTCGCCGATGTCGGCGGCCCCTTCACCTCGACCGACCATACCGGCCGCAAGGTTTCGCAGGCCGACTATCTCGGCAAGCCGACGCTGGTCTTCTTCGGCTTCACCCATTGTCCCGAGGTCTGCCCGACGACGCTGTTCGAGCTCACGACCTTGCTCGGCAAGCTTGGCCCCGAGGCCGACAAGCTCAACGTACTCTTTGTCAGCGTCGATCCCGAGCGCGATACGCCGGCGCAGCTTTCGCTCTACCTGCAGTCCTTCGATCCGCGCATCGTCGGGCTCTCCGGCACGCAGGCCGAGCTCGATGCGGCACTGAAGGCCTACAAGGCCTATGCCAAGCGCATTCCGACGCAGGATGGCTACACCATGGACCACACCGCCTCGGTCTATCTGATGGACGCGGAAGGCCGCTTCCGCAGCCTGATCGACTATCACGAGGAACAAGAGTCGGCGCTCGCCAAGGTCAAGCTGCTGCTGAAGCGCTGAGTACCCGTCTTTCCGGGCTCAGGCTTATCGGCCTGCCCCGGAAAGACGATCGGTTCCCCGCTGAAATCCTCAGCGCCGATTCAGCAGGATCATCTTCTCCTGCGTCATGTCGCGCATGGTGTAGGGGATGCCGCCGGTGCCGTAGCCGGATTCCTTGCGCCCGGCGAAGGGCATCCAGTCGGTACGGAAGGCGGTCGGGTCGTTGACCATCACGGCGGAAGCGTCGAGCCGCTCGGCGACATGCAGGGCGACATCGATGTCTTGGGCAAAAACGCTGCCCTGGAAGGCGACGTTGAGCGAATTGGCCTGGGCGATGGCGTCGTCGAGCTTGCTGTAGCGGTAGACGCAGACCAGCGGGCCGAAGACCTCGAGCTGCGAGACCTTGGCCTCGACGGCGGGATCCAGCAGCACGGCCGGCTCCAGCGTCGTCTCCGAGAGCCGCTTGCCGCCAAGCGCGAGCTTGGCTCCGCCCTTCACGGCTTCGTCGATCCAGCTCGCTACCCTATCCGCTTCCTTGGGCAGGATCAGCGGCCCGACCTCGCTTTCCTTCAGCACGGGATCGCCGGTGCGCAATTTGGCGACGCGCGCCACCAATCGCTCTGTGAACGTGTCGGCGATCTCCTCATGCACGAAGATGCGCTGCGTCGAGACGCAGACCTGGCCGGCATGGTAGTAGCCGCCCTTGACCAGCGGCTCGATGATCCTGTCGAGATCGGCGCTGCGGTCGACGATCGCCGGCGCTGCCCCGCCATGCTCCAGCGCCGAGCGCGCGCCATGCGCCAGCTTGGAATGCAGGTACCAGCCGACCTTTGCCGAGCCGATGAAGCTGAGGAAGGCGATGCGCCTGTCGGTCACGAGCTTTTCGGCGAGCTCGTTGGTCTCCGGCAGAAAGGTCTGGCACCAGGCCTCGGGGAGGCCGGCCTCGTGCACGAGCGCGACGAAGTCGCGGCAGCACAAGGGCGTCGTGCTCGCCGGCTTGATGATCACCGGACAGCCGACCGCGATCGCCGGCGCGACCTGGTGGACGATCAGGTTGAGCGGATGGTTGAAGGCCGAGATCGCCGCGACGATGCCGATCGGCTCCTTGGTGGTGAAGGCCCAGCGGTTCACGGCCGCCGGCGTCAGCCCCATCGGGATCTCGCGTCCGCCGAAGTTCCGGAGCTCGTCGGCGGCGTTGTGGACGCCGTCGATGGCGCGCGTCGTCTCGATGATCGCATCGGTCAGGGGCTTGCCGCCTTCGCGCGCGATCTGGCGGGCGAAATGATCGCGCTTGGCGGCCAGCAATTCGGCGAGCTTGCGCAGGATCGCGATCCGCTCGTGGGCTTTGAGCCAGTGCTCGCGATCGCGGAAGACCTTCTCGGCCGCCTGCAGCTTGGCTTCGAGCGCCGCGGCATCGTCGGTGGCGATCTCCTCGATCGGCGCGCGATCATAGGCCTGGACCACTGTCAGCATGGGACTATCCTTATCGCTGGAACAACAGCCCTCATCCTGAGGAGCCGCGTAGCGGCGTCTCGAAGGATGGTTCCAGTGATCTCTGGAGCATCCGTCGCGACGCGATTTCTCCGAAATGGCTCCTCAGGATGAGGGCCTTGGGAGTCGAAGGCTGGCTCCGTCTCAAGCCAGCTCGATATCCGGCGTCTTGTTGCGCAGCTCCTCGACCAGCACGCGGGTGTTCTCGGAATAGTCGATCGGCACCTCGACGAGATGGACGCCGCCGCCCTTGAAGGCCGCCTCCAGCGTCGGCACCAGCTCGGCCGCCGAGCCGACGCGCGAGCCCTTGGCGCCATAGGCCTTGGCATAGGCGACGAAGTCGGGATTGCCGAAGCTCATGCCGTAATCCTGGAAGCCGTCGACGGCCTGCTTCCAGCGGATCATGCCATAGGCGCTGTCGTTGAGGACGACCACGACGAGGTTGAGGCCTAGGCGGACGGCGGTCTCCATCTCCTGGCTGTTCATCATGAAGCCGCCATCGCCGCAGACCGCCATCACCCGCCGCTTGGGATGCAGCATCGCCGCCATCATCGCCGAGGGCAGGCCGGCGCCCATCGTCGCCAGCGCGTTGTCGAGCAGCAGCGTGTTGGCGACATGGGTGCGGTAGTTCCGCGCGAACCAGATCTTGTACATGCCGTTGTCGAGGCAGACCATGCCATCCTCCGGCATCACCGCGCGGATGTCATGGACGATGCGCTGCGGCGTGATCGGGAAACGGTCCTCTTCGGAGCGGTCGTTCAGATGCGCCAGGATCTTCTGGCGCAGCTCCAGCATGACCGGATCGGCTTCCAGCCGGCCACCGAGCCGCTCCGCCAGCGCCGCGACGGTCGCGCCGATGTCGCCGATCACCTCGGCGTCGGGATGATAGACCTGCTCGACCGTCGCAGACTGGTAGCCGACATGGATCACCTTCGGCCCGCCGGCGCTCTTCATCAGGAAGGGCGGCTTCTCGACGGTGTCATGGCCGATCGCGATGATCAGGTCGGCCCGCTCGACCGCCTGGTGGACATAGTCGCCCTCGGACAGGGCGGCCGTGCCGAGATAGAGGTTCGAGCCGCCGGTGACGGCGCCCTTGCCCATCTGGGTGTTGAAGAAGGGCAGCTTCACCCGCCGCACGAAATCGGAGAGCGGCTCGACCAGCCGTGGCCGGTTGCCGGCGGCGCCGATCATCACCAGCGGCCGCTTGGCGGCGAGGATCATCTCGGCGGCGCGGGCGATCGCCCTGGGATCAGCCACCGGATGTTCAAGCGGATGCACCGGGATCAGCGGCACGTCGGCGACTTCCTCGCCGGCGATGTCCTCGGGCAATTCGAGATGCACCGGGCCAGGCCGTTCCTCCATTGCGACGCGGAAGGCGTCGCGCACCACCGCCGGGATGCTGGCGCCGCTGACGATCTGCCGGGTCATCTTGGTCAGCGGCTTCATCGAGGCGACGACGTCGACGATCTGGAAGCGCGCCTGCTTGGCGCTCATGATCGCCTTCTGGCCGGTGATCAGGATCATCGGCATGGCGCCGAGATGGGCATAGGCCGCCCCGGTCGAGAAATTGAGCGCGCCCGGCCCGAGTGTGGCGATACAGACGCCGGGGCGTCCCGTCAGCCGGCCATGCGTCGCCGCCATGAAGGCGGCCGCCTGCTCGTGCCGGGTCAGGACGAGCTCGATCTTCGAGGTCCGAAGCGACTCGACGACGTCGAGGTTCTCTTCGCCGGGAACACCGAAGATGCGATCGACGCCCTCGTTCTCGAGAGCGGCCACCAGGAGATCGGAACCCTTAGTCATCGTCTTCGCCTATCCGGACCGCTGCGATACCAGGAAAGGTAGGCTTCCTGAGCGCGAAGGGAAAGCCGGCGCAGGGCAGGGTTGCAAGAGCAGGATGCGAAAAAGTGGGAACCGGTTTTTCGCGATAATCCTGCTCTGACTTTTTGACGAGAGACGGATTCAGATCTCAGTTGGAATGGTCTTGCGATACCAACTGAGATCATCCGGCTCTAGCGCGGCAGGGAGGTTCCGATGCCGGCGGCGCGCGCCTTCTTCAGGACGAGATGCGCGAGCGCGAGGTCGGCCAGCGCAAAGCCGCGGAAGCAGAACAGCGAGCGCTTCGTCCCCGCATCGGCAAGCGGCGTCTGCGAGAGCGCGGCGAGGTCATGGCCGAAGCGGACGCTCGTCACCGGCTGCCCCTCGACATCATAGGGAGCCTGTGACTGCGCGAGGCTGTCGGTGACCAGATGGTCGAAGGCGGGCAGGGCCTCTGGCAGCCAGCTGCGGCCGGTATCGACGGCGGCGGCAAAGGCGGCGGGCTTCATCCGGCTGGCATCGAGGAAGGGACGCAGGCCCGGCGCTGCCGGCACCATGGAGATGACGAGGTCGGCTCGGGCGAGGAGCGCATCGGCATCGTCGACGATCTCGCTGGCGAGGCCCCGCGCCGCGGCGGCCTCAGCCAGGCGCTCGGCCGAATTGCGGCTGCGGCTCAACATCAGCGCATGGGTGAGGCCGGGATGGAGGTCATGAAAGGCGGCAAGATGAGCATGGGCCTGTAGGCCGCAGCCGACGAAGCCGATCATACGGGCTTCGGGCGGTGCGAGCAGCGAGGCGGCTGCGGCCGACATCGCGGCGGTCCGGATCAGCGTGATCTCGTCGCCATCGAGGATCGCGAGCGGAGCGCCCGTGGCATAGTCGCTGACGCAGATCAGCGCGCTCACGCTCGGCACGGTGCTGCCCGCCAGCGACGGTGCGGAAGCGACCCATTTCACCGTGGCGATCGCCTGCGCCTCCGAAGCGGCCGTCATCGCCTGGAAGGCATGGCCGGGCCCGAGCGCGAGCGCGCTCTTCGGCAGGCTGCGGTTCCGTCCGGCGGCATGATCGCGGAAGGCGCGCAGCACGGCCTCGCGCGCTTCGCGCGGAGATACGGCGCAGGCGCGCACATCCTTGTGCGAGAGATAGAGGAGGGACTTGCTCATCGTTCGGACCGCTCCATGACGGACAGACAAATGGGCCGGCACGCCCCTCTTGATTGGGTATGAGCATAGGAGGCGCGGGGAGCAAGGCTGGGCAGCCGAGCGGGCTGGAGCGCTCCTGCGCGGAATAGCAGGACCGATGCTGCGATTGGGCCGAGGAAAGGGGCGGTTTGGCAGGTCCCATTTGCCGGATAAAGTCTAAGTCATTGAAAACACGTAAATTTCCAATCGAAATCCACTTTTGTCGAAAAACTTTCATTTGGGTTGTTGACACCCGGAGGAGGGTGCTCCTATAAAGCGGCCATCGAGACGGCGCCGCCGCTGGCGGGGCCGCTCTACTGCGCTTCACGGGAACGTTGGGCTTCGCCG